>Ga0180222_1000010_pt1 | contig 519304 bp, 504 predicted proteins | sample eDN5th37CKraftOP_FD_151336 | JGI IMG/M metagenome (GOLD analysis project Ga0180222, IMG submission 151336) | Enriched Organic Plus compost microbial communities from Emeryville, California, USA - eDNA 5th pass 37_C Kraft OP (version 2) (version 2) ... | reverse complement strand
GGGGCCTGGTGGCAGCTGGATGGGGGTGGAGCGGAGCCACCAGCGTCGCTCCATCACCCCCATCCAAGCTACGCTAACCGCCTGGCGGCGGTAAGCTTCGCTATCCTTCCCCCATCGAGGGGGAAGGAGCGAATCGCCCATCGGCGCGAAAAAGAGGGACAGTCCCTCTTTTCCCTGCCCGCGGGGACTTGCGGCGAGAAAAGAGGGACTGTCGCAGCCGCGTCAGAGGTCGACGCCGTTGGCGATGGCTTCGAGCTTGCGGATGCGTTCCTTGAGGTCGGCGAGCTCGATGCGGGCCGCGCCTTCGCGGGCGCCGCCTTCGATCTCGTGCGAGCGCCGGCCCGTCTCGAGCTCGCGGCTCTTGAGGGCCAGCCAATCCTGCCAGCCCTTGAGCATGGCGCCGGCGACCACCATGAGTCCCATCAGGGTACTGGCGGCGATCAGCAGATCCTGGCTCATTGTCGCTAGTCTCCTTGCCCTCGAATTCTCATTCCTCGCGCAGGCGGTCGATCTCGGCCGCGAGCCGCCTGGTCTCACGGTCCTCGGTGGCGATCCGTTCGAGCACCTTGACCCGTTCGCGGAGCTCCTCGACCTCGCGCTTGAGCACGGCGTCCTCGCGCTCGACGAGCTTCTCGTTGCCCATGATGTCGGTGGTGATTCCGGCGCTGGCGCGGTGCCTGGTCTTGATGATCTCAGCCACGCAGACCAGGGCCACGATGATGACGATGGCAGTCCAGAAACTCATTGCGCCGTCCCCTTGCTCTCGATCGGCTGCGGCCGGTCGCGCAGCGCCTCGATCTGGCTCGCGAGGTCGTAGCTGCGGTCGGTGACGATCCGCTCGAGCACCGCGAGCCGGTCCTCCGAGGCCTCGAGGCGGTCGACCAGGCGGGCGTTCTCCGCTTTCAGCCGCGCGACCTCGTCGGTCTCGATCCGGGCACGGCGGCGGCGCTTGCCACCACACGAACCTTCCTCGACCGGGAGGCCATGCTTCGCCTGGATCCACGTCTTGAGGATCCCGCCGAACGTGGCGATCGCGATGATACCGAGCACGAATTCCGGTCCACCCCAGTGCATCGTCCTGTCCCCTTCCTGTCCTCTCGACCGTCAGTTCGTCGGCTTGTCGTGCTTCGTCGCGACGAGGGCCGGCTCCTCGCGCAGCCGCTCGATCTCGTGGCCGAGCCGGTAGCCGCTGTCGGTGACGATCCGTTCGACGTTGACCAGGCGGTCCTGCAGCGCGCCGATCTCGGCCCGCAGCTGGGCGTTCTCCTGGGTCAGCAGCTTGACCCGCTCCTTGGTCTCGGCGTCGGTGCCGGGCTTGAGCGACTGGCCCCACATGCCCTCGATCGGGTAGCCGTTCTTGATCTTCAGCCGGGTGTTGTGGACGCTGGCGAGAATGCCTCCCAGCGACACGGCGACCGCCCCGGCGATGACCCAGCCGATGTACGGCAGGACTTGCGGCAAGACCTCCATCAGTTGAGCTCCTTCTCGGGCCCGGCGAGCGCAGGGGCAGGCTCGTCGCGCAGTTCCTCGATCTGCAGCGCCAGGTCGGCCCCCTTGTCGGTGGCGATGCGCTCGAGCACGCGGACGCGCTGTTCGAGCTTCTCGACGTGCGCCGCATACTGTGCGGCCTTCTCGGCCGTGCGGTCGGCGGTCAGCGCCAGTTGCTGCTCCTTGTAGGACATGATCCGCTTGAAGATCGTGCCTACCAGGATGGTCACGGCGATCAGGCCGCCGATGATGGCGACGATTGCAATGGTTTCGCCCGGGCCCATCAGTTGTTCCTTTCCGTTTCGGCCGCTTCGAGCCGATCCTCGACGCGGCGCTGGTCGCGCAGCGCTTCGATCTGCGCGGCGACGTCGTAGCCGCGGTCGGTGACGATGCGCTCGAGCACGCGGACACGTTCCTCGAGCTCGGACGTGCCGGCCGCGTACTGCGCCGCCTTTTCGGCCGCGAGCTTCGCCTGGACCTCGAGCACCTTGCGCTGATGCTGGGTCCAGATGGCGATGACCGGAATGCCGAACGCGCCGAGGACCGCCACGAGGCCGATAAGTTCTCCCATCAGATTTGCTCCCTCTGCACCGGATCCCCGATCCGGGTCCCGGCGGTGCGATCGTCGCGCAGCGCCTCGATCTTCTGCGCCAGCTCGTAGCCGCGGTCGGTGACGATCCGTTCGAGGATCCGCACGCGTTCCTCGAGCTCTTCGATGCGCTCGGCGTCGCGGATGCGCTCCGCATCGGGCCTGCGGGCCGCGTCGGCCGCGATGCGCTTCTCTTCGAGCTTGGCGCGGCTCTGCACCCAGACGATCCCGACGACCATCAGGAAAGGAGCGAGTACCGCGACGGTTCCTGCATCGAACATCTGTTCAATCCCCCTTGGCCGGCGTCAGCGCAGGCGTTCGATCTCGGCCGACAGCCGCGGGTTGCTGCTAACGTAGTAGGTCTCGACCTCGGCCAGGCGCCGATCGATGTCGCGGAACCGGGCGCGGATCTCGCGGGCGGTGCGCTTGGGCGACTGGCGCACGCGCTGCCAGTACCTTTGCTCGTCCTGGTCGACGTAGAGGTGGTCGGGCTTCTTCGACGCGAGCAGGCCGAGGGCGAAGTAGACCGGGATGCCGAAGCCGGTCGAGATGGTCAGGATGACGAAGGCCAGCCGCCACCAGATCGCGTTGATCCCGGTGTAGTCCTCGAGCCCCGAGCAGACGCCCATGAGCTTGGCGTTCTGCTTGTCGCGGTAGAGCGTGGTGCGCGGGCTGTTCACGGGCGGGCTCCCTTCTTCTCGGCGAGCAGGCGGTCGAGCTCGCGCAGCGGTTCGTTGTCGATTTCCCGGTCGTGCCGGATGCGGGCCGGCTTGAAGTCGGGGTTGTCCGAGGCGACCAGCCTCTCGACCGTGTCCATCCGCTCGTCGAGCCGGCGGGCCAGCTGGTAGAGCTCCTCGAGCAGGTGCTCGTCGTCGGTGGTGATCGTCGCCGCGGTCTTCCACTTGGTGATGTAGTGCATGATGATCCACGGCAGGCCGATGAAGATCGTCAACACCACCAGCACTGGGCCAAATTCGTCCACGGCTCAGTTCCCCTTCTTCTTCTCGTCGTCGGCCATGCCGAGCGCGCGCTTCATCTCTTCGAGCTCGGCGTCGATCTTGTCGGCGCCTTCGAGCGCGGCGATCTCGTCGGCGAGGCTCGGTCGGCTGGTGCCGTCGGAGATCGACAGCGCGTCGGCGCGGCCTTCGGCGTAGTCGACGCGGCGCTCGAGCTGGTCGAAGCGGGCGAGCGCCTCGTCGACCCGCTCGTTGGTCATCAGGCTGCGCAGCTTGACGCGGTTCTCGGCGCTCTCGAGCCGGGCGGCGATCTGGGTCTGCCGGCTGCGCGCCTCGCGCAGGCGGTTCTGCAGCTTCTGGATGTCCTGCTCGTAGGCGCGCAGCGCGTCGTCGAGCACGGCGATCTCCTGCTTGAGCTGGTCGGCCATGTCGGCCGCCCGCTTCTTCTCGACCAGAGCGGCACGGGCGAGGTCCTCGCGGCCCTTGCTCAGCGCCAGCTGCGCCTTCTCGCCCCAGTCGGCCTGGAGTTTCTCGAGCTTGACCGTGTGGCGGTGCATCTCCTTCTGGTCCGCGATCGTACGCGCCGCGCTGGCCCTGACCTCGACCAGCGTCTCCTCCATCTCGAGGATGATCATGCGGATCATCTTCGCCGGGTCGTCGGCCTGGTCGAGGAGCTCGTTGAAGTTGGCGGCGATGATGTCACGGGTGCGGGAAAAGATGCCCATCCAGGGTACTCCGGATACGAAGGAATTGACGGTTTCGAGTGGCGAACTGGCAGTCGGGGTCGGGCTCGTGCGGAGCCGCTCGATCTCGCGGTCGAGCCGCGAAGCCTTGCGGGCCGCGCCGCCCATGGCGGACAGGGGGGTGTCCTCGCCCGTCATGCCAGCTCCACGACCGGGGCCGTGACGACCACGGCCTCGGCCGTCGTGCCGAGCTGGTGCGACAGCGCGAAGACGTTGAACGTTACCATCGCGGCAACGCTCACCAGCGCGGCGAGGCCGAGCTTGCTGGTGAAGAACTCGCGGTCGAACATGACGGTGATACCTCCTGATCCCAAGCTGTACCGGCCAGTAAGCAAGAGGCGTGCCAAAACGCGAAATCGGGAGAAATCGCGGCTTCGCGGGCGCGTGGCGCGCGCGGGATATGGTGGAGATTGCCAGCATGTGGGGATTTCCGCTAGAAGTTGGTCATGGATCGGGAATCCCAGCATTTCATCGGCCAGTCGGGCGCCTTTCTCGACGCGGTGGAGCGCGCCAGCCGCGCGGCGCCGATGCGCCGCCCGGTGCTGGTGATCGGCGAGCGCGGCACCGGCAAGGAGCTGATCGCCGAGCGCCTTCACCGCCTGTCGAACCGCTGGGAAGAGCCGCTGGTGATCATGAACTGCGCGGCGCTGCCCGAGACGCTGATCGAGGCCGAGCTGTTCGGCCACGAGGCCGGCTCGTTCACCGGCGCGACGCGACACCGCGTCGGGCGCTTCGAGGAGGCCGATCGCGGGACGCTGTTCCTCGACGAGATCGGCACGCTGTCGATGGCCGCGCAGGAGCGGCTGCTGCGCGCGGTCGAGTACGGCGAGGTCACGCGGATCGGCTCGTCGCGCCCGATCAGGGTCGACGTGCGCATCGTCGCCGCGACCAACGAGGACCTGCCGAGCCTCGCCGCGCAGGGCCGCTTCCGCGCCGACCTGCTCGACCGGCTGAGCTTCGAGGTCATCACGCTGCCGCCGCTGAGGGTGCGCGAGGGCGACATCGACGTGCTCGCCGACTTCTTCGGCCGGCGCATGGCGGCCGAGATCGGCTGGGAATCGTGGCCCGGCTTCGCCGACCACGTCCGCCGCCAGCTCGACGAGTACCCGTGGCCGGGCAACGTGCGCGAACTGAGGAACGTGGTCGAGCGCGCGGTCTATCGCTGGGACGACTGGACGCAGCCGATCGCGCACATCCAGTTCGACCCGTTCGACAGCCCGTGGAAGCCGGCGCCTTCGCCGCCGCGCGAGGGCAACGGCGCGGTGGCGCCGGCAAGCCCGGCGGCCGCGCGGCCCGCGGTGGCCGACTACGATTCGGTCTCCGACCTGCGCGCCGCGGTCGACGCGCACGAGCGGGCGATCCTCGAGCACCACCTCGGGCGCAACCGCTGGAACCAGCGGCAGACCGCGAAGGCGCTCGGATTGACCTACGACCAGCTCAGGCACTGCATCAGGAAACACGGGCTGAGCGAGCGCGCGCCCGAGTGACTGCGGCTTCCTTCCGCTGACCGCTGAGTCCCGCAGCCGCCGGCCACCGCAAAGGGACCGGCGGACCATCCCGCGCGACGAACCGGGGAAATTCGCAGCACCGCCGGGGGTTTCTCCGATGTCGGACGCCGGCTCTGGCCGCAGGCTCGCGCCGGGTATCGCCCGAGCTTTGCCGGACCCCGCTCATGCGCTGGTTGCTCCGCCTGCTGGTACCGTTTCTCTGCGTCCTGTCGCTAGCGGCACAGGCGCAGGTCGCGACTGTGCGGGTCGAGGCCTACGGCCCGTTCGTCGTGCTCGATTCGCGCCGGGCGGCACTGATCGGCAGCACCGACGAACGCTCCCCGGCCGCGTTCCGCGCGATGCTCCGGCGGCACCCGTCGCTCGAGCAACTGGTGTTCGTCGAATGCCCGGGGACCCACGACGACGTGTCCAACCTCGCGCTCGGCAGGATGATCCGCGCGGCACGGCTGGAAACCTACGTCCCGCCGGGCGCCTCGGTCCGCTCGGGCGCGGTCGAGCTGTTCCTCGCCGGGATCGGCCGACGCATCGACGACGGGGCCATGTTCGCAGTCCACGCCTGGCGCGACGAGCGCGGCTACGAGGCGGGCGACTTCGCGGCGGATTCGCCGCAGCATCGCAAGTACGTCGCGTACTACGCCGAGATGGGCATGAGCCGGCGCAATGCCGAGGCGTTCTACGCAATGACCAACGCGGCGCCCCATCTCAGTGCCCGCTGGCTGACGGCCGCGGAGATGCGCGCGTGGATCCAGCCCGCCGGGACGCGCGGCAGGTAGCGAACGGCGGCTTCCGACCGGGCGGGCTATGCCCCGTCCGAGGATTGGGGTACGACCCGAGCGGGTAACAGGGGGGTATGCCATGAAGGCGGTCCGGACATTGCAGGTGGCGCTCGGGTGCGCCGCGCTTTCGCTGGCCGCGCCCGCGGCCTCGCAGGACGCCCTTCCGGTGACGGATCCGGCGATCGTCGCCGAAGTCGAGGAAGCCGAGCAGCGGGGAAGGCTGCTGTGGCTTTACGACCAGGCGGCGTGGCACGCGACAGACGCGCTGCTCGAGGACATCGATCCGCAGACGGTCGAGAACCCGCGCGGCTACGTCGTCGTGCCGGGCGCGAGCGAGGGTACGCTCGAGACGATCTTCGTGGCCGAGCGGGATGGGACGCTGCGCGAGTTTGCGCGCTACGTCGTGCGCGAGAGCACGGTCGAAGGCGGCGGACCCGTCGGCGACCTGCCGGCGCTGTCGCCGCTTGCCGAGCGATTGTTCCGGGCGCGCCAGCCGGCGATCGAGGCGATGGCCCAAGAAGGCTACGGGCTGTGCAGCGGCGAGGCTCCCAACACGCTGACCCTGCCGCCCGACGAGAGCGGCAACGTCGCCTTCTACCTGCTGACCTCGACGCGCTCGGCCGAAACCTACCCGATCGGCGGACACTACCGCGCCGACATCGCGGCGGACGGCAGCGTCGCGAAAACGCTCCGCCACATGAACACCTGCTTCGACCTGCCGACGGCGCCGCAGATGGGCCCCGACGGCCAGTCTGCTCATCCCGGGGTCAGCTACCTGTTGGGCAACGCGCCGAGCGAAATCCACGTGTTCGCCAGCTTCCAGTTCGCGGACGGCTACATGGTCGTCGCCCAGCCGAGCCGGAAGCTGTGGTGGGTGAAGGAGGGCAAGATCACGCTGATGAAGGAGGATTTCGGCCCGCCGGAATAGCCGACGAACGCATATTGCTTTCCTTCGCGTCCGCGCCTATCTGCGCTGCATCCCGACATTGTCATGGCAAGGTCAGGTGCTGGCGCCCCCGGGGGCCGGCCCGAAAGGCCTTGGCTTGACGCACATGGAACCCGGATGGCCGATATCGCGCGCCTGATCGAAGTAATCGAACCCGAAGCCGAAGCGCTCGGCTTCGAGCTCGTGCGCGTGAAGCTGACGGGGCAGGGCGACGAGCGGACGCTGCAGGTCATGGCCGAAGACCCGGCGACCGGGCAGCTGGTGGTCGACCAGTGCGCGGCGCTGTCGCGGCGGATCTCGGAGCGGATCGACGCGATCGAGGAGGCCGGCGAGGAGCTGGTCGAGGGCGCCTACAACCTCGAGGTGAGCTCGCCCGGGATCGACCGGCCGCTGACGCGCGAGAAGGACTACGCGAACTGGGCCGGGCACGAGGTCAACGTCTCGCTCAACGCGCCCGTCGGCGAGCATCGCAAGCTGCGCGGCGAGCTGGTCGGCATCGACGGCGGCATGGTCACGGTCGAGGACCGCAAGGCGGGCCGTGTCGCGGTGCCGCTGGCGCAGATTCACTCGGCGAAGCTGGTCCTGACCGACAAGCTGATCGCCGCCACCCGCCCGCTCGACACGAGCGGGGTCGAAGAGATCGAAGAAATTCCCGAGGAAGAGAAGGCACACGACTGATGGCCAGTCCGATTTCCGCCAACAAGGCCGAGCTGCTCGCGATCGCGACCGCCGTCGCCACCGAGAAGATGATCGACAAGGCGATCGTCATCGAGGCGATGGAAGAGGCGATCCAGAAGGCCGCCCGCGCGCGCTACGGCGCCGAGAACGACATCCGCGCGAAGCTCGACCCGCAGACCGGCGACCTGCGCCTGTGGCGCGTGGTCGAGGTGGTCGAGGAGGTCGAGGACTACTTCAAGCAGGTCGACCTCAAGCAGGCCGAGAAGCTGCAGCCGGGCGCCAAGATCGGCGACTTCATCGTCGATCCGCTGCCGCCGGTCGACCTGGGCCGCATCGACGCGCAGAGCGCCAAGCAGGTGATCTTCCAGAAGGTCCGCGATGCCGAGCGCGAGCGCCAGTACGAGGAGTTCAAGGACCGCCAGGGCGAGATCATCACCGGGGTGATCAAGTCGGTCGAGTTCGGCCACGTGATCGTCAACCTCGGCCGCGCCGAGGGCGTGATCCGGCGCGACCAGCAGATCCCGCGCGAAGTCGCCCGCGTCGGCGAGCGCGTGCGCGCGTGGATCATGAAGGTCGAGCGCAACAACCGCGGCCCGCAGATCTTCCTGAGCCGCGCGCACCCCGAGTTCATGAAGAAGCTGTTCGCGCAGGAAGTGCCCGAGATCTACGACGGCATCATCGAGATAAAGGCCGCCGCCCGCGACCCGGGCAGCCGCGCCAAGATCGGCGTGATCAGCCGCGACTCCTCGATCGACCCGGTCGGCGCCTGCGTCGGCATGAAGGGCAGCCGCGTGCAGGCGGTGGTGCAGGAACTGCAGGGCGAGAAGATCGACATCATCCCGTGGAGCGAGGACACCGCGACCTTCGTGGTCAACGCGCTGCAGCCGGCGACGGTCAGCCGCGTGGTGCTCGACGAGGAAGAAGGCCGCATCGAGGTCGTCGTGCCCGACGACCAGCTGAGCCTTGCGATCGGCCGCCGCGGGCAGAACGTGCGCCTCGCCAGCCAGCTCACCGGCCACCAGATCGACATCATGACCGAGGAGGAAGCCTCGGAGAAGCGCCAGCGCGAGTTCGCCGAACGCTCGAAGATGTTCGAGGAAGAGCTCGACGTCGACGAGACGCTGTCGCAGCTGCTCGTCGCCGAGGGCTTCGCCGAGCTCGAGGAAGTGGCCTACGTCGAGTTGTCGGAACTGGCCTCGATCGAGGGCTTCGACGAGGAGCTCGCCGAGGAACTGCAGAACCGCGCCGCCGAGGCGATCGAGCGCAAGGAAGAGGCGTTCCGCGCCGAGCGTCGCGCGCTCGGCGTCGACGATGCGCTGGCCGAGATCCCGCACCTGACCGAGGAGATGCTGGTCGTTCTCGGCAAGGCCGGGATCAAGACGCTCGATGACCTCGCCGACCTCGCGACCGACGAGCTGATCGCCAGAAAGCGCGAGGCGCCGCGCCGCCGCAATCCCGAGGCCGGTCCGCCGCTGCGCCGCGACAAGCCGCGCCCGGAGGACAAGGGCGGGGTGCTCGGCGAGTTCGGGCTCAGCGAAGAGCAGGGCAACGAGATCATCATGGCTGCCCGCGCGCACTGGTTCGAGGACGAGGAGGCTCCGGCCGCCGAGCCCGTAGCTGAGGAGGCCGCCGATGCGGAATCCTCGCAATGAGCCGCTAGCGGATCTCGCCATCGCGGAAAGGCGCGGGGCCGGCGACGGCCCCGAGCGCCGCTGCGTGCTGACCGGCGCCCACGGCGGGCGCGACGAACTGCTGCGCCTGGCGGTCTCGCCCGACGGCGAGGTGCTGCCCGATGCGCTCGCCCGGGCCCCGGGACGCGGGGCGTGGATCGGCGTCGACAAGGCGGCGCTGGCCGAGGCGGTCGCGAGCGGCAGGCTCAAGGCGGCGCTGGCGCGGGCGTTCAGGACCGGGGCCCTGACGATCCCGGCGGACCTTCCCGACCGCGCCGAACAGGCGCTGGTGCGCGCGCTGCTCGACCGGCTGGGGCTCGAAATGCGCGCCGGAAAGCTTATCTTGGGGTCCGACCGCATTGCCGGCGACGCGCGGCTCGGCAGGATTGCCGCGCTCTATCACGCGGCCGATGCGAGCGATGACGGCCGCCGCAAGCTCGACCAGGCCTTCCGTGTCGGCTGCGACGCCGAAGGGACTGGTCTTGCAGGCGTACGCCTGCCACTGGACCGCGCGGCTTTGTCTGTGGCATTGGGCCGCGACAACGTCGTCCACCTGGCGCTGGCCGATCGCGCATCGGCCGAGCGGGTCGAAATCCCGCTGCGGCGCCTGCTGCATTTCCTGGGCGGCCGGCGGGCCGCGGTGACCGATGGCACGCCCGCGTTGCGGTAACGCGCGACGGTGAACTGAATTTGAAGGACGAAACGAGTTTTATGAGCGACACCACCGACACCCCGCGCGAACGCAAGCCGCTCGGCCTCAAGCGTTCGATCGATGCCGGCGAGGTCAAGCAGACCTTCAGCCACGGCCGCACCAACAAGGTGGTCGTCGAGGTCAAGCGCCGCCGCGTGATCGGCAAGCCGGGCGAGACGGCCGCTCCGGCCCCCACGCCCGCTCCGGCCGCGGCTCCGCCGCCGGCGCCGCCCGCGCCGCGCAAGCCCGCCCCGGTTGGCGAGACGCCGCAGGAACGCGTCGCGCGGCTCCAGCGCGAGGCCGAGGAAGAACGGCTGCGGCTGGCCGAGGAAGCGCGCCGCCGCGAGGAACAGGAGCGGCTGAAGGCGCTCGAGGAAGAGAAGCGCCGCGCCGAGGAGAACCGGCGCGCCGAGGGCCAGGCCGCCGAGAAGGCCGAACCCGCGCCGGCGCCTGCCGAGACCGCCGAGGCGGCGCAGCCGGCTGCAGAGCCCGAGACCGCGAACGGCGCCTCGCCCGCGCCGGCGCCGCGCAAGTTCACGCCCGTCGTGCGCCCCGAGCCCAAGCGGCCCGAGAAGAAGCGCGAGGAGCCCCGCAAGGGCACCACGCTCGGCCGCGGCGATCGCGACCACCGACGGGCGGGCAAGCTCACCGTCACCCGCGCGCTCAACGAGGACGAGGGCGCCCGCGCCCGCTCGCTCGCCGCGCTCAAGCGCGCCCGCGAGAAGGAGCGCCGCGCGCATTATGCCGGGCAGTCGCAGCCGCGCGAGAAGCAGATCCGCGACGTGGTCGTGCCCGAGGCGATCACCGTCCAGGAACTCGCCAACCGCATGGCCGAGAAGGGCGCCGACCTGGTGAAGGCGCTGTTCAACATGGGCATGATGGTCACCGTCAACCAGACGATCGACCAGGACACCGCCGAGCTGCTGGTCGAGGAGTTCGGCCACAACGTCGTCCGCGTCAGCGAGAGCGACGTCGACATCGACACCAGCGAGGACATCGATCCCGAGGAGACCAAGAAGCCGCGTCCGCCGGTGGTCACGATCATGGGCCACGTCGACCACGGCAAGACCAGCCTGCTCGATGCGCTGCGCGGGACCGACGTGGTCAAGGGCGAGGCCGGCGGCATCACCCAGCACATCGGCGCCTACCAGATCACCACCAAGAGCGGGCAGAAGATCACCGTGCTCGACACGCCGGGCCACGAGGCGTTCACGCAGATGCGCCAGCGCGGCGCCAACGTGACCGACATCGTGGTGCTGGTGGTGGCCGGCGACGACGGGATCATGCCGCAGACGATCGAGGCCATCAATCACACCAAGGCCGCCGGCGTGCCGATGATCGTGGCGATCACCAAGTCGGACAAGCCGGAGTTCAACGCGCAGAAGATCCGCGAGCGCCTGCTCGAGCACGAGGTCATCGTCGAGGCGCTGTCGGGCGAGGTGCAGGACGTCGAGGTCTCGGCCAAGACCGGCGCCGGGCTCGACGAGCTGATCGAGAAGATCCTGCTGCAGGCCGAGCTGATGGAGCTCAAGGCCAATCCCGACCGCGCGGCCGAAGCGACGGTCATCGAGGCGCAGCTCGACAAGGGCCGCGGCCCGGTCGCGACGGTGCTGGTCAACCGCGGCACGCTCAAGCGCGGCGACGTGTTCGTCGTCGGCACCGAGAGCGGGCGCGTCCGCGCGCTGGTCGACGACAAGGGCCAGCAGGTCAAGGAAGCCGGGCCGTCGATGCCGGTCGAGGTCCTCGGCCTCGGCGGCGTGCCGCATGCCGGCGACCACCTGACCGTGGTCGAGAACGAGCAGCGCGCGCGCGAGGTCTCCGAGTACCGCAAGGCGCAGGCGACCGCCAAGCGCACGGCGACCGCCCCGGCCAACCTCGACGCGATGTTCGCGGGGCTCAAGAGCGACGTCAAGGAGTACCCGGTCGTCGTGAAGGCCGACGTGCAGGGCTCGGTCGAAGCGATCGTCACCGCGCTGCACGCGCTGTCGAACGATGAGATCAAGCTCAGGGTGCTCAACTCGGGGGTCGGCGCGATCACCGAGAGCGACGTCACGCTGGCCTCGGCCTCGAAGGCGCCGATCATCGGCTTCAACGTGCGCCCGAACGCCAAGGCGCGCGAGCTGATCGAGCGGCACAAGGTGGAGATGAAGTACTACGACGTCATCTACCAGCTGACCGAGGAGATCGCCCGCGAGATGGCCGGTGTGCTCGGGCCGCTCAGGATCGAGAACGTCGTCGGCCGCGCCGAGGTCAAGCAGGTGTTCCCGGCCGGCAAGCGCGACAAGGCTGCGGGCCTGCTGGTGCTCGAGGGGGCGATCCGCAAGGGCCTCCACGCGCGCCTCACCCGCGACGACGTCATCGTCAGCGCGACGACGATCGCCTCGCTGCGCCGGTTCAAGGACGACGTCGAGGAAGTCCGCGCCGGGCTCGAGTGCGGCGTGGTGCTGGCCGACACCAACGACATCAAGCCGGGCGACATGCTCGAGGTGTTCGAGGTCGAGGAGCGCGAGCGGACGCTGTAACACGAAGCCCCTCCCCCCTCGGGGGAGAGGTCGGGAGAGGGCCTTGCGCCGAAAAGGGCGCGGGCTTCGGAGACGGGGAGACGTTCCCCTCGCCCCGGCCTTCTCCCCTGGAGCGGAGAGGGAGTCTTGCCGCAGTACGTCGCCCTGCTCGGATCGATCAACGTCGGCGGCAACCGGCTGAAGATGGACGCGCTCAGGGCGGCGCTCGAGGAGGCCGGATTGGCGAAGGTCCAGACGGTCGTCGCCAGCGGCAACGTGCTGTTCGAGCACGACAGGGCGCCCGACGCCGCGCTTGAGCGGAAGATCGCCGAGGTGGTCAGGGAGCGGTTCGGGATCGACTCGTTCGCCGCGGTGCGGACCAGGGCCGAGCTGAAATCGGCGATCGAGGACAATCCATTCACCAGGGACGGGGAGCCGAAGTTCGTGCACACGATCTTCCTCTCCGAGCCGCTCGACCGGGCGGCGTTCGAGGCGTTCGCCAAGGCCTACGAGGGGCCCGAGCGGCTGGCGGCGGGTACGCGCGAGGTCTACGTCGATTTCACCGAGGGGGTCGCGCGCTCGAAGCTCGATCCGGCAATGGCCAGGGCCAAGGTGGTCAAGGGCCGCGCCACCGCGCGCAACGTGCGTTCGCTCGCGCGGATACTCGAGAAGATGGACGCGGATGCCTAGCCTCACGGCGATCCGCCATGTCGTCGACGAAGACCTCGGCGCGTGGCGCCCGTGGTTCGAGGAGCAGGGCTGGGCGGTCGCGTGCGTCGATGCGCCCGAGGTCGATTTCGCCTCGGTCGATCCGCTTGCGCCCGACCTCGCGATCGTGCTCGGCGGCCCGATGGGCGCCTACCAGCAGGACCGCTACCCGTTCCTCGTCGAGGAACTGAAGTGGATCGAGCGGCGGCTCGCCTCCGGGCGCCTGCTGCTCGCGGTGTGCCTCGGCGCGCAGCTCGTCGCGACGGCGCTCGGCGCGCGGGTCGGGCGGATGGAGCACAAGGAGATCGGCTTCGCGCCCATCGCGCTGACCGACGAGGGGCGCCGCTCGGCGCTCGCGCCGTTCGCACAAGGACCGGTGCTGCACTGGCACGGCGACCAGTTCGAGCTGCCCGAGGGCGCGCGGCTGCTGGCCTCGAGCGCGTTGTGCCCGCACCAGGCCTTTGCCTGGGGCGAGCAGGTGCTGGCGGTGCAGTTCCACGCCGAGACCGACCGCGCGACGCTGGACCGCTGGATAGCTTGCCATGCGGGCGGGCTCGCGCGGGTCGGCATCGACGTCGCGCAGATCGGCGCCGACGCGGCCCGCTACGGGGACGATCTCGCGAGGGCCGGGCGGGATATGCTTGCACTCTGGCTCGAGGAGCGCATCTAGGCGTCATGGCCCGCCAACCCACTGAAGATCGCTCGGTCCGCCTGCTCAAGGTCGGCGAGCGCGTGCGCCACCTGCTGAGCGAGCTGCTGACGCGCCAGCAGGTCCACGACGAGGTGCTGACCGCGCACCAGATCTCGGTCACCGAGGTGCGCATGTCGCCGGATCTCCGCCTGGCCCGGGTCTACGTGAAGCCGCTGCTCGGCAGCGGCGAGGAGGACGTGCTCCAGGCGCTGAGGCGCAATACCGCCTATCTCCAGCGCGAGGTCGCCCAGCGCCTCGGGCTGAAATTCGCGCCGCGGCTGCGGTTCACCGCCGACGAGAGCTTTGACGAGGCCGGGCGGATCGAACGCCTGCTCAGCGACCCGCGCGTGGCGCGCGATCTCGGGGATCCCGGCGAGGACTGAATCAGATACGCGCGAGGCATTCCCCGGGGGAAAGCGGGGCCGCTCCGCTCCCCGGCGCGGCGTCGGCGCGGTAAGCCCGGGCGATGGCCAAGCTCTATTTCTACTACGCCAGCATGAATGCCGGCAAATCGACCAACCTGCTGCAGGCGAACTTCAACTACGGCGAGCGCGGGATGCGGACGATGCTGTGGACCGCGGCGCTCGACACGCGGGCCGAGCAGGCGATCGCCAGCCGCATCGGGCTTGGCGCCGATGCGCACCGGTTCGGGCCGGGGACGAACCTGTGGAGCGCGGTGCGCGAGCAGCATCGCGAGACGCCGCTCTCCTGCGTGCTGATCGACGAGGCGCAGTTCCTGACCGCGACGCAGGTGTGGCAGTGCGCGCGGCTGGCGGACCAGGAGAACATCCCGGTGCTGTGCTACGGCCTGCGGACCGACTTCCGCGGCGACCTGTTTCCCGGCTCGGCGGTGCTGCTGGGGATCGCCGACACGCTCGTCGAGCTCAAGGCCGTGTGCCACTGCGGGCGCAAGGCGACGATGAACCTCAGGACCGACGAGCACGGCGAGCCGGTCATGCACGGGGAACAGACCCACGTTGGCGGGAACGAGCTCTACGTGGCGCTGTGCCGGCGGCATTTTGCCGAGGCGCTGGGGGTTTACCGGTAGGGGGCATCCTTCGCCTCCCCGCATCGAAGGCGAGCCAGCGTCCAAAAAGGGGGGACTGTCCCTGTTCTTGAGCGTGGGGGCGGGCGGCGCGGGGATGGGGACGAGCTCCGCCGGCGGGTTTCGCTCGGAGAGAGGGCTTCCTATCTAGGCTGCGGATGAACGAAACCCTGCTTACGGCGCTTGCGCTGGTTCCAGCCCTGGTGATCGCGATCGTGTTCCACGAGGTGGCGCACGGATGGACGGCGCTCGCGCTTGGTGATCCGACGGCGAAGGAGCGAAGGCGGCTGACGCTGAACCCGATCCGGCACGTCGATCCGGTCGGCACGCTGCTGGTGCCGGGCGCGCTGGCGCTGAGCGGGCTGCCGGTGTTCGGCTGGGCCAAGCCGGTGCCGGTCAACCAGTGGCGGCTCAACAACCCGCGGTTCGGGATGATGGCGGTGGCCGCGGCGGGGCCGGGGACCAACCTCGTGCTGGCGGCGATCGGGGCGGTGCTGCTGAGCGTCGCCATCCGGCTGCTGACGCCGACCGGCGACGAGGCGCTCGGGGTGCTGTCGCTGCTCGCCGAGGGCTACTCGCCGAACGTCGCGACGGGGCCGGGCTTCGTCGTGTTCGCGCTCTATTTCTTCATCCTGATCAACGTGTTCCTGGCGCTGTTCAACCTGCTGCCGGTGCCGCCGTTCGACGGCTCGCACATCGTCGAGGGATTGCTGCCGCGGCCCGCAGCGCGGGTCTATGCTCGGCTGCGGCCGTTCGGCTTCGGGCTGATCTTCCTGCTGCTGCTGGTGATCCCGTGGCTGTTTCCGGGGCTCGGCGTGGTCCAGCGGTTCGTGCTGCCGCCGGTGCTGTGGCTGCAGGACCGGTTCCTCGCCCTCGCCACGCTGATCCTCGGCGGATAATATTATCCGGGGTATATTGTAAAATAAAACCCGGATAATATATACCTCCTGAAAGGAGGTCGCCATGACCCTAACCGTTTTCCTCAAGGACAAGATTCTCGCCCGCGGCTCGCCCGAGGAGGTCGTGCCCAAGATGCGCGAGGTGCAGCCGCTCGAGCGCAGCAGCGACCTGCTCGCGTTCGACGACGAGACCGGGCGCCAGATCGACCTCGACCTGCGGCCCGAAGCCCGGCCGGCACCGCGGCGCGGACGACCGGCGCTCGGCGTCGAGGCGAAGGAGGTGACGCTGCTCCCGCGCCACTGGGAATGGCTCGCACAGCAGCGCGGCGGCGCCTCGGCGACGCTGCGCAAGCTGGTCGAGGAGGCGATGCGCAAGGGGCGCACCGCGAAGGACCACCACGACGCGGCGTACCGGTTCCTCCATGCGATCGCCGGCGACCTGCCGCACTTCGTCGATGCGGTGCGGGAGATGTATGCGGGGAACAAGGTCGGCTACGACCACTTCACGTATGACTGGCCGCGCGACATCCGCGACCATGGCAGGAGGCTGGCGTTTCCCGAATGACCGAGACCGCGACCTTGCCGCAGCCTCACGGCTGGCTCGTACTCGACAAGCCGCGCGGGCTGGGTTCGACCCAGGCCGTCTCGGCGGTCAAGCGCGCGCTGCGCCGGGCCGGCTACGGCAAGGTCAAGGTCGGCCACGGCGGCACGCTCGATCCGCTTGCGGAGGGCGTGCTGCCGATCGCGCTCGGCGAGGCGACCAAGCTCGCCGGGCGGATGCTCGACGCGCGCAAGACCTACGCCTTCACGATCGCCTTCGGCGAAGAGACCGACACGCTCGATCTCGAGGGCGAGGTCGTCGCGACCAGCCCGCACCGCCCGCCGTTCGCGGCGGTGGCGGCGGTGTGCAAGCACTTCACCGGCGAGATCGAGCAGGTTCCGCCGGCGTACTCGGCGCTCAAGGTGGACGGCAAGCGGGCCTACGACCGGGCGCGGGCCGGCGAGGAGGTGGCGCTCGAGCCGCGCAAGGTGACGATCCATTCGCTCACGCTCCCCGGAACAGGGAGGGGGACCGCCGACGAAGCCGGGGCTGGTGGGGCAGGGCCGGGTGGTTCTTCCTCCGATGGGAGCGGTAATCCGGGGGTGGCCGTCCATCCTGCTTCGCATGGTTCCCCTCCCCGTGCCGGGGAGGGCTTGTACTCGACGTTCGCGACGACTTCGGGCCGGCCCGACGGGCTCGATCCGTCGTCGGCGTTGCTCGAGCTGGCCGAGCGGGTCACGCTGGTGGCCGAGGTTTCCAAGGGCACCTACGTCCGCGCGCTCGCGCGCGACATCGCACACGCCCTTGGAACCGTGGGGCACGTCACCTATCTGAGGCGCATCCAGGCCGGCCCGTTCGGCGAATCCCGCGCGATTTCACTGGACATCATCGAGGAAATCGGTAACGGCGCGCGCCTTGAAGACCACCTCCTGCCGCTGGAGGCGGGGCTGGACGGTATCCCGGCCCTGACCCTCGACCCGGAGAGCGCGCAGGCGGCCCGCCAGGGCCGGGTCCTCTCCGGAATGCTCGAACCCGACGGGCTCTATCTCGCAACGGCCGGCAAGGTCCCCGTGGCGCTGATGGAACTTTCGGGAGGGACGGCGAAAGTCGTCCGGGGCTTCAACCTACCCGATACCGCGGAGTGAAGAGACATGTCGGTCACGGCCGAGACGAAGCAGAAGATCATCAAGGAACACGCCCAGTCGAAGGGCGACACCGGCTCCCCCGAGGTGCAGGTGGCGATTCTCACCGAGCGCATCCGCAACCTGACCGAGCACTTCAAGGACCACCACAAGGACAACCATTCGCGCCGCGGCCTGCTGATGATGGTCAACAAGCGCCGCAGCCTGCTCGCATACCTCAAGAAGAAGGACGTCGAGCGCTACAATGCCCTGATCCAGAAGCTGGGACTCAGGAAATAGCGCAATCGCCCGGCCCGCTTCGGCGGGCCGTTTGCGTATTGCGTCACCCGGCGGAAGCCGGGATCTCGTGCCGCAAGGCACTGAATGACCGAACGAGGTCCCGGCTCTTGCCGGGATGACGAGTGAGGAAAGTAAGGTCATCCTTCGCAATCCGGCGGAGGGGCCTGGGGCTAGAAAGGCCCCGCACCGGACCGGGACGGCATACCCGGCTTGAGGCCCCGCCGCGCAATACGGCGCCGCGGGTTCACGAAGGAAAACCAATGTTCGACACGAAAACTGTATCGCTGGAGTGGGGCGGAAAGACCCTCACTCTGGAAACCGGCCGCATTGCCCGTCAGGCAGACGGGGCGGTCCTCGCCACTTACGGCGAAACCGTGGTGCTGTGCGCAGTCACCGCCGCGAAGTCGGTCAAGGAAGGGCAGGACTTCTTCCCCTTGACCGTTCACTACCAGGAAAAGTTCTCCGCCGCCGGGCGCATCCCGGGCGGCTTCTTCAAGCGCGAGCGCGGGGCGACCGAGAAGGAAACGCTGACCAGCCGCCTGATCGACCGTCCGATCCGCCCGCTGTTCCCCGAGGGGTTCTACAACGAGATCAACGTCATCGCCCAGGTGCTGAGCTATGACGGCGAGAGCGAGCCCGACATCGTGGCGATGATCGCCGCGTCGGCCGCGCTGACCATTTCGGGCGTTCCGTTCATGGGCCCGATCGGCGCCGCGCGCGTCGGCTTCAAGGACGGCGAGTACCAGCTCAATCCGTCGATGGCGCAGGTCGCCGAAGGGCGCCTCGACCTCGTGGTCGCGGCAACGCACGACGCGGTGATGATGGTCGAATCCGAGGCCAAGGAACTGACCGAGGACGAGATGCTCGGCGCGGTGATGTTCGCGCACGAGGAATCGAAGAAGGTCGTCAAGGCGATCATCGAACTGGCCGAGAAGGCCGCCAAGGACCCGTGGGAGCTCGACGTCAGCGACAACTCGGCGATGAAGGCCGAGATCAAGAAGCTCGTCGGCGACGACATCGCCGCGGCCTACAAGCTGACCAGCAAGTCGGCCCGCTCGGAAGCGCTCAACGTCGCCCGCGAGAAGGTCAAGGCGCACTTCGCCGACGCCGACGGCCAGACGCTGATGACCGCCATCAAGCTGACCAAGAAGGTCGAGGCGGACATCGTCCGCACCGCGATCCTCAAGGAAGGCCGCCGCATCGACGGCCGCAAGCTTGACGAGGTCCGCCCGATCGACGTCACGGTCGGCTTCCTGCCGCGCACGCACGGCTCGGCGCTGTTCACCCGCGGCGAGACGCAGGCGATCTGCACGACCACGCTCGGCACCAAGGATTCCGAGCAGATGATCGATGGCCTGAGCGGGCTGTCGTACGAAGCCTTCATGCTGCACTACAACTTCCCGCCCTATTCGGTCGGTGAAGTCGGTCGCTTCGGCGCGCCGGGGCGGCGCGAGGTCGGTCACGGCAAGCTCGCCTGGCGCGCGCTGCACCCGGTGCTGCCGAGCCACGACGAGTTCCCGTATACGATCCGCATCCTGTCCGACATCACCGAGTCCAACGGCTCGAGCTCGATGGCGACGGTGTGCGGTGGCTGCCTCGCGATGATGGACGCCGGCGTGCCGATCGCTCGCCCGGTCTCGGGCATCGCGATGGGCCTGATCCTCGAGGGCCAGGACTTCGCCGTGCTGAGCGACATCCTCGGTGACGAGGACCACCTCGGCGACATGGACTTCAAGGTTGCCGGCACCGAGCAGGGCATCACCTCGCTTCAGATGGACATCAAGATCGCGGGCATCACCCGCGAGATCATGGCCAAGGCGCTCGAGCAGGCGAAGGCCGGCCGCGCGCACATCCTCGGCGAGATGACCAAGGCGCTGGGCTCGGCCCGCACCGAGCTTTCGGCGCACGCGCCGCGGATCGAGACGATCACGATCGACAAGTCGAAGATCCGCGACGTCATCGGCACCGGCGGCAAGGTGATCCGCGAGATCGTCGCCGAGACCGGCGCCAAGGTCGACATCGACGACGAGGGCGTGATCAAGATCAGCTCGTCGGACCTGAGCCAGATCGAGGCGGCCAAGAAGTGGATCCTCGGCATCGTCGAGGAGCCCGAGGTCGGCAGGATCTACTCGGGCAAGGTGGTCAACATCGTCGACTTCGGGGCGTTCGTGAACTTCATGGGCGGCAAGGACGGTCTCGTCCACGTGTCCGAGATGCGGAACGAGCGGGTCGAGAAGCCGACCGACGTCGTCAGCGAGGGCCAGGAGGTCAAGGTCAAGGTGCTCGAGATCGACCAGCGCGGCAAGGTCCGCCTGTCGATGCGGGTGGTCGACCAGGAGACCGGCGAGGAGCTCGAGGATTCCCGCCCGCCGCGCGAACCGCGCGGCGAGCGCGGCGGCGGCGACCGCCGGGGTCCGCGCGGCGACCGGGGCGGCCGAGGCGATCGCGAACGCGGTCCGCGCCGGGACCACGAGGAGCGCCCGCGGCGCGAGCGCGAGGATACCGGGCCCGATCCGGACCACCTCCCCGCCTTCCTCAAGGACGATTGAGGTTTGCGGAAACCCTAGCAAAACAAGGCCGTGAGGAGCGATCCTCGCGGCCTTTCTTGCGAGCTGCCGCGGGTCATGGGGTGCCAGTTCGCGCAGGGATCCCTGTTCGGCCAGCCGGTCGACGGGGGCCGATCCCGGACTGCCATTCCGGAAACATTTCGGTCAGGCCAGCCGGCTGACCTCTCCTCGGCGCGCTCCCGGCCTTGCGCTGCAAGGCGGGGCGCGTATTTCGCAGGCATGGGCTCCGTAGAAATACTGATGCTGCCGGGCGCCCCGGACGCATACGCCCCGGAGCCCACGCTTGTCCGCGACGGGCGGACGCCATCCGGAAGCCAGGGCCCGTGCTGAAGATCCGCCGCATCCCGATCGACACGCACCCCGAGAACACGGCGTTCCTGCTGCGGCGCGGAAACGGCTATTCGGCCGAGCAGTATCAGGCGCTGCGCAAGCTGCGGATCTGGAGCGGGCCGAGCGAGATCCTCGCGACTCTGGCGCTGGTCGACGACGAGACGATCGTCGGCCCGGGCGAGATCGGGCTCGGCGAGCAGGCGTTTCGTCGGCTCGGCCTGCCCGAGGGCGGCGAAGTGGCGATCGAGCAGGCGCGCCCGCCGTCGAGCCTCGAGTACGTCAAGCGCAAGATCGAGGCCGACACGCTGCACGAGAGCGAGATCGCCGCGATCGTCGGCGACGTCGCCGCCTACCGCTACTCGCCGATGGAGATCGCCGCGTTCCTCGTCGCCTGCGCCGGATTCATGAGCACGCAGGAGACGCTGTCGCTGACCCGGGCGATGATCGAGGCCGGCAACCGGCTCGACTGGGACGCGCCATTGGTGGTCGACAAGCACTGCATCGGCGGCATCCCCGGCAACCGCACGTCGATGATCGTCGTGCCGATCGTCGCCGCGCACGGGTTGATCTGCCCGAAGACCTCGTCGCGTGCGATCACCTCGCCGGCGGGCACCGCGGACACGATGGCGGTGCTGGCCAACGTCGACCTGACGCGCGAGCGGATGACGGCGATCGTGGCGCAGGAGAAGGCGTTCCTCGCCTGGGGCGGGCGGGTCAACCTGTCGCCGGCCGACGACGTGCTGATCTCGGTCGAGCGGCCGCTGCGGCTCGACACCTTCGAGCAGATGGTCGCCTCGATCCTGTCGAAGAAGGTCGCTGCGGGATCGACTCACCTCGTCATCGACATCCCGCTCGGCCCGACGGCCAAGGTTCGCTCGCAGCGCGACGCGATCCGCCTGCGCAAGCTGTTCGAATACGTCGCCCGCCACCTCGGCATCGTGACCGACGTGGTGATCACCGACGGGTCGCAGCCGATCGGGCGCGGGGTCGGCCCGATGCTCGAGGCGCGCGACGTCATGGCGGTGCTGCGCAACGAGGACGACGCGCCCGCCGACCTGCGCGAGCGGGCGGTCATGCTCGCCGGGCGCATGCTCGAGTTCGATCCGGAGCTCGAGGGCGGCAAGGGCTATGCCCGCGCGCTCGAGTTGCTGGCCTCGGGCGCCGCGCTCGCGGCGATGGAGCGGATCATCGAGGCGCAGGGGAAGCGGACCGACGAGCCGCAGCTCGGCGTGTTCCGGCACGAGGTGAGGGCCGGGAGATCGGGGACCGTGGCGCAGATCGACTGCGAGCGGATCGCGCGGATCGCGCGGCTGGCGGGCGCGCCGATGGACGAGGGCGCGGGGATCGACCTGCTGCGCAAGGTCGGCGCCGCGGTGCGGCCCGGCGACGTGCTCTACCGGATCTACGCCAATTCCGAGACCGGCCTCGGCTTTGCCCGCGACCTGGTGGCCGAGCATCCCGCCTACGAGATCGCCGCATGAGCGTTGCCGTGCTCGGCTTTGCCGACAGCGCGGAGCCGGCAGCGCGGCTGGCCGGTGCACTGGGCGTGCCCTGTCACGAGGTGTCGGTGCACCGGTTTCCGGACGGGGAGAGCCTCGTCCGCGTCCCCGAGGCGCCGGAGACGGCGCTGCTCTACCGTTCGCTTGACCGCCCGAACGCCAAGATCGTCGAACTGCTGCTGGCCGCCTCGGCGCTGCGCGACGGGGGAACCCTTCGACTGGTGCTGGTGGCGCCGTACCTCGCCTACATGCGGCAGGACATTGCCTTTCGTCCGGGCGAGGCGGTCAGCCAGCGGGTGATCGGCGGACTGCTGGCGCAGCACTGCGACGCGCTGATCACGCTCGATCCGCACCTGCACCGGGTCGCTTCGCTCGCTGAAGTGATGCCGGGGATCGAGGCGGTGTCGATCTCGGCGGCGCCGGTGCTCGCGGCCGCGCTCGACGGCATGGCCGATCCGCTGCTGGTCGGGCCCGATGAGGAATCGCGCCAGTGGGTCGAGGCGATCGCCCGTCCGCGCGGGCTCGAGGTGCTTCTCGGCCGCAAGCGGCGGCTCGGCGACTGCCAGGTCGAGCTCGCGATCGACGGGATCGAGCGCGCGGCCGGCCGCACGGCCGTGCTGGTGGACGACCTCGTGTCGAGCGGCGGGACGATCAGGGCGGCGGCAAGGCTGCTGCGCGAGGCGGGCGCGGCGCGGATCGAGGTGCTGGCGACGCATTGCCTTGCCGCCGAGGACGACCTCGCGGGACTGAGCGAGGCGGGGATTTCGGCGCTGCGTGCGACCGACACGGTAGCCGGACCTGCGAGCGTTGTGCCCGTCGCCGGACTGCTCGCCGGCGAGCTGCGGCGGCTCGGCTGGGTCGACTGAGAGGAACGCGATGCCTGTACAGGGTCCGACACTGACGATTCACGGCGCGGCGCACACCGTTACCGGTTCGTGCCTCGAGTTCTCCCACGGCGGCCGGACGATGCTGGTCGACTGCGGGCTGTTCCAGGGCTCGCGCTCGCTCGAGGCGCTCAACGCCAACCCGTTCGCGTTCGATCCGCGGCGCGTCGCCGCGGTCACGCTGACTCACGCGCATATCGACCACAGCGGGCTGCTGCCGCGGCTGGTGGCCGAGGGGTTCGAGGGGCCGATCTGGTGCACGGCGGCGACGCGCGACCTGCTCGAAGCGATGCTGGCGGATGCCGGGCGGATCCAGGAATCCGACGCCGAGCGGCGCAACCGCCGCAGGGACCGCGCCGGCGAGGAGCCGTTCGTCCCGCTCTATACCGAGGCGGACGCGATGGCCGCCTGGCGGCTGTGCCGGCCGGTGCCGCTGGGGGAATGGTTCGAGCCGGTGCCGGGCTTCCGCGCGCGGCTGTGGAACGCGGGGCACGTGCTCGGCTCGGCTTCGGTCGAGCTCGAGGCGGGCGGCGTCAGGGTGATGTGCTCGGGCGACCTCGGCCCCGAGCACAAGGTGTTCCATCCCAAGCCGGGCGGGCCTGGCGGGTTCGACTACGTGGTCTGCGAGAGCACTTACGGGGCGAGAGTCAGGGACAAGGTCACCGCCGAGGAGCGGCGCCGGCTGCTGCAGGCCGAAGTGCAGGGCGCGCTCGCGCGTGGCGGCAATCTCGTGGTGCCGGTGTTCGCGCTCGAGCGGACGCAGGAGCTGTTGCTCGACCTTGCGATCCTCAACCGCTCGGGCGCGATCCCGCGGGTGCAGGTGTTCGTCGACTCGCCGCTGGCGAACAAGGTGACACAGGTCTTCGCGCGCTACGCCCACGAGCTCGAGGACGTCGCAGGCAGCGACGTGTTCGAGCGCGGCACGTTCCACTTCACCGGCGACGTCTCGGAATCGATCCGGCTGAACTCGATCTCGGGCGCGGTGATCCTCGCCGGCTCGGGGATGTGCGAGGGCGGGCGCATCCGCCATCACCTGCTGCACAACCTCCACCGGCGGGAATCGACCGTGCTGTTCGTCGGCTACCAGGCCGAGGGGACCCTCGGCCGGGTGATCCTCGACGGGGCGGAGCGGGTGCGCATTTCCGGGGCCGACGTGATGGTCCGGGCGCAGATCCGGCGGATCGACCATTACTCGGCCCACGCCGACCAGTCGGAGCTGCTCGAATGGATCGCCGATCGCGGGCCGATCGCGGGCGAGCTGTTCCTCGACCACGGCGAGCCCGACGCGCTCGAAGCGCTGCGCCGCGAGCTGCAGCGGCGCGAGCCCGGGCTGAGGGTGCGACTGCCGCAGATCGGCGAGACCTACCGGCTCGCCGCCGGGCAGCCGGCGAAACGCATCGGTACCGGCAACCTCGAGGCGCAACAGGCGATCGGGCGCGACTGGCAGAACGCCTATGCCGAGCTGGTCACGGGGCTGAAGAGCGACCTCGCGCGCATCCGCGACGAGAAGAAGCGCGAGGAAGCGATTGCGCGGATTCGCGAGGTGATCGAATCCTACACCGAGTTCCGCGACGGGCGGCGGCAGGGAAGGAAGCCGCGCGAGCGCGCGAAAGGCTGAGCTTGGCTTATGCGCCGAGCGACATTATGTACCGCCTGATATGGAAACGGTCACGGCAGTCCGCGGTCGCCCGCGCGAGTTCGACGTCGACGAGGCGCTGGCCGCCGCGCTGCGCGTGTTCTGGGAGAAGGGCTACGACGGCGCCTCGCTGACCGACCTGACCGAGGCGATGGGGATCACCCGGCCGAGCCTCTACGCCGCGTTCGGCAACAAGGACGAGCTCTTCAAGCGCGCGCTCGACCTCTACGAGAAGGAGAAGCTGGCCTACATCCGCGGGGCGCTCGAGGCGCCGACCGCGCGCGGGGTGGCGCAGCGCCTGATCGAGGGGACGATCGAGAACATCACCAGCGAATGCCCGGGCTGCCTCGGCGTGATCACGGCGGTCAGCTGCCGCAGCCCCGACTCGCCTATCCGCGAGGACATCCGCGCGCGCACGCACACGCTGCGCAGCGCGCTGGTCGAGCGGATGCAGCGGGCCATCGACGAGGGCGACTTCACTGCGCCGGTCGAGGCCGAAGCGATGACCCGCTACCTGCTCGCGGTGGTGCAGGGGATTTCGGTGCAGGCGGGGTCGGGGGCCTGTCGCGAGGAGCTGCAGAAGGTAGCGGAGGCCACGCTGGCGATCTGGCCGGGACGCTGAAAGCCCAGCTTTGCTGCGCTGCGCAAAAAAATATCGAGCGGTATAAAATTCCCGCTTGACCTTAACCGCAGATTACATACTTATCGGTACATAACCCGAGAGGGTGATTCCTGCGTGCCCTCGCGCTCGCCAGGAGCCCCTTCCGTCTACCCGAGTGCGCGCCGCAGGGCCCGGAAAGCCTCGCTTCCGGGAACGGTGACGCACGCCCTGAGGACCGAGCGATGAACGACCTGACGCCGATCGAGATGGACGAGCTGGCCCGGCTCGAGGAAGCCGAGAACCCGCTGGTGCGCAGCCGGAGGCTGGGGCGCGCAGGCTGGCTGCTTCTGCTGGCGGCGGTGGTCGCCGCGCTGTCGTGGTACCTGCTGCGTGGCGGTCCTGCGCCGGCCGCTGCGCCGCCGATGCCGGTGGTGACCGTGGCCACGCCGCTGCAGCGCGAGATCACCGAGTGGGACGAATACATCGGTCGGTTCGAGGCGAGCCGCGCCGTCGAGCTGCGGCCGCGCGTCTCGGGCCAGATCGTCGCGGTGCATTTCCAGGACGGGCAGTTCGTCCGCCAGGGGCAACCGCTGTTCACGATCGACCCGCGGCCCTACCGCGCCGCGCTGGCCGAGGCGCAGGCCGGCGTCGCCACGGCCCGGAGCGACCTCGCGCTGGCGCAGAGCGATCTCGAACGCGCGCTGCGGCTGGTCGAGGACGACGCAGTGGCGCAGAGCGAAATCGACGCGTTGCGGGCGCGGGTCACCGCGGCCCGCGCGGCACTCGCCGCAGCGCAGGCGCGGGTCCGCTCGCGCAGCCTCGACGTCGAGTTCACCACGGTTCGCGCGCCGATCAGCGGGCGCGTGTCCGATCGCCGCGTCGACCCGGGCAACCTGGTTGCGGCCGGCGACGGGCCTGCGGCGACGCTGCTGACGACGATCGTCGCGACCGACCCGCTGCACTTCGTGTTCGACGGATCGGAAGGGCTCTTCCTCAAGTCGAAGCGCGAAGGCCTCGCGAACGGTGCCGAAGTGCAGATCCGCCTGCAGGACGAGGCCGACTACAAGTGGCGCGGTGAGCTCGACTTCACCGACAACGCGCTCGATCCCAACTCGGGCACGATCCGCGCCCGCGCCCTGGTCCGCAATCCGGACAATTTCCTGACCCCCGGCATGTTCGGCAACATGCGGCTGGCGAGCGGCGGGACCGAGCGCGCGTTGCTGGTGCCCGACACCGCGGTGCAGACCGACCAGACGCGCAAACTGCTGCTGGTAGTCGGTCGTGACGGCACGGTGGCGGCGCGCGAGGTCACCCTCGGCCCCGTGATCGACGGGGGGTTGCGCGTGGTGCGCGGCGGGCTCGAGCCGACCGACCGGGTGATAATCGCCGGGACCCAGATGGCTTTCCCGGGCAGCAAGGTCGTCGCACGGGTCGGGCGGATCGACCCGCCCGAACCGGCCGCCGACACTCCGTCGGCGACGGCGGCGGCTCCGCCCGGAACGGCCTCGCTCGCCGGCTGACCGCCGGACCCGTCCTCCCCCTTCGACGCCCCGATTCCGACTGGAGCCCGAAATGCGCCTGTCCCGCTTCTTCATCGACCGGCCGATCTTCGCCGCGGTGATCGCCGTGATCATCACCCTCATCGGGGCGATCTCGTACTTCTTCCTGCCGGTGGCGCAGTACCCCGAGGTGGTGCCGCCGACGGTGACCGTGACCGCGGTCTATCCGGGCGCTTCGGCCGAGACCGTGGCCGACACGGTGGCCAACCCGATCGAGCAGGAGATCAACGGCGTCGACGGGATGCTCTACCTGTCGAGCCAGTCGACCGGTGACGGGCGGGTGACGATCACCGTCACTTTCGAGCCCGGTACCGACCTCGACGAGGCGCAGGTGCTGGTGCAGAACCGGGTGGCGATCGCCGAGCCGCGGCTGCCCGAGGAAGTGCAGCGCCTCGGCATCGTCACGCGCAAGACGACGCCCGACTTCCTGCTGATCGTCAACCTGATCTCGCCCGACGGTTCGCTCGACCGCGAGTACATCTCGAACTACGCGCAGACGCGGATCAAGGACCGGCTGGCGCGGATCGAGGGCGTCGGCGACGTGCAGCTGTTCGGCCACCGCGAGCTGGCGATGCGGGTGTGGATCGATCCCGGCCGGGCGGCGGCGCTCAACCTGACCGCGGGCGAAATCGTCTCCGCGCTGAGGGCGCAGAACGTCCAGGTCGCGGCGGGCACGCTCGGCCAGCCGCCGAGCCCGGGGAGCGCGTTCCAGCTCAACGTCGAGACGCAGGGCCGCTTCACCGATCCGCGGCAATTCGAGAACGTGGTGATCCGCACCGACGCGGAAGGCCGCCAGGTGCGCGTCGGCGACGTTGCCCGCGTCGAGATCGGCGCGCAGGATTACGGCACCTCGGCCTATCTCGACCACCGCGACTCGGTGATCATTCCGGTGCTGCAGGAGCCCGGTTCGAACGCGCTCGCGTCGGCCGAAGCGGTCAAGGCGGCGATGGAGGAAATCTCGGCCGACTTCCCGCAGGGGCTCGAGTACCGCATCGTCTACAACCCGACCGAGTTTATCCAGCAGTCGGTCGACGCGGTGGTCGCGACCCTGCTCGAGGCGATCGTGCTCGTCGTGCTGGTGATCGTCGTGTTCCTGCAGAAGTGGCGCGCCTCGGTCATCCCGGTGCTGGCGATCCCGGTCTCGCTGATCGGCACTTTCGCGGTGCTGGCGATGCTCGGCTACTCGCTCAACAACCTTTCGCTGTTCGGGCTGGTGCTGGCGATCGGCATCGTCGTCGACGACGCGATCGTCGTGGTCGAGAACGTCGAGCGCAATCTCGAGAGCGGGATGAGCCCGCTCGAGGCGGCGCGCACCTCGATGGACGAGGTCGGCGCGGCGCTGGTGGCGATCGTGCTGGTGCTGTGCGCGGTGTTCGTGCCGACGCTGTTCATCGGCGGCCTCTCGGGCGTGTTCTACCAGCAGTTCGCGGTGACGATCTCGGCCGCGACGGTGATCTCGCTGATCGTCTCGCTGACGCTCTCGCCGGCGCTGTCCGCGCTGCTGCTGCGCAAGCATGCGCAGGTCCCGGAGGGCGGCTACTGGCGCCGGCTCGCCGAACGCGCGAGCGACACGTTCAACCGCGCGTTCGAGCGGTTCGGCGAGGCCTATGCCCGCTTGACCGCACGGCTGGCGGCGATGCCGCGACGGATGATGGCGGCCTACGCCGGCCTGATCGCGCTGACCGGTGCCGCGCTGTGGGTAACCCCGACCGGGTTCATCCCGCAGCAGGACCAGGCCTATTTCCTGACCGTGATCCAGCTTCCGCCGGGCTCGGCCACCGCGCGCACCGACGCGGTGATGAAGAAGGTCGCCGAGCGGGTGCTGCCGATCGACGGGATCAAGGGCACCGTCATGCTGTCGGGCTTCGATGGCACCTCGGAGACGCAGAACGCGAGCTCGGCGGCGGCCTACTGGGTTCTCGAGGACTTCGACTACCGCGCCGAGCACGGGCTGACGGTCGATGCGCTGATCGCCGAGGCGCAGAAGGCGACCGCCGACATCAACGAGGCGCGGCTGATGATCGTCAAGCCGCCGGTGATCCGCGGGATCGGCTCGGCGGGTGGCTTCCGCATGATGATCGAGGACCGCAACGGGCAAGGCTACCGTGCGCTGCAGGAGGCGGCCAACGCGGTCATCGCCCAGGCCAACCAGCAGGAGGGGCTCGCCGGGGTCTATACCTTCTTCGACACCGGCACTCCGCGCGTGCGCGCCGACATCGACCGCGACAAGGCGCAGATCCTCGGCGTGCCGCCGTCGCGGGTGTTCGAGACGCTGCAGGTCTATCTCGGCTCGGCGTTCATCAACGACTTCAACCTGCTCGGCCGGACCTACCGCGTGACCGCGCAGGCCGACGCGCCGTTCCGCGACAGCCCGTCCGACATCGCCAACCTGCAGACCCGTTCCGACAACGGGGCGATGGTGCCGATCGGTTCGGTCGCGACGCTGAGCGACACCACCGGTCCGTATCGGGTGACCCGCTACAACCTCGCCCCGGCGGTGGCGGTCGACGGCGACACCGCGCCGGGCTTCTCCTCGGGTCAGTCGCTGGTGGCGATGGAGAAGGTCGCCGACGAGGTGCTGCCGCGCGGCTACGAAACCGAGTGGACCGGGATCGCCTACCAGCAGGACACGGCGGGCAACACCGCGGCGCTGGTCTTCGCGCTGGCCGTGCTGCTCGTGTTCCTGGTGCTGGCGGCGCAGTACGAGAGCCTGGTCATGCCGCTGGCGATCATCCTGATCGTGCCGATGTGCGTGCTCGCGGCGATGGTCGGGGTCAACCTGCGCGGCATGGACAACAACGTGCTGACGCAGATCGGCCTGGTGGTGCTGATTGCGCTGGCTGCGAAGAACGCGATCCTGATCGTCGAGTTCGCGCGCCAGGGCGAGGAGCTGCACGGGCTGAGCCCGGCCGAGGCGGCGGTGCAGGCGGCCCGCACGCGCCTGCGGCCGATCCTGATGACCAGCTTTGCGTTCATCCTCGGCTCGGTGCCGCTGGTGATCGCGACCGGTGCCGGCGCCGAGCTGCGCCAGGCGCTCGGCACCGCGGTGTGCTTCGGCATGCTCGGTGTGACCGGCTTTGGCCTCGTGTTCACGCCGACGTTCTACGTCGTCAGCCGCAGCCTCGGCCAGCGGATCGCCGCGCTGCGCGACCGGTGGCAGCGGGGCCGCCGCGATCCCCTGTCGATCCCAGCCGAATAGGTGCTTCGATGACCCTTCGCGCTTTCGCCTTCTCGTCCCTTTCCGCGCTCGCCCTGGCGGGGTGCGCGGTGGGGCCGGACTACGTCGCAACTCCCCCCCGTCCCGCGTCGTCCGGCCCCTTCCTTGCCGCGGGCGCCCCGCCCGTCGCGCCCGACCCGCTGCCGGCCGACTGGTGGCGGCTCTACGACGACCCGGTGCTCGACGGGCTGGTCGCCGACGCGCTCGCTGCGAACACCGACGTGCGCCAGGCCGTGGCCCGGATCGAACGGGCTCGCGCCGGGCTGCGCGGGGCGCAGGCCGGACGGCTCCCGCAGACCGCGGTCGGCGCGAGCGGCGGCTACGGACGCCAGTCCGAAGGACAGGTGCCGCCGGGCGCCGACCGCGAAGGGTGGAGCTACGATGCCGGGATCGAGGTCGGCTACGAGCTCGACCTGTTCGGGCGGGTGAGCCGCTCGGTCGAGGCGGCGCGCGGCGATCTCGCGGCGAGCGAGGCCGATGCCGACGCGGTGCGGGTGATCGTCGTCGCCGAGACGACGCGCGCCTATGCCGACGCGGCTTCGGGCGCGGCGCAGCTGCGGGTGGCGCGCGAGATCGTCGAGCTGCTCGACCAGTCGCTGGCGCTGACCTCGCGGCGGCACGATGCCGGGCTCGAGAGCGGCCTCGCGGTTGCACAGATCGCGGCGCTGCGCGAGCAGCGCGCGGCCGAGATCCCGGCGCTCGAAGCGCAGCGCCAGGCGGCGCTGTTCCGCCTCGCGACGCTGACCGGGCGGGCGCCGGCCGAGCTGCCGCCCATCGCCGGCGAGCGCAGCGTGGGGCTCGAGATCCGCGAGCCGATCCCGGTCGGCGACGGCGCCGCGCTGCTCGCACGCCGGCCCGACATCCGCGCGGCCGAACGGCGGCTCGAGGCGAACACCGCGCGGATCGGGGTGGCGACGGCCGACCTCTACCCCCGGATCACGCTCGGCGGGTCGATCGGCTCGACCGGGACCGACATCGCCGACATCTTCACCGGCGGCCCGCTGCGCTGGCTGCTCGGGCCGCTGCTCAGCTGGAGCTTCCCCAACCAGGAGCCCGCGCGGGCGCGGATCGCCGCGGCAGAGGCCGGGGCGAAGGAATCGCTCGCCGCGTTCGACGGGACGGTGCTGCTGGCGCTCGAGGAGACCGAGACGGCGCTGTCGAACTACGCGCGCTCGCTCGAGCGTCGCGCGGCGCTGCAGGCGGCGGCCGAGCAGGCCGAACGCGCCGCGCGCATCACCCGGGCGCAGCAGCGCGAGGGGGCGATCAATTCGCTCGACCGGCTCGACGCCGAGCGCACGCTGGCCGAGGCCAAGGCCCAGCTCGCGGCGCAGGACGCGGCGGTCTCGCGCGCGCAGATCGACCTGTTCCGCGCGCTTGGTGGCGGCTGGTCGGCGAGCGGCAAGGGCGGCTGACCGGCTGGCCCTTTCCTTTTCGCCGGCGTTGGGCGATGCCGCGCGTGGGTGGAAAGGGGGACGGGCCATGAGGACCAGGCTGACGATGCTCGCCGCGGCGCTCGCGCTGGCGACGCCCGGGACGGCGCAGACCGCGCGGCCGATGCTCGACTACGCGAGTGCCGCGGCGATCCGCGACGGGTGCGTGGCGTGGGCCCAGGAGCGCGACCTTTCGGTGGCGGTGGCGGTGTTCGACGAGCGCGGCACGCTGATGGCCTTCGCGCTGATGGACGGCGCCCCGTCGGCGGTCGGCAACTACGCGCAGTGGAAAGGCCGCTCGGCGGCGACGATCCACGTGGCCTCGGCCGAGACCGCCAACTGGGGCCGCGGGCCGGCCGAGCTGGCGACCTGGGAAGGCGGGGTGCCGGTGTTCTCGGCCGAGGGCGTGGCGCTCGGCGGGGTCGGCGTGTCGGGCGCCGAGAGCGCCGAGGACGTCGCCTGCGGCAAGGCGGGGATCGCCGCGGCCGGGCTCAGGGACACGGCGGGCTAGCGGATGGAGGGGCGCGGCGATGGCTGAAGCCGGCCGCCCGACGCTGATGGCGCGCGAGGCCGGCGAGGCGCCCGCCGCGGTCGCGCGGATGCTCGAGCGGGACCGCGCGGCGATCGCCGAGTGCGTGGCGCAGCTGGGCGCCCGTCCGCCGGGAGTGGTTGTGACCTGTGCCCGAGGCTCGTCCGATCACGCCGCGACGTACGCCAAGTACCTGATCGAGACGCTGGCCAGCGTGCCGGTAGCCTCGGCGGCACCGTCGGTGGCGTCGCTTTACCGGGCGCCGGCAGCGGCGGGGGCGAGGCTGTGCCTGGCGATCTCGCAGTCCGGGCAGAGTCCTGACCTGCTGGCCAGCGTCGCGCAGCAGCGCGAGGCGGGGGCCTTCACGGTGGTTCTGGTCAACGCCGAGGACACGCCGCTCGAGCGGCTGGCCGACGTCGCGATCCGGCTGGAAGCCGGGTCCGAACGGGCGGTGGCGGCGACGAAGTCGTTCATCGCCTCGCTGGCGGCGATTGCCGCGCTTGCCGCCGAGTGGGCCGACGATGCGCCGCTGCGCGAGGCGGTCGCGCGGCTGCCGGAGCTGCTCGCGCAGGCCGGGGGGCTCGACTGGTCGGCCATCGTCCCGATGCTGCGTGACGCCTCGAGCGCGTTCGTGATCGGGCGCGGGCCGGGGCTCGGCGTGGCACAGGAAGCGGCGCTCAAGCTCAAGGAGACCTCGGCGCTGCATGCCGAGGCGTTCAGCGCGGCCGAAGTGCGCCACGGGCCGATGGCGCTGGTCGGCGAGGGCTTTCCGGTGCTCGCGCTCGGGGACTCGGGGCCGGGCGGGGACAGCGTGCGCGAAGTCGCGGCCGAGTTTGGCCGGCGCGGCGCGCGCGTGCTGCTGGCGGACCGGGACGGCGATCTGACCGCACCGGCGGCGCATCCGGCGCTCGAGCCGATCCTCGCGATCCAGGCGTTCTACCCGGCGGCGAGCGCCCTCGCGCTCGCCCGCGGCCGCGACCCCGATGCACCGCCGCACCTGCGCAAGGTGACCGAAACGCTCTGAGCGGCCGCCGCAGGGTTGTGATCGCGCCCATCTTCATCGAATACGGCCGCGCCCACGGACGGGCTCGGGAGGAGCAGGCATGGAACATCTGACCGGCAAGGTCGCCTTCATCACCGGCGGGGCCAGCGGCATCGGCCTCGGCATGGCGCGCGCGTTTCTCGAAGAGGGGATGAAGGTCAGCCTCGCCGACTGGAGCGACGAGCATATCGCCAGGGCGAAGGAGCAGCTTGCGGGCAACAACGCGGTGCACTTCGTCAAGACCAACGTCGCCGACCGCGACAGCGTGCGCGCGGCGGCGGACGAGACGCTGGAGGCGTTCGGGAAGATCCACGTGCTGTGCAACAACGCCGGGGTCAATGGCGGCGGAACCGCGGCCTCGCCCGATTTCGACGACTGGGACCGCGTCATGGCGATCAATCTCGGCGGGGTGGTCAACGGGACCAAGATCATCGCCCCGATCATCCGCAAGCAGGGCGAGGGCGGGCACGTGGTCAACACCAGCTCGATGGCGGGCGTGGTGCCGCTGCCGGGCCTCGCGGCCTACTCGACCGCCAAGTACGCGGTGCGCGGATTCTCCGAGAGCCTGCGGATGCAGCTGGCCAAAGACGGGATCGGTGTGTCGTGCCTGTTCCCCGGCGCCACGCGCACGGCGATCGTGCCGCTGCCCGAGGACGATCCGACGATCGACGAGGCAAACGCGCCGCAGTTCCTCAAGGACCTGTGGGAAGCGATGCGCGGGGCGATCGATCCGTTCGACACCGGCAAGGCGGTAGTCTCGGCGATCAGGGAGAACCGCTTCTACATCTTCACCAACCGCGAGTTCCTCGACGAGGTGAAGCAGCGTCACCGCGAGATCGAGGAAGCGTTCCCCGACGACGAGCCGACCCCGGGCCGGGTCAGGTTCGAGTCGATGCGCGCCGAGATGGTCCGCAACCTGATGGCCCCGGGGAACCGGCCTGTGCCGCCGCCGAAGGACGCGCCGGTCGACACGGGCTCGGCGAGCCCAGCGGGCGGGCAGTAGCGGTTTCGCGCGTTCGTTCGACCTGCTAGTCTGCGCTTCGGAGCCGCCGCCCGCTGAAGGCGCGGTCCGCAGGGTCGCATGGCAACCTCGTATCGAGGGAGAGTGCGATGACCGAAGCGATCGACGAAACGCGTCTCAACGAGCTGATCGGAAAGGTGATCGGCGACGTTGCCGGGGCGATGGGCGTGTTCATGGCCTATCTCGGCGACAGGGCCGGAGTCTTCGCGGCGCTCGACGGGGCCGGGCGGGTGACGCTCGACCAGCTCGCCGAGAAGACCGGGCTCAACCCGAAGTACCTGCGCGAATGGCTCGGCTCGGTCTGCGCCGGGGGCTATGTCAACCACCATCCCGAGGACGGGACCTTCTCGCTCGATCCCGAGCAGGCGCTGGTCTTCACCCGCGAGGGGCAGCCGGCGTGCATGCAGGGGTTCTTCCAGCTGATCGTCTCGCAGTTCGAGGGCCACGAGAAGGCGGTCGACACATTCGTCTCGGGCAGGGGGCGGCCGTGGGGCGACCACACGCAATGCCTGTTCTGCGGCACCGACCGGTTCTTCCGGCCCGGCTACCAGGCCAACCTGGTCGATACCTGGATCCCGGCGCTCGACGGAGTCGAAGCCAAGCTCGAGGCGGGCGCGAGGGTGGCCGACATCGGCTGCGGGCATGGCTCGTCGACGGTGCTGATGGCCGAGGCCTATCCGAACTCGACGATCGTCGGGATCGACTACCACGCGCCGTCGATCGAGGCGGCCAGGCAGAAGGCGGCCGAGGCGGGCGTGACCAACGTGGAGTTCCATGTCGCCAAGGCGCAGGACTTCGAGGGCGAGGGCTTCGACCTCGCGTGCATCTTCGACGCGCTGCACGACATGGGCGATCCGGTCGGCGCTGCGCGCCACATCCGCGAGGCGCTGGCGCCGGGCGGCACGTTCATGCTGGTCGAGCCGATGGCCGGCGACACGATGGCCGAGAACCTGCACCCGCTGGGACAGATCTTCTACGCGGCCTCGTGCACGGTGTGCACGCCCAACTCGCTGTCGCAGGAAGTCGGCCTCGGGCTCGGCGCGCAGGCGGGCGAGAAGCGCCTCGCCGAAGTCTGCCGCGAGGCCGGATTCACCAAGGTGCGCCGCGCGGCGGAGACGCCGACCAACATGGTGCTCGAGGTGACCGGGTAAGGCAGGCAAAAGAAAGCCGCGCGGCAGTCGCAGCTACCGCGCGGCATGGGTCTGCTGCCGAGGCTGGGGTCAGCCTTCGCTCGGCGGGGCAGTGGTGTGGCGGGCCATCGCAGTCTGGACCTTGGCGCGAAGCTCAGGGTCGGCCTGCGCGGCCTTGCCGATCGCGTTGTACTTGGCCGGATCGAGGCCGACTTCGGCAACCGCAGCCTGCATCGCCGCCTGCTTCTGGTCCTCGGCGATGGTCGCATCAGCCTGGATTTCCTGCAGCTTGACGGTCGCCTTGGCGAAGCTGTCGATCTCGGCATCGCTCACGTCGACTGCGGCGACCGGATCTGCCGGCGGAGCCGGTTCAGAGGCCGCATCGGGCGCAGGCGCCGGTTCGGCAGTCGTGTCCGGCGCACCGGCGTCAGGCGCGGCGGCATCGTCAGCGGGCACGGCGCCGTCGGCGGGCGGAGCCGCATGATCGTCCGCCGGCACGTCGGTCGGCTGCGCATACGCGGCGCCTGCTGCGAGAACGAGACCCGAAAGGGCAAGAGCGTACTTCTTCATGGCATTCTCCTTCGTTCGCAGGAGCGCGCCTCGACAGAGGAGAACTTCTGCGCGATTTCGTTTCGAACCAGAGAGAGCGGCGATAAACGCCAAACCCGATCCCTGTCGGCTCTTGCGCTTTATGTCGGGCCGGGAGACACGACTTGCAAACGTGCGGCGACGACTTGCCCCGCTGAGCGGGTAAACTGCTGTTTATTGGATTTTTTTCTACGTTCCGTCGCAAAACTGCCACATTTCGTCGTGCACTCGCTCGATGGCGCGTTTTTGCCGACTCCCGGATTGGCGCTTTCCAGCCCAGTCGCCGCATGGCATCTCAGGGCAAAACAGGCGGGAGGAGGATCGGCGTGGCCCTGTCATTCAGTGAGGCGATTTCGCGGCAGCCGATCAGGGCGTTTTCCATCGTCACGTTCGCGATCTGCATGCTGGTGCTGATTGCCGATGGCATGGACGCCCAGCTGCTCGGGATCGTCGCGCCGATCGTGATCGAGGATTTCGCAACCGACCGCGGCACCTTCGGCATCGCGGTAATGGCCGCGCTGGTGGGCTTCGGCCTCGGCTCGTGGGGAGGAGGATGGCTCGGCGACAGGATCGGGCGCCGCTGGTCGCTCGCCATCGGCACGGTGATCTTTTCCGCCGCGACGATGGGTGCGAGCCTCGCCCTCGATGTCTGGCAGATGGCCGCCTGGCGCCTCGTCAGCGGCCTCGGTTTCGGCGCGGCCTATTCGACCGCGATCACGCTGACCGGCGACTGGCTGCCCGATCGCTGGCGCTCGGTCGGGGTGACCACGATCTCGGTCGGGACCCCGGCCGGGGGCACCGTGGTCGGTGCGCTGGCGCCGACGCTGGTCGAGGAGTTCGGCTGGCGGGGCACGTTCCTGACGATCGGCGGCGGCACGATGCTGATGGTCGTGCTGATCGTGCTCGTCCTGCGCGAGAGCCCGTCCTACCTGCTGGCCAAGGGGCGCGCCGAGGATGCGAAGGCGGTGGCCGCGAAGGTGCTCGACGGGCCGGTAGAACTCGTTCCCGAGCACCACGCGACCGACGACGGCGGCGCCTCGATCGGGGTGTTCCATCGGAGCCACCTGAGGCTCAACATCGGGGTCGGGGTATCCTTCGCCGCGGCGGCGATGATCGCCTACGCGATGCTCAACTGGGGCACCTCGTTCCTGCTCGCGAAGGGGTTCCCGTTCGACGAGGCGAGCTACGCCGTCTCGGTCGGCGGGGTCACCTCGATGGCGGCCTCCGTGCTGACCGGACTGCTGGTTCACAAGTTCGGTTCGCGCCCGGTGTTTCTCGCCATCTGCACGGCCCTGCTGGCGACGCTGATCGTGATCGCGCTAAAGATCGAGACGATGTCGAACACGCCTGGCGATACCGAGCGGCTGCTGGTCATCGGCCTCTACGGACTCGCGGCGGCGCTGTTCAGCGCGGCGATCGCCGGGATGTACGCGATCATGACCTATGCCTATCCGTCGGGCTGTCGCTCGGCGGGAATCGGCTTCGGGATCTTCGTTGCGCGCGTCGGGGCGATCGCCGGGTCGGGACTCGGCGGCACGCTGATCGACCTGGGAGAGGAGAGCATGCTGCCGTTCTTCGGCACGCTGATCGCCGTCTCGCTGCTGGTCTTCGCCGCCCCGCTAGTCGTCGACCGCCACGTCCCCCCGGCGCGCGAGCGCCTCGCCGGGAGTTAGCGGCGTCCCGCTCATGGCATCGACGCGGTTGCGATCCGGCTAGCGCACCCGCGGGCCGCCGAACGGCAGCGGGGGCGGGGGACGGCGGGCGCCGCGCGGCAGCTGCGCCTGGTAGGCGCGGCCGCAGTGCTCGACGCAGTACGGGAACCCCGGGTTCACCTTCTCGCCGCAGAAATGGAAGTCCGGCTCGCCCGGGTGGCCGATCGGCCAGCGGCAGACGCGGTCGTTGAGGTCGAGCAGGCTGGTCTTGTCGGCGATCTCCGGGCTCGGCTTGGCCGGCACGAGGCGGCGCGGCGGCGCGGGCGGAATCGGCGCCTGCTGGTCGCCCGGCCCCTGGCGCAGGAAGCCGCCGGGGCCGACCGAGACCACGCGCGGCAGCTCGGGCGTCACGTTGGGGAGCGGCTGGCTCGGCGTGGCGCTGGGCGCGCGCTCGGCCTGGGGAGCCCGCGCGGGCTCTTCCTCGCGCGGCGGCTCGGGGGCCTTGGGGCGGGCTTTTGCCGCGCCCTTGGGCTCGGCATCCTTCGCCCGCGGCGCGGGCCTGGGCTCGTTGGCCTTGACCGGCGAGGGGCGCGCCTTGAGCCCGAGCCGGTGCGCCTTGCCGATCACCGCGTTGCGCGAAACACCGCCGAGTTCGTCGGCGATCTGGCTCGCGGTCGCGCCGCTCTCCCACATCTTGGTCAGCGTAGCGATACGTTCGTCGGTCCAGCTCATTCGAATTCCATCTGTTCGTCGGGGCGCCCGATCTCGGGATGCCGCGGTCTCTTGCCAGCACTCCCCGCGGCCGATAGTCGCGCCGCATGGCCGACCAAGTCCCCGCCTTACCGGAAAGCGCCGGCAAGCCGCAAGAATTCGTCGACCCCGTCGCGAGTGCCGGGCGGGGTTTCCCGCCCAAGGGGCAGCCGCTGATCACGGGTTTCAACCGGATCGGGCTGTGGAGCCTCTATATGAAGGAGGTCCGGCGGTTTCTCAAGGTGCAGACGCAGACCGTGTGGGCACCGGCCGTCACGACGCTGCTGTTCCTGGTGATCTTCACCGTCGCGATGGGCCGCGGCGGGCGCGAGGTGCTCGGCGTCAACTTCGCGACCTTCGTCGCGCCCGGGCTCATCATGATGGGCATGATGCAGAACGCATTCGCCAACTCGAGCTTCTCGCTGCTCGCGGGCAAGATGCAGGGGACGATCATCGACCTGCTGATGCCGCCGCTGACGAACGCCGAGCTGATGATCGGGATCGTGGCCGCGGCGATGACCCGGGCTGTGATGGTCGGCGGCGCGGTCGCGCTGGCGATGGCACTGTGGCCGGGGATCGACATGATGGCCGCGCACCCGTGGGCGATCGTGTGGTTCGGGCTGATGGGCTCGCTGATGCTGTCGCTGATGGGCCTGCTGACGAGCGTGTGGGCGGAAAAGTTCGACCACGCGGCGGCGGTCACCAACTTCGTCGTCGCGCCGCTGTCGCTGCTGTCGGGCACGTTCTACGTGATCGACAACCTCGCGCCCGCGTTCCAGGCGGTCAGCCGGGCGAACCCGTTCTTCTACATGATCTCGGGCTTCCGCTTCGGCTTCATCGGCGAGAGCGACATCGGCAACACCAACGAGGCCGTGATCGGCGCCGCGGTCGGCGTGGGCGTGCTGAACCTGGTGCTGGCCTGGGCGACCTACCGCGTGCTGCGCAGCGGCTGGAAGATCAAGAGCTGAGCCGCGCGCCGGAGCGCGCCGGAAGGCTCAGTGGGTCAGGCTGCGGCGCAGCCGGTAGCGGCCGCCGAAGAAGTCCTCGAACAGCTGCGGCACGCTCGGGTGGTCGACCGGGCCGCCCTCGCCGTCGTCGAGCAGGTTCTGCTGGCTGACGTAGGCGACGTAGGACGAGTCCTCGTTCTCAGCGAGCAGGTGGTAGAACGGCTGATCGCGGCGCGGGCGCATCTCCTTGGGGATGGCCTCGTACCATTCCTCGCTGTTGGCGAAGACCGGGTCGATGTCGAACACGACGCCGCGGAAGTCGAACAGCTTGTGGCGTACGACGTCGCCGATCGCGAAGCGCGCCTCCGCGTGTCGAGGAGCCTCGATCCTCCGGCCAGCCTGCGGCGAATAGAATTGCGACCGTTCCATGATGTTACCAGATATGGATACACGCAGGGCAAGGCAAGGTTCCGCCGGGTGCAATCCCCGGCCGGTGCCTGTCCGGGCGGCGAACCGCCCGGCAAATGCTCGGACGGGCTTGGCAAGCGGGCGAGCTTGCGGTAACCGCCGCCCTCCCAATCGACCGAGCGCGCGTCCAGGCGCCGTCGCACCTTGCGCGGAGAGGTGGCAGAGAGGTCGAATGCGCCGCACTCGAAATGCGGTTTACGGGCAACCGTAACGTGGGTTCGAATCCCACCCTCTCCGCCAATGACCCTGCTTTCACGTCTGCACGAGAGGGGCGCGCTTCGGCCCCGGCTCGTGCATTCGGTCGTGGGTCAGGCGGTCCCGTAGAGGTAGATCTGGGTGATGCCGACGAAGTTCGCGGTGGCATGGGTCATCATCGCCGGGAGCAGCTTGCGACCGCTGGCGAGATAGACCGCGCCGTAGGCGAGCCCGCTGACGCCCGTGGTGATCATCCCGGCCGGCCCCTGCCACGCATGGGCGAGGCCGAACCCGACCGCGCTGACGACCATCAGCCAGAGCGCCCAGCGCTCGCCGAAAGCGCGGCTTCCCCAGCCGACGAGGAAGCCGCGGTTGACGACTTCCTCGACCACGCCGCCGAACAGCAGGCCGAGGGCAAGCAGCATCAGGTAGTTGGCGAAGTTGCCGTGGACGCCCTCGAGCGACGACAGGTCGATCCGGGAGCCGGTCAGCCGTTCAGCCACGGCGGTCGTCAGCGGATCGACGAGGAAGGCCATCGCGAGGCCCGCGAGGCACCCGATGGCGAGCGAGACGGGAACGCTGCGGTGGACCAGCGCGAGGGTGGGGGCGCGGCTCTCGCGCACGAACACCAGCGCCACGCCGACCACCAGGATCGAGATCATGATGCCGTTGGGGATCAGCGCCGCAGGAAGGAAGGCGGCGAGCCAGATGGCGAGGGCGACGAGCACGAGGGGTCTCCACAAGTAGTCCGATTCGGACTATCGCCGCGTCGGCGCGCGGTGGGCAAGGGGGATCGGATGCCGGGGTTGAGCGAGCTGGAAGGGACGGTGCTCGGGGTCATAGGCCGCGAGGGCTCGTGCACCGCATACGCGCTGCGCCGGGAGTTTGCCGGATCGCGGACCGCCCGCTGGCGCGCGAGCGCGGGCGCGATCTACCCCCTCGTCGTCCGTCTCGAGGCGGCAGGGCTGATCGCGTCCCGTGCCTCGGAGGGAGACCGGCGCGGCACGCGGCGGCTGTCGCTCACCAACAAGGGCGCGAAGGCGCTCGCGGCGTGGATGGCGGCCGCGACGCCGGAACTCGCTTCTGCGCCCGCCGATCCGATCCGCACGCGCGTTCATTTTCTCGCGCGGATCGACGCGGCCCGGCGGGCGGCCGTCGTGCGTGGCTGGATCGACCAGACCGAGCGGGAGATCGACGCGATCGACGCCGACGAGCGCGTTCACGACCCGTTTGCCAGGCTGGCCCTCGAGGGCGCGCGGGACCAGCTGGTCGCGCGTCGCGACTGGCTGCGCTCGGTGCTCGACCGCGTCGCGCCGGCAGCGGGGGATACGTAGGCAGGCTTTCCCTGGAACTCGCGAACGGGGGCCAAACCGCTCCGGTGGTCCTGAAGCTGCTCCAACGCGGCCGCGCGACTGCAGTGGCGCAGGAGCCGAAGTGCCGCTAGACGCCGTTCGATGACGAGCTTCAAGGAACAGCTGCGGCAGGGGCGCCCGCTGCTCGGCCTGTGGCAGGCGCTGGCGAGCGGCTATTCGGCCGAGATCTGCGCGCGGCAGGGGTTCGACTGGCTGCTGCTCGACGGCGAGCATTCGCCGAACTCGATCGGCACGCTGCTGGCGCAGGCGCAGGCCATCGCGGCGTTTCCAGTGGAGCCGATCGTTCGGGTGCCGTTCGGCGAGCCCGTGGTCATCAAGCAGTACCTCGACCTCGGGCTGCATACGCTGCTGGTGCCGATGGTCGAGACGGCGGAGCACGCCCGCGAGCTGATAAGGGCGTGTCGCTATCCACCGCACGGCATCCGCGGGGTGTCGAGCGCGACCAGCCGGGGCGCCGACTTCGGGCTGGACGCCGATTACCTGCACACGGCAAGCGAGCGGATCACGCTGATCGTCCAGATCGAGAGCCGCAAGGGGCTCGAGAACCTGCCCGCGATTGCCGAGGTCGAAGGCGTCGACGCGCTGTTCATCGGCCCGTCGGACCTCGCGGCGTCGTTGGGCCATATCGGCGAGCCGCTGCACCCGGAAGTCACCGCCGCGATCGACCAGGCGCGCGCGGCCATCGCCGCCGCCGGCAAGCCGGCCGGCATCTTCGCGGTCTCGCCCGAGCACGCGCGGCAGGCGATCGCGGACGGGTTCGCGTTCGTCTCGGTCGGGACGGACATCGGGCTGCTCATTTCCGGGGCGAGGCAGGTACTGCAGGCCGTCCGCGGCTGATCGCGGCCGGGCCGGCCTTCACGAGCAATCCAGGGCACGCATGGGGCACGCGGTCCCGGCGTTCGCCGGGATCACCGCAGCGAACTGCGCGCGCCGCCAGAAAAAATCGCGTTGCCGGCAAGGTGTCGGCCGGAGGGCTCCGTCATCGGGGCGTACTGGCCGATGAGGGGGCTTCGTGCCGCCCGCTTCTGCGGCGGGATCCCGCTTCGGCTCAGTGCAGGCCAGATCGCCGGGCGACCAATCGGCCCGGGGTCGGCTTCGCAGTTTGACCGGAAGGGTAACGAGACATGAAGTATCAAGCGATCATCGCGGCGGCCGCGGCGGGGCTTCTCGCCACGCCTGCCCTGGCGCAGGACGTTTCGGGCTTTCGCGTGGAAGGGCGCATCGCCTGGGACCAGGTCGGCACCGACGCCACGCTGCCCAACCCCGACGAGGACGAGGAGGTCGATGGCGACGAGTTCTTCGCGGCCTCGGACGAGGATAGCGCGCCCGCCTTCGGCGTCGAGCTGGGTTACGACGCGCAGATCGGCTCGTCGTTCGTGCTCGGCGGTTACGTCGGTGCCGACCTGTCGGATGCCGACCTGTGCGACGAGCTGATCGAGGACGACCTCGCCTGCACCAGCCTCAAGCGGACTTTCACGGTCGGCGCGCGGGCCGGCGTGGTGCTCGGCGACAGCTCGCTGCTCTACGTCAAGGGCGGCTATTCGAACGGCCGGTTCAAGGCCTCCTACGACGCCGACGTGACCGACAACGACGACGACGAGCCGGGCGAGATCGAGCGGTTCTCAGGGTCCGAGGACGGGTATCACATCGGCGGCGGCGTGGAGCTCGGGCTGACCGAGAGCCTCTATGCCAAGCTCGAATACGTCTACACCGACTACGGCAGCCGCACCTACCGGCTCGACGGCATGGACGCCGACGATCCGGCGCTCAAGGCGAGCTCCGACCGGCACCAGGTGATCGCCGGCATCGGGCTGCGGTTCTGACCCCCCGGGGAGGGCCGCCCGATGCGACCTTCCCTCGCGGCCGCGCCAACACCCCCCGGCGCGGCCGCAACCCATCCCCTTCCCAAGCCGCCAGCAGGTTTCTATTCGGGCCGCCGAAAGGGATCTGTGACAGGATTGGCTGACAGCAATTCAAGCGCCGGCCTCGAGGCGGCCTTTCTCGCGAACCGCGAACGCTTGCTGCGCTTCCTGCTGGCTCGCGGCGCGGGCGATGCTGCGGAAGACCTGTTGCAGGAAGTCTGGCTCAAGATCGCCACGGGGCGCACCGGTCCGGTGGCCTCGCCCGTATCGTACCTGTTTCGCATCGCCGACACGCTGATGATCGACCGCTATCGCTCCGAGCGCCAGGCCGAGCGACGCGAGCGCGAGTGGGGCCGGGTCAACGACGGCTCGACCCCGGGCGTTTCCGACGCGCCGTCGGTCGAAAGGCACATCATCGGCCGGCAGCACGCGCGGCTGGTGAGCGAGACGCTGGCCGGGCTCGGCGAGCGGCCGGCGGCGATCTTTCGCCGCCACCGCATCGACCAGGTGCCGCAGCGGCAGGTGGCGGAGGAATTCGGCGTCAGCCTGAGCACGGTCGAGAGCGACCTGCGGCGCGCCTACGCGGCTCTGGCCGCACTGAAGGAGCGGATCGATGAGGCGTGAGCGGTTCGACTCCGTCTTCCGGGCAGCAGGGGACATGTTCGATGGCGCGTGACCGGGCCCTGATGGAAGAAGCGACCGTCTGGGCCGTGCGAACAGGCGATCCCGCGTTCGACGACTGGGACGGCTTCACCGCCTGGCTCGAGCGGGACCCGGCGCACGCACAGGCCTACGACGCGGTGATGGCGGCCGTGGCCGACGCCGCGGAGGCGCTTCCGCAAGTGCCCGAGGCTGGCAACGACGACGAGCAGGCGGCGACCACCCGCCGCCGGTGGATCGGCGGCGCGCTGACGCTGGCGCTCGCCGGGCTGGCGGCGTTCGGAGCGTGGCAGATGCGTGGCGGCAGCCACGCGGTGGAAACCGCCCCGGGCGAAATCGAGATCATCGCGCTCGAGAGCGGGGGCGAGATCACGCTCGCGGGAGGCTCGCGGATCGTGATCGAGCGCGGCGACCGGCTGGTCTCGCTCGAGCGGGGCCAGGCGCTGTTCCGCGTCGAGAACGATGCAGGCGCGCCGTTCACGGTCAGGGTCGGCGAGGACACACTGGTCGACGTCGGCACGGTGTTCGACGTCGCGCGGACTACCGAGGGGCTGCGGGTCGCGGTGTCGGAAGGCGCGGTCGTGCTCAATCCCGGGGTGGACGACGCGCGCGTCTCGCCCGGTCAGGTGCTGTCGCTCAACGCGGCGACGCGCCGGTTCGAGATCGGCAGCGTCGCGCTGGAGCAGGTGGGCGAGTGGCGCGAAGGGCGGCTGACCTTCCAGGACACCTCGCTCGAGGACGTCGCGGCCGACCTGTCGCGCGCCACCGGCACGCCATTCGTTGCCTCGCCGCGCGCGGGTGAGCAGCGCGTTTCGGGCAGCATCGTGCTCGACGGGGTGCGGCGTGACCCGCGCACGCTGGGCGCGTTGCTCGGCATCACGGTTCGCCATAACGGCACAGCTTGGGAGATCGGGGCGCGGTAAGCATGCGAAGCCTGTGGATCGGTGTCGCGGCGGTTGCCGTCAGCGCGCCCCTGCACGCCCAGAGCGTCGCCATCGACGTTCCTGCCGGGCGCGCGGGCGATTCCGCGGCTGCGATCGCGCGCCAGACCGGTTCGAGCGTCGTGATCACCGACCGCGCGGTCGCCAACCGGCGGGTTCCTGCGATCAGGGGGCGCATGTCGGCCGCCCAGGCGGTCAACAGGCTCGCCCGCAACGCCGGCGCGCGGGCCGTGGCGGCCGGTTCCAACGGCTGGAGGCTGGTCGCAGCCGCGCCGGCACGAACGGCGCGTCGGCAGCCCGAGAGCCGTCCGCGGCCCGAGCCCCCCGCGCGCCGGCAGGCGCCGCTCGAGGCTCCGGCCAGCGAGATCGTGGTCGTCGGCAGCAAGCGCGAGATGCTGCTCAGCGACTATCCGGGGCAGGCCGAGCTGATCGACGGTGAGCTGCTGACCTTCGGCGGGGTCGGCGGCACCGAGAAAATCACCCAGCGCGTGCCGACCGTCTCCTCGACCTATCTCGGCAGCGGGCGCAACAAGCTGTTCATCCGCGGCATCGCCGATTCGAGCTTCACCGGGCCGACGCAGGCGACGGTCGGCCAGTATCTCGGCGACCTGCGGCTGAGCTACAACGCACCCGACCCGGACCTGCGGCTGTCCGACCTCGCGCGGGTCGAAGTGCTCGAAGGCCCGCAGGGTACGCTTTACGGGACCGGCTCGCTCGGCGGGATCGTGCGCCTCGTGCCCAACGATCCCGTCCCGGGAGTGACCGCGGTCTCGGCGATGGTCGGCGGCAGCGCGACCGAGCACGGCGCGCTCGGCGGCGACGCCAGCGTGACGGCCAACCTGCCGCTCGTCGGCGAGCGGGCGGCGCTGCGCTTCACGCTCAACGCCGAGAGCCAGGGCGGCTACATCGACAAGCCGCTGCTCGGCGAAGAGGACGTCAACCGGACCGAGATCCTGAGCGGCCGCGCGACGGCACGGGTCGAGGTGGCCTACGACTGGACGGTCGACCTGATCGGCGTGTTCCAGGAGACCGACGGCCGCGACAGCCAGTATGCCGACCGCGGCGGCCCGCCGCTGACGCGCGCGGCGACGGTCACCGAGGGCTTCGACGCCGGCTACGCCCAGGGACAGCTGGTGATCACCGGCCGCATCGGCGACGTGCGCTTCAAGTCCTCTACCGGGCTGACCGGGCAGGACCTCGAGGAGCGCTACGATGCGACCGCCGAAGGCGATCCGCCGCGGCTGTTCATGCAGCGCAACGACACCAAGATGGTCGCCAACGAGACGCGCCTGTGGAAGCCGCTCGGCAACCGGTGGGGCTGGCTCGTGGGCGCGAGCTACACGCACAACCGGACGCGGCTGACGCGAACGATCGGCCCGCCGGGCGCACAGGGCGCGGTCACCGGCGTGACCAACGTGATCGACGAGTTCACCGTCTACGGCGAAGGCAGCCTGCGGGTCATGGACGGCCTCACGGCGACCCTCGGCGGGCGCTACACGCACTCGCGGCTCGGCGGCGAGGGAGAGGACGTCGCGCCTGGAATGGCAACCAACTTCCGCGCGATTACCGCCAGCCGGGTCGAGGAAGTGTTCCTGCCTTCGGCCTCGCTGGCGGCGACCGTCTTTCCGGACACGACGATCTATGCGCGCTACCAGGAGGGTTTCCGCCCGGGGGGCCTTGCGATCTCCGGGCCGTTCGTGGCGCGCTTCCGCAACGACCGCACCGAGACATTCGAGTTCGGCGCCCGGCACGGCCATCCGGGTCGCGGGCCGTTCGACGTCGCCGCGAGCGTCTCGTACACCCGGTGGCACGACATCCAGGCGGACTTCATCGACAGCACCGGCTTTCCGACTACCGCCAATATCGGCGACGGCCGGATCTGGTCGGCCACGCTGATCGCCGGCGTCGAAGTCACCCCCGACCTGCGCATCGACGGCGGGTTCACCTACAACGACAGCCGGATCGACAAGCCTTCTCCGCTGCTCCTGTCCCGCGCGGCGGAAGTGCTCGGTGTCCCCGTGTTCGCCGGTGGGTTCGAGGACCTGCCGGCGCTGGTGCTCGAACAGATCACCCAGGTACCGAACATCGCCAAGGTCTCGGGCCGGATCGGTCTCGATTACCGGCGGCCACTAGGCGGCGACCTCGAGCTCCGCGGACATGCCTGGGCGAGCTACATCGGCAAGTCCCGGCTCGGGGTCGGGCCCGAGCTCGGCGACCCCCAGGGCGACTACCTCGACACCGGCCTGACGGTGCGTGTCGGCACCGAGACTCTCGGCCTCACGCTCGGGCTGACGAACCTGACCGATGCCAAGGGCAACCGCTTCTCGCTCGGCACGCCGTTCGCGACCGGGCGCGAGCAGGTGACGCCGCTTCGGCCACGGACGCTGCGCATCGGGATCGACGCCGCATTCTGATTCTTTTTCGCCGCGTGCCAAGGTTCGCGCGCGATGGCTCCGTCTTGCAGGTCGGCAACGATCCGTGAGGGGACCCCATGCACCGTTATCTGCTGACCAGCACTGCGCTCCTGGCGCTCGCCGTCCCGGCGGCGGCCGAGGACATCTCGACCGCGATCACCCAGCCGGTGAAGACCTCGACCATCAAGAACGGCGCCGCGGATTCGATCACGATCACCTCGTCGGGTTCGGTGAAGCCTTCCGGCGGGACGGCGGTGACGATGGACAGCGATCACGCCGTGACCAACCAGGGCACCATCGGCATCTCGAACGCCAGCGGAGCGATCGGCATTCTCGCGGCCGCGGGCACGAGCGGTAACATCGTCAATTCCGGGACGATCACGGTGGACGAGAGCTACACGCCGACCGACGCGGACAACGATGGCGACCTCGACGGTCCGTTCGCCCAGGGCTCCAACCGGTTCGGCATCCGCACCGGCGGCACGCACTCCGGCAACGTGGTCAACAGCGGCACGATTACCGTCGAAGGCAACGATTCGGCGGGCATCCGGCTCGGCGGGGCGCTGACCGGTAACCTGACTCATGACGGCACCACGAAGGTCGTCGGCGACCGGTCCGTTGGCGTGCACGCGGACGCCATCACCGGGAACGTACGGCAGGCGGGCGAAGTCAGCGCCCAGGGCGAGGACGCGATCGGGGCGCGGTTCGCCGGCGACGTGACCGGGGCCATGGTCATCCAGGGCAAGATCTCCTCGACCGGGTACCGAAACACCACGGCGCCTTCGAGCACCGACAAGCTCGATGCCGACGACCTGCTGCAGGGCGGCCCCGTAGTGCTGATCGAGGGCAACGTTACCGGCGGCATCCACCTGGCCGTCGCTCCGAAGGATAGCGACGCGGACGACAAGGACGAGGACGACGACGGGATCGAGGACGCGAAGGAAGGCAACGCCGCGCTGACCTCGTACGGCGCCGCGCCGGCGCTGGCGGTAGGCGCGACCGACCGCGACACCGTGATCGGCCCCGTGGGAGCGTCTTCGACCGCGTATGGCCTGATCGTCGACGGCTCCGTCAGCGGGCAAGGCGTCTACGAGGGCATCGACGCGACGGCGATCGCCATCGGCGGACGCGGCGGTGCGGTGACGATCACCAACGGGCTGTCGATTGCCGGCGGCGTCGAGGCCAAGTCGAACGGCGCCAGTGCGACGGCGCTGCTGCTCGGAAGCGGCGCGGACGTGGCCGAGGTGCGCAACAGCGGCTCGATCGTCGCCTCGGGAGGCAAGACGAGCAGCGCGAAAAGCACCGCGATCCTGATCGACACGGGCGCGGTCGTGCCCACGGTCCGCAACAGCGGCTCGATCACGGCGACTGCAGCTGGAACCGACGGCTTCGCGACGGCCATTCTCGACCGCAGTGGCACCCTCGCGCTGATCGAGAACAGCGGCACGATCTCGGCCAGGGGCGCGGCTGACCAGCGCAACGTGGCGATCGACCTCAGCGCCAACACCGGCGGCGCCACGGTCAAGCAGACATCGGGGAGCATCGAAGGCCGGATCCTGTTCGGCGGCGGGAACGACCTGCTCGAAGTCTCCTCGGGCAAAGTGACGGGCCACGTGTCGTTCGGCGGCGGGGATAACAGGTATGCCCTTTCGGGCGGCGCCGTGCATACCGGCAATGCGACTTTCGGTGCGGGAACCGATGTCCTGAGCCTCGCAGGATCGGCGCGGTTCATCGGCGACGTCGACTTCGGCGGCGGGGCGGGCACGCTGACTCTGGCGGGCTCCTCGGTGTTCTCGGGAAGCCTGCTCAATTCCGCCGACGTCGCGGTCAATGTCGGCGGCGGATACCTTCACGCGGCGAACCACGCCTCGCTCGCCTCGCTGGCCGTCGGCGACAGTGGTGGTCTCGCCGCGACTCTCGACGCGACGCCGGGGGAAGGCACATTCTATGATATCGCCGGCGCGGCGAGTTTCGCAGACGGGGCTACGCTGTGGCTGGCACTCGGCGACCTCGACGGCGCAGAGGGTCGACACACGATCCTCGAGGCCGACTCGGTCACGGGCGCATCGACGCTCAAGACCGATACCTCGATGATGCCGTTCCTGTTCAAGGCGGCGCTCGCGACCAGCGCCCCGGCGAACACGGTCGCGGTCGATGTCAGCCGCAAGACGGCGGAGGAACTCGAGCTCAACCGATCTCAGGCCGCAGCCTACGACGCCATCTTCGACGTGCTCACCAGGGACGAGGAGGTCGAGGAAGTCTTTCTCAGGCTCGCCAACGGCGAGCAGGTGCGCGGCGCGCTTCGGCAGATGCTGCCGGACCATGCCGGCGGCGCCTTCGAGGGCATCAGTCTCGGCAGCCGGGCCTTCGCGCGCCAGATCGCCGATCCGCAAAGCCCGGTCTACACCTTCGGCGGCCTCGACCTGCTGTTCAGCGCGGCGGGCTGGTCGAGCAGCAAGGACGAGGGGGAGACGGCGGCCTACGACCTCGGCGGTTTCGGCTTCTCGGTGGCCGGCGAGGTCGACACCGGGATCGGGGCCTTCGGCATCTCCGGCGCGGTGTTCTGGAACGACTACGACGACGGCACGCAGTTCACCAACGTCGAATCGGACACCTACGAGCTGGCTGGCTACTGGCGCGGCCACTGGGGCGGGCTCGACCTGTTCGCGCGCGGTTCGCTCGGCCGGGTCGATTTCGCCGGCAAGCGTACATTCTTCGGCATCGACGAAGATGGCGAGACCGTGACCAAGGACGTCAAGGGCAAGTGGAAGGGCACGCTGACGACGCTCAGCGGCGGCGCGGCCTACGAGCTGCGCAGCGGCAACGCCTTTGTCCGCCCGACGGTGAGCCTCGACTACGTCAAGCTTCACGAGGACGGCTACAGCGAAAGCGGCGGCGGCGATGCGCTCGACCTCGTCGTCGATGAGCGGAGCAGCGACGAGCTCGCCGCCAACGCCGGTGTCGCCGTCGGGCTCGATTTCCTTGGCCGCGGGGGAGGCACCTTGCTGCGGCCGGGACCGCTCAACCGCTGGTTCCGGATGCAGGCCGAGGGCGGCTGGCGCGAGGTGATCGGCGGCTCGATCGGGGCCACCACCGCGCGCTTCGAAGGCGGCACCGCGTTCACCCTCGATCCCGAGCAGCCCGAAGGCGGCTGGTACGCGCAGCTGCGCGCGGCGGGCGGCGGCTCGATCTTCGAGCTGGGCGGCGAGATTGGCGCCGAACGCCGCAACGGCAACACCGCGCTGTCGATGCGCGGGATCGTGCGGGTCGGGTTCTAGCGCAGCGGCGGCTGGTCAGGCTGCCACCGCCTGGCGGTGCTCGAGCAGCACGGTTGCCGTGGCGGTGTTCGAGATCGGCACGTGGTAGTTGCTGGCAAGCTCGCGCACGGGCCCGCCGAGCGTTCCGCGCGCGGCGATCCAGTTGAGTATCTCGACCCCCTGGCTGCCGGCCAGCTCGACGATGTCGAGCGTGTCGTGCTGGAGCAGCGCCTCGGGATCCTGCGCGAGATTGCGCAGGCAGAAGCGGTCGTAGTCGACGTTGATGTGGCCGGCGCGGGTGCCGTCGAGCTGGTGCGACAGCCCGCCGGTGCCGAGCACGACGATCCTTTCGTCGCCGGCCCAGCTGTCGAGCGCGCGGCCGACCGAGCGGCCGAGGGCGAAGCAGCGCTTCGGGCTCGGCAGCGGGTGCTGCACGGTGTTGATCGAGATCGGCACGACCCTGACCGGCCAGGCGTCGACATCGGGCCAGCACAGCTCGAACGGGACGGCGAGGCCGTGGTCGACCAGCATCGACTGGCAGGTGACCGGATCGAACTCGTCGCGCACGACCTGCTCGATGATGTGCCACGAAAGCTCGGGCGCGCCGCGGAATGGCTTGAAGCCGCTGAGGCCCCAGCCTTCGTCCTCGTGGCGATACTCGGGCGCGGCGCCGATCGCGAACGTGGGCATCTTGTCGAGGAAGAAGTTGAGGCCGTGGTCGTTGTAGAACACCACCGCGACGTCGGGCTTCTCGCGGGCGAGGAATTCGTGGACCGGGGCGAAGCCGTCGAAGAACGGTTTCCAGTACGGGTCCCGCTGCAGGCCCCTGGCGATCGCGTGGCCGATCCCCGGGACGTGGCTGGTGAAGATGCCGCCGACGATCGCACTCATGCCGCAATCCTCCGTTCGGTGACGCCGTGCGCGAGCAGCGCGGCCTTGAAGTCCTCGACCGGCAGGCCGGTCTGCATCGAGCCGAGGTCCTGCACGTTGAGGCCGAAGATGCCGGCCAGCTTGGCGAGGTAGTAGACGTTGCCGCCCTCGGCGATCATCCCGAGCACATCGCGCCGGCGGACCGCGTCGCGCTGGGCCTCGGTCAGCCCGAAGCGTTCCATGTAGGCTTCCTCGTCGGCGCGGAACGCCTCGCGGTTGGCGGCCTCGTTGAACGAATAGCACATCGCGTTGAGCGGGTAGCCGAGCTGCGCGGCCCTGCCGTCGAACACGGGCGTGCCGGGGATTTCGCGCCGGGTGCCTGAGGATTTCATCGAAATTTCTCCCATGATCCACGGCCGGATGCGAGACTCGGGAGGAGGGCGCATTGACTCCCGTCAATCGCAGGCCGCGGCTGGCGCGCGCTTGCGCTGTCCGTGACAGCCCTTGGCGCAGCACGGCCTGTCGGCGGGTTTCGCCGGGCTCTCGCGCAACGGGATCGAGAGGCTGCCGCCGGCGCAGAGGGCAACCTCGATCGTTTCGGCACGCGCCTCGACCGGCCCGCACAGCGCCGGCAGCAGGGCCACACCGGCGAAGAGGACCAGCGCGCGCGTCATTCGTCGTCCTCGTCGTCGATCAGGATGCGCGCGGCGTCGCCGTCCGGATCGTCGAACTGGCCGTTGCGCAGCGCCCAGAAGAACGCCGCGAGGCCGCCGAGGCCGAGCAGCAACGCCACCGGCAGGAGCAGTCCGAGCACGCTCACCGAGCGGCCCTCGTCAGGCGCAGCGAGTTGCCGACCACGATGAGCGAGCTCAGCGACATCGCCAGCGCGGCGATCATCGGATTGACGTAGCCGGCGATGGCCAGCGGCACGGCCAGCACGTTGTAGCCGATCGCCAGTGCGAAGTTCTGCCGGACGACCCGCATCGTGGAACGTGCCGCGCGCACGGCGCGGGGCAGGGCCAGGAGCGAATCCTGTACGAACACCAGGTCGGCCGCCTGGAGGCCGACCTCGCTGGCCGAGCCGGGGGCGATCGAGGCGTCCGCCTTGGCCAGCGCCGGGCCGTCGTTGAGTCCGTCGCCGACCATCAGCACGTGCCGCCCCGCGGCCTGGAGGCGCGCGATCAGGTCCTGCTTGTCCTCGGGCCTTGCGTCGGCCTGGGCGAGGAGGCCGGTGGCGCGGGCCACCTCGGCGACCGCGCGCGCGTGGTCGCCGGAGACGATCGACAGGTCGATCCCGAGGTCGCGGAGCTGGGCCAGCGCGGCATGGCAATCGGGGCGCAGACGGTCGGCGAACGGGATCTGCCAGCGTGCGTCGTCGCCGATGGTCAGCCGGACCGCGGTACCCTTCGCGCCTTCGGGCCGGCGCAGCGCCACCTCGCGGCCGTTCCAGCGGGCGAAGACCCCCTCGCCGGGCCGCTCGGCGACGTCTTCGAGCCGCGTCGCCGCATGACCCCGGGCGGCGAGCGCGGCGGCGAGCGCACGCGACAGCGGATGGCGGCTATGCGAGGCGAGCGCGAGCGCGACCTTGGCGGCGTCCGGCGGCAGGCCGTCGAGCACTTGCGGATCGGGCACCGGCCGCCCGAGGGTCAGCGTACCGGTCTTGTCGAGCAGCGCGCGGTCGGCCCTGGCGAGGCGCTCGAAGGCGGTGCCGTCCTTGACCATGATCCCGGCGCGCATCAGCGCCCCGCTGGCGACGACCTGGGCCACCGGCACGGCGAGCCCGAGCGCACAAGGGCAGGTGATGATCAGCACCGAGATCGCCACGACGAGCGACTGGTGCCAGCCTGCGCCGGCGAGCATCCAGCCGGCAAAGGTCAGCGCGGCGAGGGTGTGGACCGCGGGTGCGTAGAGCCGCGCAGCACGGTCGGCGAGGCGGACGTACTTCGAGCGGTCCTGCGCGGCCGCTTCCATCAGCCGGGCGATCTCCGCGAGCTTGGTGTCGGCGCCCGTGGCCGCCACGCGCACGTCGACCGGCGCGTCGAGGTTGAGCGTGCCGGCGAGCACTTCGTCGCCGGCGGAGCCCGGGACCGGTGCGCTCTCGCCGGTCAGCAGCGACTGGTCGAAGCGGCTGTGGCCGGCGAGGATCTCGCCGTCGGCGGCGAGTCGTTCGCCGGCGGCGACGCGGATGACCATTCCCGGCGCGAGCGCATCGGCGGCTTTCCACGCCAGCGTCCCGTCGGGACCGACGACGGTCGCCCCCTGGGCAGCGTGGCCGAGCAGCGCGTCGACCCCGCTGCGCGCGCGGTCGCGCATCATCGCGTCGAGGGCACGGCCGGCGAGCAGGAACGTCAGCAGCATCAGCGCGCCGTCGAACCACGCGTCGTGGCCGCCCGTGGCGACCTCGTAGAGGCTGAGCGCGGTGGCGACGACGACGCCGATCGAGATCGGCACGTCCATGTTGGTCCGGCGCTTGCGCAGCGCGCGCCAGGCCGAGCGGAAGAACGGCATGCCCGCGTAGGCGATTGCCGGAACGCCGATCAGCGCGGACACCCAGTGGAACAGCGCGCGGGTGCTGCCCTCGGCTCCGGACCAGACGCTGACCGACAGCAGCATCACGTTCATCGCTGCGAAGGCGGCCACCGCGAGCGGGGCGAGCAGTGGCCGAACCTGCGACGGCGAGGCGGCGAGGGCGCCCTTGCGCGGTTCGGCCTCGAAACCGATCCGCTCGAGCTCGGCGACGAGGTCGCGTGCGTCGAGCGAACGGTCGTGTTCGATCGTCACCTGCCGGGCGGAGAGGTTGACGCGGCTCGAGACGATGCCCGGCCGCCCGGCGAGCCCGCGCTCGATCCGCGAGATGCAGCCGGCGCAGTGCATCCCGGGAACGGCGAGCACGCTCGACACTGTCGGCTGCTGCCGGAGCGAGACCTCGTTCACCGGAGCGATCCTTCGTGGCGCCAGACCTGTCCGTCGGCGTCGACCTGCAGGCGGAGGATCCAGCGCTCGGCGGGCAGCGCCTCGTTCGAGCGGAAGCGGCCGCCGCCGAGCGGCTCGAACGCCAGCGGCCGGTCGGCCTTGCGTCCGAGCGGGTGCCGGGCCGTCCCCGTGAGGCGGACGTCTCCTTCGGGGCCGGCCACGGCGACTTCGACACGGCCGTCGGGGAGCCGTGCGGCTTCGGCGCTCCAGCCGAGGGCCCGCTGCGTCTCCGCCTGGTCGAGCCAGCGGTTGAACTGCTGGCTGGCGACGTAGGAGTTCTCGACCACGACACCGCCGAAAGTCGAGGTGGCGTAGCTCGCCATGATGAAGTTCACCGCGATCACCACGCCGAAGAAGCCGACGAGGACGGCCAACATGTGCCGCCCGGTGAAGGGCTTGCCGGTCATTGCCCCTCTCCCGGTGCGGAGAAGCGGGTCTCGGCGGCATCCGTCTCCCGCTGGTCGTCGAGCGAAGTGACGGTGAAGGCGAAGTCCTGCGCCGGAGTTCCGGCCGGGGCGACCAGGTAAAGCCGCTGCGGCGCGGTCGAGTCCGCGGGGACGGTGAAGATCAGCTCGCGCGCGGCGGCGTCCCGGCCCATCTCGTCGGACCACATCGCCGCGCCGGGAAGGCCCGCGATTGCGACCTTCATCTGCCGCGGGCGGCTCTGCATGTTGCGCAGCTTGACGGTGTAGGCGTTGCGCACGCTGCCGTCGCTCATCAGCATGTACGGCGGGTTGCGGTCGGGGGCGACCGAGATGTCGGTGTGGCTCCGCGTGCCGAGGGCGAACAGCAGCGCCAGCCCGATCGCTCCCCAGACCGAGAAATAGACGATCGTGCGCGGGCGCAGCAGCACTTTCCATGCCGGGCGCGCGGGCTCGCCCGCCGCCTCGCGCTTCGCGTCTTCCAGCGTGATGTAGTCGATCAGCCCGCGCGGCCGGCCGATCTCGGCCATGACCCGGTCGCAGGCGTCGATGCACAGCGCGCAGGTGATGCAGCCGATCTGCGGCCCTTCCCGGATGTCGATGCCCGTCGGGCAGACCGCGACGCACTGCAGGCAGTCGATGCAGTCGCCGAACTTGCCGGGCTCCTTCTGCGCCTTCTTGACGCTGCCGCGCGGTTCGCCGCGCCAGTCCTTGTAAGTGACGGTCAGCGACTTCTCGTCCATCATCGCCGACTGGATGCGCGGCCAGGGGCACATGTAGATGCACACCTGCTCGCGCATGAACCCGCCGAGGGTGAAGGTCGTGAGCGTGAGGATTCCGACGGTGACGTAGGCGATCGGCGCAGCCTGGCCGGTCCAGAAATCGTGTGTCAGCGTCGGCGCGTCGGCGAAGTACATGATCCACGCACCGCCGGTCCAGAAGCTGATCACGAGGTAGATCGTCCACTTGAACGCGCGCCGGGCGACCTTGTTCAGCGTCCACGGCGCGGCGTCGAGGCGCATCCGCGCGTTGCGGTCGCCATCGACGAAGCGGTCGATGTGCTGGAACAGGTCGGTCCACACGGTCTGCGGGCAGGCATAGCCGCACCACGCGCGCCCGACCGCGCTGGTGACGAGGAACAGGCCGATGCCGGCCATGACCAGCAGGCCGGCGACGAAATAGAACTCGTGCGGCCAGATCTCGATGCCGAACATGTAGAAGCGGCGGTTGGCGAGATCGATCAGCACCGCCTGGTCGGGCGCATAGGGGCCGCGGTCCCAGCGGATCCACGGCGTGCCGTAGTAGATCGCCAGCGTGACGACCATGACCGTCCACTTGAAGCGGCGGAACGGGCCGTCGATCCGCCGGTTGTGGACGGTCTTGCGCTTCTCGAACAGCCGGGGGCGCGCGGGTTCGGGTTGCAACCCATCCGCGTTGACGTTGGCGATCGCCGCGCGAACCTGCTCCCCGGGCCTGGCCGATCCGCTTTCGAGAACGGTTTCCTCAGGGCTGCTCATCGACCTGAACCGCCGGGTCAGCGGCGACCTCCACGAAGTCTTCGCCTCCCCCCAGCGAATGGACGTAAGCTGCGAGCATCTTGATGGTCACCGGATCGAGGCGGTGCTCCCAGGCCGGCATGACCCCGTGGCGCGGCGCGCGGATCTGCCGCACGACCTGCTCGCGCGAGCTGCCGTAGAGCCAGATGGCATCGGCGAGATTGGGCGCCCCGAGCGCGCGGTCGCCGCGCCCCTGCGGACCGTGGCACAGCGCGCAGTTGTCGGCGAAGAGCTGCGCGCCGGCCGGGCTCGGCCTTGCCTTGCCCGACAGGCTGAGCACGTGATCGGCGACCTGGCCGATCTGCTCGCCGGTCAGGATGCCGTCGAACGCCGGCATCTGGCTCTGGCGCGTCTCGTCGACGCCCGGCTGGCGGATTCCCTTCATCAGCGTGTACTCGATCGCCTTGAGGTCACCGCCCCACAGCCAGTCATCGTCGTTGAGGTTGGGATAGCCGGGGCCGCCCGCGGCGCCGGCGCCGTGGCACTGCACGCAGTTGACCTTGAACGCCGCCCGGCCGCCGGCGATCGCCGCGCGCATCCGTTCGCTGTCCTCGGGCAGCCGCTCGATCGGCACTTGCGCCATTGCGGCGAGGATCGGGGCCTTGCGCTCGCTCTCGCGGGTCATTTCCTCGGCCAGCTGGCCGCGGCTCGACCAGCCGAGCACCCCCTCGGTCGCCTGGGTGACCAGCGGCCAGGCCGGGTAGAGCACGACGTAGACCAGGCCCCAGACGATCGTCAGGTAGAAGGTCCACAGCCACCAGCGAGGCATCGGCGTATCGAGTTCCTCGATGCCGTCCCACTCGTGGCCGACCGTCTGGGTTCCGGTCGGCTCGTCGATGCGCCTGCCGGCTCCGGGGCGGGGATCAGAGCTCGCCATCGTCGTCGTCCTTGAAAATGATCTGCGCGGCCTCTTCGTTGTGCCTGCGCGCCCCGGGCCGCAGCGGCCAGGCCACGAGCACGACGAAAGTGACCAGCATCGCCAGCAGGCCCCAGCTGTCGGCAAGGTGGCGCAGGGTCTCGTAAGTCGAGTGTCCGCTCACCGGCCCTTCTCCCCGGCGAGTTCCTCCTGTGCCGCGGCGGCATTCACGTCGACCAGCGTGCCGAGCATCTGCAGGTAGGCGACCAGCGCGTCCATTTCGGTCAGGCGCGAGGGGTTGCCGTCGAAGTCGCGCCGCTGAACCTTGGGATAACGCTCGGCGAGGTCGCCGGCGTCGGCGTTCGGGTCGCCCTGTGCGCGCATGTCGAGCACGGCGTTTGCAATGTCCCTGGCCGTGTACGGCACGCCCACCCGGCGCAGCGCGCGCAGCCGGTCGGCGGCGTTGTCTGTCCGAAGGTCGGTCTCGGCGAGGAACGCGTACGTCGGCATGATGCTCTCGGGCACCACCGAGCGCGGGTCCTTGAGGTGCTGCACGTGCCATTCGTCGGAGTAGCGACCGCCGACGCGCGCGAGGTCCGGCCCGGTGCGCTTCGAGCCCCACTGGAACGGGTGGTCGTACATGCTTTCGGCGGCGAGCGAGTAGTGGCCGTAGCGCTCGACCTCGTCGCGGAAGGGGCGGATCATCTGGCTGTGGCAGGTGTAGCAGCCTTCGCGGACGTAGATGTCGCGGCCGGCCTGCTCGAGCGGGGTGTAGGGCCGCATGCCCTCGACCTTCTCGATCGTGTTGTCGATCCAGAACAGCGGCGCAATCTCGACCACGCCGCCGATCACGACCGCAACGAAGGCGAACACGCCGAGAAGCGTGACGTTGCGCTCGATCTTCTTGTGTTGCTCGGTGAAGCTCATTTTGCGGATTCCTATTCGGCCGGCACGGCGACGATCGGCCGATCCGCTTCGGGATCGTACGGGGCTTCGCGCAGCGGCGCCTCGGCGCGCTGGCGCCCGGCGATCGTCAGCCAGACGTTGGCGACCATCAGCACGGCGCCGGCGAGGTAGAGCACGCCGCCAATAGCGCGCAGCAGGTACATCGGCTTCAGCGCGGCGACGGTCTCGACGAAGCTGTTCACGAGGTAGCCGTCGGCACCGTACTCGCGCCACATCAGGCCCTGGGTGATCCCCGCCACCCACATCGCGGCGGCGTAGAAGACGATGCCCACGGTCGCGAGCCAGAAGTGCCAGTTGACCCAGCGCAGCGAGTAGAGCCGCTGGCGCTTCCACAGCCGCGGCACGAGGAAGTAGACCACGGCGAACGAGATCATGCCGTTCCACCCGAGCGCGCCGGCGTGAACGTGGCCGATCGTCCAGTCAGTGTAGTGCGACAGCGAGTTGACCGCCTTGATGCTCAGCATCGGGCCCTCGAAGGTGGCCATTCCGTAGAAGGCCAGCGCGAGCACCATCATGCGGATGATCGGGTCGGTGCGGACCTTGTCCCACGCGCCGTTGAGGGTCATCAGCCCGTTGATCATGCCGCCCCAGCTCGGCATCCACAGGATCACCGAGAACACCATGCCGAGCGTCTGCGCCCAGTCGGGCAGCGCGGTGTAGTGCAGGTGGTGCGGGCCAGCCCAGATGTAGAGGAAGATCAGCGACCAGAAGTGCAGGATCGACAACCGGTAGCTGTAGATGGGCCGCCCCGCCTGCTTGGGCACGAAGTAGTACATCATCGCCAGGAACGGCACGGTCAGGAAGAACGCGACCGCGTTGTGACCGTACCACCACTGCGTCAGCGCATCCTGCACGCCGGCGAAAGCCGAATAGGACAGCGAGCCCAGCGGTGTGACCGGCACCGCCAGGTTGTTGACGATGTGCAGCATCGCGATGGTGATGATGAACGACAGGTAGAACCAGTTCGCGACGTAGATGTGCGGCTCCGTCCGGCGGATAAGCGTGCCGACGAAGACGACGAAATAGGCGACCCAGACGATGGTCAGCCACAGGTCGACGTACCATTCGGGCTCGGCGTACTCGCGGCTCTGGGTGATGCCGAGCAGGTAGCCGGTCGCGGCGAGGACGATGAACAGCTGGTAGCCCCAGAACACGAACCGCGCGAGGCCGGGGAAGGCGAGCCGCGTGCGGCAGGTGCGCTGGACGACGTAGAACGAGCTCGCGATCAGCACGTTGCCGCCGAACGCGAAGATGACGCCCGAGGTGTGCAGCGGGCGCAGCCGGCCGAAATTGAGCCACGGCTCGAGGTTGAGAGCGGGGAACACCAGCTGCAGCGCCACCACCAGGCCGGCGAGCATGCCGACGATCGACCAGCCGACCGTCGCGATCACGCCCCAGCGCACCGGGTCGTCGTCGTAGCGCGAGGGGTCTGCCGGTGCGCGCACGATCGCGTTGCCGAGCGAGTCGAAATCGCTCCGGGCCACGGTCAGGCACAGCGCGACGAAGGCGACGATCGCGAGAATCGTCATGTGGACGGCGAAGCCGCCATCGGCCGCTGTCGCGACCGCAGCCACGGACAGCACCAGCAGCAGGAACCACATTCCCGCGCGAGACAATACGGCTTCCATCGAGCGCGCCCTTGATCCTTTGTCGACTCCGTTCGGCCGATGGTCCCCATCGGCCCAGAACAGGCGGAGCGGCATTGGGGTATTTACGGAGTAGGTGAATTGAGAGCCGTCAAAGACGCCTGCGATTCGGCGGGGTAGGCTGGCTCAGTTGGGCGGTGCCTCACCCGAGAACCCCGGCCCCTTTCGTCGCTTCGATCGCGATCGGGCCGACCAGCAGGGCGACGATCCCGGGTCCTGCTGAACGACCTTTGGCGGCGAGGGTCCGCGCGCTTTCGGGAACCTGCTTCGATGTCCCGCGTCTCGACCAGCGCCCGGATGCTCGCGCGCTAGCGCTCGGCCAGCAGCCGCTTGAGCTCGCCGGTGTCGATCGGCTTGCGGATCACCGTGACGTCGGGACCGCAACTGGTGAGGCTTTCGACCGGGTTGCCGGTCATGATCGCGCACCCGATGTCCGGCCAGCGCTCGCGCACCGTTTCGAGCAGGCACATCCCATCGAGCCGGGGCATCGAGAAGTCGGTCAGCACGAACTCGGGCTTCGCCTCGCCCTGCTCGATCAGCTCGAGCGCATGGCGGCCGTCCCTGGCGACGCTGACTTCGAGGCCGAGGTCGCGCAACTGTTCCGACAGGATCAGGCGGACGCCCTCGTCGTCGACGACGACCAGCACCGAGGAAACACCGATTCTCGAGCCATGGCCGCAATCGGCCTTCGCGCCGGCACTGTCGGTGCTCCGCGTCGCCGGCAGGTCCATCTCGATCGTCGTGCCGTGCCCGCAGGTGCTTTCGATCCGGAACAGCCCGCCCGACTGCTGGATGAAGCCGGCGACCATCGACAGCCCGAGCCCGGTGCCCTTTCCGGCCGACTTGGTGGTGAAGAACGGCTCGGTCACCCGCTCGAGCAGCTCGGGTGGGATGCCTTCGCCCTCGTCCTCGACGCGGATGCGCAGGAACTCGCCGGCCTGCGAATGCGGCGGCGGCTCCGCACGCTCGAAGGTCACGCGAATGGTTCCGCCCTCGGGCATGGCGTCGCGCGCGTTGATCAGCAGGTTGACCAGCGCCAGCTCCAGCTGCGCCGCGTCGACGAAGAGGGGCGTGACGTCGTCGGGAATGTGCCATTCGACCGAGGTCCGGTCGCCCAGCGCGTGCGAGACGAGACCGTCGACGCTGTCGCGCAGGCGGCGCGGATCGACGCTTGTGGGGGTCAGCTCCTGCTTGCGGGCAAAGGCCATCAGCCGACGCACGAGCTCGGCCCCGCTCTCGGCCGCGTGGCGCATGTGGTCGACGATCTTCTGCTCGCGTTCGCCGAGCTGGAGCCGTCCTTCGAGCAGCCGCAGGCCGCCGAGCACGGCCGCCAGCAGGTTGTTGAAGTCGTGCGCCACGCCGCCCGTGAGCTGCCCGAGCGCTTCGGACTTGCGCGACTGGACGAGCTGCTGCTCGAGCTCGCGCTGGGCGGTGACATCGATCAGCGTGCCGACCCACGTGTCTGGCGACTCGGCGCTGCGCACGCACTGGTCGATGACGTGGATCACGCTGCCGTCGCTGCGGCCCCAGCGATAGTGCGAAGTGACGGTCCGCTCGGTGGCCTGCGCCAGGCGCTGCTCGAGCGCTTCGGCATCGCCGCCGACGATGCGGTCGCACCAGCGCAGCTCGCCGGCGGCCAGTGCGCCCGCGTCATCCCCGGCGAAGAGTTCGAGATCTCCGCCGATGAACCGGCGATTGAGGCGCCCCTTGTTGTCGAAGCCGGCCTCGTAGAGCGCGAGCGGCAAGGCTTCGAGAATGGCTGCCTGCCGCAGCCGCGACTGCTGCAGCTCGCGCTCGACCGTGAGTCGCTCGGCGTCGGCGTGAAGCTTGGCCTCGCGCAGTTCCTGCTCGGCGCGCGCCTGGCCAGCGACCTGCTGGCGCAGCAGGTAGAGGTCGACGAACACCGCGACTTTCGATTTGAGCACGACCGGATCGACCGGCTTGAACACGTAGTCGACGGCGCCCATCGAATAGCCGCGCATCAGGTGCTCGGTTTCCTTGTTCACCGCCGAGAGGAAGATGATCGGGATGCGCGAGGTCTGCGAGCGCTGGCGCACGAGCGCCGCGGTCTCGTAGCCGTCCATCTCGGGCATGAACACGTCGAGCAGGATGACCGCGAAGTCGTCCTTCAGCAGCTGGCGCAGCGCGGTCCGCCCCGAGGTGGCGGTGACCACATCGGCGAGCGGCTCGAGCACTTCCGACAGCGCCATGAGATTGCGCTCGTCGTCGTCGACGACGAGGATCCGGGCGCGCGCCTCGCGGGGCACGGCGAGTGCGCCGGCGAGTGGGGAACGGGCGGTCATGGTGGTCTCGGTATTCACGCGGCGTCGGGGACCCCCGGCCCTGCAATCGTCTCGGCGCCGACCCGGGCGCGGCCGATCCACACCCTGAGCAGCGCCAGCAACAGGTCGATATCGACCGGCTTGGCAATGTAGTCCGAGGCGCCCGCGTCAAGGCACTTCTGCCGGTCACCCTTCATCGCCTTGGCGGTCACCGCGATGAGCGGCGTCCGGGCGATCTCCGGGTGGGCGCGAATGCGCCGCATCGTCTCGTAGCCGTCCATTTCGGGCATCATAATGTCGATCAGCGCCACGTCGACGTCGGGATCGCGTTCGAGGATCGAAATGCCCTCTGCGCCGCGTTCGGCGTGCACGACCTCCGCCCCATGGGCTTCGAGTACGCTCGCCAGCGAGTAGATGTTGCGGATGTCGTCGTCCACGACGAGCAGCTTGCGCCCGGCCAGCTCGAAGGTGTTCCACTCCGTTTCTGAACGGGCGGGGGGAGGCTTGCGCCGCTTGCGCTTGCCGCCGGCTGCGAACGACTGGCCGATCGTCCGGAACAGCCGGCCCAGCTCGTCCCGTTTCGCCGGCTTCTCGAGCACTTCGCTCGCGCCGAGCGTCAGCGCGTGCGCTGCTTGTTCGGCGCCCGAGATGACGTAGACGGGGATCGCGCTGCTTTCCGGCTCGTGCCGGAGCAGGTCGAGCAGGACGAAACCGTCGATATCGCTGAGGCCGAGATCGAGCGTGATCGCGCTCGGCCGCAGCTTGCGGACCATTGCCAGCGTTCCCGCCCCGGCCGAGGAGATCACACCCTTGATCCCGGCGTCGTGCGCCACGTCGAGCAGGATGCCGGCAAAGGCCGGGTCGCCCTCGACGATCAGCACGAAGGGCTGGTCTTCGAGATCGTCGCGGTCGTCCTCCGGGCCGCGGTCGAGGGCGGGTTCGGCCGTTTCTTCCGCGGCAGCGGGGAGCGATAGCGCCGGCGCCACGCCGGGCGAGCGCGTCGGCACGTAGAGCGTGAAGGTCGAGCCCTTGCCCGGCTTCGAGCGGACCTGGATCTCTCCGCCGAGCAGGTTGGCGATCTCGCGGCTGATCGACAGGCCGAGACCCGTGCCGCCGTACTTGCGGCTGGTGGTGCCATCGGCCTGCTGGAAGGCCTCGAAGATCAGCCGCTGCTTGTCCTCGGGGATGCCGATCCCGGTATCGGTGACCGCGATCTCGATTACCCCGTCGGCCTCGCCCAGCACAGGATGGGTAGGCGTCCACCCGCGTTCGGCGCGCCGGACTTCGAGCCTCACGCCGCCCTCGGAAGTGAACTTGAATGCGTTCGACAGCAGGTTGAGCACGACCTGCTGCAGGCGCTTCTCGTCGGTGCGGATAGTGGCGGGCAGGTCGTTGGCGAAATGGACCTGGAACGAGAGGTCCTTCTCGGACGCCAGCTGGCGGAAAGTGCGTTCGAGGTGGAGCCTCAGCGAGTCGAGCGGCATTTCGCCGATCTCGATTCCGACGGTCCCGGATTCGATCTTCGACAGGTCGAGGATGTCGTTGATCAGGTTGAGCAGGTCGGTGCCCGCCGAATGGATCGTGCGGGCGAACTCGGTCTGCTTCTCGTTGAGGTTGCCCTGCTGGTTGTCGGCCAGCATCTTCGAGAGGATCAGCAGCGAGTTGAGCGGTGTGCGCAGCTCGTGGCTCATGTTGGCGAGGAACTCGGACTTGTACTTCGAGGTCAGCGCCAGCTGCTCGGCCTTCTCCTCGACCGCGCGGCGGGCCATTTCGATCTCGAAATTCTTCGCCTCGACCTGCTTCTTCTCGTTCTCGAGCAGCTGCGCCTTTTCCTGCAGCTCCTGGGTCAGCAGCTGCGATTCCTTGAGCAGCTCCTCGGTGCGCATCGTCGCCGCGATCGTGTTGAGCACGATGCCGACGGTCTCCATGAGCTGGGTAAGGAAGGTGTGGTGGGTCTCGTTGAATTCCTCGAACGAGGCAAGTTCGATGACCGCCTTGACCTCGTCCTCGAACAGGGCGGGAAGGATGTTGACGTTGGCCGGCGATGCCGCGCCGAGGCCCGAGCCGATCCTGATGAAGTCGCCCGGGACCTTGTTCAGCCGCATCGGGCGCTTGTCGGCGGCGGCCTGGCCGATGAGGCCTTCGCGTAGCTCGAACGTCTCCTTGAGCTCGTCGCGCCGGTCGGCCCCATAAGTGGCGACGAGCTCGAGCGTCGGCCGCCCGTCGTTCTCGTTGGCGACGTAGAACACGCCGTACTGGGCGTTCACCAGCGGCGCGAGCTCGCTCATGATCAGGTTGGAGATCGTGGTCAGGTCGCGCTCGCCCTGCAGCATCCGGCTGAAGCGGGCGAGGTTGGTCTTGAGCCAGTCCTGCTCGGCGTTCTTGAGCGTCTGATCCTTGAGATTGAGGATCATCTCGTTGATGTTGTCCTTGAGCGCGGCCATCTCGCCCGAGGCTTCCACCGCGATCTCGCGGGTCAGGTCGCCCTTCGTCACCGCGGTGGCGACTTCGGCGATCGAGCGCACCTGGTTGGTCAGGTTGGCGGCCATCGCATTCACGTTGTCGGTCAGGTCGCGCCACAGGCCGGCCGCGCCGGGTACGCGCGCCTGGCCGCCGAGCCGGCCCTCGACCCCGACTTCGCGCGCCATGTTGGTGACCTGATCGCCGAAGGTCGACAGCGTCTCGATCATCCCGTTGATCGTCTCGGCCAGCGCGGCGATCTCGCCTTTCGCGTCGAAGGTCAGCTTGCGCTTGAGATTGCCCTGGGCGACCGCGGTGACGACGTCGGCGATGCCGCGCACCTGGTTGGTCAGGTTGTAGGCCATCTGGTTGACGTTGTCGGTCAGGTCCTTCCAGGTGCCGCCGACGCCCGGAACTTGCGCCTGCCCGCCGAGCTTCCCCTCGGTGCCGACCTCGCGCGCCACGCGGGTTACTTCGCTGGCGAACGAGTTCAGCTGGTCGACCATCGTGTTGATGGTGTTCTTGAGCTCGAGGATCTCGCCCTGCACGTCGACGGTGATCTTGCGCGAGAGATCGCCGCGGGCGACCGCCGTGGTGACGTCGGCGATGTTGCGGACCTGGCCGGTCAGGTTGTCGGCCATCAGATTGACGTTGTCGGTCAGGTCCTTCCAGGTGCCCGCGACGCCGGGCACCTGCGCCTGGCCGCCGAGCTTCCCTTCGGTGCCGACCTCTCGGGCCACACGGGTGACTTCCGAGGCGAACGCGTTGAGCTGGTCGACCATCGTGTTGATGGTGTTCTTCAGCTCGAGAATCTCGCCCTTCACGTCGACCGTGATCTTCTTCGACAGGTCGCCGAGCGCGACCGCGGTGGTCACCTCGGCGATGTTGCGGACCTGGCCGGTCAGGTTGGCGGCCATTGCGTTGACGTTGTCGGTCAGATCCTTCCAGGTGCCGGCGACGCCCTCGACCTGCGCCTGTCCGCCAAGCCGGCCCTCGGTACCGACCTCGCGGGCGACACGGGTCACTTCCGAGGCGAACGAGTTGAGCTGGTCGACCATCGTGTTGATGGTGTTCTTGAGCTCGAGGATCTCGCCCTTCACGTCGACCGTGATCTTCTTCGACAGGTCGCCGCGAGCGACGGCGGTCGTGACCTCGGCGATGTTGCGCACCTGGCCGGTCAGGTTGCCGGCCATCGCGTTGACGTTGTCGGTCAGGTCCTTCCACGTGCCGCCGACGCCTTCGACCTGCGCCTGCCCGCCGAGCTTGCCCTCGGTGCCGACCTCGCGGGCGACGCGCGTCACCTCGCTGGCGAACGAGTTGAGCTGGTCGACCATCGTGTTGATCGTGTTCTTGAGCTCGAGGATCTCGCCGCGCACCTCGACGGTGATCTTCTTGGACAGGTCGCCGCGCGCGACGGCAGTCGTCACTTCTGCGATGTTGCGCACCTGCCCGGTCAGGTTGGCGGCCATCGAGTTCACGTTCTCGGTCAGGTCGGCCCAGGTTCCGGCGACGCCCGGCACCTGTGCCTGGCCGCCGAGCTTGCCCTCGGTGCCGACCTCGCGGGCGACGCGGGTCACCTCGCTGGCGAATGCATTGAGCTGATCGACCATCGTGTTGATGGTGTTCTTGAGCTCGAGAATCTCGCCCTGGACGTCGACGGTGATCTTGCGCGACAGGTCGCCCCGCGCGACCGCGGTGGTCACGTCGGCGATGTTGCGCACCTGTCCGGTGAGGTTGGCGGCCATCGAATTCACGTTGTCGGTCAGGTCTTTCCAGGTGCCGCCGACCCCGGGCACCTGAGCCTGCCCGCCGAGCTTGCCCTCGGTGCCGACCTCGCGCGCGACGCGCGTCACTTCGCTGGCGAAGCCGTTGAGCTGGTCGACCATCGTGTTGATGGTGTTCTTGAGCTCGAGAATCTCGCCCTTCACGTCGACCGTGATCTTCTTCGACAGGTCGCCGCGGGCGACGGCGGTCGTGACCTCGGCGATGTTGCGCACCTGCCCGGTCAGGTTGGCGGCCATCGAGTTCACGTTCTCGGTCAGGTCCGCCCAGGTTCCCGCAACGCCCGGCACCTGTGCCTGGCCGCCGAGCTTGCCTTCGGTGCCGACCTCGCGCGCCACGCGCGTCACCTCGGAGGCGAAACCGTTCAGCTGGTCGACCATCGTGTTGATGGTGTTCTTGAGCTCGAGGATTTCGCCCTTCACGTCGACGGTGATCTTCTTGGAAAGGTCCCCCAACGCGACGGCAGTCGTCACTTCTGCGATGTTGCGGACCTGGCCAGTGAGGTTGGCCGCCATCAGATTGACGTTGTCGGTCAGGTCCTTCCACGTGCCGCCGACGCCTTCGACCTGCGCCTGCCCGCCGAGCTTGCCCTCGGTGCCGACCTCGCGGGCGACGCGCGTCACCTCGCTGGCGAAGCTGGCGAGCTGCTCGACCATCGTGTTGACGACCTTGCCGATACGCAGGAACTCGCCCTTGAGCGGACGCCCCTCGATTTCGACCGCCATTGCCTGCGACAGGTCGCCCTTGGCGACCGCGCCGATCACGCGCGCGACCTCGACGGTCGGCTGGACCATGTCGTCGATGAGCTCGTTGATCGCGCGCAGCTTGGAATCCCACCCGCCGGTCGCGCCGGTGACCTTCGCGCGATGGCCGATCTTGCCTTCCTTGCCGACGACCCGGGACACCCGCGCGAACTCGGCCGCCATCTGCTGGTTGAGCGCGACGACCTCGTTGAACAGCGTCGCGAGCTCGATATCGGCGTCGGTGCCTTCCTCGGGCATCCGCACGGTGAAGTCGCCGCGGCGGAGCTTGCGGAGGGCCGAAATCAATTCGCGTCGGCTGCGGGAGAACTCCGCCTGCGTCTGGATGTTCAAGCGACCCTCCCTGCCCCCGGAGGCGCGTCCCCTCCGATGGCGTAAATGCCGAGCGGGTTTCGGGTTCCCGCTGCCGGGAAAACATTCCGCCGGAACGACCGGTGACGGGGTTGTCATGGGCGGGTCAGCCGGTAGGAGGGCCCTTGGCCCAGCAACAGGAAAGGTCCCACGCGCCAGGATGCCTGAGCAGGCGATCATCGATTCGTTCGTCGCGAACAGCTTCCGCTCGGTCTGGGCGCTCGATCTCCTGAAACATCTCGCCGCAAGGCCCGGAGAGTTCCACAAGCCCGAAGAACTGGTTGCCGCGTTACGGGCCAGCGATGCGGTGGTGACCCAGAGCGTGCAGAATCTCTGCGCGGCGGGACTCGCCATCGTCGACGAAGAGGGGCGGGTCGCGTATCATCAGGGATCGGCGGAGCAGGCTGAACTGGTGGAGGCGGCGATCGATTACTACGGCCGCAGTCCGGACAAGGTGCGCCGTCTGATCGTGGCCCAGACCGCGCCGGGCGTGACCGCCTTCGCGGATGCGTTCAAGCTGCGGAAGGACTAGCCAGGTCGATGGGAACGCTCTTCCCGACGCTGGTCTACACGCTCTGCTTCGCAACCAGCGCGCTGTGCGCCTACCTGCTGGGTCGCAGCTTCAGGCGCACCCGGTCACGGCTGCTGTTCTGGAGCGCGCTGTGCTTCGTGCTGCTGGCGGTGGTCAATTTCATCGTCGTGCTCGACATGCTCGTCTTCCCGGAGATCACCTTCAGGCCGCTTCGCCTGTGGCTGGGACTTGCGGCGGTGACGGTTCTGCTGTTCGGGTTCATCTGGGACGAGGAGACCTGAGGTGACCGAGGACTTCCTCGCCGGCGCGATCGTCATGGGTTTCGCCATCGCCGCGCTGTATTTTGTTCGGTTCTGGCGGCGGACCCGGGAAGCGCTGTTTCTCGCCTTCGCAGCCGCCTTCCTGCTGCTCAGCGCGACGCAGGCGCTGCTGACGCTCGCCGACGTCGCCGTCGAGGAGCGGAGCTGGCTCTATCTCCTGCGCCTTGCCGCCTTCCTCCTGATCCTCGCTGCTCTCTGGTGGCAGAACCGCCGCCGGGCTCGCTCCTAGAAACCCAGTCCGGCGAGCGCTTCGCGCAGATCGGTCAGCGTATAGGGCTTGCGGACATAGCGTTCGCCTTCGACGAGGTCGTCGGCCGCCTCGCCAAGACCCGTCGCGTAGATCACGCGGATGCCGGGCAGCAGCTTCCTCGCTTCCTGCGCCAGCTCCCAGCCGTCCGTCGCGCCGGGCATGCGAATGTCGGTGAACAGCAGGTCGAAATGTCGCCCTTCGCGCAGGTAGCCGAGGGCTTCGTCGCCATCGCTCGCCGCGGTCACCTCGAACCCAATCTCGCCGAGGTCTTCGGAGGCCAGCTCGCGCACCAGCAGTTCATCCTCGACCAGCAGGACGGACGTCATTTCGGCAGGATTCGCATCGTGGCACCCCCAACGGACCCGGTCCTGACCAACCGTGGAGCGGGCGACTTGTTCCTCACAGGAGCTGCGACGGCAAGGCCCGAACAACGAAGGGGCTCGCGGCTGCCCGCCGCGAGCCCCTTCAATTTCTCGGATCCACCCTGAGGCGGAGCGTCTCGCTCAGTTGCCGGCGGCGCGACGGGCCGCGGCGGCCACCGCCTCGGTCGTCGGGTTGCCGAGCGAGAGCTCGCGACCGTTCGGGAACCGGATCTCGGCCGCCGACGCGCGGGTATCTCCGTCACGGGCGCGGAAGGCGTCGACGATGATGTCGGTGCCGGCGGGCAACGAGTTACGGTTCCAGCCGCGGCGCAGCAGCGCCGACGGGGCGCCACCCTCGACACGCCACACGGTGCCGTCGGCAATGCGCAGGTGAATCCACGAGTGCGGGTTGACCCACTCGAACTTCACGACCTTGCCTTCGAGCCGGATCGGCTTGTTGCGGTCGAACTCCGTCGCGAACGAGTGGTGCGCGACAGCGGCGCCGCCGGCGCCCACCGCGAGCACCGCGCCGATCGCGGCGGCGGTCCACTTCTTCATTTTCATCGGTACGTACTCCTCGGTGTCTCTAAATGCGGGTCAGTTATCTTATTGGGAAGGCTCGGGGCTTTCCTCAAGCAGGTCGCCGTATAGCAGTTGCTCACTGAACGGCACGCAACGGAACTCGAGCAGCTGCGCGTTCGGTTCGATCCTCCGGTAGAGCGGCATCGAGATGGTCCACGGACGTTCATAGATTTCGGGATCATCGATGGTTGCGCTGTACTGGATATGATTTTCGTCAATCTTGGTGAAACGTTCGGTCACCGTGGCGGTGTGGGTCAGGTAGTTGCCCGACCGGTCGAGCCAGGTCACGCCGTTGGGCTCCATCACGCCACCCGGCAGCTTCACTTCGCCCGGACCCTGCGACAGGGTGACCACGACCAGCGTGTCGCCTTCCCAGCGCCCGTAAGAGGTGCCCATCCAGGTGTCGATCGGCGGAACCTCGACGTCGCGCATCTCGATCACGCGATTGGCGTTCGCGTATTCGTAGACCATCAGGATGTCGTCATTGCCACCCTGGATGATCTGGAACGGGTAGGGCAGGTAGGTCGCCCGCGGGATACCCGGGAGGTAGCAGGCCGCTTCCGGATCGTAGGTGATGAGGTGCTCGCGGTGGTGCTTGAGCCGCTCGAGCGCTTCGGGCTTGTAGGGGATCTTGCCCCCTTCCACGACGCCGAGCCCCGGCGGAATCGCGCCGGTGGCGCCAACCAGGCGGTCAGCGACCGGGTTCGGCCCGGCCGAGTGCGGCTCGAGGTTCCAGTTGGCGGTGTTCATCGCCTGCCAGATGCCGTTGAGGTTGGGCTTGCCGTCGATGGTCGCGGGCTGCTGCGCGTCGGCCTGCGCGATCGCCGGGGCACTCGTGGTGGCCATGAGCGCCGCCGCCGCCGCGGCCGCGAGAATGGAAAGCTGCTTCATTCCCCAATAACCTCTCTCTTTGGGTATCCCTCAGCGGGATAGCGAATACGTGATGATAGTGCCACCGGCATTGATGGCGACGTACTGTTTGCCGCTGCGGCCCCGATAGGTCATCGGGTTGGCGTTGGCGTTGGCGGCCAGCTGGGTTTCCCACAGCTGCTGTCCGGTCGCGGCGTCGAAGGCGCGGAAGCGTCGATCGTTGGTCGCGCCGACGAACACCAGTCCACCTGCGGTCACCGTCGGCCCGGCGCTGCCCGAATTGCCGACCAGGCGCTTGCCCTCGGGCAGCTCGTCGATCACGCCGAGCGGGACCGACCACTTGATTTCCCCCGTGCTCGCATCGACGGCCACGAGCTCGCCCCACGGCGGCTTGTAGCACGGCGCCTGCGGACCCTGCGGACGGCCCTGTTCATCGTACTGACCCGAAAGCGGGGCGCTGAACGAGAAGAACGGGCCTTTGCCGTCGACGCTCGCGCGGTCGTACGGCTGATCGGAGCTGTTGGCGTCGAAGCTGTAGCTCTCGGTCGTTTCCTTGCGCTCGACCCAGCCGACCAGCGAAGTATCCTGTGCGTTGACGTAGACGATACCGGTCGTCGGGTCGGCTGCCGGGCCGCCCCAGTTGACACCGCCGGTGCCGCCGGGGAGCTGGATCGTCGAGCGTGGCGGAGCGCCCGCCGCCTTGAAGAAGAAGGGCGTGTAGATCCCGTAATTGAGGTAGCCGCCGGCCTTGTCCCACATCGCGCGGCAGGCCGCGGCATGCTCTGGCGTGGTATCCTCCGGGTCGACGATGTCGTCGTAGGTCATCGACACGCGGCTGAGCGGCGGCGTCTTGACCGGGATGGGCTGCGTCGGGTGGTAATACTCGCCGGGCACATCGCCCGCGGGAACGGGGCGTTCCTCGACCGGCAGGTGCGGCTCGCCGGTCTCGCGGTCGATCACGAAGAACAGGCTGGTCTTGTTGATCGAGGCGATCACCGGGCGGCCGTTGACCTCGAGCAGCGCGCCCGCGGTCGGCTGGTCCACGTCCCAGATGTCGTGGTGCACCGTCTGGAAGTGCCACTTGTACTCGCCGGTCTTGTAGTCGAGCGCGACGAGCGAGTTGCCGAACAGGTTGGCGCCCGGCCGTTCGCCGCCCCAGTAATTGGGCGCCGGCGAGCCGAGCGGGATGATCACGATGCCCTGCTCGAGGTCGACCGGGGCCGAGAAGGCCCACATGTTGGTGCCGGAGCGGCCCTTCCAGCCGTTGCCCCAGGTCTCGTTGCCGGGAGTGCCGGGCTGGGCGACTGAACTGAATTCCCACAGCTTGCGGCCCGTGCGCACGTCGAACGCGCGGGTGTTGCCAGGGTCGCCGGGCTGGTTCTCCAGCGTTGCCGCGCCGATGATCGCGACGTCCTCGGCGATCGTCGGGGTACCGCCGTAGGCGATGCCGACGTCGATTTCGCCGTTGTTGCCGAAGCCCGCCACGGGCTGGCCGGTAGCCGCGTCGAGCGCGAACATCGACGAACCGGCCATGAACAGGATTCGCGGCGGCGTGCTCGCATCGCCCGGCCAGTAGCTGACGCCTCGGGTCGAAGCGTTGCGCGGCTGCCCGGCGGCGCCCGAAGAGGTTCCACGCGCGGGCGGGCCGGGCGGCAGCGTGAAGACCCACCTTTCCTGCCCGGTGTCACCGTCGAGCGCGACTACGCGGTTGCCGGCGGGGATGTACATCGTCCCGTCGACCACGATCGGCACCGCGGTGTTGAACGAGCGGAACGGATAGCTCCACGCCTGCGTCAGCTGAGCTACGTTGTCGCGGTTGATGTCGGCGAGGGGGGAGTACCGCGTCGCCTTGGCATCGCGGTTGATCGTGCGCCAGTCGCCCTCCGGGATCGCGTCCTGCGCGATCGCGGCGGTGCTTGCAGCGATCAGCAAAGTTGCCGCGAGCCCGAGGCTCCGTGCGACCCGCATGGCATACCCTCCCGACAAGTGGACGGGCCGTCCGCCTGCAATGGGCGGGCGACCTCGTTCGTTGATTATGTCCTACGGGCCGACGCCGCCTTTGACAATGGCCAGACGTGCCTCGGATGGTCGTTGTTTGTCGCATTTTGTATCGGCTCGTACGCGTCGGAGAGGCGGTTCCGGGGGAATCCCCTCCCGAGACCTGCGACAACTCGGACCGAGTCAACCGGAATCCCCTCTGGGGGGCTTGGCGGACGCCCGTGGGGACGCTAGCGGATTGCGCGAGGTCAAAGCGGCGATGCACGCGGGTGCGTAACGCGCTGTAACCGCCGCGGTTACGGTAATTTACTCGGCAGCCGTGCGTAGGCTCTGCATGCCGGGCTGCCGGGGAGATTCGCGTCCTGGCGCCTGCAGGCTTCGGCGGTTTGGACAGGGAAGAGAGTGCTCTGATGGACGAGCTGTTATACAACTTTACCGACTGGCTGCGCAGCACGCCACTCAACGACCTGGCTCTGACAATCTCGGAAACCCAGGCGACGGCGTGGATCGGCGAGCATTTCTGGGCGATTCCGATCTTCCAGGTCATCCACATCCTCGCGATTGCCGGTTCGTTTGCGGCCGTCCTGATGATGAACCTGCGCGTGTTCGGCTTTGCCGGTCACGCGACGCTGTCCGAGACTGCCCACCGCTATTCGCGCGTGCTGTGGTGGTCGCTGGCGGCGCTGATCTTCTCCGGCTTCCTGATGATCATCGGCGAGCCGGTCCGCGAGCTCGTGAATCCCTACTTCTGGATCAAGATGATCCTCGTGGTGGTGGGCATTCTCGTCGCCGTCCTGTTCGCCAGGAACCTCGCGCGCCAGGCCGAGGTGGCCGGCGGAGGTGTCAGGTCGGCCGCGCTGCTGCTCGTCGTCCTGTGGTTGCTGATCATGTGGTGCGGTCGCTGGATCGCCTACGCGCCGGTCTGAGGGGGCATAAATGTATCCTGAACCTACCAATATCTGGGAGCGGATCGAGTACTCGTCGCTCGGCACCACGATCGCCGAATCGACCTGGATGTTCCCGACGATCGAGACCATCCACGTCTTCGCGCTCGTCACGGTGATCGGCACGATCGCGCTGGTCGACCTGCGCCTGATCGGCGTGAAGGGGCACGCGCTACGTGTCTCCCAGCTCGCGCGGGACACCCTGCCATGGACCTGGGGCGCGTTCGTGCTCGCGGCGATCACGGGTACGCTGCTGTGGGTCAGCAAGGCCAGCAGCTACATGATCAACCCGTACTTCCTCGCGAAGATGGCGCTGCTCGCGCTGGCCGGGCTCAACATGATGTACTTCCACATGACGACCTGGCGTACGGTCGACCACTGGGAGCTCGACCCGTCGTTCCCGGCTGCCGCCAAGGTCGCGGGGTGGTTGTCGCTGATCTTCTGGGTCGGCGTGATCTTCACCGGACGCGCGATCGGCTTCACGCTCGGCATCTTCTACTGAGCGAAGCGGATCGCCGCCGAACGGAAAGGCCGCCCTTCGGGGCGGCCTTTTTCGTTGGGGGCAGGGGGTGGCTCATCCAAGCTGCGCTAACCGCCTTCGGCGGCAAGCTTTGCCATCCTTCGGCTGGCGGGAGAGGATATGGAGGCCTGGCAGCTTGCCGCCCAACCGGAGTTGGCTGAGGGCTCCCTCGCCTCAGTCCGGCAGGGCGAAGACGTAGATCGCCGAGCTGTTGACCGGCGGCAGCTGCGTCTCGGGGATCACGTCGGGCACGCCGAAGGCCAGCGGATTGCCGTGGCCGGTGACGACCGCGACGTATTGCTTGCCGTCGACCGCGTAAGTGATCGGCGAGGCGTTCGGTACGCCGGTCACGCCGCTGCTCCACAGCTCGCGGCCGGTCGCCTGGTCATAGGCGACGACCTGGCGGTCCATCCAGCCGGTGAACAGCAGCCCCCCGGCGGTGGTCAGGATGCCCATGTCGGGTGTCTGCCGCCGCCGGGTTTCCCACACGACTTCGCCGGACTCGAGGTCGATCGCCTGCAGCACCCCGTGCATCCCGTCGCTGCCGGGGCGAGGGGCGTAACGGACGTTGACGCCGCTGGAGAGGAAGCCGTCCTCGGCCGGCACCAGCTCCATGCAGATGTCGCGCGCGTTGACGAACAGCATCCGGGTGCTGGGATTGAACGAGGTCGGGCTCCAGTTCCGTCCGCCGCCCGCGTGCGGGCACATGAACACCGGCGGCCGGTCCCGTCCGGGCAGCTTGGCGGGGTCGGGCGTCTTGTCGCCGGTCTCGGGGTCGATCGCGACGATGAAGTCCTGCAGCCCCATGTCGACGGTCTTGATGTAGCTTCCGGTGTCGGCATCGAGCAGGTCGAACAGCCCCTCCTTGCCGCCGGTGATCACCACCCGGCGCAGCTCGCCGTCGATCTCGACGCGACCGATCACCCGGTCGAACACCCAGTCGAGGTCATACTGGTCGTTCTTCATGTGCTGGAAGTACCACTTGAGCTCGCCCGTGCGCGGGACGAAGGCGAGCGTCGAGTTGGTGAACAGCGCGTCGTTGTTCATCCCCGGCTTGCGGTCGCGCAAGGGCCCGGTGTCGTAACTCTGCGCCACGCCCCACAGCGCGAGGCCGCTCTCAGGGTCGTAAGTACCGGAAGTCCACTGCGAGCCGCCGCGGCGCTCCTCGGCCGGGATCCCGTTCCAGCTGTCGCCGCCGGGCTGCCCGGGCTTGGCTACGGTCTCGAACTCCCACAGTTTCTTGCCGGTCTCGGCGTCGAAGGCGACGATAAGGCCGCCGCCGGGAGCCTGGCTGGCGAGGCCCTGCATGATCACGCCGTCGGCCGCGAGCGGCCCGCCGGGCGTACGCATGTCCGGCCGGTCGGTCAGCGGCACGTCCCACACCTGCCGCCCCGTGCGGGCGTCGAGCGCCACGAGATGGTTGTCCGAGGTCGCGGTGAACAGCTTGTCGCCCCACAGCGCGAGAGTCTTCTTCGAGGTCAGCGGCGTGCTTTCGGGCAGGCGGCGCTGGTAGACCCACAGGTTGCGCCCGTCGGCGGCGTCGAACGCGTACACGCTGTCGCCGTAACCGAACACGTAGAGCACCCCGTCGCGCACGAGCGGCTCGTTCATGTTGACGCCGGGGGGCAGAGCCTGCGCCCAACGCACGCGCAGCTCGGATACGTTGCCGGTGTTGATCTGCCGGAGCGGTGAATAGCCGTGGCCGTTGTGCGCCCGGCGCCAGGTGAGCCAGTTCTCGGGGGCCGGGTTGGCGAGCATCTCGCCCGTCACCGGCGTGTAGTCGGCGAAGCGGTCGGGCGGGGACGGCCAGGGCGGCAGCGACGCACCCTCGGCGAGCCCGCCGACCCCGACTCCGTCGCGCGCCCCGGTCGGCGGGGGAGGGGGCAGGGTAAGTCCGGCGAGCTGCCGGCTGTCGGCCGGGAGCGGCGCGCCGCCGTTGTCGGCGCCGTTTTCGGCGAGGATCAGCGCGAGCAGCTCGGCGTAAGTCTCGTCGTCCAGGCCGCCCGCCCTGGCTGGCGGCATCGACGAGCGGATGTAGTCGTGGACCTGCTCGAGCGGGGCGTCGCCCCACTTGTTGAGGAATGCCGCGCCCTTCAGCGCCGGGGCGAACTGGCTGCCGGTCAGCTGCTCACCGTGGCAGGCCGCGCACTCGGTGGCATAGGCCGTGCGGCCGGCCTCGACCTGATCGGCGAAAGTTGCTCCGCCTTGCGCGAGCGCCGCGCCCCCCAGCGCGGCGGCACTGGCAACTGAAAGGCGGAGCGGCCAGCGCCGCCTCCTGTCCGACAGCGCCATATGCCTTCCCCCCTTCCGTTACACGGTCACTTCCAGTTCGTGATGCCGAGCGGCCCCGCAACATCGCGCTGGAACAGCGCGTCGTAAAGCGCGACCTGCGCCTCGGTCATCGTCTGCCCCGGCTTCGACTCGACGTCGAGCAGCATAGCCTGGCCGCGCGGCATCTGCGTCACCTGCGGCCAGTTGGGCAACCCGGCGCCGTTGGGATTCCCGGTCTTCGCGAAATTGGTCCAGTAGGTCGCCATCAGGTCCGCGAGCTTGATGTCCGGTTCGCTCTGGCTGACCACCGCCGGGTCGCTGTTGTCCGGCACCTCGCGCGGCTTGTCGAGGTTGTTGAACATGTAGGCTAGCTCTGCCGCGTGGCTCGGGCCGCCGTTTGTCTTCCCGGGCGCGGAGGCCGGCGTGCGCGCGAACTGGTAGAGGTAGGCCGCCTTGCCGGTGCGGGCCTGCTGATCGGCGTAAAGCCGCATGAACCAGGCGATGCCGTCGGTGAACGGCCGGGTCGCGGCGACTTTCGCTTCCTCGTCGGTCGTCGCCGGGTAGGCGGCGAGGCCGGTCTCGGCGAGGTCGCCCCACCGTTGCGCGGCGCCGTCGCGCCAGCTCTCCAGCGTCACCGGCGGGCCGAAACCGCCGAAGCTGCCGCCCTCGTTGGCGTTCGAGCCGAGCAGCACGTCGACCTTGTTCTGGCGACCGTCGGCAAAGGTCTTCGAGAGATCCTCGGGCACGATCCAGCCGTCGACGATGATGCCCTGGTTGCGCAGCGCGTTGGGCCCGTTGCTCGGCGCAGTCAGCTCGACCAGCTTGTCGACCGGCAGCGCCTGAAGTTCGGCGAAGCTCTTGACGCCGAGACCCTCGAGCGCCGCGACCGTGCGCTGCTCGGCCTGCTCGCGGGTGACCATCCTGGTCGCGGTCAGCCCGGCCCAGGCTCCGCTCTGCGAGATCGCGCGCTGGAACAGTCCGCTAGCCTCGGGCGAGCCTACCAGCGCCGCGGTGATGCAGGCGCCGGCCGATTGGCCGAAGATCGTCACGTTGCTCGGGTCGCCGCCGAATGCGGCGATGTTCTGCTGGACCCACTTGAGCGCCGCGATCGAGTCCGACAGCGCCTGGTTGCCCGAGGCGCCGTGCGGCGAGGCCGCGGTCAGGTCGGGATGCGAGAGGAAGCCGAACGGGCCGACACGGTAGTTGAGCGAGACGACGATCACGCCCTTCTCAGCCAGCCGCGTGCCGTCGGCGAACGGCATCGAGCCGCCGCCCTCGTTGTAGGCGCCGCCGTAGAACCAGACCATCACCGGCAGCTTGTCGCCCGAGGTCTTGGCGGGGGTCCATACGTTGAGGTTGAGGCAGTCCTCCGACATCGGCGGCGAGTCCGGCATGTCGGTCGCCTGGTTGACGCCGATCGGCCGGTTCGGCGCCGGCGGCTGGATGCAGGTATTGCCCCACTTGGTGCCGTCGAGCACGCCCGTCCACGGCTGTGCCGGCTGCGCCTCGCGGAAGCGCAGCTCGCCGACCGGGGCGGCGGCGAACGGGATACCCTTGAAGACCTTGACCCCCGGCGCAGCCTCGGCGCCGCGGACGGTGCCGAGCGCGGTCGTCACGGTGGTGTCGAGCGCCGCCGGGGCCTGCGCGAACGCTCCCGAGACCGCCGTCAGCGATGCGGCGCCGACGAGGCCGGCGACGGCGAGCGTGAAACTGCGTTTGGAGATCATTGACCCTCTTCCCTGTTTTCTAATCCGCGCTCCCGGCGCGGCTCACTGCCCGCCGCCCACGGCGGCCTGCGCCCGTTCGGCGCGCGACGCGGTGATGAAGTTGCGGATCTGCACGTTGCCCTCGTGGCAGGCGTACTCGAAGATGCCGAAATCGTCGTCGCGCTGCCATTCGAGGCGCGCCGACCAGGGTTCGGTGAACACCACCGGGTCCGTCCAGGTGAACTCGTAGATGATCGTGTCGGGCCCGGTCATCGTGAACCGCTCGACCATCTTCGCCTGATCGCTTACCGGCGTGTCGTTCTCCGGCGGCGAGCCGGTCGTGCCGATGTTGGTCGCGGAGGGGCCCGGGCGGAAGTTGGTCGTCTCGACCACCAGGGTGTTGCCGTTCTCCCAGTGCCCGCGGCTCTCGCCCATCCAGTTGAGGATCTGCGCCGGAATGCCGGGGCGTCCGTCGGTCGGGATGATCCGCGTCTCGTGAACCATCTCCATCTGCAGCGCGACGATTCCCGGCGCCTGGAAGATGCGCATCCCGTTGTTGTACATGAACGGGAACATCGACGCGGGCAGCCCGCGGGTGATGCACCGGTCCCAGCTGTCGAAGTCGAGCCAGGAGTCGAACGGCTGCCCGCGGCGCCAGGTCGAGCGCATCTCGGACGAGAGGCGCTTGCCCTCCGGCGTGAACTCCGGAAGCCGCCCGTTCGCCGGTGAGGTGATCCATGAGGTGCGGCGGTTGGCCGCGGACACCTCGGCCCAGTGGCCCATGCCCATGGTGCCCTCGCTGTCCTCGTTTTCGTAGCGCCGGGCGAGTTGCTCCACGGCCTCGTTGCGCTGTGCGAATTCCTCGTCGGTCAGGTAGGCGCGGTTTCCGTGCGCCGGGTCGCGCTGCAGCGGCGTGCGGCCGTTCAGGTGGTCGATCGGCCAGCCGCCGCGGAAGTCGGGCTCGCCCCACGGGGTGGTCTTGGCCTTGTAGTCGGTCGGTACCGGCTCGATCACCGTCAGGTCGCGCTCCTGCGCGAACGCGGGCAACGCGGCGCAGGCGAACGCCGCCGCGAGCAGCGCGAGCTTGCGCGAGATCACTGCGGCCCTCCCCCCGGCAGGGCGAAGGTCACGTAGCGGCTCGGCCCGGGCTCGCCGAGGCCCAGGCCGTTGGCGAAGTGGCCGACGCCGCCGACCGGAATGGTCACGAACTGGCGCCCGTCAACCTCATACACCGCGGGCACGCCCTCGGTCGCCGCGTCGAGCTTGTATTCCCACAGCACTTCGCCGGTGTCGGCATCGCGGGCACGGAAGGTGCGGTCGGTCGCAGTGCCGACGAACAGCAGGCCGCTCGCGGTCGCCACCGGGCCGCCGCGCGACGCCTGCGCGCCGACATCCTCGACGCCCTGCGCCTCGAGCGTCGAGATCGTTCCGTTCGGGATGCGCCAGAGGATGTTGCCGGTGTTCATGTCGTAGGCGGTCAGGAACGAGAACGGCGGCTTCATCGCCACCATGCCGTTCGACTGCAGCAGGAAGTTGACTGGCGAGGTGTAGGGGTAGGTGTCGTCCTGAGCGTTGGGCATGCGCTCCTTGGCGCGCGCCGCGGCCTCCTCGTTGGGCAGTTCGTTGAGCTTGATCAGCAGCGGAATCTCGCGGCTCACGACGTAGAGCCGCTGCCTCGCCGGATCGACCGCGACGTTGCCCCAGTTGGCGCCGCCGTTGTGGCCCGGCATCGAGATCGTGCCGCGCAGGCTCGGCGGCGTGAACGGGCCTTCGTTGCGGCTCTCGCGCAGGAGCTGCCGCAGCTTCTCCTGGTCCTCGGCCGGGAGGTAGGGGTTGATGTCCTCCTCGGTGAAGCGCTGGCGGGCGAACGGCTGGGGCCAGGTCGGGATCGGCTGGGTCGGGCTGGCGTGCTCGCCCGGCACGTCCGAGGGCGGGACGGGGACTTCCTCGATCGGCCAGACCGGCTCGCCGGTGCGGCGGTCGAACACGTAGAGAAACCCGGTCTTGCTCGCCTGCGCGACGATCGGGATCTTCTTGCCGTCCTTGGTGATCGTCATCAGCTTCGGCGCGACCGGCAGGTCGAAGTCCCACAGGTCGTGGTGCACGGTCTGGAAGTGCCAGATACGCTTGCCGGTGCGCGCATCGATCGCGATCAGGCTGTTGGCGAACAGGTTGTCGCCCTCGCGGTTGCCGCCGTAGAAGTCGTAGCGCGCGGTGCCGGTCGGGATGTAGATGATGCCGAGTTCGGGATCGAGCGTTGATTCCGACCAGTTGTGCACGCCGCCGAACTTCTCGCGATCCTTCTCCGGCCAGGTCTCGGAACCGAACTCTCCGATCCGGGGGACGACGTGGAACACCCACTTCAACTCGCCGGTGCGGATGTCGTAGGCTTGGATGTCGGCGGGCGAGGACGGGTAGTCGTAGGCGCCGGCCGGCAGCGAGATGATGATCGTGTCCTCGAAGATGCGGCCCGGGTTGTTGGTCATCAGCGGCCGCGGCGGGACGACCGAGCCTTCGGGCAGCGCGTCGCGCAGGTCGACACTGAAGCCCTCGATGTACTTGCCGGTGCGCGCGTCGATCGCGCGCAGCAGGCCGTCATTGAGGAACACGAGGCGGCGGTCGGAGCCGTCCTTGCTCTGCCAGTAATTGATCCCGCGCACGCCGATCCGGCCGGTGGTCTCGCTCTGCCAGATTTCGCGGCCGGTGGCCGGGTCGAGCGCGGCGATCTTTCCGTCGCCGCGCAGCACGTACATCATCCCGTTGGCGACGATCGGATTGAACTGCGGCGGCTGGCCCGGTCCGATCGGGTACTCCCATGCCACCTGCAACTGGCTGACATTGTCCTTGGTGATCTGGTCGAGCGCCGAATACTGCGAGGATTCGGGGCCGCCGAGGTAGGCGTCCCAGCCGATGTAGTCGAAGTTCTCTTGCGGCAGCGAGTCCTGCGACAGCGCCACGGCAGGCGCCAGCATCAGGCACAGAGGGATCAGCGGGCGCGCGAGGCGGCCGACGGCCTGAAGACGAAACGATACTGCGCGCGGCGACCTACCCACTCCACACTCTCCCGAATTGTCCCAATAGCCGTTCCCGTCCGGCCGGCGCGCGAGCCTAGCCGACAACGCGCGGCGACAACAAGGGTCGAAGTGTATCGAAGTTGACAAAATCCGGTCTAGACCCGGCCTATTGCGGAGGCGTGAGCTCCCGCTCGCTCGGCGCACCCATGACGAACACGGTGGAGCCCCGGATCGGGCCCGCGGCGCGCACGGTGAGGGTGACGTCTTCGAGATTGCGGTTCTGCCAGTACCATCCGTGCAGGCCGGTGAACGCCGCGACGTAGCGTCCCTGCATGCGTTCGCCCTCGTCGACCGCGTAGCTTTCGGTCAGCTCGGTGCCGCCTTCGAACGGGTGCGAGTGGAGATCGTATTCGACCGTGTCGGTCGCTTCCCACTCGAAGTCCATCGCGCCGCCCTCGTCGAGCGTGTACTTGAGCTCGATGCCTTCATAGGGGCCGAGCACCACCTGCCACTCGTCGTCCCACTGGTCGCGCTGGAGCGGCTGATCGGACAGGGTCAGGACCCCGGTACGCCTGGCGCCGCGGATCTGCTCCTCGTTCATCTGGGGCTCTGCCAGCTTCGTCAGTCCGAGTGCGCGCCCGGCGCCGGTCGGATCGATCCCGTATTCGGCCGGCAGCACGAAGACGACGAGCGCGACCGCGGCGACCGTGATCGCGGCTGCCGAGCCGATCAACAGCTTCTTGCCCGAACGCGGGGGAGGGGGTGTCTCTTCGGTCATGACGTGAAGTATCCTGTCAGCTGGTAGCCCATGAGGACGAACCCCGCGGCCATCAGCGCGAGGTTGGCATAGAATGCGCCCGGCGCGAAGGACCGCGTGCGGCGCCAGGCGTTGAACAGGGTGACGACGACCGCCAGCACGAGCACCTGGCCGACTTCGACCCCGAGGTTGAACGAGATCAGGTTGACCAGCAGGCCGTCGTCCGACAGCCCGAGGTCGCGCACCTTGGTCGCGAGACCCAGCCCGTGGAACAGCCCGAAGCCGAGCACTGCGAGCTTCGTGTCCATCGCGATCCCGAGCTGCCGGAACCCGCCGAGGTTCTCGAACGCCTTGTAGACCACCGAAAAGCCGATGATCGCATCAACGATGTACGAATTGGCGCCCGTGTCGAACAGCACGCCGCCGAGCAGGGTGAGCGAGTGGCCGATCGTGAACATCGTCACGTAGACCACCACGTCACGCAGCTTGTAGAGGAAGAAGATCACCCCGACCAGGAACAACACGTGGTCGATCCCGGTGACCATGTGTTTCGCGCCGAGGTAGAGGAACGCGAAAGGCGCAGGGCCGGCGATCTGCGCGACCGCGGCCCGGTCCGAGTCGGAGATGTCGTGCGCCAGCGCCGCGCCCCCCTGCAGCGCGAGCAGCAGGAGGACGAGCCCCAGCGCCAGCGGCGGGACGACGCGCCGCGGAAGGATCGCGCGGCTATCCCGCAGCGTCGGCCTCCAGGTCGCCCGGCCGTGCCCCGGGGATGCCTGAAGCCGGCGGATAGACGTCGTGGCACGCCTTGCAGACGCTGTACACGGTCCCGCCGACCTCGAAGACCTTGTCGATGTCCTTCTGCGCCGCGGCCTGCTCGGCGAGCGCGCTGACCTCGACCAGCGACTGCGCGAACTCCATCCAGTCCTCACCGCGCCCCTCGGCGTAGCCCGGCCGTTGCAGCTCGGTGCCGTACTCGCCGAGCTTTGCGGCGGCTTCCCGAACTCGGGCCCAGTCCTCGTCGGTTTCCGGCCGGATATCGCGCTCGACGGGCTGGCCGTCGACGAGCACGCTTTCGAAGCGAACGGCGCCCCAGTAGATGTCGGCCGTGGGCTGGACATCCTCCGCCATGAATTGCTGGACAGTCTTCCCGGGGGCGTCGGCAGCACCTCCGCAAGCCGCCAGCAGCATCGTGGCAGCGCCCGCAATCAAGGTCCTCTTCATTCGTCCAGCTCCCGACTCTGTCTATGCGTGGCGGCGCCTTAGCAGCTTGTCCTCGTGCCCGCGAGCCGCGCGCTTGCCGAGTAAATTACGGTTACGGCCCGGGTTACGCGGGGTTACACACGCGCCTCCGGCCGCGAGGCGGGCCAGCTCTGAAATTGACTATGTCCGAAACTTGTCGGGTTCATAAATCTCCGGTAAAGGCCCGCGCTCTACAACCCGGGGTAATGGCGGATCGGCCCGAGGGCCACCGCGTGAAGCAAGCTGGAAGGTGGTCGCGAATGGCACGATTCGGTACGAGGTTCGGAAGCAGGGCGGCGTTCGGCGCCCTGGCGCTGGCGCTGGTCGGCGTTCCTGTGGCGAGCGCTTTCGCCACCGCCGAGGATCCCTCGGCCGCGCTCAGCGAGGAGCAGGTCGCCAAGGGCCGGCAGATGTTCATGGACAACGGCTGCAACGCCTGCCACGCGCTCGCCGACGCCAACGCCTCGGGTTCGATCGGCCCTTCGTTTGACGGCAATGCCGCGCTCGACAAGGGCCACGTGGTCAACATCGTGACCAACGGCCAGGGCGCGATGCCGAGCTTCGGCTGGCTCGGCGAAGAGGATATCGACCTGCTTGCCAGCTATATCGTGCAGGTGAAGAAGTAGCGCGATCGATCCTCCCCGAGCGTGTCTCGGGGAGGTGGCAGCCGCCGCTGGCGGCTGACGGAGGGGTATCGCAGTCGGACGCGATCGTCGACGGCACCCCCTCCACCCTCGGTTTCGCGGGTGGTCCCGCTCCTCGAGCAAGCTCGGGGAGGATCTAGTTTCCTGCCCGCGCCTGCCGTGCGGTGCGGCTGTTGGGACCAACCTGCGCGAAGTAGTTGGTCACTCCGTCAGGGTCGTTGAGCCAGATCGTCACGAGGTCGAACCCGGCGAGCTTGTTGAGCGGGGTCTCGACGGCGATTCCCCCGCGGTGCTTTGCCTTGGCTTCGACCATCGGCGTGTCTTTGACGACGTACTGGATGCCGGCGCTGCCGTTGTCGACGCGGTCGCCCATCGCCTCGTAGAGGAACAGCGTCGTTTCCTTGTGGCGGTAGGGATAGAGCGTCGTCCCGAGCAGCGGGGCCGGCACCGGCTCGAGTTCGTCGAGCCCGACGAACTCGCGGTAGAACGCGCGGCTCCGGTCGAGGTCGGACACCGCGATGCCCACCCCGACGCCGTCGTTCGAATGATCCTTCAGCCCCGGTCGGGTCTGGATCACGATGTCGAACCCGCCGGGATCCCTGACCAGCGCCTGGCGGGACCCGTCGCTGCGCTCGACGAATTCGGGCTCGGGGAAACCGGCTTCGCGGAAGCGCTGCTTCACGATCTCGTGGTCGGGGTACGACAGCAGGAAGAAGCGGATGCCCGTGCCGCCGCGATAGCCGCCTTCGAGGTCGTACTTGCGGTCGCCCTGCTGGCCGGCAGAAAGCTTGATCTGCCCGGTCCCCACTCCGGTGAGGATCATCTGCTGGGTAGAGGTCAGCTGGATCGGGTTGAGCGATCGCAGCGCCAGCGCCTCGGTGTAGAACCTGACCATCTCCTCGGTCTTCTCGCGCGGGAATCGGCGGAAGACGTTCATCGAATCCTGCACGAACAGGTCGCGGGTCGAGGACGTGAGTTGCGCCTCGGTCAGTTCGCCCGGCTTGTAGGCAAGGTCCGAGGCGACGCTCATCCGGGCGCCTTCGGGGGTAGTGATCGTCTCCTGCGCGGCGGCCGTGCCGGCAAGCGCGACGGCCGCGGCGCCCAGCAGGATCGTGAATGTGCGTCCCATGAAACCTCTCCTCAATCCGGCAGCGCGAAGGCGATCAGCGATTCGTTGTTGAGCGGCCGGCCGTCCGGGCCACGCAGCGGCGGCCCGCCGAATCCCGAGCCCGCCGCGACGACCGCAATATACTGTTTCCCGTCCTTGCCGCGATAGCTGACCGGCACCGTCATCGGCGCGTAGTCGAGCTGCTGCTCCCACAGGATGGCGCCGTTGGTAGCGTCGAATGCGCGGAAGTAGCGGTCGGCCGTGGCGCCGATGAACACGAGCCCGCCGGCGGTGACGATCGGCCCGCCGAAGGTGTTGTTCGAGCCGGTCTCCCTCTTGGGACCTTCGAGCTCCTCGGTAATCCCGAGGCGGCTCGCCCACAGGATCTCGCCGGTATTGCCATCGACCGCCAGCAGCCGCCCCCACGGCGGACGGATGCACGGCAGGTTCACCGTACGGCCATCCTCCGTCTTGAAGCTGGCGCTGAACGACGAGTACGCGCCCGGCCCCTGCAGGCTACCGCGGTCGTAGGGCTGGTTCGAATTGGCGGTGCCGCGTCCGTAGTCACCTTCGGGATTGCGCTCCTCGATCCAGCCGATCGAACCGCTCTCGCTGGTGTTGACGAAGATCACCCCGCGTGTCGGATCGACCGCGCTGCCGCCCCAGTTCGACCCGCCGTTGTGCGGCATGTTGATAGAGGCCTTCGGCGGGTCGCCCTTCCTGTGGAAGAAGAACGGCGTGAACGAGCCGGCGTTGAAGAACGTCCCGCCGTAGGAATCGAGCAGCGCGCGGCAGGCCGCGGCGTGCTCGGCGTTCGTATCGTCGGGTGTGACGACGTCGTCGGGCGTCCACACGCCGCGGTTGAGCTGCTCTGGCTTGACCGGGAACGGCTGGGTCGGGCTGTACCATTCGCCGGGCACGTCGGCGCTCGCAACCGGTCGTTCCTCGACCCCGTGGACCGGCTCGCCGGTCTCGCGGTTGAGGATGTACATCAGCCCCGGCTTGCCGGTCAGCGCCAGCGCGGGAATGCGCTTCCCGTCGACCGTCAGGTCGACCATCACCGGCGGGGCGGGGAGGTCCCAGTCCCACAGGTCGTGATGGATGGTCTGGAAGTGCCACTTGTACTTGCCGGTCTGCGCATCGACCGCGACCAGAGAGTTGCCGAACAGGTTGGCCCCCGGCCGGTCCCCGCCGTAGTAGTTGGGGGAGGGGCTGCCGATCGTCATGTAGATCGTGTCGGTCTCGGGATCGGCCGTGGTGTACCAGATCCACATGTTGGTGCCCGAACGGTCCTTCCACCCGTCGTCGAGCCAGGTCTCGTGGCCGACTTCGCCGGGCTGGGGCACGGTGTTGAACTCCCACAGCTTCTCGCCGGTGCGCGCGTCGTAGGCGCGGCTGTTGCCCGACGGGCCGCGCGGCATCTCCGCGGTCGTTGCGCCGATCAGCATCACGTTCTTGTAGATCGTCGGCGGGTAGCCGTAGGGCGTGCCCTCGATCGTGATCGAGCCGCCCTCGCCGAAGGTCGTGTCGACCTGTCCGGTCGCCGGGTCGAGCGCGGTGATCTTGCTGCCCGTGTTGTAGAACAGCCGCGGCTTGTAGTCCCCGTCGCCCGCCCACCAGGTCACGCTGCGGCGGATCGTGCCTTCGACCGGGTGGCGCCAGATTTCCTTGCCCGTATGCGCCTCCAGCGCGACCACCGCGTTGCCGAGCGGCAGGTACATGATTCCGTCGATCACGACCGGCACTGTGCCGCCGAGGATTCCGGCGCCGCCCTCGGGCCGCAACCGATAGCTCCACGCCTGCTCGAGATTCTCGACGTTGCTGCGGTTGATCTGGTCGAGCGGCGAATAGCGCTGCCCGCCGAGATCGCGCGCGTAGCGCGGCCAGTCCGCCGGATCGACCTGCACCGCGTCGGTCTTCGCCTGGACCGAAGGAGCCAGGGCCGCGGCAGCCATCAGCAGGGCGATCGTCTTGCGCATCGGAATCCTTTCTTGTCGCCGTTTTGCCGTCACCTAACGTAGCCCGCGCGGGACCGCAAATCGTTCAATGGTGAACGGTTCACAAGCTAATCAATTGTCTCCCGGCGCGACAAGACCGGCGCGGTCGGAAGAAGGCGGGAAGCTCAATCCTCGCGGGTACGGGGAGGGGGCCAGGCGAAGCATGGTGGAGGTTCCCTCAGATGGCGCAAGGCCTGGTGCCGGTGCCACTCCACCACCCTTCGGGCGGTCCCCCCCTTTCCCAGCGGAAGAGGATCAGAGGGGCCGCTGGTCCGCTCCGATCTCGATGACCACGTCAGCCCGCCCGGGCATTTCCTCGAGCATCCAGCGCGTCAGTCGCTCGTAGTGCATCAGGAAGCGGTCGAGCGCCGCCCCATTCATGATCGCGGTCCCCTCGGGGCGTGATGCGGCGAGCTTCTGCTCCTGGAGCAACCGGTTGGCGCGGACCGCCTCGAAGCCGGCGACCCTGAGCATGAACAGCAGGTCGAGCTGCCCGAACAGCCCGGCGTAGTCGGTCGCCAGCCGGCGGTTGACCTCGCTGCGCCACGCCCCGTCGGGGTCCTCGTCGCGCTCGAGCGCATTGATCGGCTCAGCCAGCGCCTCCGCCGTTTGCGGAACCGCACCGACACACCAGCCTTCGAGCAGCACGACGTCGACCGGGGGTTCGATGACCCGCCGCATCGGTGCGCGATCGTCGGTCGCCTTGTCGAACCGCGGCAGCGCGGCCGTCCGTCCGGCCAGCAGGTCGTCGAGGATCGTCTCGCCGAGCGCGATGTCGTGCGTGCCCGGGACGCCGCGGGTCGCGAACAGCGGGTGCTTGTCCGCGGCCAGCGCAGCGCGTTCGGCGCGGGTCAGGTAGAGGTCGTCGAGCGACAGCGTTACCGACCGCAGGTTGTGTTCGATCAGCAGCGTTTCGAGAAACCGGCAGAGCGTGGACTTGCCCGAACCCTGTGCGCCGCTGATCCCGACGACGACCTTGCCCTTGTCGAACCACAGGTCGGCGATGGTGTCCGCGATCGGGCGCCAGTGCCGGTCGACCACCTCGCGGTAGTCCTCGGGCAGACCTTCGGCGGCGATCAGGTCGGCGATCGCCGTGCTCATGCGATCTTGTCGGGCAGGGGCTCACCCCTTGCGAAGGCCTCCACATTGGCCAGCGCCTTCATTCCCATCGCGATGCGCGTTTCGGCGTTGGCGCTGCCGAGGTGCGGCAGCAGGACGACGTTCTCGAACCCCAGCAGGACCTCGGGCACTTCGGGTTCGTGCGGGTAGACGTCGAGACCGGCACCGGCGAGGTGCCCCCGCTCGAGCGCCTCGGCAAGCGCGGTATGGTCGACGATCCCACCGCGCGCGGTGTTGATCAGGTAGCTGCCGGGCTTCATCTCGGCGAAGGCCGCGGCGTCCATCATGTTGGCGGTCTCCGCGCCTCCGGGGACGTGGAGCGAGACGAAGTCGGCCACGCGGAGCAGCTCGTAGAGCGTTTCACGGCGTTCGGCCTCGAGTTCCGCCGCCACCGCCGGATCGCATTCGCGCCGGCCGTAGTAGGCGATCTTCATCCCGAACCCGTGCTTCGCGCGCCGGGCCGTGGCGATGGCGATGCGCCCCATGCCGACGAGGCCGAGTACCTTGCCCTTGATCGAGGCGCCGATCAGGTGCGTCGGGCGCCAGCCCGTCCAGCGCCCGTCGCGCAGCTCGCGCTCGCCTTCGCCCGCGCGCCGCGCGGCCATCAGCAGCAGCGTCATGGCGATGTCGGCGGTGGCGTCGGTCAGCACGCCCGGGGTGTTGGTGACCGCGATGCCCTTGGCCTTCGCGGCCGCGAGGTCGATGTGGTCGAAGCCGACGCCGTAGTTGGCGATCAGCCGGACCCGGTCGCCTCCGGCGATGACCTCGGCGTCGATCCGGTCCGAGACCGTCGGGCACAACACGTCGAATTCGCCCATCGCCGCAGTCAGCTCGGCCGGGCTCAGCGGGCGGTCGGCCTCGTTGAGGACGACCTCGAACCTGTCCTGCAGCGCCCGCTCGACTTCCGGCGGCCAGCGCCGGGTAACCAGAACCCGCATCAGGCCTTCGCCATTCCCTCGGTGATCCGCTGAGTCTCGGCCCGCGTCGACTCGGGGCCGGTATTGCGCTTGTGGATGCCGCCCTGGCCCGGCGGCGCGAACAGCGGTGGATCGCCCTCGCGCTGCTTGAGCCCGAACAGCGGGAACAGCCCCGGATGGCGCCCGAGGCCGCCGTAGAGGTCGAGGCAGCGCTCGATCCACGGGCGCAGTGGGTCGTCTTCGGCCAGAACCGGACTGTTCTTGCACACCGAAGCGGTGAACAGGATCGAGCCCATGATCCGGTAGTCGGCGTAGTTGGGCCCGTCGCCGCCAAGCCAGTCGGCCTCGCGCAGCGCGATCCTCAGCGGTTCGAGCGAGGCCGAGATGTGCGGCAGGCGGTCCTCGTAGCCCTGCTGCATCTCCTCGAGCGTCTTGCCGAGCATCTTCTCGCGCGAATGTGTGATGTATTCGTGGTCCTCGGGATTGGCGAGGTCGCGGTAGCTGACGCAGTTGCAGCGCATCCACGGCCCGGTGGCGACCTGCCAGAACCACGCGTCGAGCGCGCGGGTCATGATCGCCACGCTCGGATGCGGGATCAGCATCGGCCGGTCGGGGTAGGTCTCGTCGAGGTATTCGACGATGCCCCAGCTATCGAGCACCCATTTGCCGTCGTCGACGATCGCCGGCAGCCGCTCGGTCTTGCCACCGGTGCGTTCGAGTATCCCGGTGAACCCGCCCGGCACGACGTCGAGCTCGAACCCCTTGTGCTTGAGCGCGTACTTGGTCGCCCACACGAAGGGGCTGATCGTCGCGCCGGTCGACAGCGCGAGGTCGTAGAAGGTGATGGTGTTGTTCTGCGCCACGGGGCCTCTCCGAGTTCTCGTTTGCGGCCCTGCTATGGGGTGCAGGGCCAAAAGGGAAGGGGGAGGGGCGCTCATCCAGCTGCGGCCAATACGATCCGCGTCATCCAGGCTTTTTACCGGGATGACGTGGGCGTTTGCGTTTGCGCTAGTCGGAGTGCGACGAGGGCTCCTTCGCCTCCGCCAGCTTCGCTTCCTCGAGCTTCACCAGCCGCCACAACGTCTCGAGCACCGGCGCCGCCACGCCCACCGTCTTGCCAGCCTCGACGATTGCGCCGTTGATCGCGTCGACTTCGGTTCGGCGGCCTGCCTTGACGTCCTGCAGCATCGAGGCCTCGTGGTCGGCATGTTCGGTCATCGAGACTTCGGTGAGGTCATGGATCGGCTGCGCGGGGACGGGCACGCCGTTGGCGTTGGCGACCGCGACGCCTTCTTCGACGCAAGTGCGGATCATGGTCCGGCTCTGGGCGTGGGCGCCGAGGAAGCCCGGCGTGCGGCGGGTGAGCGCGCAGAGCGGGTTCATCGTCGCGTTGAAGATCGCCTTCGACCAGATCGCCACGTGGATCTCCGGTTCGAGCTCGGCGGGCAGGCCGCCGGCGGTCAGCAGGTCGCAGACCTCGCGGGCGAAGGCCGGGTCGGCGCCGAACGCCGGGTAGAGCTTCGAGCCGCCCTCGCCGTGGCTGCGCACGCGGCCGGGGCCGACGAGATCGGAGGGGAGCGAACTCGAGCCGACGAGGATGCGGTCCTCGGACGCGTGCGCCGCCAGCCGACGGTCGTTCCCGAGGCCGTTCTGCAGGCTGAGCAGCCAGGTCTGCGGGCCGATCGCCGGCTTGATCCCCGCTATCGCGGCGTCGGTGTGAAAGGTCTTGGTGAACACGACGACGAGGTCGGCCGGCTCGGACACCTCTCCCGGCAACAGCGCGGGGATCGGCAGCAGTTCGGTTCCGGCGCGCGTTTCCAGTTCGAGGCCGCGGGCATTGATCGCCTCGACGTGCTCGCGGTTGACGTCGACGAACGTGACTTGTGCGCCCGCACGGTGGAAGGCGGCGCCGTAGAGGCAGCCCATGGCGCCGGCGCCGAGGATCAGGACGTTCATTGCGCCGCGTCCTCCAGCCACTGCGAGCCGAGCAGCAGCAGCAGCTTGACGTCGATTGCGTGCCCGCGAGCGCGGTGATCGGCGATGACATCCGCGATCCGGTCGAGAGGCACGCGGTGAACCACGATGTCCTCGTGCTCGGTCCCGCCGCCTTCGCCGACTCTGGTGAGCCCCGTCGCCCGGAGCAGCGTGAAGCTTTCGCCCAGCATCCCGGGGGACGACCAGAATTCGCCGAGATCCTCCCACTGCGCGGCGCGGTAACCGGTTTCCTCCTCGAGTTCGCGTACCGCGCTGTCGATGGCGGATTCGCCCTCGGTTTCGTCGCCAATCAGCCCGGCCGGCAGCTCCAGGCAGAACCGGCCGAGCGGCACCCGGTACTGCTCGACGAGGAGCACCTCTCCGGCGTCGAGCGCGAGGATCACGGCGGCGCGAATTCCGCGCGCGCGGCTCGCGTACTCCCACCGCCCGCGGCGCCTTGCCTCGATAAAGCGGCCGGACCATTCGACCTGTTCGGGGAGCCGGGCGTCGGGGGGTAGGGGGCGTTCGGACACGCCCCGGCCTATAGCTCGATAAGCCGGTCCGGCAACTCGTTGGTGTCGTTCTCGTCGCGCGGGAAGTGCTCCGCGAGCACCGCGCCCACCTGTTCGACCGCGGCAATCATCCCGTCAGCAAGGCGGCCTTCGCGGACGTGCACGAGCAGGGCCGCCATGGCGTCGCCCCAGATTTCCGGAGGCACTTTCGAGGCGATGGCCTCGTCGGCGAGGATCTCGGCACGATGCTCGCGCATCGACAGGTAGATCAGGATGCCCGTGCGTCCGTGCGTACGGCGCTCGGCGCCGACCTTGAACAGGCTGACCGCACGCTCGAGCGTCCGCTGGGTCTTGATGTTCGGCAGGACGAGCCAGAACTTGAGCGGCGGCCACAACTGCAGCAGCCAGACGACGAGGAACTTGACGATCGCCGCGCTCGCCGCGAGCGTGAGGACTTCGTGCGGGGTCCAATCGTGCGCCCAGTTGTCGAGCGCGCTGTCGACCAGCCACAGCCAGAAGTCGGGGAAGATCGCCAGCACGACCAGCACGGTGAACGCCGCGAAAGCCGACCAGGCGAGGGCGACGTCGCTGTAGCCGTCCGAGCGCTCGGCGACGACGGTGACGATTTCGCCGGCCGTGCGCGATTCCGCCTCGGCGACCGCCGCGGTGACGCGCGCGTGATCGGCCTCGCTGAGATAGCCGGCCATCCTACCAGCTCCCGCTCGCGCCGCCGCCATTGAAGCCGCCGCCTCCGCCGCCGAAGCCGCCGAAGCCGCCTCCGCCCCAGCTGCTTCCGCCGCCCCAGCCGCCACTCGAGCGACCGCTGTTCATCGCCGCGTTGATCGCGGTCCACAGCAGCACGTTGCCGACCGCATTGCCGACGCCCCCCCCTCCGCGGTAGCGCCGCCCGCGCGCGCCGCGGCTGAAAACCGCGGCGAAGATCACGATCATGACCACCCAGAACACCACGCTGGCGATCCCCGGAGCGGCGTCACGTGCGGCGCCGGCGCGGGCGGCGCGCTCGGCCTCCTCGATGGCTTTGGCCTGGGCCGGGTCCATGTCTAGCTGCGCAATGATCGCGTCGACGCCTTCGGCGATCCCGCCGGACAGGTCCCCGGCTTTGAACCGCGGCGTGATGACGTCGCGGATGATCCGGCCCGACATGATGTCGGTCATGCGTTCCTGCAGCCCGCGCGCCGTGTGGACGCGGATGCGCCGCTCATTGGGGGCGACGAGGAGCAGCAGGCCGTTCTCGGTTTCCGCGCCGCCGATCTCCCAGAGCTCGGCGAGGCGCTGCGCGTACGGTTCGATCTCCATGCCGTCGAGCGACGGTACCGTGGCCACGATGATCGCGCGCCCGGTCGTCCGGTTATAGTCGCGTAGCCGAAGGTCGAGCAGTTCCTCCTCGCCGTCGGTGATGATGTTCGCCCCGTCGTAGATCGGCCCGTCGGGACGCGGCGGGAAGTCCTGGGCCCCTGCCGGCGCGCCCGCGAGCGCGGCCAGCAGGGCCAGCCAGGCGAAGATCCAGCGCATCGCGAGCGCGGTCAGTTGGCTGCGGCCGCGGGCGCCTCGCCGTCCGCGTTGTCGTTCGCCGCAGGTGCCGCCGGCGCAGCCGGAACGCCGATGTTGTCGAGGTTGACCGTCGGCGCGGTCTGCGCGGCGGACGTCGCCTCGAACGGCACCATCGGCTTGGCGCCGTGGATGATTCGCGCGCCGATGATATCGGGGAACGTGCGGATCGTCGTGTTGTAGGCGCGCACGGCCTCGTTGTAGCGATCGCGCGCGGTGTTGATGCGGTTCTCGCTGCCTTCGAGTGCGGTCATCAGGTCGGCGAAGCGCGCCTGGCTCTGCAGCTGCGGATAGTTCTCGACCACCGTGCGCAGCTGCCCAAGCGCCTGGGTCAGCTCGTTCTGGGCCTCCTGGAAGCGGCGGAACTCCTCGGGGTTCGACAGGTCCTCGGTGGTGATGTTGATCGAGGTCGCGCGGGCGCGCGCGTCGGTCACGGCGGTGAGGATCTGCGATTCGGAAGCAGCGGCGCCGCGCACGGCGGCGACGAGGTTCGGGATCAGGTCGGCACGGCGCTGGTAGGCGCTCTGGACGTCGGCCCAGCGGGCCTTCGCTTCCTCCTCGGCCGCAGGCACCGAATTGATGCCGCAGGCGGCGAGCGACAGCGCGGCCAGGGCAACGAAGGCTGCGCGAAGCGTGGTCATGACGGACATCAGCATCCCCTTTCGGCGCGCGGGGGTCGGGGCCGCGCTGTGTTAGTTAGATAGCACACGTAGTCGGGCGTTCAAGAACCGACCGGTTGCAGGCCGGCGCGACGGGTGCCACTCTGCAAGCCTGACATCGGGGAGAACAACCATGCTGCAGGAATTCAGGGCCTTTATCGCGCGCGGCAACGTGCTCGATCTCGCGGTCGCGGTGATCATCGGCGGGGCGTTCGGCACGATCGTCACCTCGCTGACCGAGGACGTGATCATGCCGGTGGTCGGCGCGATCTTCGGCGGGGCGGACTTCTCGAACTACTTCGTCCTGCTCAGTGTTCCCGCCGGCTACGAGGGCTCCACCACCGACTACGCGGCGCTCAAGGAAGCGGGAGCGGCGATGTTCGGCTACGGCGCCTTCATTACCGCGGTGATCAACTTCCTGATCCTCGCTTTCATCATCTTCCTGCTGGTGCGCACCGCGAACAAGCTGATCTCGAAGAAGGAGGAGCCTGCCGGCCCGACCGAGATCGAGCTGCTGACCGAGATCAGGGATGCGCTGAAGAAGTGAGGGTTTGAGGCAGCAGGCAGCAGGGATGGGCTGATTTGAGGCAGTAGGCAGCAGGCAGTAGGCAGTAGAATCTGTTTTCGAGACCTGCTGGCCGGTCGACCCTGCTGCCTACTGCCTACGTCCCCCCCTCACTTCACATTAAGCCGCCAATCCCTATATACGCCCCTGCCGGCCTCGGCCGGCTATGGCGATAAACTGCGGTGTGTAATAGGCACAGCGGACCCGGGGGCAGTACCCGGCGGCTCCACCAAGATCCCCGTTCCGGCGGGAGTCCTGACGGGGCCGAACCAGGATCGACGTGTGTTGAAAGACACTGTTTTCGCCCGGGCTGAGTAACCCGTCAAAGGCTCAAAACCTACAAGTGCCAACGACAACGAAGCACTTGCTCTCGCTGCGTAATGTGACGGCCTAACGGCCTGAATTTACAAAGCTAAGAGCACGGTTGGACCGAACCGGGTAACAGAATCGGATACCGGGGGCCCGGGGGAGCCTAGCAACAGAATCCCCCACCTCTCACAGGATGAACGCCCTTTATGCCGACAGATCGCTCCGGCTTGTCTCGGCCTGGGCGGCGCGTTCGTACTTGAGCCCGTCGAGGATCTTGGCGCCGGCCATGAGCACCGCGACGTTGCAGGCGAGGAACAGCATCCAGCCGCGCCAGTCGGGCATGTCCTCGAGGTAGTGGGCGCCGCGGCTCGCCGCGCCGAGGGCCAGAGCGTAGATGATCACGAAGGCCTCAAGGCGGGTCTTGATCACGAACAGCCGGGCGACCTTGCGCAACATCGCTTCCCACCGATTGCTTAATGGACGATGCAGGAATGCGCGCGCCGGCGGCCAAGTTCCAGCAAAAAGAATGGTTAACGCGGCGAACCGTACAAATCGTCCCGGCAGGAAACAGGCTCAGGCCAGTTCGTCGAGCCCGAGCTTGTCGAGAAGCGCGGCTCGCGCGGCGCGAATCTCTGCGGCGAGCGCCTCGTTGCCGACGTCGCGCGGATCGATCTGCTCGGGCCAGTGCCGACGGACCACGTCTTCGATCAGCTCGGCTTTCGCTTCGTCGAGCAGGAATCGAGGGTCCACGGTCGCGGGATCGGCGACGACACGCAGCCGCAGGCACGCCGGCCCGCCGCCGTTGGCCATCGACTGGCGCACGTCGACCGGCACCACGCGTCGGATCGGCCCGTTGCCCGCGAGCAGCGCGTCGAGATAGGCGCGCACGGTTGCGCTTTCCCAGGCCTCGAGCGGAATCACCAGCGCCTGCTCGCCTTCGGGCAGAGTGACGAGCTGGGCGTTGAACAGGTACGAGCGGACGGCCTCGGCGAGGCTTACCGACGCTTCCGGCACGACCACGAATTCGGCCTCCGGGAACGCCTGGCGGATGGCGGCGAAGGTGCTGTCGGGATCGGCAAACGCCTTCTCGTGCGCGAACAGCACGCTTTCGTTGGCGACCGCGACGACATCGTTGTGGAACGCTCCCGCATCGATCGCCTCGCCCGACTGCTCGACGAACAGCACACGCGCCGGGTCGAGCCCGTGGCGGCGGGCGACGATCCGGCTCGCCTGCTCGTGCTGGCGAGCCGGGAAGCGTCCGCCGCTGCGGCCGTAGACGAAGATCTCCACCCCCGGCTCGCCGTGGGCGCGGGTCAGCCGCATGTGATTGGCCGCGCCCTCATCGCCGAAGCACGGCGGCACCGGATCGTGCACGGCGAAGTGCCGCGGATCGGCGAAGGCGAGCCGGAGCTGGCGCAGCGTGTCGGGCCACTCGTGCGAGCGGTGCGGCATCGTCACGAGGTTGGCCACGGTCAGGTGGCAGCGCCCGTCGGCCGTATCGGGCGCGGGCGAGACGGTGGCCGCGTTGGCGGTCCACATCGACGAGGCCGACCATGCGCCGGCAATCAGCACCGGGTCGGTCTGCGAGTCGGCCGCGATCGTCTCGAGCCACGCGGCGTTAGGCCGGGGTAGGGGGACGAAGAATCCCTGCGCCAGACCAAGCGCTACGTTGCCGCGCATCTTTGCCAGTCCCTGCAGGGCCGCCGCGCGGGGATACGATACGTCGCCTGCATGCGCCGTCGCGGCGAGGTTGCCGAAGCTGAGCCCGGCATAGTTGTGGCTCGGGCCGACGAGGCCGTCGAAGTTGATCTCGGTCAGCATGCGCCCGTCATCCCGTGAAGGCTCACCGCGCCACGCTCCACACCGTGTCGCCCGGCTCGACGCCGAGCAGGTCGGCCGCCTGTTGGTCGATGACCACGCCGTCCTCGGCCGCCTCGCGCAGGCCGTAGCAGCAGCGGAAGCCGGAGAGTCGGCCCGTGGCGATCAGCGCGCGCTCGCCGCCGGTCGAATCGGTCCGGATAACCGTGTCGCAGCGCGCTTCGGCGATCGAGCGGACCTGGTCGGTCCGCGCCGTCATCGTCGGGCCACCGTCGAAAATGTCGATGTAGCCTTCGAAGGCGAACCCTTCTTCCTCGAGCATTCGCATCGCTGCCCGACCGCTGGGATGCGGCACGCCGATCGCGCTGCGCGCGCTTTCGCTGAGCATCGCCACGTAGACCGGGTGCTTGGGCATCAGATCGGCGATGAACTGGTTGCCGTGGATGGCGTTGAAATAGTCGGCTTCCTGGAAGGTCATGCCGAAGAAGCGGCCGGCGACCCCGTCCCAGAACGGCGAGCCGCCGCGCTCGTCGAGCACCCCGCGCAGCTCGGCGAGGATGCGGTCGGCGAAACGCGCGCGGTGCATGGCGATGAACAGGTAGCGGCTGCGCGCGAGCAGCATGCCGAGCCCGCCTGCGCGCTCGCTGGGGTGCAGGAACAGCCCGCCGACCTCGCTCGAGCCCTCTAGATCGGTGACGAGGCTCAGCAACTCGGCGCGCACGGTGCGGTTGAGCTCCTGCGAGTGCTGGGTCAGCGTGGTCAGGCGGTAGGAATAGAACGGCCACTGCTGTCCGACCTGGGTCATCAGCTGGCAGGTTCCGCGCACTTCGCCGGTTCCCGCCTTCTCGAGCACGAGAACGAACTGTTCGTCGGCCAGCGTGTCTTCATGCCGCGCGTAGGCGGCCTCGGCGCGCTCGAGCTTGCGGGCGAGCGCCTTGCGGTCGGGCGGCAGGTTGGTGAAGCCGCCGCCGGTCAGCTTGGCCATCTCGTACAGCGGCTCGAGGTCGGCGGCCGTCGCGGCGCGCAGGCGGAAACTCACAGGGCTTCTCCCGAGGCAAGGCGGTGAAGGACGAGCGCGGACAGGGCCGCGCGCTCGGCGAGCGAGGAGACGATCAGGTATTCGTCGGGCGAGTGGATCGCTCCGCCGCGCACGCCCATCGTGTCGACCACCGGCACGCCGCAGGCGGCGATGTTGTTGCCGTCACAGACCCCGCCACTGGCCTGCCAGCCGATCCGCTGGTCGAGGTCGGCGCCCGCCTTCCTGACCAGGTCGAACAGCCGTTGGGCGGCTTCGTCGACCGGCTTCGGCGGTCGCGAAATGCCGCCGTGGACGTGTGTGATCACTTCGTGATCGATCTCCAGATTGCGCAGCAGGTGACGGAATTTGGCAGAGAACTCAGCTGCTGCGTGCTCGGTCTTCGGACGGATGTTGAAACGCAGGACCGCATGGTCCGGCACGACGTTGTTGGCCGATCCACCATCGATCTTCGCCGGGTTGACGGTCAGCTCGTTGGTCTCGAGGACCTTGAGCTCCAGCGCCAGCGCCGCCGCGGCGACGACCGCGTTACGGCCGTCCTGCGGGTTGCGCCCGGCGTGCGCAGAGCGCCCGGAGATCACCACGCTGTAATTGCCGCTCCCGCCGCGCGCGTGCGCCAGCGTGCCGTCGGGAAGCGCGGCGGGCTCGTAAGTCAGCGCTGCCGCCTTGCCGCGCGCGAGCTCGGCGATCAGCGGCGCCGACGACAGCGAGCCGGTCTCCTCGTCGGAGTTGATCATCACGTCGTAGCCGACCGAAGCCGCCGCGGGCATCGTCTCGAACGCCTCGAGCGCGGCTAGCATCACGGCGATGCCGCCCTTCATGTCGGCCGCGCCCGGTGCATTGAGCGTGTCGTCGTCGAGCCAGCGGCCCTCCTGGAACGGGTGCTCGGGCGCGAACACCGTGTCCATGTGCCCGGTCAGCAGGAAGCGCCTTTCAGCGGTCGGGCGAACGCGCAGCACGAGATGCTTGCCGTGTGCAATCTCGACCTCCTTGCCGGCCGCGTCGACGGCCGCAACCGGCGCCGGTTCACGCAGTGCGATGCCGCCGGGCAGCACGGCGAAGGCTTCGGCCAGCTCTTCGGCCTGCCGGGCGAGGCCGGCAAGGTTGCCGGTGCCGGTGTTGATCGCGCTCCAGCACTGCGCGCGGTCAAGCATCGGCGCGGGGTCGATCGAGCCGACCAGCCTCTGCTCCTCGTCACTGAGTTGTTTCATGTGCAACGAAGTCCCTACCCCCGCGCGGGCATCTGTCAAACCCCACTCGCGTTGTGGCCCATGCGCGCCTAGGGGGGAAGCGGGGAAAGAGGAGCGGGCCTTGGGCCAGAAGGTCGAGAAGAGCGGACTGCAGGTCGACGCGGCGCTGGCGGACTTCATCGAGGGCGAGGTGCTGGCCGCGCTCGGGCGTGATGCGGCGAGGTTCTGGAGCGGATTTGCCGCGCTGCTGCGGCAGTTCGTTCCCCGCAACATCGCCCTGCTGGACAAGCGCGACGAACTCCAGGCCGTTATCGACCGCTGGCATGCGGACCGGCGCGGTCAGCGGCACGACCCGGCGGCATACCGCGCGTTCCTCGAGGAGGTCGGCTATCTCCAGCCCGAGCCCGAACCCTTCACCATCGGTACCCGCAATGTCGATCCGGAGATCGCGGCGCTCGCCGGGCCGCAGCTCGTGGTCCCGGTGCTCAACGCCCGTTTCCTGCTCAACGCGGTCAACGCGCGCTGGGGGAGCCTCTACGATGCCTACTACGGCACCGATGCCTTGCCGCATGCGCCGCCGCCAAGCGGCCCGGGATACGATCCCGCGCGCGGGGCGGCGGTGATCGAGGCCGCGCGGGCCTTCCTCGACCTCGCCGTCCCGCTCGCCAGCGGGAGCTGGGCGGACATTTCAGGGCCCGGTGACCTCGAACTGTGCGAGGCGGAACAGTTCATCGGCCGCACCGCCCGCGGCTTGATGTTCTGCAACAACGGCCTGCACATCGAAGTCGTGTTCGACCGCGAGCACCCGGTCGGACGAAACGATCCGGCGGGCATCGCCGACGTCCGCCTCGAGGCCGCGCTGACCACGATCGTCGACCTCGAAGACTCGGTCGCCGCGGTGGACGCCGAGGACAAGCTGCTCACCTACCGCAACTGGCTCGGGGTGATCCGCGGCGACCTCGAAGCGACCTTCGAGAAGGGCGGCAGGACGCTGACGCGCAGGCTTGCCGACGACGTCAAGGTGACCTGCCCCGATGGCCACGAGCTCGCGCTGTCGGGCCGCGCGCTGCTGTTCGTCCGCAACGTCGGCCACCTGATGACCAGCCCGGCGATCCTGCTGCCCGGCAATGCCGAGATTCCCGAGGGGATCATGGACGCGGTGGTCACTTCGGCGATCGGCGCGCTCGACGTCGAGCGCCGCGTCTCGCGCCGCAACAGCCGCTGCGGCAGCATCTACATCGTCAAGCCCAAGATGCACGGGCCCGAGGAGTGCGCCTTCACCAACGACCTGTTCGGCGCGGTCGAGGACCTGCTCGGCCTGCCGCGGCACACGATCAAGGTCGGGGTGATGGACGAGGAACGCCGCACCAGCGCCAATCTCGCCGCCTGCATCCACGCGGTGAAGGACCGGATCGTGTTCATCAACACCGGCTTCCTCGACCGCACCGGCGACGAGATCCACACTTCGGTGCGGGCCGGGCCGATGATCCGCAAGGGCGCGATGAAGCAGTCGGCGTGGATCGACGCCTACGAGAAGCGCAACGTCGCCATCGGGCTCGCCTGCGGGCTCTCGGGCCACGCGCAGATCGGCAAGGGCATGTGGGCCGCGCCGGACCGGATGCACGCCATGCTCGAGGAGAAGGGCGCACATCTCGCTGCCGGTGCCAACACGGCCTGGGTGCCTTCGCCTACAGCGGCGGTGCTCCACGCGCTGCACTACCACGCGACCGACGTGTTCCAGGTGCAGCAGGAGCTGCCCGAGCCGCCGGACCTCGACGCCCTGCTGACCATCCCGCTTGCGGAAGGCGTGAACTGGAGCGAAGCCGAGATCACCGCGGAGCTCGACAACAACTGCCAGGGTCTGCTCGGCTATGTCGTCCGCTGGATCGACCAGGGCGTCGGCTGCTCGAAAGTGCCCGATATCGACGACGTCGGGTTGATGGAGGACCGCGCCACGCTGCGCATCTCGAGCCAGCACCTCGCCAACTGGCTGCTCCACGGTGTCGTGCGCACCGAGCAGGTGATGGATTCGCTGAAGCGCATGGCGACCAAGGTCGACGCCCAGAACGCCGGCGACCCCGCCTATCGCCCAATGGCGGGTGCGTGGGACAGCCACCCGGCGTTCCTCGCCGCGGTCGATCTCGTGTTCAAGGGGCTCGACCAGCCGAACGGTTACACCGAGCCGCTGCTGCATGCGTGGCGGCGCAAGGTGAAAGGCGGCTGAGCCGGCTCAGCAGAAGATCAGCGGTTCCGCGCGGACCGTCAGCGTCGCGGGCAGGGCACCTACGATGTCGCCGTCCGCCTGGAGCGGCAATGGGGCGTCGGCGCTAGCGCGCAGGGTCGTGCAGGTCGCCGTCTCGACATTGGCCAGCCGGGCGACTTCGCCCCCCGCGACCAGCGCAAGCACGAAGCGGAAGTAGTCGCGGCGGCGCGCGGTCCTGAGTGCTACCACGTGGATCAGCGGCTCGTCGAGCCGCGCGGCGCGGGCGAAGCTCCACGAGCCTGCGTAGTAGCGCCCCTTGGCCACGTAGAACGCCTCGCAGGCGATCTGGCGCCCGTCGCACTCGAGCGCGATCGACGGCCGCCGCCAGCGCGCCAGCAGGCGCAGGAAGGCGAGGGCGTAAGCCAGCCTCCCGACGATCCGCTTCGCGCGCCGCGACACGCTCGCCACCGCGAGGCTGTCTGGCCCCACGCCCGCGCAGGCGAAGAAGTAGCCGTCGCCGATCGCCACCGGGTAGTGGCGTCGCCGCGGCTCGCTCTCCAGCACGAGCCGCGCGAACGCCTCGGGCCGCCGCGGATAGCCGGCCTCGCGCGCGAGCAGGTTGATGGTCCCCGCGGGGTACACGCTCAGCGCCAGCGGGCGACCGCATCGCGCGACCGCGTTGGCAACGTGGCGGACCGTGCCATCTCCCGCGGCCACGCAGACATGCGTTGCATCGTTGCGGATAGCAGGCGGGCCGCTCGTGCTCTCGCACAGGTGTACGGTCGCGCCGCGTGCCTCGAGCGCCCGCGCCAGCGCGCGCAGGCGCCGCGGGCGATAGCGCCCCGATGCGGGGTTGCTGAACAGCTGGACGACTGCCCCCACCTGGCCTCCCTTCGAGGGTCGCAACGCCTCCGGCACCCTTGCGGCGTCCGGATGCGTCATGCCGGCGAGCCGGTGGAATAAGGCGCCGGGTGCAAACAGGTCATTACAATTTCAGGTGATGACGAACGCGATTGCCGATGTCACTATGGCCTGAGAGCCGAACACGGCCGGGAGACGGATGTTATGCGATTTCAATTCGCTGGGGCGGTCACCGGCGTTGTCGCGCTGGTTGCCGGCACGGCCCAGGCCCACCACAGCTTCGCGATGTTCGATATGACCAAGGAGGTCACCGTCAGCGGGACGGTCAAGGAATTCCAGTGGACCAACCCGCACGCCTACATCCAGCTCGTCGCAAAGGACGAGCAAGGGCGCGACGTCGAATGGAGCATGGAAATGGGCGCGCCGATGTACCTCTATGCGCGCGGCTGGCGGCCTTCGTCGCTGAAGGCGGGCATGCAGGTCAGGGTCACTCTCAACCCGTTGCGCAATGGCCGGCCCGGCGGCGTCGTGCGCGACGTCGTCACCGCCGACGGCCGCCAGATCGGCACCAACCGATGAAGGCCTGGCACGCCGCCGCACTCGCGGCCGCCTGCCTCACCTGCTCCGGTCCGGTCGCCGCGCAGAAGTCCGATCCCGAACGCGTCGCCGCTTTCGCCGAGCTGCCCTACTGGCCCGGATACTGGGTCAGCGAGCAGTACGCCAACACCACGATCGGCGGATTCGCCGCCCCGCGCGATGCGAGCAGCCAGCCTATCAGGCGCCTCAATGGCTTCGACGCACCCTGGAACGAGGAAGGCAAGCGGCGCCAGGCCGAGGCCGCCCGCCTGCGCGGCGGCCGCAAGGCGCTCGGCTGGGGCTACCCGATGATGATGGATGCGGCGACCCCGCTGCAGTTCATGATCACCCCCGAAGAGACGATGATCGTCAACGCCTACGGCGAAGTGCGTCATATCTACACCGACGGTCGACCGATGCCGCCGGCCGAAGACTTGTGGCCGACCGTCTGGGGTACGTCGATCGGTCACTGGGAAGGCGACACACTGGTCGTCGAGACGGTGCAGGTGCAGACGCCTTTCATCTACTTCCACGGCGGTCCGACGCTGTCGGAGGAGGCGCGCTACCTCGAGCGCATCCGGATGGAAGGCGATCACCTGCTGATCGATTTCACGATCGAGGATCCCGTCACCCTGACCGAGCCGTGGAAGGTGACGATCCGTCAGGTGCGCGAGGAAGCCTACGATCGGATGGTGCAGATGGATTTCTCCAACGATCGGACGGGGGTCGAGAATGGCATCAACACGATCGAGCCGTCGGGCGACTGAGCGGGCCACCTTCAGGCGCGGGCCTGCGCGCGTGCCCGGCTTGAGCCGCTGGCGGGCCGCCTGGCTGGTGATGGCCGCCTCGCTGGCCGCACCTGTGGCCGCCCAGGAGCGCCCGCAGGAGGATCGGGTCGAAGTCTTCCGGAACCTGCCCTACTGGCCAGGCTACTGGGTCGCCGAAGACCAGACGGACGTGCCGATCAGCGGCATACCCGTCCGCGACGAGACTACGCCGCCGCCGCGCAACGACGCGCTCGGCATGTGGGCTGCGCAGATACCGTGGAACGACGAAGGCCGCCGTCGGGTCGAGGAAGTGAGTCGCACGATGGGAGGACGCAAGAGCCTCGGCTGGGGCTATCCGCTGATGATGGCCTCGGCGACGCCGCTGCTCTTCCTGATCACTCCCGAGCACGTGCTGATCATCAATGCCTACAACGAGGCCCGGCACATCTACACCGACGGCCGCGGGCATCCGCCCCCCGAGGACCTGTGGCCGACCGTTACCGGCCATTCGATCGGCCACTGGGAAGGCGAGACGCTGGTCATCGACACGATAATGGTGCGCAATCCCAACGAGTTCTTCCAGGGCGCCCCGCCTCTCAGCGAAGAGGCGCACTACATCGAGCGCATCTGGCTCGACGGCGACAAGCTACGCGCCGAGATGACGGTCGAGGACCCGGTTACGCTGGCGGCGCCGTGGAAGTCCCGCCTGGCCTGGGTCCGCGATCCGGGTTTCGACCGGATGCTGCAGGTCGACTGGAACAACGACCGCACCGGTACCGACGGCGAATTCAACACGATCGAGCCCACTGAAGACTGAGGGGTAAGGCCCATGAGAACCGCAATCACGACCCTCGCCCTGGCGCTGGCCCTGGCCACCGCCTCGCCCGCCGCTGCGCAGGGTCAGCCAGCTCCGGAGAGGACCGTCGACATCGCCGCGATCCCTGGCGTCGTTTCCGGCGATGCACAGTGGGAGACGTTCTGGTCGGGGCCGATGATCGTCGACGGCATGACCGCCGCCGACGACGGCGGGCTGCTGTTCGCGCAGGAGCAGAGCAACTCGATCATCAAGGTCTGGCCCGACGGCCAGTGGTGGGTACAGTGGCCGTTCGTCGCCGGGGCCGGCGCGGTGTCGGTCGATGCCGAGGGCCGCGTCTTTGCCGCCGACCGTTCGTGCACCGACCCCGGCCTTGGTCTCGGCGCCAGCTGCACGGTCCCCTCGAAGATCGTCCAGCTCGCCCCCGAGCGCAGGGTGATCGCCGACAAGCTTCCTGATGGCAGCGGCCTCGGACGGATCAACGACCTTGCCGCCGACGGCCACGGTGGCGCCTACTACACGCAGGGCGGGCTGTTCCACGCCAGGGCCGACGGGTCCGTCGTGACGGTCGTGCCGGCGGGCAACCCGGCCCAGGGCGGGGTGTTTACCAACGGCCTCGTGCTGAGCCCCGACGGCCGCACGCTCTACGTGACCAACCGCCTGACGATCCTAGCGTTCGACGTCGGGCCGGACGGGGCGCTGTCCAACCAGCGCGACTTCGCCACGCTGCAGGGCGAGCCCGAGGGCAGCTTCGGCGGCGACGGGCTGACCGTCGATGCCGACGGACGACTCTACGTGACCGGGGACGCGGGCGTCTACGTGTTCGACAAGTCCGGGACGCAGCTCGGGGTGATTCCGACGCCGCGTCGCTCGATTACCGTGGCCTTCGCCGGTCCCGACCGGAAGACGCTCTACATCGGCACACTCGGAGCCAACACGCCGACCGGCGTGAACTGGACCACGCCGCAGGGTGTGCGCAACATCGCGGCGACGATCTACGGGGTGAAGACGCTGGCTTCGGGCGTGCGCCGGTAACGGCTGTCACCTCGACAGCTCGCGCGCCACGGCGACGAATTCGGCAACGCTCAGCGTTTCGGCCCGCCGCTGCGGGTCGATGCCGAGCCTGCCGAGCGCCTCGACCGCGCCGGGCAGGGACTTGAGGCTCTGCCGCAGCATCTTGCGGCGCTGGCCGAAGGCATGCTCGGTGAGCTTTTCCAGCGTGCGGGCCGAGACACCCGCCGGCGCCTCCTCCGGCTCGACGTGCACGACGGCGCTCATCACCTTGGGCGGCGGCGTGAATGCGCTGCGGTGAACCTTCATCGCCAGCTTCGCCCGCGCGCGCCACTGCGCGAGCACCGCGAGGCGGCCGTAAGCGCTGCTGCCGGGGCCCGCGACGATCCGCTCGGCGACTTCCTGCTGGAACATCAGCGTAAGCGAGGTCCACTGCGGCGGCCAGGCTTCTCCTGAGAGCCACCCGGTGAACAGCGCCGTGCCGACGTTGTACGGCAGGTTGGCGACGACAGCGTAGGATTCGTCCATCAGCGCGTCGTGGCCGAGCTTCATTGCGTCGCCCTCGATCACCCGAAGTCGGCCGGGGAAGGCGTCGCCGAGCTCGGCCAGCGCGGGCAGGCAGCGTCGATCCATCTCGATCGCCGTCACTCGCGCTCCAGCCCGCAGCAGCGCCCTCGTCAGGCCGCCGGGCCCGGGCCCGATCTCGAGCACGGCCTTGTCGGCCAGCTCGCCGGGAATCCGTGCGATCCGGGCGAGCAGCTGCTCGTCGAGCAGGAAGTTCTGCCCGAGTGCCTTCGACGCACTCAGGCCGTGCGCGGCGATGACCTCGCGCAAGGGGGGCAGGGACGGGGTCACGGGTTCGGCTGCTGTGCTCGATGCTTCGACAAGCTCAGCATGAGCGGGGTTGGATAACAGGGGGCACAGTCCACGCCGCCAGCGTGGCGGGGCAAGGCCCGCTTTTCCGGTTGTGACGCTTCATGCCCCACCGCCGTTCATCCTGAGCGTGTCGAAGGATGCTCGCCGCGCGGCAACCTCCCCGGCCATGCGGATCGCCGCGATCATCGCTCCCGCAGAGGCGATCCCCTTGCCGGCGATGTCGAACGCGGTGCCGTGATCGGGCGAGGTGCGCACGATCGGCAGCCCGAGCGTGACGTTGACCCCCTGGTCGAAGTCGAGCGTCTTGAGCGGAACCAGCGCCTGGTCGTGATACATTGCGATCGCCACGTCGTAGCTCGCTCGCTTGTGCGGGGCGAACAGCGTGTCGGCAGGGTGGGGACCGGTGGCGTCGATGCCCTCAGCGCGCAGTGCCTCGACGGCCGGGGCAATGATCTCGATCTCCTCGCGTCCCATGCGACCCTTTTCGCCGGCGTGGGGGTTGAGCCCGCAGATCGCGATCCGCGGGGCCGCGATGCCGAAGTCCGACTCCAGCGCGGCAGCCACGATGCGGACCTTGCCGAGGATCAGCTCGGCGTTGACCAGTCGGGGGACTTCCGCGAGCGCGCAGTGGACGGTCAGCGGGACTGTGCGCAGCTGCGGGCCGGCGAGCATCATTACCGCGTCCTGAGGCGGTGCGCCGCCGGCATAGGCCACGTATTCGGTCTGCCCCGGAAAGGCGAAACCGGCGGCCGCCAGCTCGGCCTTGGCGATCGGGCCGGTGATCAACGCTGCCGCGTGCCGCTCGACCGCCAGCGTGGCGGCCAGTTCCAGCGAGGCCAGTGCCAACCGGGCGCCCGGCTCGCCCGGCCGGCCTGGATCGTAGGCGGCATCGGATGCAATCGGGAACACGGGGAGCGCTCGCGAAAACACGTCGACCGCGTCGAACGGATTGTCGACCCGTTCGACCGGCACATCCATTCCGCGCCGCGCAGCCGCCTCGCGCAGAACGTTCGCGCCGCCTGCGACCAGGAACGGCGGCAGCCGCTCGGCCTCGCGCCGCATCCACGCCTGGCAGATCAGTTCCGGCCCCACGCCCGCCGGATCGCCCAGCGACACGGCGAGCGGAGCCGGCATGAGCTCAGTTATATTCGATCACCGCGTCGCGGCGCAGGTCGCGCAGGTAGCGCTGCCAGCGCTTGTTGACGCGGTCGTCCTCGATCTGGGCCATCAGCGCGTCGCGGTCCGGCCCGGCGTCCGACGGCGGGTCGTCGCGGCCGCACAGCATCAGGATGCGCACGCCGTCCTCGAGCGAGCCGAACGGCCCATAGTACTGGCCCACGTTGAGCTCGAGGATCGGCGCCTGGAGCCCCTCGGGTAGCGATCGCACGGTGACGTCGTTGGTGACGACCTGCGCGCCCATCTGCGAGGCGCTCGCGTCGGCTTCGCCGCAGCCGCGGATCTGTTGTACCGCCTGGGCGAAAGACTGGGCCTGTTCGCGAGCCTGTTCGAGGGTCGTGCCGGGTGCGAAATCGAGCGAGATCTGCTTGAGGCTGACGACCGCGTCGCGCGGGTCGGCCATGCCGATCTGGCGCTTGTCGATCAGGTAGAGGATCGAGAATCCGCCGGGAATTTCGATCGGGCCGGCGAGCTGGCCGGGCTGCAGCTCGCGGGCGACGTTTTCGAGCTGGGTGTTCTGCAGCTGTTCGAGACGGATCCAGCCGAGATCGCCGCCGACCGCGGCGGTTGAGGCTTCCGAGAACTGCCGTGCATAACCGACGAAGCTGCCGCCCTGGCGCAGCTGCTCGACGATCCGGCGGGCATTCTGCTCGACCGTCGCGCGGGTCGCCGGCGTGGCCGAGAGGAAGATCTCGCCGATGCGGTACTCGTACGTGCCTTTCGCCGCCACGATGCGGTTGAAGACTTCGTTGACCTCTTCGCTCGACACGTTGACGAACGGCATCACGTTGCGCCGCATCAGCCGTTCGGCAGCCTGCTCGCCCTGGATCTGGCGCTTGAGCGATGCCGGCGAGGAGCCGACCGAATACAGGTAGTCGTCGAGCGCCTGCTTGGAGCCGTTGAAGCGTTCCCGGGCGACGCGGTTGTAGGTCTCCTCGACCTCCGCGGGCTCGACTTTCATGTCCTGCGCTTCGGCTTCCTGGATCTGCAGCGTCTCGTCGATCAGGTTGCGCAGGATCTGCAGGCGCAGCCGCTTGAGCTCGTCGGGCGGAACGTCGGCGGTGGTCGCGTCCTGTGCCGCCAGCAGCAGCGCGAGCCGCTGCTCGACGTCGCTGCTGGTGATGATCGAGCCGTTGACCACGGCCGTGGCTCGGCGCTCCGAAAGCTGGTCGGGGCCGAGGATGGTGATATTTTCCGGGATGTTGAACGCGTCTACCGAACTGGCTTCGCCCTCGTCCTGTCCGAACGCCGCCGTCATGCAGGCGCCGGCGAGAAGCGCCGCCATGCCCGTCTTCCCGCAATTCCAGAGAACCTGCTTCACGTATGCATTCCTGTACCGGGCGCCTTACGCGCCGCCGAAACGGCTCGCCGCTTGGCCCGCTGTGGCTTAACCTTAGCTGAGTTCGGGCGGATAGCGCGTTTGCCGCAGTCTGCCAACGCTTCCGACGGGCGCGAGCCTCAGCGCCGGAAGCCGAGGTTGCGCAAGGCGAAATAGATGTGGAACGTGTTGCCGCGTTCGGCGTCGGCGAGGCTCGTGTAGTCGCGCCGCCAGGTCACGCCGAACTCGAGGCAGTCGTCGGCATAGGCGAGGCCGAGCCGGGTGCGTAACGGCTTGAAGCCATCCGCGCTGAAGCTTGGATCTTCTTCGCGATTGGTCAGGTTGACCACAGCCGAGCCGAACACCGACCAGTACTTGGCAAAGGCCAGGCGCCCGGCCGTGCGAAGCTCCTCGCGGTCCTGCAGGTCCTCGAAGGTCAGGTCGATGTCGCGGTTGAGCCGCAGGTAGCCGACCTCAAGGTAGGTCTCGCTGGTGCCGACCGTCACGTCGATGTCGTTGCGCCGGACTGCAAAGCTGTCCTTGTCGACGCGGTACCGGTGCCGCAGGCGGAGGAAGTCGCGGAAGCGGACTTCGGTGCGGCCGACGAAGTCCGAGAACTCCTCGGTCAGCCCGGTCCCGTCCGGAAACAGCGTCGGCTTGTCGGTGACGCGATAGGACTGGCCGATCGTCGCCTTGAGCCGCCAGCCGGGGAACTCCGCTTCCCAGTCGGCGCCGTAGGTAACGCGCACCCCGTCCTCGACCCGGTCATAGCCGGGGAAGCGATTGAGCGCGAACAGGTTGCTGTCCTCGAGGTCGATCGCCCGCGCATCCTCGTTGGGAATGTCGAGGTTCTTGATCGGCGGGCTGGCGACGAGCTGCACGCGCGGAGTCAGGACCTGCGTCCCGCCGAGGAAGCCGCCGACGAACGGCCACTTCACGTCGACGGCGCCGATCGCGATCCCGCGCGCCTCCCAACCCGAATTGCCACGATAGCTCGGCGTCACGGTGGCTGCGTTCTCGTCGGAGTGGTAGACGTCGCCGCGCACCAGCCCGGTCACGGTCACCTCCTGGCCGAGCGCGGTGATCCGGCGGACGCTCCATTGCCCGCGGGCGAAGGCGCGCTGGGTGTCTTGCCCCGTCGTGCGCGTGATCGCCAGCGAGTTCGCCTGCAGCTCGAAAGTCCCGCCCAGGAACGGGTCCTCGAACCGGTGGCGATAGTCGATCACCGGCAGGGCGATCGGCACCTGCCCCTGCGGGATCGGCACGAGCAGCGCCTGGGTCGCCCAGCCGGCGATCGAGAGGTAACTGTCGTCGTCGATCCGCTCGAGGTTGACGGTCGAGCGCAGCCGGTCGTCGCGGGTGATGTCGTAGCGGCGCAGGAACGTGCGGTCGCTGGCGACGCGCGCCGAGCCGGTCAGGCTCCAGTTGCTGTCGAACTGGAAGCGGCCGTTGGCGTGAATGTAGCCGCGGAAATCACGCTCGGTCGTCGGGGTCGTGGCGTTGAGCGGGATGCGGGAGCCGTGAGTCAGGTAGCCGGTGATCTGCCAGGCGCCGCGGTCGCCAAGCTCGCGATACTGCGCCGAGGCCATCGGCGCCGCGTCGCTGTAAAGATAGGCCGAGAGCACGGCGTCGCGATTGGGCCCCAGGCGCCAGTAGTAGCTGCCGACGACCTCGACCCCGTTGGTGGTGGTCAGGCCGATGTCGGGGATCAGGAACCCCGAGTTTGCGCTCCCGTCGGAGCGGATCGACAGCCCGGGCAGCGGCAGTACCCGACGGCCGAACAGCTCGAGATAGGCGCCTTCGAAGCGCACGGTATTTTCCTGCGCATCGTAGAACACGCGGCGCGCGGTGACCCGCCAGCTCGGAACCTTGTCGCAGCCCTCGTCGTCGACCACCGCGCAACCCGAATAGGCCGCCCGCTCGAGCACGATGTCGCCGCTCTCGCTGCGGCGGCCCTCGGTCGCGGCCAGCCGCCCGCCCGCGCGAAACGCGAGCAGCAGGTTGGTCATCGCCCCGGCCCTCAGCTCGTCGGTCAGTTCGAGCCGGTCGGTGAACAGCTGGTTGCCGTCCTCGTCGACGAAGCGGATGTTGCCCATCGCCACGATCTCGCCGGTCGTGCGGTTCCAGCTGACCGTGTCGGCGCGCACCGACTGATCGCCCGAGCGCAGCAACACGTCGCCTTCGGCGGTGACTGTATCGGCATCGCTGTCGTAGCTGACCGCGGTCGCCTCGAAGGCGATCTCGCGCGTGTCCGCTTGGGCTTCGGCCGGTGCCGCGGTGTCGTCTTGCGCCAGCGCTGGGGGACACAGCGCCAGCGCCGAAAGGCCCGCCGTCGCGACCGCGCGCAGCGACAGGAGGGCGCAAGTCCGAACTTGCGGTAAGGTCTGCCGGCGGGGGCGCATCGCCTTGCCTATTGCACCGCTGCCCCCTAACTGCAACGCCAGCCAAACAGTCCGCGGCGCGTTCGCCGCCCCCCCCACACGATCGAGCGGAGACAGCATGCAGATCACCTTTCGCGAGGCCGTCGAACCAGGCGAGACCCGCCTGATCGCCCGTGTGGTCGAGCAGGACAAGCTGCCCGACGATCTCGAGCGGACGCTGGCCGAAGGCGCGCGCGCTGCACGGTTCGCCGGCAAGGCCGGGCAGTTGTTCGAAGGCTTCGTCGAGCGGGGCGGTTCGGTCGTGCGCGTGGCCCTCGTCGGCTCCGGAACCGAGGGCGAAGGCGACGGCAAGAGCGCGGCGCTCGAGAAGGCCGGCGGCGCGCTCGCCGCGAAGTACCTGACCTCGGGCGAGACCGTCCTCGCGCTCGACGCGGCGGGACTCTCGGCGGAGGCGCTCGCGGCGGTCCTCACCGGGCTCAGCCTGCGCGCCTGGCGGCATGACGCCTATCGGACAAAGCTCAAGCACGAGCAGAAGGTTTCGCTCACCCGGGTCGACGTGTTCGGAGCCCCTTCGGGCAGCGAGGAGGTCTGGCAGGTCGAGCAGGCCATCGTGGCCGGCGTCGAGTTCACCCGCGCGCTCGTCGCCGAGCCAGCCAACGTGATCTATCCGGAGAGCTTCGTCGAGCGCTGCCTCGCGCGGTTCGAAGGCACGGGCGCGGAGCTGACGGTGCTCGGCGAAGACGAGATGCGCAAGCTCGGCATGGGGGCGCTCCTCGGCGTCGCGCAGGGTTCGGCCCGGCCGCCGCGGTTGCTGGCCATCAAGTGGCTCGGCGGTGACAGGGGCGCGAAGCCGACCGTGTTCGTCGGCAAGGGCGTGACCTTCGACACCGGCGGCATCTCGATCAAGCCGGCCGCCGGCATGGAGGACATGAAGTGGGACATGGGCGGCGCCGGCGCGGTCGCCGGGGCGATGCTCGCGCTGGCGTTGCGCAAGGCCCGGGCCAACGTGATCGGCGTCTGCGGCCTCGTCGAGAACATGCCCGACGGCAAGGCGCAGCGGCCCGGCGACGTGGTCACGACGATGTCGGGCCAGACGGTCGAGGTGATCAACACCGACGCCGAGGGGCGCCTCGTGCTGTGCGACGCGATGACCTGGGCGCAGAAGGAATTCAGGCCGGCCACGCTGATCGATCTCGCGACGCTGACGGGCGCGATGATCATCTCGCTCGGCCACGAGCACGGCGGGCTGTTCTCCAACGACGACGACCTCGCCGGCGACCTGCTCGCCGCCGGCAAGGCCAGCGGCGACAAGCTTTGGCGTTTCCCGCTCTCGCCGGCCTACGACAAGCTGATCGACTCCCCGATCGCCGACATGAAGAACGTCGGCCCTCGCTGGGGCGGCTCGATCACCGCGGCGCAGTTCCTGCAACGCTTCGTCGAGGAAGGCACGCCGTGGGCGCACCTCGATATCGCCGGCATGGTCTGGGCCGACAAGCCCGGCGCGACCTGGGACAAGGGCGCGACCGGTTTCGGGGTGCGGCTGATCGACCGCTACGTGCGCGACAAGCTCGAAAGCTGAGGTGCGGCGGATCGGATTCTACCTTGCGGCGCAGCCGGTCGAGCGGGTCCTCCCGCTGATTGCCCGCGCAGCCAGGGACAACGGCCAGCGCCTGCTGATCGTCGCTGACGACCGCGAACTGCTCGGGCGTGTCGGCCATGCGCTGTGGGAGCGGTATCCGGAAGAGTTCCTCGCCAACGGCTTCGCCGACGCACCGCACGCCGATCGCCAGCCTGTGCTGCTGTCGACCGACTGCGCGGCGGCCAACGGCGCACCTCTGGTGGCGCTCGCCGATGGCCGGTGGCGCCCGGAAGTGGAGAACTTCGAACGCGCCCTGCTGTTCTTCGACGATGCCGGCCGCGCCGCCGCGCGTCAGACCTGGCGCCTGTTCGACCAGCGCGAGGACGTCACCCGTGAGTTCCACGAACTCGAGGGTGGCAAGTGGGTGAAGAAGCTCTGAAGCCGCACGACGACCCGCAGCTCGTCTTCGCAAATCAACCTGTCGGCGGATCAATGCCCGGCGCAGCATCGGGACCGGGAAAGCCCGCCCCACCTTGCGCCCCGCGCGTCCCCCCGCTAGGGGCGCGCGCAAATTCCCGCTCGCCGTTTCGAAGGAACCTCCCATGGCGGTCACCCGCACCTTTTCGATCATCAAGCCCGACGCTACCCGCCGCAACCTGACCGGCGCGATCACCAAGATGCTCGAGGACGCCGGCCTGCGCGTCGTCGCCAGCAAGCGCATCCGCATGACCCGCGAGCAGGCCGAGGGCTTCTACGCGGTGCACAAGGACCGCCCGTTCTTCGGCGAACTGGTCGACTTCATGATCAGCGGTCCGGTCGTCGTGCAGGTGCTCGAGGGTGAGGACGCCGTGAAGCGCAACCGCGAGGTGATGGGCGCGACCAATCCGGCCGAAGCGGCCGAGGGCACGATCCGCAAGGTCTTCGCCGAAGGCATCGAGGCCAATTCGGTCCACGGCTCGGACAGCGACGAGAACGCCAAGATCGAGATCGAGTTCTTCTTCAAGCCCGAAGAGATCGTCGGCTGAGCATGCGCCGGCTCGGCCTGATCGGCGGCCTGAGCTGGGAAAGCACGCGGCTCTACTATGACGCGATCAACCGCGGCGTCGCCGCGCGGCTCGGCGGCACCCATTCGGCGCCGCTGATCGTCGACTCGCTCGATTTCGCGCCGATCGCCGAGGCGCAGTTCGAGGGCCGATGGAACGACGCGGCGGCGCCGCTGGTCGAGGCTGCGCGCCGGCTCGAGCGCGCAGGCGTCGAAGCCATCGCGATCGGCAGCAACACCATGCACAAGTGCGCCGATCAGGTGCGCCAAGCCGTGGACCTTCCGCTGATCCACATCGCCGATCCGCTGCGCGCGGCGCTCGCAGCTGACGGCCGCTCGCGGCCGTTGCTGCTGGCGACGCGCTTCACGATGGAGCAGGACTTCATCCGCGGCCCGCTCGCAGAGGCCGGGATCGTGGCGACGATCCCGGCCGAGCCCGCAAGGTCCGAGGTCCACCGGGTGATCTACGAGGAGCTGATCCGCGGGCGGCTCGTCGAGTCCTCGCGCGACGCCTTCCTCGCGACGATCGCCGCGGGCCGCGAGGGTGGGGCGGACAGCGTGGTCCTCGGCTGCACCGAGGTCGGGCTGCTGGTCGACGCGGCCAACTCGCCGCTGCCGGTGTACGACACGCTGGCGCTGCATTCCGCCGCGCTGGTCGACTTCATCCTCGGCTGACCGCTCATTCGCGGGCGAACCGGCGGTAGGCCTGCGAATGCAGCCGGTGCGGCGATGCGTTCGCCGCTGCCTGCTCGCGCTCCATCGCCTCGAGTGCCGCCGGCGTCAGATCGAGCCCCAACCCGGCGAACCCGGCGAGCCCTTCGGCCATGCGCCGCTCGCGCAGCTCGATCTTGCGCCGCCACTCGCCCTCGATTGCCGCCAGTGAAACGTGGTCGCTCTGGTAGGCCATCTGGCTCGCGAGCACCGACAGCGTGCTGTCCAGCACCCGGCCGAGCGGTCGCCGCGCGACGACCAGCCGCGCGTCGGGCAGCAGCGCGAGCAGCGTCGTCAGCTCTTCGGCGTACTGCGGGCACTTGAGCACGCGCGGCTTGGCGCCGTCTTCCATGACCGCCGTATCGGTGCGCAGGATGCGCAGCATCTCGCGATAGACCGGCGTCGGGTCGCGCGCCTCGCCGAACGCGACGAACGAAGGAATGCGGTACTGCGCCTCGTAGAGCCCGTGGCTGAGCGCCGCGCCGAGCCAGCCGAGCTCCTCGTCGGGCCGGGTGGCGCCGAACGGGTGCAGCGTGTCGACCCACGGGTTGATCCGCCTCGCCACCGCGAGACCGGCGGCGCAGCGCAGCGGCCGGACGTCGGGTCGCCGCGGAGCCGGCTCGATGCTGTTGCACAGCCGCGTATGGGTGTGCGCCGGATCGGCGGCGAGCAACCGGTGCAATCGCGTGGTCCCGGCGCGCATCTGGCCGACCACCACGATCGGGGGAGCGAGCGGGGTTTCGATCACGCCGGGCCGCCGGCGCCACAGGCGGCCTAGTGCGTGGCGTGTCCGCACGGCGCCCCTGAGCTGGCCGTAAGCCATCGCGTGGCCGAGCGCGTTGAGCCGGGCTTCCTCGCGCAGCGCGCGGCACAGCTCGGCCAGCCGCTCACGGAAGTCGGCGACGTCCTCGGGCGGCCGGCCGGCGCGTTCGTCATCGGGCTCGAGGCCCCTGCTGCCCCTGGTCCAGATGTAGTCGGGTTCGAGCGGCGGCTTTTCGTTGAAGCGCCACGACCAGGCCACCGCGCGGCCGGCGAGCTCCGCGAAGCGCGAGCGGGCCAGCGGGTGCGGGCGGGGCGGGGGGCTCAGAACTCGTCCGCCACGTCGAGCAGCCGGGTCAGCCGGGACGGCGCAACCGCGCGCCAGCTGCGCTGGAGCCAGTCGGCAACCTGTTCCCAGTCGACGCCCGGGCGGTTGAGGATCACCCCGATCCACCCCGCCGCGCCGTAGTACTGCGGGCGGAAGTAAGCTTCGGGCTGCAGCTCGACCAGCGCGTTGAGCTCATCGGGGCCGTCGGTCTTGACCAGGAGTGCGATGTGCTCTGAGCCGTGGTGCTGGTCGCTGAAGTAGGCGAAGAACTTGCCGCTCTTGCCGCCCGTGCGCCAGCCCGGCGCGCCGTGGCTGTCTCGCTCCTCGGCCTCGGGCAGCGCCAGCGCCAGCTCGCGCACGCGCCCGAGCAGCCAGTCGGCGCGGTAGGGCCGGCTGACGTACTCGGCGAGCATCCTCGGGTAGAGCTGGTATTCGGCCATCAGCACGCGCGCGGCGAGGCTCTCGGACGTGTCGTCGGGCAGGATGCGCACCGGCACCTGGCCGAGCAGCGGCCCGCCGTCGAGCTCGGCGGTGACCACGTGGACCGAGCAGCCGCCGTGCGTGTCGCCGGCCTCGATCGCCCGCTGGTGGGTGTGCAGCCCCTTGTACTTCGGCAGCAGCGAGGGGTGGGTGTTGAGCATCCGTCCGGCCCACTTGTCGACGAAGCCCGCGGTCAGTACGCGCATGTAGCCGGCGAGCGCGATGTACTCGGCGCCGGCCTCGCGCAGCGCGGCGTCCATCACCGCCTCGTGCGCTTCTCGGGTCATCCCGCGATGGCCGTGAGCGAAAGTCGGGATGCCCTCCGCCTCGGCGATCTTCAGCCCGCGCGCCTCGGGCACGTTGCTGGCGACGAGCACGATCTCGTAGGGGCAGCCGGGCAGCCGCGAGTGGAACAGCAGCGACGACATCGTCGTCCCGTTGCCCGAAAGCAGGACCGCGACGCGCGCCTTCTCAGGCATTGTGCGTCGCGCTCCAGTCCTCCCGCGCGCTCCAGGTGCCGGCCGCGCCGCGCACCGTGCAGCCACGCGGGCCCTCGACAACCTCACCGATCCGCATGACCCCTTCGCCCGCGTTCTCGAGCTCGACGGCGACTTCACGGGCCAGCTCGGCGCGGACCGCGACCACCATGCCGATCCCGCAGTTGAACGTGCGCGCCATCTCACCCGGTTCGATGTTGCCCTGGGCCTGCAGGAACGCCATCAGCCGCGGCTGCTCCCACGCATCGGCATCGATCACCGCGTGCGTGCCCCTGGGCAGCACGCGCGGAACGTTCTCGAGCAGGCCACCGCCGGTGATGTGGGCAAGCGCGTCAATCCGGCCCGCGCGGACCGTCGGCAACAGGCTTTTCACGTAAATCCGGGTCGGCGCGATGAGCGCCTCGATGAGGAGCCGTTCCTGGTCGAACAGCGCCGGGCGGTCCATCCGCCAGCCGAGGTCCGCCGCGAGTCGCCTGACGAGCGAATAGCCGTTCGAGTGCACTCCCGAGCTGGCCAGGCCGAGCAGCACGTGGCCGGGCGCGACGCGCTCGCCCGTCAACTGCTCGCCGCGCTCGACCGCACCGACGCAGAAGCCCGCGAGGTCGTAGTCACCCGGCGCGTACATGCCGGGCATTTCGGCCGTCTCGCCGCCGATCAGCGCGCAACCCGCGACGCGGCAGCCCTCGGCAATCCCGGCGATCACCCGTTCGGCGACGCCGGTGTCGAGCTTGCCCGTGGCGAAGTAGTCGAGGAAGAACAGCGGCTCGGCACCCTGCACGACGAGATCGTTGGCGCACATCGCGACGAGGTCGATGCCGACCGTGTCGTGCCGGTCGTGTTCGATCGCCAGCTTGAGCTTGGTGCCGACCCCGTCATTGGCCGCGACCAGCAGCGGGTCGGTATAGCCGGCCGCCTTCGGATCGAAGAATCCCCCGAATCCCCCGATCTCGGCATCGGCGCCCGGCCTGCGGGTGGCCTTGACGAGCGGGCCGATCGCCTTGACCAGCGCGTTGCCGGCGTCGATCGAAACGCCCGCCTGGGCGTAAGTGTAGCGGTTGTCGGCAGACATATGCCGGCCGCTTTATCCTTTCGCGCTTGGATTTCCACTCGCCATTGGGCAAAAGGCCGGCGATTTCCCCGATGGCCAGTCTCGCTCTCCCCGCAAATCTGCTTCCGCACCGCCTCTCATGGCTCGTCGCGGCGCTGGTGCTGCTCGCCGCAGCGGCGATGCTCGTGGCGCAGGTGTCGGGCGACCGCGGCATTGCGCCAGTTGCCAGCAGCACCGACATCGAGGTCCACGGCATCAACGTCGACGTGACCGGCCGCAACGCGCAGGACGCGCGGCTCGAGGGCTGGCGCGTGGCGCGGCGGCTCGCATGGCGGAAGCTCGGCGGTCCCGACATCCCGGATTCGCAGATCGAATCCTACGTCTCCGCGATCATCGTCGAACGCGAGCGACTCGGCCCCAGGCGGTATATCGCCACGCTCGGGGTGATTTTCGATCGGGCCCGGGCAGGCGGCATTCTCGGCGGCGGGGGCGAAGTCTCCCGCTCGGCGCCGATGCTGACGCTGCCGGTGCTGATCACCGGCGGAACCCAGACGATGTTCGAGGTGCGCAACCCGTGGCAGCGGGTCTGGGCAGAGTCGCAGATGGGCGCCAGCGCGATCGACTACGTCCGGCCAAGCGGCGCCGGGTGGGAGTCGCTGATGCTGACTTACGGCCAGACCGGCCGGCGCAGCCGCGCCTGGTGGACCGAGATCCTCGACCAGTTCGGCGCTGCCGACGTCCTCGTCCCGATCGCCAACCTGCACTACAGCTACCCCGGCGGCCCGGTCGAAGGCCACTTTACCGCTCGCTACGGGCCCGACAACCGCTGGCTTGGCGAGTTTACTCTGCGCGTACAGAACGACGACCAGGTACCCGCGATGCTCGAGCGCGCGGTGCAGCGGTTCGACCAGATCTTTACCCAGGCGCTTGCCGACGGGCGCCTGCGGCCCGACCCAACGCTGCGGCTCGAAAGGGTCGAGCTCAGGCCCGAAATACGCGCGCTGATCGAGGCCGCGCGCCGTGCCGAGGAAGCGCGGGCCGGCGCCGGCGAGACGATCCCGGCGGAGACAGTCGAGGGCGCGTCCGCGAGCGCGAGTCCGACTGCGAGCGAGCAGGCGGTCAACAGCCACACGGTCCAGGTCGCGACGCCCGACGCCGCCTCGGTCGACGCGTCGCTGGCCTCGCTTCGGGGCACGCCCGGAGTGCGCGGGGTCTCGACGAGCTCGATCGCCATCGGCGGAACCTCGGTCATGCGCGTCAACTTCGCGGGCGACCTGAACGAGCTGGCAGCGGCGCTGCGTGCGCGCGGCTGGCAGGTGACGGTAGGTAGCAACGCGCTTGGCATCTCGCGCTGAGGGATGCGTGTCGCAGATCGTCCTGCCGTTAGCGCCTGCCTCCACCGGACCCGCGCGGATCGTGGTGGGCAACGCCAACGCGCACGTCGCCGAAGCGCTCGTCCGGCCCGAGAGCTGGCCCTTCCGCACTGCGGTGCTCCTGGGCCCGCCGCGTTCGGGTAAGTCGCTGTTTGCGCGCCGGTTCGCCGAGAGCGGCCACGGCGAGGCGGTCGACGACGCTCACCGGATCGAGGAAACCGAGCTGTTCCACCGCTGGAACCGTGCGCAGGAGGACGGCGTGCCGTTGCTCGTCGTCGGTGGCGAGCCGCCGTGGCAGATCGCGCTGCCCGATCTTCGCTCGCGGCTCGGTGCGGCGCTGCAGCTCGAGATCGGCGTGCCCGACGAAGCGATGGCAGCCGAACTGCTCCAGGCGCACGCCGAGCGGCTGGGCCTCCTGATGGGAGCCGACGCAACCGACTACCTGGTGCCGCGATCCGGACGGTCGTTCGCCGATCTCGAGAAGCTCGTCGCCGCGATCGACCGGCTGAGCCTTGAACGCAAGGTGCCGGCGACCCAATCTATCTGGCGCGCGGCGCTGGAAGAGGTTCAGGGGCCGGAGGAGCCCCGACTGCTTTGACGGGGACGTGCAGGTCCCTTGCCACGGGCCGGAAATTGAGGGAGAATCACCAGTAATGTTCGATCGGCTGATCGCCTATCTGGACTCGATCCGCGCAAGGGATCCGGCGCCGCGTTCGCGAGCCGAAATCCTCCTCTATCCCGGCGTCTGGGCGCTCGCGTTCCATCGCGTCGCGCACTGGCTGTTCGAGGCCGAGCTCTATTTCCTCGCCCGCCTCGTCAATCACTTCAGTCGCTGGATCACCGCGATCGATATCCATCCCGGTGCGAAGATCGGCCGCCACTTGTTCATCGATCACGGTTTCACGGTCATCGGCGAGACAGCCGAGATCGGCGACAACGTGACGATCTACCAGTGCGTCACGCTCGGCGGCACCAATCCGACCAACGGTGTCGGCGGCAAGCGGCACCCGACGCTGAAGGACAATGTGATCATCGGCTCGGGCGCGCAGATCATCGGCCCGATCACGATCGGCGAGCGCGCCCGCGTCGGTGCGAACGCGGTCGTGACCGAGGACGTCCCCGAGGGCGCAACGATGATCGGCCTCAAGGCGCGGTCCACGCTGGTCCCAGCGGAGACCTGGCTCAAGGAGTTCATCCCCTACGGCACGCCGTGCGACGAGCCCTGCGAGCCCTCGGCGGAGCGCGTCACGCAACTCGAGGCCGAGATCGCCATGCTGCGCGCCGAGCTCGAGGCGCTCAAGGAGAGCCTGCGCGACGAAGCGGTTGCCGAGGCTCCGGCCGCCCGCAAGCGGAGCGCGAAGCGCTGATGCGGGCCGGGTCGAGCGAAGGTGCTGTCGTCCCGTTTCCGAGCCAGCAAACGACGCACCGGAAGGCGGGCCAGATCGGCTTCGAGCGCGCGGAGCTCCAGCGCATCCTCGACCTTTACGGGCGCATGGTGGCGGCCGGCGAATGGCGCGACTATGCGATGAGCTTCACTCGCGACTGCGCCGAGTTCGCTGCATTCCGCCGCACGGCTGAGCATCCGCAGTGGCGGCTCGAAAAACGCCCGGCGCTGCGCCAGCGCCAGGGAATGTGGGCGCTGTTCGGCGAGCACGGTCAGGTTCTCAAGCGCGGCCACGAGCTGGCCGGCGTGCTGGCCCCGCTCGAACGACGATTGCTGAAAGTCGTAGGCGAGTAGCCGCCGACTACGCGCCTTTGCGTAGGCTTTAGCGCGGTGTTAACCACGTCTCTCTACCATGTGCGGCATGGAACAGACCGCGCATCTCGAGCACTGGATCTGCCGCCGCCAGGCGCCGCGGTTTCGCCTGGGCATGCCGGCGCGGCTGATCACGCTCGAGCGGCACATGACCGTCCGGCTCGAGGACCTTTCCGAAGACGGCGCGAGCGTTATGCTGCCCGTGCCTCATGCGTTCACGGTCTGCGTGCTCAAGTGGATGGACCACAACGCCTTCGCCGAAGTCCGCTGGATACGCGACAACGCGGTCGGGCTGCATTTCCCGAGTCCGATTTCCGCTGCGGTGCTTGCCGAGACCTGCCGTTACGCGCGGTTCGGCCAATAGGCCGAACCGGCACGTCGCGCGATCAGAGGCGCTCGAGCGCGCCGATCAGGTCGTCGTAGCGATCGACAACGGCGTCCGCGCCGAGCTCGGCCGCCGGAAAGTCGTTGTAGCCGAAGCTCACCGCTACGACGGCGACTCGGGCGTTGCGCGCCGCTCGCACGTCGAAGCTCGAATCGCCGACCATCGCGAAGCGCCCGCCGCCGAGCATCAGCACCGCCGTGTCGATCATGTCGGGCGCTGGCTTGGCTCGCCCCGGACCGAGCGTGTCGCCCCCGAGCACGAGCTCGAACCTGTGGCTCAGGTCGAGAGCATCGAGGAGCTTGCGCGAGAAGACCTCGAGCTTGTTGGTGATCACCGCCAGCTTGCAGCCGCGTTCACGCAGCGCGTCGAGCGCTTGGAGGCAGCCGGGGAAGGGGATCGTGTGGTCGGCGATGTGGGCCTCGTAATACTCGAGCAAGGTGCCTAGCGCCGCCTCGAAGTCAGCTTCGTCGAGCGGCCCGCCGGTATGTTCGAGAGCGCGTGTCAGCATCGCCCGCGTTCCGCCCCCGACAAAGTTGCGCACGCTTTCGGGCGCCACTCGCGGGCGTCCGATGACCGTGAGCGCGTGGTTGAGCGCGGGGGCGAGGTCGCGGTTCGAATCGACCAGCGTGCCGTCGAGGTCGAAACCGACAATGTCGAACGGGAATGCAGTCATCCGGGGAGCCCTTGGCGCAGGCATCTGGAAACCGCAACCGGATGATGGCAAGTGCCGGGCAATGACCGAGCAAGCCGAACCTGCCGCCCGACCGCTCGCCGCGATCATCCTCGCTGCGGGCAAGGGGACGCGAATGAAGAGCGCCCGGCACAAGGTGCTCCACCCGCTGGCCGGAAGGCCGATGATCGAGCACCTGCTCGCCTCGCTCGGCGAGCTCGAGCCGGCGCGGACGGTGATCGTCGTCGGCGACGCGCGCGAGCAGCTCGAAGCCGCGCTTGCCGGGCGTGCGGACTTCGTCGTGCAAGAGCCGCAACTCGGTACCGGACATGCCGTCCAGCAGGCCGAGGCGGCGCTCGAAGGGTTCGAGGGCGACGTGCTCGTGCTCTACGGCGATGTGCCCCTCGTCCGTCCGGAGACGATGAAATCGCTGGTTGCGCGGTTGAATGCGCCCGACAGGCCCGAAGCGGTGGTGCTCGGGTTCGAGCCGGATGATCCGTTGCAGTACGGGCGGGTCATCGCGTCGGGCGACCGGATCACCTGGATGGTCGAGCACAAGGATGCCGACGAGGGCCAGCGCGCCTGCCGGCTGTGCAATTCGGGGATGCTCGCTGCGCGGTCGGAAACCCTGTTCGAGCTGCTCGCGCAGGTCCGCAACGACAACGCCCAGGGCGAGTATTACCTGCCTGATATCGTGAACGTCGCGATCTCGAACGGCCTGACCTGCGCGGTCGTCGTTACCGACGAGCCGGACGAGGTCGCGGGGATCAACTCGCGCGCCGAACTCGCCCAGGCGGAAGCGCGCTGGCAGCAGGCGCGGCGGGCGCGGGCGATGGCCGAAGGAGCCACACTCCTTGCGCCCGAGACGGTCACCTTCAGCTGGGATACCCGCCTCGGCCGCGACGTCACTGTCGGGCCCTACGTCGTCTTCGGTCCCGGGGTCGAAGTCGAGAACGGCGCGGTAATCCACGCGTTCTGCCACATCGAGGGTGCTCGCATCGCGGGCGGGGCCTCCGTCGGGCCATTCGCCCGCCTGCGTTCCGGCACCGTGCTCGAAGCCTCGGCGAAAGTCGGCAATTTCGTGGAGATCAAGAATACCGTCCTCGGCGAGGGCGCCAAGGCCAACCACCTGACCTACCTCGGCGACGCGACCGTGGGGGCGGGCGCGAACATCGGCGCGGGCACGATCACCTGCAACTACGACGGCTACTTCAAGCACAAGACCGAGATCGGCCCGCGCGCTTTCGTCGGCTCGAACAGCGCGCTGATCGCGCCGGTCAGGATCGGGGCCGACGCGATCGTCGCCGCCGGAAGCGCCGTCAGCCGCGACGTGGCCGACGGCGAGCTGCGGCTGGTGCGCGCCGAGCAACTGGTCAAGCCCGGCTGGGCCGACCGTTTTCATGATGCGATGAGGAAGAAGAAGGCGGAATCCAAGACGACACCGTAGCGGTCCGCTTGCATTGATATCAATATATGATATCAGGATATCGCCATGCCGCGAATCCTCATAGACTTGCCCGATCACGATCTTGCCTGGCTTGACAGCGTCGCTGCCGAGAGCGGCCGGTCGCGCGCTTCGGTGCTGCGCGAGGCCGTGGCTGCCTATCGCGCTGCGAATGTCGACTGGCTGGAGCGTGGCCTGGGCTTGTGGACGATGCATGGCGCAGGCCGCGACGGCGACGAGTTCGAGGAAGCCGTGCGCCCGGGCTGGGTGACGCTCGATCGTTCGACTCCGGAGCCCGGCGAAGATGAGTGAGATCTATTTCGATACCGGGGTGGTGGTCGATGCTCTTTCGGGGCACCTGAAGGCGGCCGCGGAATTGCGTCGCGCCAAACGGCCATGGCTTTGCCGGATCAGCTGGCTCGAGATCCTCGGCGAAGCGCCGCCCGCCGCGCGCGAGGAAACCGAGCGCTTCCTCGCCAACTTCTCGATCCGCGAGATCTCGCCCGAGATCGCCCGCCGCGCGGCCAACCTGCGTTACGAAAAGCCCGGCATCGGGCTCGGCGCCGCACTCGTGCTGGCTTCGGCCCAGGAACACGGCGGCATTCTCGTGACCCGCAACATCAGGGATTTCCCGGCGGCGATGCCCGGAATCCGCATTCCCTACCTGCTCTGACCAAGGATCCCTCGGACCATGTGTGGAATCATCGGCATCGTCGGCAAAGAAGCAGTCGCGGGCCGCCTCGTCGACGGCCTCAGGCGGATGGAATACCGCGGCTACGACAGCGCCGGCGTCTGCACGCTGCACGACGGCGAGCTGGTCCGCCGACGGGCAGAGGGGAAGCTCGTCAACCTGGTGTCCGAACTTGAGCGGCACCCTGCCCCCGGGAATGTCGGGATTGCGCATACCCGTTGGGCAACCCACGGAGCCCCGACCGCCAACAACGCGCACCCGCACGCCACTGGCGAAGTCGCGCTGGTCCACAACGGGATCATCGAGAACTTCCGTCCGCTGCGCGAGAGCCTTATCGCCCGGGGTCGCAGGTTCGAAAGTGAGACCGACACCGAGATCGTCGCGCACCTCATCTCGGAGCACGTCGAAGCGGGCAAATCGCCGCAAGACGCGGTCAAGGCGGTGCTGCCTGAGCTTCGCGGCGCCTTCGCGCTGGCGATCGCGTTCCGCGCGCATCCGGACCTGCTGATAGGTGCTCGGCTCGGCTCGCCGCTGGTGATCGGGTACGGCGACGGCGAGACCTACCTCGGCTCGGACGCGCTCGCGCTTGCACCCCTGACCCAGAAGATCGCCTATCTCGAAGAAGGTGACTGGGTCGTGATCACCAGCGACGGTGCGACGATCTTCGACAAGGACAACAAGCCCGTCGAACGCGAGATCACGACCTCGGGCGCTTCGGCCGCGGCGATCGAGAGGGGCAACTACCGTCACTTCATGCAGAAGGAGATCTTCGAGCAGCCGACGGTCGTCGCCCAGACGCTGCGGAGCTACCTGCGCCCGGTCGAGATGCAGGTCGCGTTGCCGCAGATGGACTTCGACATCTCGGCGATCAGGCGCGTCACGATCGTTGCCTGCGGGACCAGCTACTACGCCGGGATGGTCGCCAAGTACTGGTTCGAACAGATCGCCCGCATTCCGGTCGACATCGATTTCGCCAGCGAGTTCCGATACCGTGAGCCGGTCATGGAGCCGGGCGGCCTTGCCCTGTTCATTTCGCAGAGTGGCGAGACGGCAGACACGCTCGCCGCGCTCAGGCATTGCCGCGCCGAAGGCCAGACGATCGCGGTCGTGGTCAACGTGCCGACCAGCTCGATGGCGCGCGAGGCCGACCTGTTGCTGCCTACCCACGCCGGGCCGGAAATCGGCGTCGCCTCGACCAAGGCGTTCACCTGCCAGCTCGCCGTCCTCGCGGCCCTCGCGGCCCACTTCGCGGTCAGGAAGGGGCGGATCGACAGGGCCGAGGAGGCGGAGATCGTCCGACACCTGCTGGAGGCCCCGGCCTGCCTCAACGCCGCGCTCGACCACGACGAGGAAATCGCGGCGATGGCGCACCTCATCGCCCCGGCACGCGACGTGCTCTACCTGGGCCGCGGAGCGGACTTTCCGCTAGCCCTCGAGGGCGCGCTCAAGCTGAAGGAGATCAGCTATATTCACGCCGAGGGCTATGCAGCGGGGGAGATGAAGCACGGGCCGATCGCGCTGATCGACGAGGCCGTCCCGGTGATCGTGCTCGCGCCTTCGGGGCCGCTGTTCGAAAAGACCGTGTCGAACATGCAGGAAGTGCGCGCCCGCGGGGGCAAGATCGTGCTGATTTCCGACAGGTCCGGCCTGGCGGAGGCCGGTGAAGGCTGCCTCGCCACGATCGAGATGCCGCAGGTCCACCCGCTGATCGCGCCGCTCGTGTATGCCGTGCCGGTGCAGTTGCTCGCCTACCATACGGCCTGCGTGAAAGGCACCGACGTCGATCAGCCGCGCAACCTCGCAAAGTCGGTGACGGTCGAGTAGGTCCCGGTGAGATCGGAGAACGCATCGGGGCCGGACTAGGTAACTTTACCGTGCCCTAACCATTGCTCGGCTATCGCGGCGCCGTGACGGGCAATCACTCAGACTTGCCGGCGCTGCCGCTGCGCCTGTCGGCGCTGCAAGTGCTCGGGCTCAGGAACCCGGACGAGGGCGACTGGTCGCGCCTGCGCGCGCTGCAGTACGCCGAGATTCACAAGGTTGCCCCACTGCGGATCGCTTCGCAGTCGCTCGCCGGGCTGGTCGCCGCGACGCTGTTCATCGGCGAGCTTCCGATCGCCGCACTGGCCGTATGGCTTGTCGCCCTGCTGGCCGCGCTGTGGCGCCAGACGCAGATCGACCGTGAGTTTGCCGACATCGAGCCCCGGCTCATGACCCGCAAGGCCTACGCGCGCCAGCTCGGTGCGGTAGTGGTCTGCGCGCTGGTGTGGGGCGTGGCGCTCGTCGGTTCGGCCCGCTACGGGACGCGCGCCGACCACTTCGCGCTATGGTCGATCATCGCCATGCTTCTCGCCGGGTCGTCGGCCTCGTTGCCGGCGGCACCGATCGCCCGGGTGGCCTTTGCACTGATCACCGGCGGCACCGCCACCGCGACCTTCATTTTCGTCGACGAGTTGCCGCTGGCCGGCGCGTCGGCCGTCTTCACCTTCATCGCGATGAGCGCCGCGGTCGAGTCCGGGCGGGTCTATCTTTCGGCCCGCATCGCCGAAGCCGGCGTAGCCGAGAAGGAAGAGGTCGTCTCGCTGCTGTTGCGCGAGTTCCAGGAGAACGAGGCCGACTGGCTCTGGCAGATCGACCCGAACCGGCGGATCCGCGCGGCGAGTCCGCGCTTTGCCTATGCCCTCGGCCGAGAGCCGGCCTCGCTCGAGGGCGCCTCCTTCATCCAGATGATCGCCGGCAGCGCGTGGGAAAGCGGCCAGTTTCCCCCGAGCTTGCACGATCTCGCGGAAAGGCTGAAGCGGCGCGAGAGCTTCTCCAACCTGCTGGTCCAGGTCGAGGTCGATTCCGGGCGGCGCTGGTGGGAACTGTCGGGCACGCCGATGCTCGACGATCGCGGCAACTTCATCGGCTTCCGCGGTGTCGGCTCGGACGTTACCGAACAGCGCGAGTCCGACGAGAAGATCGCCTACCTCGCGCGCTACGACACGCTGACCGGCCTGCCCAACCGCCTGATGCTGACCGAGGCTCTCGGTGAAGCGATGCGCTATTCCGAGCAGTGGCGCACGCGGTGCGCGTTCCTGATGATCGACCTCGACCGCTTCAAGCAGGTCAACGATTCGCTGGGGCACCAGGTGGGCGACCGGCTGCTGGCGCAGGTGTCGCAGCGGCTGAAGTCGGTCTGCAGCGCCAACGAGCAGTGCGGCCGGCTCGGTGGCGACGAGTTCGCGATCGTCATCCGCGATGCGTCGGAGACGGGCTGCGTGGCCCGTGTGGCCGAATCCGTGATCGAGGTGCTGTCGCAACCCTACGAGGTCGACAACAACAAGCTGTTCGTCGGTGCGAGCGTCGGCTCGGCGGTCGGGCCGAGCGACGGCGCGACGGTCGAGATGCTGATGCGCAACGCCGACCTCGCGCTCTACCGGGCCAAGGACGAGGGCGGCGGCCTGCACTGCCGCTACGAACCCTCGCTTCACGCCAACGTCGAGGAGCGGCGCAAGCTCGAGGGCGCCCTGCGCCAGGCGATCGGCAAGGAGGAATTGCACCTTCACTTCCAGCCGGTAGTCGACGCCGCGCGCGAGCACGTCGTCAGCTTCGAGGCGTTGGTCCGCTGGCAGAGCGCCGAGCACGGGTTCGTCAGTCCTGGCAAGTTCATCCCCCTGGCCGAGGACACCCGGCTGATCGTTCCGATCGGCGAGTGGGTGCTGCGCGAGGCCTGTCACGAGGCGGCCCGATGGCCGGGACATGTTAAGGTCGCGGTCAATGTCTCTGGCGAGCAACTGCTCGAACCGAGCTTTGCCGCCAACGTGGTCCGCGCTCTCGCCGACAGCGGGTTGCCGGCGCACCGGCTTGAGGTCGAGGTGACCGAGAGCATCTTCCTGCGCGACCCGCGGATTGCCCGGCAGACGCTCGAGGAGATCATGGCCCTCGGCTGCTCGGTCGCGCTCGACGACTTCGGCACCGGCTACTCCTCGCTCGGGTACCTGAGGGCGCTGAAGTTCTCGACGATCAAGGTCGACCGCAGTTTCGTCCAGGGTGCGGCGCAGGGCAGCCGCGAAAGCCTGGCGATCATTCGCGCCGTGGTGGCGATGGCGCAGAGCCTCGAGATGACCACCACCGCCGAAGGGGTGGAGACCGTCGAGGAGGTCCAGCTGATTCGCCGCCTGGGCTGCGACAAGATCCAGGGCTACTATTTCGGTCGGCCGATGGACGCCGCCGACGCCTTCAAGCTGGTCCAGCGCAACGGCCGCGCGATCGCCGCCGCGTAGCGGCCCGCGACGACGGGCTCAGGCCCGCACCAGCCCCCGCACCGCGCTTTCGAACAGGGCCCGCCCGTCGCTGCCGCCGAGCTCGGGTTCGATCGCCCGCTCGGGATGCGGCATCATGCCGAGCACCGTCCCGGTCTCGTTGAGCACGCCGGCAATCGCCCGCTGCGAGCCGTTGACGTCCTCGGCGTAACGGAACGCCACGCGGCCCTCGTCCTCCAGCCGGTCGAGCGTTTCATCGTCGGCGAAGTAGTTGCCGTCGTGGTGCGCGACCGGGAAGTGCACGATCTGCTCGGCTTCGTAGCCGGCCGTGAACAGCGACTGGCTGGTCTCGACCTTCAGCGGCACCATCCGGCAGACGAACCGCTGGCCGGCGTTGCGCATCAGCGCGCCAGGCAGGAGGCCGCTCTCGGTCAGCACCTGGAACCCGTTGCATACGCCGAGCACCGGCACGCCGCGGCCGGCGGCGCGGACCACCGCCTGCATGATCGGGCTGCGCGCGGCCATCGCGCCCGAGCGCAGATAGTCGCCGTACGAGAACCCGCCGGGCAGAGCGATGAAGTCGAGCCGCTCGGGCAGCTCGGCATCGCCGTGCCACACCCGCAGTGGCGCGGTGCCCGAAACCTTTTCCAGCGCCACCGCCATGTCGCGGTCGCAGTTCGAACCGGGAAAGGTGACGACAGCGGCGCGGAAGCTCATCAGGCCGTCTCCAGCTTCTCGATGCGGTAGTTCTCGATCACGAGGTTGGCGAGCAGCTGGCGACACATGGCGTCGAGGTCGGCGTCGCTGGTGCCGTCGGCCACGTCGAGCTCGATCAGCCGACCGACGCGGACGTCCTCGATACCCGAGAAGCCGAGCCCTTCGAGCGCGTGGTGAACCGCGCGGCCCTGAGGATCGAGCACTCCGGGCTTGAGGCTGACGTGGATACGGACCTTCATCGGGGCTGGCCTCGCGCTGGCAGTGGGGAGTCGCCGCAGCCTATGGCGATTGCGGCGCCGCCGGACAAGGGGCAGGGCACCGCTGCTTGCGACCCATGCGATGCGCAGGCATGGAGCGCCGATGACCGTCGCCGTCCTGCCTCACTCAGTCCAGCCGCTGCTCGAGGCCCGCCTGCCGGATTGGCTCGATGTTCGCTGGTGGTCGTCGCCCGAAGAGCTGGTGCAGCTCGCACCTGATGCGGAGATCGGCTGGTTCGACCTGCACGAGAAACCACCGGCGCTGGCCGCGGTCGCGGCTGCGCGGGGGCTGCGGTGGCTGAACTCGTCCTATGCGGGAGTCGACTGGCTGCCGCTCGCCGAGCTCGCCGAGCGCGGCGTCGCGGTGACCTGCGGTACGGGCCTGACCGCGCGGCAGGTGGCGGAATACGCGGTGATGACGATGCTCGCCGTGGCCAAGGACTACCCCGCGGTGGTTCGCGCCCAGGACCGCCACGAATGGCTGGCCGAACCCCCCGGGATCCGCGACCTCGCGGGCAGTCGGGCGCTGATTCTCGGCTACGGAGCGATCGGGCAAGCGATCGGTCGCGCACTCGAAGCGCTCGACGTCGAGGTCCTCGCGGTCTCGCGCAGCCGGCCGCGAGGGTGGCGGCACCAGATCGGCACGTTCGACTGGATCGTACTGGCACTCCCGGGTACGCCCGAGACGAAGGGCGCGATCGGCGCACCCGAGCTGGCGGCGATGAAGCCCGACGCGGTGCTGGTCAATTTCGCGCGCGCCGACTGTGTCGACCAGCCCGCGCTGGTCGAGGCGCTGACCAAGCGGCGGATCGCCGCAGCGGTGCTGGACCTGACCGATCCCGAGCCGCTGCCGCCGGATCATCCGTTGTGGTCGTTGCCCAACGCGCACATCACTATGCACCTCTCGGGCATCCCGACACCGGCGAGCCAGTCCCGTGCGGCTGAGCGCTTCCTGCGCAACTGCGCGCGCTTCCGTGCCGGCGAGCCGCTCGAAGCCGCGGTCGACCTCGCGCGCGGGTATTGAAGCGAGACTCTGCTGCCGCGCTTTGATAGGCACCGTTCCGGCAGGTTTCGGGGGACGAACCGATGGCCGACGGCGGCGAGCTTCAGAAAGCGTCAGATCTCTTCATCGAGTGTCTCGAGGCGGAAGGCTGCGAGTACATCTTCGGCGTGCCGGGAGAGGAGAACCTCGACTTCCTCGACTCGCTGTCACGCTCGTCGAAGATCAAGCTCGTGCTCACCCGGCACGAGCAGGCAGCCGGGTTCATGGCGGCGACCTACGGCCGGCATACCGGCAAGGCGGGCGTGTGCCTCGCGACGCTCGGCCCGGGCGCGACCAACTTCGTCACCGCCGCCGCCTACGCCCAGCTCGGCGGGATGCCGATGCTGATGATCACCGGGCAGAAGCCGATCAAGAAGTCCAAGCAGGGCCGGTTCCAGATTCTCGACGTCGTCGCGATGATGGACCCGATCACCAAGTTCACCCACCAGCTCGCCTCGGCCGACAACATCCCGAGCCGGGTGCGCGAGGCCTATCGTCTGGCCGAGGAGGAGAAGCCCGGCGCGGTCCACCTCGAGCTGGCCGAGGACGTCGCCGACGAGCGCACCGCCTCTCGCCCGATCGCGCGTTCGATCGCGCGGCGTCCCTCGGCCGAGCCCAAGGCCGTGCGCCAGGCGGTCGAGGCGATCGAGGCGGCGAAGGCGCCGCTGCTGGTGATCGGCGCCGGCGCGAACCGCAAGATGACCGGACGGATGTTGCGCCAGTTCGTCGAGAAGACCGGCATCCCGTTCCTTACCACCCAGCTCGGCAAGGGGGTGATCGACGAGCGCCACCCGCTGTTCCTCGGCTGCGCGGCGCTCTCGGCCGGCGACTTCGTCCATCGCGCGGTCGCCGACGCGGACGTGATCGTCAATGTCGGGCATGACGTGATCGAGAAGCCGCCGTTCTTCATGACCAACGACCGTGAAGGCGCGCGCGGCGACGACAGCCCGCCGACGGTGATCCACGTCTCGACCAAGACCGCCGAGGTCGATCCGGTCTACTTCCCGCAGATCGAGGTGATCGGCGACATCGCCAACGCGATCTGGCAGATGAAGGAAGACATCGTCCCGCAGGGCAAGTGGAGCTTCGAGCGGATGCTCGCCTACCGCCGCGCCGAGGTCGAGCACACCGCGAAGCTTGCCGCCGACGCGCGCTTCCCGATCTTCCCGCCGCATCTCGTCCAGCAGGTGCGCGAGTGCATGCCCGAGGAAGGGATCATCTGCCTCGACAACGGCGTCTACAAGATCTGGTTCGCGCGCGGCTACACTGCCTACCTGCCGAACACCGTACTGCTCGACAACGCGCTGGCGACGATGGGCGCCGGGCTGCCCAGCGCGATGATGAGCGCGATGCTGTATCCCGAGCGCAAGGTGATGGCCATCTGCGGCGACGGCGGGTTCATGATGAACAGCCAGGAGATGGAGACCGCGGTCCGCCTCGGCCTCAACCTGACGGTGCTGGTCCTGCGCGACGATGCCTACGGCATGATCCGCTGGAAGCAGGCCAACATGGGCTTTGACGACTGGGGACTGACTTACGGCAACCCGGACTTCGTCGCCTACGCGGAGAGCTACGGCGCGAGCGGTCATCGGGCGGAGAGCAGCGATCACTTGCGCGAGCTGCTGGCGATGTGTCGCGATTCGGCGGGCGTGCACCTGATCGACTGTCCGGTCGACTATTCGGAGAACGACCAGATCCTGAACCGCGACATCAAGGAGCTGTCGAAGGCGCTCTGACCAGGTCCCCTCCCGCTTGCGGGAGGGGTTGGGGTGGGCCTGTTCCACCCTCGCACTGACCCACCCCGGCCCCTCCCGAAAGCGGGAGGGGGGAGACTGTGATGAAGCTCAAGGACACCTATCCGCTCTACCTTAACAACAAGCCGGTGCAGCCCAACACCGACCTCGAGGTGACCGACAAGTTCACCGGCGAAGTCGCCTTCCGCACCGCGCTGGCGACGCCCGAGATCATCGACGAGGCGATCGCCGGCGCCGTGCGCGCGCAGGAGCCGATGGCGCGGCTGGCGAGCTACGAGCGGCGCGACGTGCTGCAGCACTGCGTCGCCAGGTTCCGCGAGCGTTTCGACGAGCTGGCGCATGCGCTGTGCGTCGAAGCGGGCAAGCCGATCCGCGACAGCGAGGGCGAGGTGACGCGGCTGATCGACACCTTCTCGATCGCCGCCGAGGAAGCGACGCGGATCTACGGCGAAGTCCAGCCGCTCGACATCTCGCCGCGGGCCAAGGGCTACATGGGCGTGTGGAAGCGGGTGCCGATCGGGCCGTGCAGCTTCATCAGCCCGTTCAACTTCCCGCTCAACCTCGCCGCGCACAAGATCGCCCCGGCGATCGCGGTCGGCTGCCCGTTCGTGATGAAGCCGGCGAGCCTGACTCCGCTCGGCGCGCTGATCATGGGCGAGGTGCTCGCCGAGTGCGACGTGCTGCCCGAGGGCGCGTTCTCGATCCTGCCGGCGCACCGCGAGGGCGCCGACATGTTCACCGAGGACGAGCGGCTCAAGCTGCTCTCGTTCACCGGCTCGCCGGCGGTCGGCTGGGCGCTCAAGGCCAGGGCGGGGAAGAAGAAGGTCGTGCTCGAGCTCGGGGGCAACGCGGCGGTGATTGTCGATGCCGATGCCGACCTCGACCACGCGCTCGAACGGATCGTGTTCGGCGCGTTCTATCAGTCGGGGCAGAGCTGCATCGGGGTGCAGCGGATCCTGGTCCACGACAGCGTCTACGACCGCTTCCGCGACATGCTGGTGGCGAAGACCAAGACGCTCGTCGCCGGCAATCCGCACGATCGCGAGACGTTCATCGGGCCGATGATCTCGGAGAAGGAGGCAAGGCGCCTCAAGGGGTGGATCGACGAGGCGGTCGCCGCCGGCGCGACGCTGCTCACCGGCGGCGGGCTCGAGGGGGCGATGCTCGAGGCGACGCTGCTCGAGAATGTGCCCAGGGTCTGCGCGGCCAACCGGGAGGAGGCGTTCGGCCCGCTCGCCAACCTGATCCGCTTCAGCGAGTGGGATGAGGCGCTCGAAGTGGTCAACGACAGCAAGTTCGGGCTCCAGGCGGGCATCTTCACGCGCGACATCCACAAGGTGCTCGAAGCGTGGGACCGGCTCGAGGTCGGCGGTGTGGTGGTCAACGACGTCTCGAGCTACCGCGTCGACAACATGCCCTACGGCGGGGTCAAGGATTCGGGGCTCGGCCGCGAGGGCGTGCGCTTCGCGATCGAGGACATGACCGAGATCAGGAACCTGGTGATCCGGCGGGTGTGAGACGGGGGTGGTGCGGCCTGCAAGGTCTGCCCTCCCGACAGCGACGTGGGCAGAAATCGCGGACCCCGAGCCTGACTTCTCCTTTTCGTCATCCCGAACTTGTTTCGGGACCCATTCATCTACAAGCGCAGAGATATCGGTTTGAAGCACATCCTCGGAGGCAGGATCGCGCAACCGTGCTGCGTGATCAGCGCAGTATGGTCCGAGCCGGCTCCGGCTGCCCGATGGCTCCCGAAACAAGTTCGGGATGACGGTCGGGAGGAAGGGCGAGGGAAGTTCGGAACGAACAACCGGCGTGGGCGATCATCTCGAATGGTCTTAGACTTCGCCCTCGCCATCGGCTAGGCGTCCTCCAGCAGCAGCAGCTCGCAGTGCACCCGCATCAGCGGCGGATCGAGCCGGTGGTCGACGTCGGTCACCGTCGCATCGGCGACGAGCTGGCCCGGAATGGCAAACTCGTGCTCGGCAAGTAGCGCGACGAACAGCTCGCCGGCCTCGACCGCCTCGGCCCCCTCGAACCCCAGTTCGAGCCGGTGGCGCGAGCCCGTGAAGGTGATGCTGGCCCACGGCTTCTCGCCGTGTTCGACGATCGTCGCCCGGCCTTGCGCCAGTTCGAGCAGCGCATCGCGCAACTCGTCGGTAGTGCCGCGCCGCGGACGGACGGGCGGACAGGTCAGCAGGGGCTCATACGGCATGGCGGTCCTCGGCATAAGTGTTCATGAAATGTTCCACCCGTTTTTCGGTCTGGGCTCGCGGCTCGCGGCCATTGCGCAGGTCGAGCACGAAACGCGGATCGCGCGTGGCGAGGCGGCCGAACTTCGTCGCGGGCATCCCGGTGCGGCGCAGGAAGACTTCGATCTTTCGGATGAGCATGGGTTCCTCCGGCGAGTCGCTCTCGAATCGGTGGTCGCGCGCGAAATCCTACTTGTCTAGGAAAAATACGCGTGTAGGAAGTGTTCTCGACGCTACCGCAGGAAATCGCCATGGATCCGCGTGAAAGACTGGCCGAACTGGCGCGCGAGCGAGGCAGCAGCCTCGCCGCGCTCTCGCGTATGCTCGGCCGCAATTCGACTTACCTGCAGCAGTTCATCACCAAGGGGAGCCCGCGCAAGCTCGAGGAAGCCGACCGGCGCAGGCTGGCGCAGTTCTTTGGCGTGAGCGAGTCCGAACTCGGCGCTCCTGAGGATTTATCCTACGATTCGCGGGGGGAGTGGGTCGAAGTGCCGCGCCTGCCACTGGAGGCCTCGGCCGGCCCCGGTTCGATGAGCGCAGCCGAGATCCCCTTCGACGCCTTCCGCTTCTCGCGCCGCTGGCTGCGCGAGCAGGGGCTCGACTCGGCGATGCTGTCATCGATTCGGGTCATGGGCGATTCGATGGACCCGCTGCTGCGCGACGGCGACGAGATTCTCGTCGACCGCACCCCGCGCCCGTTCCGCGAAGGCGTCCACGTAGTCCGCCTCGGCGAGGCGCTGCACGTCAAGCTGCTCCAGGCCGTGCCACCCGACCGGCTGCGGCTGATCAGCAAGAACCCGGCCTACGAGCCGGTCGAAGTGCCGATGGCCGACGTCGACGTCGTCGGGCGCGTGGTTTGGAAGGGCGGGCGGCTGTGATAGGCTGCGCGGCACGATGAGGTGCCGCCTCTGCGGCTGGCTGCGCGATTGCTTCTTTCCGCCTGAAGTCGCGGGTTGCTCGCACGCTTGATGACGGGGGCGAGTTCGGCAGGCGCCAGATTCCCGAGAGCTTCCGCATGCTGCTGGCGATGGCCGGATCCCGTTGTGAAGGCCATGCTCCCGCGGCGAACGGGACGGGCGCTTTCGAGGATTGACCTTCCCTCGTCTGTTGGCCCCGCCAGCCCGCAAATGCGGGAACCCGGCCGGCTTCGAGGTGCGGGTCGGCAGTGACGAAGGGATTGGATTTCACTCCCCGCCAAGGGATAATCAGCGCAACCGAACGAGGGAGAGGAACGGCGATGAGAATTCGGCCCGTCATCATGGCGGCGCTGCTGCTGGCAGTGCCACCGGTCGCGCAGGCGCAGGAACGCGAGCTGACCCTCGAGCAGCGGGTCGAGCGGATGGAGGCCGAGTCCGCGATCCGCCGCATGCTGGTCGAGTACGGCAAGTTCCTCGATTCACGCGACTACGCCGCCTACGCGGCGCTGTTCGCGCCCGATGGGGTCTGGCAGGGCGGCTTCGGGACCTTCACCGGGCCGGCGGCGATCGAGGCCATGCTGCGCGCCAACCTCGGCGAGCCCGAGCCGGGGTTCGTCAACAAGTCGAACTTCCACATGTTGACCAACCCGCTGATCACCATCGACGGCGACCGCGCGCACGTGGAATCGAAGTACCTGTTCTGGACCGCCTCGCCCGAGAACCGGCCGACGCCACTGATCGCCGGGCGCTACCTCGACGAGTTCGTGCGGGTGAACGGCGAGTGGAAGATTGCCCGGCGCACGACCTGGGGCGAGATTCCCTTTCGCGATCCCGACGCGCCGCCCGCGCCAGGCGGCGGGCCAGCGGCAGCGCCGGCGCCTGCGTCGGCCGATGCCCGCATCCGCGAGCTCGAGGACCAGCTGGCGATCCAGCGTATCCTCGTCGAATACGCGGCGCGGATCGATGCGCAGGACTTCGACGGCTATGCCGACCTGTTCGCCCGCGAGGGCGAATGGCGCAACGGCAACACCGTCCGCCGGGGGCGCGAGGACATCAAGCAGCTGCTGGTCGGCCTGTTCGGCAACCCGCCGCCGGGGTTCGTCAACATGGAGAGCTACCACCTCGTCTCCAACCCGCAGATCGAGGTCGACGGCGACCGCGCCACCGCGCGCTCGCGCCACCTGCTGATCATGCGCGGCCCCGACGGCAGCCCGGTGCCCGAGTTGACCGGCCTCTACGAGGACGAGTTCATCCGCGAGGACGGGGAGTGGAAGATCCTCCGCCGCGTCGACAACCCGATCATGCCGACGCGCGAGGAATGGGCGCGGGAGATGGCAGCGAGGAGGGGGCAGGCGCCCTCATCCAGCTCCGACTAGGGCCCGCTTCGCGAATCCAGGTCTGCGCATCCTTCTCCCGGTGGGAGAAGGAGGAGGCAGCGCAGCTTGGATGACGGCTCCTTGCACCGCGGCCCGATTGCCGCCACCTAGCCGTCATGCCCGAAAGCCCGCTCCGCGCCGCGATCATTCCCGTCACGCCATACCAGCAGAACTGCTCGCTGGTCTGGTGCACGAAGACGATGCGTGGGGCGCTGGTCGATCCGGGCGGCGAGCTCGACAAGCTCAAGTCCGCCGCGGCCCGGGCCGGCGTCACGCTCGAAAAGATCCTGCTGACCCACGGCCATGCTGACCACTGCGGCCAGGCGGGGCTGCTGGCGCAGGAGCTGGCGCTGCCGGTCGAGGGCCCGCACGAGGCGGACCGCTTCTGGATCGCCCGCCTCGAGGACGACGGGCCGCGCTTCGGGATCGAGACCAGGGTGTTCGAGCCCGACCGGTGGCTCCACGATGGCGACACCGTGCGGTTCGGCGAGGTCGAGCTCGAGGTGATCCACTGCCCGGGGCACACGCCGGGGCACGTGGTGTTCTTCCATCGGCCGACCCGGTTCGCTTTCGTCGGCGACGTCCTGTTCCAGGGTTCGATCGGCCGCACCGACTTCCCGATGGGCAACCACCGCGACCTGATCGAGGCGATCACCGGCAAGCTCTGGCCGCTCGGCGACGAGGTGACTTTTGTGCCCGGCCACGGCCCGACCAGCACGTTCGGCCGCGAGCGCGCGAGCAACCCGTTCGTCGGCGACGCGGCGCTTGCCGCGGGGCGCTAGCGCGAAATCCCGTCGCGTGGTCGAAAACCGGGTGAGCGGCGCCCGGGGATCTGCTCGAACCGCGGCCGATGGACGCCCACGCCCGATACGTGTTCGACGCCTTCGAGAAGAGCGGGTCGGGCGTGTCGTTCGTCGTCAACGACGTCGAGACCGCGCCGAGCTACATGGTCACCTACGGCTGGTCGGTGAACTTCGGGCTTCCCGAGTTCATCCTGTTCGGCGACCCGATGATGCGACTCGACTGGCAGCGGATCTACCGCGAGCTGATCGTTGCGACCGACACGGTGCCGGCGATCGAGGACGTCCAGCGCTGGCCGATCGAATACCGCGGACATCCGCTGGTCAGCGTGAAGGTCCACCGTTCCAACCTCGCCGCTGGCTGGTTCGAGGAGGCCTTGTTCCACCGCAAGCGCGCCGGCCTGTCCGACGAGGCGCCGCTGACGGCGCACCAGCTGTTCTGGGCCGACCGCGACGGCAAGTTCCCTTGGGAGGAGGCGGGGCGGCATTCGATTACCCATCGCTGGCTCCAGCCGCCGCTCTACGAGCCGGACGTCCGGCTGGGCGATACGCGGCCCCGCAAGGACAGCCTCCGGCACCGGGCCGAAGTGCTGATCCTCTGCAACCCGGGCCTGTAGGGGGCGGGCGCACCAGCGACCGGCACCTCAGGAACTATACCAATTGGTCGAAGCACGGGTCGCTTCCATTGCACCCTCATGCGCGGCCGCATGGCGGCAAGCAGGAGATTGGTAATGAAGGCACTCGTCTACCGGGGCCCGGGCCAGAAAGCCCTCGAGGACCGACCCAGGCCCGAGCTTGCGGACGCAGGCGATGCGATCGTCCGCGTGACCCGCACCACGATCTGCGGGACCGATCTTCACATCCTCAAGGGCGACGTGACGACCTGCGCGCCCGGCCGGGTTCTCGGCCACGAGGGTGTCGGCGTCGTCGAAGCCGTCGGCAGCGGCGTGAGCGCGTTCAGGCCCGGCGATCGCGTCCTGATCTCGTGCATCACGTCCTGCGGTCGCTGCGACTATTGCCGCCGCGGGATGTATTCGCATTGCGCGACCGGCGGATGGATTCTCGGCAACAAGATCGACGGCACCCAGGCCGAGTACGTGCGCGTCCCGCACGCCGACACCAGCCTTTATCCCCTCCCGGCAGGCGCCGACGAGGAGGCTCTGGTGATGCTGAGCGACATCCTGCCGACCGGCTTCGAATGCGGCGTGCTCAACGGAAAGGTGCAGCCGGGCGGCACCGTCGCCATCGTCGGCGCCGGGCCGATCGGGCTCGCGGCGCTGCTGACCGCGCAGTTCTACTCGCCTGCCGAGATCGTCATGATCGACCTCGACGACAACCGGCTCGAGGTCGCGACGCGCTTCGGGGCGACCCGCACGCTCAACAGCGGCCGCGCAGACGTGCTCGACGAGGTTCGCAAGCTGACCCACGGCCGCGGCGTGGACACGGCTATCGAGGCGGTCGGCGTCCCGGCGACGTTCCTGTTGTGCCAGGATCTCGTCGCCCCGGGAGGCGTGATCGCCAACGTCGGCGTCCACGGGACCAAGGTCGACCTTCACCTCGAAACGCTCTGGTCGCGCAATATCGCCATCACCACGCGGCTGGTCGACACGGCTACGACGCCGATGCTGCTCAAGGTGGTCAGTTCGGGGAAGATCGACCCGGCGAGGCTGATCACGCATCGTTTCGCGCTGGCGGACATTCTCGAGGCCTACGACACTTTCGGCCGCGCCGCCGAGACCGGTGCGCTGAAGGTGATCATCGAGACCTGAGGGCCTCGGGCCAATGACCTGACGATCGATCGGCTGGAATTCCTCGTTCCGGATTGGCGGGAGGCCGACGTCTGGTTTTGCGGTCCCGCGGGCTTCGGCCAGGCGATGCGGCCTCCCCTGCTGGCGCGAGGACTGCCGCCGGAACGCTTCCACCAGGAGCTGTTCCAGATGCGATAGGCCGTGCGGCGGCTAGTTGCCCTGCCACAGCTCGGGCCGCGCCTCGAGGTAGCTCGTCAGCCAGTCGGCGCGCTTGCGGTGGTCCTCGAGGTTGCCGTGATAGTCGCAGGCGCTGTCCTCGAGGCCGAGGTTGCCGAGTTCGGGGAACAGGATCGTGCGGATGCCCAGAGCGCGGGCGGCCGCCTCGATGCGTTGCCTGGCGGCGTCGCTCATCGCCGCGGTCTGGCGCCCGGGCTGGCCGGGCGTGCGCGGCCAGACCACGAGTACCGCGGCCTCCGGCGCCCGGCGATGCAGCTCGGCGAGCAACGGCTCGTAGGCGGCGACGAAGGCCTCGGCGAAGGCTTCGTCCGAGGGCCACTGCTCGTCGGGGCCGAGCGGGGTCGAGAAGTCGTTGGTGAACAGCCCGAGCACGACGATTTGCGGCTGCCAGCTCGCGTTGTGCCATTCGCCCTCCTGGGAGGGCAGGGCACGCGGGTAGAGCGCGGGGAGCGGCGCCTCGGGGGCCTCACCGGCATAGTTGCGGATCAGCCCGCGGCCGGAGATGGCGATAACCTGGTAGTCGGCATCGAACCGCTTCGCGACCAGGGCCGGGTAGGCCGCCTGCGTATCGCTGAGCAGGCGGACCTCCTCCTTGGTGCACTGCCGCGTGGTCGAGCGAATGCCGTAGCCGGCCATGATCGAATCGCCGATGAACTCGATCTGCCGCGCGCGCGGCGGGGCGAACGCGAGCGGGCGCGCGCCCGCGGAGACGTAGAACCCGGCGAACGTCTCGGGCAGGCCGATGCTCTCGGTGACCTTCTCGAGCCGCAGTCGGTGCGGCCGGTCGGCAAGGCCGGTCACGGTGACCTCGGCGGTCCCCGGCTGGGCGAGCGCGATCGGCGGCAGGTCGTCGATGTGCAGGCGGTACTCGTTGGCCGGATCGTCGAACTTGAGCACCACGCTTTCGCCGTGGAACGCGGCCTCGAAATAGACCCCCGGCCATTCGTGGCGGTACGCCGTCGCCCCGGCGGGAAGCGGCGCCGGTATCCGCTCGGCCACCACCCGCCCGCCGACGCGGACCGGCAGCGTCTGCATTTCGGCAGTGATCGACCGGTTGTCGCGGTCGATTGTCACGGTCTGGGCGTGGGATACGCCGACGGCAGGGGCCACGAGGATCGCGGCGGCGAGGAAAGGGCGCAGCATGGTTTCGCAGATATCGCCCAACGCGCGCGGGCGAAACCGCGCTCCTTGCGCACCTGCGAAAAATCGCTATAGGGCGCGCCTTCGCCGCATGGCCGATCCCGAGGCGCCGCCCTTGCACCCGCGAGAGGCTTGGCCTAGGGCCGCCGTCAACGACGACTTTATAGACTTCAAGGAACAGGTGCCGCGATGGCTGTCCCTAAGAGAAAGACTACGCCCTCTCGCCGGGGCATGCGCCGCTCGCACGATGCGCTCAAGGTCGAGGCGTTCCACGAGTGCCCCGATTGCGGCGAACTGAAGCGCCCGCACAACCTGTGCACCGCTTGCGGCCACTACAACGGACGCGAGATCGTTTCGGTCGGCCTCTAAAGGCCGGAAAGTCAGGGATTAGCGCATGAGCCTGCCGCGTATCGCCGTTGATGCGATGGGCGGCGACGAGGGCGTGCGCGTGATGGTCTCCGGGGCCGCGCTGGCGCGGCGGCGGCACGACAAGTTCAAGTTTCTGCTGGTGGGCGACGAGACGCGGATCAAGGCTGCGCTCGAGAACCACCCGAACATGCGCAACGCCTCGGAAATCCTCCACTGCGACGACGTCGTCGCCGGGGACGAGAGGCCGACCGCAGCGTTGCGCCGCGCCAAGAAGACTTCGATGGGCCTCGCGATCGAGGCGGTGAAGAAGGGCGACGCGGGCGCCGCGGTCAGCGCCGGCAACACCGGCGCGCTGATGGCGATGTCGAAGCTCGCGTTGCGCACGATGCCGGGGATCGACCGGCCGGCGCTCGCCGCGCTGATGCCGACGCTGGAGGAGCACGACGTGGTCATGCTCGACCTCGGCGCGAATACCGAGGCCGACGCGCGCAACCTCGTCCAGTTCGCGATCATGGGCGCGGCCTACGCGCGGATCGTCACCGGCGTCGACAAGCCGCGCGTGCGGCTGCTCAACATCGGCACCGAGGAGACCAAGGGCACCGGCGAGCTGCAGGAAGCCGCGCAACGCCTGCGCGCCGCGACCGGACTGGCGCTGAGCTTCGAAGGCTACGTCGAGGCCGACAAGATCAACCGCGGCGATTTCGAGGTCGTGGTCACCGACGGCTTCTCGGGCAACATCGCCCTGAAGGCGATCGAGGGCGCTGCGCGGTTCGTCACCGACCTGCTCAAGAACGCCTTCCGCTCGTCGCTGCGTTCGAAGATCGGTTTCCTCGTGTCGCGCCCGGCGACCGAGCTGCTGCGCCACCACCTCGACCCGAACAACCACAACGGCGCGGTCTTCCTCGGCCTCAACGGGGTGATCGTGAAATCGCACGGCGGGGCCAGCGCCGCCGGGGTCGCCAACGCGGTCGCGGTTGCCGCGCGGCTGCTCGAGGACAACCTCACCGAGCGCATCGCTGCCGACCTCGCCGAGCTCGGCGAGCAGCGCCTGCGCGACAACGGCAAGGTCGGAGCTTCGAGTTGATCCGTTCCGTATTCAAGGGCTCCGGCTCGGCGCTCCCCGCCCGGTGCATGACCAACGACGAGCTGGCCGAGCGAGTCGACACCAGCGACGAGTGGATTCGCGAGCGTACCGGCATCGGCACGCGCTACGTCGCGGGCGAGGGCGAGACGACCGGCACGCTGGCCACCGCGGCGGCCCGCGCGGCGCTGGCCGACGCCGGCATCGCGGCGAGCGAAGTCGACCTGATCGTGCTGGCGACGGCTACGCCCGACCATACCTTCCCGGCGACCGCGACCGCGGTCCAGGCCGAGCTCGGCTGCAACGGCGGCATTGCGTTCGACGTCGCCGCAGTGTGCTCGGGCTTCCTCTACGCGCTGGCGACAGCTGATTCGATGCTGCGCACCGGCATGGCCCAGTGCGCGCTGGTGATCGGCGCCGAGACCTTCAGCCGCATTCTCGACTGGGAGGACCGCGCGACCTGTGTGCTGTTCGGGGACGGTGCCGGGGCGATGGTGCTGCGCGCCGAGGACGTGGCCGAGGACGGGCCCGGCGTGCTTGCCACCAGGCTCCACGCCGACGGCGCGCACCGTGGCCTGCTGCACACCGACGGCGGGCCCTCGACCACTGGCACCGTCGGCAAGGTGCGGATGAAGGGCCGCGAGGTGTTCCGCCACGCGGTGGTCAACCTCGCCGAGGTGCTGTCGGAAGTGCTCGAGGCGAGCGGCCGCCGCGCCGACGAGATCGACTGGGTGGTGCCACACCAGGCCAACCTCAGGATCCTCGACGCAACCGCGCGCAAGCTCGGGCTGCCGTTCGAGAAGGTCGTCGTCACCGTCGACCGTCACGCCAACACCTCGGCCGCCTCGGTCCCGCTGGCGTTCGACGAGGCGCGTCGCGACGGGCGCATCAAGGCCGGCGACCTCGTCATGCTTGAGGCGATGGGCGGCGGGTTCACCTGGGGCGCGAGCCTGCTCAGGGTCTGATCCGGCGGGATTGGGGGAAATCCCCAGCACCTCCTTGCCAAAAGCACGCTATTCAGCCATTTGCGCAGCAAGGTCGCCAGTAATTCTGCATTGGGGAGGAACGCACGTCATGATGCGATCCGTTGGCACGCTCACCCGCGCCGATCTGGCCGAAACGATCAACCGCAAGATGGGCTTTTCCCGGGCCGAGAGCCTCGACCTCGTCGAGGAAATCCTCGCCAAGATGTGCAACGCGATGGCCGAAGGCCAGAACGTCAAGATCTCGGGCTTCGGCAGCTTCATCCTGCGCGACAAGCGTGAGCGCGTGGGCCGCAACCCCAAGACCGGAGTCGAGGTGCCGATCACCCCGCGACGGGTCATGACTTTCCGCGCGAGCCAGAAGCTCAAGGACCGGATCGCCAAAGGCGCATGACGGAGACGTTCGCCTTCGACGACGGCAAGGCCCCCGAGGCATTGCGCACGATCGGTGAGGTGGCGAACGCCTTCGGCATCCGCCAGCACGTGCTCCGCTACTGGGAGCAGCAGTTTCCGATGCTCCGCCCGCTCAAGCGCAGCGGCGGCCGGCGCTACTACCGTCCCGAGGACGTCGCGCTGGTGCAGACGATCGACCGGCTGATCAATCGCGAAGGCTACACGCTCAAGGGCGCGCGCCAGGCGATCGAGAACGGGACGGCGAACGCACCGGCAGCAGCCGCCCCGGTCGCGACGGCCTCCCCAGCGGTGCCAGACATCCGCCCACAGCTGCGCGCGATCCGCGACCGGCTGGCCGCCGCGCTTGCGGCCTGAAGGCCGCGAAACGCCGCGTCGCTCCGACAAGCCTGACCCTGTCATCCCGGCGAAAGCCGGGACCGCGATGCCACTGGCGCTGCACCAGTGCGCACTCGACTGGCGCCGCGTGTGCGGAACCAGGTCCCGGCTTTCGCCGGGATGACGGCATTCCGGAGTCTGGATGAGAGGCCCGTAGCCCTCGCCATGCAACACTCTGCTCCGCCCCTCGACCAACCCCTCGAAGGGGTCAGCATGACCTTGGCGCGCGGCGCCTGCAGGACCATATCGATAAGATCGATGACGGGGGGAGACGCATGAAAATCCTGGCATTGCTGACAGTTGCCGCGGGCATGGCGCTCTCCGCCCCCGCCCAGGCGCAGGACGCTGCCGGCGACTGGTCCGGCACGCTCGTGGTCAACGAGAGCCTGAGCGTGCCGCTCGTGGTCCACATACGCCGCGATGACGCTGGTGCGCTCAGCGGGACGATGGACAGCCCGAGCCAGGGCGCGACGGGTATCCCTCTGGCCGGGGTCGAAGTCGCGGACGGGCGGCTGGTGTTCACCGTGCCGGCGATCCAGGGCCGCTATGAAGGCACATGGGACCCGGCGGAGAGCCGCTGGAAGGGCCAGTGGAGCCAGGGTGGAGGTAGCCTGCCGCTCGAGCTGGCGGAGCCGCCGCCGCCTCCGCCGCTGCCGGCAGGCTGGGGCCCGCCGGCTGATAGCGAGATCGCGGCGCTGATAGCCGCGCGGATCGCCCCGCGCGTCGGACAGGGGCTGGTCGTCGGCGTCCTCGAGCCCCACGGCTCGCGCGTGGTCGCCGGCGGGCCGCAGGGCGGCGAAGCGTTCGGCGGCGACACGCTGTTCGAGATCGGGTCGATCTCGAAGGTGTTCACCGCGCTGATCCTCGCCGACATGGCGGGTAAGGGCGAAGTCTCGCTCGACGATCCGGCGGAGAAGTACCTCCCCGAGGGCGCGAGGATGCCCGAGCGCGGACGCAGGATCACCCTGCGCGACCTCGCTACGCACGTCTCGGGCCTGCCGCGGCTGCCCGACAACATGCCCTTCGCCGACCCGGAGGACCCTTACGCCGATTACACCGAGGCGATGATGCTCGAGTTCCTCGCGGGCTACGAATTGCCGCGCGACGTCGGCGAGCGCTGGGAATACTCGAACCTCGGCGTCGGCCTGCTCGGTTACCTGCTCGGCCGCGCGGCGGGCACGGACTACGCGACGCTGCTCCGTGAACGGATCACCGGGCCGCTCGGCATGGCCGACACGGTCATCGAGCTGTCGCCCGAGCAGTACGCGCGGTTCGCCCCGGGCCACGATGCCTACATGCGGCCGACCAAACCCTGGCGCCTGCCGGCGCTCGCCGGCGCGGGGGCGATTCGCTCGACCGTGGACGACATGCTCAGGTTCGCCGCTGCGGCGCTCGATCCGGATTCGCCGATCGGCCCGGCCATGCGCACCGCGCTGTCGCTGCGAACCGGGAGCGGCAGCCCGCGGACCGAACAGGCGCTCGGCTGGCTGGTCATGCACCCCGAGCCCGGGCGCGAGGTGCTGATGCACAACGGTGGCACGGGCGGCTACCGCTCGACGCTGGCGCTCGAGCCGGCGAATAGCACCGCGGTCGTGGCGCTGGCCAACTCGTCCGCCGAGCCTTCGGCGACCGACCTTGCGCTGCACGTGCTGGTCGGCTCACCCGTGGCTCCCACGCCACCGGTGCCGGCCCCGCCTCCAGCCCCGGTTGCGCGGACCGAGATCACGCTGCCTCCTGCCGAGCTCGACCGGCTGGCCGGCCGCTACGACTTCGGCGGCGGAGTGGTGTTTACGATCACTCGCGCCGGCAACGAGCTGCGCGCCCAGCGCGAGGGCGCTGTCACCGGTCCGGCGCTGCCGATCTATCCGGAGACGCCGCTGAGCTTCTTCTGGAAGGCCGTCGACGCGCAGCTGGTCTTCACCACCGATGATGGCGGGACGATCACCGGCGCGAAGTTCAAGCAGGGGGCGCTGGAGCTGAGCGGGACACGCGTCGGCCCCTAGCGCCTCTCCCGAAAAGAGGGACAGTCCCTATTTCTTGCGCCCGCGCCGCTGCCTGCCGAAAGGAGGGACTGTCCCTCTTTTCACGCCGCCGCCCGCTGCGCCTGCCGCTCGAGCATCACCTCGGCGATCTGGATCGCGTTGAGCGCGGCGCCCTTGCGCAGGTTGTCGCCGACCACGAACAGCGCGAGGCCGTGCGGCACCGTGCGATCCTTGCGCACGCGGCCGACGAACACCGGGTCGGCCCCGGTCGCCTCGAGCGGGTTGGGGACGTCGGTCACGACCACGCCCGGCGCCTCGCGCAGCAGGGCGAGCGCCTGCTCGGGCTCGAGCGGCCGCTCGAACTCGACATTGAGCGACAGTGCGTGGCCCGTGAACACCGGCACGCGCACGCAGGTGCCCGAGACCGGGAGTTCGGGGATGCCGAGGATCTTGCGGCTTTCGTCGCGCAGCTTGAGCTCTTCCTCGGTATAGTCGTCCTCGCCGAGCACGTAGTTGAGCGGCACCACGTTGAATCCGATCGGCACCGCCCACTTGCGCGGTTCGCCGAGGTCGACCGCGTCGCCCTTGCGCGCGAGCGCGTCGCTGCTCTCGGCGCCGGCCACGAGCTGCTCGTGCAGCACCTGCACGCCTTCCATGCCGCCGCCCGAAACCGCCTGGTAAGTGCTCGCGATGATGCGCCTGAGACCCGCTGCGTCGTGCAGCGGCTTGAGCACCGGCATCGCCGCCATCGTCGTGCAGTTCGGATTGGCGATGATCCCCTTGGGCAGCGTGTCGAGCGCCTCGGGGTTCACTTCGGAGACGACCAGCGGCACTTCGGGGTCGGCGCGCCAGGCCGAGCTGTTGTCGATCACCACCGCGCCCGCGGCCGCCGCGCGCGGGGCGAGCTTCTTCGAGGTCGAGCCACCGGCCGAGAAGAATACCAGGTCGAGCCCGGCGAAGTCGGCGGTCTCGGCGTCCTCGACAGGGATAGCCTGCCCTTCGAACTCGACGGTCTTGCCCGCCGAGCGCGCCGAGGCGAACAGCCGTAGCGAGGCGAGCGGGAAGTTCCGTTCGGCGAGCAGCTCGCGCATCATTCCGCCGACGAGGCCGGTCGCACCGACGATGCCGACATGGGGCTTTGCGGGAAGGGAACGGTAATCGGTCATCGCACTACGTCTCCTGCTGGGCGGAGGCGCGGGACCGGGTTTTCCTTGGAAGACCTGCCCCGCGTTCTCCGCAGGGCCTGGTCGGGGTGTCCGTTAAGCCGGCACGACCCTGACCGCCCCGCGAGCGCGGGTCGGTTTCGGGGTGGTAATAATCTTGCCGGTCGTGAACATCGCGTGTGGCCTTAATGTCGCTGGCAGTGCTTGTAAACCATCGATCATTAACGATTGCGGGCGTGGGCCCACGTCGCCGCCCGCGCGGATCTGTCACGCGGGCGCGGGATTGCGGCACCGTGGAGCCACCGGGTTAGGGGTGTCGCCTGGCGCGATACTCTGCGCTGGCCGATAGGTGGGTCCCGAAACGAGTTCGGGATGACGGGGTAGGATTGAGCGGAGCTGCGGCCGCTAGCGCACCTGTTCCGGCCCCAGCTCGGGGTCGAGGTCGCGCGGGCGAGCGAGGTGGACGAGCTTGCCGCAGCCGGGCGCGCAGTCGGCCCAGCGGTCGATCGCCAGCTCGAGCACTGCGAAAGTCGCGGTCGGGTATTTCTCGGTGACCTCGTCGAACAGCACGTTCTCGTTCTCGGGTGCGACGAGGTCGAAAACCAGTTCCTGCAGACCGGGATTGTGGCCGGCGACGAGTACCGCCCGCGGCGCGTCCTCGATTTCCTGCAGCAGCGTTATCAACGCGTCGCTGTCGGCAAGATAGAGGCGCTCGTCCCACCGGGTCGGGATGTCGAGCCGGGTGGCCTCGAGCGTGCGCCTGACGCGCTCGGCGGGGCTTGCGAGCAGCAGGTCCCAGGCGATGCCGTGGGCGCGGATGTGCCCGCCCATGACCGCAGCCCCGCGCTTGCCGCGGTCGTTGAGGCCGCGGTCGTAGTCGCGCAGCGACATGTCGTCCCAGTCGGACTTGGCGTGGCGCAGAAGGCCCAGAGTCTTCACGGCCCGCTCACTTCATTCCCGCTCCTGCTCGCGCGCGGGAACCGCGCTCTCGCCCCCGCTCGAACAAACACCCGTGGCCACCCGTTGTAAAGCCTCGTCCAGGGCCACCCTGCGGACAGGCGTACCCGGCGGGAAGGCGCTCAGCAGGCGCGTCGGGAAGGCGGGCGAGAGGACCACGAAATGGCCGCTGTCGTCGGCGGAGCGGATCAGCCGGCCGAACGCCTGCGCGAGCCGCGCGCGGATGATGCGGTCGTCATAGGCGCTTCCGCCGCTGGCAACGCGGCGTGCACGATGGAGGATCGTCGGCTTGGGCCACGGGACCTGCTCGAGCACCACGCAGCGCAGCGACTCGCCGGGCACGTCGACTCCGTCGCGGAGCGCGTCGGTGCCGAGGAGGCTCGCCTTCGGGTCGTCGCGGAAGATGTCGACCAGCGTGCCGGTGTCGATGGGGTCGACGTGCTGCGCGTAGAGCGGCAGCCCGGCACGCGCGAGCCGGTCGGCGATGCGGCCGTGGACCGCGCGCAGCCGGCGGATCGCGGTGAACAGCCCGAGCACGCCCCCGCCGCAGGCTTCGATGATCCGCGCGTACGCGCCCGCGAGCGCGGCGAGGTCGCCTTTCGGCACGTCGGTCACGATCAGCACCTCGGCGCGGCTCGCGTAGTCGAACGGGCTCTCGGCGCTGATCAGTATCGGCGCCCCGTCGAGGTGCAGTGCGCCCGAGCGGGCCAGCGCAGCATTCCAGTCCTCACCGTCGCGCAGCGTCGCGCTGGTCAGCATGACCCCGTGCGCCGGTTCGAGCACGACCTTGGCGAACGGCTTCATCGGGTCGAGGAAGCGCCGGTGCAGCCCGACGTCGTACTCGCGCGCGTCGGAGCGCTCGACAGCAAGCCAGTCGACGAAGTCGGGATCGGCCGGCCCACCGAGTCGGTCAAGCAGCGCTTCCCACGCGGCGAGCGTGTCGATCCGCCAGGCCAGCGAGTGCCGCGCGCCCTCGATCCGCGCGCGGCCCGAGCCGTCGAGCCAGTCCGGCCCGTCCTCGACCAGCGCCTCGAGCCGCACGCCGAGCCGGATCAGCGGCTGGCGGATGGCAGCGAGCGCGGCGGCCGCCTGCTGCGCGAGCTCGACGAAATTGCCGTCGAGCTGCGCCGCCTCGGTTTCGATGCCGTAGCCCAAGTCCTGCCCACCGCTCTCGTCGCGGGCGTAAGTCACCGCGCGGACCGCGGCGAGCAGCGCCTCGATCGGTCCGAACGGGTTGCCCTCGGCGATCCGCTGGAGCCAGCCGTCTCCGGGAAGGACCTCGGCCGCCTCGCAGGCCTGGGCGATCGCCTTGCCGCCGGCCTCGTCGTAGTTGGCCACGTCGGCGAGCCGCGCGGCGAGGCCGCGCCGCCGCCCGCGCGAGCCCTTCTCGGGGCCGACGATCCAGCGCTTGAGCTCGATCGCCTCCTGGCCGGTGAGCGACGCGGCGAACGTGCTGTCGGCCGCCTCGAACACGTGGTGTCCCTCGTCGAACACGATCCGCGTCGGCCGCTGCGCGTGGTCGCGCCCGCGCGCGGCGTTGATCATCACCAGCGCGTGGTTGGCGATCACGAGGTCGGCCTGAGCGGATGCGCGCGCGGCGCGCTCGATGAAGCACTTCCGGTAGTGCGGGCAGCCGGCATAGACGCACTCGCCACGCTGGTCGGTCAGCGAGCGGATTGCGCGCTGGCGGAACAGCGTGCCGAGCCAGCCCGGCAGGTCGCCGCCGATCATGTCGCCGTCCTGCGTATAGGCGGCCCAGCGGGCGACGAGATGCGCAAGGATCGCCGCGCGCCCGCCGAACCCGCCCTGCAGCGCATCCTCGAGATTGAGCAGGCAGAGATAATTCTCGCGCCCCTTGCGCACGACCACCGGACGGCTGCCGTCGGGGCGCCTCTCCGGCCAGGCGCGGCGGCTCTCGCGCCGGAGCTGACGCTGGAGGTTCTTGGTGTAGGTCGAGACCCACACCGTGCCCTGCGATTCTTCGGCCCACAGCGAGGCCGGAGCAAGGTAGCCGAGCGTCTTGCCGATCCCGGTGCCCGCCTGGGCAAGCAGCAGGTGCGGCACGCCACGCCGGGACCGCGGGGCGAACACGCGCCCGGCCTCGCGCGCGTAGGCGCGCTGGCCTTCACGGCGCTCGGCATGTTCGCCGGTCAGCTCGGCGAGGCGCGCCTCGATGGCATCGCCCGAAAGCTCGACTTGTGCCGGCTGCGGCCGCTCGGGCGCTTCCTCCCATTCGGGAAGCCGGGCAAACAGCCATTTCTCGGCCCGTTCGGGCTTGCGCACGTGCGGCGCGACGATTGCTGCCCACGGCCAGCGCAGGCGGGCGAGCGACTGCAGAGCGCTCCACGCACCCTCGCGCTCGGGCCAGTCGTCGCTCTCGCAGCGCTCGAGCAGCGCGCCGGCAGCCTCCTGCAGCAGCGCCGGCACCGCGTCATCGACTGCTGGCTCGGGCAGCCCGAGCGCGTGGGCCAGACCCTTGGGGGTCGGCACGACGAACCGCGCAGGGTGGACGAAGGCGAACAGCTCGAGCAGGTCGAGCCCCGAGAGGTCGGGATAACCGAGCCGGGTCGCCACCAGCGGCGCGTTGAGCAGCAGCAACGGGGTGTCAGCCGCAGCGACGATCGCTTCACCCTTGCCGATGGCGCGGGTCCCGCCGCCGGCCGGCCGCAGCCAGGTCCCGGCATGGCTGGCATGAAGCGCGGGAAGGGGGACGGCGGGCATTCCAGCGGCTGTAGCGGCAGCCGGAACGAAAAGTAAACACGGCGGTGCCCGCTGCGCCCGATTTCCCGAGTCGCGGCGTTTCCGACCTGCCAGAGCCGCCTCGGTTCGTCGCGTTCATATCTCGGCTGAACGTTGCGATTGGCCAAAAAAATCGAAGTGAATCAGTGGCTAGGCAAGGAAACAAAGAAACTTAGCGGGAACGCCACCCACAGCCCGGCGGTTTTTCCTTGGCTATGACATACACAACACAATCGACTCGCCTCGCCGGGACTGCGCTGGCCGCAGTTCTGGCGTTCGCTTCGTATCCGGCTCTTGCCCAGGACGCGGTGACGCCGTTCCCGACTGTCGCGCCGCCCGAGCCCGCGCCGGTGATCGTCGTTCCCGACATCGCCCTGCCCGCGCCCGCGCCGACGGTAGTGCTGCCCGCCGAGGTGCCGGAACCGGCGCCGGTGCCCGAGGCTTCGGCCGAACCGGCCCCACCTGCTGCCGCACCCGCCGAGCCGCGTGCGCAGTCGCAAGCGGTGAACCGCGTCGAGAGGACGCCTGCCACTGGTGAACCTGCTGCGGTGACCCAGGCCGGGACGGTAACCGAGTCCGCACCCTCGGCCGAAGTGGATCCGGTCGCGCTGCCTCCCGTGGTCGAGCCGCTGCCACCGCTCGAAGCGGAGCCGGTTGCCGGCCCCGACGCCCGCGTCGATACCGGAATCATCGCCCTTGCGATCGGCGGGCTGATCTTCCTCGCCCTGGCTATCTGGGGATTCATCGCGATCGGCCGCCGCAAGCCGGTTCGCCGCTTTGCGGCCGCCGCTCCCGCTGCCCCCCAGCCGCGCAAGCCCGTCGTCGCGCAAGCGGCTCAGGCGTCGCCGGTCACGGTCGACGCGGCCCCGCGTCGCCAGGTGGTCCAGCCGGTCGTTCCCGCAACGGCTGCGGCCGGTCTGCCCCACGCAGGGGCGTCGGTTGCCCTGCCGCGTCGCCTGCCGGACTCGTTCGAGGAACGCGAGGCGCTGTTCCGCCGCATGGTCGAGGCCAGGCCCGACCGCGCCAACCCGTTCACCGACCGCAAGGCGCGGATGAAGCGGGCCCGGCTGATCATGCAGTCGATCAGGCGCGACTTCGGCGATGTGAAGCCGTGGATCGACCTCACCCAGTACCCGCACAACTGGCCCGAGCTCGCGCGTCAACGCTCCGCCGCTGCCTGAACCAGCCCCCCGGTTCTAGCGGCGAAGCGAGGGGCGGCCCCCACCTCCCGGGGGCCGCCCCGTTAGCGCGTCCGTGCGAAAAATTGGGACAGTCCCTCTTTTCACTCGCCGCGGCACCCTTTCACCCGCTCCGCCAGGCACCGACGGCAAGTGCAGGTGCGCGGGCGTCAGCTGCGCCGGACGCACTGCCAGCTGGCGGCGTCGTTCGGATCGCCGCTGCCGCGGTAGCGGGCGACCTCGGGCCAGGCGCAGTGCGGCCGGACCAGTCCGTTCGGCCCGCCGCCGAGCAGCACGTCGGGCGCGCGGCCGGTCTCGTCCCACGCCTCGAGCGCATCAAGCCAGGCGACCCGGCTGCCGCCCGGCCCGCCGGCGCAGTGACCGACGCCGGGCAGCGTGAAGTAGCGCGCCTGGCTGCGCGTCGCGGGAGCCCGCGCGAGCACTGCCTCGAAGTACTCGTTGGTCGCGACCGGGCTCGGGCCAGGGTCGCTCTCCCCGTGCCACAGCAGCAGCTTGCCGCCGCTGCGGAAGAAGGCGCGCAGGTCGGGATCCCTGGCCTCGTACCACTGCGCGAACTCGCTGCGGCGAACCTGCATCACGTCCTCGAGCGTCATCCCGGCGAGGTCGACCGGGCGGTTGCCGAAGATGATCGGCCACAGCCCGCCGAGCCCGCCGCCGTTGCTCGGGTCGGGCGTGCCGCTCGTGCCGACGAAGGCGGACCAGCCGGCCTCGCCGCCGCGGCTCAGCGGCAGCATCGCCCACTCGCCGTCGGGCGCCCGGGTGCCGGCATAGACCGCCCGCAGCGCCTCGACTTGCGGGGCGCTGAGGCAGGAATCGGTCTTGGCGCCCGTGCACTGGATCTCGGCCGGGTCCCAGCGGCACTGGCGCGGGTCGTTGATCAGGCCGTCCTCGAGCCCGTCGTCGGCATCGCAGGCCTTGAGCGCGGCGCTCTGCGCAAGCTGCAGGTCGGCCGCGGAGAACCCGCCGCTCCTTGCGAAGACCTGGTTGCGCAGCACCGCGCTGGTCTGCGTCTGCAGCGTGTAGACCGGTGCGCCAGCGCTGATCAGGTCGTAGTCGTCGGGATAGCGCTGCGCTTCCATCAGTCCCATGCGCCCGCCGGTCGAGCAGCCCTGGTAATAGGCGCGCCGGTGCGGCTGGCCGTAGTAGGCCGCGACCAGCTTCTTGCCGGTCTCGGTCATCTCGTGGATCGCGCGGAAGCTGAAATCCTTCGCCTTTTCCGGATCGGCCGCCCACGAATTGTCCCACACGTTGCCGATCGGGTGCCCGCCGTCGGTCTGCAGCGTCGCGTAGCCCTTGCGCAGCCCCTCGGAGGCGGTCTGCAATGCGATGTTGCCGATCCACCCGCCGCCGCCGAAGCCGAGCACCTTGCCGTTCCAGCTCGCCGGCAGGCGATAGACCACGCCGATGTTCGACCCCGGGACCGGCGAGAGCGTCGCGGTGACCTCGCAGAAACCCGGCAGCCCGTCGGCCTCCTCGACCCATTTCCCGCTCGCGCTGGTCGCACCCAGCATCGCCGGCGTCACCGCCGCGCAGCGGTCGGCCCCGGCGAGAGCCGGGAAGCTGGCGGAACTCGGCGCGTCGGCCGTCTGGGACGTGCAGGCGGCGGCCAGCACGGCAAGCGATACGACGGCGAGACGTTTTCTCATGGCGACCCTTTCCTTCCCTGCCTTTTGCCAGGACTCGGCGGGGCGTGCCGTCCGAGACCCAGGCGCACGTTCTCAGCTCCCAAACCCCGAACCAGACCCAGGTCGAAACCCAAGGCAACACCGTTCAGGACGGGCGGGTTTGGACGCATCGCGCCGCGCCACATCCCTCACGTCGCCGCGGCGCCCGATACCAACCGTACGTGCGCGATCTGCCAGCCCTCCCGAGCCTTGACGAAATCCATCGCGAGCACGGCGCGTTCCTGGTGGCGGTGCCGCCCGAGGCCTTCGAACCGCGCCATCCGTTCGATGGTCGTGTCCCCGGTCCACGCGATCTCGCGCTCGACGCGGCAGGCGCAGCGGGCGGTGGCGGTGAGCCCGTCCTCGGACAGCGCGAACGACGGCTCGTGGCGGAGGTCCTCGGCGATCGCGCGCAGCCCTTCGCCGAGCTCGACCGAACCCGACGGGGCGATGAACTCGCTGCAGTCGCCGGCGCCGTTGAGATGGCGGACGAACTTGCGCTGCAGCGCCTCGATCGCGCGCTCGTCCTCGAGCCGGGCGAGCTTCGCACGGCTGCCGTCGTCGGCCGCGAGCGCCGCGGCCGGCGCGGCCATCGCCAGCGGCGCGGCGACCAGCGAGCCGGCCTTGAGGAACGCGCGGCGGTCAGTCGAAATCGGGGTCTCGCTCATGGCCTGGTCCTCCACGCATCGGGGCCGAAGAAGCGGTCGACATCGAACTTGCCGGCGTGCCGGGCGGGCGCGCCGACTGCGCTCAGGCTGAGCCCGTTCTTGCCGCAGTGATAGCCGATTCCCGCATCGTGCATCGTGCGCATGTTGAGCAGCAGCGTGCCGAGCGTGCCGTTGCACGCCTCCTCGCACCACCGCGCGAAATAGAGCTGGTCGCGGATCTTCACGAAGTCGCCGGTCCCGCTCCACTCGGTGCCGAAGTGGCCGGTCTCGGCGTTGGGGATGATCCAGCTCGTCGTGTTCGGCGTCGAATAGAGGTGCATCGAGTTGAGCCCCGGCGCGTATTCCCAGGTGAACGCGCGGCCGAGCAGGTCGCGCGTGCGCTGGTGGCGCCGGTTTCCGGGGTCGGGGATGCCCTGGCCGACGATCTTGCCGAACAGCGTCTCGGCGCCTGCCTCGTTGGCGAAGTAGGGGGTGTTGAGGAAGCCGTGGAAGTTCGTCGCCAGCCCGGCGTCGAGATCGGCGACGACGATGTGGCAGTCGTGATTGGGTTCGCCCTGAAGCAGGTGCCCGAAGATGAACGCGCCGGGCATGACTTCCCACGCGTTGTACTTCGCCTGTCGCCAGTCGCCCCGGCCATCCTTACGCCACTGCAGCTGGTCTGCCGAGACGAAGCGGTACTCCATCCGCGGCCCGCCGTCGTATTCGACCGCGAAGCTTCGCGTCGCCAGTGCGCCGCTCGGGGGCGTGCCGTTCCCGGCCATCGGGCTGGGCCGGTCGAACACGTGCGTGTTCTCGGCGACCACGGCGTTGACCTCTTCCGGAGTCATCTTGTCCATCGTCGCGACCGGTCGGTAGATGCGCCGCTCGCCCTTCTTCGCGTTCTCGATCGGGATCGGCTCGGCAGAGAAGTCGCCCAGCTTCTCGAACCGGGCGTTCTGGCCGAGCCACTCGGCGGTGCCGCGGAACATGTAGTACTCGAGCTCGTCGGCCCCGTTGAACCCGAGACGGACGCCCGCCGACTGGAGGCGGTTCGAATCGACCAGGTACATGTGCAGCAGGCCCGAGAACTCGGCCTCGACCCGCGCGAACAGGTAGAGATCCTCGGTCAGCTGGATGTAGTCGGCCGGCGCCGAGTAGCCGCGATTGTCCTTGAGCCGGTCGAGCTCGACCCAGTGGGTGTAAGTGTAGGAACAGTAGTACTCGATCGTACGCAGCCCGGTGTCCTCGGTCCACGCATAGGCGCGGCCTTCCATTCGCACCGTCGGCGCGTGCCGCTCGGCCGGCGGATCGCCGTCGCCGCCCTGGACGTAGCCGTGCCACACCGCGCGGTTGATCTCGCGGGTGTGCGGGGCGGGGCCGCCGCCCCACCACAGCTCGAACACCGTGGCGAGGTTGTTGTGGCGGTCCCAGGCGATCGCCCAGGCCCTGGTCGAACTTGGCACCACGTGGGTGATCAGCGTCACGTGGTCGAGCGTCAGCGCGCCATAGCCGCCGGTCGCGCCATCGAAGGTGACGCGGTTGCCCTCGCCGAACTGCCAGGTCAGCGTGCCGGCACCGTCGGTGACGATCCTCAGCGTCGTGCCGGCCAGGTCGCGCTCGAGCGGCGAGCGGCTGGTCGGTCCGGCCTCCGCGGCCGGGGCCAGCTTGGCCTGGATCTGTGCCTCGGTGAGCTGGGTGTACGGATAGCGGAACAGCGGCACGCTCGGATAGGCTTCAAGCGCCATCTCCGTCTCTCCCTGTCGTCTTGTCGTTTACCGTACCGTGCCGGGTGAGGGTGGTGAGCGCAAGCCGGTAAGTGCCTCAGCGCCGCTCCGTCACCGGCTGCACCTGGGCGTCGTGCAGGCCGTTACCTCGTGGATGTAGCGGTTCATGCCTCGCTCGACCCGGAACAGCTGGCTCGTCGGCGTGCCCGGGTGGTCGGGCGGCAGGCCTGCGTCGATCCACGAGAAGTTGTGGAAGATGCTGACGGTGCCCGCGGTCTCGTCGATCACGAAGCGGCGGTTGCCGGTCCTGATCGGCTGCGGGAACGCGCCCATCGTGCAGGTCTGCCCCTGCGGGTCCCGGCTTCCGGTGTAGATGCGGCCCTCGAGCCGCGCGCAGGGCGTGCCGTGCGGTACCGGCAGCGACGGATCGCCCCAGTTGTCGATGTAGGCTTCGGCCGCCGCGCGGATCGCCTCGCGCGTGTCGCGCCGGTCCGCGGGGATTTCGTCCCAGGTCTCCGCGCGCGTGTGGGTCAGAAACGGCTCGGCGCCGAAGACCCAGTCGTCCTCGTCGGTGACCACCGATTCCATCCGCGCGACCTTGCCGTCCTGGGTGACCTCCATCCGCGTGTGGATCACATAGGGATGCGGATGGGTGGCGGCGACGAGTTCCGTGAAGGTCGCGCACTCGGTCGTGTCGTGGAAGCTGCGGGTGAAGTCGACCGTCAGGGCCTGCGCCAATATCCCTTCGGTCGCGCCCTTCACCACGTCGTTTTCGCCGTAATGGGCATCGGTGGCGAAGGGCAGCAGCGCCGGGTTACCGGTCGACTGGGCCTCGACGTAGGCAGCGGAGATCTCGCGGAGCATCTCGCGCGGGCATTCGGCCCGCGCCTGCGTCGCGAACGCCATCCCGGCGAGGGAGAGCGAACAGGCCATCACCGCGCGGCCGAGATATCCAATCCTACCCATTCTGCGCGCCCTCCCGGCGTTCCTGGCGTTCGTCGTATCGTGCCCGCGCCCAACCGCGGGACATTGCGCTTCAATCGCGCCGCGTGGTTCCCGTATCGAGCGAAGCCGTCTCGACCGGCGCCTGCCGGGTGACGTCGAGGCTTGCCTGGGCCCGCAGCGTGCCGACCTGCACGACGACCGGGCCGTCGGCCGTCGGGTCCTCGACCACGAGCTTGGCCCACAGCGTGTCGCCGTCCTTGAAATACGACGTGACGTCCGCGGCGCGCAGCTCTTCGAGGCTGGCGACGCGCTGGCCGGTTGCCGGCTCCGCAAAGCCCGGAAGCTCGAAGATCACCCACGAGCCCTTGTCCATTTCGCGCAGGTGCAACGACAGGTCCTTGCGCGCCGTCGAAATGCGGATCTCGGCGCCGCTCGGAACGGTCGTCTCGCCGTTGTACTCGTAGCGCTTGTCGTTGCGCTGGAGCACGACCGGGTCGGCGGCAGGGCCGGTCGCGAATTCGGGGAACCGGCGCGTGTCGTCGATGCTGAGCCGGCCCATGTCGCCGACGCAGACCGCGGCATTCCAGCTCGCCTTGATCTCGCAGGTGTCCTCGGCCGAGGCGATCCCGTTGTCGATCACGATATAGGCCCCGGGAATGCCGCCGACCGATCCGTCGACGTCGTGGATCGCAGCGCTCCGATACGCCGCGCGGCCGGCGAAGTCGGACGACCAGCGGCGCTGGATCTGGGGGAAATGCACCGGCTGGGCGTTGACGAACTTGGCGCCCTCGACCCGGTTCTCGGTGCTCATGCCGAAGCTCGTGAACAGCAGGTACGACATCGCGCCCGCCCCGCGCAGCGCGTTGGGCTCGTAGTTGACGAAGGTCGTGTTCACGACGTCGTGGCGGTAGTCGTAGAACTCGTAGCCGCGGATCGGGAAATCGGCCGTGACGTGCGGCAGGCTGCGCCCGTAGGCGATCTCCTCGGGCCTCGACGGATTGCCGATGTTCTCGCTCTCGCCGACGAACAGCGAGTTTTCCACGCGCGACGAGTAGGGCGCGACGCCGACGGCGCCTGCCGCGTGGGTGAAGCCGATCGCGTTGTCGGCCAGCTTCAGGTTGGTGAACAGGTGGTACTCGCCGCGACCCCAGATCGCACCGTTGCGGTTCTTGTAGCCGGTGTAGTCGTCGATAACCGAGGGGATCGCCCCGCTGCTCGGGTCGGACGGATCGGCGTAGGCGGTGTGTCCGGCGCCGCCGAGCGTGAACGTGTTGTCGGGCGACGGGCCGCGGTCGAACATCAGGCCGTCGAAGTTCGAATGCGCGACGTTGCCGCGGAACTCGCCGAGCGGCATGCGGCGCGGCCAGGTCTTCGCGCTGATCTCGGTACCGATGAACTGGCCGATCGGGTGCTGCGGCAGCGCGATCCAGAAGCCGATCTGGTCGGACCCGGCGGCGACGTTGCCGATGTAGTCGTTCGACGGGTTGGTGATCCAGAAGGTCGAGACGGTGTTGTCCGACGGGATCAGCACGTGCTTGGATTCCTGGCCCCGGCTGCCCCGTGCGGCATCGGTCAGGTTCGTCGGCTCGCACGGCAGCGTCGGGTGGCACTTGGTCTGGATGCCGAGGTTGTTGACGAAGCGGTTGCCCGTCTCGATCCCGTCCTCGAGGAAGAAGCAGTGGCCGACCGTGTTGAAGGTGACGTTGTTCGCCACCTCGAGGTTGTCGGTGCCGTGCACGGTCACGCAACGGCTGAAGGTGTCGTGGATCGAGGCGTTGCGGATGTACTGGCCGCTGCCGTCGCCGATCAGGTGCCAGTGGATCGGGTAGCGGGCGAGCACCAGGTGCTGGCCCATGCGCGTGAGCTCGACGCCCGAGACGTACATCTTCGACCCCGACATCGCCATGATGTGTCCGCCGAAGTACGAGCTTTCGGAGTCCTCGGAGGCCTGGATGCGGATATTGCGCGTCAGCAGGCCGACTTCGCCGCGTTCGTCCACGCCGAAGGTGATCTTGCCGAAGTGCATGTATTCGAGCGGCCGGTCGAGCGTCAGCCGGTTGCCGCGGATGGCGGCGATGCGGCGTCTCTCCGCCTGCCGCGGGTCGTAGTCGGTCGAGGCGAGAACGATCTCGTCGCCGACCCGCCAGCCGCGGGCATCGAGCACTTCGATCTCCCGGCTGCCCTTCTCGGCCGTGCTCGCGAGCTTGGTCCAGGTATGCTCGCGGTCGCCATGGATCTTGAGCGTGCCGGACATCAGCATGATGCCGCGGTCGCCCATCGTGTTGAGGTCTTCGCCGGGAACGTTGTCCGTCAGGGTGATCGTCGCGTTGCGGGTATGCGGCCGATCCGCGCTCCCGATCTCGAGTTCGCCGCCGGGAACGTAGATCCAGTCGGTCTTGAGCTCGATATCCCGCTCGTTCGAGAAGCTGAGCTTCCCCTCGATCGTCAGGCTGCGCAGGACCGGCGGGCTGACGTCGAGCACGACGTGCCTGTCGCGCGGGATCGTGACGGCGTCGCCTTCACCCGGCACCTTGCCGTCGGGCCAGGAGCCCGGATCGGACCACAGCACCTGCTGCATGACGGGGCGCGGAGCGTTGGCCGCTGCGGTTGCGGCGGCGTGGTCGCCGTGGTCCTGGGCGGCGAGACCGGCCGGCAAGGCAGCCAGGAGAGAGCCCGAAAGAAGCAGGGAAACAAGCCGCAAGCGGTCCGGCATGGCCATCAAGTCATCCTCCCAAGCGGGAACGGGGGTCCCGAGTTGTCTTTTGCCGCGGACATTGCCGGGGAAACGCCGATTCGCCAAGCGGCTAGGAGCGTTCCGCTAGCCGCCCCCGGGTCCCGGCGGGCATCGATCTCGCCTTCAGGCCGCAAATTTCGCCCTTCGGACGGAAAGCAGGCGCGTTTTCGAGGCTGTATCTGCCGCCGCGCTTGCACCGCGCGCCGCGTTCCGCAAAGGCGCGCGTGCGATGTTCGATGAAGCCCTGATCCAAGCCGCCCGCGTGTCCAAGGCCTGGCCGTTCCAGGAAGCGATGAAACTCGTCAAGCGCTACCCGGACGGCAAGCCCGGCGGGGCGCCCGTGCTGTTCGAGACCGGCTACGGCCCCTCGGGCCTGCCGCACATCGGCACTTTCCAGGAAGTCCTGCGCACCACGCTCGTGCGCCGTGCCTACGAGATCGTCTCGGACGGCGCGCCGACGCGGCTGGTCGCCTTCAGCGACGACATGGACGGGCTGCGCAAGGTGCCCGACAACGTGCCCAACCAGGAGCTGATGCAGGCCAACCTGCACAAGCCGCTGAGTCGCATCCCCGACCCGTTCAATGCCGGGTTCGAGAGCTTTGCACATCACAACAACGCGATGTTGCGCGACTTTCTCGACCGCTTCGGGTTCGACTACGAGTTCGTCGCCGCGAGCGATCGCTACAACTCGGGCGCGTTCGATGACGCACTGCGGCTCGTGCTGAAGAAGTACGACGCGATCATGGAGATCATGCTGCCCACGCTGCGCGCCGAGCGGCAGGCGACCTATTCGCCGATCCTCCCGATCAGCGACCGGACCGGCAAGGTGCTGCAGGTGCCGATCGAGGTGGTCGACGCCGAGAACGGCATCGTCCGCTTCGACGACGAGGGCGAGATCGTCGAGCAGACGGTATTCGGCGGCAAGGCCAAGTGCCAGTGGAAGGTCGACTGGGCGATGCGCTGGTACGCGCTGGGCGTCGACTACGAGATGAGCGGCAAGGACCTGACCGACAGCGTCACCCAGTCGGGGCGCATCGTCCGCGCGCTCGGCGGCCGCATGCCCGAAGTGATGATCTACGAGCTGTTCCTCGACGCCAACGGCGAGAAGATCTCGAAGTCCAAGGGCAACGGGTTCACCTTCGAGGAATGGATGCGTTACGGGACCGAAGAGAGCCTCGGGTTCTACGTGTTCCGCGAGCCGAAGAGCGCCAAGCAGCTCCACGCCGGCGTGGTCCCGCGGGCGGTCGACGAGTACTGGCAGTTCCGCGCGAAGATTCCCGAGCAACCGCTCGAACAGCAGCTCGGCAACCCCGCGTGGCACCTCCTGCGCGCGAACCTCAAGCCAGGGACAGTCCCCGAGGGGAGTGTCCCTCCGGGTGCCGGGGACAGCCTGCCGGTCAGCTACGGCCTGCTGCTCAACCTCGTCGGTGTGCTCGGCGCCGAGGCGACGCACGAGCAGGTGTGGAGCTACCTCGGCAATTACATCCACGACCTCGACGCCGGCCATCACCCCGAACTCGAGGCGCTGATCGACCGCGCGATCGCCTACAACCGCGATTTCGTCGCGCCGACGTTGAAAAAGCGCGCACCGACCGACAACGAGGCCGCTGCGCTGCGAGCGCTCGACGACCTGCTCGCCCGGACGCCGGAAGGCGCCTCGGCCGAGGAACTGCAGACCGAAGTCTACGAGATCGGCAAGCGCGAGGAGTTCGGCTTCGAGAGCCTGCGCGACTGGTTCAGGGCGCTCTACGAGACCCTGCTCGGGTCCTCGCAGGGGCCGCGGATGGGCAGCTTCATCGCGCTCTACGGGGTCGCCAACACGCGCAGGCTGATCGCCGAGGCGCTCGCGCGCTAGCTCAGTGGCTCGGCCGCCACGGGCGGCAGCGGTACCACTTGGTCAGGATGTACTTGGCCCCGCGGATCACCGGCGAGCCGGCGTGCGTCGTCCACGGATTGGGCACGCCGTTCTCGTCGGCGTTGTTCCACATCAGCAGCGTGCCGGGATAGGGTGTGATCTGGATGTCGAGCCGGTGAAACGCCGTCTCGCCCCCTTCCTCGACCGCGTTGAGATAGGCCATCGCGGTGATCGACCGCTGGCCGCCGCAGTCCTTCTCTTGCGCCCAGCTCGGAGAGCCGGGAGGGAACCAGTCGGTATGCGGGCGGAATTCCTGCCCGGCCAGGTAGCGCTGGCCCTCGATCCGCTCGCCCCAGGACGGCTCGATCCCCAGCAGGTCGTCGAGCCGCTTCTGCAGGCGGGCGATGAACGGGTCGGCCGCATGAAGGTAGGCCGAGTAGGAGGTCCGGTGTCCCTGCGAATAGTCGATTTCGTAAGCCATGCTCGGCCGCGCGGTTGCGTCGATCATCGCGATGAGGCGACCGCAGTCGAGCATGTCGAGGAACTTCGGAATGGCCCACAGCTCGGCCTTGTCGACGGCGATCCGGCGTACCGCCTTGTTCCGCGCGAGTCGCTGCCGCACGCGCTGGCCGATGCGGCGCAGCTGCTCCCGGTCGGGATGTTCGGGGGCCTGCAGGTTCGCCACGGCCTCAGTACCACTTCCCGCAGCGGTACCACCGGGTGACGACGTACTTGGTGCCGCGTGTCACCGGCGTGCCGGCATGGAGCGTGAACGGATTGGGCGCACCGTCCTCGTCGGCGTTGTTCCACAGCAGCAGCAGGCCGGGCCGCGGCTTCACCGCCAGCTTGAGGCGGGGAAAGCCGGTCTCGCCGCCGGCTTCGACCGCGTTGAGGTAGGCCATTGCGGTGATCGAGCGTTGCCCGCCGCGTGCCTTCTCGGACTCCCACCCCGGTGAGGTCGAACTGAACCAGTCGTTGTGCGCCCTGAATTCCTGCCCCTGTGCATAGCGCTGTCCCTGCAGCGTCTCGCCCCATGAACCGTCGAGCCCGATCAGCTCGTCGATCCGGGACTGGAGCTTGCGGACGACGGGATCGAACGGGTCGAGGTTGCCGGAGTACGAGGTGCGATAGGCCGTCGCGTAGTCGACCTCGTAGGCTGCGCTCGGTTGCGCAACCGCATCGATCATCGCGATCAGCTGGCCGCACTCGACCGGGTCGAAGAAGTTGGGCACGGCCCACAGTTCGGCCTTGTCGCTGTCGAGCTTTCGCACGCCCGGGTGGGCGGCGAGCCGCCGGCGGACCTTTCGGCCGATCCGCTTCAGCTGTTCACGATTGGCAGTGTTCGTTTCGAATTCGCTGATCAAAACCATCGCCGCGCGCGGTACCACTTGGTGATGATATACTTGACGCCCTTGATCACCGGCATCCCGGCGTGGAGCGTCCATGGGTTCGGAACGCCGTCCTCATCGGCGTTGTTCCAGATCAGCAGCACGCCGGGGCGCGGCTCGATCCTCAGGCCGAGGCTCGAGAAATCGGTCGTGCCGCCTTCCTCCACGGCATTTAGGAAGGCCATCGCGGTGAACGAGCGCTGTCCGCCGCGGACTCTCTCGATCTCCCAGTAGCGCGTGTTGACCGGAAACCAGTCGGTGTGCGGCTGGAACTGCTGGCCCGGGAGGTAGCGCTGTCCCTGGATTGTCTCGCCGTACGACGGGTCGATCCCGAGCAGGTCGTCGATCCGGCGCTGGATCTTCATGACAAACGGGTCATCCGGCTCGAAGTCGCCCGAATAGGACGTCCGGTGGCCGCTCGAATAGTCGGCGTCGTAGGCCTGGCTCGGCCGGGCCACGGCGTCGATCATCTCGATCAGCCGGGCGCACTCGTCGGGAGCGAGGAAGTCGCCGACCGCGAAGATCTCGGCCTTGTCGGTCGGCAGCTTGTAGGCCTCCGGCAGCGCCGCCAGCCGCTCGCGGACCTTGCGCCCGATGCGGTACAGGCGGTCGCGGTCTGGGTTGTCGGCCGGCGCAGGGGCAGGGACGATGTGCTGCATGACGGCAACCATTTCATCGCCCGCCGTCGCTTGCAAGTCTCGCAGGCTGGCAGAAGCCCCCGCTCCGCAAGGGGGCGGGGGCTTCGCCGCTGCCGAGCCACTCTTCCCGGCAGAAGCGCGGGGGAGGGACTACCAGAAGAAGTCGTGGATCACGTCGACGACCTCGCCGGTGTAGATGTCGACCAGCAGGACGTCGTTGTAATAGCGCACCCAGCGATAGGGCCCGTAGACCGCGGGCAGGCGATACTGCCACGGATCGTTGATCCAGTAGCTGCTGCTGTAGAACAGCGAGTTCAGGAACGCGCCGATCCCGAGCCGTCGGTACGCGTAGTTGCGGTAGGGCGCATGGTAGGTGCCGATGCGGAACACCACGCGGTTCGAATTGCGGTAACGGTGCCAATCGTAGCGGCGGTCGTTGCGCCAGTTGCGATCCCACCGGCGGTGGTCGCCGCGCCACCGGTCATTGTCGCGCCGGTCGTTGCGCCAGTTGCGGTTGCGGTCGTTGTCCCGGCGATCGTTGCGCCAGTTGCGGTTGCGGTCGTTGTCGCGGCGATCGTTGCGCCAACCCGCGTTGCGGTCGTTGGCCTGCCGATTGCCGCGCCAGGTCCCGTTGCGGTCGTTGCCGCGGCGGTTGTTGTTCTGCGCGACGTAGCTGCCGTTGCGGTCGCGGTCGGCATAGGTGCGGTTGCGCTCGACAGGCCGGTTCTGCGTGGTGTTGACGACCGGCCGCGGCGGCGGTGTCGCGCGACGGTCCGCCTGCCTGACCTGCTGCGTCTGGGGCGGGCGCTGGCGGCTCGTGTCGGCCCGCTGCGTGCGCCGCTCGCTGGCCGCGCGCACCCGCTGGCCGCGAGCTTCCATACGGCTGCGCTGGCCCGCATCGGCGCGGGGGCCGCCTTCGCGATGCTGCTGCATGCGCTCCGCGCGCGAGCGGCTCTGGGCATGGGCCTCCGCGGGCACGACCGAAGCCACAAACGCCGCGGCGATCGCCGCCCACCCGGCATTCTTCAAGAATTTTCCTACCGACATCGCGGTATCTCCTAAGCCATGCCGCCGAGTGGGAGACGGCCAGATCACTGATCGCCGATTAAGCGCTCGGGGCTGTCGATTAACTGAACCGGCTTGATGACCTTCCGTTCAGGTTAGCAGACGAAATCCTGAATGTCGGCGTTGAGAACCTCTTCAGGTTTGCGGGCGTAGAATGGCCGCACGATAACCATAACTGGATAATGGGAGAGGCTCATGGATTCTCGCAGACGGATCCTGCTCCTGTTCGACAACAACGGTCGCGAGTACGTCTCGCGGATTCAGGACGGCGCAAGCCGCTGCGCGCGCGCGGCCGGCTTGCCCGTGCAGGTCGAAAACCTGTTCGGCGGCTCGACCCCGGTAACCGCGTTCATTGAGGCCGATGGCCTCGTCGGGATCATCCTGACCGCGCCGCTGTCCGACGATCGCCACGTCATGCGCCAGATCGACGAGCGCGGGGTGCCTTACGTGCGCATCGCGCCGATGCTCGAACCCGAGCGCGGCTGCACCGTGGTGATGGACGAATACGACGCCGCGCGGGCGATCACCGACTACCTGCTGCAGAAGGGACACCGGCGGATCGGCTTCATGCGCGGCCCGCGCGTCCACCTCGTCAGCATGCGGCGCTTCAACGGCTACGCCAACGCGCTCGGCGGCAAGGGGCTGCGGACCGATCCGGCGCTGATCGTCCAGGGCGACTTCTCGCGCGAGTCCGGGCGCGACCTCGCGCCGGCGCTGTTCGCGGCCAAGCCGACGGCGATCTTTGCCAGCAACGACGAGATGGCGGTCGGCATCATCGACGCCGCTCATGCGGCGCGGATCGACATCCCCGGGGACATCTCGCTGGTCGGCTTCGACGACAACGTCGTCGCCCGCACCGTGCGCCCGCGGCTGACTTCGGTGCGCCAGCCGCTCGAGGAGATGGGCGAGGTCGCCTGTCAGGTGCTGCTCGAGCGCATCCGCAGCCCGGCGCGCGCCAACGAGCATCGCCAGGTCCCGTTCCAGATCGTCGAACGCGAATCGGTCGCCGAATTTCGCGCCTGAAAGGACGCCGGCCGCCAGCGAGGCGGCCGCCGGATCACCGCGTCAGCTTCTTGTACGCCAGCCGCGTCGGACGGTCGGCCGCGTCGCCGAGGCGGCGGCGCTTGTCTTCCTCGTAGGCCTCGAAGTTGCCTTCGAACCACTCGACGTGGCTGTTGCCCTCGAACGCCAGGATGTGCGTCGCCAGGCGGTCGAGGAAGAAGCGGTCGTGGCTGATCACCACGGCGCAGCCGGCGAAGTTCTCGATCGCGTCCTCGAGCGCGGCCAGCGTCTCGACGTCGAGGTCGTTGGTCGGCTCGTCGAGCAGCAGCACGTTGCCGCCCTGCTTGAGCATCTTCGCCATGTGCACGCGGTTGCGCTCGCCGCCGGAGAGCTTGCCGACGTTCTTCTGCTGGTCCTGGCCCTTGAAGTTGAACGCCCCGACATACGCGCGCGTCGACATGTCGTGGCCATTGACCTTCATGTAATCCAGTCCGTCGGAGATTTCCTCCCAGACGTTCTTGCTCGGGTCGAGGTGGTCACGGCTCTGGTCGACGTAGCCGAGCCGGACGGTGTCGCCGATCACGATCTCGCCCGAATCCGGCTTCTCCTGCCCGGTAATGATCTTGAACAGCGTCGACTTGCCGGCGCCGTTCGGCCCGATCACGCCGACGATGCCGCCGGGCGGCAGCGTGAAGCTGAGGTTCTCGAACAGCAGCTTGTCGCCGTAGGCCTTGGAGATGTTCTTCGCCTCGATGACCTTGCCGCCGAGCCGCTCGGGCACCTGGATGACGATCTGCGCCTTGCCCGGCTTGCGGTCGCTCTGCGCTTCCTGCAGCTGCTCGAACTTGCGGATGCGCGCCTTGGACTTGGTCTGCCGCGCGGCCGGGGTCTGCCGGATCCACTCGAGCTCTTCCCTGAGCGCCTTCTGCCGGCCGCTCTCCTCGCGCTCCTCCTGCGCCAGGCGCTTGGCCTTCTTCTCGAGGTAGGTCGAGTAGTTGCCCTCGTAGGGGAAGTACTTGCCGCGATCGAGCTCGAGGATCCACCCGACCACGTGGTCGAGGAAGTAGCGGTCGTGGGTGATCATCAGCACCGCGCCCGGGTATTCCTTCAGATGGTTCTCGAGCCACTCGACGCTCTCGGCGTCGAGGTGGTTGGTCGGCTCGTCGAGCAGCAGGATGCTCGGCTTCTGGATCAGCAGCCGGGTCAGCGCCACGCGGCGCTTCTCGCCGCCTGACAGGTTGCGCACGTCGGCGTCCGACGGCGGACAGCGCAGCGCCTCCATGGCGATCTCGAGCTGGTTGTCGAGCGTCCACCCGTCGACCGCGTCGATCTTCTCCTGCAGCTCGCCCATCTCGGTCATCAGCGCGTCGAAGTCGGTGTCCTCCTTCGGGTCGCCCATCTCGGCCGAGATCGCGTTGAACCGCTCGACCATGTCGGCCACCTCGCGCGCGCCGTCCTTGACGTTCTCGAGCACGGTCTTGTTCGGGTCGAGCTCGGGCTCCTGCGGCAGGTAGCCGACGGTGATGTTCTCGCCCGGCCAGGCCTCGCCGGTGAACTCGGTGTCGATCCCCGCCATGATCTTCATCAGCGTCGACTTGCCCGCGCCGTTGGGGCCGACGATGCCGATCTTGGCGCCCTGGTAGAACTGCAGGTTGATGTTGTTCAGCACCGGCTTCTGCGCGCCGGGGAAGGTCTTCGTCATGTTCTTCATGACGTATGCGTACTGGGCGGCCATGGTCGTCCTTCGGGGAAAACAGGTGGTGTGCGGAATTTGCCGGGCAGATAGGCCCTGGAGGCGGAAGGGGCAAGGTCGGGGCACGGGGCATGGCCCGCGTTGCAATTCGCCCGCGCGGCCCCACATGGTCGCGGCCGAGGCGAACGGTGTCGGCGGCCCCTTGACCCCGGTGAACATTTGCGGAACATCCATTCTCGATGAGTCTTACCCACATCTCCGTCCGCGGCGCGCGCGAACACAACCTCAAGGGGATCGACATCGATCTCCCGCGGGACTCGCTGATCGTGATCACCGGCCTCTCGGGCAGCGGCAAGTCGAGCCTCGCGTTCGACACGATCTACGCCGAGGGCCAGCGGCGCTACGTCGAGAGCCTCAGCGCCTACGCGCGGCAGTTCCTCGAGATGATGCAGAAGCCCGACGTCGAGCACATCGACGGGCTCTCGCCGGCGATCTCGATCGAGCAGAAGACCACCAGCCGCAACCCGCGCTCGACGGTCGCCACCGTCACCGAGATCTACGACTACATGCGCCTGCTGTGGGCCCGCGTCGGGGTGCCCTATTCGCCGGTCACCGGCGAGCCGATCAGCGCGCAGACCGTCAGCCAGATGGTCGACCGGGTGATGGCGCTGCCCGAAGGCACCCGGCTCTACCTGCTCGCGCCCGTCGTCCGCGGCCGCAAGGGCGAGTACCGCAAGGAGCTCGCCGAGTGGCAGAAGGCCGGCTTCACCCGCGTGCGCATCGACGGCGAGATGTACGAGATCCAGGACGCGCCGGCGCTCGACAAGAAGTACAAGCACGACATCGAGGTGGTGATCGACCGCCTGGCGGTGCGCCCGGGCATCGAGACGCGGCTGGCGGACAGCTTCGAGACCGCGCTCAAGCTGGCCGAGGGGCTGGCCTACGTGGACCTCGCGGATACGACCGTGGCGGAGGTATTCCCCTCCCGCTTGCGGGAGGGGCCAGGGGTGGGCCAGTCCGACAACGTTAGATCAAGGGAAGGGGGAAGACCCACCCCCGACCCCTCCCGCGAGCGGGAGGGGGGCATGAAGAATGTCGGCCTCCCGCCCAACCGCATCGTCTTCTCCGAGAAGTTCGCCTGCCCGGTCTCCGGCTTCACGATCGAGGAAGTCGAGCCGCGCCTGTTCTCGTTCAACGCCCCGCAGGGCGCCTGCCCGACCTGCGACGGGCTCGGCGAGAAGCAGCTGTTCGACCCGCAGCTCGTCGTCCCCAACGAGGCGCTGAGCCTCAAGCAGGGGGCGATCGTGCCCTGGGCCAGGTCGAACCCGCCGAGCCCGTACTACATGCAGGTGCTGGCGAGCCTGGCGAAGGCCTACGGCTTCGACCTCACCACCCCGTGGAGCGAGCTCGAGCCCGACCAGCGCGACATCATCCTGTTCGGCACCAACGGCATGCCGGTACCGCTCACCTTCAAGGACGGGCGCAAGGAATACACGGTCACCAAGCCGTTCGAAGGCGTGATCGGCAACCTCAACCGGCGCCTGCGGCAGACCGACAGCGCGTGGATGCGCGAGGAGCTGGCGCGCTACCAGACCGCGCAGCCGTGCGAGACCTGCGGCGGCAAGCGGCTCAACGACAAGGCGCTCGCGGTCAAGGTCGCGGGCGAGGACATCGCCACCCCGGTGCGCCTGTCGGTCGCCGCGGCGAAGGAATGGTTCCTCGCGCTGCCCGACAAGCTGACCGAGACGCAGAACCAGATCGCCCGCGCGATCCTCAAGGAGATCAACGAGCGGCTCGGCTTTCTCGACAACGTCGGGCTCGACTACCTGAACCTCGACCGCACCAGCGGCACGCTGTCGGGCGGAGAGAGCCAGCGCATCCGCCTCGCCAGCCAGATCGGCTCGGGCCTGTCGGGCGTGCTCTACGTGCTCGACGAGCCCTCGATCGGCCTCCACCAGCGCGACAACGACCGGCTGCTCGAAACGCTCAAGCGCCTGCGCGACCTCGGCAACACGGTGATCGTCGTCGAGCACGACGAGGACGCGATCCGCGCCGCCGACTGGGTGGTCGACCTCGGCCCCGGCGCCGGGGTCCACGGCGGCGAGGTCGTCGCCGAAGGGCCGCTCGACAAGGTCCTCGCCAGCAAGGACAGCCTCACCGCCGCCTACCTCAACGGCACCCGCGAGATCGCCGTCCCGGCCTCGCGCCGCAAGGGCAACGGCCACGCGATCACGCTCGAGGGCGCGCGCGCCAACAACCTCAAGGGCGTGACCGCGCGCTTCCCGCTCGGCACCTTCTGCTGCGTCACCGGCGTCTCGGGCTCGGGCAAGTCGAGCCTGGTGATCGACACGCTCTACCCGGCCGCCGCGCGCGCGCTCAACGGCGCCCGCGTGATCGCCGGCCCGCACGACAGCCTCAAGGGCCTCGAATACTGCGACAAGGTGATCGAGATCGACCAGTCGCCGATCGGCCGCACCCCGCGCTCGAACCCGGCGACCTACACCGGTGCCTTCACCCAGATCCGCGACTGGTTCGCCGGCCTGCCCGAGGCGCAGGCGCGCGGCTACAAGGCCGGCCGCTTCAGCTTCAACGTCAAGGGCGGCCGCTGCGAGGCGTGCCAGGGCGACGGGCTGATCAAGATCGAGATGCACTTCCTGCCCGACGTCTACGTCACCTGCGAGGAATGCCACGGCCGCCGCTACAACCGCGAGACGCTCGAGGTGAAGTTCAAGGGCCACTCGATCGCCGACGTGCTCGACATGACGATCGAGGACGCCGAGGAGTTCTTCAAGGCGGTCCCGCCGATCCGCGACAAGATGCACATGCTCAACGAGGTCGGGCTGGGGTACGTCAAGGTGGGGCAGCAGGCGACGACGCTGAGCGGGGGCGAGGCGCAGCGGGTGAAGCTGGCCAAGGAGCTGAGCCGGCGGAGCACCGGGCAGACGCTGTACATTCTGGACGAGCCGACCACGGGCCTGCACTTCGAGGACGTGCGCAAATTGCTCGAGGTGCTGCACCGGCTGGTCGAGCAGGGGAACAGCGTGGTGGTGATCGAGCACAACCTCGACGTGATCAAGACGGCGGACTGGGTGCTGGACCTGGGGCCGGAGGGGGGCGTGCGGGGCGGGGAGATCGTGGCGCAAGGGACGCCGGAGGATGTGGCGGCGGAGGCGCGGAGTTATACGGGGGCTTACCTCAAGCCGATGCTGGAGAAGGTCAGAGCGACGGAGGCCGCGGAGTAGAGGGGGCACAAGGGTGTCAAAGGCGTTTCCTAAATTCTATTTCCGAGACCGACAACACTTTGTCGATTTCCTTACTGATGCGCCCGATGATCTAGTTGCGTCCACCATCTACACATCTCAAATTGGGCGCGTTTTTACTGTTCTCGCACTAGTCGAAGATACACTCGTTCATGCACTATGGATGTGCGAGAACGTAAAGGTAGATGGACAAAGGAAACCGCTGCCTAATGTGCGAGAGTATGAGAAACGGCGTGGTCTTCTCAAGGACCAGAGTTTTGGAAATCTGCTTCAAGTTCTGAGACAGAATGGAATATCAGAAGAATCACTCGAATATCTCCGATTCCTAAAGCGAATCAGAGATAGATTTATCCATCGATTCTTTGAGGAGAATGCGTGGCCGGGCGACTTAAGGTCGGAATGGTTGTTGCCCCATTCGCGAACGTTAGCTGCTTATGAAATCATCTTAAACCGCGCTAATCATAGGATTTGGAAAATCTTGGGCAAGGAAATCTTTCACGAAATGGCAGATTTTGGTAAAGACGGCCTCCTTATTATGAATGATATTGGAAGGGTTTTGGATGAAGCTGACGATTCACCTAGTGCGTGAGACAGGCGACGATGTACATCCGCAGGCGCATCCAATGTGCTGCGATCTCATCAGGTAGGGGCGCGAAGTTTGGTGAGTGCACGTATCGCTGCATGCTCTGAATTGAAATCAATTCTGTGTGTTGCCGCATCCCATCCAATTCAACGAAATAGTCGTGATCTATGACCTCATGATCGCGCAAATAGTTCATAGCTCGTCGGAAGTTGGCGGAGAGTCCTTGCCCAACTTCCTCCTTCGCGTTTCGCAGCAAGGACTCAGTCGACAATTCCACCAAGATGCGCAGCAGCGCGGATATAGCATTCGGGAAGTGCGCCACATCTAGAGTCTGCAATTCGTGCCAAACAGCGCGAATTCGAGCTTGATCGGCTCGCCACGGGATCTCCTGCTCTTCGGGGTCAATCACGGTCGGAGGACGTTGTCTGATCGGAGGCCGACCTCTGCGGCGTGGCCGCTGCGGTGGCCGTTGTTGATCCCCGCCTTCGAGCAAATCACGTTCGCCTGGCAACAAGCCGTCGACTTCTAAGCGATTTAGATAGGCCGTCTTGCCCGCATTGTTCCAGAGATCGCCTAAGACTACTCGTCTTGCGGCGAGGTCGTCAGCAATCCGGGCAAGCCCTTCCACGACGGCGTCGGGATTATGCGTGAACGCAAACGAATTTCCTATTGCTGAAATGCCGACCCGATTGCGAAAGACCTCTGACGACAAGAGTCGGTTTAGGGTTGAACGGGGGATTTGGGCACCGGGCAGCCGGTCGCGTTCGCGCAAGAATTCTTCAACTTGAACCGCAACATCCACTCGACCGCCGCGGCCAGTTCGCTCCACGAAGTTGTGTTTAGCGCGATCGTCCCAATCCGATTGTCCTACCCCGCCTTGGGAGCCAGTGTGACGTCGATAGATGATGCTATCAATGATTTCCCGATCATCTTCGACTTGGCACTCTAGCTCATCAGGGATGGGCTGGTCCCATTCCTGCTGCAAGGCGCGAAAAAAGGCCTGAAGATCTTGACTTGGCGCGCGCTCCGGATGGAGCGTAAGCTTCAAACACGTTACTCTGCGGTTTCCGTCGAAGACAATGAAGTTTTCACCGTCCGGGTAAACCAGTGGCGGATCATAGACCGTTCTTTCGTCCTTAATATCCCTCGCGAGATTTCTCATGTGCTGCTCGCGCAGCCGGAATAGTTCCGCTATGGCGGCGGTCTCGTTCTGAAGCTCGCCGTGCCGGTCGTTAGCTGGATTTACGACCAATCTTTCAACTGGGATAAGCTCGTAAGGCATTGTCCACCCCCCGCACCCCTTGATAACTCTGATTCGCGGCGACCCAACTACATTGGGTTACGGTGACAGGGGGGGTCCGGGGACACAATACAAAATAGCCCCCGCCCGCAATTCCAGCTAGCTTCGCCCGCATGGCCCGTCTCCCCCGCGTCGTGATCCCCGGCGTCGCGCACCACGTGACCCAGCGCGGCAACCGCCGCCAGCCGGTGTTCTTCTCGGACGACGACCGCCGGCTCTACCTCGAGCTGGTCGGCGCGGGTTGCGCGGCGGCGGGCGTGCGCTGCCTCGCCTGGTGCCTGATGACTAACCACGTCCACCTGATCCTCGTGCCCGAGACCGCCGACGGCCTGCGCGCCGCGCTCGGCGAGGCGCACCGGCGCTACACGCGCGCGGTCAACTTCCGCGAGGGCTGGCGCGGCTACCTGTTCCAGGGCCGCTTCGCCAGCTACCCGATGGACGACGCGCACCTGATGGCCGCGGTGCGCTACGTCGAGCGCAACCCGGTGGCGGCGCGGCTCGTCGCGCGGGCCGACGAGTGGCGCTGGTCGAGCGCGCGCAGCCACCTCGCGGGCCGGCGCGCGGACGGCGATCCGCTGACCGACGTCGCCGCGCTCGGGCGCCACGTGCGCAACTGGGGCGCGCTGCTGCGACACGGGCTCGAGGCGGGCGGGCTGGCGGACGAGGGCGAGGCGGTGGCCGAAGCGATCGAGGCGCGGTTGCGCACCGGCCGGCCGCTCGCCGCCGAGCGGTGGATCGCGGCGCAGGAGACCGCGCTCGCCCGCAAGCTAGCGCCCGGCAAGCGCGGACCGAAGCCGAAAGCGAACGGGGACGGCGGAGTTTAGTATAGTGTCCCCGATTTGGTGTAGTGTCCCCGATTTGGTGTAGTATAGTGTCCCCGATTTGGTGTAGTGTCCCCGATTTGGTGTCTCCGATTTGCCGTGCCCTTCCGGCAAGGCCACTTCGGCTGTGTTGCGACGGCCGAGGCGCACCGGCTCGCGGCACTACCCCCTTTTCGCTTTCCTACAGCCGATGTTCCCTCTACGTTCCGATTCGCTCTTTGACATCGTGAGCCCCCTTCCATTCGCGGCGCGCCGGCCCGCCGGCGGCTGCGCCGCTGCGCGTCATCGTCACGATCCTGGGCCCGACTCCCCTGTATTCCGTTCCGCTGTGCCCTGTGCCCTTTCGCCGCCAGGCCCTTGAAGCGAAACATGATTCCCGGGCCCGATGCAGGGCACAGGGTGTGCCTTGTGGGCCCATCTGCGGGCGCGGCGGGGCGGTCGTGGCGAGGGCGATGTCGCCCGAGCGCCGCCGCCTCGCCGCGCGCAGGGCCGGGCTCGGCATCCCCGATCCGCCCCGCAACGCCGGCAGGAACCGCATCCCCCCGGGCAAGCGCGCGCTCCTCTCCTTCGCGTCTTCGCGTCTTCGTGCGAAACGAAACGTCCGGACCGCTGCCCCGCGAACCGCCCCGCCGGTTCGCGCGGCATCCGCCCGCCAGGCCCGAATTCGTTAGGCGATCCGCCGAAAGGGGCGTAGGGCCGTGACATCGCTGGCTCGCGCACGGCTCGCCAGCGGCAGAGAGACTTGGATGAGCTCCCGCCTTTTGCCCGGAGCACACCCATGTCCTGGATCGTCACCACCGCCCTCATCGTCGCCACCGGTTTCGCGCTCGCCTTCGCGTTGTGCGAATGGTTCGTGCGCCGCCACTCGCACCGTGACGAAGTCGAGCGCGCGCAGCGCGGGGACGAGGAGCAGCCGGGCTGGTGATCCTGTCATCCGTTACAAACTGGCTGTGGCGTGCGGCGGCTTTGGCCCTATAACGAGAGCTTCTTCGCTTGATCTTCTGGGAGAAAGACAGACGATGAACACGCTCTCCAAAGCCCTTGCCGCTGCCCTCGGGACGCTTGCGCTGGCCGCTCCGGCCGCGGCGCAGTTCGGCGGGCCGCCGCCGCCGCCGAACACCGGCGTGCCGCTCTACACCACGCTCAACGGCGGGGCCGGGCAGGGCCACATCACCGTCGTCGTCGATCCGCCCAAGGGGACGGCGTGCTGGCTGATGAACGTCACCGGGATCGAGGATGCTACCGCGGCGCACATCCATACCGGCGGCCCGGGCGAGACCGGCGCGCCGATCGTCACGCTCGAGCCGCCCGAGGACGGCAGCAGCGGCGGCTGCGCCGAGATCACCGCCGACGTCGCCAACGCGCTGATCGAGAACCCCGGCGGCTACTACGTCAACGTCCACACCCGCACCTTCCCGGACGGCGCGATCCGCGGACAGCTGAAGAAGTAACCGGCTCCTCTCCGGGCGCCGCTCGGGGAGGGGGAAGGGGCGCCTGCCGCAACACGCAGCGCGCCCCTTTCCCGTTCAGTCACCCTGAACGCGTTTCAGGGTGACGGAGGCGAAGGGAACCCTTTCCGCCGATCGTCGTTGCAGGGAGCGAGGCGGCGTCGGTCCCCGATCCCCCCTCCCGTCCCAGACCGGCGCCGTCTCCCGCCCGAGACAGCAGCAGCTTCAGTCCAGTTCGCGCTCGACCAGCTCCTTGGCCTCGGCGAGGCTGAGACGGGTGCGTTCGCGGACCAGGCGGATCGCCTCGAGCTTGTTGCCGCGGGCGATCGCCTCGCGCACCGCGCGGTCCGCCAGCGCCTTGTGGTCGGCCGGGGAGCGCTCGGTGGGGGCGGCGCGGCGCTGGCGGTCGATCATCTCGCCGCCGCCGCGCCCGCGCAGGGCTAACCACGCCAGCACGGCGATGAGCAGCAGCGCGAGAGCGATCAGCCAGAGCGGGACGAACATCGCGCGAGGCTAGCCTGCGCGGGAAGGGCTGTCACCCGGGGGCGATCAGTCGAGCCGCGCCAGCTCGACGCGGCCGCTGCCGGCGCGCACCAGGCCGAGCTCGGCCGCGGCGGCCTGGCTGAGGTCGATCACGCGGCCGCCGTGGAACGGGCCGCGGTCGTTGATCCGCACGACCACCGACTTGCCGGCGGCGTTGGTCACGCGCACGCGGGTGCCGAACGGCAGCGTGCGATGGGCGGCGGTGAACTCGCTCGGGTCGAAGCGCTCGCCGCTCGCGGTGCGGCGGCCGGCGAACCTGGATCCGTACCAGCTGGCGACGCCGCTGCCGATGACCTCGGCGTCCTCGTCGTCGATGCCGGTTTCCACCGCGAGGTCGACCCTTTCTTCGGCGACTTCGCTGTCGAGCGTCTCGTCGAGCGGGACGAAGCGCGGCAGCGCCGCGTCGTCTTCCGCCGCGGCCTGCGCGACCGGCGCGACGGCGGCCTCCTCGGCGGCGTGAAGGCCGCTGATCGATCCGCCGAGAGCGAGAAGCGCGATCGCGGCCACGGCGGCCCGGGCGGTCATGGTGGTGTTCCCGTCCATGGTGGCGGCGGCCATAAACGCCGGTTCCCGCCAGCGGAACCCGCCCGCAGGCGGTTCACCCCGGCGATGGCTCGACTCGTCGGTTTGTCGGCGGCTCGGGCGAAACGGGCGGAAACGGGCCAGTATGGTTAACGGAGCGGGCGGGTGTGAGTCGAAAATGGCAAACAGCGTCTCGGCAGACCCGCTCCCCGACTTTCCCATTTCCCGTCACCGTGAACTCGTTTCAGGGCCCATTTCTCCCCAGGCGGTGAGCGATCGGCGCGGGCCAGGCTCCGCCTCCAGGCTTCCTGGAGCAGCTGCGCTCACCAGCCCAATCCGCGCGTGCAGCGCGATGGGCCCTGAAAACGAGTTCAGGGTGACGGTTGGGGAGGGAGGAGCTTTGGGGGAGGGAAGGGGAGCAGCGTCCCGGGCGATCCGGCATGGCCTCAAAGAGAAATGGGGCCAGCCTTGCGGCTGACCCCACTCTCACCGGCGTGTGGTCCCTGCCGGAGCAGGAAGCTTTACGCCCGGCGTTTCAATGCCGCCTCGACTGGGTCTTGCGAACCGGGTCGTCCAGCGGCCTCTCATCGCCCGGCGCTCGCGCCGGCGCCGGTTCCGTCGGAGGCTGAGCCTGGTCCGAAGACTGGACCCCGCCGCCCGGCGGTTCCGAGACCGGTTTTCCTTCCCGGGGCTTCGAGCGGTCCGGTCTGGCCCGAAGGCCTCGCCCAACCTCGGCACCGGGCCGGTAATCCGGCCTGTCCGACTTTGCGCCTTCGCGGCGTCAGCGGTTCGGGATCCGGTTTGCCTGGGGATTGCTCCCCGCGGGTCGCCTCGTCTCGTTCCTCGACCGCGCGGCATCTCGCCGTCGCGTCGATACGGTTCCAAAATCCCTTCTCCGTCGCTGGCCTTTCGGCCTTTGTCTCGGAAGGGCCAATCCCCGTCTCGATGTCTGGAGGATGCGCTGCCCGGGCGATTCGGGCAAGGACGCGAGCGTGCACTTATCCACTTTCGGCGACAATGCCAGTGGACAAGGGTGGATAACCCAACGGTTCGCCGCAAACGGCGCGAATTATCCGCGATCGCGTTGCGCGAGCAGCCTCAGGCGTAGCGCATTGAGACGGATGAAGCCCGCCGCATCCTGCTGGTCGTAGGCGCCGGCGTCGTCCTCGAAGGTCACGTGTCGCTCGGAGTAGAGGCTGTTCGGCGACTTGCGGCCGACCACCTGGGCGAGGCCCTTGTAGAGCTTGAGCCGCACGGTGCCCGAGACCTTCTGCTGGCTGAGGTCGATCGCCGCCTGCAGCATCTCGCGCTCGGGGGCGAACCAGAAGCCGTTGTAGATGAGCTCGGCGTACTTCGGCATCAGCTCGTCCTTGAGGTGCGCCGCGCCGCGGTCGAGCGTGATCTGCTCGATCCCGCGGTGGGCCGCGGCGTAGATCGTGCCGCCCGGCGTCTCGTACATCCCGCGGCTCTTCATCCCGACGAAGCGGTTCTCGACGAGGTCGAGCCGGCCGATGCCGTGCTTGCGGCCGAGGTCGTTGAGCGCGGCAAGCAGCGTCGCCGGGCTCATCGCCTCGTCGTTGAGCGCGACGCCGTCGCCCTTCTCGAAGTCGATCGTGATGTATTCCGGCTGGTCCGGCGCGTCCTCGGGGTTGTCGGTCCGCGAGTAGACGTAGTCGGGCACCTCTTCCCACGGGTCCTCGAGCACTTTCCCTTCGCTCGAGGTGTGCAGCAGGTTGGCGTCGGTCGAGAACGGGCTCTCGCCGCGCTTGTCCTTCGGCACCGGGATCTGGTGCTGCTCGGCCCAGGCGATCAGCGCTGTGCGGCTGGTGAGGTCCCACTCGCGCCACGGGGCGATGACCTTGATGTGCGGATCGAGCGCGTAGGCGGAGAGCTCGAAGCGCACCTGGTCGTTGCCCTTCCCGGTCGCTCCATGCGCAATCGCGTCGGCGCCGGTCTCGTGCGCGATCTCGACGAGGCGCTTGGAGATCAGCGGGCGGGCGATCGACGTGCCGAGCAGGTAGTCGCCCTCGTAACGGGCGTTGGCGCGCATCATCGGGAAGACGAAGTCGCGCACGAACTCCTCGCGCAGGTCGTCGATGTAGATGTGCTCGGGCTTGATGCCCATGAGCTCGGCCTTGCGCCGCGCCGGCTCGAGCTCCTCACCCTGGCCGAGGTCGGCGGTGAAGGTGACGACCTCGCAGTTGTAGGTCACCTGCAGCCACTTGAGGATCACGCTGGTGTCGAGCCCGCCGGAGTAGGCGAGGACGACGCGCTTGATGTCGGACATGGACGCTCCGCGGGACTGGGAATCTCGCGGCGCGCTCTAGGAGCGGGCGGCGGTTTCCGCAAGCGGCCGCCACTCGGGCAACTCTTGCGGCGCGCTACCGGACCGCCGCCGCTCGCAGCTGAGGATTGAGCGAGGCGATGTGGTTGAGCCAGGCCCGGGGCTTGCGCAGCAGGTTGCGGGGGAAGTCGACGCGCAGCCCGGCGAGCTCGGCCATGCGGCCGACGAAGTGGATGCAGTTGCGCGTGTCGAGGTCGTAGAATTTCCCCGGCGCGTCGCGCCAGGCGATCACTTCCTGCTTCATCCGGCGATAGGTCTCGTCGGAGACGGTGACCGTGAAGTGGCGGTTGGTCGTGCGGATGTACTGCTCGTCCTCGGTGTAGATCATGTGCGTGACCGGGCCCATCAGCACCGCGGGGCCCGCGACCTTGGCCGAGAACCCGTAGTTCTCGAAGATCCGTTCGCCGGTCGCGTCGAGCGTGCCCTCGAACACCACGAAGGCGTGCGGATAGCGGCCGCCGAACAGCGAGCCGTTGAAACTGTGGAAGTGCACCTGCACTTCGGCGAGCGCGCTCCCGGGAAAGGCGACAAGCGCCGCGAGCGCCAGCAGGGTGCGGAGCAGGAGCGAACGGAACGGCTGCGAGATCATACGTCCTGTCGCTGCGGGGCCGGAAGCGGCGTGCGGTTTACCGCGCGCTTCCGGCCGCGACAACCGCGCTCACCCCGCGGCCGGCTCGATCCGCAGCACGGCGTTCCCGTCGCCAACGGTCAGCACGCAGATCAGCCCGTCGAGGCGGCAAGCGCAGGTTTCAGCATGTTCCCCCCTCGGCAGCTCGGCCCGCGGCTATTCCGCCGCCTGAGCGAGGTGCCACACCGGCGGCTCCTCGCTCTCGCGCAGCCGCGCGCTTTCCTCGTGGATGAACTCGCGGGTCATCGGGATTGCCGCGCGGTCCTTCACGTAGATGATCTGCCAGTTGACCATCCGCCCGTGGCGGAACGCCTGCTCGGCGCCCGCAAGGTAGAACTGCCACATGCGGTAGAACGTCTCGTCGTACAGGTCGACGATCTCGTCCTTGTGCATGACCGTGCGGTTGTACCACTCCTCGAGCGTGTGGCTGTAGTGGAAGCGCATCGCCTCCACGTCCATGATCTGCCAGCCGGCTTTCTCGCTCTCCTTGACCAGCTCGCTGAGCGCCGGGATGTAGCCGCCGGGGAAGATGTACTTGCGGGTCCAGGCGTCGGTGAAGCCCGGCTCGCCGGCGCGGCCGCAGCAGTGCGAGATCATCACCCCGTCGGGCTTCAGCAGCCGGTGGGTGTGCTGGTAGAACTGCGGGTAGTGCGGCGTGCCGACGTGCTCGAGCAAACCGACCGAGCTGATCCGGTCGAACTCGCCCTCCACGTCGCGGTAGTCCATCAGCGCGAACTTGACCTTGTCGTCCACCCCGAGGGCCTTCGCGCGCTCCTTGCAGAAGGCAATCTGGTCGGGCGCGAGCGCGACGCCCAGCACCTCGCAGCCGTAGTGCTTGTTGAGGTACAGCGCGAAGCCGCCCCAGCCGCAGCCGATGTCGAGCACCTTCATGCCCGGCTTGATGTACATCTTGGCCGCGAGGTGCGCCTTCTTGTCGAGCTGTGCCTTCTCGAGGCTGTTGTTGACGTCGCGATAGTAGCCCATCGTGTACTGCCGGTCCTCGTCGAGGAACAGCTCGTAGAGGCGGCGGGTCAGGTTGTAGGTGTGCTCGGCGTTCTTGCGCGCCTTGCCGCGCAGGTTGATGCTGTCGATCTTGGCCAGCGTGCGAGCCAGCGCCTTGCGCACCGGACCCTTGGCGCTCAGCGCGGTGTTGCTCTTCACCTTTGCGTTCATCGCGACGAACAGAACCAGGTCGCGGATGTCGTACGGCTCCTCGACCACCAGCCAGCCCCACATGTAGGCTTCGCCGGCGCCGACGGCGGGATAGCGGGCGATGTGCGAGGAGGCCTTCTTGTTGGTCAGCCGGACGTGCATCGGTTGCCGGTGCTCCATCGTCTCCGGCCCCGGACCGTATTCGTAAACCTTTCCGTCATGGTCCGTGACGACCAGTCTGCCGGTCCTGATGATCTTCCTGAGAAACGTGTCCAGCAGCCACATCCAGTCCAACTCCCCGCTGTAAAGCGAGGCAATAGAACCGCGGCTTTGCGGGCTGTCAATCATGGGTTACCCTCGGTTCATGGCCGAGACGAAGACCAGGCCGACGGAGGTGAGCGCCGAGACTTTCCTCGCTGCCGTCGAACCCGCCGCGAAGCGCGAGGACGGGCACGTTCTCGACGCGCTGTTCCGCCAGGTCACGGGCGAGCCGGGGGTGATGTGGGGGCCGTCGATCGTCGGTTACGGCCGCTATCGTTACACCTACGAAAGCGGCCATTCGGGTGAGATGTGTCGTGCCGGTTTCTCGCCGCGCAAGGCGAAGCATTCAATCTACCTTCTCGGATGTCGAACCGAGGATCCCGAGATGGAGGGGTTGCTCGCGAAACTCGGCAAGCATTCGCGCGGCGTCGGGTGTCTCTACGTCAACAAGCTGGCCGACATCGATCTCGCCGTGCTCGAGCAGATGATTGCGCTGGCCTGGAAACGGTCGTTCGACAGCTGGCCCGAGTAGCGCGCGGACGAAACCGCTACACCCCTGCGTACCACTGGTAGCCGCGATCCTCCCAGTAACCGCCGTTGCCGCCTTCGATTCCCTCGAGGCTCGCCACCGCCTCGATCGCGGTCAGGTACTTGGCGTGCTTGTAGCCGAGCTGGCGCTCGATCCGCAGGCGCAGCGGTGCGCCGTTCCTGACCGGCAGCGGCTCACCGTTGAGCGCGTGGGCGATGATCGTCTGCGGGTGGAACGCGTCGTCGAGATCGCAGCTTTCGTAGTAGGGTACGCCGCGGAAGTCGTCGGCACAGCGGAACACGATGAAGCGCGCCGCGGGCTGCAGGCCGGCCATGTCGAGGATCGTCGACAGTTGCGGCCCGGTCCACTGGCCGATTGCGCTCCACCCTTCGACACAATCGTGGCGGGTGATCTGCGTGCGCTGTGGGAGCGCGAGAATGTCGTCGAGCGACAGCCTCAGCGGGCGCTCGACCAGGCCTCGCACTTCGAGGCGCCAGTCGGGAAACCCGGCGGCGACCTGGGCGCGATAGGCGTCGCTGTCGATGTCGGTGTTGCCGTTGCCGCGGAAGAACGGAGAGACGTCGGCGAGCGAGTACTCGCGGGCCATGGGGCGGCGCCCGCCGATCAGCCGGTGCGCGCCGCGGTGGAGCGCTTCGGCGCGATCGACAAGGCCCTGGAACGTGTCGCTCTTGCCGATCTTGCTGCACCCGGTGGTCAGCAGGGCAGCGAGGCCCGCGAGAACGTTACGCCGCTTCATCGGAGGGCCCTCCCGCGATCATGTCCCACACGTGTCGCGCCGGCTTGTTGAGCAGCACCAGCGCCAGGTGCAGCACGACGAAGCCGAACAGCAGCCAGGCGACGACGAAATGGACCGAGCGCGCGCTCTGCCGGCCGCCGAACATCTCGCTGAGGAACGGCCAGGCGGCGTCCATCCCCGGGCTCATCGCCATACCCGTGACGATCATCAGCGGCAGCAGCACGAACAGCACGACGCCGTAAGCGGCCTTCTGCAGGAAGTTGTACTTGGCTCCAGGGTGGTCGAACTCGAAGCGCAGGTGCGCGCGGACGTCGGCCCAGATCGCGGCCGGCCGCCACTCGCTCGCCCGGGTAGCGATGTCGCGGCGGAAGTGGCCGTTGAGCAGGGCGGCGATCATGAACAGCAGCAGCGAGACTGCGAAGACCCAGGCAAACAGCACGTGCCAGTCGCGCGCGGCGGCGAGACTGTAGTGGCCCGGGATCGTCGCCCAGCCCGGGAAGCGCCAGACGTGGAGCCAGGCATCTTCGGGCGCAAAGCCCCATTCGCCCCAGTAGAGCCGCGGATGCGCGTTTGAGATGTTGAGCCCGGACATGAACAGCACGACCAGGCTGATCGCGTTGATCCAGTGCCACAGGCGGGTGCTGAGCGCGTGACGCTTCATGCGGTCTCCTCGCCAGCCAGATACATCACGTCGCGAGTCTGGGCGAGCAGGTGCTGGCCCGAATCGACGAACAGGGTCTGCCCGCTCGCGAGCGGGCCAGTGGCGAGGAAGAAGGCCGCGTCGGCAACCTCGTCCGCGCCGGTCCGGCGACGGAGCAGGTTTAGCCGGTGTGTGATCTCGGCCTGTTCCTCGGACTGGTCGTGGCTGGCGAGGATGGCCCCCGGCGCGAGGCTGAAGACCCTGTCCTCCGGCCCCAGGAGATTCTGGGCTGCCATCGCGAGCATCGGCACCGTGGCAGCAAGGGCGTGCTTGCTCATCGTGTAGCTGAAGAAGTCGGGGTTGGGGTTGGCGAGCTTCTGGTCGGTGAGCTGGACGACCCGGCGGCCTTCGGAGGAACGCGCCTGCCGGAGATAGGCCTGCGCCATCATCGCGGGCGTGACCGCGTTGACCTGCAGTGCTTCCCAGTTGACGCCGACGTCAAGCTGCAGCGCGTCGTCGGGACGGAACACCGACGCCGAGTTCACCAGCGCGCGCCAGTCGTCGAGCCGGCCGGCGAGTTCCTCGACCATCGCCAGCGCGGCGCCGCCGTCGGCGAGGTCGCAGCGCACCGCTTCCGCGCTCGGCAGCTCCCCGGCGAGTGCTTCGGCCGCAGTCATCGAACGGTTGCAGTGGATCACCACGTGCCAGCCCGCTTCCGCAAACCGCCGGGCGATCGCCGCGCCGATGCGTTTCGCGCCGCCGGTGACCAGTACCGCCGGCCTTGTCGCTGGGTCCGCCATGGCCCCATTGGAGCATATCGGCGCGCCGCGGGAAAGCGCCGCTTGCCCCCCTGCTGCCGCTGGCCTAACGGCACGGCCGATGACGTGGGTTCGCCGATCTCCCGGACTGCTCTGGCTGCTTCTCGCCGCCGCGCTGTTCATGCGCGCCGTCGTGCCGCAGGGGTTCATGGCCGAGGCCGATGCGGCCGGGTCGGTGACGGTCAAGGTCTGCGGTGCCGGCCACCTCGTCGAGATACCGGTGGGAGAGGACGAGAGTCCGAGAGGGGGCCCACGCGCGCAACAGCCTTGTGCCTTCGCCGGGCTCGGCGCGCCAGCGCTTCCGCCACCGCCGTCGGGCGAACTTGCCGTTCCGGGGATCGTGGCCATCGCCTACGGGTCGCCGCCGGCTGTCTTCCCGCACGCCGTTTCGGCGCCGCGCCGCCCGCCAGTCCGGGGCCCCCCGCTCGCTGCCTGAACCGCCGCCGGCCGATGCCGGCATCGTGCGTATCCAGACAGAAAGCGAATTCATGAGACACTCGATTTCCAGCGGCATGCTGGCGCTTGGTGCGCTGCTCGCCGCGCCCGCCGCCGCGCAGGACGACGCGATCGTCGTCGAAAGCCCGCTCATGCATCCCGCCGCCGGGCTGATGAACGACCACATGCACGAGGGCGGTGAGCTGATGCTCGGCCTGCGTTTCGAGCGCATGCATTTCGGCGGAACCAACCGGTCGGGGAGCGATCCGATTTCAGACGCCGATGTCGTCGCCGCGGGCTACACGGTGCGCACGCAGTCGATGACCATGGACATGGTCATGTTCGACCTGATGTATGCGCCCAACGACAACCTGACGTTCATGGTGATGCCGCACTACATGTGGCACCGCATGACGATGCTCGGGATCGATCCCGCGGGCGGCATGGGGGGCGGCCACGGCGGTCATGGCGGGGGCCACGGGCTACCCTTCGGCGAGACGCACGAGCACGGTACCGAGGGATTCGGCGACACGCTCGTGTCGGCCTCGTATCGGCTTGCGCGCAAGCCGGGCTTCGGAGCGCATGCGACGCTCGGCCTGTGGGTCCCGACGGGCTCGGTGTCGAAGAAGAATGCCGACGGCTCCTTCGTCCACTACGGTATGCAGCCGGGCGGCGGCACCTGGGACCTCGAGCCCTCGGTCACGGTAACGGGGCGCGCCGGGGCGATCGGGCTGGGAGCCCAGGCCAGCTACCGCTGGCGGACCGAGGCGCACAACGCTTCGGGCTTCGCGTTCGGCGACAAGGCGCGTGTGACAGGCTGGGTGAGCACCCTGCTCGACGGCGACGTCGGGGCGACCGCGCGGCTCGAGTACGTCCACGAGGGGCAGGTGCAGGGCCACTATAACGGCCCGCACAACCATGACGCGCCGCCCGACAGGCAGGAAAACTACGGAGGCGATACGGTCTCGGCGGGCTTCGGCCTGAACTGGCTGCTGCCTGTCGGCGGGCCCCGGCGGCCGCAGCTGAGCGGCGAGCTGTCGGTGCCGCTGCATCAGGACCTCAACGGCATCCAGGCGCCGCAGGATTGGCGCTTCACCCTCGGGATCAGCCAGACGTTCTGATCCCGAAGGCCGTGCCCGATCAGCCGCCTTCGAAGGCGGCGATGATCGGGCACGGCCCCTTGCCGCCGCTGGCACACTCCTTCGCCAGCCGCGACAGCGCCTCGCGCGCGCGCTGCAGCTCGGCGATCTTTGCGTCGAGCGCTTCGATCCTCGCCCGCGCCATCTCGCGGGCGCGAGCCCGGTCTTGGCTGCTGTCGAGGTGCAGCAACTCGGCGATTTCCTCGAGCGTGAATCCCGCCGCCTGCGCCGAACGAATGAAGCGCAACCGCCGCTCGTCGTCGGGGCCGTAATGGCGGATCCCTCTCGCCCCGGTCTTCTGCGGCTGCGGATCGGGCAGCAGCCCGCGGCGTTGGTAGTAGCGCACCGTTTCGACGCCCACCCCCGCGCTGCGGGCAAGCTGCGAGATGGTCATCGCGAGCACGCTTGACTCCGTACCATGGTACGCACGGTATAGGGCGAGTCGCCAGGCGGAGAAAGACCGCCGATCTCTGGAAGACGACGATGAAATCGCCCCTTCTGCTTGCAGCGAGTGCCCTGTCGGTCACGCCCGCCGTTCCTGCGCTCGCGCAGGATCATGCGCGGCACGCGGACCACGTGCCAGGCTCGAACCCGGCGCACGCGGATCGTCCGCCAGAGGCATCCGATGCCGGCCATCACGACATGGTCGTCGACCACGGGCACTCGGCATCCGAGGGGCCGGTCGAAGCTTCGGGCACCGCACGCCTGCCGCAGGCCGAGGGCATGATGCCCGGCGTGCATTTCGACCTCGGCGGCAACTGGATGGGGATGGTCCATGGCTACGCCTGGGGAGCCTACACCGACCAGGGCGGTCCGCGCGGCGACGACAAGGTCTTCGTCCAGTCGATGGCGATGCTGATGGCAGAAGGGCGCTTCGACGGTGGGCGGCTGCAGCTGCGTGCGATGATGAGCGCCGAGCCGCTGATGAGCGACCGCGGCTATCCGGTGCTCTTCGCCACCGGCGAGACCGCGGGCGGGGAGCCGCTGGTCGACCGGCAGCACCCGCATGACCTGTTTATGGAGCTGGCAGCGCGCGTCGATGTCGACGTCGCCGAGGGAGCGACCGCGTTCCTCTACGGCGGCCCCGTCGGCGAGCCGGCGCTCGGTCCGCCGGCGTTCATGCACCGCGCTTCGGCCCGAGTGAATCCCGAGCCGCCGATCACCCACCACTGGTTCGATTCGACCCACGTCACCTTCGGTGTCGTCACTGCGGGCGTCGCGACCGGGCTGTGGCAGCTCGAAGCCTCGGCGTTCCGCGGCGAGGAGCCCGACAAGGATCGCTGGGACATCGAGACGCCTCGGCTCGACAGCTGGAGCGTTCGCGCCACGCTCACGCCATCGCCCAACTGGGCGGCGCAAGTCAGCTATGGGCGGATCGAGGAGCCCGAGGCGCTGCACCCGGAGCAGGACGAGGGACGCACCACCGCGAGCGTGCACTACAACAGCGGCAACGGCCTAGCGGCGACCGTCGCCTTCTCGGCCAAGGACCGCCTGCCGGGTTCGACGCTGACCGCGTGGCTGGCCGAGGCGACCTGGGACGTGACCGAGCGACACACCGTGTTCGGGCGGTTCGAAAACGTCGAGAACGATGAGATATTCCCCGATCACGCCGACCCACTGCACGACCGGGCGTTCCGGGTGTCGAAGGTCCAGGCCGGCTATGCCTACACGCTACCGGTGGGGCCGTTCGGCCTGTCGTTCGGCGGCAGCATCGCGGTGTTCGGCAAGCCCGACACCCTCGACGCCGTCTACGGCAAGCATCCGACCGGTTACACGCTCTTCGCCAAGCTGACGCTGGGGCACTGACGATGACCGAATGCCACGCTCACCACGGGCATCATGCTCATGCCACGCCGCCGGTCGACCCGGCAACAGTGGCCGAGGGCGCGATCTGGACCTGTCCGATGCACCCGGAAGTGCGGCGCGACGGTCCGGGCTCGTGCCCGATCTGCGGCATGGCGCTCGAGCCGCTCGAGCCGGCGCTGGACGAAGGCCCCAACCCCGAACTCATCGACATGACCCGGCGGTTCTGGGTGTGTGGCGCATTCACGGTCCCGCTGCTCGTCATCGCCATGGGCATGGAGCTGTTCGCCTGGAAGTGGCTGCCGATGCGGACGGCGACCTGGGGCCAACTGGCGCTGGCCACCCCGGTCGTGGTGTGGGGCGGCTGGCCATTCTTCGAGCGGCTCTGGTCCTCCCTGATGAACCGGCACCTCAACATGTTCACGCTGATCGGCCTCGGGGTCGGCGTGGCCTACGGCTACAGTCTCGTCGCGACGCTTGCTCCGGGGATCTTCCCGGCATCGCTGCACACGATGGGCGGCCTGGTGCCGGTCTATTACGAGGCGGCGGCGGTCATCACGACGCTCGTGCTGCTCGGGCAAGTGCTCGAGCTGCGGGCGCGATCGGCTACCGGGCGGGCGATCCGCGCGCTGCTCGGCCTCGCGCCCAAGACGGCGCGGCGGGTCGGCGCCGACGGCAGCGAGGAGGATATCCCGCTCGATCACGTTCATGTCGGTGACCTCCTGCGCATCCGCCCGGGCGAGAAGGTGCCGGTCGACGGCGTCGTCACGGAGGGGCGCAGCGCGGTCGATGAATCGATGATCAGCGGAGAGCCGGTGCCGGTCGAGAAGGGACCGGGCGACCGCGTGACCGGCGCCACCGTGAACGGAACGGGCAGCCTGCTGATGAAGGCCGAGCGGGTCGGCCGCGACACGATGCTGGCGCAGATCGTGCGGATGGTCGCCGATGCCCAGCGCTCGCGCGCACCGATCCAGGCGCTGGCCGACAAGGTCGCGGCGTGGTTCGTGCCGGCGGTAGTGCTGGTTGCAGTGGTCGCTTTCGCGGTCTGGGCTCTCGTGGGGCCCGAACCGCGACTGGCCTATGCGCTGGTCAACGGCGTGGCGGTGCTGATCATCGCCTGCCCGTGCGCGTTGGGATTGGCGACACCGATGTCGATCATGGTCGGCACCGGCCGTGGCGCGACCGCGGGCGTGCTGGTGAAGAACGCCGAGGCGCTCGAGATGATGGAGAAGATCGACACTTTGGTGGTCGACAAGACCGGCACGCTGACGGTGGGCAAACCAGAGCTGGTGGCCGTGCAAACCGCTCCCGGCTTCGACGAGGACGAGGTACTGGGACTGGCTGCGGCGATCGAACGCGGCAGCGAGCACCCGCTGGCGGCGGCGATCGTCGAAGGCGCGCAGGAGCGCGGGCTCACGTTTCCGGATAGCATCGACTTCGCCTCGCTCACCGGCAAGGGCGTGACCGGCATCGTCGAAGGCCGGCGCGTCGTGCTCGGCAACAAGGCGTTGCTGGCGGAGGAGCACATTGCCGTCGACGCGCTGAAGACTCAGGCCAACGAGCGCCGGGCCCAAGGCGATGGCGTCATGTTCGTCGGCGTGGATGGTCGGCTCGCGGGGCTCGTGGCCGTCGCCGACCCGGTCAAGGACGACGCGGCCGCTGCGGTTGCCGAGCTGCGCCGGGCCGGGGTGCGCGTGGTCATGCTGACCGGCGACAACCACCGGACGGCCGAGGCCGTGGCGCGGAAGGTCGGCATCGACGAGGTCATCGCCGAGGTCCTGCCGGAGGAGAAGCAGGCAGCTGTCGAGGCCCTTCGGCGCGAAGGACGGCGCGTGGCGATGGCCGGCGACGGGATCAACGACGCGCCCGCCCTGGCGGCGGCCGACGTCGGCGTAGCAATGGGCACCGGGACCGACGTGGCGATGGAAAGCGCCGCAGTCACGCTGGTCAGGGGCGATCTCGGCGGCATCGTCCGCGCGCGCCGGCTGAGCCGGGCGACGATGCGCAACATCCGCCAGAACCTGTTCTTCTCGTTCGTGTTCAACGCCGCCGGCGTGCCAATCGCAGCGGGCGCGCTCTATCCGTGGTTCGGCGTGCTACTGAGCCCGATCATCGCCGGTGCGGCAATGTCGCTGAGCTCGGTCGCAGTGATCGGCAATTCGCTGCGGCTGCGGGCCGTGCGGCTGTGACGGTCAGCCGGCGCGCTCGACGGTCGAGACGTTGTAGCGGCGCACTTCCTCCTGGTTCAGGCAGTAGCGCGTGCTCGGGTTCTCGTCGCTGCCGACGGCCTGCTGCTTGTACATCACGTCGGTCAGCAGCGCCCGGCTGACTCCCATGCGAATCAGGAAGTCGTTGTCCTCGGTCGCCAGCAGCGCGCTGGCCTGCTCGATCTCGGCGATCAGGCGCACGGTCTCCGCCGTACCTTCCTCGGCGGCGAGATAGATTGCCTCGCGGTCGCCCGTGTGGGTGAACATGTGGACCATGAAGATCCCGCCCGGATCGACGAAGCGGCGGTCGCCGCCCATGAACACGAAGTTGCAGGCGGAGAAGCAGACCCAGTCCCGTGGAATGCGCGTGGCCATCCCCGTGAACGAGCGGATCACCTTGCCGGCCTCGTTCCCGGCCCGTGCATCGCCACCGCGCGAACGCAGCCAGATCTCCTCGATCAGATCGTCGCGCTCAATCGCTGCGCGGAGCCGCTCCGGCAGGCCTGCGTCGATGATTCCCTCGGCGATGAGGATGTGCTTGCCATCCACGGTGCGCGGAGTGAGCGTCATGGCCCGGGCCGGCCCCCAGCCCGGTTCCGCCGGGCAGGTCGGGTTCTTGGGATCGTTGGCTGCGCCGAGCAACGCCAGCGCCGCAAGCGCGGCGACCGGCCGCAACCACCGCGTCATGCGGCGATCGCGTATCGCGCCGCTGGCGGGCGGCGACACATGCGCTTCTCGGCCCGGGTCTCCTCACCCTTCACGATGATCACGTCGGAGACCATGATGCACTGCAGGCCGTTTTCGTCGACATCGTTGCTGGCGACCACGGTGGAGGTGCCCGAGACATCCTCGCGCGTGTTCGAAGTCCAGGCGGCCATCTGGCCGACTTGGGGCGCTCCGTCCTCGCTGCCGTCGGCCGAACGAGTCGCCTCGAGCGTCGCGTTGGCCGCCTGCTGCTGTTCCTCGGGATCGAGCCGGCAGGCGATCGAGTGTGTCAGCTGGTCGGCGAGCGAGGCGACCGGAACGTAAGTCAGCAGCCCGCCGGCGCTGCCCGCCGCCCGGCCGGCGAGCGAACCGATGATGCCGCCGGCAATGCGCGATCCGGCGCTGCGGTTGGACTCGGCACACTTGTCGTCGCTGCTCGAGCTCGAACTGCGCGAGCCGCGCAGGAGGCCGCCGAACTGCGCCTGTGCCGGCATGGCGAGGCCCGCCAGCGCTAGCGCCACGGCGCCGACGCCGAGCGACCTGAGACCACTCCCAAGCATCTCAAATCCTTCGTGAGCTCTCTCGTAGCCGCGACGATAGCACTCTCGCACGGGAGTTGCACGGAGGTTATTCGGGTACGTTCGCGCACAGTTCCTCGAGCCATACGGCCGCCGAGGCGTCACTCGGCGCGCGCCAGTCGCCCCGCGGGCTCAGCGCGCCTGCGGTCGAAACCTTGGGCCCGTTGGGGATCGCACTGCGCTTGAACTGGCTGAAGGCGAAGAAGCGCTGCAGGAAGCTTTCGAGCCAGCGGCGGATCGTCGCGAGGTCGTATTCGTTGCGGCTTGCTTCGGGCAGCCCTGCCGGCCAGCCGCCGCGCGCCTTGTCGCGCCAGGCGTGCCAGGCGAGGAACGCGACCTTCGACGGCTTCTGACCGTAGCGCACGATGTGATGCAGGAAGAAGTCGTTGAGCTCGTAGGGGCCGATCTTCTGCTCGGTAGACTGGACTTCGCCGTCCTCGCCGGCCGGCACGAGTTCCGGGCTGATCTCCTGCGCGAGGATCGCTTCGAGCACCTTGTCTGTCTCCGGGTCGAACTGGTTCGTCCGGGTGCACCAGCGGATCAGGTACTGGATCAGCGTCTTCGGCACTCCGGCGTTGACGTTGTAGTGCGCCATCTGGTCGCCGACGCCGTAAGTGCTCCAGCCAAGCGCGACTTCCGACAGGTCGCCGGTGCCGAGCACGAAGCCGTTGTGGTGCCCGGCGAGACGGAACAGGTAGTCGGTGCGCAGCCCGGCCTGGACGTTTTCGAAGGTCACGTCATGGACCGGCTCGCCCTTGGCGAACGGGTGGCCGATGTTCTCGAGCATCGTCATCGCGGTTGGGCGGATGTCGATCTCCTCGGCGGTAATGCCGAGCGCCTTCATCAGCTTCCAGGCGTTCGAGCGGGTGCCCTCTGACGTGCCGAAGCCCGGCATCGTGTAGCCGCGGATCGTCGTGCGCGGCAGGCCGAGCCGGTCGCAGACCTTGGCCGCGACGATCAGCGCGTGTGTCGAATCGAGCCCACCCGAGACGCCGATCACCATGGACGATCCGCGGGTCTGCTCGAACCGGCGCATCAGCCCGTCGACCTGGATGTTGAAGGCCTCGTAGCAGTCCTCGTCGAGCTTGTGCGGCCGGTTGGGAACGAACGGGAAGCGGCGGATCGGGCGGACGAGGCCGATGTCGCCGTCGGCCGGGCAGTGGTCGAAGCGGACCACGCGGAAGCGGTCTTCGGGGCGCCCGGCGGCTTCGGCCGCGTCGGCGAAAGTCGGCAGGCGCTGGCGATCGCCGAGGATGCGGTCGGTGTCGATGTCGGCGATGGCCAGCTCGGGACGGAGCGCGAAGCGCTCGCTCTCCGCAAGCAGGTCGCCGAGTTCGTAGATCACCCCCTGGCCGTCCCATGCGAGGTCGGTGGTGCTCTCGCCGTGGCCGGCGGCCGAATAGACGTAGGCGCTCGCGGTGCGCGCCGATTGCGCCCGACACAGAAGGTGGCGTTCGTCGGCCTTGCCGATGACGATGTTCGAAGCCGACAGGTTGGCCAGAATCGTCGCCCCGGCGAGCGCGCCGGCGGTCGAGGGCGGGTCGGGCGCCCAGAAGTCCTCGCAGATCTCGACGAATACCTGGAAGCCGCGAAGCCGGTTAGAGGCGAAGACGAGGTCGGTTCCGAACGGCACTTCCACCTCGCCGACGCGGATCGCGGCGCCGCGCACGGTCAGTCCGGAGGCGAACCAGCGTTTCTCGTAGAATTCGCGATAGTTCGGCAGGTACGACTTGGGCACCACGCCGAGCAGCTTGCCGTCCGCGATCGCCAGCGCGCAGTTGTAGACGCGCCCGTTGTGCCGGAGCGGCGCGCCGATCAGCAGCACCGGACTGAGCCCGCGGCTTGCGGCGACGATCTCGCGGACGGCGGCCTCCGAAGCGTCGAGCAGCGCCGACTGCAGGTGGAGGTCGTCGATCGCGTAGGACGAGACGCACAGCTCGGGATAGACCAGCAGGTCGACGTGCGCGGCGTGGGCGCGGCGCGCCTCGGCGATGATCCCGTCGCGGTTGAAGGCGACATCGGCCGTGCGCACGGGCGGCGTGCTTGTGGCGACGCGGACGAAGCCGTGCCGGTGCATCGCGTAGAACGGATGCGCTTGGCGGGCGCGCGCGCTGCCCGGTTCCTCGGCCGGCAGCAGCCAGTCCTCGGGTTGGCATATGCCGAGCTCCGCCAGGCGTCGTTGCGCGGCTGCGCGCGGAATCTTGCCCTTGGCTTCCCAGCCATAAACCGTGCGACTGGGCCATGGACGCGGCGCACCGTAGCGCTCGCCGAATTCGCCGGCCGAAAGCGGCGGGACATGCGCCTCGCGCCAGGCGCGGATCTTCTGGCCGGCTTTATGCATCGCAGTCATGTATCCGTAAGGGATACCAGACACAAGGTCATGACGCGGAAATGGCTTGATGAAGCATGTCCAGAGCTACTTTCAGTGCTGCGATGCGCACCCCTTGTCTCCCTATCGGGCCAAAGTGGGCCTCGCGGTGGCAGGTGGCGCCATGGCGTCGCGCGCAGGCGAAGTGGACCAGGCCCTCCTCGTCGCCATCGTCGCCGGGCCCGGCGAACCCGGTGATCGACAGCGCCACGTCGGCCCGCGAGCGCCGCAGGGCCCCGAGCGCCATTTCGACAGCGATCTCCTCGCTCACCGCCCCGCACGACTCCACCTTGTCGCGCGCGATGCCGAGCAGGTCGCACTTGGCGTCTTCCGAATGGACGACGAAACCGCGCTCGAACACGTGACCGCGGCCCTGGACGTCGGTCAGCAGCGCGGCGAGCAGCCCACCGGTGCAGCTTTCCGCCGTCGCCAGCGCGAGTTGGCGTTCGTGCGCGAGATCGAGCACGGCGTCGGCAAGGTCCTGCACGTCATCGGGGAGGGCGGGGTCGAGCGTTTCAGCCATCCGCAGTTGATCGCTCGAACGGCCGGGTTGTTCCGAACGCGCGATGCGCCCTCCGCTGGCTCCCTGCCCGTCGCTGGGGCAGGTTCGTACCATGAGCGGCGGGGGCGATCACGATCTCTCGGGTGAATCGACCGGAATCTACCGCTATCCGGCGCGCTATCCGCCCAACAGCTTCGAGGCGTCGATCCGCGACTCGGGCGGCATCATCACCGGGGTGATCCATCAGCCGGCGAGTTCTTCGAGCAGACCCGCGTGCAGCACGCGGTGATCGAGGGACGGCGCGTCAGCTGGATCAAGATCTACGACGACCTCGGGCGCGCCACGCCGCACTACGAGGGGACGGTGCATGCGGACGGCGAGGAAATCGAAGGGACCTGGCACATTCCCGGCGACTGGTCCGGCACCTTCATGATGGTGAGGCGGCGCAAGGAAGGCGCGCACGCAACGCGCATGGTCGGCGAGACGGCCGGCGCCCGTTAGCCTATTCGGCGGCGACCGCCTCGTAGCCGATTGGCAGCTTCGCGCGCACGGTCGCTTCGCCCAGGTCGAGCCCGTAAAGCTTGGCCGCGTTGCCGCCGACGAGGCCGCGCACGGTCTCGGAATCGAGGTGTCCCATCGTCTCGCCGATCGTGCGCACCGAGTTGGGCCAGATCGAGTCCGGGTGTGGGTAGTCGCTCGCCCACAGCAGGTTCTCGGGGCCCCAGAACTCGAGCAGCCGCATCGCCGTCGGACTCTGCTGGAAAGTGCCGTAGACCTGGCGCCGGAACACCTCCGAGGGCTTCATCTTGTGCGGGATGCCGCCCTTGTCGGCCCAGTAGTCGGCGCATTCCCACAGGCGCCAGTGACGGTAGTCGAGCTCCTCGACCACCCACGGGACCCAGCCGACCCCGCTCTCAGCTATGACGATCTTCAGTTTCGGGTGCCGCTCGAGGATGCCCCATGCGAAGAGGTCGACGAACGGATCGAGGAACTGCTCGATGAACATCTTGGCGTGAGGGAAGGTCGCGCCGGGGCTTCCCTTGTACTTGTCGAACGCGTCGCTGGCCTTGGGGAACACGGTGACATGGAAGCTGAGCACGATGCCGGTCTGCTCGAGCAGGTCGAACAACGGCTCCCAGCGCTTGTCCTCGAGCCGCGGCTCGGCGACCGCGATCTGCAGGTTGGCCTGCCTTACGCCGCCCTTCTCGGCGAGGCGCTTGAGCTCGTCATGAGCCGCCTCGGGATGCGGCGGAAGCATGGCGACGCCGATCAGCCGGTCGGGAGCGGCCGAGCAGAAATCTTCGTAGAGCCAGTCGTTGTAGGCGGCGTAGCAGGCGCGCATGAACGCCTCGTCCTGCGTCCGGATCGACGTGACGGGTCCGAACACGAGGTGCGCCCAGACCTGGTCGCGATCCATGTCCTGCAGCCGCAACTGCGGGTTGCCGGCGCGCAGCTCGGTCAGGTCTTCGATCCCGCCCCGGTCGTAGGCGGTGTGGATCGGCTTGGGGCCGTCGCCGAACAGCGTGTTCTTCTGGCCCGACCAGAAACCCCAGCGCTCGCCGTCGGCGACCCACATTGCGCCGGTGTCGGAAATCTCGACCCGCGGAGTGCGTTCGCCCCAGCTCGCGGCCATCCGCTTCTGCCACACGTCGGCCGGCAGCATGTTGAGGTCGAGGTGGTCGTCGCAGCTGACGAGGGCGGCTTCGAACATGAAGAACTCCGAGATGCTTAGCTTGCTAATAGGCTGCCCGGCCGGGCAGGGCAATCGATAGCGGCCCAGCTACTTGCGAGCGAGGACATTGTGCCACGGCGTGGGGACGTGGCCGAAGCTGAAGCCGTCATAGGTCGAGATCCCGAGCTCTGACCACGGCGCCGCCTGGCGATAGGCCGTCTCGAGCCGCGCCGCCGGAAGGTAGCCATAGAACCGCCCGTGCGCGCCGCGCCCGCCGCATTCGCCGCCCTTGAAGCTTGCCCAGTGCATCCCGCCGGGACGTAGCGCGCGGTGAATGCGGGCGAGGATCGCGGGCAGCTCCTCCTCGCGCAGGGGCAGCAGGGGCGCCTGGCACCACACCGCGTCGAAGGCTTCGACGGAGTCGAGCTCGTCGAAGCGCATTACGGGCACCTCCAACCCGAGCCGCCTGCTGGCGAGGCCAGCCATTTGCGGTGACCCGTCGCTCGGGTGGATGTCGAAGCCGCGCGCGATCATATGCTCGGCATCCCGGCCATCGCCGCAGCCGAGCTCGAGAATGCGCGCGCCCGCGGGTAGCCGGTCGAGAAAGTGGTCGAGTTGCGGGCTCGCCCCGGATTGCGGCAGGGCTTCCGCCCATTCGCGGCCGCGCCCTTCGTAGAACTGCAGTGTCTCCCGATCCATCGCTACGGCTCTAGGGCGGTGGAGGCGCCTCGCAACGAAAAAGGGCGCTCCCTCCGGGGAGCGCCCTCATGGACCGGCGAAGGGGACGCGCCGGTCTTCGGTTCAGCGGCAGCGAACCTCGCCGCGATCGATCTCGCGGCCGAGCAGCGCGCCGGCTGCGGCGCCGAGAATGGTGCCGGTCGCCCGCTCGCCGCGGGTGTCGATCGCCCGGCCGGCCAGAGCGCCGGCCGCGGCGCCGACGATCAGGCCGGTCGTGCCGTTGTCGCGACGGCAGTAGTACCGGCCGTCGTTGCCGCGCCAGTAGCGGACGCCGTTGGCGCTCCGATAATAGCGGCGGTCGTGGTGATGCTTCTTGTAATGTTTGCCGTGCGCCGGCGCCCACCGCGGTGGGTCGGCCAGGGCCGGGGCCGCGGGGACCGCCAGGGCCGCAGCGGCGATTGCGAGCAGGGTCTTACGCATCTCTGTGCCTTTCCGTGCCTTGTTGCCTCATGGAACGGCATCTGTCGTTCAGCGATCCCCAACCTCCGATGAACAGATTGGCTCCCTGCGAAACTTGCGACAAGCTGTGATAAACGGGCGACCGATGGTTGGTTGCCGATGACAGGCACCCGCGGAGATCGCTCTGGTCGACCCTTCCGGTGCGCCACCGGTGCCGCCGATGGCCGCCAAGAGCGCGAGGGCGATCGCAGGAAAAGCAGGGACTGTCCCTCTTTTCTCGGAAAATGGGGACTGTCCCGCTTTTCTCGGCGAGTCAGGCGGGGACCGTCTTGTCTGGAAGCGCCCGGTAGCGGTCTTCGGTCTCGATCATGTAGTTGCGCGTGATCGGGGCGGCGTAGCGGCTGCGCAGGTACTGCAGCTGGTAGACGCACATCCCGCCGTCGGTGAACATCGTCATCGAGCCGGCAAGATAGAACGCATAGAGCCGCCAGAAACGCTCGTCCCTGAACCGGACGACCTCGTCGTGATTGGCCTTGAACCGCTCGTACCAGGCGCGCAGCGTGTAGGCGTAGTGCAGTCGCAGCATCTCGCAGTCGGCCATGATCAGCCGCTCGCGCTCGCTCGCCGAGACGATCTCGCCGAGCGAGGGCAGGTAGCCGCCCGGGAAGATGTACTTCTGCATGAAGGCGTCGGTCGTGCCAGGCTTTCCCATCCGGCCCATCGTGTGGATCAGCGCCGCGCCACCGGGAGTCAGCAGGTCGTGCACCGTGCGAAAGAACACCGGGAAGAACGCCGTGCCGAGATGTTCGAACATCCCGATCGAGACGATCCGGTCGAACTGGCCTTCGACGTCGCGGTAGTCCATCAGCTCGAACCGGACGCGATCTGACACGCCCGCTGTCGCGGCCCGTTCGCGGGCGACTTTCAGCTGTTCTTCCGACAACGTCACGCCGAGCACTTCCACGTCAGCGACGCGGTTCAGGTAGAGCGCCAGTCCGCCCCAGCCGCACCCGAGGTCGAGCACCTTCTGCCCGGGCTCGAGCAGCAGCTTCGAGGCGATGTGCGCCTTCTTGTCGAGCTGGGCCTGCTCGATCGAGTTCTGCGGATCGGTGAAGTAGGCGCAGCTGTACTGCATGTCGGGGTCGAGGAACATGCGGTAGATCTCGTTGCCGATGTCGTAATGGTGAACGACGTTCCTCCGGGCATCCGCCTTGCGATTGTAGGTGTTGATGAAGTGCCGGAGGCGGCCGGTGTACTTCTTGAACTTGCTGCGCCCCTTGCGCTCCTCCCAGCGGCTGTTGCGCCGGATCAGCAGGATCAGGTCGATGATTTCTCCCTCGACCAGCTGGAGCCGGTCGTCCATCCAGGTCTCGACCGTGCCGAGCGCCGGATCGCGAACGATCTGGAGCGCGGCGCGGTTGTCGGTCAGCCGCACCGTCACGGGGCGCAGCTCGGGATCGGGCGAACCGTAGCGGAAGGTCTTCCCGGAGGGACCGATGATCGTCAGCTCGCCGCGCTTGAGAAGCGTGGCCAGCATCTTGTCGAGGAGCCGCATCGGGCGAAGATATACGGAAGAGATCGAATCGCAACGGGGCGAATTGTCGGCGTCACTTGCCGCGCGGCGGCCCAGTTCATCGACAATTCAGTGGGCCGATGCGAGCCGCGGCCGGGACGGAAGGAAGAATCATGCGGGTCAGTTGGATACTTGCCGGGGCGGCGCTCGTGCTGGCCGGTCCAGGCGTGGCGCAGGACATTGCGCGGCTGACCGTAGCCGGGGAATGCGCCTCGGTTCCGCTCCTGCCGGCGGCAATCCCGGTGGTCGAGGTGACGATCGGCGGCAAGGGCCCGTACCGCTTTGCGATCGACACAGGCGCGCAGGGACACGGACGGATCAGCATGGCGCTGGCCGAACAGCTGGGCCTGCCGAAGGTCGGCGAGGTAGGCGCGCCCGCTCCGGGAGGCGCCGTCGCCACACGCCCGGTGTTCGGCGCCGCGGAGGTCTCGGTCGGCGACATCAGCTTCAAGAACATCGATCTCGTTGCAATGTCGGATGTGCGCGGTCCGCAGTCCGAATGGGACGGCATCCTCGGCAACGAGCTGCTCGAGCTCGTGCCGCTGACGCTCGACTACGGCAACGCCCGTGCGCGGTTCGGCGGGCCTGGCCTGTCGGAAGGCGTGCCGGTCAAGTTCGATCGCGGTATTCCGATCGTGCCGGTCGAGATCGCCGGACAGCGCTTCGAGGTTCATTTCGACAGCGGCAACGGGGCCGGGGGCCTGTTCCTCGACGAGGACAAGGCGAAAGGCCTGCCGCTCGGCGGCGAGCCGGTCCAGCGCGGGGCAGCGCGCACGACGTTCGGCGACTCTCCGATCATGGAGGCGCCGTTGACGATCTCGGCCATGCTCGGCGGTACGCCGCTGTCGCTCAACGCGATCGGCTGGCCGAGCCCGCGCTCGGGCGGCAACCTCGGTTCGAAGGCGATGGCCGGGCTCAGCATCACCATCGACACGAAGTCGGACCTCGTGGTCGTCGAGCGCTCGGGAGCGCCACCGCGCTGCCGCTGATCAGGCGCCGCCGGTGCCGCGCGGCGGGAACAGTTTCCCCCGCGCGAAAGCGAACACCGCGAAGATCAGGACCATGATCAGGAAGAAGTCGACGAAGGTCGTGTAGAACAGCCACACGTCGGTGCTGGCGAGGCGGGCGACGGCATAGTTGAGCCCGGCCATGACCAGCCCGAGCACGCCCATGCCCAGCGCGAGGCGGCCGGGATCGACGTCGTTGTACGGCAGGTAGCGCGTCAGCGCCTTGCCGAGCCGGTTGCCGCCGAGCAGCCCGTCGCCGAGGAACAGCACGGCGCTGATCGTGCCGACGATCGTCCCGCGCATCTTCACCGCCATGTCGTCCTGGAAGGCGATCGCCAATCCGGCCGAGATCAGCAGCAGCACGACGCCGAACAGTGCGAGTCCGCCGGTCAGGTCGACCCTGACGAAACGCTGGGCGACGACGAGCGCGATGCCCGCGCCCGCCCCGACGAGCGCGGCGGTGCTGAGATCCGTCAGCTTGGCGACGACGAAGAACAGCAGGCCGAGCGCCAAGTCGACCACGATCGGCACCTTGTTGCGCGCCAGCTGGCCCGGATCGTAGCCCTTGGCCCTGAGCTCGTCGCTGCCTCCCGCCATGCTCTTGCGCATCGCCTCGCCCAGCGTCGCCGCCTCGATGGCCGAAACGGTCTCGCGGTACTTGTCCGGATAGGCGATGGTCCGTCCGGGGTGGCTTTCGTGGATCAGCTCGCCGTCGAGCCGGGCGGCAATGCCGATCGACCAGCTGCTGACGTAGCCCGCCTCGACTTCGAGCTGCGAGCCGTCGGGAAGCCTGGCGGCAAGCCGATGATTGCGGACGGCCTCGGGCCCGAAGGCCGGGGTACGGTCCCACGCGAACGGCACGCCGTCGATCGACAGCTCGGAGACGAGCTCGTCGGAGCGCGCGCGCGTGACGACGGTGACGCTGTGCCGGCCGGCGGTGAACCGGCGCCGGTACGTCCACCAGGTGAAACTCACCCGAGCGCGGCCTGCTTTTCGGCCGCCAGCCGGTCGAGCTCGGCGCGGCTCTTCTTCTCGGCCGCGGTCTTTAGCTGGCCGCAGGCCGCGTCGATGTCGCGCCCGCGCGGGGTCCGCACAGGGGCCGAGATGCCGGCCTCGAACACGATCTCGGAAAAGCGCCGGATCCGCTCGGGCGTCGAGCACTCGTAGGGCGCGCCGGGCCACGGGTTGAAGGGGATCAGGTTGACCTTGGCCGGCAGCTTGTACTTGCGGATCAGACGGACCAGCTCGCGTGCGTCCTCGTCGCTGTCGTTCTTGTCCTTGAGCATCACGTATTCGAACGTGATGCGCCGCGCGTTCGAGGCGCCGGGGTAAGCGGCGCAGGCCTCGAGGAGCTCCTCGATACCGTACTTGCGGTTGAGCGGGACGATCTCGTCGCGCACTTCCTTGCTCACTGCGTGAAGCGAGACCGCGAGATTGGTGCCGATCTCCTCGCCGCAGCGCGCCATCATCGGCACCACGCCGCTGGTCGACAGGGTAATGCGCCGCTTCGACAGCGCGAGACCGTCGCCGTCCATGACGATCCTGAGTGCGTCGCGCACGTTCTCGAAATTGTACAGCGGCTCGCCCATGCCCATCATGACGATGTTGGTCAGCAGGCGGCCGTCGGCGGTGTACTCGGCCGCGCTCTCCTCGTCGGGCATATCCATCCGACCCTTCGGCCACTCGCCGAGTGCGTCGCGCGCGAGCATGACCTGGCCGACGATTTCACCCGGCGTCAGGTTGCGCACGAGGCGCATCGTGCCGGTGTGGCAGAAGCGACAGTTGAGCGTGCAACCGACCTGGCTCGAGACGCACAGCGTGCCGCGGTCGGCGTCGGGAATGAACACCATCTCGAAGTCGTGGCCGTCAGCGGTGCGCAACAGCCACTTGCGGGTGCCGTCGGACGAGTGTTGCGCCTCGACCACCTCCGGCCGGCCGATCACGAAGCGTTCGGCGAGCCAGGGACGCATGGTCTTGGCAATGTCGGTCATCGCCTCGAACTCGGTCACGCCGCGGTGGTAGAGCCAGTGGAAGATCTGCTTGGCGCGCAGCCGCGCCTGCTTCGCATCGAGCCCCGCTGCCTCGAGCAGTTCGGCGATTCGCGCGCGGGGTAGCCCAACCAGGTCGACGCGGCCATCGGCGCGCGGAGTGACGTCGCGCGCGACGGGAACCGGATCGACGTGTCCGGGGATCGGCATCAGGGCAGTGTCGGCCATCGGTGGCGCATATAGGGCGGGCCGAGCCGAAGGGCAAAGATCGCCGACGAACTGTGATCGGATATCGCCGGCGCGTGTATCGCGGTTCTCGTTGTTGCTCGTCGGAGCATCAGGCGCGTCGTTTCATCGACCGTGAAACCCGGCTCATCGACCAGCGTGTTGCCGAAAAACATCAATAATTTCGTTGTCTTAGGTTCATGAAACTCACGTCGTGCCAGCTCATTTCCTCGGTCCGCGGTGCGTCACCGCGGATCTGAGTTGAAATGGAGCTTACAATGACAAAGGGTATCGCACTCCTGCTGGCCGCCGGCTCGGCCGTGGCCCTGGCCGTTCCGGCCCAGGCGCAGGACGATCGGGCGTTCCAGGGCCCGTGGGTCGCCGGTGTCGGGGGCTACGACCAGAACAAGGCCGGCAGCACGATCGACGACGACGTCAACGAGGACAACGACGAGTCCGCCGAAGGCGTGGTCTGGGGCGGCGCTGCGGGCTACGACATCGACCTCGGCACGATGGTGGTCGGCGCCGAGGCCGAGCTGACCGAATCGACCGCGGATGCCCGCTCGCGCGACGGGGACCCCGAGAACTTCGGGCTCGGCCGCGTCGAGGCCGGGCGCGACATCTATGTCGGCGCGCGAGCCGGCTTCAAGGCCACACCGAGCACGCTGCTCTACGCCAAGGGCGGTTACACCAACGCGCGCTACAACTTCATCGGTACCGGCGGCGAGGTCGAGGACCGGCGGAACATCGACACCGACGGCTGGCGGGTGGGCGCGGGCGTCGAGCAGAAGGTCGGCTCGAACGCCTTCGCCAAGCTCGAGTACCGCTACTCGAACTACTCGAAGGCCGAAGTCGACTTCGAGCCGGAGGGGATTCCCGACACCGATCCGTTCGACGTCGACCTTGACCGGCACCAGGTCATGGCGGGCGTGGGCTGGCGGTTCTGATCAAGCTTCCCTCCGGTCAGGAGGTGGCGGGAGAGGCTGGCGGCTTTTCGTCTTCTCCTCTCCCAACCCTTTCCCCTGAAGGGGAGAGGGCCCTTCCTACCTCAGCCTCGCGCAGCCGACGGTCGCCGCGTCCATCGCGGTCGCGGCGCCTTCGAGGCTGTAGCGATCGGTAAAGCGGCGCCCGGCGCGGTCAGTGGCGGAGACGCTCATCGTCCGCGCCGAGCGCATCGCCGCGACGATCGCCGCATCCATCCGCGCGTCTGCGGCCCAGGCGTCTGAACCGCCCGCGGTCAGGTCGAAGCGCTGGTCGCCCACCGAAAGCGACACGCGCGGCGAAACCGGCAGGCTGTGCGAGAGGCGCAGGTGGAGCTGCCCACGGACACCGCGCGCCGGCCAGGTTGCGACGCTGGCGAACGGTTCCCGCTCCCGCGGTCGCGCGTTCCGGCCCTCGGGCTCGGCTGCGGCGATGGCATAGCAGCGCGGGACTTCGGGATCGCGGAACGCGCCCCATTGCCCGAACACGCCGAGGCTGTCCCGCGCGGCGAGCGGGGAGGCGAACAGCAGAAGTGCAAGAGGGGCGGCCAGTCGCTTCATCGGCGTCGGCGCCTTCCTAGAGATCGCTCGCCTCGCGAGCGAGTCCGTTTTGCTGGATTCTTCCGGCACGGTCCCTTCCTCATCCCAAGTGAGGGCCAAACGGCGGCGCTACCCGTCAATCAGGTCGAGGTAGGCGACCACGTCGTTGTCCGTCGCAAGATAGAGGCCTTCCTGCACCGCTTCCGGTTGCGCGGCGGCGATCTCGAGCGCTTCGGCGAGCGTGCCGTAGAACAGCGTCTCCGCCGCGCCGCCTTCGGTCTCCACGTCGAGGAAGTAGAGCCGCACGGTCGCGTCCGTGTAGGTCGTGCGCATCAGCGGGGCGCTTCCGGGTACTCGATCGCCAGCACTTCCCATTCCTTCTCGCCGGCGGGCAGGCGCACGGTCCTGACGTCGCCGACCGCGGCGCCGCGCAGCGCCCGGGCGATCGGGGCGCTCCAGCCGATCCGGCCGGCCGAAGGGTCCTGTTCGTCGTCGCCGACGAGCGTGACGATCCGCTCGTTGTCGTCTTCGTCGGCGATGGTCACCGTGGCCCCGAACCAGACGCGGGTCCGGTCGGGCGCCTGCGTCGGATCGACGACCTTGGCCGCCTTCATCCGCCGGGCGAGATGGGCGAGCTCGCGGTCGATCTCGCGCATCCGCTTGCGGCCGTAGAGGTAGTCGCCGTTCTCGCTGCGGTCGCCGTTACCCGCCGCCCACGAGACGATCGCGACGATCTCGGGCCGCTCGAACCCCAGCAGGTGATCGTAGCGCGCCCTCAGCGCGGCGAAGCCGGCCGGAGTGATCGGGTTCTCACGCTCGTTCATGGAAGAATTAAACCAGACCCGTCATCCCAGCGAAAGCCGGGACCGCATGCCGATGGCCCGGCGCCCCTCGAATGCGGGGCAGCTTCGCTCGGCGCCGGTCTCACGAAGTCCCGGCTTTCGCCGGGATGACGGCCGTCCTTCAGGGCTGCGTCAGCGAAGGAATTCGCTCACCTTGCGCGGACGGCCGAGAGTCGCGCGGTCGGGGTGCAACGCCTCGTAGACCACCGCGTTCTCGAGCACCCGGGCGACGTAGTTCTTGGTCTCGAAGATCGGGATCCGCTCGATCCAGTCGATCCAGCTGATCGCCCCGGTGCGCGGGTCGCCGTTGGCCCGCAGCCACTTGTTCACGTTGCCCGGCCCCGCATTGTAGGCGGCCACCGCAAGCGGATAGCTGCCGTAGGTGTTCATCATCCGGACGAAGTACCCGTTGCCGAGGCGGATATTGTATTGCGGATCGGTGTTGAGCGAGGCCGACATGTAGGTGACGCCGAGCTTGCCGGCCTGCTCGCGTGCAGTGCCGGGCATCAGCTGCATCAGCCCGGTCGCGCCGGCATGGCTCGTGCGCCAGTTGTCGAACTCGCTTTCCTGCCGGGCGATCGCGTGGACCATCGTCCAGTCGGCTTCGGGCGGTGTCGGAACGGTCGGGAACCCGACCTGGGTGAATCCGGTGAAGCCCTTCTCGGGGGCGACCCGCCCGACGACCACCGCGAGCTCGGGCAGAGCCAGCTGCTGGGCGAGTTCGCCGACGAGTTGCATCTCGGCCGGCGTCTGCGCCTGGCTCGCCAGCGCGACGTAGAATTTGCGCTTGGTCTGCCAGCGATAGCTGTTGCCGGTGAACAGCGACATCGCCTGCACCAGCGGATTGGCGAGGAACGCCGCGCGCTGTTCGGGCGTCGGCTGCTCGGTGACGGCCGCGGCGAGCGGGATGGGGCGGCCGAGCCGCTCCAGCGCCAGCTGACCGTAGAAGTATTCGGGGTAGGCCGCGGCCATCTCGTAGTAGCGGTTCGCCTCGGCCATGTTGCCGGCTTGTTGGGCGGCATGGCCGGCCCAGAAGAAGCCCTTCGAGCGGGTCTGCGGCGTCTTCGCCGCTGCGCCGTAGCGGTAGAACAGTGGCGCCGCCGCATTGCCGTCGCCGAGGTTCCACAGCGCCGCCGTGCCGCCGAGCCACATCAGCGAGGTGTAGTCGTCGCGCAGCTTGTAGGGGCCTTCGGCGACTTCGGCCTCGCTGGCGAAGGCCTCGGCGGCCCGCGCCGCGATCCGGTGCGCCGAGCGCGAGTCCGCGGTGCGGGCAACGTTGAGGTGCTCCTCGACCCACGCGGTCGGGTTGAACGGTCTCGAGGCGAGCGGCGGTCGGTTGGCGAGCAGCGCGTCGGCCTCGCGCAGCCGGCCCTCGGTGCGCAGCTCGCGGCTGCGGTTCCACAGGTAGCCCGGGTCGCTCATCGCCGACGGGTCGCTGGTCGCGCCGTCGCCGCCCTGGAGAATCGCCAGTCGCGCGGTGAAGACAGGCGCGCGCGCCGGAGAGACATAAGCCATCTGCGCCGCCGCCGCCTGCGCATCGCGCTGCCACAGCAGCGCATCCATCCGCGCGTCGTGATCGGCCGGAGTGAAGCTCGCACCGAAGCTCGCGAACAGCGTCGCCATTGCCGTCGGGCTCATCTGTCCGCCGCGCCAGGCCGCGCGTGCGACCTCGAGCGCCTGATCCGGCCGCATCGCCATCAGCGCGATCGCGTACTGCGCCCGCGCGGGGTTGGTCTGCGGCGGGAAGCGGTCGAAGAACGCCACCAGCCGGTCGGCGGCGACGTACTGGTTGGCGAGGCGCGCCTCGGCATAGCCGCGCAGCACGCTTTCGTCCGGGAAGCCCGGATAGGTCATCAGGAACCCGGCGTAGTCCTCGAACGTGAAGTTCGGGCTCGCGGTCAGCTGTTCCCAGCGGCTTACGGCATGGCCGAGCTGAGAGGGCTGTTGCGCGACGAGGCTGGCGCGCCCGTCGGCCGACTGCGCGAGTGCGGAAGGGGGAAAGAGGAAGGCGGATGCCAGCAGGGTGGCGACGAGTGGAGCGCGAACCATGCTGGACATTATGGCTGGCTGCTCCTTATCAGGCGGTGAACAGGGCTCAGTGAACGATTAGGCCCGTCGGTTAATTCATCGCGGGAGCGACGAAAATGTTCTCTGGCTCGATTCCGGCCCTGGTGACTCCTTTTCGCGACGGGACGTTGGACGAGGCCGCGTTCCGTCGCCTCGTGGACTGGCAGATCGAGCAGGGCTCTTCGGCGCTCGTACCCTGCGGCACGACCGGCGAGAGCGCGACGCTCGACCGCGAGGAACATCACCGGGTGATTGCGATCTGCGTCGAGCAGGCGGCCGGCCGTGTGCCGGTGATCGCCGGCTGCGGCTCGAACGATACCCAGGTCGCGCTCGACCACCTGAAGTTCTGCGAAGAGTTGGGGGGTGTTGCCGCGGGACTGTGCGTCGCGCCGTACTACAACCGGCCAAGCCAGGAGGGGTTGATCGCCCACTTCTCCTACCTCGCCGAGAATTCGCGCCTGCCGATCGTGCTCTACAACGTGCCGGGGCGTACGGTGACCGACATCCTTCCGGAGACGGTCATCACGCTCGCCAGGAAATATCCGGACAAGATCGTTTCGCTCAAGGACGCTAGCGGCGACCTGCAGCGCGTGGTGCGGCACCGGATGGCGCTCGGCGAGGGGTTCAACCAGCTCTCGGGCGACGACCCGCTGACGCTGGCGGGCTACGCGTTGGGGCAGGTCGGCTGCATCTCGGTGACCGCCAACGTGGCGCCGAAGCTCTGTGCCGAGTTCCATGCGGCGGCGGCGGCGGGCGATTACGAGCGGGCCCGCGCGCTCAACGAGAAGCTGTTTCCGCTGCACAAGGCGCTATTCGCCGACGCCAGCCCGTCGCCGACCAAGTACGCGCTGGCCAAGCTGCACGACTGGATGACAGCCGAGACCCGCCTGCCGCTCGCGCCGTGCAGTGAGGCTGGGCGGAAGGCGGTGGATGAGGCGCTGCAGGGCCTGGGGCTGGCCTGAGGCGCAGTCCCGACCAGACCTGCCATCCCGGCGAAAGCGGGGACCACATGCCACTGGCGCCGCGCTGGCGGAACGCGGTCCCGGGTTTCGCCGGGACGACGGGCGAGATCAGAGGGCAGCTCGGGGTCAGTAGAGCGGTGAAGGATGCTCCCTCCCGAGCATCATCGCGCCGTAAGTCTCTATCGCCGGCCCGGCGACGATCATGTGCTGGTTGAGCGTCAGCGCGTCTCGGGCGAGGCGTTCGAGGATCGAGCCGTCGAAGATCACGTTGGCGCCGATCAGGTCGAACAGCCGGCGGGTGACTTTGGCGGCCATGCGGAAGCTGTTGACGTTGGCGAGCGCAAGGCGGCCCTTGGTCTCGACCTTCGACGTACCCGCCTCGAGCTCTGACCAGAACTCCTCCGCCGCGCGGTAGAGGAAGGCCTGCGCCGCACCCCAAGCGGTCTCGGTGTGAGCGATCGCCTCGCGCGCCTGAACGGTCTCGGCCATCGGCCGCGGTGGCATGCCGGCCTTGCGCGCGTGGATCAGTGCTTTTGCTTCGTCGATCGCGCGGCGGGCGGTGCCGAGCGGGACGGCGGCCATTGTCGTCACCCAGTTGAAGCCGCTCGAATAGAGCGGCTCGCGGTTGGCGAACAGCGCCGGTTCGATACGCAGCACCTGATCCTCCGGGACGAACAGGTTCTCCGCGCGGTAATGGCACGAGCCGCTGCCGCGCAGGCCGTGGGTATGCCAGGTGTCCTCGATCACCAGCTGGTCGGCGCGGCAGAAGGCGAGCCGCCCTTCGGGCAGGCCGTTGTCACCGAACACCGGCTCGCCGTCGCGCGTCAGCACGGCGCCGCTCATCACCATATCGGCATGGGTGATCCCGCTGCCGAACGGGAAGCGGCCATCAAGCAGGTACCCGCCTTCGACCCGCCGGAGCTTGCCGTGACCGGTGGTGAACTGGCCGGCGGTGATCATGTCGGGTTCGGGCAGCAGCCGCGCCGAGGCGGCTGGCGGCAGGAGCTCGGCAAGCAGGCCGCTGTCAGTGCCGATCTTGACGCACCAGCCGACCGAGGGATCGGCGTGGGCCAGCACCTCGATCACCTCGAGATGCTGCACCAGCGTCATCTGCGGCCCGCCCTTCGCCCGGCTGCGGCCCATGCGGAAGACTCCCGCCGCTTGCAGATCGGCGACCAGGTCGGCCGGCAGGCGGCGCAGCGCTTCGATTTCCTGCGAGCGTCCCGCGATCGTCGGCGCCATTGCCCGGGCGTTGGCGAGAATGCGCTCCGCCGTCAGCGGTGGATCATCCGGTTTCGCGGCGGTAGCCATCGTTTCCTCTCCTTGCACGCATCCTTCCATTGACTGATCGCGCCCGCAAGCCGATCCCGCGCCCATGATCCGCATGTTCGTCGCGGCGCTCGCCGCTCTCGCCCTGGCCGCCTGCGGCCGATCGTCCGACCCCGCCGCCGACCTCGACGCGATCGCGCGCGACTATCTGCTGCTGCAGTTGACGATCGGCGAGAAGGAGGAGGGCTACATCGACGCCTACTACGGTCCGCCCGAGATTCAGGCGCAGGCTGAAGCCGAGGCGGTGGCGAACGACCTTCCCAGGCTGGCCGAGCGGGTTGCGGCGCTGCGCGAAAGGATCGCCGAGGCCGAGTTCGAGGACGGCAGCCTCGAGAGGCGCCGCGCGGCGTTCCTCGACGCCCAGCTGGTTGCCGCGCAGACGCGGCTCCGGATGATGCAGGGCGAGACGCTCTCGTTCCAGGACGAGGCCGAGGGGCTGTTCGGCGTCCGTCCCGAGTTGCCCGAGCTCGAGTCCTTCGACCCGCTGATCGCGCGGATCGACGCGCTGGTGCCGGGGGACGGGCCGCTGTGGCAGCGGATCGACGCGTTCCGCAGCCGCTTCAATGTCCCGTCCGACAGGCTCAGGGCGGTGATGGATGCCGGGATCGCCGAGTGCCGCCGGCGCACGCTGGCGCATTTCGAGCTGCCCCAAGGCGAGAAGTTCGACCTCGCGCTGGTCACCGACAAGCCGTGGAGCGGGTACAACTGGTACCAGGGCGGCTTCCATTCGAAGATCGAGATCAACACCGACCTGCCGGTGCGGATTGAGCGGGCGAGGGACCTCGGCTGCCACGAGGGATACCCGGGGCACCACGTCTACAACGTGCTGCTCGAGCAGGAACTGGTCGAGGGGCGCGGCTGGATCGAGTACACCGTCTATCCGCTCTATTCGCCGCAGTCGCTGCTGGCGGAAGGCTCGGCCAATTACGGCATCGAGCTCGCGTTTCCGGGGGACGAGGGCCTCGCGTTCGACCGCGACGTGCTCGCTCCGCTGGCCGGCCTGCCGACCGCCGATCTTCCGCGGTATCTCGAGCTCGCCGAGCTGACGGCCGATCTGCGCCCGGCCGGCTACACGATCGCCGCCCAACTGTTCGCGGGCGAGATCGACGAGGCCGAGGCGATCGCGCTCACCCAGCGCTACCAGCTGACCTCGCCCGAGCGCGCGGCGCAGACGATCGACTTCGCGAAGACCTACCGCAGCTACATCATCAACTACGGTCTCGGCCTCGAGATGGTCCGCGCCCACGTCGAAGCGGCCGGCTCGTCGCCCGAAGCGCGCTGGGAACGCATGCGCCGGATCCTCAGCGAGCCGACGCTGCCGAGCGACCTCGAAAAATAGGGACAGTCCCTCTTCTTCGAGTCAGGCGTTGCCGTTCCTGCGGCGGGTTTCCCAGCCCTTGCGGGCGGCGGCCGAGCGCTGTTCGAACGAGCCCGACTTGTGCGCCCTTCCGCCGCGCGAGGACGAGACGTGGGTGTCCTTCTTGCCGCGCCCAGAGCCGGACTTGTTGCCGCCTCCGCTCTCCTTGTTGACGGTCGCCCAGGCGCGGGCCTTGGCGGTTTTCTCCGAAGCGCCGCGTTCCTCGTAGCCTTCGGCGATGTGCTCGGCCTTGCGCTTCTGCTTGTCGGTGTACTTGTCCTTGTCTCCTCGGGGCATCTCGCGACTCCTCTACGCCCGTCCGTCGGCACCGGAGCGCGCGAGAGGCGCAAATCGTTCCGCGCGGAGGCGATCAGTCGACCCGGCGGAAAGGCTTGCCCGCATCCTTCAGCGCGTCGGCCATCTTCGCGCTCTGCTCGAAGGGCACGACAGTGTCGTCGCGCCCCTGGATCAGCAGGATCGGCGAGTCGTCCTGCGCGGCGAAACGGTGCCGCGCGATCGTCATTTTCGTGAGCGACGAGCGCGGCCCCGAAAGGGGGTTCCACCGCCCCGTGGCTCTCCCTACATGCCCCCTCATCATGGCCCGCCCGAAACCCTCGACCTTCGACAAGGTTAAGACCGTCGCCGAGAACCGGCGCGCACGGTTCGAATACTTCATCGAGGAAACGTTCGAGGCGGGGATCGCGCTCAGCGGCACCGAAGTGAAAAGCCTGCGCTTCGGCGAGGGCTCGATCGCCGAGAGCTACGCCGAGGTGCGCGATGGCGAGGCCTGGCTGGTCAACGCGAACATCCCCGAGTTCAGTCACGGCAACCGCTTCAATCACGAGCCGCGCCGGCCGCGGAAGCTGCTGCTGCACAAGCGCGAGGTCGAAAAGCTGCTCGGCGCGGTCGAGCGCAAGGGGATGACGATGATCCCGCTGTCGATCTACTTCAACAGCCGCGGACGGGCCAAGGTCGAGCTGGCGCTGGCGAAGGGCAAGCAGACCCACGACAAGCGGCAAGCGATCAAGGATCGCGACTGGCAGCGCGACAAGGCGCGGCTGATGCGTGAAAGAGGATGATCCGGACGGGCAGGGAGGGCTTGCAAGCACAGGTTCAGCCGCGCAAGGCGAATACGAGACGATGACGAGCTTCAGATCCAAGACCTTCCTCTCGGACTGGATCCGTGAGCACGCGCCGACGCGCGAACAGCTGGAAAGCAACCGTCTCGTCCGGCCGTTTGCGCACCACGTGCTGCGGCCCGAACTGTGGCGCTTCACCCGGCGCTCGGTGCCGCGGGGCGTGGCGGCGGGCCTGCTCGTCGGGATCTTCGCGCTGATCCCCGGTATCCAGATAATCGGCGCCGCGCTGATGTGCGTGCCGAGCCGCGGCAACATTCCGCTGGCCGCGGCGATGACTTTCCTCAGCAATCCCGCGACGACGCCGTTCCTGCTCGCGGGCTCGCTGTTCGTCGGCAACGGTCTCGGGTTCCATGCCGACCTGGCTGCGTTCCGCGCGCTCTACGACGACAGTGCCAGCGTCGGCGAATGGATTGCGTGGTTGCTGTCCGATGCCGCACCGGCGCTGGTCATCGGGCTGTTCGTGATCGCGATCATCGCCGCCGCTATCGGCTACCTCGCATCCTCGTTCCTGTGGCGCGCCAACATCGGCCGCAAATGGCAACGCCGCCAGGCGCGCCGCCGGAATTCGCCCCTGCCCGCCGAATGATGAAGAGCTTGGCAGCGCCGCGCGGTCCGCACGGAGTCGTCGACAGGCTCGCGGTCGCCGCGGCGATCCTCGTCAGCGCCGCGCTGATCCAGCTCGTCGTCGGAAGCGCGGCGGTCACGCTCGCCTACCTCGGCGGACTCGCGGTGCTCGGGCTTCTTGCCTACTCGGCCGCGCGGCGCCGCGCCGCACCGGTCGAGGATGCGGACGGCGCAACGCCGGACTGGTCGGTCACGGTCGCCGCGATCGAGCAGCCGGGCATGGCGATCGCGGTGACCGACCGCGCCAACAGGCTGGTCTGCGCCAACACCGCCTACGAGCTGTGGTTCGGATCGAGTCACGCGCCACCGCGGCTGCCGGTCGACGCGGCCTCGGCCGAGGACCTCGCCAAGGCAGCGCGGGCCGCATGGCGCGAGGGCGAAAGCGGCGAAGTGACGATTACCGACGGTCGCCAGTCGTGGGCCGGCGCCGCGCAGCGGGCCGGACGCAGCGACGATTACCTGATCTGGCGCTTTGCGCAGATCGTCCGCTCCGAACCGCTCGCCGGCATCGGCAAGTGGATCACCGGGCCGTTCGGCCGGATCCTCAGCGCTGCCGGGATCGAGGTCGCGCTGGTCGGCGCCGACGGCGCGATCCGCGCGGCGAGCGCCGGCTTCGCCAAGCGCGCCGCGGGCGACGAGAACGCGAGCATGGCCGGGCTCGATTTCACCTCGCTGCTGCGCTCGGACGAGCGCGACCGGATCTATTTCGCTCGCGAGGGCCGCAAGGGTCCGCCGCAGACGCTGGTCAACGTGCCGCTGGCTGACCCCGATGCCGGGGAGGCGCCGCCTGCGGGCGAGGCGCCCTCGCTGATGATGCTGCTCGACAGCGGCGTCGGGCTCGGCGGCTGGACGAGCGAGTCGCGCGGCCACGCGCCGCAACTCGAGGGTCTGCTCGAGCAGCTGCCGCTCGGTCTCGCAATGACCGACCGCGACGGGCATTTCCTGTTCGCCAACCCGGCATTCCGTCGCGCCGCGGGGATTACCGGGAGGCTGCCGCCCTATCCGTCGGACCTCGTCGTGCGGCAGGACAAGACCGCGATGGCCGACGCGGTCCGCCGCTTCGCGCAGGGCCCGGCGATGAGCGGCGACATCGCCGTGCGACTGCGCAACGAGCCGGACGAGCCGGTTTCGATGGGCCTCGCCGGCGTCCGCGGGCTCGGCGAGCCGGCGGTGCTGCTGAGCCTCGCCGACACGACCGAGGAGACCCGCCTCAAGCGGCAGGTCGCGCAGGCGACCAAGATGCAGGCGGTCGGCCAGCTGGCCGGCGGCGTCGCGCACGACTTCAACAACGTACTGACCGCGATCATCGGCTATTGCGACCTGATGCTGCTGCGTCACACGCCGGGCGACAGCGACTACGACGACATCCAGCAGATCAAGGCCAACTCCAATCGCGCCGCCTCGCTGACTCGCCAGCTGCTCGCGTTCAGCCGCCAGCAGACGCTCCAGCCCGAAGTGCTGCAGCTGCCCGACGTGATCTCGGAGGTCAGCCAGCTCCTGAAACGGCTGCTCGGCGCCAAGATCACCCTCAAGACCCACCACGACCGCGATCTCGGCCCGGTGCGTGCCGACCCGCGTCAGCTCGAGCAGGTCATCGTCAACCTCGCGGTCAACGCGCGAGACGCGATCCAGGCGCGCGGCGGCGAGCACGCCTCGGGCACGCTGACGTTCACCACCCGCCGCGTGGTCGCCCGCGACGTGCGCCGGACGGGCAGCGAGATCATCCCGGCCGGCGACTACACGGTGCTGATCGCCGAGGACACCGGCGGCGGCATCCCGCCGGCCAACCTGCCGAAGATCTTCGAGCCGTTCTTCACCACCAAGGAGCAGGGCAAGGGCACCGGCCTCGGGCTGTCGACCGTCTACGGCATCGTCAAGCAGTCGGGCGGCTTCATCTTCGCCGACAACGCCCTGGGACCCGACGGGAAGCCGAAGGGCGCGCGCTTCACGATCTACCTGCCGGTCCACCAGCCGAGCGAGGACGAGCTGCGCAAGTCCGAGACGGTCGAGCACAAGGGCGAATGGTCGGGCGGCGGGCGCATCCTGCTGGTCGAGGACGAGGACATGGTCCGCGCGGTCGCCGAGCGCGCGCTGACGCGCCAGGGTTACACCGTGATAACCGCCTCGGACGGCGATGAGGGGGTCGAGGCGATGCGGCGCAATCCCGACTTCGACCTCGTGGTCAGCGACGTGGTGATGCCGAGCATGGACGGCCCGGCGATGGCCCGCGAGATCCGCCATCTCGCGCCGGGGATCCCGGTGCTGTTCATGTCGGGCTACGCCGAAGAGCAGCTCCGGCGCGAGATCGACATCGAGGGAATGCATTTCATCTCGAAGCCCTTCAGCGTCGCGCAGATCGCGTCGAAGGTCGGGGAGGTCTTGCGGGCGAGCCGGAGGTGATTGGGAGGCAGCAGGCAGTAGGGGGAAAGGGCAGCAGGCAGCAGGCAACAGGCAGCAGTTAGGGCTGAAGCGGGGTTGCCTGGGCGCCGTCTTCGGAATTCACTGCCTACTGCCTACTGCCTACTGCCTACTGCCTACTGCCTACTGCCTACTGCCTACTGCCTACTGCCTACTGCCTACTGCCTACTGCCTACTGCCTACTGCCTGCTGCCTCCCGCCTCAAAAAATCCCCAAACCTTCCCAAGGAATTCCCCATTCCGTGCGTCATAGCTAGGAAACCCAGGCTTTCAGGGAGAACCCGAATGACCATCCGTGCCACCGCCATCGCCGCCGTTTCGGCCGTCGCCCTCACCACCGCGGCGCTTGCCCAGGCTGACCCCGAGGCGACGGCCCAGGGCGACGTCTCGGTCACGATCTACAACAACGGCCAGTCGCTGGTGCAGGACGTTCGGCGGCTCGACATCCCGGCGGGACGCAGCACGATCGCCTTTCCCGACGTCTCGGCGATGATCCGGCCCGAGACGCTGAGCTTCGCCGCCGAGGGCACGGCGATCGTCGAGCAGAACTTCGACTTCGACCTGCTGACCCCGCAGAAGCTGATGGAAAAGGCGGTCGGCCAGGAGGTCACGCTGCTACGCACCAACCCGGCAACCGGGCAGGAGACGCGCGAGCGGGCGACGGTCCTCTCGACCGCCGGCGGGGTGGTCATTCGGGTCGGCGAGCGGATCGAGGTGCTGCGCGACGATGGGCTGCCGGTGCGGGTGATCTTCGACCGCGTACCGCCGAACCTGCGCGCCAGGCCGACGCTGTCGGTCACGCTCGAGAGCCGCCGCGCCGGCAGCCGCCCGGCCTCGATCCGTTACCTGACGCCAGGGCTCGGCTGGTCGTCGGACTACGTGGCGCTGTACGACGAGGCCAAGGGCACGATCGACATGCAGGGGTGGGTGACGCTGACCAACACCACGGGCACGACATTCCACGCCGCCAACACGCTGCTTGTCGCCGGCAATCCCAATACCGGTGGCGGCTCGGCGGTCTATCGCGGCCGGCCGGCGCCGGCGGCGGGACGGACGACCGTGCCCGGCACCGAGACTGCCGACCGTGAGCGGCTCGGCGACTTCTACCTCTACCCGATCGCCGAACGGACCACGATCGCCAACAACCAGACCAAGCAGGTCAGCTTTCTCGACGTGCAGGGCGTGCCCGCGCGCAAGGTCTACGGCCGCACGGTCGACTGGCTGGCCTCGGACGCGCAGCCCGTGAACGTGCTCAGCCAGATCGCCTTTTCGTCGAGCCGCGAGGGCGGGCTCGGCGACGCGCTGCCGGCGGGTACGGTGCGCTTCTACCAGCGCGACCGGGCGGGCAACCCGCAGTTCATTGGCGAGAACCGCATCGGGCACACCCCGATGGGCAGCGAGATGACGCTCGCCACCGGCGAGGCGTTCGACATCACGCTGCAGGCAGAGGTTGAGAGCCGCGACCGGATCACCTCCGACGAATACGAGCGAATGGCGCGCTACCGCGTGCGGATCGACGGCGAGCTGGAGCGCACGATCGAAGTCGATCGCTCGGTGACCTACTGGCGCACGACGATGCGCTACACGCTGACCAACGCCAAGCCCGAGCCGGTCGAGGTCGAGCTTGTCCAGGGCGGGCTTGATCACGGCTGGTGGTCGCGCGACTTCCGCGTCACGCACGAGGACGTCCCCGGCGAGCAGCTCAGCGCCGACCGGCGCAAGTACGTGATCAGCGTGCCTGCCAACGGCCGGCGCGAAGTCCGCGTCACTTACGCCACGCGCTACTGAGGGCGAGGGCGATGCGACGCGCCATCCTGGCTGCGGCACTGGCGCTGTGGAGCGCCGCCGCCGACGCCCGCGAGACGGTCGAGGCCTCGCCGCCGACCGCGCTCGCGGTGACGCTCTACCGCGACCCCGAGCGGGGTCCGCAGGACGCGATGGACCGCGAGTGGCCGCGCGGTTTCGCGATGATCAGCGAGACGCGCACGGTGACGCTGCCTCCGGGCGAATCCACGGTCCGCTTCGAGGGTGTCGCCGAGGGAATGGTCGCGGTCAGCGCGATCGTCACCGGGCTGCCCGGCGGGGCGATCGAGAAGAACCGCAATGCCGACCTGCTGAGCCCGGCAGCGCTGATCGACGGGACGCTGGGCAACCGGGTCACGGTGACGCGGACCAATCCCGCGACCGGCGAGCAAGTCGCCGAGCCGGCGATCGTCCGCACGCGGGCCGACGGTGGGCTCGTGCTGCAGACGGGCCAGGGGTTCGAGGCGGTGCGATGTGCCGGGTTGCCCGAGCGGCTGGCATTCGACCGTGTGCCGGCGGGCCTCTCGGCGCAGCCGGTGTTCAGCATCGACATCCGCGATACTCGCGGCGGGACCTACACGGTCCAGCTGACCTATCTGGCCTGGGGTTTCGACTGGCAGGCGAACTACGTGGCGACGCTGGCCGAGCCGGGACGCGGCGACGAGGTCCGGTTCCGGCTGATGAGCTGGCTGACCCTGCTCAACGATAACGGGCAGAGCTTCCCCGACGCCGAGCTGCTGGTGGTGGCGGGAAAACTCAACGTGGTCAGTGACTTTCAGCAGCTCGCCGACCCGCCGGATGCGCGGCGCCTGGCGCTGACCTGCTATCCCATCGGCAATACCGCGGCAGGATCGCCGGTCGAGATTCCACCGCCACCTCCTCCGCCGGCGCCAGCGCCGCCGCCGATGGCGGCCCAGTCCATCGTGGTGACCGGCATGGCGCGCGAGGCTTTCGCCGATGCCGCGATGAAGGCGGTCGAGGAAGCGCTCGGGGATCTCAAGCTCTATCGAGTTCCGGAGCGCGTCACTGTGTCGGCCAAGGGCCTCAAACAAGTCGCGTTTCTCGACCAGCAGGCAGTCAAAGGACGGCTCCTTTACCAGTACGCCTGTGCGCCGTGGGACAATGATGACGAAGCGTCGCCCGCGGCGATGCTGGTGGTGTCGGTCAACGACAAGGCCCACGGCCTCGGCATGGCGCTGCCGATGGGCGGGCTGGCGGTGTTCGAACCGTCCTCGTACGGCGAGCAGCTCGTCGCCGAGGACAGTCTGCGCGACCATGCCGAGGGGCAGGACCTCGAGCTCGAGCTGGCCGACAGCAGCCAGGTCTTCGGCCAATGCATCGCGCAGCAGGACGTCGACTACGAGCAGGAGCCGCGCCGCTGGCAGCCGATGCGGGCCGTGCTCAGCAACGCCAATCCCTCCCCTGTCTCCTTGCGCCTGGTACTCGGAGCGCCGGCCGAATGGCAGGTGCGCGGCCTGCGCGGTACGCGGGTCAAGGACGGCGAGACGGTGGTCGAGGTCACCGTGCCGGGCAACGGCAGGCGCGAGGTGAGCTGGGAAGTGCGCCCGGCGGGGGGATAGAGCCCACGGCCAGGTGACAGGGACGAGACCCGTTCCGATGCCGGCGCGGATGGGCGGGCAGAGGTTTTCACTCCAACCATCTGAATTCATGAAAACTCTACTGCGCAGAGCAGACGAGATCGAAAAATCGCGTTCCCCTCTTGTTCTATTGGAACAAATGGGATACATGCACCGTCGTTGACGAGTCGAACGCAACCCTTGCAACTGACGGAGGCCATGTCATGGCGGCGGAACTGAAGCTGGTGGAGAAAGATACGGTGGACCGTCAGAAGGCGCTCGAAGCGGCGCTCGCGCAGATCGATCGCGCGTTCGGCAAGGGCTCGGCGATGAAGCTCGGGCAGAAGGAGGCGATGCAGGTCGAGACGATTTCGACCGGCTCGCTCGGGCTCGACATCGCGCTCGGCGTGGGCGGGCTGCCGCGCGGCCGGGTGATCGAGGTCTACGGGCCGGAAAGCTCGGGCAAGACCACGCTCGCGCTACACGTGATCGCCGAGGCGCAGAAGAACGGCGGCACCGCCGCGTTCGTCGACGCCGAGCATGCGCTCGACCCGGTCTATGCCAAGAAGCTCGGGGTCGACATCGACGAGTTGATCGTCTCACAGCCCGACACCGGCGAGCAGGCGCTCGAGATCGTCGACACGCTGGTGCGTTCGAACGCGATCGACGTGCTGGTGGTCGACTCGGTCGCCGCGCTCGTGCCGCGAGCCGAGATCGAGGGCGAGATGGGCGATTCGCACGTCGGCCTGCAGGCTCGGCTCATGTCGCAGTCGCTGCGCAAGCTGACCGGCTCGATCAGCCGCTCGCGCTGCATGGTGATCTTCATCAACCAGCTGCGCATGAAGATCGGCGTGATGTACGGCAACCCGGAGACCACCACCGGCGGCAACGCGCTCAAGTTCTACGCCTCGGTCCGCCTCGACATCCGCCGCACCGGCCAGATCAAGGAACGCGACGAGATCGTCGGCAACACCACCCGCGTGAAGGTGGTCAAGAACAAGGTCGCTCCGCCGTTCAAGCAGGTCGAGTTCGACATCATGTATGGCGAGGGCATCTCGAAGGTCGGCGAGATCCTCGACCTCGGTGTCAAGGCCGGGCTGGTCGAGAAGTCGGGTTCGTGGTTCAGCTACGACTCGGTACGGATCGGCCAGGGGCGCGAGAACGCCAAGCAGTACCTCAAGGACAATCCCGAGATTTGCGACCGCCTCGAAGCCGCGATCCGCGGCCGGACCGACGCGGTGGCCGAGGAGATGATGGCGGGGCCGGACGCGGACGACGACATCTGATCCTCAAGCGGCGCGCGCCAGGCCCTTCGTCGGGCCGATTCCCCTGACTTTCGAAAGGGGGGCGGGCGAATGCGGAACCGGAGCCGGCGCGGACGACCCTACGGGGCCCGCGCCGGCTTCTTCCTTTTCCGCGGCACCGCTCACGACTATGCTTCCGAGGCGCGAGGAGGGGGCAGGCGATGACCGATGCGAGTGAATGGCAGGGACGCGTCGGCGCGAGCTGGGCCGCCGAGTGGCGCCGCACCGACCGCAGCTTCGCCCCGCTGACCGAGCGGCTGCTCGCGCGCAGCCGCGAATTCACGTTCGGCTCGGTGCTCGATATCGGCTGCGGTGCCGGCGAGCTGTCGCTGGCCATCGCTCGCGGCCGGCCGCAGTGCCGCGTGATCGGCATCGATATTTCGCCGCCCCTTGTCGGCGTGGCCCGCGAGCGCGGTCAGAACCTCGGGAACGCCGAATTCGAAGTCGCCGACGCGGCCCAATGGCAGCCGCGGGAAGGCTTCGCGCCCGACCTGCTCGTGTCGCGCCACGGGGTCATGTTCTTCGGCGACCCGGTGGCCGCGTTCGCACACCTCGCCAAACTCTCGGCGCCCGGCGCGGACCTGATGTTCTCGTGTTTCCGTACTCCGGCCGAGAACCCGTTCTTCACCGAAGTCGGCAAGCTGCTGCCCCATGCCGGTCCGCCCGCGGACCCGCGCGCGCCCGGACCGTTCGCCTTCGCCGACCGATCCTACGTCGAGGACCTGTTGACGCAGGCTGGCTGGCGCGAGATCGCCTTCGAGCCGTTCGAGCTCGCCATGATCGTCGGCAGCGGCGACGACCCGGTCGAGGATGCCGTGAGCTACTTCGCGCGCATCGGCCCCGCCGCCCGCGCCGCCTCGGAGATGGAATCCGACGACCGCGAGGCCCTGTTCAGCCGCATCCGCGAGGTTGCCCGGCGCCACCTGTACCACGGTGTCGTCGCGCTGCGCGCAGCGACCTGGATCGTCACCGCGCGCCAGACATGATCTCCTCCCCTGACGTGCCGTGGCGGAGCACACTCCTCAATCCGCTTGTCGCGCCCGTTCGCTGCCCCTAATTCGCGCCCATGCACTCGACCAACGACATCCGCCGGACGTTCCTCGACTTCTTCGCGGCCAACGACCATGCGGTCGTGCCCTCGGCGCCGCTCGTCCCGTACAACGATCCGACGCTGATGTTCGTCAACGCCGGTATGGTGCCGTTCAAGAACGTCTTCACCGGCCTCGAGACTCCGCCGGCGCCGCGCGCGACGAGCAGCCAGAAGTGCGTCCGCGCCGGCGGCAAGCACAACGACCTCGACAACGTCGGCTATACCGCGCGCCACCTGACGCTGTTCGAGATGCTCGGCAACTTCAGCTTCGGCGACTACTTCAAGGAGCGGGCGATCGAGCTCGCCTGGACGCTCGTCACCCGCGAGTTCGGGCTCGACCGGGACCGGCTTTCAGTCACCGTCTACCACACCGACGACGAGGCGTGGGACCTGTGGAAGAAGATCAGCAGCCTGCCCGACGAGCGGATCATTCGGATCCCGACCAAGGACAATTTCTGGGCGATGGGCTCGGACGGCCCGTGCGGCCCGTGCTCGGAGATCTTCTGGGATCACGGGCCATCCCTCCCCGGCGGCCCCCCGGGTTCGCCCGACGAGGACGGCGACCGCTTCGTCGAGATCTGGAACCTCGTGTTCATGCAGTACGTGCAGGAGAACGACCAGATCGTCGGCGACCTGCCGAGGCCGAGCATCGACACCGGCATGGGGCTCGAGCGGATCGCCGGGGTGCTGCAGGGCGTGCACTCGGTATTCGAGACCGACACCTTCCGCCGCCTGATCGAGGCCAGCGAAGACCTGACCGGCACGCGCGCCGAGGGCGAGCAGCAGGCGAGCCACCAGGTGATCGCCGACCATCTGCGCTCGACCAGCTTCCTGATCGCTGATGGCGTGCTGCCCGCCAACGAGGGCCGCGGCTACGTGTTGCGGCGGATCATGCGCCGGGCGATGCGCCATGCGCACCTGCTCGGCGCAAAGGAGCCGCTGATGCACCGGCTGGTGCCCGCGCTGGTGACCGAGATGGGCCAGGCCTATCCCGAGCTCGGCCGCGCGCAACTGCTGATCGAGGAGACGCTCGAGCGCGAGGAGGTGCAGTTCCGCCGCACACTCGCCAACGGCCTGCGGCTGCTCGACGAAGCGACAGCGGGGATGGGTGAGGGCGGCACTCTGCCCGGCGAGACCGCTTTCCGACTCTATGACACCTTCGGCTTCCCCTATGACCTGACCGAGGACGCGTTGCGCGTCCGTGGTGTCGGGGTAGACCGTGCCGGGTTCGACGCGGCGATGGCGCAGCAGAAGGCTGCCGCGCGCGCCGCGTGGAAGGGCTCGGGCGCGGCTGCCGAGGGCGAACTGTGGTTCGATATCGCCGAGCGCGAGGGGGCGACCGAGTTCACCGGCTACGCCTCGACCGAAGGCGAGGGCCAGGTCGTCGCGCTGGTCGTCGGCGGCAAGGAAGTCGAGCGCGCCGAGGCCGGTACCGAGGTGACGGTGCTGACCAACCAGACGCCGTTCTACGGCGAGAGCGGCGGCCAGATGGGCGACACCGGCACGATCTCCACCGACGCCGGGCTGCGCATCGAGGTGACCGACACCACCAAGCCGCTCGGCCGGCTGCACGCGCATCACGGCAAGGTCGAGAGCGGCAGCATCGCGGTCGGCGACACCGTGCACCTGAAGATCGACGCCGAACGGCGCGACCGCATCCGCGCGAACCACTCGGCGACCCACCTGCTGCACGCCGCGCTGCGTCGGAGGCTCGGCGAGCATGTGACCCAGAAGGGCTCGCTCGTCGCCGAGGACCGCTTCCGCTTCGACTTCTCGCATCCCAAGCCGCTCACGGCCGAGGAGATCGCCGACATCGAGGCCGAGGTGAACGCCGAGATCCGCCACAACGAGCCGGTCACGACGAGGCTGATGAGCCCCGACGACGCGGTGGCCGCGGGCGCGCTCGCGTTGTTCGGTGAGAAGTACGGCGACGAGGTGCGGGTGCTGTCGATGGGCCGCCCGGGCGAAGGCGGGCGGCACTACTCCGTCGAGCTGTGCGGCGGCACGCACGTACGCGCGACCGGCGACATCGGCCTGTTCCGAATCGTCTCGGAAAGCGCGGTCAGCTCGGGCGTACGCCGGATCGAGGCGCTGACCGGCGAGGCCGCACGGCAGTGGCTGGTCGGGCGCGAGGAAGCGCTCAAGGCGGTCGCCGGCACGCTGCGCACGGGGCCCGAAGAGGTCGAGGCCCGCGTCGCCGCGCTCGTCGAGGAACGCCGCCGGCTCGAGCGCGAACTGGCTGAGGCGAAAAGGGCCCTCGCGCTCGGCGGGGGCGGAGGGGCGCCGGCTGCGGCCGATGAGGAAATCGGTGGGGTGAAGTTCTCCGGACAGGTCCTCCAGGGCATGGACCCGAAGGCGCTGCGCGGCCTGCTCGACGAGGCCAAGAAGCGGCTCGGCTCGGGCGTCGCGGCGATCGTCGCGGTCAACGACGGCCGCGCCACGGTGGCCGCGGGCGTGACAGACGACCTGACGGGCCGCGTCAGCGCGGTCGACCTCGTGCGTGCGGCGGTCGCGGCGGTCGGCGGGCAGGGCGGAGGAGGCCGTCCGGACATGGCGCAAGGCGGCGGGCCGGACGGCGACAAGGCTGAGGCGGCGCTGGCCGCGGTCCGCGCGCTGCTTGCTTCGGAGACCGTCTGATTCGGCGGGCGATCGTGGCGCTGTTGCTGGCGCTGGCCTGCGGCTGCTCATCCGCCGAAGGCGGGCCGGTCGCGCCGGGCATCTACGGCGACGTCGCCTCAAGCGAGGAGACCGGTGACCTCGGCGGGATTGAGCTGGAACTTATCGGCAGCGGCGCCGATGCGCGGGTCGAACTCGTGGTCTGCGAAGGGTGGTGCAATTACATCCACCGCGCGCCGGTCACGTTCACCGACGACGGATTCACCTTCAGCTACGATGAGAGCTACACCGACCTTGACGGCAATCCCGCGGGCAGCACCACATTCGACGCGGTCGCCGTAAGCAAAGGGGACGCGATCGCTCTGACGATCTCGAGCCCCGGCCCGCCGCCCTTTTCGTTCACGCAGGACCTGCCGCGGATCGAGCGCCGCTTCGGCCTCGATGTCGCCAGGCAGGCCGGAACGCCTGACCGCTAACCCCGCCGGCCGCTGACGCCGCGCAGCTCGGGATCGCTTCCCCGCGGGGTGTTGCCCTTGCCCTTGAAGTCGTTGGCGCCGCGCTGCGGACCGCGGATCGACCCGAATTCCTCGTCGGTCTGCTGCTGCGGCCGGCGCGGGATGGCATTCGCGGAACGGTTGTCGTCGGGGGTCATGGGGCTCTCCTTTCCGACATTCAACGAACGCGGGGCTCGTTGGCTCCGGCCTGGGCCCCCAGCCCTCAGGCTTCGACGCGGCCGGTGCGCAGCTTCGGCTTGTGGTCGAGTGCGCCGCCTTCCATGATCCGCGTGCGGTACTCGTCGCGCTTCTCGTGAATCGAGGCGATTACCGGCCCCATCGGCACGCCGAGGTCGACCAGCACCGCTTCGGAAAGCTGCAGCGAGGCCTCGAGCGTCTCGGGAACCGCGGTGCTCGCGCCGATGCGATAGAGCTCGGCTGCATGGATGCTGTCGCGCGCGCGCGCGATGATCGGCAGCTCGGGATAGGCCGCGCGCAGCTTGCGCACGAGCCGCTGGGCGAGGACCGGCTCGTCCATCGTCAGGATCACCGCGGGCGCCCGTTCGACGCCGAGCTTTTCGAGCACGTCCATTCGCGCGGCATTGGCGAAGACCGCGTTGTAGCCTTCCTGCTTGCACTGCCTGACCTGGTCGGCGTCGGAATCGATCGCGACGTAGGGCTTGCCGTGGCGCGTGAGCATCTGCGCGACCAGTCGGCCGACGCGGCCGCAGCCGATGATCAGCGCCGGCGGTTCGTCGCTCTCCGTCGCGATCGGAGTCGCGGCCGGCGCAGGTTCGACGTGGGTCGCAAGCTTGTTGCCGAACTTGGCAAGCATCGGCGTGATGGTCAGCCCGACAGCGGTGACGATCTTCCAGAACTGGGCGGTCTCGGCCGAGATCAGCGCCGCACTGGAGGCGGCCGCCAGCACGATCAGCGTGGTCTCCGACGGGCTCGACATGAGGATGCCGGTCTCGATCGCGATGCCCCGTCGCGCGCCCGTCATCCGCAGCAGCACGGCCGTAACGACCGCCTTGAGCAGCATCACGCCAACCACGGCGAGCGCGATCAGGCCGAGGTTGCGCCAGATCGAAAGCAGGTCGATGCCCATGCCCACCGTGATCAGGAACACGCCGAGCGCGAGGCCCTTGAACGGTTCCATCAGGCCTTCGACTTCGGTGTGGTACTCGGTCTCGGCGATCAGCAGCCCGGCGACCAGCGCGCCGACGATCGGCGACAGGCCGACGATCGAGGTGGCGAGGCTCGCGCCGATCACCACCAGCAGGCTTGCCGCGAGGAACAGCTCGGGGCTCTTGGTCCGTGCGGCCTGGGCGAACAGCTTCGGCAGCAGGTACCGCCCGCCGATCATCATCACCGCGACAACCAGCGCGCCCATCCACAGCGTGTCGAACAGGCCCTCCCAGCCCTCCTGCTGCGCATAGGGGGCGAGGGCGCCGAGCATGAAGATGATCGGCACGATCGCGATGTCCTCGAACAGCAGCATCGCCAAGGCCGAGCGTCCGACGGCCGTCTGCGTGCCGGCTATCGGCAGCACCAGGGCCGTGGAGGACAGCGCAAGCGCCAGGCCGAGTGCGACCGAGCCGCCCCAGCTCTGGCCGAGCAGAAACATGATACCGGCAAGCGACGCGCCGATGATGGCGAGTTCCATCGCTCCCAGACCAAAGACCAGCCGGCGCATCGTCCACAGGCGGTTGAAGGAGAGTTCGAGGCCGATCGTGAACAGGAGCAGGGTGATGCCGAATTCCGCGAAGGGGTCGAGGCCTTCGGGATCCGAGATCGTGATGTAGAACAGCCACTCGTGGTCGTCGACCAGCCGGCCGAGCCCGAACGGGCCGACGAGCAGCCCGATCAGGATGAACCCGATCACCGGAGTGATGCGGAAACGCGCGAACACCGGGATGACGATTCCCGCCGCGCCGAGTATGACCAGGGCATCCGACAGGGACGGCGAGAGGGCGACGCTGTGCATGCCGTCTCTATGTCAGACGAAATGACGACTGCAACGGTTGAGATTATAATAGTTGGGGGCGGTCCTGCCGGAGTAATGGCCGGGCTGCTGTTCGCACGCGCCGGTATCAGTGTCTGCGTGCTCGAGAAACATGCCGACTTCTTCCGCGATTTCCGCGGCGACACGGTTCATCCCTCGACGATGGAAGTGCTCGACCAGCTCGGCATGCTCGAGCGGTTCCTCGAGCGGCCCCACGAGCGCGTGACCGGCGCGAGAATCCGGATCGCCGGCTGCGACTACACCGTCGGCGACCTCAGCCACCTGCGCACACCGGCGCCGTTCATCGCCATGGTGCCGCAATGGGAATTCCTCGACTTCCTGCGCGACGAGGCCGAGGTCTATCCCGGGTTCTCGCTGCGGATGGAGGCCGAAGTGACCGGCCTGGTCGAGGAGAACGGGCGGGTGGTCGGCGTGCGCCTTGCCGATGGGAGCGAAGAGCGCGCCGGCAAGCTCGTGCTGATGGCCGACGGCCGCTCGTCGCTGGTCCGCAGGCAGAACCTGCTGCCCCTCATCCAGCTCGGCGCGCCGATGGACGTGCTGTGGTTCCGCCTCCCCAAGGCTGACGACGGCGGGAAGACGCTGCGCGGTGCGATCGACAGCGGGCGGATGGCAGTGCTGATCGACCGGCGAAGTTACTGGCAGGTCGCCTTCCTCATTCCGAAGGGCGCGGCCGAAGAGGTCAAGGCGCGGGGTGTCGGCTGGCTGCGCGACCAGATGCAGGCGCTGTTCCCCGAGCTCGACCTGTCCGGGGCGCTCGAGAGCACCGACGAGCTTCACCTGCTGTCGGTCGCGCTGGACCGGCTCGAAACCTGGCACCGCCCCGGCCTGCTGGCCATCGGCGACGCGGCGCACGCGATGAGCCCGATCGGCGGGATCGGCATCAACCTCGCGATCCAGGACGCCGTCGCCGCGGCCAACGTACTCGCCGGCCCGATCGCCCGCGGCGAGGATCCCGATCCGCTGCTGCCGAAGGTGCAGGCGCGGCGCCTGTTCCCGACCCGGGTCATCCAGGCGGGGCAGAAGGCGGCGCAGGACAACGTGATCGGCACCGTGCTATCGGGCCGTCCGATCACCGGCGCGCCGTGGCCCGTCAGCGTGCTCGACCGGTTTCCGCTGTTGCAGCGGATTCCAGGTCGGATCATCGGACTGGGCCTGCGGCGCGAGCGGGTCGCGTCGCCGCTAGCGCGCCGGGCTAGCTAGCCCCCGCCCGGGCCGCTCTTGTGGAGTGGTGCGGCGCCGCTCGGTCGATCGCCGCTTCCAGAGCCCTTGCCCCACTCGATGCGGTAGAGGTCGAAGCGTCGGTCGGCGAGGTTGCGCACCGTGCCTTCGGCCCGCGCCCAGCTGAGGTCGGCCAGGTCGACGTCGCTGATCGTCAGGGTCTCGACGTTCTCGCTGGCCTCGGCGGCGATTCCGTCGCGGGCGAACGGGAAGTCGCAGGGAGTCAGGATGCACGACTGGGCGTACTGGATGTCCATGTTGGCGACGTTGGGCAGGTTGCCGACGTTGCCGGCCAGCACCACGAAGCACTGGTTCTCGATCGCTCGCGCCGCGGCGCAATAGCGGACGCGCATGTAGCCCTGGCGGCTGTCGGTGCAGAACGGCACGAAGATGATCCGCGCGCCTTCGTCGACCAGGCGGCGGGCCAGCTCGGGGAACTCGCTGTCATAGCAGATCAGCACCCCGATCGGGCCGCAGTCGGTCTGGATGACGTCGATCGTGTCTCCGCCGTGGATGTTCCACCAGTAGGCTTCGTTCGGCGTCGGGTGAATCTTCTCCTGTTCGTGCACCGATCCGTCTCGCAGGCACACGTAGGCGACGTTGTGGATGTCGCCATCGGCCATCCGTGTCGGATGCGAGCCGCCGACGATGTTGATGTTGTAGCGCAGCGCCATTTCGCTCAGCGCGGTACGGATGCGCGGAGTGTAGCGGCTGAGTGCCTCGATACCTTCGAGCGGGTCGAGCTCCCGGGGCTCGGCGCTCAGCAGCATCAGGGTGAACATCTCGGGAAAGAGAATGAAGTCGGCCTCGTAGTCGGCAGCGACGTCCACGAAATACTCGACCTGACCGATGAACTCGTCGAAGTCCTTCACCGCGCGCGCCTGCAACTGGCAGGTGGCGATGCGCACGCTCTCGACGTCGCGCGGAACGCGGAAGCGCGAGTCCTGCTCCTGGTCGACGAACGGATTGCGCCAGATCATGTGCACCGCGTGCCCGCGTGAGCGGACATCCTCGGGCAGGTAGTTCTCGAGGATGCCGAGCGGCTCGAAGCCGTTGGCCAGTTGGAATCGCAGGACCGGATCGTGAATGCGCCCGGCCATGACCTGGTCGAGGTAGTCCTGCGGACCACCGACGCGGCGCCACGATCGCCTCAGGTTGGGCATTCGCCCGCCGAACACGATGCCTTTCAGTTCGAGCCGCTCGGCGAGCTTGCGTCGCTCCTCGTAGAGCCTGCGGCCGATCCGGGTGCCACGCACCTCGGGGTCGACGCACATCTCGTAACCGTAGAGGAAATCGCCGGTCGGGTCGTGCCGGCTCCCGTAACCGTTGCCGGTGATCTCGTCCCACGTGTGCGGCTTGAGCGCCTTGTTGCCGGCGAGGCGCATGCTCGCGCAATAGCCGATCAGCCGCTCGTCGAGCACGGCGACGAAGCAGCCGGAGGGAAAGTTGTTCAGCTGGCCGCGGATCTCGCCGAGCGTATAGGGCTCGAACTCTCCGTAGACTCGCCTGGCGAGCGCGGCGATCGCGCGGGCGTCGTTCGGCCGGGCTTGCCGAATCTCGAGCCGCGCTTTCGCCTTGCGCTCGGCCATCAGCGGGTCAAGCCCAGGTGGCCATCTCCGCTTCGAGGTTCTGCACGATCGCCTCGAAGAACTGCTCGGTCGTCATCCACGGCTGGTCGGGGCCGATCAGCAGCGCGAGGTCCTTGGTCATCTTGCCGCTTTCGACGGTCGCGATGCAGACCTTCTCGAGCGTCTCGGCGAAGCGGACCACCTCGGGTGTGCCGTCGAACCGGCCGCGGTAGATCAGGCCGCGGGTCCAGGCGAAGATCGAGGCGATCGGGTTGGTCGAGGTCGCCTTGCCCTGCTGGTGCTGGCGGTAGTGGCGGGTGACGGTGCCGTGCGCGGCTTCGGCCTCGACGGTCTTGCCGTCGGGGGTCATCAGCACCGAGGTCATCAGTCCAAGCGAGCCGAAGCCCTGCGCCACCTGGTCCGACTGCACGTCGCCGTCGTAGTTCTTGCAGGCCCAGACGAACTTGCCGCTCCACTTGAGTGCGGAGGCGACCATGTCGTCGATCAGGCGGTGCTGGTACTCGATCCCGGCGGCGGCGAACTTCTCCTTGAAGCCTTCGGTCTCGAACACCTCCTGGAACAGGTCCTTGAAGCGCCCGTCGTAGGCCTTGATGATCGTGTTCTTGGTCGAGAGGTAGACCGGCCAGCCGCGGTCGAGCCCGTAGTTGAAGCTCGCGCGGGCGAAGTCGCGGATCGATTCGTCGAGGTTGTACATCGACATCGCGACGCCCGACGCCTTGAAGTCATAGACCTCGCGGTCGATCACCTCACCGTTTTCGCCTTCCCACACCAGCCGCAGCTTGCCCGGACCTGGCACGAGGAAGTCGGTCGCCCGATACTGGTCGCCGAACGCGTGACGGCCGACCACGATCGGGTCGGTCCAGCCGGGGATCAGCCGCGGCACGTTCTGGATCACGATCGGCTCGCGGAAGATCGTGCCGCCGAGGATGTTGCGGATCGTCCCGTTGGGCGACTTGTACATCTCGTGCAGGCCGAACTCCTCGACGCGCGCCTCGTCGGGGGTGATCGTCGCGCACTTCACGCCGACGCCGTACTGCTTGATCGCGTTGGCCGCGTCGACGGTGATCTGGTCGCGTGTCTCGTCACGCTTCTCGATCCCGAGGTCGAAGTATTTGAGGTCGATGTCGAGGTAAGGGAGGATCAGCCGTTCGCGGATCCACTGCCAGATGATCCGCGTCATCTCGTCGCCGTCGATCTCGACGACGGGGTTCGCGACCTTGATCTTCGCCATGCGGGGAGAGTCCTGTTGCAAGGGTTCGGGTGGAATTTTCGCGGACCCTTACGGAGAGGGGCGCGCCTGCGCAAGACGCGCGTCGGGCTCGAACCGACTTGCCTGCATGAGCCAGCGGACCAGCGTCGGCAGGCGTGCGGCGACGCTGATGCCCAGCCGCGCGGCGAGCGGGCTCTCGGCGAGGGCCCAGGCCGCGCGTGCGGTGCGCACGGGACGGCACGCACGACCGGCAATGGCTTGCTGGTAGTGCACCGCGCCCTCGGGTCCGTGCGCGAACCAGGCTTGCGCGGCGGCGCCACCGCTCGCAAGCGCGATCGCGATGCCTTCGCCCGCCAGCGAGGGAATCACCGCGGCCTGGTCGCCGAGGCGAAACAGGCCGGGTCGGGATGCGTGCGCGATCCACCCGTAAGGCACGGCGCCGACGATCTCGATCCGCTGGGCGCTCCAGTCATCGGCCAGGCGGCGGCCGAAAGGCAGGATGGCGGTCCGCGAGAATCTCGAGCAACCGCCGCGGGTCGCTGCCGCTGGCTGCGAGGCGCGACTTGCGCACCGCTAGGCAGACGTTGGCGCTGCCGTCCTCCTGAAGCACCACGCCGGCGTAGCCGCCTGCAAACAGATGCAGTTCGATTCGGCCGCGAATCAGCGTCTCGCGCTGTGGCGCTGCCGGCAGGCGGATGCGCAGTCCGAGCGCGGGGTCGGTTCCGGGGCGCGGTCGGCTCGCGCCGCGCACGTCGTGCTTGCCCGAAGCGAGGAACAGCGCGTCTGCGCTCCACTCGCGCCGGCGGCCGACTACTGTGAGACCATCGAGCGAGCGGACGCTGTCGACTTCCAACGAGGCACCGAGCTCGAGAGCGCGGCGCCGCAGAGCGCCGTCGAGCGTTCTGCGTGACAGGGCGAAAGCCGGGGCGGGGAGGGGGACGACCTCCTCGCGATCGTGCGCGTAGAGGGCGAGCCGCTCGACCGGGCGCGCACCCAGGCCGCGCGGATCGACGCCGATCGCGCGGAGCCGCTCGGCCGTCCTCCAGCTGAGAAAGCCGCCGCACAGGGCGTCGCGCGGCTCGGCATTGCGGTCGACCAGCAGCGGGCGGACACCTCCGGCAGCGAGCGCGATAGCGGCGGCGCATCCCGCCGGCCCGGCGCCGACGATCAGCGGAGCCGCTCGATGCACAGCCGGAACGGGAACCAGCGGCGCACCTGCGCCGCGTCGAGCCCCTCGCGCGCGAGCAGCGCGTGCCACTCGGCCGGGCGGAACCCGCGCGCGATCGAGGTCCGCCCGTCGAGCCGGACGATGCGGTGCCAGCTCATTGCGCTCGCGAGCAGCGGCCAGGTCTGGTAGGCGAAACGGTGCCGGTGCAGGTCGTTGATGAACCAGCCCACGGCGGCCTCGCGCTCCATGAAGTGCAGGAAGGCGGTGAGCTCCGGACCGCTCATGTGATGGGCGACGAGGCTCGAGATCACGCAGTCGAAGCCGCGGCCGGCAAGCTGGGCGTAGTCGCCCGAAAGATAACGGATCGGCGCATTGGCCGGCGTCGAGGCTTCGGCGGCTGTCCTGCTGCGGACGTTGAGGTCGATCCCGGTGAGCTCGGCGGCGATGCCACGCCGGCGTGCCCAGCGGGCGATGGCGCGCAGCATGTCGCCGTCGCCGAAGCCGACGTCGAGGAGGGTGAAGCGCGCTTTTCGTCCCACGGCGCGGCGGAGGAAGTCGAGGGTCGGACGATAGGCGAAGGTCAGGCGATTGACCCTGGCGAGATCGGCGAGAACCGCGTGGTAGGTTGCGGTGTCGAGCGCCGGGTCGTCCATCAGCTCGTTGGCATGCGAACGCTTTGCGAGCCTATCAGGCATCGCCGCCGGTCCACTCGAAGCGCAGGCCCTCCATGGCCAGGCCAGGCCCGAATGCGAGCGCGACACCGCTGGCGGGCTGCTCCTCCATCAGCCGTTCGAGCACGAACAACACGGTCGCCGACGACATGTTGCCGTAATCCCGCAGCACGGCGCGCGACACGGCAACCTTCTCGGAAGACAGGCCCAGGCCGCGATCGACCGCATCGACGATCGACTTGCCGCCCGGATGGATTGCCCAGGCGTCGACGGCTTCGACCGGCTTCCCGCCTGTGACGAGCTCGACGACGCCGTCGTTGGTCAGCGCTTCGGCCAGCCGGCCCGGCACCTCGCCGGACAATTCCATGGCGAAGCCCGTATCGCCGATCGTCCAGGTGATCAGCTCGTGGCTGTCCTCGAGCGTCAGCGAGAGTCCCTCGCGCAGCGCGAGGCCGGAGCCTTCGCCGGTCACCAGCGCGGCGGCCGCCCCGTCGGCGAACTGGCCCATTGCGAGCAGGCTTTCGAGCCGGTCGGTCGGCTGGAGATGGAGCGTGCACAGCTCGACGGCGACAACCAGCACGCGCGCGGCGGGGTCCGAGCGGACGATGTGAGCGGCCGTACGCAAGGCGGTGACCCCAGCGTAGCAGCCCATGAATCCGACCACGATGCGCTCCACCGTAGGCGCAAGGCCGAGCCGGCGCGCGACGACCTGGTCGAGGCCCGGTGCGGTGAAACCGGTGCAGCTGGCGACGACCATGTGCGTCACGCCGTCGAGCGGCCCGAGTCCGGCGATCGCGCCCAGCGCCAGCTTCGGAGCCTCGCGCGCATAGACGGTCATCCGGTCGAGGGTGCTCGGCGGTTGCGGCACGTCGTAGAAGCTTCCCTCGGCGCGGTAGGTCTCGTCGCGCGAGAGCACCGTGAAGCGCCTGCCGATTCCCGAGCGCTGCATCATGCGCTCGAGCAAACCCGCCTCGCGGCGGCCATCGAGCTGCCGCAGAGCCCAATCGTAGTAGGTCCGGTCGCACTCGCTGGAGGGAACCGCCGTGGCGATGGCAGCGATGCGAGGCACAGGCTGGGTCACGCAGCCCAAACGGACGAACGCGCCCGCGGTGCCTGATCGTCGAGCCGCGAAGCACAAAAACAAAAGGCGCCGCTCTCGCGACGCCTTTCGAAGCCTGCCGGATGGTGGGCGTAGGAAGGTTCGAACTTCCGACCCCTGCGATGTCAACACAGTGCTCTACCACTGAGCTATACGCCCATGCCTGTCCGGAGGACGGCAGGCGGCGCATCTAGCGCTGGCCGTCCGCGATGACAAGGGGGATCAGGGCCGGAACGAGGCCTCGGTCAGCTGGTCCTCGAAGATCCGCTCGACCTCGAGCACGAGGTCGCGAAGGTGGAACGGCTTCGACAGCATCTTCGCTCGTGGAGCTTCGCGGCTGGCCTTGAGCGTGACCGCGGCGAATCCGGTGATGAACATGACCCGGGTGCGCGGGCTGATCTCGGCACAGCGCTGGGCGAGCTCGATGCCGTCCATCTCCGGCATGACGATGTCGGACAGCAGGAGATCGTAAGTGTTCTCCTCAAGGAGCGGGAGCGCCGCGGTTCCGCGATCGACGGCGTCAACCTCGTAACCGGCCTGTTCGAGCGCGCGTGCGAGGTAGGTGCGCATCGCTTCGTCGTCTTCCGCCAGGAGGATGCGGATCATCGGTGGCTCCCAGTACGTCCCGTGTGAAACGCGCTTCTATCGCGGGCGGCGTTAAGAATCTTGCCAAATATCCGAGGTGACCAGCTTTGACACAAATCCAAATGCAGGCCAGCTAGGCCCATGGCGAGGGCAGCGCGCGAAGCAGGCGATTCGGACGGTGCGGCCCGCCGCGAGGGCGAGGAACAGAAGCGCTGCCCGCCCGACTTCACCCTGAGCCTGCGCGATCCGGCGCCCGTTCCCGTGCTGATCGCGGTGCCTCACGCCGGGCGGGACTATCCCGCGGCCGTTGTGCAGGCGATGCGCAATCATCCGGTTGCCAGCCTGCGGCTCGAGGATCGTTTCGCCGATCTGCTGGCCGACGCCGTCGCCCGGGAAACGGGCGCCGCGCTGCTGGTGGCGCATGCGCCGCGCGCGATGATCGATCTCAACCGCTCGCCAGAGGACATCGACTGGGACATGGTCGCCGGCGGGGCGCCCGACAGGCGAGTGCGCCATGCCGCCGGCCGCCGTGCGCGCAGCGGCCTTGGCCTTGTACCGCGGCGGCTCCCGGGGCTCGGCGAGCTGTGGCGGCAGCGGCTGTCGCCCGAGGAGCTCGCCCGCAGGATCGTGCGGATTCACGAACCCTATCACGCCGCGCTGGCCGACGCGCTCGAGACGCTGCGCGATCGCTGGGGAGCGGCACTGCTGATCGACCTGCATTCGATGCCCCCGCTCGGGCCCAAGCGGGGAGCCGACGCGGCGCCCGACTTCGTGCTCGGCGATCGCTTCGGCGCGTCGTGCGCCGCCTCGCTGAGCGCGGCCGCATTCGATTTTCTTTCGGCCAGTGGGCTCCGCGCGGCGCACAACCGGCCCTACGCCGGCGGCTACGTGCTCGACCGCCACGGGGCGACCGCGCGCGGTGTGCACGCGCTGCAGGTGGAGATCTGCCGTGCGACGTATCTCGATGCCGAACTGCGCGAGCCGGGCGAGGGCTTCGTGGCGGTAGCAAGCGTGCTTGCGGGGCTCGTCAGGCGCATGGCGGAGGAGCTCGCGGGCACACGCCGCCTGCCGATGGCTGCGGAGTAGGCTCGCGGTATCAACGGTTTACCGCGGGTTCCGGGCGCAGAAATGAAAAGACCACCTCGTGCGAAGCACGAGGTGGCCAAGGTTCAGGGAGGAGGTACGCCGGAGCGTACCTATCCGGCCGGGCCATGAGGGAAGCGCCGACCGGACGTTTCCTATGTAGTCTATAATCGTGGCGCTTCAAGGGCCGTCAGGCGGCGGCGCTCGCGGCCGCCCCCGGGCCTTTCCCCTGCATCGTCTGCTTGGCGAAGATCACCCGCATCAGGTCGAGCGAGAACAGGTGCGCGTAGATCAGCGGCAGCAGGCCGATGTCGAACCACTGCTTGACCGTCTCGGCCGGCAGCTCGCGCAGCTTGTCCTGGTTGACCATGCGGAAGCCGCGATAGATGTAAGGCTGGTCGGGCTTGTCGTTCTGCTGGATGGCGACCTCGCCGTCCATCAGCAGCTCGGCCTTGTTCAGTTCGTCGATGAAGGCCTGGGTACGCGCGCCGGCCTGCTCGAACTGCTCGCAGAAGCCAAGCAGGCTCTTGGTGTGCTCGCTCGGCTGCCCGTCTGTGAACAGCGCCTCGCCTTCCTCGAACTCGCCGAGCAGGTCGCTCGAGGGGTCGAAGCACAGCGACATTTCCTCGGCGTCGGGTTTGAGCCGGGCGAGCAGGAACGGATAGCGGCGGATATAGGCCGGAACGTAGGCCTCCTCGATCTGCTTGCCTTCGTCGTCGAAGAAGACGTTGATGCCCTCATTGAGTCCCATCAGCGCCAGCGGCACCGGGTTGTCGCCGGCCGAGAACACGATCGGGAAAAACCGCTGTGCCTGCGAGAATTCGTCCACGGTCAGCGGGATCGCATGCTGCCCACCGATCCACGACGCCTTGTCGACCGCACGGGCATGCCAGGTGCCGTGATCACGGCTGTTGAGCGGCATGAGGTCCTTGTAGAACAGGGGCAATTGGGCTTGCGGCGCGCTGGCCATCATCTCTCTCCGGTAAGGCAGATTGCATTTGCCGGAGCCATGGCCCCGGTTTGAAATCGGCGCGGTTTAGAGGGCGAACTTCGCCTGCGCAAGCCGTCAGCCTTCGGGCGGGACGAGCTTGCCCGGATTGAGCAATCCGCGCGGATCGAGCGCGCGCTTGACGCTGCGCAGGATCGCGAGGTGCACCGGATCGCCGAGCCGCGCGAGCTCGTCGCGCTTGAGCTGGCCGATGCCATGCTCTGCGCTGATCGAACCGCCCCATTGCGTCACCAGGTCGTGCACGAAGGCACTGATTGCCTTGCCTTCACGCTCTTCCCATTCGCCGCGAACGGCCCCCTTCGGGGCGAGCACGTGGAAATGAACGTTGCCGTCGCCGAGATGCCCGAAGGCGACGGCCTTGTTGCCGGGGAAGCGTGCCTCGACCTCGGGGATCGCGGCATCGACGAATTCGGCCATCCGCGCGACAGGCACCGAGATGTCGTGCTGCATCGCGGGGCCGAGCGCCCGCTCGGCCGGGGCGATCTCGTCGCGCAGCAGCCAGAATCGCTCGGCCTGCGCTTCGTTGGCGGCGATCGTCGCGTCCTCGACGAGGCCCGCCTCGAACGCGCTTTCGAGCAACTTGCGCGCGAGATCGGGCAGCTCCTGGGCATGCGCGGCGTCGGCGGCGAGCTCGATCAGCGCGTGCCATTCGTGCTCGCCGCCTAGCGGAGAGCGCGACCCGGGCACATGCGCGAGCACCGCCTCGAGGCTGTGCCGCGGCATGACCTCGAACCCTTCGAGCGCATCGCCGACGATCGTTTCCGCGTGGAGCAGCAGTGTCCGCGCATCCCCGATCGAGCCGAGCCCGGCCCACAGCACCGCCCGGTCGGCGAGCGCGGGGAGCAGCCGCAGCGTGGCGGCCGTGACGATACCCAGCGTTCCTTCCGAACCGATCAGCAGCTGCTTGAGATCGAACCCGCGGTTGTCCTTCTTGAGCGGCGTGAGCGCGTCGAACACGCTGCCGTCCGCGAGCACCGCCTCGATCCCGAGCACCTGGGTGCGCATCGAGCCATGGCGCAGGACCTGGGTCCCCCCGGCATTGGTCGAGATCAGGCCGCCGATCGTCGCGGATCCCTTGCCGCCGAGCGTCAGCGGGAAGCGCAGCCCTTCGGCCTCTGCCGCCTCGTGCAGCGACTGGAGGATCACGCCGGCCTCGCAGGTCGCCTCGCGAGCCTGGGGGTCGAGGCGGCGTATCGCGTTCATGCGCCTCATCGACAGCAACAGCGCCTCGCCGCTGGGGTCGGGCGTTGCGCCCCCGGACATGCCGCTGTTTCCACCCTGGGGGACGATCGGCACGCCGTGCTCTGCGCACAGTCGGACCAGCGCCGCCGTTTCAGCCGTGGAAGCCGGTGAGGCAAGCGCCAGCGCCCGGCCGGTGAAGCGGCCACGCCAGTCGGTCAGCCACGGCTGCATCAGCTCCGGGTCACGGGTCAGTCCGCGCTCGCCAAGCAGTGCGGCAGCAGCCGCGAGGAAGGCCTCGGTGTCGCTCATGCCGTCGCCTTTGCCAGCGGGGCATCCGGCTTGCAAATCCCGAGTTAAGCCGACATTCAATGTGCCGCCTTAGAGGGAAGCGGGGTGCCGCGGGGCGGTGCCCAACGCAGCGAGCCCGATACGAGTGATCTCTCTCCGATGAACGCTTTTGTCGTCTTCCTCTCGCCGTTGGCGCTGCTGCTACCTGCAGTAGCGAGCGAGAGTTTGGCTGACAGCGAGGCTTCGCAGGCCGCCATGGCGGTTGAGCCCACCGGCGTGTCGCACGGCTTCGACGCGGCGACCAAGGAGCTGTTCGAGGTGTTGAGGAGGGCTCGCCAGATACCACGGGCCGGCCAGGTCCGGATCGAGCAGCGAGTCATCGTGCGCATCACGCCGAGCTCTCCGGCAGCCCGTCAGGAGATGATGGCCGACCTCGCCGGTCGTGCCTCGTCGGCCAGTTTCCGCGAGGAGCGGCTTCGCGGATGCGTGCCGCTCTCGGGCATCGTCGGCGTCCAGCCGGCGCCCGAGCAGAACCGGCTGCTGCTGTTCATGCGCGACCGCCGGATCCTCAGCGCCGCGCTCGAGCGGGCCTGCAGCCCGCGCGCCTATTATGCCGGCTTCTACGTCGAACGCAGCGATGACGGGCAGCTCTGTGCCAATCGCGACCTGCTGCAGTCGCGCGCGGGTGCCAGTTGCCGCGTCGCGCAGTTCAATCGCCTTGTCGCGGTGCGCGACTGAGCGATACACTCGTTTCCTTGACTTTCACAGGCGGCGGGTCTTAGGCGCCGCGCGTCGCGGCGGCTCTCGGGCCCGCCCGGGGCAAGGGCGGGCAAGCCGCTCCCGATCCGGACATTGAGAACCTATGAATTTCGCCGATCTCGGCCTCTCAGACGAATTGTTGCAGGCGGTCGAGGCTGCCGGCTATCGCGAGCCGACGCCGATCCAGGCGCAGGCGATCCCGCAGGTCCTGATGATGAAGGACCTGATCGCGATCGCGCAGACGGGCACCGGCAAGACCGCGAGCTTCGTGCTGCCGATGATCGACATCCTGCATCACGGCCGCCGGCGTGCGCGCATGCCGCGCTCGCTGATCCTCGAACCGACCCGCGAGCTGGCGATGCAGGTGGCCGAGAACTTCGAGAAGTACGGCAAGAACCACGACCTCAAGATGGCGCTGCTGATCGGCGGCGTGCAGATGGGCGACCAGGTCAAGGCGCTAGACGAGGGCGTCGACGTGCTGATTGCCACACCGGGCCGGCTGATGGACCTGTTCGAGCGCGGCAAGATCCTGCTCACCGGGTGCGAACTGCTGGTGATCGACGAAGCGGATCGCATGCTCGACATGGGCTTCATCCCCGACATCGAGTTCATCTGCGAGAAGCTGCCCGGCAACCGCCAGACCCTCCTGTTCTCGGCGACCATGCCGCCGCCGATCAAGAAGCTCGCCGACCGGTTCCTGTCGAACCCCAAGTACATCGAGGTTGCGAGACCGGCGACGGCGAACACCAATATCGCCCAGCACAAGGTCATGACCTCGTCGCGCAACAAGCGCGAGGTCCTGCGTCACCTGCTCGAGACCGACCAGGTGCAGACCGCGATCATCTTCGCCAACCGCAAGACCACGGTGCGCGAGCTCAACAAGAGCCTGCGCCGCCACGGGTTTCGCTCGGGCGAGATTCACGGCGACATGGACCAGGCGAGCCGCATCGCCGAGCTCGAGCGGTTCAAGAGCGGCGAGATCAACATCCTCGTCGCCTCGGACGTCGCCGCACGCGGGCTCGACATCAAGGGCGTCAGCCACGTGTTCAACTTCGACACGCCGTGGCATCCCGACGACTATGTCCATCGCATCGGCCGCACTGGCCGCGCCGGTGCCAAGGGCCGCGCGTTCACGCTGGTAACGCCCGAGGACGCCGAGGCGATCGCCAACGTCGAGAAGCTTACGGGCCTGCAGATCCCGGTTTTCGAGCTGGGTGAGGGCGGCGCCGAAGCTGACGAGCCTCCGTCCGAGAAGCCCAGGCGCGGAAGCCGCGAGCGCAAGTCCGACAAGCCGCGCCGCGAGAGCAGCGAACGCGCCGAGGAACCGCGCAAGCGCGCGCGCCGGAGCGAACCTCGCAAGGAACCGGGCCACGAGCCCGAGATCGAGGAAGCCGATGAGCCGGGCGACTGGAACGGCCCGGTCCCGAGCTTCCTCAGCCTGTCGGCTCTCTGAGCCGGGTTTTCCGCATTGCCCAGCGTCAGACGGGCCTGACGAAACTGTCGATCACCCGCTTGCGGCCACTGGCCTCGAATTCGATCTCGAGCTTGTTGCCTTCCTGATCGACGATCTCGCCGTAGCCGAACTTGTCGTGGAACACGCGCATGCCGATCGCGAGGTCGCTGCGCGGCTTGGCGGCGAAGCTCGCGGCGCTGCGGCCGGGCTCCTGCAACCGCTTGGGAGCCTTGTCGTAGCCGGTCGCAAGCGCGCGCTGCCAGCCGGGACCGCGCGCTCCGCTGCGGTCGGGCCGGGTGGCGCTGACGTGGGCGAACGGGTCGTCCTGTTCCGACCAGTTGGCCCGCCACAGCGAGGCGCCACCGGTCATCGTGATTTCCGCCTCCACGTGGTCTGAGGGCAGCTCGGCGATGAAGCGCGAGGGAATCGAACTGGTCCACTGACCGTAGATGCGCCGGTTGGCGGCGTGGAGGATCGTGCAGCGGCGCCGGGCGCGGGTGATCGCGACGTAGGCCAGCCGACGTTCTTCCTCGAGCGCGGCGAGCCCGCCTTCGTCGAGCGCGCGCTGGCTGGGGAACACGCCTTCCTCCCAGCCGGGCAGGAACACGTGCCCGAACTCGAGACCCTTGGCGGCGTGGATCGTCATGATCGTGACCTTCTCGGTCTCGTCGGCCGCGTCGTTGTCCATCACCAGGCTGACGTGCTCGAGGAAATCGCCGAGAGTCTCGTATTCCTCCATCGCCCGGGCGAGCTCGACGAGGTTGTCCTGCCGGCCCGCGCTCTCGGCAGTCTTTTCCGCCGCGAGCATCGCGGTGTAGCCGCTCTCGTCGAGCACCGTGCGCAGCAGCTCGGCGGGGGTGACGGTGGGCTCGAGTTCGCGCCAGCGCAGGAACGCGGCCATCAGCGCGGCGATCGTCGAACGCGCGCGGGGCGGCAGCTCGTCGCTGTCGGCGAGCTCGAGAGCGGCAGCGGCGAGCGGCAGGCCGCGGGCGCGCGCGTGGCGGTGCATCGCCTCCAGCGTCTTCGCCCCGAGGCCGCGCTTGGGCTGATTGTAGATCCGCTCGAACGCGAGGTCGTCGGCGGGTTGGGCGATGACCCTGAGATAGGCCAGCGCATCGCGAATCTCGGCCCGTTCATAAAAGCGAAAACCGCCGACGATCCGATAGTTGAGGCCGATTTGTATGAAGCGATCCTCAAACTCGCGGGTCTGATACTGCGCGCGCACGAGGATCGCCACCTGCTCGAGCGGCAGGCCCTCGCGTTCGAGCCGCTCGATCTCCTCTCCCACGCGACGTGCTTCCTCGGGTGCGTCCCACACACCGATCACCCGCACCTTTTCGCCGGGCGGGAGTTCGGTCCACAGCGTCTTGCCGAGCCGCGCGCTGTTGGCCGCGATGAGACCCGAAGCGGCGGCGAGGATCTGCGGTGTCGAGCGGTAATTCTGCTCGAGCCGGATCACGGTGGCGCCGGGAAAATCCTTTTCAAATCGCAGGATATTGGCGATTTCTGCGCCACGCCAGGAATAGATCGACTGGTCGTCGTCGCCGACCACGCAGATGTTCTTGCGCTCCTGCGCAAGCAGCCGCAGCCACAGGTACTGGACCGCGTTGGTATCCTGGTACTCGTCGACCATGACGTACTTGAAGCGCTGCTGGTACATCGCAAGAACGTCGCGTTCGCGCCTGAAAATATTCAGCATGTGTAGCATCAGGTCGCCGAAGTCGCAGGCGTTGAGCGCCTTGAGCCGGGCCTGGTAGAGGGCGTACATGCGCTGGCCCTTGCCGTTGGCGTAGGCCTCGTTTTCGGCCGCATCGAGATCTTCGGGGTTGAGCCCGCGGTTCTTCCACCGGTCGATCAGCCCGGCAAGCTGGCGCGCCGGCCAGCGTTTCTCGTCGAAGCCCTGTTCGGTGATCATGGCCTTGAGCACGCGCAGCTGGTCGTCGGTGTCGATGATCGTGTAGTTGCTCTGCAGCCCGACCAGTTCGGCGTGACGGCGGAGCATCCTGGCGCAAATCGAATGGAAGGTGCCGAGCCAGGGCATGCCCTCGACCGCGTCGCCGATCAGCTGGCCCACGCGGTGGCGCATTTCGCGCGCCGCCTTGTTGGTGAAAGTCACGCAGAGGATTTCGCTGGGCCAGGCACGGCGGGTCCGAATGAGGTAGGCGAGGCGCGCCGTCAGCGCGGCGGTTTTCCCCGTTCCGGCGCCCGCGAGCATCAGGACAGGCCCCTCCGTCGTCAGCACCGCCTGCCTTTGAGGCGGGTTCAGGCCATCGAGCCAGGCAGGGGCGTCTACGGGGTCTACTGAAACGGGCGAAGGCGCGTCGGGCACCGTGAACAGCTAGGGAACACCGCCGGTCCGCGCAAGCCTCGGCGGCCGGCAGGTCAGCGGAACAAGCGCGACCGGCGGATCGTTCCGCCCGCGTTCCATCCTTACGGAGACCTTATCATGCGTACCTTCATGTTTGCCGCCGCCGCGCTGGCCACGACGGCACTTCCCGCCGCTTTGAGCGCGCAGGCCACGAGCGATCCCGCACCGCAGACGACGGCTGCGGACGAACCCCTCCCGCAGAGCGCGGAGGAGGCCAATGCTCAGGCCCAGCCAGCCCCGCCGACGACCCGCGTCATTCCTTCGCCGAGCCCCGACCAGCCCGCCACGGTGGTGACGGACCATCCCGGCAACGCGTCGGCACCGCCGCCGCAGGCGTATAATAAGACCTACCCGGTCTGCACGGCGAAGCTGCAGGACGACTGCCAGAATCCCGGTGAAGGCGGCGCTCCCGGTCGCTCGCGCGCTCTCAGCTACTGGCCGGGCGAACCCGCCAGTGAGCGCGACACGGCCGACCACGGCGGCTGACGCTCCTCGGGACCAATACGAATGGGGCACCTCGCTCGCCAGCGGTAACGGTACCGGCAGAGATGAATGAGGTGCCCCATGTCTAGACTTGCCCTGCTTCCCGTCGCGGCGGCGATTCTGGTACTTGCGCAGATCGTCCCGGACACGCCGCCCCCGAGCGCGGCGGTGCCCTTGCCCGAGACAGCCGCCGAAGCCAACGCGCGGGCAATTCCAGACCCGCCGATCAAGCGCATCGAGCGTGCCACGCGGCCGGGTGAACCCGACACGATCGTCACGATCTATCCAGGCAATCTCGAGCCACCGCCGCCGGCGGCCTTCAACCGAACCTATCCGCCGTGCAGCGAAACGCTCCAGGACTCTTGCCGCAATCCGGGCGCGGCAGACGAGGACGCCGAACCGGCGCAGGGCGAGCCGTCGGCGCCGTCCGGCCGCTGAGCCGCGCTTGACACGCTGACCGTTCCGCCGCAGCCCCCTTTCCGAGGGAGGGCCGGGAATGGCATCACCGCTGCGTGAACATCGCCGCGTGCTGGCGGCATCGCTCGTCGGGACGGCGGTCGAGTTCTACGACTTCTACGTCTACGCGACGGCAGCCGCGCTCGTGTTCGGGCCGCTGTTCTTCCCCGCCGAGAGCGCCGCGGCGCAGCAGCTGCTGAGCTTCATGAGCTTCGGCCTCGCGTTCGTCGCGCGGCCGGTCGGTGCGATCGCCTTCGGCCACTTCGGCGACCGCCTCGGCCGCAAGTCGACGCTGGTCGCTTCGCTGTTGCTGATGGGCATCTCGACGCTGCTGATCGCCTTCCTGCCGACCTATGCCATGATCGGCTGGGTCGCCCCGCTGCTGCTGTGCATCCTGCGTTTCGGGCAGGGCTTCGGCCTCGGCGGCGAATGGGGCGGGGCGACGCTGCTCGCGGTCGAGAACGCGCCGAAGGGCTGGGAATCGCGCTTCGGTTCCGCGCCGCAGCTCGGCGCCCCGGTCGGCTTCCTCGCCGCCAACGGCTTGTTCCTGCTGCTCGGGCTGTGGCTGTCGGAAGACGATTTCGTAAGCTGGGGCTGGCGGGTGCCGTTCCTGCTCTCGGCGGTGCTGGTTGCGCTCGGGCTGTGGGTGCGGCTGCGGATCGGCGAGACGCCGGCGTTCCGCGAAGCGCTCGAAAAGGCGCCGCCGCCCCGGGTTCCGCTCGGGACGGTGCTGCGCGAGCACCCCGGGCCGACGCTGGCGGCGAGCGCGGGCGTGGTCTCGGCGTTCGCGATCTTCTACCTCTCGACCGCCTTCGCGCTGAGCCACATGACGGCCGAGCGCGGCTATTCGCGCGAGACCATCCTTGCCTTGCAGCTGGCCGCCAACCTGTTCCTCGCGCTCGGGATCGTCTGGGCCGCGGTGGGCTCCGACCGCATCAGCCCGCGGTGGATGCTCGCCTGCGGGTCGGTGGCGACGATCGTGCTCGGTCTCGTGTTCGGGCCGGCCCTCGCCGGCGGCTCGCTTGCGCTGGTGTTCGCGACGCTGGCCGCGGGCCTCGTGGTGATGGGCTTCGTCTACGGTCCGCTCGGCGGATGGATGCCGACGCTGTTCCCGGTGACCGTGCGCTACACGGGCATGTCGATCGCGTTCAACGGCGGCGGCATCGTCGGCGGTGCGGTGGCGCCGATCGCTGCTCAGATGCTCAGTGCGAGCGGCGGCGTCTGGCTGGTCGGCCTGTTCCTCAGCGTGGCCGGACTGCTGACGCTGCTCGGCGTTATCCTGGGGCGGCCTGTCGCAAGAGGGTGATCTTCGCGCGGCCGACCTTGCGGTCGGCTTCGATCTCGAGGCCTCTGACCTGCACCTTCTCGTCGTGCGCGGTTTCGAGCGCGATCCAGGTGGCCTCTCCGATCCAGCCGAGCCGCTGCAGCCGGTCGAGCGCGACCGCGCCCGCGCCCGTCCCGTAGGGCGGATCGAGCAGTATGAGGTCGTAGGGCCGCGCTGCCGGGCCGAGCTGCATCACCGATCCCGCACGCACATCGCAGCGCTGCTGCGCCCTGAAATTGGCGATGTTGGTCCGTAGCGCGCGAATCGCCGGCGGGTCGTGCTCGGCGAACAGACACGTCGCCGCCCCGCGCGACAGCGCCTCGAGCCCGAGCGCGCCCGAGCCCGCGAACAGGTCGGCGACCGCGAGCCCCTCGAAGCTGCCGAGCCGGCTGGCGAGCATTGCGAACAGCGTCTCGCGCGTGCGGTCGGCGGTCGGGCGCGTCGCGTCGCCCGGCGGTGCCTGCAGCAGGCGGCGGCGCCATTCGCCGGCGATAACCCTCATGCTCCCGCCCGTTTCCTCGGGGACCTGAGCCCGCTCCTGAAGCGGTCGAGTTGTTCCTTGCGGATTTCGACCGCCGCGCCGCGCGGGAGGTCGCCGAGCGCGAACGGGCCGTAGGCGGTGCGAATCAGCCGGGTTACCTTGAGGCCGAGGTGCTCGAGCACACGCCGCACTTCGCGGTTCTTGCCTTCGGTCAGGGTCAACTCGATCCACTGGTAGTTGCCGGTGCGGCGCTCGAGGTTGGCGTCGATCGGGCCGTAGCGCACGCCGTCGATCTCGATCCCTTCGATCAGCGCCTCGAGCTGCGGCTGGCCGATGCGGCCGAACGTGCGCGCGCGATAGGTCCGCGGAACACCCGTGGCGGGCAGCTCCATCTCGCGCTTGAAGCCGCCGTCGTTGGTCAGCAGGAGCAGGCCCTCGGTGTTGAAGTCGAGCCGGCCGATCGGCATCAGCCGCGGCGTCCCGGGCGGAAGCGCGTTGCGCAGCGCCGCGTAGATCGTCGGCCGCCCGCGCGGATCGCGCTCGGCGGTGATCAGCCCGGGCGGCTTGTGGAAGCAGAACAGCCGCGTGCGCTCGGGCGCGGCGACGGGCTTGCCGTCGACCGTCACGCCCCTGAGGTTGCGCAGGATCGTCGCCGGGGTCTCGACGGGAGCGCCGTTAAGGGCAACGCGTCCCTCGGCGATCATCCGCTCGACCTCGCGCCGGCTCGCAACCCCGGCGCGCGCGAGCAGCTTGGCGATCCGTTCGCCCTTCGGTCCAGCTTCGGCCATGCGCCGCTGCTAGGTCGCGCCGCGTCGCTGCGCAATGGGCCGTGCCGGTTTCAGGCGTTGCCGACGAGGAAGGTGTTGATCGTCAACCGGCCGCGTTCACGCGCCGTCCGCGGGTCCGGGTCGGCGGGAACATGACCCGAATGGAGCAGTCTGCCGCGGTAGATGATCACGCGGTCGGGCCGCGCCTCGACTTCGCCGATCATTTCGTAGCGCGGATCGTCTCCGTGAAAGTAGCGCGCCGGCAGCGGGCCGTGCTCGCGCTCGTCCTCGGCGATCGCTGCGGTGAATCGCACCAGCCTGTCGGGCCGGATCGTCTCGAAGCCGGTGCGCCGGTGGCGATAGAACGCCGTGCCTCCAGTCGCGGAATCGCCGGTGAAATGGAGCAGCGCAATGAGGTTCGGATCGGTGGCATCGAAGTGCGGCCGGCGCTGCCCGGGGCTCAACTCCTCGGGCGGGATGCTGACGATGCTGAAGGCACAGCTTTCGACTTTCGCGCCGGCGCTAATGCGTCGCCAGGATCCGGCGCAGCAGGTCGCGGCGCGGGGCGAGATAGGTCGAGCTGATCCGACTGCGGATGCCCGGGTAGCCAGGCACCGGCTCGTAGGGCAGGGCCCGACCGATCCGGGCGAGTTCTTCGACCTGTCCGGTGAAATCGTCGACGACCACCAGCGGCTCGCGTTCATTTCCGAGAAGCCGGACATGGACGTCGTCGCTTGGCAGCGCAGGAGAAGTTTCGACCCATGCCACGCCCGCAGGCTAGCGAGCGTCGCCCTGCGAATCCAGCTACTTGACCCGCCTGCGGCAACAGATGCCTCGGACGGCGGGGTCTCAAGCGGGTTCGCTGCCGGGACTTGGCGGATGCGCCGTACGGTTGCTGCTGGCGTCGAGTGCCAAGTCGAATTCTCGCCACCCGTTCTGATCGCGAAGCAGGGGTGCGCCGCAGCGCTCGCAGTTGGTGCGGAAATTCAGGCTATCGTGCCATACGCGGTGGCGGTTGACCCGATGACTGGCAATGCTGCAGATCAGTCCCATAAGCACACGACCTCCACGCCTTGTGCCTTCAGACCCCTCGTTATTCCGTTGACAACATCACACGGCTCTCGGGGTTCCCATAACGATCGACTGCGCTACAGATGTGGGGTGTGGGCCGCGGGAGGATCGGATGGTCGAAGCCGTCGAACAGGGAGTTTCCGGCGAGCGCCGCAGCCTGTGGCAATCGGTCAGGCCGTACCTCGAGAAGGAATCGCTAGCCGCGTTCTTCCTCGGCATTTCGTCGGGGTTTCCCTACGCGATGATCGGCGCCACGCTGACCACGCGGCTGGCGCAGGACGACATCGAGAAGTCGACCATCACCGCCTTCACGCTCGCGTTCCTGGTCTATAACTTCAAGGTCTTCTGGGCGTGGATCGTCGACGGGGTGCGGATCCCGGTGCTCGGGCGCCTCGGCCAGCGCGTGTCGTGGATGCTGGTCGCCGGCACGCTGGTGATCGCCGCGGTGGTCAACCTCGCGTTGGTCGATCCGGCCGAGAGCATAAGTGCGACCGTTGTGGCCGCGGTGCTTGTCGGTGTGGCAGGCGCGACGTTCGATATTGTCATCGACGCCTACCGCATCGAAACGCTCAAGCCCTACCAGCTCGGGACCGGCTCGGGGATGAGCCAGTACGGTTGGCGGATCGGCTCGGCCGGCGCCGGCGCGCTGGCGCTGTTCGTGGCCGCGCGCCACGGCTGGAGCGCGGCCTACCTCGCCTGCGCCGCGCTCGCCCTGCCGGCGATGCTGACCGCGCTGATCATGGGCGAGCCTGTGCGCCGCAAGGTGGTCATAGCCAAGCAGGGCGTGGCTGACGTCTGGGCTTCGATCGCCGGTCCGTTCGCCGAGTTCTTCCGTCGTCACGGCGCGTGGCTCGTGCTGCTGTTCATCCTCGTCCACAAGATGGGCGACACGCTGGCGAACCTGACCTTCCGCCTGCTGTTCGACGACCTCGGGTTCTCCAACGACGAGATTGCCATCTATGACGTCGGCGTCGGCTTCTGGGCCTACCTGATCGGGGTGTTCATCGGCGGCGTCGCCTACGCCAAGCTCGGCCTCAAGCGCTCGGTGCTGATCTCGCTGGTCCTGATGGCGATTTCGAACCTGAGCTTCGCCGCGCTCGCCGCGGCGGGTCACAGCAACTGGGGCATGGCCGGGGCGATCGGATTCGAGAACATGGCCAGCGGCTACGGCGGCGTGGTCGTCGTCGCCTACTTCTCGGCGCTGTGCGATCTGCGCTTCACCGGCGCGCAGTATGCGCTGATCAGCGCCGCGGCGAGCATCGTCGGCCGGGTGCTGACGGGGACCACTGCGGGCAGCCTGATCGAGGCGTTCGGCTACGTGAACTTCTACGTGCTGACGACGATCATCGCGCTCCCCGGCATCGTGCTGTTCTGGTGGATGATGCGCAGCGGGCTCGTCGACGCGGCGATGGGCACCGCCGGGTCGGTCGGCGAGGGCGACGCGAGGGCAGAGCCGGGCGGCTAGTCGGGTATCTCGCCGTTCGCGGCGAGGACCTTCCCGGCAAGGTAGAGCGAGCCCGCGATCAGCACCGGCAGCCCGTCGTCGGGCAGCGCCTCGAGCGCCTCTGCGACGTCGGACGCCCAGAGCGCGCCAGGGAAGGCTTCGGCGCCGTGGCTCTCGCTGCCCTGGATCGGCACTGCGGTGACGCTGGCGAGCCGGCCCTCGAGCGGGTCGATGATCGCCGCCGGGTAGCGGTTGGCGAGCATGCCGATGACGAGGTGCAGCCTCTGCCCGGCGAAGTGCCGGCCGATCGCGAGCCCGGCGTCGGCGTTGTGCCCGCCGTCGAGCCAGACCTCGCGGCCCGGGGCGAGCGCGGTCAGCGGACCTTCGCCGAGCCGCTGCAGCCGCGCCGGCCAGCGCGCCGAGCGAATGCCCTGGGCCATCGCGGCGGGGGAGACGGTCACGCGATCCTGCTGGCGCAGCATGGCGACCGCCAGCGCGGCGTTGTCGCCCTGGTGGCGGCCGGGAAGCTGCGGGAGCGGCAGGCTGAGCTCGCCGTGCCGGTCGCGGTACGCGATGCCCTCGCCGACCTCGGCCCACCAGTCGCGCCCGCGCATGTGGAGCGGCGCGCCGGCGAGCCCGGCGCGCAGCACGATCTCGGCCTCGACTTCCTCGGCGTAGCCCTGCGTCACCAGCGGTGAGCCCGGGCGGGCAATGCCGGCCTTCTCGAAGGCGATGCGGCGCATTGGGTCTTCGGGGACGTCATCCTCGGGTACCAGGAGGAACGCCTCGTGGTCGATTCCGAGCGTGGCGATGCCGCACGCGGCCGGCTGCTCGAGCACGTTGGTCGCGTCGAACCGGCCGCCGAGGCCGACTTCGATCACGCAGGCGTCGGCTGGGTGACGCGCGAAGGCGAGGAAGGTGGCGGCCGTGGTGACTTCGAAGAAGCTCGGGCCGAGCGACTCGCCGATGTCGAGCACGTCCTTCAGCAGCGCGGCGAGTTCCTCGTCGGAGATCAACTGGCCGGCGAGCCGGATGCGCTCATTGTAGCGCACGAGGTGCGGCTTGATCGCGCTGTGCACGACGAGCCCTTCGGCCTCGAGCATCGCTCGCAGGTAGGCGCAGGTCGAGCCCTTGCCGTTGGTCCCGGCAACGTGAAACGTCGGGGGCAGCCGCTTCTGCGGGTCGCCAAGCAGCGCGAGCAGCTGGCGGATTACCTCGAGCCCGAGACGCCCCTGCGGCAGCGACAGCGCGGCCAGCCGGTTGAGCTGCGCCTGGACCGCGGGGTCCTCGGAAGCGGCGAAATCCTTCAACGTCGTTTCCTTCTAGGGATTCACGCGGAGACGCGGAGAGGTGATCCTGGCGGCGGAGCCGCTTCCGAATCCGGTATATGGCAGCCCGTCGCAGCGTGGCAGTCTCGAGACGGCTTCGCCGCAAGTGCATTCTCTCTGCGTCTCCGCGTCTCCGCGTGAACAGAACGTTCTCAAACCCGCCGCAAGAACTACGCTGCCTGCGCCGGAGCCAGGTAGTCGAGCAGCTTGGCCAGCGTCGGCTTCAGGTCTTTCCGGTGGACGACCATGTCGACCATGCCGTGCTTGTGCAGGTACTCGGCGCGCTGGAAGCCATCAGGGAGCTGGGCGCGGATCGTTTCCTGGATCACCCGCTGGCCGGCGAAGCCGATCAGCGCGCCGGGTTCGGCGATGTGCACGTCGCCGAGCATCGCGTAGCTGGCGGTCACGCCGCCGGTGGTCGGGTCGGCGAGCACGACGATGTAGGGCAGCCCGGCTTCCTTCAGGCGGCGGGTCATCACGGTCGCCTTGGGCATCTGCATCAGCGAGAGGATGCCTTCCTGCATCCGCGCGCCGCCCGCGGCGGTAACCACGACGTAGCCGCAGCGCTCCTCCAACGCGCGCGCGGCGCCGGCGCAGAACGCCTCGCCGACCGCCATGCCCATCGAGCCGGCCATGAAGTTGAAGTCCTGTACGCCGAGGACGGCCGGCCTGCCCTCGATCGTGCCGACGCCGACCTGGAAGGCGTCCCTGTGCGACGTCGCCGTGCGTGCCTGCTTGAGGCGGTCGGTATACTTCTTGGCGTCGCGGAACTTGAGCGGATCTTCGCGGACCTCGGGCTCGGGCAGCAGCGCGTAGCCCTCGTCGAGGAGCTGGGCGAGCCGCGCGTCGGCGCCGATGCGGCCGTGGTGTTCGCACTTCGGGCACACCGAGAGGTTGGCCTCGAACTCGCGCGAGAAGATCATCTCCTGGCAGCGCGGGCACTTGACCCACAGGTTCTCGGGCGTTTCGCGCTTGTTGCCGAACGGCAGCGCGTTGCGGACGCGGGTAAGCCAGCTCATGCGGCCTGCCTTTCGGCCGAATGGACCGCCGCTGCAAGCTCGGATGTGAGCCGGCGCAAGGGCTCGGGGGCGTCCTCGCCGTGCGCGCCGACCAGCTCGACCAGCGCCGAGCCGACCACCACGCCGTCCGCGACGCGGGCGATTTCGGCCGCCTGCTCGGGCGTGCGCACGCCGAAGCCGACCGCGACGGGAAGGTCGGTCGACTGCTTGATGCGGCAGACGTTCTGCTCGATCGAGGCAATCTGCGCCTGCTGCTTGCCGGTGATGCCCGCGACCGAGACGTAATAGAGGAAGCCCGATGAGCCCGCGAGGACGGCCGGGAGCCGGGCGACGTCGGTCGTCGGGGTGGCGAGGCGGATCGGGTCGACCCCGACGGCGCGCAGCGCCGGACCGAGCGCATCGTCCTCCTCGGGCGGGAGGTCGACGCAGATCACCCCGTCGACGCCGCAGCCCTTGCATTCGCCGGCGAACCATTCGGGCCCGCGGCGCAGCATCGGGTTGGCATAGCCCATCAGTACCAGCGGCACGTCCGGGTGGCGCTGGCGGAACTCGTCGGCGATCAGCAGCACCTCGCGCGTGGTCGTGCCCTTGCCGAGGCTGCGCAGGTTGGCCGCCTGGATCGCCGGCCCATCGGCCATCGGATCGGTGAACGGCATGCCGAGCTCGATCACGTCGGCGCCGCCGGCGACGAGCGCGTCGAGATTGGCCGCGGTGTCGCCGTCGCCTGCTGTGATGAAGCAGACGAGCGCGGGGCGGCCTTTGGCGAAAGCGGTGGAGAGGCGGGTCATTACTCGAACTCGCCTTTGGTTTTGAACGCGAGAGAAGCCAACGGAAACGCTACGGCAAACCAGACGGCGCGGAAGAATGCGTCCTCACAGTCGACGGTGTCTTTGAACAGCGCATCCCAGACCACGCCAACGATTGCGGCAACAGTGAAGCTGACTGGAATCAAGCGAAACGCTTCGGGCCGCGTCCTTCGCCTCCACCTTATTTCATTACTTGTGCTGTCGCTCACAGCTTCACCCCCAGGTGCTCCGCCACCGTGAAGATGTCCTTGTCGCCCCGGCCCGAGACGTTGACGAGGATGCGCTGGTCCTTGCCGTAGTCGTTCGCGACCTTGGGCAGCGCGGCGAGGGCGTGGGCGCTTTCGAGGGCGGGAATGATGCCTTCGAGCTGGCTGCACAGCTGGAACGCCTCGAGCGCTTCCTGGTCGGTGATCGGCACATACTTCACGCGGCCGCTTTCGTGCAGCCACGAGTGCTCGGGGCCGATGCCCGGATAGTCGAGGCCCGCCGAGATCGAGTGCGCCTCGGTGATCTGGCCGTCCTCGTCCTGCAGCAGGTAGGTCTTGTTGCCGTGGAGCACGCCGGGCGCGCCGCCGGTCAGGCTGGCGGCGTGCTGGCCGGTCTCGATGCCGTGGCCGGCCGCCTCGACGCCGATCATCGCCACTTCGGGATCGTCGAGGAACGGGTGGAACAGCCCGATCGCGTTCGAGCCGCCGCCGACCGCGGCGATCAAGAGGTCGGGCAGGGCGCCGGTGCGCTCGAGCATCTGCGCGCGCGCTTCCGTGCCGATCACGCTCTGGAAGTCGCGCACGAGCTCGGGATAGGGGTGCGGGCCGGCCGCGGTGCCGATGATGTAGAAGGTGTCGTGGACGTTGGCGACCCAGTCGCGCAGCGCCTCGTTCATCGCGTCCTTGAGCGTCTTCGAGCCGCTGGTGACCGGCACGACCTCGGCGCCGAGCAGCTTCATGCGGAACACGTTGGGCTTCTGCCGCTCGACGTCGGTCTCGCCCATGTAGATCACGCAGGGGAGGCCGAAGCGCGCGCAGACGGTGGCGGTGGCGACGCCGTGCTGGCCGGCCCCGGTCTCGGCGATGATCCGCGTCTTGCCCATGCGGATTGCCAGCAGGATCTGGCCGATGCAGTTGTTGATCTTGTGCGCGCCGGTGTGGTTGAGCTCCTCGCGCTTGAACCAGATCTCGGCGCCCCCGAAATGCCGGGTCAGCCGCTCGGCGAAGTACAGCGGGCTCGGGCGACCGACGTAGTGGGTCAGCAGGCCTTCGAACTCTTCCCTGAACGCCGGGTCCGCCTTGGCGGCGCGGTATTCCTTCTCGAGGTCGAGGATCAGCGGCATCAGCGTTTCGGCGACGTAGCGGCCGCCGAACTGGCCGAAATGCCCGCGCTCGTCGGGCTGGTTGCGGAAGGTGTTGGGCTGCGCGTTCATGGCCTGCCGCCGCTTGGCAGAGCCTCCGGCGGCTGTCCAGCGGTCGCGCGCCCATAGGAATCATGTGGCGTCGTTGCAACCCCCAGTTGCAGATGTGCAACGCTCGTCAATGGATCGAATTTCGCCCCGGAAGCACTGGTTTACACGACTCGGGCCGGGTCTTAGCGGCGCCGGTCCCTGCCGCAAGAAGCAGGCGATCTTGTCTTGGGAGAGGCAAGAAGGAGAAGAGTTGAATGCGTAAGTTTGTTCTCGCGCTGGCCGCTTCGGCTGCGTTCGCAACCCCCGCCATGGCGGAAGATTTCGCCGGCCCTTACGTCGGTCTGGGCGTCACGCTCGATAACGTCCAGGGTTCGGGCAACGCCGAAGGTCTCGGTGTCTCGGGCCTCGGCGCGACCGCGTTCGCCGGCTACGACATCGCGCTCGGCAAGAGCAGCTTCATCGGCATCGAAGCGAACGTCGACGTGAACTCGGCCGACTACGAGGACGCGACCACCGAGGTCGAGGCCGACTGGGGCTGGGGCATCGGCGCCCGTCTCGGCTACAAGCTGAACAACAGCACGGCGCTGTTCGTCCGCGGCGGCTACGCGCGCAATCGCGTGTCGGTGAACAACGTCAGCGACTGGGGTGACGGCGTGCGCTACGGCGTCGGCGTGCAGACCGCGCTGAACCAGAACCTCTCGCTCCGCGCCGAGGTCAGCCAGTTCAATTACGAGCAGGACGTGATCAACAACCAGGCGGCGCTGTCGCTGTCTTACGGTTTCTGATCGGACTGCGAGACCATTCGAGGGCGGCCCGGCGACGGGCCGCCCTTTTTCATGCCTCGCGCGCGGCGCGGCAGAAGGCCTCGATCTTCGCGATGTCCTTGACGCCCGGCGCGCTTTCGAGGCCCGAGGACGCATCGACCAGCTCCGCTCCCGTCGTGCGGATCGCCTCGGCGACGTTGTCCGGCGTGAGGCCGCCGGCGAGGCCCCAGGGCATCGTGTGCCTGAACTGCGCGAGCAGCGACCAGTCGAACGCGAGACCGGTGCCTCCGGGCAGCTTCTTTGCCGGGGCGTCGTAGAGCAGGCGATGCGCCGCGTCCTTGTAGCGCTGCGCGCGCTCGAGGTTGTCGATCCCGCTGACACCGATCGCCTTCCAGATCTCCAGCGGGGTGTTCTGCTTGAGCAGCGCCAGCCATTCGGGCGTCTCGCTGCCGTGGAACTGGACCACGTCGGGCTTGACCGCCTGGATTGCCAGCGCGGTCGGCTGGGGCTGCTCGTTGACCAGCAGCAGCACGATCTTGACCCGGTTCGGCGTGCGCGCCCGCAGCGCGGCCGCCTGTTCGAGCGTGACGTGTCGCGGGCTCGGCGGGTAATGGACAAGGCCGATGTGCGTCGCACCAGCGGCGACGGCGGCATCGACCGTCTCGGGCGTGCTCAGGCCGCAGATCTTGATCAGGCGTTCGGACATGCGGCGCACTTAGAGCGAATTGTCGCCAAGTCGAGAGGCCGTTAGAGCGTCGCCTCGATCGCCCGGGCGGCCGCGACGGGCTCCTCGGCGCGGGTGATTGGGCGCCCAACGACGAGCACGCTGGCGCCATCGTCGCGCGCCTGGCGCGGGGTGACGACCCGCTTCTGGTCGCCCGAGGCGCCATTGAGGCGCAAGCCGGGGACGACGAAGAACCCGTCCTTCCACTGGCGGCGGACCGCGGCCACCTCGTGCCCCGAGCAGACCACTCCGTCGAGCCCGGCGGCATGGGCCAGCTCGGCGAGCCGCAGGACCTGGTCGTGAGCGCTGCCTTCGACGCCGGTGCGCCTGAGGTCGCGTTCGTCAAGGCTGGTCAGCATCGTCACCGCGACGACCTTGGTGCCGAGCGCCGCCGCGGCCTTGGCGTCTTCCATCATCGCCCGCCCGCCGCTCGCGTGGACGGTGACGATCGCCGGTTCGAGGACGTGGATGGCCTGCATCGCCCCGGCAACGGTGTTGGGAATGTCGTGCAGCTTGAGGTCGAGGAAGATCGGCAGCCCGACGTGGGCAATCTCGTGGACGCCGTGGTGGCCGTGGGCGCAGAAGAACTCGAGCCCGAGCTTGAACCCGCCGACGTGCGCCTTGACCTTCTCGGCCATCGCCCTGGCCGCTTCGAGCTTGGGCAGGTCGAGCGCAAGGTAGATCGGGTTGGTCACGGCTTGAGGGGGTCCGGTTCGGCTGGAGGAGGCGTGTCGGCGGCTGGCGGCGCTGCGGAGGCGGGAGGCGGCATTTCGACGCGGAGCTCTTCGGGTGCCGGGCTGGCCGCCGGGGACGGCGGGGCCGGGGCGGGTGCCATTGCCGCGGCGCGGGCGGCATTCTCGAGCGAGCCGAGGCGGCGCTTGTAGTACCACTGGCTCACCCGGTGGAGCAGCCACATAGGCACCAGCCCGAGCAGCAGCGAGACGACCACGAGCGCCGGGATCTTGGTCTCGAGCACCAGTCCTTCCCAGATCTTCACCTGGACCGGGTTCCAGTTGTAGATCGAGAAGATCAGCAGGGCGACGAGCAGCAGCACCCAGACGATCGTGCGGACGATTTGCATCGGGCGTCCTCCGTAAGCCTTTCCATCGATTAGGGCGAATGGCCGGGGAAGGGAAGGGGACGGCGAATCCGCGGCGCTGAGGCGGAAAAGGCGGTTGTGCGCGGCCCACGGGCCCCTATACCGCCGCAACGCGTACTTCCTGCCCGCAACAGAGACATGGCCGACGAATCTCCCCTCGACCGCTTCAGGACCGCGCTGACCGGCGCCGCGCGGGCGATCGGGCACGATCCGGAGGCCGAGGTCGCCTGGACCGCCGAAGCTCCGGCAGTGCAGGGCAAGTCGCTGCGCGTGCCGATGCCGGGCCGCACGCTGTCGCGCGACCAGGCGGCCGAAGCACGCGGGTTTGCCGACAGCTTCGCGCTCAGGCTGCGCCACCACGACGAGGCGCTCCACCGGCGCGGCATGCCCGCCGAGCCCGAGGCGCGCGCCTGCTACGACGCGATCGAACGCGTGCGCTACGAGGCGCTCGGCGAGAACAACTATGCGGGCATGCGCGAGAACCTCGCCGCGGCGACCGAGCTGCGCACGGCCTCCGATCCGATCGTGCGCGCGGCGAACGCGGCCGAAGTCCCGATCCAGACCGCGCTCGCGCTGATGCTGCGCGAGGAGCTGACCGGCCAGCCGGTGCCCGAAGCCGCGCGCGAGGGTGTCGAGCTGGTGCGCGAGTACGTCGAGAGCCGCACCGGCGACGACTTCGAACGGCTCGCGCTGACGATCGACGACCAGCAGGCGTTCCAGTCGCTGGCGATCGACATGTTGCGCCACCTCGAGCTGGTAGAGGCCGCGCCGACCGAGGAGGGGGGCGACGAGGAAGACGGCGAGGGCGAGGGCGGCGGCGAAGACGACGAGAAGGGCGAGGACGACGAGGCCGGCAACCAGGACCTGCGGCAGGAGCAGGTTCCCGGCGACAGCAGCGACGGCGACGGCGAGGAGGAGACCGGCGAGGAGGTCGAGGCCGAGACCGAGATGAGCGAGGGCGAGCCCGGCGACGAGGGCGAGGAGGGCATGATGCCCGTGCGCCCTAACCGCCCGTGGACCGACCTGCCCGAAACGTTCGACTACAAGGTCTTCACCGACGAGTTCGACGAGATCGTAGAGGCGACCGAGTTGTGCGACTTCGAGGAGCTCGATCGCCTGCGCGCCTATCTCGACAGCCAGCTGACCGGCTTGCAGGGCGTGGTCACGCGGCTCGCAAACCGGCTGCAACGGCGACTGATGGCGCAGCAGAACCGGGCATGGGACTTCGACCAGGAAGAAGGCCTGCTCGACGCCGCGCGGCTCGCGCGCGTGGTGGTCAGCCCCGGCCATTCGCTGAGCTACAAGATCGAGCGCGACCAGGAGTTCAAGGACACCGTCGTCACGCTGCTGATCGACAATTCGGGCTCGATGCGCGGGCGGCCGATTTCGATCGCCGCGATCAGCGCCGATATCCTGGCGCGCACGCTCGAGCGCTGCGGCGTGAAGGTCGAGATACTCGGCTTCACCACCCGCGCGTGGAAGGGCGGGCAGTCGCGCGAGAAGTGGCTGGCGAGCGGCAAGCCGGCGCAGCCGGGGCGGCTCAACGACCTCAGGCACATCATCTACAAGAAGGCCGACGAGCCTTACCGCCGCGCGCGCAAGAGCCTCGGGCTGATGATGCGCGAGGGGCTGCTCAAGGAGAACATCGACGGCGAGGCGCTGATCTGGGCCCACAACCGCCTGCTGGCGAGGCCCGAGGACCGCCGCATCCTGATGGTGATCAGCGACGGGGCGCCGGTCGACGATTCGACGCTCAGCGTGAACTCGGCGGGCTACCTCGAGACGCACCTCCGCAAGGTGATCGAGTGGATCGAGAAGCAGAGCCCGGTCCAGCTCGTCGCGATCGGCATCGGCCACGACGTGACACGGTATTACAAGCGCGCGGTGACGATCATGGACGTCGAGCAGCTCGGCGGGACGATCATCGAGCAGCTGGCGGACTTGTTCGAGGTGGAGTGAAGGCGCTCAATCGACGCGGTGCCGCCACTTTTGCCAGGTTGCGAAACAACCGAGTGCCAGTGCAAAAGCAGGACACTGCGAGCAAGTCCCAGGCGAAGGCCACCCTCGACAACTGGAACGTCAACGCGAACATGATCAATCCGACAACAACCAGAGTGAGCGCCGGTAGGAAGTAGCTGAACCTTTCTTCGGAGCGCATGTCGTCCCACGGTAGCAAGGGGCCCTCCGGGTCCCTGCGAGGCGTTGGACTGAGCTGTTCACTCCAATGACCGGCGGTCAGGCCGAAGACGAGCAGAATTAAGCCATCGTACCAATCAAGGGGTTCCAAGGTTTCCAACAGGATGAAGCCGGTGCTCAATAGCGATGAGCGGCGAGGCTTTCTTCAGATGTTCGAGAACACGCATGTGCCAACCTCTCATCAGAGACGGCTTCCATCCTATCGCGAGGGCCTGCTTGACGCCAGCCGGATGGTGCGTAAGCCCCGCGCCATGACCGCCCCGCTCCGACTGTTCAACTCGCTGACCCGCGAGCTCGAGACCTTCCACCCGGTCCACCCGGGCGAGGCGCGGGTCTATACGTGCGGGCCGACGGTCTACAATTACCCGCATATCGGCAACATGCGCGCCTATGTGTTCGCCGACGTGCTCGGGCGGACGCTGAGCTGGAAGGGGCATCGGCTCACCCATGTGATCAACATCACCGACGTCGGGCACCTGACTGACGACGCCGATGCGGGCGAGGACAAGCTGGAGAAGGCGGCGGCCGAGCGGGCTCAGTCGATCTGGGATATCGCGCGGCACTATACCGAGGCGTACTGGGCGGACATCAAGGCGCTCAACATCCGCCAGCCGGCGCACTGGTCGATCGCCACCGACTACGTCCCGGCGATGATCGAGTTCGCCAGGTCGATCGCCGACAAGCACTGCTACGAACTCGACAGCGGGCTCTACTTCGACGTCTCGACGGTGGCCGATTACGGCCGGCTGGCGCGTGCCCACACCGAGGAAGGCGAGGGCCGGATCGAGGCGGTCGAGGGCAAGCGCAATGCGGCCGACTTCGCGATCTGGCGCAAGACCCCGCCGGGCGAGACGCGGCAGATGGAGTGGGACTCGCCGTGGGGCCGCGGGGCGCCCGGGTGGCACCTCGAATGCTCGGTGATGAGCGGGCAGCTGCTCGGTTTTCCGTTCGACATCCACACCGGCGGGATCGACCACCGCGAGATCCACCACCCGAACGAGATCGCCCAGAACCAGGCCTATTGCTGCACGAATGGGCTCGATGAGCCGGCGAACAGCGGCGCTCGGGTGTGGATGCACAACAACTTCCTCGTCGAGCGCTCGGGCAAGATGAGCAAGTCGGCGGGCGAGTTCCTGCGGCTGCAGCTGCTGATCGACAAGGGCTACCACCCACTCGCCTACCGGATGATGTGCCTGCAGGCGCACTACCGCAGCGAGCTCGAGTTTTCGTGGGACGGACTCGGCGCGGCGCTCGTGCGGCTCAAGCGGCTGGTCATGGCGGTCGAGGCGGCCCGCGCGCGGCTGGCTGAGAAGGGCGACGCACCGATCGCGGAGCCGGAGGGCGGCTGGACGCTCGACACGGCAGTCGACGAAGTCGGCGGCACGCTGCGCCCGCTGGTCGTGCGGTTCGACCAGGCGATCTCTGACGACCTCGGGACCCCGCAGGCGCTCACCGTGCTCGAGGACCTGCTGTCGCTCAAGAAGATGCCGCCGCGCGAGGTGCTGGCGGCGGTCGGGATGATGGATTCGGTGCTGGGGCTCGGCCTCCTTTCGCTGACCCGCGCCGACCTGCGCCTGCGGCCGAAGGACGCGGCGGTCTCCGAAGCCGAGATCGAGGACGCACTCGCTCGCCGCAAGGCCGCACGGGCCGAGAAGGATTTCGCCACCTCCGACGCGATTCGCGACGAGCTCGTCGCGAAAGGCATCGAGGTGATGGACGGCGATCCGCTCGGCTGGGACTGGCAGCTTCGCGCCGACGGCTAGACTGTCGGGCTACTCGGATCGCGGCCGCGGCAGGACCACGATCTCGAGCCGCTCTTCGGGCTTCAGGTATCGCTCGGCGATCTCCCGCACGTCCTCCGCGGTCAGCGCGGCCAGGCGCTCCTTTCCGCTGGCAAAGCGTCCGATGCGATCCGGCCGGCGCTGGGCGCGCTCGACGAGGTTCATCCAGCCCCGGTTGGTCTTGAGCGCGTTGTCATAGGCCTCGAGCATCGGCTGGCGGGCGCGCCGGAGCTCGTCGTCGTCGACCGGCCGCGCGATCAGCGAGGCGACCGTTTCGAGCGTGGCCTCCCGCGCGGCGTCGACGTCGTCGACGTCGACCGGCGCGGTGATCGTGAACACGCCCCACCCCGGATAGACGTCGGACGCCGTCGCGCTGACTCCCGGCGAGTAGGTCTGGCCAAGCTCCTCGCGCAGCTTGTCGAGCAGTTCGAGGCGCATGACCCGCTCGAGGAGCTCGAGCCGCAGTTCGTCGTCGAAGTCGCTGTCGTCCCGGGTCGGCCAGCTGAAGCGCACGATGGCCTGGTTCGGGGCGCCATCGTGGTACACGATGCGCCGGCTGCGGTCGGAGGTGAAACTGCGCTGGCGGTTGTCGGCGTAGTCGCGGAACTCGCGCTCGCGCGGGGGAAGCGCCCCGAGCGTGCGGGCGATCAGGTCGAGCGCCACGTCCTCTTCGAAGTCCCCGACCAGCGCCAGCTCGAGCGCGCCGTTGGCCAGGCGGTCGCCGATGTCCTTCTTCAGTTTCTCGAAGGTGAGACCGAGGTAGGCTTCCTTCGGCTGGATCGTGAAGCGCGGGTCGTTGTCGGAGATGATCCCGCCCGCGGCGTTGCTGAGCGCGCTTTCGGGAGTCGCGTCGCGGCTGGCGAAGAAGTTCTCGATGTTGCGCCTGTACTGCGCCTCGCCTTCGCGCCGGAAGCCCGGATCGCTGACCGCCGCCGCGAGCAGCTGGAGCTGGAGCTCGAGATCGCGCGGAGTGGTCTGCGAGGCGAGCTCGAAAGTCTCCGCATCCGCGTCGAATGCGAAGCCGACCGAGTTGCCGGCGAGGATCGTCTGCAGCTCGTCGAGCGGATGCTTGCCGAGGCCGCCGAGCGGGAGCGCGCTGTCCATTGCGGTGGCGAGCGGGTCCTCGCGGGTGTTGAGCATCTGCCCGCCGTCGATGTTGAGCTCGACCGAGATGCGGTCGCGCTGCAGGTCGGTCTTCTTGAGATTGACCCTGAGGCCGTTGGAGAAGACCAGCTTGCGCACCCCGAGCACGGGCTCGGTTTCGTCCGAGACGATCGTGCCCGGTTCGCCGAAGTCGGTATAGGCCCACTCGGTCAGCGACCCGTCTTCCGGGGCGTCGATCGGCTCGGCCATCCCGGCATCCCAGGCCGCGCGCAACGCGTCGGCGCCGCCTTCCGGCGGCGTGCGGCCCTCGAAGCGGATCAGCGGGTTGTCGAGCGGGACCAGTTCCTCGCGCAGCGCCTCGAGCACGCTCTCGGGGGTGATATCGGGCAGGTGATCGAGGAAGCGCTGCAGGGCGCTCTCGGGCGTGGTCGGCACCTGGCCTTCGTCGAGCAGCGTGATCGCGCCGGTGATGAAGCTCGAATTGGGGCGGGTTGCCGCGCCGGCGGCGTTGTTCTCGAGCGCGGTGCGCAGGTTGGCGACCTGCTCGGCGACCTCGGCCTCGGTGAAGCCGTATTCGAGCGCGCGGCGGTATTCGGCCTGCGCGGCGGCGAGCGCGCGTTTCCAGTCTCCGTCGGCGGCGAGCACCACGAGGTTGGTCGTGCGGGCTGTCTCGTAAACTTCCGCCGTACCCAGCGCAGCCCCGCGGAACGGCGGGTCTTCCTGTCGCGCGAGGCGCTGGAATCGGCGGTTTATGATCCCGTAACCGAGTTGCCGGCGGACGTTCTTCTGGCGCCAGGCGACGGTATCGGTGTGATCGAGCCACGGGCCATGACGCGAGATGGTGATCTGCTCGTCGAGCGCCGGATCGACGAACACGTCGGTTTCGCTCTGGTGATCGAACAGGATCGGGCCGGCGTCGATCGCGGGATGGATCGGCGCAGGGTTCCAGCTGGCAAAGTGTTCGCGGATCTTTGCTTCGACGAGATCGGGATCGAAGTCGCCCACCACGATCACCGCCGTGTTCTCGGGGCGGTAGATGCGCTCGTAGAGCGCCCGCAGCTTCTCGCTGGTCGCCGCCCGCAGCGTCTCGACGGTGCCGATCGGCAGGCGATGGACGAAGCGCGCGCCCGGATAGAAGAAGGCGATGCTGTCGAGGTAGTTGCGCAGCTCGTAGGTGTCGCGCACCCGCTTCTCCGACAGCACGACGCCTTTCTCGCGCTCGACTGCCGCAGGATTGAAGCTCAGTTCGCTAGCCGTCTCGCGCATGATCATCAGCGCGGTGTCGAGCAGGCCGGGGTCGTTGCGCGGCAGGTCGAGCCTGTAGAGCGTGACGTCGTAATTGGTACTCGCGTTGGTATCCGCCCCGAAAGCCAGCCCTTCGCGCTCGAGCAGGCGGACCATCTCGCCCTCGGGAATGCGGGTCGAGCCGTTGAACGCCATGTGTTCGATGAAGTGCGCGTAGCCGAGCTCCTCATCGGTCTCGGCGAGAGAGCCCGCATCCACCCAGAACTGCACCATCGCCGTGCCCTTGGGCGTCGCGTTCGGCCGGATCACGTAGCGCATTCCGTTGTCGAGCCGGCCGAAGCGGTAGGCGGGATCGGGCGGCAGGTCGCTCTTGTCGAACGGCCATTCGTGATGCGGCTGCACCGGGGCCGGCTGGGCCAGGGCAGGCAACCCGAGCGCGAGAAGGAAGGCAGACAGCAGGGCACGAAGGATCATCGACCGCTGTGTGGCCGATCGGGACTTAACGGGCAATGGCCCGTCGAGGCGGGACTGGCGGACCTCGAGCAACGCCTGGTCATCGCCGGTCTCGCGAGACAACTCTCCTGGGTTCCGCACAACGGTCCCACGACCCGGCCGGGCCCCAGGCGGGAAGTCCGACGACCGGGCACCGGCCGCCGAAACCAAGCAACATTTCGCCGCAACACGAAACATTTAGCAGCGCGAGACGCTAACTTGACCAGCGGGGGCCGTGGAGTTGCCGGATGGAACTGCGCCTGCTCGTTGCCTATGCCATGATTGTCCTGCTGGCGCTGGCCGCCATCGTTTGGGTCGCGCGCCTGCGTCGCCGCCAGCGCCAGCGCCGGCGCAAGGCGCGCAGGATCTACTATTATTGACGCATTGGCGGGCGGCGAGCGGCCTACTTCTTCGGCTTGGGTCCGGTGCGCAGCTTGGCACGGTGTGCGGACATGTCGAACACCTCGCCGGGGCCGGCGTCCTCGTTGAGCAGGCCGAGACGGCGGGCGACTTCCTGGTAGGCCTCCTCCTCGCCGCCGAGGCCGCGGCGGAAGCGGTCCTTGTCGAGCTTCTCGCCGCTGGTCATGTCCCACAGCCGGCAGTTGTCGGGGCTGATTTCGTCGGCGAGGATCACCCGGCTGTAGTTGTCCTGGTCCCAGATGCGGCCGAACTCGAGCTTGAAGTCGATCAGGCGGATGCCGATCGCAGCGAACATGCCGCACATGAAGTCGTTGATGCGGATCGCCATCGCGGCGATGTCCTGCATCTCGTCGTTGCTGGCCCAGCCGAAGCAGGCGATGTGCTCCTCGGCGACCATCGGGTCCTGCAGCTCGTCGCTCTTCAGGTAGTACTCGATCAGCGTGTGCGGCAGCGGCTCGCCTTCTTCGAGGCCGAGACGCTTGGATAGCGAGCCCGCGGCGACGTTGCGCACGACCACCTCGAGCGGGATGATCTCGACCTGGCGCACGAGCTGCTCGCGCATGTTCAGGCGGCGGATGAAGTGAGTCGGGATGCCGATGTGGGCAAGCCGCAGAAAGACGTGCTCGGAGATGCGGTTGTTGATCACCCCCTTGCCGTTGATCGTGCCTTTCTTCTGCGCGTTGAACGCGGTCGCGTCGTCCTTGAAATACTGGATGATCGTGCCGGGCTCGGGGCCTTCGTAGAGGATCTTGGCCTTGCCTTCGTAAAGCTGGCGGCGGCGGGACATGGCGGCACCTTGCTGGAGGTCAAATAGAGAGCCCCGGCTGAGCCAGGTTGCTCGGGCCGGGGCGCGAGCGCGCGCTATACACGCGGACACAAGTTAACGCAATTGCGGTGGGTCATCGGGGGCGCTAACGCGGCGCCGAACAAAGGGGGTCGTGTTGCAAAGGGCACGCGCACTGAGGGCCGCATCCGGGTCGGCCCTGGCGATAGCGCTGCTGGGCGCCGCGCCGGCCATGGCCGAGGGATCGGCCGAGGACGAGCGCCCGATCGTCGTCACCGGCTCGCTGATTGCCGGCTCGCGCGAGGATGCGCCTGCACCGGTCGAGGTGATCGACGCGGAGGAGCTCGCCGCGCAGGGCTCGCCGACGATGCTCGAGCTGACCAAGCGGCTGGCGGCCTCGGCAGGGGTGATCGGCGACGCCACCCAGTTCGACACCCGCAGCCAGTTCAGCGAGGGCACGGCCTCGGTCAACCTGCGCGGTCTCGGGCCGCAGCGGACGCTGGTGCTGCTCAACGGCCGGCGCGTGGTCGCGAGCGGGCAGGGCAACCTGCCGCTGGTCGACGTAAACCTGTTTCCGACGGCGGCGATAGGCCGGATCGAGGTGCTCAAGGACGGCGCGGCGGCGACTTACGGCTCCGACGCGATCGCGGGGGTGGTCAACTTCATCACCCGCACCGACCAGAACGGGTTCCTCGCCGCCGGCGACTATCGCTGGGTCGACGGCTCGGACGGCGACTGGAATGCCGCGCTGTCGTGGGGCGGCGACGTAGGGCCAGCGCGGCTGTTCGTCTCGGGCGGCTACCAGCACCGCAGCGAGCTGACCGCTCTCGATCGCTCCTACGGCGTACTCGACTATGCCCAGAACCCGCAGGGCGGGTGGACCGGCGGCGGCGCGCCGGGCAATTTCGACTTCGATGCGACACTCAACGGCGTGAGCTTCGACGCCGACGACGGATGCGAAGGGGTGGGCGGGTTCCGTTCGCTACCCGGGTCCGCGGCCGACCTGTGCCAGGTCCAGTATCTCGGCTTCACCAACCTCGTCGAACCCGAGGATCGCTGGCAGCTGTTCGCCGACGTGGCGGTGGAGCTGTCCGATACGGTCGAGATGCGGGTGACCGGGCTCTACGGCCGGACCGAGACGGTGCTGACCACAAGCCCGAGCTACCTGCCCACGATCCCGCCTTCCGAGGCTGCGGCGTTCGGGGGCAGCGGGCTGTTCGTGATCCCGCAGTACGCGCCGGCGCTGATCGACTACTGCGCGCGTTTCGGCGCGGACTCGGGATGCGCGACCGACGCGAACGGTGTCCCGCTGGCGCCGGCGCTGGCCTACCCGGTGCGCTTTCGACCGGTGCTGCTCGGCGGCAATCCAATGTTCGACAACGCGCGGCAGACCGCGGTGCTCCCGCGCAGCTCCGACATGTACCAGCTCACCGGGGAGCTGGCAGTCGATCTCGGGCGCTCGCTCGACGTCGTCGCAGGGCTGACCTACTCGGAATACGACCGATATTTCGAAGGCGGCGACAGCTTCGTCGACCGGCTGCAGAACGCGCTGGCCGGGTTCGGCGGCGAGGATTGCCCCTATGCGACGCCGCAATCGCGCGCGGGGATGACCCCGGCGCAGCTCGCGGCGGTCGCGGGTACCGGCGGCTGCCACTTCTTCAATCCCTTCTCGACCGGGATCGCCGCTAACACCATCACCGGCCAGGCCAATCCGAACTACGCGGGTGTCAGCAACCCGCTGGGGTTCGACCTGACCCCCGGAGCGGGGCTGCTCAACGACGCCTCAGTGGTCGATGATTTTTATACGATTATCAAGCGCAAGGCGAACACGCGGCAGTGGGTCGGCGAGCTCGTGCTCTCCGGTTCTACGGGGATCGATCTCGGCGGAGGCGAGATCGATTTCGCGCTCGGCGCGCAGTACCGGCATGACCGCTACGCGCGGACCTACGGCGCGACCAACAATCTCGATGCCTATCCCTGCGCCGGCTCGATCCTCGATCCGGCGGCGACATGCTCGCCCGAAACGGGGCCGATCGGATTTCTCGGCTCGAACCGCAACGCCGACGTCAGCGAGGACGTCTGGGCGCTGTTCGCCGAGCTGCAGGTCCCGATCGGCGAGCGCATACAGGCGCAGCTCTCGGCGCGCTACGAGGACTACGGTGGGTCGGTCGGCTCCACCTTCGACCCGCAGGCGCGCCTGCGCATCGAGTTGACCGACTGGCTCGCACTTCGCGGCGGGGCGGGGACCACCTTCCGCGGGCCGCCGCCGCAGAACCTCTATTCGGACCTCGTCATCCTGACCTTCATCGGCGGCGCCTTCCGCGCGGTCGACGTGCTCGGCAATCGGGAACTCGAGCCCGAGAGCGCGACGACCTACAACGCCGGGGTGCTGATCGACAGCGGCGGGTTCCGTGCCAGCGCCGACTGGTGGCGCTACGACTTCCACGGGCCGATCGAATCCGAGCCGATCAGCGGCATGGTCGCGGCCATGTTCGGAGCGAGCGGGACCGCGAACTGCGGCAACCCGGCCTATGCCGGACTGCAGGCACGGTTCATGTTCTCAGGCGGCATCTGCGGCGTTGCCAACGTGCAGCGCGTGGCGACCTATGCCTTCAACGCGGCCGACGTCTCCACCAGCGGGTTCGACGTCCAGGCGAGCTACGACTTCGAGGCCGGCGCAGCGCGGATGCAGGCCGGCTTCGCCGGCAGCTATGTGATCGAGTACGAAGTCGCCGACGTGGTGGTCGAGGGTGTCGTCGTGCAGCCGGCGTTCGATGCCGCCGGGCTGCTCAACTACCAGACGACGGCCTATCCGCTGCCGCAGCTCAAGGGGCAGGCCTGGCTGCAGGGAGGGATCGGCGACCATTCGCTGCGGCTGCAGCTGAATTACGTGGGCGGCTACACCGACCAGCGCGGGGCCGATGTGTTCGGGCCGAACGCGTCCGCGCTGGCAGGCGCGAGCGTGACCGCGGGAAAGAAGGTCGGCAGCTTCACGACGCTCGACCTGACCTGGCGCTGGCAAGTGCTCGAGCGGACCGGAGCGTCGCTTGCGCTGGTCAACCTGCTCGACGAGGATCCGCCGTTCGCGCGCCTCGACCAGAACTTCGATCCGTTCACGGCGAACCCGCTGGGCTTCACGGTCCGCTTCGGGCTGAGCCAGGCGTTCTAGGACCGATCCGAACGAGCCCCCGCCTTCGGCTCGTGTCCCAATTGCTTAAGGCTTCTGTGGTCTTCTCTCGCGGGAGAGGAATTCGCATGTTCGACCTCCTGAAGCGCAGGGCAGAGCCGGCCGTGCCTTTCGAGTTCGGCTACGGCGTCCGGATCGAGAAGCCCGCGGCAGAAGTCTACGCGTTGCTCGACTGGGCCGACCCGCGCAATGCGAAGCGGGCGTTGGGCAACAAGGTCGAGCAGGTCGGGACGTCGCCAGACCGGTTCCGGATGACGCTGGATATCGTTCCGGGCCACGTGTTCGAGATGATCGTCACCGAGGCGGTTCCCGGTGCGCGATACGCCTTCGACAACGAGATCACGCCGCCTCCGGGCAAGCTCGTCGCCAGTCACGAACGCTACACCATCGAACCTGCCGGCGAGACCGCGTGCGTGCTCACCCTGCGCGTCTTCGCGAGCTTTGCTCCACGCCTGGCGGAGCCTGCGATCGCGATGGAGGTCGCGATGATGACGACGGCATGTCGCAACGCACTCGAAAAGCTCAGGGTCCAGGCCGAGCAGGGTGTCGAGGCCGTGCATGCGATCGAGGCCCGGCAGATGGACTCCCTCGCATGAGCGCGCTTCCCGAGCCATGAGGTTGTCGCGCGGAGCACAGCAGGGCATGGATGACTCATGCTGTCGCAAAAGACCCGGTATGCCATCCGCGCCATGCAGCACCTCGCCGACCGCTACGGCGAGGGGCCGGTGCCGCTGAGCGAGATCGTCGAGAAGCAGAACATCCCGGCGGGGTTTCTCACGACGATCCTTTCCGAGCTGGGCCGCTTCGGCATCGTCGCCTCGCAGCGGGGCAAGGACGGCGGGTACTGGCTGGCGCTGCCGCCGGTCGACATCACCTACGGCGACCTGATTCGCGTCATGCGCGGCTCGCTGGCGCTCGTGCCGTGCGCGAGCCGCTTCGCGCACGAGAAGTGCAAGCATTGTCTCGACGAGGGGGAATGTCGGACGCGGGCGCTGATGCTGCAGGTTCGCGACCGCACCGCGGAAATCCTCGATTCGGTGCGGCTGTCCGACCACATCGAACCTGTGCCGCCGTTCGATGATGACGAGGAAGAATTGCTTTCGGCCCCTCAGCGCTAAATTTCGCACCGTTCGCCGCTTTGTGATTGTCAACCGTTTTAGTTGACAATATGAGGGCGGCACGGCACATCCGCCGTGGTACAGCCGGAGAGGCCTTATGGGTACGATCGAACGCCTTCAGTCCGCCATCAACCATACCGACCTGCCGGAACACCTTCGTGTCGTTGTCGAAGCGCTCGACCGGCTTCGGTTCGGCGTGATCCAGCTGACTGTGCATGACGGAAAGCTGATGCAGGTCGACGTCACCGAGCGTCGTCGCTTCAGCTGAGCTTTTCGCGGGGCGGAGCCCCGCACCTCCTGAATTCAAGTACACCTGCAGACCGGACCACCGGATGCGTCTCCAACCTGCGTGGGCGAGATCCCGATCGTTCTCTCTCGTCGGCGCGGGGCCAGCCATCTTGAGGGAACCGGATCAATGAAAACCAGAACAACTCTCCTGACGGGAGCCGCCGCAGGCGTGCTCCTGGCGTCCCCCACGTTTGCACAGGACGCCGCCGAAAGCGGGGACACCGTCAACGCCTACGATCTCAAGGGCGTGCAGCTCGCCCAGGCCGAGCCCGTGGCCGACCCCGCGACGCTGCCGCAGAACGTGATCATCATCACCGCCCGCCGGCGCGAGGAAGCCGCGCAGGAAGTGCCGATCGCGATTTCGACGCTCGATGGGCGGACGATCAACGAGACCGGCAACTTCAGCGTGCAGAAGATCCAGCAGCTCACGCCGACGCTGCAGGTCTACTCCTCGAACCCGCGCAATACCTCGGTCAACATTCGCGGTCTCGGCGTGCCTTTCGGCCTGACCAGTGACGGCTTCGAGCAGGGCGTCGGCATCTATGTCGACGACGTCTACAACGCCCGCGTCGCCTCGGCGGTGTTCGACTTCCTCGACGTGGCCCAGGTCGAGATCCTGCGCGGTCCGCAGGGCACGCTCTACGGCAAGAACACCACGGCGGGCGCGATCAACATCACGACCAACCAGCCGACCTTCACCTTCGAGGGCAGCGCCGAGGTCACTGTCGGGAGCCTCGGCTTCAAGCAGGCCAAGGCGGCGGTCTCCGGCCCGCTGTCGGACACGGTAGCCGCGCGGCTCGCAGTTTCCGCGACCGGCCGCCGCGGCACGATCTTCAACGTCGCCACCGGCAACTGGATCAACGAGCAGGACAACCTTGGCGTCCGCGGCCAGGTGCTGTTCCAGCCGACCGACAATCTCGATCTGACGCTCGCCGGCGACTACAGCAAGCAGAACCCGGAATGCTGCGGCACCGTGTTCGTGCGGACCGGCACGACCCAGCGGCGTGCCAACGGCCAGTATGACGCACTGGCACAAGCGCTCGGCTACGAGGTAGTCAGCCGCAACCCCTTCGACCGCCTGACCGACGTCGATGCCAACCTCAACGCCGGCAACATCATCGGCGGCGCTTCGCTGCGCGCGATATGGGACATCGGCCCGGGCACGCTGACCTCGATCACCGCCTGGCGTTTCTGGGACTGGAAGCCGGAGAACGACCGCGACTTCACCGGGCTGCCGATCGTCACGCGGTCGCAGAACCCCTCGCAGCAGGACCAGTATTCGCAGGAACTGCGCTACAACTACTCGGGCGACGCGATCGACTTCGTGGTCGGCGCCTTCGCCTTCAAGCAGCGGATCGACACGCAGGGCACGGAATCGCAGGGGCCTGCGTCGAGCCGCTGGACGCTCAATCCGGGCAACGTCGCTCCCGGAGATCCGGGCTGCGGCTCGACGCCGACCAACCAGCTCGCCTGCGACCCGACCGTGCTCGACGGGCTCACCGCGTACAACACGCAGTACCTGAAGGCGACCAGTCTGGCGCTGTTCGGCCAGCTCAGCTGGCACGTCACCGACCAGTTCACGATCCAGCCGGGCGTCCGTCTCAATTACGACAAGAAGACCGGCTTCTATCAGCGCGAGGTGGTCGACGGCGACGGCAACCTGCTGACGTGCCCGGCACCGGCGGACAACATCCGCCAGGTCGCGCAGTGCGGCGTGTTCTCGCCGCAGGTTAGCGGCCCCTCGGGCAGCGACTGGAACCTCAGCTACGATCTGACGCTCAGCTACGAGATCACGCCCGACGTGATGGCCTATGGGACCTACGCGAAGACCTTCAAGACTTTCGGCATCAACCAGAACGGCCTGCCGACCGACTCCGCGGGCAACCCGATCGAGGAAGCCGGCAACATCCTGCCCGAATCGGTCAATCACTTCGAGGCGGGTGTGAAGACCCAGTTCTGGGACCGCCGGGTGACGTTCAACCTCTCGGCCTTCCGGACCGACATCAAGAACTACCAGGCGACGGTGTTCAACGGGCAGCTCGGCGTGCTGCGTGGCTACCTCGCCAATGCCGGCAAGGTTCGCAGCCAGGGCATCGAGGCGGACTTCTCGGTGCGGCCGAGCGATCGCTTCGTCGCCTACGTCAACGGCGCCTACACCGATGCCAAGTACGTCCGCTTCGTCGATGCGCCGTGCCCGCCGGAACTCGCCGGCGGCACTGCGGCGGCACCGGGCCAGACGCCGAGCGCGCCGGGTACCCCGGGCGGTATCAGCCCGCCGAACTGCGACATCTCCGGCCAGCGGCTGCCCGGCGTGTCCAAGTGGGCGTTCTCGTTCGGCGCCGAAGGCAACGTGCCGGTCACGCTGTTCGGCGTCGATGGCGAAGCCTACCTCGGCTACGACGGCAGCTACCGCTCTCGGTTCTCGTCGAACCCGTCGCCTTCGATCTACAGCTGGGTCGACGGCTACTCGCTGAGCAACTTCAGGATTGGCTTCCGCACCGATGACGGTTTCAACATCTACGGCTGGGTGCGCAACGCCTTCGACGAGGAGTACTTCGATTTCCTGACTTTCGGCCCGAGCAACACCGGGCTCGTGGCAGGTCAGCCAGGTGATCCGCGGACCTGGGGGGGCACCATTCGCTACGAATTCTGACCACCCTGCCCACGAAACAGAGGGGACCACCTCATGTTCGACCTTTCCCTTGCCGAGATCGTTCCGTTCATCGCGATCGGGTTCGCGGCCCAGATGGTGGACGGAGCGCTCGGGATGGCCTTCGGGGTCATCTCGCAGACGCTGCTGGTCAGCGTTCTCGGCGTGCCCCCGGCCACGGCTTCGGCCAGCGTGCACATGGTCGAGGTGTTCACGACCGGGGCCTCCGGTGCCAGCCACGCCTGGCACCGGAACATAGACTGGGGCCTGTTCCGCAGGCTGGTCCCCTTCGGCATTCTCGGCGGCGTGACCGGGGCGTACCTGTTATCCAACGTCGACGCCTCGGTCGCGCGGCCGTTCGTGATGCTCTACCTGACGGGCATCGGCTTCTACCTGCTGGTGAAGGCGCTGCGCCAGCTCAAACCGTACGTCCGGGATCCGCAGTTCACTTCGCCGCTCGCCGCCGTCGGCGGCTTCCTCGACGCGGCAGGGGGCGGAGGGTGGGGCCCGGTGGTCACCTCCAACCTGCTGGTACAGGGATCCGATCCGAGGAAGACCATCGGGACGGTCAATTCGGCCGAGTTCCTGATCACGACCTCGATCTCGATCGCCTTCATCGCCAACCTCGGCCTTTCCGCGTTCACGGTGACGACGGTCGGGCTGATTGTCGGCGGCGTGCTGGCGGCGCCGCTCGGCGCGATCGCCGCGAGGCACGTGCGGCCGCGCTTCCTGTTGCTGGCGGTCGCGATCGTGCTCGTCGCGACCAGCGTCTACAGCCTGTACAACGCCTGGCCATTCGGGTTCGGCGGCTGAGCCGGGCGAGTCAGGCGATCAGCTTCGCAGCGGTTTCGGCGACGCGCCTGCCGAGGTACCGCGCGCCGTCGAGCTCGACGTCGCTCGGCTGGCGCGAGCCGTCGTTGTTGGCGATCGTCGTGGCGCCGTAGGGGGCTCCCCCACGGACCACGTCGACGCCGTTCTGCGCCTTGAAGCCGTAGTCCAGCCCGACGACCGTGCAGCCGAAGTGCAGCAGGTTGGTGATGATCGAAAAAAGCGTGGTTTCCTGCCCGCCGTGCTGGGCGGCAGTCGAGGTAAACGCGGCGGCGGCCTTGCCGACCAGCGCGTCGGTGTACCACAGGCCGCCGGCCTGATCGAGGAACGCGGCCATCTGGCTCGGCATGCGGCCGAAGCGGGTCGGGGCGCCGATCACCAGGCCGTCGTACTCGGCCAGCGCATCGATGCCGGAAATCAGCTCGTGGCTGTGGTCTTCGACGAAACCGGCGGCCTTGGCGACTTCCGGCGGGGCAGTTTCCGGGACGCGGCGCACATCGCATTCGTGGCCGGCGCCCCGCACGCCTTCGGCGACGGCCTCAGCCATCTGCGCGATATGGCCGTAGGAGGAGTAATAGAGCACGAGGATGCGGGCCATGTCGGGTCCTTTCTGCGGGCGCGGTGGGAATAGCGCTCCTCGGGCGAAGCGCAACCGGACGACTCCGGTTCCTAGTCCCCGCGCGCCTCTGCGGCCTCGATCTCGCGCGCGTAAGGCTTGAGCGAGAGCCAGGCGAGCAGCAGCCCGAGCGGGCCCGAGATCAGCGCCAGCATGACCATCGAGCTGGCGATGCCGGCCTCGCCGAACACGTTGTCATTGAACCAACCGACCACCAGCGGGCCGAGGCCGTAGCCGATCACGTTGTAGATCGCGATGTAGATCGCGGTCGTGGTCCCGCGCATCCGGCCCGGCGTGACCGACTGGATCGCCGCGTTGGCCGGCCCCGAGCCGAGCGAACCGAGCAGCAGCGAGCCGCCGACGAGCGCGAAGGCGAGCCAGGCCTGGTCGACCAGCGGGAAGGCGATGGCCACAGGAATCAGCGGAATGGTGACGAGCCAGACCATCCGCATGTTGGCGTCCTTGCGGCCGGCGGCATACATCCGCTCGGCGAGCCAGCCGCCGAGCAGCAGGCCGATCGGCGAGACGATCAGCGAGATGATCCCGAGTGTCGGTCCGGGCTCGCCGGGGGCGTAGCCGAACTTGCGCTCGAAGAAGACCGGCGACCACACGGTGACCCCGAAGCTCAGCATGGCCTTGATGCCGTTGGCGAGGAACATCGGACCGAACGTGTCGCGCCGGCTCCACAAGTAGCCGACCGTTTCGAGAAAGCTCGGAGTCCTGTCGCCGGAGGCTGCGCGCCGCGGCGGCTCGGGCACCGTAGCGAGCAGCAGAAGGGCCCAGAGCACGCCGGGCAGGCCGACGATGACGAAAGTCATCTGCCACGGCTTGAGCGTGCCCACGAGCGGGAACGTCTGCGGGCCGATCTCGGTCAGCGAGGTGACCAGCCAGCCGCCGACGAGCAGGGCCATGCCGCTGCCGGCGACCGTGCCGATGCCGATCACCGAGATCGGCTTTGCCAGCTTGTCGCGGGTGAAGATGTCGCTGGTCATCGAGTAGGTGCCGGGCGCGTTGCAGCTCTCGCCGACGCCCACCAGCATGCGGGCGATCAGCAGCTGCCAGTAGTTGCGCGCCAGCCCGCAGGCGACCGTCATCAGGCTCCAGAAGGCGATCGCCGACGCGACGATGAACTTGCGCGGCCCGCGGTCGATGAAGCGCGCCACGGGGATCCCGGCGAGGACGTAGAACAGCACGAAGGCAAAGCCGATCAGCAGGCTGATCTGCGTGTCGGAGAGGCCGAAGTCCGCCTTTATCGGGGTGATCAGCAGCGTCATCAGCTGCCGGTCGAGGTAGTTGAACATCAGCGCGATCATGAAAATGAAGATGGCCCACCAGCTGCGCGCCGGTGACAGCGGTTTCGCGCCCATCATGTTCTCTCCCTCTGCCGGCAATGAGCCCGAAAGCGCGGCGCCGATCAAGCGACAATCAGGCAGCGAGCGCGGCTTTCACCCGGTCGGGCGTGAACGGGAAGGTGCGCATGCGCTTGCCGGTGGCGTCGCAGAAGGCATTGGCGATGGCCGCCGCGGCCGCGGCCATGACTTCCTCGCCAGCCCCCGACGAGGGCCGGTCGAGGCGCTGGACCACGATCGGCACGATCTCGGGGCAGTCGGCGAAGCGCGCGACGGGGTAGCTGGACCAGTCGAGGCTGGTCACGCCGGTCCTGTCGAACCTGACCTCCTCGTAGAGCATCCGGCTGACCGTCTGCACGAGCTGCCCCACGATCTGCGCTTCGACGATCGCCAGATTGACCGCGCAGCCCGCGTCGAGCGCGCCCCAGAGGCGAGTCACACGGACCCGGCCGGTGCTCCGGTTCACCTCGACTTCGGCGACGGCGCCGCCCCAGCCCGCGAGGTGTGTGCCGAGCCCCACGCCGCGGCCGGTGGCGATATCGCCCCCGCGCGGTCGCGAGTCCGCCGGCGCCCACCCGCTCGCCTCGATCGCGACCTCGAGCACACCGCGCCAGCGGAGGTCGGCGATGTTGCGGCGGCGGAACTCGACCGGATCGAGCCCCGCCTGCCGCGCGACCTCGTCGATCGCCTGCTCCGAGACGAACGCGAACGACAGGTCGAGCGGCGAGCGCAGCCAGGCGGCGCGAAGATAAGGTGCGCCAGGCAGCGGGTGATCGACGAGACGCAGGTGGGGGATCGCGTACATCCCGCCGCAGACCGCGGGATTGACGCTGCGCGACGGGCCCATCGGCCAGCTGCGCGCCGCGGTCCCGCGGGCAAGCTGGTCGGTTGTCTCGGTGAACGACCACGAATGCTGCCAGCCGTCGTAAGTGTAGCCGACCAGCTTGCCCGCGGAATCGGCGCCGACCACGACCTTGCCGATGTGCGCGGGCCCGAAGGTGTCCCACCCGTGCTCGTCCTCGCGCATGTATTGCACGCGCACCGGGGCGCCGAGCTCGCGCGAGAGCAGCGCGGCGGCCATCGCCACGTCGTCGTAGAGGCTGTGGCCGTAGGTGCCCGCGCTCTCGGCGAAGCGGACCGTGACCGCATCGGCTGGCAGTTCGAGCAGTCCCGCAAGTGCGGTCCGCAGGGCGTAGATGTCCTGGCTCGCGCAGAACACGCGCGCCTCGCCGTCGCGCACGTCGGCGACCGCGCAGTTGGGCGCCATCGGCGCATGCGCCTGGTACGGCGTCTCGCCTTCGAAGGTGGCCGTGAAAGCCGCGCCGGAAAGGGCGGCCGCAGTGTCGCCCTCGGCTCTGACCACGGTTTCCGCTTCCGCGCTGCACCGCATGTGGTCGTAGAGCGCGCTCTTCTCGGGGAGCGTCTCGCCGTGCTCCCACTCGATCTTCAGTGCTCGGGCGGCGCGCACCGCGTCCCACTCGCGGGGCGCGGCGACGGCGACGAAGTCGCGCAGACGTACGACGCGCACCCCCGGGATCCCGGCGATCGAGTTTTCGTCTAGGGAAAGCACTCGCGGTGGAGATCCGTAGGCGCCCTGGCCGCGCGGGCGCAGCACCCGCGCGTGGAGCATGGCCGGCAGACGTGGGTGCTGGACGTATTCGTGCGTGCCGGCGACCTTGGCGGCGACGTCGCGGCGCGGGGCGCGCTGGCCGATGACCCGGTAGTTGGACGGGGCCTTCGGCTTCGCGGTGCCGGTGAAGGCGATCTCGAACGGCTGGTCGCCGACCAGCTCGCCGTAGGTCACCGAGCGATCGCCAGCCGAGACCACGCCGCGTTCGACCGTCAGCGCCTCGACTGGAGCGCCGAGCCGCTGGGCCGCGCGACGCAGCAGCTCCTGCCGCGCCTCGGCTGCGGCCAGCTGGACCTGCGGCCGGCCGCGGGCGATCGCGCTGCTCGAATAGGTGCCGCCCTGGTAGGGCGTGACGTCCGTCTCGTGGGCGATCGTGCGCAGCTGGTCGAGCCCGAGGTCGAGTTCCTCGGCGGCAACTTGCGGCAGCGCGGTAGTGCATCCCTGGCCGAGTTCGACGTAGCCGATGAGAACGGTGGCAGTGTTGTCGGCGTGGATCGCGATCCAGGAATCGATCCGGTTGCGGTCCGGCCCTTGCGGCGGCCCCGGCTGGGCGAGCGCGGCGTCTGCCAGGCTGAAGCCGACCAGCAGCGCGCCGCCGCCCTTGAGCAGGTCGCGCCGGGACACGCCGGCGCTCATCCGCGCATTGCCTCGGCGGCGCGGCGGATCGCGGCGACGATGCGCGGATAGGTGCCGCAGCGGCACAAGTGCCCGTTCATTGCCTCAACGATCTCGGCGTCGCTCGGCGAAGGGTTGTCGGCGAGCAATTCGGCGGCCTTGATCGCCATTCCGCCGTAGCAGTAACCGCACTGCGGCGCCTGCTCCTCGATCATTGCCGCCTGCACGGGGTGCAGCGGCGGATCGGCAACGGCAGCGCCCGAGCGCCGCGCATGCCACGCCGGCAGGCCCTCGAGCGTGGTCACCTCGCGGCCCTGCGCCGAGCCAGCCGGATAGACGCATGCCCGAACCTCGCGCCCGTCAACCAGCACAGAGCACGCGCCGCACTGGGCGAGGCCGCAACCGAACTTCGGCCCCGTCAAGCCAAGGTCGTCAATCAGCACGTAGAGCAATGGCGTATCCGGGGCCGCGCTGACGCGCCGGGTCTCGCCGTTGACGTTCAGTTCGAGTTCGTCGGCCACGCGCACCCTCCCCGCGCGAAGCTTACGGCGCGCGAGCGGGGCTTGGCTAGGGGAGTGGTGCCCAGGGGCGGGATCGAACCACCGACACTGCGATTTTCAGTCGCATGCTCTACCAACTGAGCTACCTGGGCAGGTACCCGGAAGCGCCTCGAACCCGGCGTTCCGGCGGTTGGAGCGAGGCCCTATGACGAAGGGTCGCGGGCTTGGCAAGGCCCAAACGCAGCGTCATCTCGGCAAAGGCCGGGACCTCATGCCGACAGCTCGGCGCTTGCAGAACGCGGTCCCGGCCTTTGCCGGGTTGACGGCTATTCAGTCGGCACGATTTCGTCGGGGTCGGCGGGCGGGCCGGGTACGGCGTAGCCCTCGTTGAACCAGCGAGCGAGGTCGCGGTCGCGGCAGCGGGCGGAGCAGAACGGGGCGAACTCTTCGCTGCGGGGCTTCTTGCAGATCGGGCAGGGGCGGATGGTCATGCCGGCACGAGTTGGGCCTGCGGGGCCTCGATGGCAAGGCCGGGTCGGCTTTCCCACCGCACCTGTCGGCCTGTGCGGTGGGCGAGTTCGTCGAGCCAGTCGCGGTCAAGCCGGGCTTCGAGCGCCGGATGGCCGGCCATCAGGACGGCGCCGGCCCCCTGCAGCCTCTCCGCCTGGCGCAGCAATGCGCGCGCCGCGAGGCCCGCGCGGTCGAAGGCGGCGCGGTCGAGCAGCGAGGGCCGTTCGAGCCGAGCGACCAGCTGGACGAAGCCGAACCCGTTCATCGCCGTACGCTCGTGCGGCCAGCCGGCGAGTGCACCGGCCAGCGCTTCGTCGACCGCGCGGCGGCCAGCCTTGTCGGCGATCGTCGGAAAGTCGATGCCGATCGAGCCACCAGCGTCGAAACGGAGCAGGGCCTCGGCCAGCGGTGTGACCGCCGCGAGCGCGAGTGTGCGCGGAGGCAGCGTCCCGTCGACGTCGACCAGCAGCATTGCCGGAGTCGGGCTGAACTGAAGCGATCCGCCGGCGAAGGAAACCTCGCCGGCGAAGGCTTCGGCGACAAGCTCGGTCCAGTCGCCGCGCGGGAACTCGCGAACCACGCGCACGGTGTGGCCTTCGGCTCGGAGCCGTTCGGCAAGCGTCGGTGCGGCGCGCGTCGGAGCATCGCTGGGTCGGGCACGCGCCAGCTTCCGCCGGGCGCGTTCGCCAATTGCCGGGCGGGTGACCTCGAGACGGATAGTCGCGCCTTCTGCAGCCGCGGGAGGCAGCCGGTCGACCAGTGCTTCCTCGCCGTTTGCGAATCGTGCGGTGCCCCGCGGGCTGCCGGCGGCGCGGGAGACGAGTCGCGCGTCCGCGACAAGGCCGGCCGCGAGCTCGCCCGGCCATTCGACCCGTGCGGCGGCGATGCGCTCACCGTCGAGCCGGATCGCCCGGTGCTCGCCGATGCCCTCCTCGACCCACCACTCAGCCAACGGGGAATCCCGCGCTCTTGAGCAGCGCGCGCGTTTCGAACAGCGGCAAGCCGACGACGCCCGAGTGGCTGCCCGAAATCCATGCAATCAGCCCCTCGGCGCTGCCCTGGATCGCGTATCCGCCGGCCTTGCCGTGCCATTCGCCACCGGCGAGGTAGGCGCGAACTTCCTCCTCGGAGAGGCGCTTGAAGCGGACCACGGTCTCGCTCAGGCGTTCGCGCAGCTTGCCGTCGGGTGCGAGCAGGGCGACGGCGGAAAGCACGCGATGGCGGCGGCCCGAGATCAGCTCGAGACACCGGCGCGCGGTCGCCTCGTCCTCGGCCTTGGGCAGGATCCGGCGGCCGACCGCAACCACGGTATCGCCGGCGAGGACGTACGCCGCGGGATCGGCAGCGGCGAGGGCCTTCTCGCGCGCCATGCGTGCGGCATAGAGGCGGGGAATCTCGCCCTCGAGCGGCGTTTCGTCGATATCGGCGTGGACAACGCGCGCTGGCTCGATCCCGAGACGGGCGAGAAGCTCGCGCCGCCGCGGGCTGGCAGATGCGAGGATCAAGGAGGGCGCGGTCACGCCCCGGACGCTTATTGCGGCCCCGGGCCGCCCCGGCCGGGCATGAAGCGGTAGGTGATGCGCGCCTTGGTCAGGTCGTAGGGCGTGAGCTCGCACAGCACCTCGTCGCCAACGAGGACGCGGATACGATTCTTGCGCATCCGCCCGGCGGTGTGACCCAGAACTTCATGGCCATTCTCGAGCTCGACCCGGAACATCGCGTTGGGCAGCAGTTCCACCACCTTGCCGCGCATTTCGAGGAGTTCTTCTTTGGCCATGCAGTCTTGTGTTCCCGTGTGAAATTTTTCAGGCGGCGCGCCATAGCGGCGCGAGAGGCAAAAGGGAAGCGCTCGCGCGCACGTCGCAAACCGAGCGTCGCCCGTTACAACTGCGACACTTTATTACGGGTCGCGGCTTGTCTGTTCATCTGGCGGTAGTCAATGGCCCGCCATCGGGGACGGGTCGAGATCATTGTCCGAGGAAGTCCGAATTGCGCAAGGTTCCTGCCACCAGCCTTTTGGCGATCGCGGTCGTGCTGCAAGCCGTCCCGTTGCCCGGAGCCGCGCAGGAGGCTCCGCAAGGCGATCCCGTCGCTGCGCCCGCGCCGGATGACGAGGAGGAGTCGCTCGACGCCGACACGATCATCGTCACGGCCGACTCGCTGCGCGGCACCGTGGATACGCCCGCGCCGCCGGTGCTGGAACTCGACGAGGCCGATATCGCCGCCTACGGCGCCGGCTCGATCGCCGACCTGATCCAGGCGCTCGCCCCGGCAACCGGCGGCGGCAGCGGCCGAGGTGGCGGCTTCCCGGTGATTCTCGTCAACGGCGTGCGCATCTCGAGCTTCCGCGAGCTCCGGTCGTATCCGCCCGAGGCGATCGAGAAGACCGAGGTGCTCGCAGCCGAAGCCGCGCAGCAGTTCGGTTACGGCCCCGACGAGCGGGTCATCAACATCATCCTCAAGCGCAGCTACTCGAGTCGCGAGATCGAGGCAGAGTACGGCCAGCCCTGGGAGGGCGGCTACTCGACGCAGCAGGCCGAAGCGACCTATCTGCAGATCGCCGGCCCGGGGCGCTACAACTTCAACATCCAGTGGGAGAACCAGAGCCCGCTGACCGAGGCCGAGCGCGGGGTCATCCAGTCGACAGGCGTGCCGACCTTCGCGACCGATCCCGACCAGGCGGCCTATCGCAGCCTGATCGCAGACACCGCAGGGATCGAGGCCACGGGCAACTTCACCACCAGCCTCGGCGGCCGCACCTCGCTGAGTCTCAACGCAAACTTCCAGCGCAACGATTCTCTGCGGCTCCAGGGCCTGGATACGGTGCTGCTGACCGCGCCCGACGGGTCGAGCGCGCTGCGCACGTTCGGCGAGGACGATCCGCTGACGGTCGACACCCGCAACACGACCTACGCCTTCGGCACCACCTTCAACACGCGCATCAGCGACTGGCAGATCACCGCGACGGCCGACGCCAACCACGTCGTGTCGCGCAGTCTGATCGAGCGGCGCGCGGATACCAGCGCACTGCAGGCGGCCGCGGCCGCCGGCACGCTGGCGATCGACGCCGAGCTCCCGCCGGTGCCGGACGCGGGTTTCGACCGGGCGGACAGCAAGACCGACACACTGAACTCTCTGGTAACGGCGATCGGGCGGCCCGTTCTGCTGCCCGGAGGTGAGCTGACCGTCACCCTCGACACGGGTTTCAACTACACGCGCATCGAGAGCGAGGATACGCGCAATCCCGGCGTGACGACTTCGCTCAAGCGCGGCGACCTTTCGGCCGGCATCAACCTTGGTATCCCGATCACCAGCCGGCGCGAGGATTTCGGCGCTGCGCTCGGCGACATCACCCTGAACTTCCAGGGCGGCGTCAACCATCTTTCGGACTTCGGCACGCTGACCGACCTGACCGCCGGTTTCAACTGGGGCATCACCGAACGGCTCAACTTCAACGTCAGCTACGTCACGCGCGAGGCGGCGCCGTCGCTGTCGCAGCTCGGCGATCCCGAGATCGCAACGTTCAACGTGCCGGTCTACGACCTGTCGCGGGGTGAAACGGTGCTTGCGACCGTGATCAGCGGCGGGAATCCCGACCTGCCAGCGCAGAGCCAGCGCGACTGGCGCTTCAGCCTCAACTGGCAGCTGCCGGAGTTCACTTCGGCGATCCAGCAGGGGCGGCTCAATATCGAGCTGTTCAAGAACCATTCCGAAGACATCGCCTCGGGATTCCCGCTGCTGACGCCGACAATAGAGGCCGCGTTCCCCGAGCGGGTTGTGCGCGATGCGACGGGCCGGCTGGTTTCCGTCGACCAGCGGCCCGTGTCGTTCGCGGAACAGGATTCGACGCGGCTGCAGGTCGGGCTGTTCTTCACCGGCCCGTTCGGCAAGGCGCGCCCGCAGGCGGCGCAGCAGAACGCCAACCCGCTGCAGCAAGTGTTCCGCGCCGGCCAGGGGGGGCAGGGTGGACAGGGCCAGGGTGGGCAGCCGGGGCAGGGCGGCGGCTTCAACCCGCAGGTGTTCCAGCAGCTCCGCACGCGTTTCTGCACGCCCGAGGCTGCCAATGCCGTGCCGACCCCGGCCGACCTCGAAGGCCTGCCGCAGCCGATGCTCGACCGGATCAAGAACCCCGACGGTTCGGTCAATCCTGAGCGCTGGGCCGAAGTGCGCACGCAGATGTGCAACAACACATTCGGCGATCCGCAGCGCTTCGCGCAGTTGCGGCAACAGTTCTGCGGTCAGCCAGGCCAGGAGCCGCCCCCGATCACCGAAGAGCAGCTCGCGGCCCTGCCGCCGCAGATGCTCGAGCGGCTCAAGGGCCCCGACGGTGAGGTCGATCCCGAGCGGGTCAACCAGATGCGCACGCAATTCTGCAGCGCGCCAGTGCCCGGCCAGGGCGAAGGCCCCCAGGGCCAGGGCGCCGGGCGGGGCGGACCGGCCGTGGTCTTCGCTCCCGGCGGACCGCCTCCGGGCGGCCCCGGTGGCGGTCCGCGCGGCCCCGGCGGCGGCCCCCGCGGCCCGGGTGGCGGCGGCTTCGTGGGACCCGGCGGTGGCGGGAGCCCAGACGGCCGCGGCCGGTGGTTCTTCAACCTCAACTACAGCTACCAGTTCGAGAACGAGGTGCTGGTTGCCCCCGGCGGACCGCTGCTCGACCTGCTCGACGGCGGCGCTACCGGCGGAGCGCAGCCGCGGCACACGGTCCAGGGCAATCTCGGCCTGTTCTACGCCGGCTTCGGCGCGCAGGTGAACGGTCGCTATCAGGGCTCCTCGAGAATCGACGGCAGCGGGTTGCCGGGCAGCACCGACCTGTTCTTCAGCGACCTGGCGACCTTCAATCTGCGCGTGTTCGCCGACCTCAACCAGCGGACCCAGCTGATCGAGGACGTGCCGCTGCTGAAGAACACTCGCGTGACGCTTGCGGTCAACAACGTGTTCGACGCGCGGCAGGTGGTCACCGACAATACCGGGGCTGTGCCGCTGCGCTATCAGCCCTACCTGGTCGACCCGACGGGGCGCTTCTTCGAGATCGAGCTGCGCAAGCTGTTCTGACCGCTCAGGCGGCGGCCGGGCAGGCTCTCAGGACCGAGGTCATCGCCTCGCGGTAGCTCTCGGTCGTGCGGGCGAGAACGGGGGCGGATTCCCGCTCCGGCCGTCGGGCCTGGGCGGGCTTCGGGGCCGGCTCGGGCAGCCTCAGCGCCTCGACCAGCTGCCGCAGTTCGCGCACGCTGGCTGAAGGCGACGATCCCAGGTCCGGAATGAGCCTGAGATCGAACTGCGACAGGCCGAACGGCATCAGTTCGCGGTAGCCGACACGCTCGGTCAGGCCCTCGACCGCGCGGAATCCCAGATGGCGCGCCATCGTCGCGAGGTTCTGGTTGATCGAGGCCTGCAGCCGGTGCTCGCAGCGCCGGACGCGGTTCTTCGCTACGACCCAGTCGAACCCGGCCTGACCGAGCGCGAGGCGCTCGGCGCGCAGGCCGGTCACGATCTCGGCGAACGGTCCCGCGCCGCAGAAGCGCCGAGTGACCGCGTTTACCCGGCCCAGCGCGTCGAGGTCGGTCGGCGAGCAGTTGACCGGAGTGACGACGGTGTCGGCAAGGGCGATCGCGCGGCGAGCGATCGGGGAATCGTGGCCCGCGAGGTCGATCACGACGTAGGCGCAGCTCGTTCCGAGCCGTTCGATCTCCTGCGTGAGCAGGGCGCCGCTCTGGTGGTCGAGCACGACGCGGCGCGGCTGCGGCAGGGCGATCCTGAGTGCACGGGCGGTGCCCTCGCGCGCTTCGAGCAGGCGGTTCAGGGTCTGCTGGCGGCGGTCACAGTCGATCACCAGCACGTCCGCATCGCGATGCGCGAGCGCGAGCGCGCAGTTGAAGGCAAGCGTCGACTTGCCGACGCCGCCCTTCTCGTTGGCAAAAGCGATGACGTGGCCCTGCGGGCGTCGCCGCGAACAGATGTCCTTCAGTACGACCGAAGGGTGCTCGTTCTTTTGTGGAGCCTCGCAAATTCGAAGCTCGTCATCCATGGCGATCCCGATCGCCGAATCGTCCAGCGTCATCTGTCGCTCTCCCGAGGTAACGAATCGGCCTGTTCTGGTGCCCCCTGTGGAAAACTTAGCGGATTGTCGCCAATCCTCAAGGAAGACGTCTTCTCCGTGTTGGCGGCGTGACGCCTGAACCGTTAGTCATTTCCACGACTTGCGGCATCAACTGAGAAATCTTCGGAAATGCTGACGGCTGGCCCGGCGGGCTGTGCATAACGCGGTATAGGGAGAAGGAGCCAAAACGGATCGACGCGGGATGACGCGGGCGGGACCTTTGCCTATCTCGCCGACATGGCTCGCACTCGCGCTGGAACCCCTCCGCACCCGAAAGGCGCCGAACGCTTCCACGAGGAGCGTGCGACTTACGCGCTGCGCGGCTCGGCGCAGCCGGACATCGAGGCAGGCGTCGCGGCGATCCGGGAGGTCGTGCGCACGCTGAAGCCCAAGCCGGGCGTTTACCGCATGCTCGATGCCCGCGGCGACGTGCTCTACGTCGGCAAGGCACGCTCTCTGAAGAACCGGGTGGCCAACTACACCCAGATCGGCGGCCTGCCAGTGCGACTGCAGCGGATGGTCAGCCAGACGCGGGGAATGGAGATCGTCACGACGAACTCCGAGGCCGAGGCGCTGCTGCTCGAGGCGCAGCTGATCAAGCGCTTTCGCCCGCCCTACAACGTGCTGCTGCGCGACGACAAATCGTTCCCGTTCATCCTTTTGCGGGCGGACCACGATTTCCCGCGGATCATGAAGCACCGCGGGGCGCGAAAGTACAAGGGCGACTACTACGGACCTTTCGCCAGCGCCGGATCGGTCAACACCACGATCAACGCGCTGCAGAAGCTGTTCCTGCTGCGCAGTTGCTCCGACAGCTTCTTCGCACGGCGCGAGCGGCCGTGCCTGTTGTACCAGATCAAGCGCTGCTCGGCGCCGTGCGTCGGCCGGATCGACGTCGCCGGCTACGCCGAGCTCGTGCGCGAGGCGAAGGATTTTCTCGGCGGCAGGTCGGTCGCGGTGCAGAAGAAGATCGAGGCGCAGATGGCTGCAGCGGCCGAGGCGCTGGATTTCGAGACCGCGGCCACGCTGCGCGACCGATTGCGCGCGGCGACCTTCATCCAGGGGACGCAGGCGATCAACGCCGAGGGGGTCGGCAATGCAGACGTTTTCGCGATGGCCTCGAAGGGCGGCCAGATGGCCATCCAGGCGTTCTTCGTCCGCGGTGGGCAGAACTGGGGCCACCGGGCGATCTTCCCGAGCCACACGCAGGGTGTCGACGAGGCCGAGGTGCTGACCCGCGTGCTTGCCCAGTTCTACGAAGAAGTGCCGCCGCCGCGGACGATTCTCGTCGACCGCGCGCTGCCCGAACGCGAGCTGCTCGAGCAGGCGCTCGGCGAGGCGGCCGGGCACAAGGTCGAGATCAGCGTGCCCCAGCGCGGCGACCGCCGGCGGCTGATGCAGCAGGCGGCGCGCAACGCGGCCGAGGCGCTCGACCGACGACTCGCCGAGAGCGGCACCCAGGCGAAGATCATGCGCGAACTGGCCGAGTTCCTCGAGCTGCCGGACGTGCCGAAGCGCATCGAAGTCTACGACAACAGCCACATCCAGGGCGCCAAGGCGGTCGGCGCGATGATCGTCGCCGGGCCCGAGGGCTTCCTCAAGAACCAGTACCGCAAGTTCAACATCCGACATGCCCAGACGGACGACGACTTCGCGATGATGCGCGAGGTCATGGCGCGCAGGTTCCACCGCGCGCTTGAGGAAGATCCCGACCGCCAGACGGGGATATGGCCCGATCTGGTGTTGGTCGACGGCGGCAAGGGGCAGATGTCGAGCGTGCGCGACGCGCTCGAGGAACTCGGCATCGAGGACGTGCCGGTGATCGCGATCGCCAAGGGGCCGCACCACGGACGCGAAGGGCGCGAGGTGTTCCATTTCCCGGACGGTCGCGAGAAGACGCTGCCGGTCAACTCGCCGGTGCTGTTCTACCTCCAGCGGCTGCGCGACGAAGTGCATCGCTTCGCGATCGGGGCGCATCGGCAGAAACGCAGCCGCGCGATCAGCGCCTCGCCGCTCGACGAGATCCCGGGAATTGGGCCCGCACGCAAGCGCGCGCTGCTGCTGCACTTCGGTACCGCCAGCAAGGTCCGCGCCGCTGCGCTCGAGGATCTGAAGCGCGCACCGGGCGTCAGCGAGGCGGTCGCGCAGGCCGTCTACGACTTCTATCACCCGCGAGGTTGAGCTGTATCGACATCCCGATCCGTGACATCTGCCACGGGATCAGCGACCGAACGCGGATTCACGTTTTCGAGGGAACCTCGCGCAGCATCCCTTCCTGCGCGACGCTCGCCACCAGGCGGCCGTCGCGAGTGAAGATCTGGCCGCGCCCGAAGCCCCGCGCGAGGCCGGACCAGGGGCTGTCGGTGACGTAGAGCAGCCAGTCGTCGGCGCGGAACGGGCCGTGGAACCACAGGGCGTGGTCAAGGCTCGCGGCCTTCACCTGTCCGAGATGGAAACTCAGCCCGTGCGGCTGGATGGCGGTCGAGAGCAGCTGGAAATCGCTCGCGTAGGCGAGCACGGCCCGATGGATCGGTGGGTGATCGGGCAGGGGCGCAACCGTGCGAAACCAGCAGTGGGCCACAGGTTCGCGCTTGCCCGGCGATTGCCAGTTGCGCGGCTCGACGGAGCGGATGTCGATCGGGCGTGGCCGCAACATCAGGTTCTTGAGCGGCCCGTCGGGCAAATCCTGAGCGAACCGCCTGCGAATGGCTGCGTCCGGCTCGATGTCCTCGGGCGGCGGCACGTCCGGCATCTTCGCATACTGGTGCGACGGACCCGACTGGGGCTTCTGGTATGAGGCAATCAGGTTCAGGATCGGCTGCCCGCGCTGGCTGGCGACGACGCGGCGGTTGGAGAAGCTGCGCCCGTCGAGGTCGCGCTTGACGCGGTACTCGATCGGCATCTCGTCGGTGCCGCTGCGCAGGAAGTAGGCATGAAGCGAATGGGCGTGGCGGTCCTCGTCGATCGTCCGCCGCGCCGCGACGAGCGCCTGCGCGATGGCCTGGCCCCCGAAGACCCTGCCGGTGCCTTCCCGCTGCTGGCGGCCGATGAACCGGTCCCCGCCGCGCGGCTCGAGATCGAGCAGGAGCACGAGCTCGGCCACGAGCTGCTCGGGAGTCGGCAAAGGCGCGTCGGGGGCCGCCATCCATGCCGCATTGCGCGGCGTCATGCCGTCAGTCAATTGATGCCGGGCAGTCGGCGCAGCACGCGCCACGCGATTGACTTGGCCCTGTTGCGCGCCGGCCACCGGCCGGGCGGCGCCGGATCGAGCCCCCACTTGCGCAGCAGCTTGTTGAAGGCGCGGGCGTCCGCCTCGGCAAAGCTCCATTCGCTGCGCCAGGTGATCGACAGTGAAATCGAGGGTTCCGGGCCGTTGCGGACGTGGTGCGGTGCCATGACCGGGACGTAGATCGCCTCGCCGGGCTCGAGTCGGAACGGCACGCCAAGCTCGGCGAGGTCGTCCCGCCAGGTCAGCTCGCGAGCGCCGCCGGTATGGTAGGCTTCGTGCACGCGGTCCGGCGCGCACAGCTTGTTGCCGGCCGGGAATACGGTCATCGTCTTCGTCCCTTCGATCTGCAGCAGGATGTTGTGCTCAGGATCGAAGTGATAGGGAGTCACCGCGTTCGGGCTCGAAACGAAGATGAACGCCTGGGTCATCAGCATGCGGCCCGTCTTGGCGACAATTTCCGGTTCCAGCTCCGACAGCAGGTCGGCGAGGAGGGCGGCGTAGGCCGGATCCTGTTCGACGTTCTTCAGCACGGCCCAGCTGTTGGTCTGGCGGATTCCGCGAATGGTCTCGCCGATCGTCAGCCCGGTCGATCCGGGCTTGCCGTCAACGCCGATGGGCAAGTCGCCGCGGTTGTATTCGATTGAATTCTCGGGGAGCGCCTCGCCGAGGGCGGCCAGCGATTCCAGCTCGAGAAGGGGGTGCGCGCCCAGTTCGTGGCGCAACTTGTGTGCGCCTTCCGGGTAGGAAGCGGCGAACATCGCGCGCGACAGGGTCGGAAACACCTCGCTGGCTGGGGCTCGGGTAACGGACTGGTGGGCTGTCATACGCTCTCTTTCGTGTCGGAACGGGTTTCGCGGGCGGCGAGAGCCCGGAACAGCAGCTGGCGAGCCGCGCCGCCGAGCGCGAGGTTGACGCAGGCGATCGCCCGGCGTTCGCGCCAGATGTGATCGATCATGGGATGGCCGGCCGCCGCGCAACTGTCGGTCCAGGCGATGTCCTCGCGTGCCAGCATGGCCAGGTTTTCGCGCTGCAGCAGCACGCCGGGAGAGAAGCGGGCGTAACGTTCGTCGAAGGCGGTCTTGTAGGAGAATGCCCCGGGCCGGCAGAGGAAGGTCGCCAGCATGGCGATCGGCCGTCCGTCGAGACGCACGGCGAGCCGTTCGAGCCGGCCGCGACGCGCCGCGCCTTCGAGCGCCTCGAGCGAAAGCGTTCGCGTCGCGATGTGGCAGTCGAGCGCCGAACCGGCCTCGCCTTTCCAGCCGGACCGCTCGAGCGCCAGGAATTCCTCCACCCAGGCGGTGACGTCGTTGTCATCGGTCGAGCGCTCGACGCTGAGCTCGCCGAGTTCCGCCAGCCGCTTTTCCTGCCGGCGCAACTCCTTGCGCTTCTTGCCCGTCAGCGAGCGTTCGAGGTACGCTTCCGGTGAAAGCTCCGAGCGCAGCATCGCGCGCTCCTCGCGCACGACGGTCGCGTGTCGGCGTCTGGACTCGGCCAGCACCCCGGCGAGGGCCGCGTGCAGCGGTCCGTCAGCCGCGACCTGGGCCAGATGCAGGAACAGCGCCGCTCCGACATGCCTGTCGCACCAGGCGAGCAACTCCTGCCAGAACTCGCTTTCGAAGCCGCACGCGACCAGCGGGCTGCCGAGAAACACGTTCGCATGCAGCCAGTTGCGCCAGTGTGGCAGTGGATGGCCGTAATAGCGAATCTCGCGCCGCAAGGGCAGCAGGCCCACGACCCTGCCGTCGGCCTCGAGCCACAGCAGCCTGACCTCGCTGCAAGGATCGAACAGCCGCAAGGAGGGCAGCAGGTACCAGCTTTCGTAGAACGGGTTGGGCTCGGCAGCGACGCGGGCAAGCTCGTCCCAGGCAGCGATCTCGCATTCATCCAGCGAGCGCCAGTCGCGGACTTCGAGCCGCACCCGCACGTCGGGCGTGGCGGGCTCGGCCGCGAAGATCGGGGCAGTCAGTGGTAAGGCGGTGGCAGTGGCCAAGCGGCGTTAACCTTTTCGCGCGGAACGGATCGGACCGTTGCGACCGTGCTAGTCCTGCCGGGCGAAGGAGAGGCTAACGAACGTGGTAAAGAAAACCCCACCCGGACCATCCCGGGTGGGGTCCATCTTGCATCGATGTCGCTGCCGTCAGCCGGCAGCCGCGAGCGCAGCCAGCAGCAGCAGCGCGACGATGTTGGTGATCTTGATCATCGGGTTCACCGCCGGGCCGGCAGTGTCCTTGTACGGGTCACCGACGGTGTCGCCTGTCACCGCGGCCTTGTGAGCCTCGGAGCCCTTGCCGCCGTGGTTGCCGTCCTCGATGTACTTCTTGGCGTTGTCCCAAGCGCCGCCCCCGGCGGTCATCGAGATCGCCACGAACAGACCGCCGACGATCACGCCGAGTAGCAGCGCGCCGAGCGCGGCGAAGCCGTTGTCGGCCCCGGCGATCGCAGTGATCACGAAGTAGACCACGATCGGCGCCAGGACCGGCAGCAGCGAGGGCACGATCATCTCCTTGATCGCCGCCTTGGTCACCAGGTCGACGGTCTTGGCGTAGTTCGGCTTGCTGGTCCCGGCCATGATGCCCGGATCGTTCTTGAACTGGTCGCGGACGTCGATGACCACGTCGCCGGCCGCACGGCCGACCGCGGTCATGCCCATCGAGCCGAACAGGAACGGCAGCAGCGCGCCGAGCAGCAGGCCAACGATCACGTAGGGGTTCTCGAGGCTGAAGCTGACTTCGCCGTTGGTCAGGTCGCCGTCCGACAGCCCCGGGAAGAAGTGCCTGAGGTCGGTCGTGTATGCGGCGAACAGCACCAGCGCGGCGAGGCCGGCCGAGCCGATGGCGTAGCCCTTGGTGACGGCCTTGGTCGTGTTGCCGACCGCATCGAGCAGGTCGGTCTTCTCGCGCACGCTGTCGTCGAGCCCCGCCATTTCGGCGATGCCGCCCGCGTTGTCGGTGACCGGGCCGTAAGCGTCGAGCGCGACGACCATGCCGGCGAGCGCGAGCATCGCGGTGGCGGCGTAGGCGATGCCGATCAGGCCGGCGACCTGGTAGGCAACGATGATGCCGGCGACGATCACCAGCGTCGGCAGCGCGGTCGCCTCGAGGCTGATCGCAAGGCCCTGGATCACGTTGGTGCCGTGGCCGGTCTCGGAGGCCTTGGCGATCGAGCGCACCGGGCGGAACTTGGTGCCCGTGTAGTACTCGGTGATCCAGATGATCAGGCCGGTGATCACGAGACCGAGCAGCGCGCAGTAGAACAGCTCGCGACCGTTGAAATCGGTCCCCGGAATATCGGCCGCCATGCCGCCGAGCGCGTAGGAGGTGGCGAACCAGATCGCCGGGATCGCGAGGATCGCCGAGATCAGGAAGCCCTTGTACATCGCGCCCATCACGTTCGTGCCGCCGCCGAGGCGGACGAAGTAGGTGCCGATGATCGAGGTGACGATGCACACGCCGCCGATCAGCAGCGGCAGCGCCATCAGGTTGGCGAGCAGTTCACCCGCGCCGGTAAGCAGGAGCGCCGTCAGCACCATGGTGGCACCGACGGTGACGACGTAGGTCTCGAACAGGTCGGCGGCCATGCCGGCGCAGTCACCGACGTTGTCGCCGACGTTGTCGGCGATCACCGCCGGATTGCGCGGGTCGTCTTCGGGAATGCCGGCCTCGACCTTGCCGACGAGGTCGGCGCCGACGTCGGCCGCCTTGGTGAAGATGCCGCCGCCGAGGCGGGCAAAGATCGAGATCAGCGAGGCGCCGAAGGCGAGGGCGACGAGGCCGTCGACCACCGTGCGGTCCTCACCGCCGACCGAGTAGCCGCCGGGACCGGTGAGGTACCAGTAGAACACCGCGATCGCGAGCAGCGCGAGGCCGGCGACGAGCAGGCCGGTGATCGCGCCGGCGCGGAACGCGAGAGTCAGGCCCTGCTGGAGCCCGGTCTGCGCCGCCGCGGCGGTGCGGACGTTCGAGCGGACCGAGATGTTCATGCCGATGAACCCGGCGACGCCCGACAGGATCGCACCGAGCACGAAGCCGGCCGCACTGATCCGACCGAGGAACACCGCGACGATGACGGCGACGATGACGCCGACGATCGCGATCGTCGTGTACTGGCGCTTGAGATAGGCTTGGGCGCCTTCCTGGATGGCCGCGGCTATCTGCTGCATCTTCTCGGTGCCGGCGGACGCGCCGAGCACCTGGCGGCTGGTGACGAAGCCGTAGACCACAGCAAGCAGTCCCAGCACGATGGCAATCAGTACGAGGTCCATAGCGAGACCAACTCCCCCTCTCCTAAGAGCGAAAGCGCGGCCCGATCTATGGCGCCGGGTCCGCGCGTGATGGGGATGGCTAAAGCGCGGCGCACCCCCGCGCAAGCCCCAAACCCGGGGAATCCCGGCCCGCGGCGCGCATTCGGTCGATTGTCCCCAAATGCGACGGCAAATTGCCGAATATTGCCGGTCGGCATGGTTTATGCGAAGTAAACGACCGAATTCGCTGGCCCCCGGGCCGCATACTTTGGGGATCGCACGCGTGTCGGACAGACCGATCGGCGAAGAGCCTGTGCTCTCGCGCGACAGCGCAGAACTCGAGACTTGCGCGCCCGAGGCGGACACGCCGGCAATTCCGCTTGCCGCCGAAGACGAACTCGACCGTCACGTCCGCCGCGACTTGCGCAGGCAGGAACTGGCGATTGCCAAGCAGTTCATGGGCGGGACGATGTGGCCCTACGTCGTCGCGGCCTGGGGCGGGTTCGCGCTGTGGCTCAGCCTGTTCCCGCTGACGATGCTCGGCATCATGCCGTTGCCGATCGCCTTCGTGATCTCGTGCATTCTCGCCACCGGCGGCTACGTCACCAGCCACGAGGCGATGCATTCGAACATCGCGCAGAAGGGCTCGAAGTACCGCTGGATCAACGAGTGGGTCGGGCAGGTCTCGACGATTCCGATCGTGTTCCCGTTCTCGATGGCGCGGCTGATGCACCTCGAGCACCACTATCACTGCAACGACCCGCTCAGGGACCCCGACTATCCCGACGAGGCGCCCAACGCGCTGATGGCCTGGTACAAGACCTGGTACAACCGCCAGCCGGGCGTCGACGGGTCGATCCACGCTTACAAGCGTATCCTGAGGGAGATGGGCACGCCGGAGGCCGAACGCTCGCTCAAGGAAACGATGGTCCTGCAGCTGGTGTTCATGGCCGTTCTCTTCACGATGGCATGGACCGGTTACGCGATCGAGGCGGCGCTCGTCTGGTGGCTGCCGCGGCATATCGGGCTCAGCTACATCCGCTTCTACCTGAGCTGGGCGCCGCATCACCCGCGCGAAGGGCGCACCGGACGCTACGAGAACACCTACATCTTCAAGAGCCGGCTCGGGCACGTGCTGTCGATGTGCATGGAAACGCACCTGATCCACCATCTCTACCCGAACATTCCCAACCACCGCACGCGGGCGGCGTACTTCGCGCTGAAGCCGATCCTCGCCGCGCGCGGCGTCGATGTGAGCAAGCTCTGATGCAGGCGGCCGTCCAGCAGCTCTTCAAGTGGATGCCGTTCCTGTTCGGCATCGGCTTCATCGCCCCGCTGATCGCGCAGACGATGGCCTACTGGGACATCGCCGCACCCTTCGGCATGAGCCGCATCGCCTTCGGCCTGCTGATCGGCGCGCCGTGGGGGCTCTACGCGGTGCTGCGGGGGCGGTGGGTCTGACCTCGGCCCGCCGGGCCAGCTTCCCCGACGACGAGGTCAGTGCCGGAACCGGCGCTAGTGGGCCTCGTGCTCCCACCCCAGGCCCTCGCTGTTGGCGATCGGCTCGCCGTCGAGGAACAGGGGGACGAATCCGCGCGACTCCACGGCGCCGATGCGGGCCGCGGGGATCGGGGGCTCGACGCCGGCGGGGAGGGTAAACAGCAGTTCGTAGTCGTCGCCCCAGCGCAGCGCGTCGAAGCGGCGCGGCTCGGGCGCGGCGATCGGGACGGCAGCGCCGTCGATGGCCAGCGAGACCTGGCTCGCCTCGGCCATGCGCCAGGCGTCGAGCAGCAGGCCGTCGGAAACGTCCATCATCGCCGTCACCAGAGGGGCCAGAGCCTGCCCCTCGGCAAGTCGTGCCAGCGGGCGGAGGTAGCGCAGTGCGTCGCCGCCGGTGGCGTCGCGCAGCGCCTCGAAGCCGAGCATCGCAGCGCCGACCTCGCCGGTCAGCCACAGCGCGTCGCCGGGACGGGCGCCGCTGCGGGACGGTACCGGACGATGGGTGGCTCGGCCGATCGCGGTCAGGCCGAGAGACTGCGGCGGGCCGCCCGACGTCGTGTCGCCGCCGAGCAGCGGCACGCCGTAGTGGTCTAGCACCTCGGCGAGGCCGGCCATGAAGCCCTCTCGGTCCTCGCCGAACATGTAGCCCAGCAGCAGGCCGAGCGGCTCAGCTCCTTTCGCGGCGAGGTCGGAGAGATTGGTGGCGACGAGCTTCCAGGCCACGTGACTGCGGTCCGCCCCGGGCAGGAAGTGCACGCCCTCGACCAGCATATCGTGGGTCAGCACGAGTGTCTCATCGCCGACATCGAGCACCGCTGCATCGTCGAGCAAACCTCTCGCGGCCGGATGGCGGGCGAGTGCACGCAGGCCGTCGATGAAGGCGGCTTCGGCTTTCATCTTGCGGTCACGCGGCTAGGGAAGGGCGCCGAAATCGTCGAGGAGTCGCGCATGTCCCGCCCAGTCGCCTTTGCCCTGTCCGCAGCCCTTGCCGTCGCGGCGTCGCCGGCAGCGGCGTGGGGGCCGATCGGGCACCGGGTAAGCGCCGAGCTGGCGGAGCGCAACATCAGCGGCCGGACGCGCGCGCATGTCGAGCAGATCCTCGGCCGCGAGCGGTTGCCGGAGGCGGCGACCTGGCCCGACGACGAGCGCTCCAATCCCGATCCGTTCTGGCGGCAGGAGGCCTCGCCCTGGCACTACGTAACGCTGTCGCCGGGGCAGCGCGCCGACCAGCTCGCGCATCCGTCCGAAGGCGATGCCGCGACCGCGCTCGCCCGGTTCACCGCAGTGCTGCGCGATCCGGCGGCGAGCCGCGAGGACAAGGCGCGCGCGCTGCGCTTCGTGGTCCACATCGTTGGCGACCTGCACATGCCGCTGCACACCGGCAAGCCGGGCGACCGGGGCGGCAACGACTTCAAGGTGACCTGGTTCGGCGCGCCACAGAACCTGCACTGGGTGTGGGACGAGGGGATCATCAACGATCAGCAGCTGAGCTTCAGCGAATACGCCGAGCGGCTGCACAGCCGGACCACGCCCGCCGAGGTGCTGCAATGGTGGGACGCGCGGCCGGGGACCTGGATCGACGAGAGCACCGCGCTGCGCGACCGGATCTATCCGGCGACCGGCGGCGAGGCGGGACAGGGCACGCTTGAATCGCCGGTTGCGCTGTCGTGGGACTACGTGTGGCAGTGGCGGCCGAGCCTCGAGCAGCGGCTGCAACAGGCTGGTGTACGCGTGGCCGCCTATCTCGACTGGGTGTTTGCGGAGCCGGCGACCGATTGATGTGCGGCCGGCGTGCGGCTCGCGGGACACGCGCAGCTTCTAATCCTTTCGTCATCCTGAACTTGTTTCAGGACCCATTTCGCCCTTTGCGCAGAGCTCTGCGGCCTGGTCCGGCCACGCTGCGGGGGCGTGCACCTCCGCTTACTCCGCGAGTGGAGCGCGATGGGTCCTGAAACAAGTTCAGGATGACGTGGGAGATCGTTGGCGGCGGCGCCCCGCAGCTAGGTGCGCACCGCCTTCGCCACCGCGTCGAGCACCCCGTTGACGATCCGCGTGTCGTTCTTCTCGAAGAACGCATGCGCCACGTCGAGGTATTCGCTGATCGTGGTGCCGGCAGGGATGTCGGGGCGGGCGAGCAACTCGTAGGTCCCGGCGCGGAGGATCTGCAGCAGGGTCTTGTCGAGGCGGTCGAGCCGCCAGTCGCTGGTCAGGCGCTCGGCAAGCAGCGCGTCGATCTCCTCCTCGCGCGCGACCACGCCGCTGACGACGTCGTCGAAGAACTCGACTTCGGCGCTCACGTACTGCGCGTCTTCGATTTCCTGGCCGAGGCGGTGCTGGTGGAACTCGTCGAGCAGGCGCGCGAGCGGGGTACCTTCCATCTGGCGCTGGTAGAGCGCCTGGACGGCGGCGAGGCGGGCGGCGGAGCGGCGCCGCGAGCGGGACGGGGCCTTGCTCACTTGAGGCGCAGCTCGACGGACTTGGCGTGGGCCGGCAGGCCTTCGACCTCGGCCAGCTTGACCGCGGCGGGGCCGATCTGCGCCAGCGCCTCGGGCCCCATCGCGATGAAACTCGTGCGTTTCATGAAGTCGAGCACCGAGAGACCGCTGGCGAAACGGGCGCGGCGGCCGGTCGGCAGCACGTGGTTGGGACCCGCAACGTAGTCGCCGACCGCCTCGGGCGTGTAGCGGCCGAGGAACACGCTTCCCGCGTGGCGCAGTTCGGCGAACAGTGCCTCGGGCTCGTCGACCGCGAGCTCGACGTGCTCGGCGGCGAGGCGGTTTGCGAGGGCGGGGGCCTCGGATAGGTCGTTGACGATGATCAGCACGCCGTTGTCGTCCCAGCTCTGCCGGGCGGTGTCCTCGGTCGAGAGCATCGTGCACTGCACGTCGATCGCGTCGGCGACCATGTCGGCGAACTGGCCGTCGTCGGTGATCAGGATCGACTGCGACGAGGGATCGTGCTCGGCCTGGCTCAGCAGGTCGGCGGCGATCCAGTCGGGGTCGTTCTTGTTGTCGGCGATGACCAGGATCTCGCTCGGACCGGCGACCATGTCGATGCCGACCACGCCGTAGAGCTGGCGCTTGGCCTCGGCGACGTAGTCGTTTCCCGGGCCGGTGATCACGTCGACCGCGGCGATGCGTTCCGTCCCGTAGGCGAGCGCGGCGATCGCCTGCGCGCCGCCGATGCGCCAGACCTCGTCCACCCCGACGAGATGCGCGGCGGCGAGCACCAGCGGGTTGATCTCGCCGCGCGGTGTCGGTGTCGCGACGACAAGCCGCTCTACGCCAGCGACCTTCGCCGGGATTGCGTTCATCAGCAGAGACGAGGGATAGGCGGCGCGGCCGCCCGGAACGTAGAGCCCGGCCGCATCGACCGGCCGCCACTTCGCACCGAGCCGCACGCCGGCATCATCGGTGAAGTCACGGTCGCTCGGCAGCTGTTCGAGGTGGTAGGCCCGGATTCGCCCGGCGGCGAGCTCCAGCGCCTCGCGCAGCGCCGGTTCGAGCGCGTCGAACGCCGCCGCGCACTGGGCGGGGGAAATGCGCCAATCCTCGTCGGCCGAGAGCGTGTGCCGGTCGAACCGCTGCGTGTATTCGCTGAGCGCCTCGTCGCCGCGCTGACGAACCTCGGAGAGGATGTCCGAGACGACACGCGAGACGTCCTCGCCGCTCTCGCGGCGGTCGTCGACCAGCCGGGCGAACCTGCGCTCGAAGGCTGGGTCGCTAGTTTCGAGCCGCAGCATCAGGCAGCCTCGCTCTCGGCCAATGCGCGGAACCGCTCGACCAGCGCGGCGACGCGCGGATCGGTCTTGAGCGCCGCGCGGTTCACGATCAGCCGCGCAGAGACCTGCATGATAGTGTCGGTCTCGACCAGCCCGTTGTCGGCCAGCGTGCGGCCGGTCGAGACGAGGTCGACGATGCGCATTGACAGCCCGAGCGAAGGGGCCAGCTCCATTGCGCCGTTGAGCTTGACGCACTCGGCCTGGATGCCCTGGCGCTCGAACCACCGGCTGGTGATGTTCGGGTACTTGGTCGCGACGCGCAGGTGGCTGGCATTGCCGGGATTGTAGAACGTGGCGTCCCGGGGTTCGGCGACCGACAACCGGCAGTGGCCGATGCCGAGGTCGACGGGAGCGTAGAGTTCCGAATAGTCGAACTCGGCGATCACGTCCGAGCCGACGATACCCGCCTGCGCGGCGCCGAACGCGACGAAGGTCGCGACGTCGAACGCGCGCACGCGGATGACCCGCAAGTCGCGGTCCTCACAGGCGAAGCTCAGCGCGCGGCTGCCCTTGTCGTGAAACGCCGCTTCGGGCACGACGCCGGCGCGCGCCATCACCGGCAGAGCCTCGTCGAGGATGCGGCCCTTGGGCACGGCGAAGGTCAGCGGCGGGGACATGGCGCGCGCATGTAGCAGCAGCGGGCGAAAGGGCAACGGCGATGGCAGCCGGATCGATCATGGACATCACCGACGTCCGGCAGGCGATCGACTGGCAGGCGAGCCACGCCGAAAGGGCCAACGCGCCGATCACCGGACGGATCGTGCGCGCCCAGCTGGCGATCCTCGGTACGCCGACCGAACTGGCGCGGCGGATGAACGACTGGCCCGGGCTGAGCCTCGAGGATGCGATGCCGCTTCGCGTTGCGGGGGGCCTGCACTGGCTGCATTTGTCGGGAGCCGAAACACGGCTGGCGCCGGTTTATGCCGGGGAGGTGGTCGACCAGGCGGCGATCGATGCCATGGTCGCCCAGGTAGCGCGCGAGTGGGACGCGAAGCTCGTGCCGTGGCTCGACCATCCGCCGCAGACCAACGAGGCGGGCCGCTCCTCGAGCATCGTCGCGGGGCTGCTGTGGCTGGCGCAACGGCTCGGTCCGCGCTTCGAGATGAACGAGATCGGCGCGAGCGCGGGCGTCAACACGATGATCGAGCGCTACCGCTACGACCTCGGCGGGGTCGAGGTGGGGCCGGCGGACTCGCCGATGCGGCTTGCGCCCCAGTGGCGCGGACCGCCTCCACCGGCCGGCAATGTCGAGATCACCGCGATCCGCGGCTGCGACGTGGCACCGGTCGACCTGTCGGCCCCGGCCGAGGCATTGCGCTTGAAAGCCTACGTCTGGCCCGACGCGCCGGTGCGGATGGCGCGGCTGGATGCGGCCGCCCGGCTGGCGGGCGAAATACCCCCGCTGCTAGAGCGCAAGGATGCGGGGACCTTCGTCGAGGAACGCCTCGCGGTCCCGCAGGAAGCGGGGGTCACGCGGGTGCTCTACCACTCGGTCATGTGGCAGTACCTGCCCGGCCCCACCCGGCAATCGATCACGGCAGCGATGGAGCGGATGGGGGCGCGGGCGACGGCCGAGCGCCCGCTGGCGTGGGTGCGGCTCGAGACAAACCGGCAGACGTTTCGTCATGAGCTGTCGATTCGCTATTGGCCGGGCGGCGAGGAACCCGTGACGCTGGGCGAAGCCCATCCGCACGGGGCCTGGATCGCCTGGCACGGAGCGCCGGACGATTAAGCTCGGCGCAAGAAGCGTAGCAGAACTGTAACCTTTGTCGCAGTGCACAATGGCGCGAGGGGCCCGGTCAGCTCGACAGGGCCTTGGATTCGCGCGTTTATTATCCCTGAAACCTGCCCGCAGCCCGCATACAAACTCCGACAAATTGGTTCACGCACGACAAAACGCTGCGACGAACCGGTCCTAGTTCGGTGCCATCGCCCAGCCAAGGCGTCGAACAAGGATTTGCATCATGAAGAAGCTTTCTATCGCTGCCGCCGCCTCCGTGGCTCTTTCGTCGATCTTCGCCGCCCCGGTCGCGGCGCAGGAAATCCAGGTCGCCATTCCGTACGGCGATCTCAACCTCGCCACCCCTGCTGGTGTCGAGGCCCTCAACGGACGCATCGCCGCCGGCATCAAGGCGACCTGTGAGCGGCCTGACATGCGCGATCTCAAGTCGATGGCCGCCTGGGAACAGTGCAAGGACGTGGCCGAGACCTCGGCCGCCGAGCAGCTGGCCCGCGTCACGGCGCGCGTGAACGTGATCGCCGCCGCCAACTGATTTCTCCCTTCCTCCCCCCGAGGTCGTCGGGCCGGTCGCACTCAGGTGCGACCGGCCTCCTTTTCGTGCGATTTCAGCGAAGCCTCACCGTTCGCTCATGTCTTTCATCGCCGCCTGCGCGAGGAGGGAGCGGCCTGAAACGAGGAAGGAGAGGCGAGATGACGACGCTGGAAAGACGTCCGCGGGCGCGCAATCCTTGGCGGATCGTGCTCTGGGCCGTACCTGCGGGCCTGCTGGCCACGCCGGCGGTGATGATGCTTCGCGAAGCTGAAGGCTGGCTGTGGAGCCCGCTCGATTTCATGTTGGGTGCGCTGCTGCTCTTTGGCAGCACTGCCGTGATCGATCTCGCGGTCCGCAAGGGCGGTAGCACGGCGTACCGGCTCGGTGCCGCGCTCGCAGTGCTGGTCTTGCTCCTTCTGGTCTGGGTCAACCTCGCGGTCGGCGTGATCGGTGACCAGGACAACCCGGCCAACCTGCTGTTCGTCGGCGTGATCCTGGTGGCCGTCGCCGGGGCCGTGGTCGCGCGCTTCGAGGCGAGGGGCATGGCGCGTGCGATGGCCGGGGCCTCGGCCGCAACTGTCGCAATCGCGGCAGCCGTCGCGATTTTCGGCTGGGGAACGAGGGAGCCTCCCGGGACGCTCGGGCTGGTCGCCCTGATCGGAGGTTTCGCCGCCATATGGGGCATGTCTGCCGCTCTATTCGCCAAGGCCGCCCGCGACGCGAGGCGATTCGGGGAGGCCTCGCGATGACCGCCGCCATGGGCAACAGACCACGCTCGCCCTTCCGCGCGACCAGCGCCTGGGTCCCGGTCGCGCTGTCGGGAGCGGCGATCGCGCTGCTCGCCGGTTACCTGCTGACTGGCCCCCATGCACCGACAGTGGTCGTTGAGAACGGCATCGCGCGGCCCGACGAAAGCGTCACCGCGCGCCTGTGGCAGCTGCTGATGCTGCTGCAGGTGCCGTGCGCCCTCTACTTTGCGGCCTGGTGGCTGCCGAAGGATCCGAAGCGGACGCTGGCGATGCTCGGCATCCAGGGCTTCGCCTTCGTCGTCGCGGCGCTGCCGATGGTGCTGCTCGAGCTCTGACGAGGGGCCGGCGCTCGCCTTGAGGTTTCGCTCGCGGGTGATTACCCACCCCGGGGTCATGGACATTCTCTCGGCCAGCACCAGCCTCGCGGGCGAACTGCTTCAGCGCACCTCGAGCACGGTGCGCGTGCAGCAGGTCGTGCAACTGTCGCTGACGCCGGCTTTCTTCCTTGCCGCGATCGGTGCGTTCCTCAACGTGATGAACCAGCGGCTCACCTGGCTCGTCGACCGGGTCCACGTGCTCGAGCGGGCGGTCGAATCGAACGTGCCCAACAGCGAGATCGAGGAGCTGCCCGTGCTGCGCCAGCGGCGCTGGCATGCGCACCTCGCGATCAACCTGAGCACCGCGGCGGGACTGCTGATCTGCGTTGTCGTGGCACTGACTTTCGTCAGCGCCTTCGTCCGTCCCCCGCTCGGCACCGTGGTGGCCCTGTGCTGGATTGTCGCAACGACGCTGGTATTCGGCGCGCTGCTGTTCTTCCTGCTCGAGACCCGGCTGGCCACCAAGTCGACCGCCGACACCAGGCGCATTTCGCGCAAACTCGCCACGCGCGAGAAGGACCCAGGCGAGGGCGAAACGCCCGATCAGGGATAACTGACGGTCTTGGGTCTCTCGGGCAGGGGAATGAATTCCTCCGCGTCGCCGGGGATCAGCGGGAAGCGCCGCGCCACCCAGTCCTCCTTGGCCTGCTCGATGCGCTCGCGGCTCGAACTGACGAAGTTCCAGTAGACGTAGCGGTGCGTCGTGAAGGCCTCTCCTCCGAGCAGCATGATCTTGCCGCCCCGCTCCGAGGTCAGCGTCATCGGCTCGCCTGGCTTGAGCACCACGAGCGCGTAGAGCTCGAGCGGCCGGCCGTCGAGGCTTGCCTCACCGCCGACCAGCATCACCGCACGCTCGTCTGCCCCGGCCTCGATCGGCACCGCCCCGGCGGGGCCGAGGTCGATCTCGGCGTAGATCGTCTCGGCGTAGCAGGTCGTCGGCGCGCGCTTGCCCCACAGCTCCCCCATGATCACCCGCGCCTTCACGCAGGTATCCTCGAGCAGCGGCAGATCGCTCAGGGATTCGAACGCCGGCGCGATCTCCTCGCGCCCGTCGGGCAAGGCGAGCCAAGTCTGCATACCGTACATCGCCGCGCCGCCCGCGCGCTCGCTTTGCGGGCTGCGCTCCGAATGCACGATCCCGCTGCCCGCGGTCATCAGGTTCACCGTGCCCGGATGGATCGTCGAAAAGGTGTCGAGGCTGTCGCGGTGGTCGATCGCGCCCTCGAAGAGCCAGGTCACGGTGGCGAGATTGATGTGCGGGTGCGGGCGCACGTCCATACCCTGGCCGGCGTTCAGCCGCGCGGGGCCGAACTGGTCGACGAAGACGAAAGGACCGACCATGCGGCATTGCGGGCTGGGGATCGCGCGGCGAACCTGGAAGCCGCCGAGGTCGTGCGTCACGGGGGTGACGGTCAGGAGGATGGTCATGCGGCGTCGAGCTCCGGATAATGGCGGAAGATGCCTTCCTCGTTGAACGGCAGCCGCCGCTCGGAAGCGAGATAGGCGGCGACTCCTTCGATCTCGGGCACGGCCGACTGCAGGCCTTCGAGGTGCGGGAAGGTCCCGCGCATGTCCTTCATGTAGGCCGGAAACGCGTAATCGAGCCCCTCCATCACCTGGAACAGGCTCGTGTCGACATGGCTCCATTGCTGGCCGAGCGAGTACGGGCCGCCATGTGCGGCGAGCGCGTTGTCGAAGTGGATCAGGAACTTGGGCAGCCGGTTGGTGCGGAAATCGTGCGCGCGTTCGTAGGCTGCGTCCATCTGGTCGGCATAGTAGAGGCTGCTGGCGATCGGATGGTGCACCGAATGCACTTCGGCGACGAGGTCGGTGACGTCGAGCTGAAGCTGGATCAACTGCAGGTCGGTTTCGAGATCGCCCGAGCCGAGGCCGAACTTGTCGCTCAGGTAGGCGAGGATGTGCGCGACCTGGCCGATGCACAGGTCCCCGTCGACGATGTAGGGTGGAGCGAACGGACGGATGCCCTGGCGCGCGTGAAGGTCCTCGACCAGCGCGTCGGCGCCCTGCTCGCGCGCCATGTCCTCATATTCGATTTCGGCCGCTTCCATGAACAGGCGCACGAATTCACCGCGGCCGGGAATGTCCGGCCAGTACCAGAGCTGGATGCTCACGCGACCTCTCCGGGCGCGAAGGCGCGGATCGCCAGCGCGTGGACCCGGTTGCCGGGAATGTCGCCGAGCGCGCGGTTGACCATCCGCTGGCGCTCGAGCCGGCTCTTGCCGGCGAATGCCACGCTCTCGATCACCACGGTGAAATGCGATTCGCCGCTGCCGTCGTCACCCATGTGACCGCGGTGGCGGGCGCTGTCGTTGATGACATCGAGCCGTGTCGGCAGGAACGCCTCCTGCAGCAGGATTTCGATCTCGCGTGCGACAGGTCCGCTCATTTGCCGATTCCGGGGGTTTTCATGCGCCTCGCCTATCACCATTCTAGCGCGAATGCGCCCTGACAAGTTTCACGGCCGGATCCATAACGCCGGCCGGCTCTGCGCGGCTCCCGGCTGCAGCGAGCCGGGAGAGTTCCGCGCGCCTGGGCCGCGCCCGCCGAATTTCGACGGGCCCGGCGAGTGGCGCTGGCTGTGCCTCGACCATGTGCGCGAGTTCAACGCCGGGTACGACTGGTTCGAGGGCATGACCTCCGAGGAGATCCTCGCCGCGCAGTCGCCGATCGCCGGATGGCGCACCGACACGCGCGCGTTTCGCCCGGACGCCGGGATCGATGGCGTGCCGCGCTGGGCTGATTTCGATGACCCGCTCGACGCGATCGGCGCGCGAGCGGCAAGCATCCGCGCGCGGGCGGCCGGGCGGCAACAGGCTGCCCGGCAGGCAAGCCGGTTCACGCCGCAGGAACGCCAGGCGCTTGAAACTATGGGGCTCGGTCTCGACACTGACCTGCACGGGCTGCGCAAGCGCTACTCGACGCTCGTGCGCCGCTACCACCCCGACCGCAACGGAGGTGACCGCAGTCACGAGGGGCGGCTGCAGCTGGTGATCGAAGCGTACCAGCTGTTGCGCAAGGCGGCGGCTTTCGCCTGATCGGCTGATCGGGCCGGGCTAGCGGAGAAAGACTCGCGGCGAGCGACGGGCCTGCGCAACTGGCCATCGCTCTCGATCTCGTCGCGATACCTCGGCTTTCCGCACAGTCGCTGCGCGACCCTTTGCCATCCACCTCGTCATCCTGAACTAGTTTCAGGACCCTTCGAGCCGCATCCCCGAAGGATGCCCGCACATGCAGCCTCCGACTTTAGAGCGCAGGCGGCGACGCGGTGCGATGCTCGCTGGCTTCGCGTCAGTGGCGGAATGGGTCCTGAAACAAGTTCAGGATGGCGGGTGAGGGTACGGGCGCCCTTGAGCGGGTGCCAGGCGGCCACGCGCGCTTGGTGCTAGATTTCGTATTCCGGCCGCCAGCACGGGTCCTCGTGGGCGGGGCGCAAGTCGGGCTGGCGCGCGGTCATTTCGGCGTAGAGGCGTTTGACCGTTCCACTGCCGGTGCGCTCGAAGAGCGCCGGCACCAGCGCGTGGACGAGGCACGCGAAGCCGCCGGAAACCATCGTCAGCCCGAAACGGAGGGCGACGCGGAAATGCTCGGCGTAGCTTTCGCCGACACTGCGTGGATGCTCGGCGAACCAGCGGTCGATCGGTGCGGTCATGCGCGGCTCCATACGGCTGCCGCCGCGATCGGGCAATTCGCGCGCCGTGTCAGGCCGCGGCGCCGTCGAACTCGGTAATGGTGAGCGCGCCGAGATCGCACTCGGGCACGCAGCGCAGGTTGATCTCGACCATCGTCACGCCTCCCGGGCCTTCGCCCTCGGCGAACGGAGCGCAGCCGCAAGTCGTGCAGAACTGGTGGCGGATCTTGTGCTTGTTGAAGGTGTAGACCGCCACCTGGCCCTCGGGGCGGGTGAAGGTCACCTTGTCTGCGCTGGTGAAGTGATGGATGCTGCCGCGCCGACGGCACAGCGAGCAGTTGCATGTCATGCCCTCGGTGGGGAGGTCCTCGTCGACCGTCGCCGCGAGCGCGCCGCAGTGGCAACTGCTCGTGTAGCTCACTGGTTCGCTCCTTCGCCCTGCGCCTGCATCTCGGCGATCAGCGCGTTGTCGATCGCCTTGCCGGCCTGATAGGCCTCGCGCGTGCGGATTCGCTCGGCATAGGCGGCGAGGTTGTCACGCGGGGTGATCGTGCCGAACTGCAGACCCCAGTCGATCTGCGAGCCGACATAGACGTCGGCCATCGTGAAGCGATCGCCGCAAACGAATGCGTGGTCGGCGAACCAGCCGTCGATCGCGTCGATCGCCTTGTCGTAGCTGCCCCAGCCGAGCGTCATCTGCTTCCTGGGATCGTCGCCGCTGTCAAAGCCGAAGGCCTTGGCAGTCGCCGCGGCCTCGAGCGGGCCGGCGGCGAAGAACAGCCAGCGGAAGTAATCAGCTTTCTCGTCTGGCGCGGGCAGCAGCTCGGGCGCCGACATCTCGGCGAGGTAGTGGCACACTGCCGCGGCTTCGGTGACCACATGATCGCGGCCGCCGCGGTGATGGATGATCGTCGGCAACTTGCCCATCGGGTTGGCCTCGAGCAGCGCTCGCGGCCGGTTGTTCCAGTCGACGAACACCGGCTCATAGTCTGCGCCGGCCTCATGCAGCGCCCAGCGCGCGATCTGCGCCCGGCTCATCGGATTGAAGAAGAAGGTGTACTCGGCCATCGACTCGCTCCCACCTTGTCTGGACAAGAACATTTAGAGAACGAGGAGCGCGCGTCAACCGCGCTTTGTGCGTGAGGCCGCGGCTCCGGTCACAGGTCATCCTCCGATCCGTAGGGCCTGGTGATCAGTTCGAGCAGATGGCCGTCGGGGTCCTCGAAGTATACCCCGCGGCCGCCGAAGTGGTGGTTGATCGCGCCGGGTTGCGTGCGCGCGGGATCGGCCCAGAAGGTCAGGCCGCTGGCCGCGATGCGCTGCATCCCCGCATCGAACTCGGCGTGGCTGACGAGGAAGGCGTAATGCTGCTGCGCGATCGGTCCGTCCTTCTCCATGAAGTCGAGCGAAACGCCGTTTGCGGCGTCGACGATCTCGAAGTGCAGCAAGGTGCGCGGCGGGGGCAGGCCGAGAACCTCGGCAAGGAATTTCGACGAGCGATGACGGTCGCGGCACCAGACGATCGTGTGATTGAGCTGTGCGGGCATCGCGGCCTCCTCAGTCCCGGTCGGGCGCCCCGAGCGGGAAGAACGCGCGATAGGGGCGGGCATCCTCGACGCACTTCGCAACCGGCGGCAGCGCGAGCAGTTCCGCGCGCAGCGCGGCGAGGCGAGGGCAGTCGCCGGGGATGCGCTCGACCCAGTCGGCGTAGAACAGCGAGGGAGCCGCGGCGCAGGTGACCAGCGAGACGTGGGGCGGGAGCGTGTTCGCCTCGAGCCATGTCTCGAGCCAGCGGTAAGTGCGCAGCAGCTCTGCCTTGCCCTTGTCGAGGATCGCCTGGTCGGGGTTCTCCGGGTTGGCGATATACGCAAAAACAACCTGTTGCAGGTGGTTCATGACGTAATTGTCGAACACTCGGTCCATCATGCGCGCCTTGACCGCTTCGAGCGGGTCGGCCGGGATCAGCGGGGCGCGGCCGGGGTGCTTCAGCGCGAGGTACTCGATGATCGCGGTCGCCTCAAACACCGTGGTGTCGCCGTCGACCAGCACCGGGAACTTGCCCGCCGGATGCGCGCGCTGGACGAACTCCGCGTTGCGCGGATTGTCGGGATCGACCGAGCGAAACTCGAATTCGGTGCCGTTGGCGTAAAGCGGGATCAGCGCCTTCCAGGTGTAGGACGAGAACAAGTGGCCGTAGAGCGCGAGCATTCAGTGATCCCCCTGTGAAGCTTCGAAGACTGCGAGCTGTGCGGCGAAGGCCCGCTGGTACGCCGGGCGTGCCTCGGCGCGGGCAATGTAGGTGGAAAGGTTCGGGTAGTCGTCGGTCATTCCGGCAAGCTGCGCGCGGCGCAGGACGGTGACCATCAGCAGGTCGGCGGCGCTGAACGCGCCGTCGAGCCATTCGCCGTCGGCGAGGTGCGCGGAAAGCTCGTCGAGCCGGGTGCGCACGCGCTCCTCGGGCAGCGGCAGGCGCTCGGCGAACCACGGCTTGTCGCGCTCGAGGATTAGGCACAGCGAGAGTTCGACGATCGGCGGTTCGACCGTGTTGAACGCGGCGAACATCCACATGATCGCGCGGGTGCGGGCGGCCGGGTCGGCGGGAAGCAGGCCGGGGCGCTGCCCGGCGATGTGCAGCACGATCGCGCCGGATTCGAACAGCGTGAGGTCGCCGTCCTCGTAGGTCGGGATCTGCCCGAACGGGTTTCGCACCCGGTGCGCGGGCTGCTTCATCGTCGCGAACGAGACCAGGCGGGCCTTGTAGGGTTGGCCGACTTCCTCAAGCGCCCAGCGCACCCGCATGTCGCGCGCGTGGCCCTGACCGCGGTCCGGAGACGCTTCGAAGGCGGTGATGGTTGGCGTATGGGGCATGGCTTCACCTCGCATCGCCTTTCGTCGCCTTTTCGTGCCAGGATCCCGAACGAGCGAGCCGCGCGCCCGCACCCCGTCGGCGATCGGGACCGGCCGGGGGGACAGTCCCTCTTTTTGTGTGGCGCCGGGGGTGGTGCGCGACGGTTCAGTGGAGCGGGGATGACGAGTTGGCGGGCGGCTACGCTTCCGCCGGCTCGGCGGCCGCGGCCTCGAGCGCGGCGATGTCGATCTTCTTCATCGACATCATCGCCTCGAAGATGCGCTTGGCGCGCCCGGGCTCGCCGTCCATCGCCTCGGCAAGGATGCGCGGGGTGATCTGCCACGAGACGCCCCACTTGTCCTTGCACCAGCCGCACATCGACTCCTCGCCACGGTTACCGACGATCGCGTTCCAGTAGCGGTCGGTTTCCTCCTGGTCCTCGGTAATCACGCAGAACGAAAACGCCTCGCTCTGCTTGAAGTGCGGACCGCCGTTGAGGCCCATGCAGCGGATGCCCATGACCGTGAAATCGACGGTCAGCGGCTCGCCCTTCCGGGCCGAGGGGTTGTCGGCCGGCGCCAGGTGGACCTTGCCCACCGAGCTGTTGGGGAAGGTTTCCGCATAGAACTTCGCGGCGCCTTCGGCGTCGCTTTCGAACCACAGGCAAATCTGTCCGGTGCTTTCAGTCATCGTCACTCTCCTTTGCGTGGTCCGACGAGCCCGAACCCCGCGCCTTGCGGGTCGCGCACGCGGACCGAGTAGTCGCCCCCGGGGATTTGCTGGATCTCGCCCGTCAGCCGGCCGCCGCCTGCCTCGACCGCACGGGCGGCGCGGTCGATGTCGTCGACGCCGATGTAGAAGTCCCAGCGCGAGCCGTCGCCGCCGGGCTGGGCCTGGCCGACGGCACCGATCATCCCGCCGTCGTGGTAGAGGAAGCGGTATTTGCCCATCGGGCCCATGTCCATGTCGCCCTCCTGCTTCCACCCGAACAGGCGGGTGTAGAGCGCGACCGCGGCATCGGGATCGCTGGTCCACAGCTCGTTCCAGCGCACGTGCTCGGGCCTGGCGTAGTCGAACACGTCGCTTTTCGCGTCGGGCCGGTCGGGCGGCGGGACGGGATTCATCAGGTAGACCACGGCGCCCTGCGGATCGGACACCATGGCGATGCGGCCGACCGGCAGGTCGGTAGGCGGCATGTGAGCCTTGCCGCCGGCGGCGACGAAAGCTGCGACGTCGGCATCGACGTCGGGCGAGTGGATGTAGCCGAGCCAGACGGGCCTGGCGCCGTGCCGCTTCATGTCCTCGCTGATCGTCAGCACGCCGCCTGCATGACCGCCATCGGAACGGCCGATCATGCGGTACTCGGACCCGTTCGGCATCGGCGACCCGTCGGCCTGAACGGTCCAGCCGACGACCTCGTCGTAGAAGGCCTTGGCCCCGGCCGGGTCGTCGGTCATCAGCTCGTACCAGATGAAGGCGCCCCGGTCGGTCACGAGCGGGCTCCTTCGCTGACGAGCGGCGTGAAGCCGCCCCAGAACATCCGCTTGCCGTCGAACGGCATCTCCGTGTGCATCCGTTCGTCGGCCATGAGCTTTTCCCAGCCGGCGTTGCGCGCCGCCTCGTCGGGCCATTCGACGAACGAGAACACCACGCTCTCGCCGTCCCCGGCCTCGACCGAGCGGGGGAAGCTGGTGACCTCGCCGACCGGGATGTCGACGCCCCAGGCTTCGAAATCGCGCAGCGCACCGTGCTCGAGGAAGAGTCCCGCCGCCTTGGCAGCCATCGCGCGGTATTCTTCGCGCTTGGCGTCGGGCACCGGGGCGACGAACCCGTCGACGTAGCCACCGTCGGGACGCCCTTCGGTCACGATCGGCTCGAACCCGCCGTAGACCATTCGCTTGCCGTCGAACGGCATGTCGGTGCCGAGCTCCTCCATCCGCGGGTCGCTCATCATCTTCTCGTTGCTCGCTTCGGCGGTCGCCTTGTCGGGCCAGACGACCCACGAGAACACAACCTTCTCGCCGTCCTTGAGCGCAACCGCGCGGCGGAAGTCGGTCTGCTTGCCGTCGGGGACGTCGGCCTCCCAGCACTCGACGTGTTCGAGCGCCCCGTTGTCTCGCGCGATCGGCCAGAACTTCTCGGCGACCTCGCGGTACGCGTCCTGCTTGTCGGCGGGCACCGGAACGATGAATCCCTGGACGTACATGGGTCAGTCTCCTCTCACGCGAGTTCGTTGCTGAAGTCGGCGTACTGCGCGTCGAGCGCGCGCTGGTACGCGGGACGAGCCTCGCCGCGCGCCTTGTATGCGGCGAGCGCCGGATATTGGGTGACGAGGTCGGTGTGGCGCAGGATGTTGAGCACCGTGACCATGGCGATGTCGGCCACCGAGAACGGACCCGCCAGCCAGTCCCTGCCTTCGAGCGCGGCGTCCAGGCGCTCGAGCCGCTTGCGGCACAACCCGTCGATCGCCTCGCGCGCGCCGGGCGCCCATGGCTGGTCCTTGTAGAAGATGTCGTAGCTGACGACCCGCTGGATGATCGGCTCGACGCTGTTGAGTGCCGAGAACAGCCAGGCGACCGCGTCCCAGTGGGCCTGGCCGTCGGGCGGCAACAGACGCGAGTCCTTTTCGCCGAGGTACAGCAGGATCGCGCCGGTTTCCCACAAGTCGAAATCGCCGTCGCGAAATGCCGGGACCTGGTCGAACGGCTGGCGTGCGAGGTACTCGGCAGGGCGCGGGACGCGGGCGTTGAGCAGCTCGGTGTCGTAGGGCAGCCCGATCTCCTCGAGCGCCCAGCGCACGCGCAGGTCGCGGACCAGCCCGCGGGCGAACTCGGGAACCCAGTCGAACGCGGTGACGACGGGGCGGGAAGCAGTCTGGTTCATGGGTAAGCCTTTCCTCGAGGAGTGGCAGCAAGCAGGCCGTCTCAGTCGCGCCTTCCGGGCATCAGCGGGAGCACCGCGCGCAGTGCCGGCGAGCGCAGCCACAGCCCGCCCCAGACCATCAGCGCGAGGTAGACCCCGAACAGCGTGTGGGTGAACAGCGGGCTGCCGATACGCATGTGCGTCGCGATCGCCCCGCCGAGGTAGCCGGTGAGCAGGATCGCGCCGAGCAGCGCCGTGCGCGGCCACAGGTAAAGCAGCGTCGGAACGATGAGCAGGGTGCCGAGCGTGCGGATCGTCACCGGGTCGAGCGACCAGCCGATTTCCGGGCTGTTGGCCGCGACGAAGGCAGGCGAGACGAGCTTGGTGCCGGCGTCGACCAGCAGGAATGCCGCGGCGAGGCCGCTGAGCGCGCGCCCGGTCCAGATCCGGGCCGGCGCCGCAGCTGCTGCGGGTGTCGTGGCCAGGGTTGCCATCGTCTATCTCCTCCCCCCTCGCGGTCTCAGTTCACCGGCTGCTCGGCGACGGTCTCGCCTTCGGGCACCGCGCTCATGTCCATGAACACGTTCTCCCAGATGTGGCCGTCGGGGTCCTCGAAGCTGCGGCCGTACATGAAGCCCATGTCCTGCTTCGGGGTCGGTTCCGAACGGCCGCCCGCCTTGACCGCCTTGTCGACGATCGCGTCGACCGCTTCCTTGCTGTCCTGGCTCAGGCACAGCAGCACTTGCGCGACCGAGCGCGCATCGGGAATCGCCTTGTCGGTGAAGGTCTTCCAGAATTCGTGCGTCAGCAGCATGACGACGGTCTCGTCCGACCACGCCATCGCCGCGGCCTGCTCGTTGGTGAATTCTGGATTGTTGGTGAACCCGACCGCTTCGTAGAACGCCATCGAGCGCTTCAGGTCGGTGACCGGGAGGTTCACGAAAATCATCTTGGCCATGGTCTTTCTCCGGGTTGGCGGGTCGTCGGGTCAGTATGCGAGCTTCGGGTACCAGCCGGCCGGACGGCCTTCGGGCGTCCAGTCGAGCAGGTTCCACAGCGGGGTCGGGTCGGGCGCGAGGTGCGGGTCGAAGCCTGGGTCTGCCGTTTCCGCGCCGCCTTCGGCTGCCCAGAACAGGCGGACCGTGTCTCCGTCGCGCTGCCATACGAGCACGGCGGCGCCCTCGTCGATCCCGTCCGGCTCGTCGGTCACGGCGCCCCAGTCGCGAGCGAAGTCGTCGCCCACGATCTGGTAGAAGCGGAGGTGTGACCAGCCGCGCTCTCGGGCGAAGGCGAGCTGGCGCGCGACCGGCGATCGGCCAACGATGGCGATCGCCAGGCGCTGCTCGATGTCAGGCACGGCGCGGTCGAACGAGCCGACGAACGAGGTGCACATCGGGCATGGGCGCTCGCGCTCGGGGCCGAACATCCAGAAGTAGGTGAACAGCGTGTCGTGCGTTCCGAACAGGTCCGCGAGGCCGAGCTCTCGGCCCTGATCGTCGAGGAAGCGATAGTCCCGCGCGACCGGTCCGGGCGGCAGAGCGCGGCGCCGCTCGGCGACACGCTGGATCTGCCGGCGCAGCGCGATCTCCTCGGCGAGGAGGGCGGTGCGCGCTTCACGGTAGGCGGCGCTTTCTCCTGCCCAGCGGGTCCTGCTCGCCGCGGCCAGCTCGTGAGCGGGTCGGAGCGCATCCGGCGGCGGCAGTGTGGCGGTCTCGGTCATCTCCAACTCCTCCCCCTCCGTTGGCCCCTGTGCGAATCGGCACTTGTGATTCGTGCCGCATGGAGTTACTAAAAGCAACCATGAAGTTACAAAAAGAAACCGAGTCGCAGACGGCCAGCCACGGCCGGTGGTACCAGGACGCCTGCGGCACCGCGTTCGCGATGGAGATCGTCGGCGAGCGGTGGTCGATGCTGATCATCCGCGAGCTTATGCTCGGTGGGCGGCGGTTTTCGGACTTGCGCGCCAGCCTGCCCGGAATATCGGCCAAGGTGCTGACAGAACGGCTGGCCGGTCTCGAGCAGGCCGGGGTGCTGACCCGGCGCAAGCTGCCGCCGCCAGCCGCGACGCAGGTCTACGAGCTGACAGAATGGGGCTATCTGGCCGAGCCGGCGATCCAGGAGCTCGGCCGCTGGGCCGCGCGCTCGCCCGAGCACAATCCGCAGCTGCCGCTCTCGCCGGTGAGCTTCATGCTCAGCCTGCGGACGATGATCGATCGCGAGGCGGCGCGGCAGTTCGATGCGACCGTCGGCTTTACCGTAAGCGGTGAGAGCTTTCTCGCCGAGCTGCGCGACGGCGTCATGCCGGTACGGCGCGCTGAGCCGGGCGAGGCCGCGGATGCCTGGCTTTCAGCCGACGTGCCGCTGCCGCTGCTGCGGGTGATCTACGGCAAGCAGCCGCTGGCCGAGGGAATTGCCGCAGGTGGGATCACGCTGACCGGCGACCAGGCGCTCGCCGAGCGCTTCCTTGCGCTGTTCTCACTGCCACCGAAGATCGGGGTGCCTGCCGCATGATCACGCTTTACGGCGAGGGCCGCGGATTTCGCGTCGCCTGGTTGCTCGAGGAACTCGGCGTGCCTTACCGCTTGCGCGCGGTCGACCTGCTGAACGGTCTCGAAGACGACGTTGAATTTCTCGCGGTCAATCCCGCCGGGTTCATCCCCGCGATTGTCGACGGCGAGGTGACGATGGTCGAGTCGATCGCGATCATGGAATACCTGCTCGCGCGATACGGTCCCGGTCCGCTGGCGCCCGAGGCGCATGACCCCTCCTTTCCGGCGTATCAGCAGTTCCTCCACCTCGGCGAGGCCGGCCTTGCCGGCCCGATCAACGTGATTGTTGCCGGCCAGATCCTCGCGCCCGAGTCCGAGCGGGACAACTGGAGCGCGCGCTGGGCCCTGCGCGCGTTCGAGGGTCGTTGTGGGCTGGTCGAGTGTCAACTCGAGCGCGCGCCCTACATGGCCGGCGACGGCTTCACCGCAGCCGACATCTCGGTGACCTATGCGCTCGAGTTGGCCCAGCGGACCAGGAGTGCGTCGCTGAGCGACGCGCAGCGCGCCTATCTCAGCCGCACGACCGGCCGCGATGGTTACCGGCGGGCGATGGACGTCTGCCACGCGACGCGCGAGTGGACAGCCGGCCTCGCCGGCCACACCGCGGCGAGTTGACTACAGGCCCGACGCCGCGAATAGCGCATCTTCCTGCGCGGCCGCGGCTTGCCATCCGGCACGCTGCGTCACGCGCCCGTACCATGCCGCGATCCGCGGATAGGCCGACGCGTCGAGCGTCCAGCCGGCGTAACCCAGCGTGCGGAACGCCGAAGCCACGGCGACGTCGCCGATCGAGAACTCCGTATCGAGCCATTCGTCGGTAACTTTGCTCTCGAGGTAGTCGAGCGGCCGCTTGACCGCCTCCTCGGCAGCGAGCGCCGCGGCCTCGTCGCCTTCGGTGCCGAAGATCCGCGGCCGCAGGAAGCGGTTTACGACGATCGGCGCGGCGGTCGGGATGAGCACCGTATCGGCCACCTCTTCGAACCACACCGCGCGCGCCCGCGCCTCCGGGGAGGACGGCAGCAGCGCCGGTTCCGGATACTTCGCGTCGAGGTAGGTGACGATGGCCGTCGAATCGGCGATTGTGAAATCGCCGTCCCGGAATGCCGGGATCTTGTGGAACGGGCTTACGGCCGAAAACTCGGGATCGGGCTGGTTCGGATTGCTCGGCACGAGCTCCGCGTCGAGCCTCTTCTCCTTCAGCGTCACGAGCACCTTGCGGACGAACGGCGACAGCGGGAAACCGTAAATCTTCATCGATACCCTCCTCCGGAGGCGTCAATTGGCCATTGCGTGTTGCAGGCGCAAGACGGCGCGTCTAGGCAGCGCACGCGATGAACGAGATGACCAGCAACCATCCGAATGCCGGCACCCTGATGGACGCGCCCGACCGCGAGGTTAGCGTGCGCGAGGAGTTCGGGATCGACAGCGACCTCAAGGTTCCGGCCTTCTCCAAGGCCGACGAGCGCGTGCCCGACCTCGACGAGGCCTATGTGTTCGATCCGGACACCACGCTGGCGATCCTCGCCGGGTTCGCCTTCAACCGCCGCGTGATGGTCCAGGGCTACCACGGTACGGGCAAGTCGACCCACATCGAGCAGGTGGCGGCGCGCCTCAACTGGCCGTGCATCCGCATCAACCTCGACGCGCATATCAGCCGCATCGACCTGATCGGCCGCGACGCGATCGTGCTGCGCGACGGGCTGCAGGTGACCGAGTTCCGCGAGGGTCTGCTGCCGTGGGCGCTGCAGCATCCGGTGGCGCTGGTGTTCGACGAGTACGACGCCGGGCGGCCCGACGTGATGTTCGTGATCCAGCGTGTGCTGGAGACCGAGGGCAAGCTGACGCTGCTCGACCAGAACCGCGTGATCCGCCCGAACCCCTGGTTCCGGCTGTTCGCCACCGCCAATACGGTCGGCCTCGGCGACACGACCGGGCTCTACCAGGGCACGCAGACGATCAACCAGGGGCAGATGGACCGCTGGAACATCGTCGTCGCGTTGAACTACTTGCCGGCGGAGACCGAGCAGAACATCGTCGCCGCCAAGAGCAAGGCCGATCCGAAGCTGATCGCCGACATGATCCGCGTCGCCGAGCTGACGCGGCAGGGCTTCATCAACGGCGACATCTCGACCGTGATGAGTCCGCGCACGGTGATTACCTGGGCCCAGAACACCGAGATCTTCGGCGACCCCGGTTTCGCCTTCAGGCTGACCTTCCTCAACAAGTGCGACGAGGCCGAGCGGATGCTGGTGGCCGAATACTACCAGCGCGTGTTCGGCGTCGATCTCCCGGAAAGCGTCGTCGGCAAGGCCTGATCGCGCGTGCTGCGGAATCTCCTCGCGAAGCATCGCGTCGAGAGCCGCATCCTGATCGTCTTCCTCGGCGCCGCGGCGCTTCTCACGCTGCTCAACAAGGTAGCCTCGGCGATCGTCGACGGAGACCCGCTCGCGTTCGACCGCGAAGTGCTGCTGCTCCTGCGCCAGCCGGGCGATCCGGCAACGCCGATCGGCCCGCCGTGGCTCCACCAGGCGATGATCGACGTTACCGCGCTAGGCAGCACGGCATTGCTGACGATCATCACCACGCTCGTCGCCGGCTACCTTCTGGCGGCGAAGAAGCCGTCGCTTGCGGCTTTCACCATCGGTGCCGTGGCCGGAGGGGCCACGATCAGCACGCTCCTCAAGCTCACCTATGCCCGCACGCGGCCCGACGTGGTCGAGCACCTCGTGGACATAGATTCGGCGAGCTTCCCCAGCGGCCACGCGATGAACTCGGCGGTGACCTACCTGACGCTGGCGGTGCTGGTATCGCGCGCAGAGAAGTCGGCAACCGTGCGCCGCTACCTCATCTCGATGGCGCTCGTGGTGACGCTTCTGGTCGGCTTCTCGCGGCTCTATCTCGGAGTGCACTGGCCGACCGACGTCATCGCGGGGTGGATCATGGGCGCGTCCTGGGCCGCGGGCTGTTCGCTGCTGGCGAAGCGGCTGCAGGCGCGCCACACGCTCGAAAACGGTGGCACCGCCGGATAGGGGGGCTCAGCCGGCTTCGGCGGAAGGTAGTCGGAGCGCGAAACGCAGGCCGGTCGGGCGGCTGTCGAACGACAGCTCGGCATCGATCTGCTGCGCCAGCACGTGAATCGTGCGCGAACCGATCCCGCCCCCGGCGGAGAATTCGAAGTCTTCCGGGAAACCGACGCCGTCGTCGGCGATCTCGATCAGCGTGGTGCCGTCCGGATCCCGCCGGCAGCCGACCGTGAGCCGGCCCGGCGCGCCGGCCGGGTGCGCGTACTTGAGGGAGTTGGTCACCACCTCGGTGACGATCAGCGAGAGCGGCAGGAAATGATCGGCGCCGACGGGACATTCGCCGATCCGGTCGTCGACCAGGACCCACTGCTCGGGCACGGCCAGGGCCGAGATCAGCAGCCGGCACAGCTCGCGCAAGTGCGCGCCGAACCCGGCACGGTCCGACCCGGGGCGAGTCGAAAGCAGCCGGTGCATGTGGCCAACGATCGAAATGCGGGCGGTTATTTCATGCAGCGCGGCCGCGGCTTCGCGGCCTTCGATCGGCTCCTTGCGGCGCGAAAAGCTGGCCGCGCGCATGCTGACTGTGCTGGCGAGCAGCGCAAGATTGTTCGAGATCCTGTGATTTATCTCGGAAAGGGCGTCTTGCGGAAAGGAAGGAAGCAAGTGTCCGTCAGGACGGTTCGACTCGCTTGTCGACAGATGAAGAAAGATGTGGTCCGGCATGATTCGGACAACTAGACTATTATTTGCATATATTCAATCCATCAAGGCAATATATTGCGCAATATTATAATTGTTAGTTGATTGAGTTGGGCGAGTTGGAAGCGCAGATTATGGTTCTGGCCTTTCCTTTACTGATGGCGTAGGGAGCCAAGAATGAGTAAGTGAGTAACTTGGCGGCAACGGCGCCAGTGGCGCCGGTTTGCGCGCCACCGCGTCGGCCACGGACAAGGGGGACAGAGGTCATGAGCGATCTCGCTCGGGAACAGCGCCTGCAGATCATGCTCACGGACGAGGAGCTCTCGGTGATCGACGACTGGCGCTTCGCTCGGCGCATGCCGACCCGCGCCGCCGCCGTGCGCGAACTGCTGAAACGCGGCCTCGCCGCCGACGGGTTCACCAGCGCGGCAGCCGGGGAAAAGTCGCAGGATTTCGGCGTGGTCGCCAAGGCCGCCGACGGCGACGGTTCGGGCGGGCACGCCGCCTAGCAGGTCAGCTCGCGGTCGGGGGCTGGGCCGCCTTCGCCGCTTCGCTCAGCATCGCCAGGCTGAGCCCCTCGGGGATCGCACTGCGGTCTTCGCCCGCCTCGTTGATCGTCGCCCGGCGCATGTCGCGCTTGTACCGCCGGTAGTCGTACTCGGTGCCGCGGTGGAGCGTGCAGCGGTTGTCCCAAATGAGGATGTCGCCCTCGCGCCAGCGATGGGCGTAGACGAAATACGGCTGAGTGGCGAAGGCGATCATCCTCGATCAGCGCCTGGCTTTCCGCCGGGTCCATGCCGACGATTTCCTGGGTGTGCGCGCCGACGAACAGCGCCTTGCGGCCCGAGGCGCTGATCCGCACAACCGGGTGCTCGGCGCGCATGTGCGGAGCAAGTGGGTTATCGCTCTCGTCTATCTTGGCGCCGGCCTTGCGCCGACTATGGAAGTAGTTGTGGCGTGCGGTCAGACCGTCGAGCCGGTCCTTCATCTGCTGCGGCAGGGCATCCCACACCGCGCGCATGTCGATCGTCTCGGTCGCGCCGCCTTCGGGCGTGACGATCACTCCGCGCAGCATCGACCACTTGCTCGGCAGGTCGTTGAACGAGCTGTCGGCGTGGAACAGCTCGTTGCCCTTGGAAATCTTCGCGCGCGGCGAATCGGGGTCGATGATCGAGCCGTCGGGGGCAAGGTTGGAGACGTCGTAGAGTCCGAACGCGACGCGGCCGCCGTTGTGCGGCTTGTTGCCGGGAAGCTCGAGCGGGCCGAACTTGCGGGCGAAAGCGAGGTGCTGCTCGTCGTCGATGTGCGCCTGGCCGCGGATACACAGCACTGCGTATTCGCGCATCAGGTCCTCGACCAGCTGGACCAGCTCCGGATCGGGATGCGCGCAGTCGACGCCGCTGAGCTCGGCTGCGAACAGGGGGTGCAGCTGGTTGATCTCGATGGCCATGTCCGAGGGGGCATCTCCAACTATAATTAGTACGCTAACTAAAGCCGCTCATGGTTGTGTGCAAGCTGTCGGGGCAGGAGGGCCTGGCGGACGATCGATGCTAAATCACTCGCAATTACTGTGTTGGACCACTAATACAGCATGGCGATGCACATGGAGTCCGGGAGAGCGCGGGGCAGACGCGGCCTGTGGCCGTGGTCGCGCCGTGCCGAACCGGACGGCGAGCCGCAGTATATCTCGTACGGCCCGCTCTATGACGAGGAGGGGCCCGGCGACCCCGAGTTCGGCCAGTGGCTCGACGACCAGCTCGAAACCCGCTTCGGACCGCAGTCGGAGCCTGAGACCGAGCCCAGGCCGCGCACGCGCTGGTGGTGGATCAAGCGCGGGCTCGCGGCAGCGGTCCTGGCGTTCGTCCTTCTGGTCGGCTGGCTGGCGATCACCGCGCCGCTGTCGAAGTCGCTGCAGCCGATCGCGCCGCCCCAGCTGACGTTGCTTGCGGCCGACGGCACGCCGATCGCGCGCAACGGAGCGATCGTCGACGAGCCGGTGAAGGTCGCCGAGCTGCCCGATCACGTGATCGAGCCGTTCATCGCGATCGAGGACCGCCGCTTCTACAGCCACTGGGGCGTTGACCCGCGCGGCGTCGCCCGCGCGCTATGGACCAACCTCACGACCGGCCGCACCCAGGGCGGCAGCACGATCACCCAGCAGCTAGCCAAGTTCACTTTCCTCACCCCCGAACAGAGCGTGACCCGCAAGGCGCGCGAAGCGCTGATCGCGTTCTGGCTCGAGGCCTGGCTGACCAAGGACGAAATCCTCGAGCGCTACCTGTCGAACGCCTATTTCGGCGACAACGTCTACGGCCTCAGGGCCGCTTCGCTGCACTACTTCTATCGCAAGCCCGAGAACCTGAAGCCCGAGCAGGCGGCAATGCTCGCCGGGCTGTTGCAGGCGCCCTCGCGGCTGGCCCCGACCAACAATCCCCGGCTCGCCGAAAGGCGCATGCGGATGGTGCTCCAGGCCATGGTCGACACCGGCTACCTGACGCAGCAGGAGGCCGACGCGCTGCCGACACCGCAGGTCGACGTCAGGACCAAGAACGACCTGCCTACCGGCACCTACTTCGCCGACTGGGCGCTGCCCGAGGCGCGCCGGATCACGGGCATGGGCTACTCGAGCCAGACCGTGCGCACGACGCTCGACTCGCGCCTCCAGGCTGCGGCTCGCCGTGCCGTGGAGCGCGCCCCGCTCGGCAAGGCGCAGGTGGCGCTCGTCGCGATGCGTCCGAACGGCGAGGTCGTGGCGATGATCGGCGGCAGGGACTACCGTGCCTCGCCGTTCAACCGCGCGACACAGGCCCGCCGCCAGCCGGGCTCGACGTTCAAGCTGTTCGTCTACCTTGCCGCCCTCCAGCAGGGCTGGAAGCCCGACGACACGATCTCGAACCTGCCGATAGAGCAGGGCTCGTACCGGCCGAAGAACTACGGCGACAACTACTCCGAGAGGATCACCCTCGCCGACGCTTTCGCCCAGTCGAGCAACGTTGCCGCGGTGCGCCTTTTCGGTCTGGTCGGCGACGAGGTCGTGATCGACATGGCGCGCGAGCTCGGCGTGCGCTCGCCGATCGAGGAGGGCGATCCGAGCGTCGCGCTCGGCACCTCGACGATGACCCTGCTGGAGCTCACCTCGGCCTATGCCGGCGTGGCCGCGAACTCGTTCCCGGTCGTACCGACCGCACTACCGGCCGAGGAGCCGGGCTGGTTCGAGAGCCTGTTCGACGGACGCGACAGCCTCGGCCGCGATGTGCACGAGGATATCGAGGCGATGCTGCGCCAGGCGGTCAACCGCGGCACCGGCCGGGCGGCGATGCTCAGCGCGCCGAACTACGGCAAGACCGGCACCACGCAGGACAATCGCGACGCGCTGTTCGTGGGATACGCCGGCGGACTCGTCGTCGGCGTATGGATCGGCAACGACGACAACACCCCGCTTCCCGGGATCACCGGCGGTGGGCTGCCCGCGCGGATCTGGAAGGATTTCATGCAGCAGGCGCTCGGCGAGCGTGCCGCGCCCTCCCGCCCGCGGCCCTCGCCAGACCCGAGCGGCCCGGTCGAGCCGCAGGACGTGCCCGAACTCGGCGACATTCCGCTCGGCGAGAACGCCAACTTGCGGATTGGCCAGGGCGGGGCGGTGATCTCGGGGCAGATCGAGGGCGTGCCGATCGACGTCCGTATCGACCGCAACGGCGTGCAGGTGGAGCCGCGCAACCGCGAACAGCCGGTCGCCGAGCCAAGACCCACGCCGTCTCCCGCGCCGACCTGACGTCCGGGCGCAAGGCTCCGAAAAGAGGGACAGTCCCTATTTTTCGCCGCAGGAGCCGACCTCTTCGTGTCTTTGCGTCTTTGTGCGAAATTCCTTTTTCTTTTCCATGCCTTCGCGCCTCTGCGGGCACGTGGATCCCAAGCCTTACTCTTCCGGGTAGCGCGCCTCGACGAAATACAGCCCCTCGGCCGGCGCGTTGAGCCCGAGGGCTGCGCGGTCGCGCGCCTCGAGCGCCTCGGCGACCTGCTCCTCGCGCCACTGCCCGAGGCCGACCAGCGCCAGCGTGCCGACCATCGAGCGCACCTGGTGGTGCAGGAAGCTGCGCGCCTCGGCCTCGACCAGCACCGCGTCCCCCTCGCGCCTCACGGCGAGCCGGTCGAGCGTCTTCACCGGGCTCTCCGCCTGGCAGTGCGCGGAACGGAAGGTCGTGAAGTCATGACGGCCGACGAGCGCCTGCGCCGCGCGGTGCATCGCCTCGGCGTCGAGCGGGCGAGTGACGTGCCAGGCGCGTCCTTTCTCCAGGGTGAGCGGCGCGCGGCGATTACGAATGCGATAGAGGTAGCGCCGGCCGATGCACGAGAAGCGCGCGTGCCAGTCGTCGGGCTTCGCTTCGCAGGAAAGCACGGCGATCGGCTCGGGCCGCAGCACCGCGTTGAGCGCTTCCATCAGCCGGAACGGCGTCAGGTCCTTCTCGATGTCGACGTGGCTGACCATCGCGAGTGCGTGGACCCCGCTGTCGGTTCGCCCCGCGCTGTGCATCGTCACGCTCTCGCCGGTGATTTCGCGCACCGCCCGCTCGACCGATTCCTGCACCGAGGGCCCGTGCCCCTGGCGCTGCAGGCCCATGTAGGGGCCGCCGTCGAACTCGAGCGTGAGGGCGAAGCGGGTCATCTCCGCACCTCGACACCACGCGCGTGAGACGTCACGGCAGCACCGTCCCCGGCGCCACGGGGCGCCCGCGCAGGAACTCCTCGGTCGTCATCGCCGGCTTGCCCGCGCGCTGGAGGACCAGCGGGCGGATTGCTGCGTCGCCGCAGGCGATCGTGAACGCGTCATCGAGCACCGTCCCAGGCGCACCATTGCCCCCTATCACCCGCGCCTTGTGCAGCTTTATCCGCTCGCCCCCGAGTTCGAGCCAGGCGCCGGGGAAGGGGGCGAACGCGCGCACCTCGCGCTCGATCAGCTCGGCCGGCTTGCTCCAGTCGATCCGCGTCTCGGCCTTGTCGATCTTGGCGGCGTAAGTCGCGCCGAGATCGGCCTGCGGCTCGGGTTTCAGCTGGTCGATCTGCGCCAGCGTCTCGACCATCAGCCGGGCGCCGATCTCGGCCAGCTCGGCGTGGAGCTCGCCGCTGGTCTTGTCCTCGATCGGCACGCGCGCGCTCGCCAGCATCGGCCCGGTGTCGAGCCCGCGTTCCATCCGCATGATCGTCACCCCGGTCACGTGGTCGCCGGCGAGGATCGCGCGCTGGATCGGCGCCGCGCCGCGCCAGCGCGGCAGCAGCGAGGCGTGGACGTTGAAGCAGCCGTGCTTCGGTCCCTGCAGGATCGGCTGCGGCAGCATCAGCCCGTAAGCGACGACCACGGCGACGTCGGGCTCGAGCGCGAGGAAGTCGGCATGGGCTTCCATGTCGCGCAGCGTCTCGGGATGTCGCACCTCGATCCCGAGCGCGTCGGCCGCCTGGTGGACCGGGGAGCGCTGCAGCTGCTTTCCCCGTCCGGCAGGGCGTGGCGGCTGGGTGTAGACGGCAACGATATCGTGCCCCGCCTCATGCAGCGCTTCGAGCGTCGGCACCGCGAACGCCGGCGTGCCCATGAAGACTACTCTCATAACGCTACATCCGCTCATCCCGAGCCTGTCGAAGGGCGACAAGCCCGGGACGAGCGGTTAAGGGTCCGCTCGTGGCATCGCAAGAGATCGAGGCGCTCGCGGGCGCGTTGGCACGGCTTCCGGGACTTGGTCCGCGCTCGGCGCGGCGCGCGGTGCTGTGGCTGGTCAAGCGGCGCGAGACGGCGCTGGTGCAGTTGCTCGACGCGCTCGCCAGGGTGCGCGAGACGCTGGTCGAGTGCCGCACCTGCGGCAACGTCGACACGCGCGATCCGTGCGGCATCTGTGCCGACCCGCGGCGCGACGCGCGCCTGCTGTGCGTGGTCGAGGACGTGGCCGACTTGTGGGCGCTCGACCGGGCGAAGCTGTTCGCGGGACGCTACCATGTACTGGGCGGGCGGCTCTCGGCGCTCGACGGCGTACGGCCGGAGGACCTTTCGATCGGCAAGCTGCTCGACCGCGTCGCGGCCGGCGGGATCGACGAGGTCGTGCTGGCGATGAACGCCACGCTCGAGGGTCAGACTACCGCGCACTACATCGCCGAGCGGCTCGAGGCCTTTCCGGTCCGCGTGACCCAATTGGCTCACGGCGTACCGGTGGGTGGCGAACTCGATTATCTCGACGAAGGAACGCTCGCGCAGGCGCTCCGAGCGCGGCGGCCGGTCGGATGAAACGCAGCTGGATCGTCGGCGGGTGGCTCATCGCGCTGTTCGCCTCGGCACTCCCACCGATGTGGTTCATCGCCGAGCGCATCGAGCGCAACCACCTCGGCAAGTTCGTCGATCCGGAAACCGGCGCGTGGACCAGCGCCGTCTATACCCAGTTCTTCACCTGGTGGTCGCCGATCGCGATCCCGGTGACGCTGCTTGCGCTCGCCTGCATGGCGCTCAACCGTCCGCGCTGATCCTCCCCAGACGACTTCGGGGAGGATTGAACGGGAACGCCCGAGGGCCTATCTTCGCGCGCATGGCCATCCGTGAAATCCTCGAGGTGCCGGATCCCCGGCTCAAGACCGTCTCGACGCCCGTCGAGACCTTCGACGACGAGCTGAAGGCGCTCGTCGCCGACATGTTCGAGACGATGTACGCCGCGCACGGCATCGGCCTCGCCGCGATCCAGATCGGCGTGCCCAAGCGCGTGCTGGTCATCGACCTGCAGCCTGAGGATCCGGACGCCGAGCCCGAGGTCTGCACCGAGCACGGCGGCCACCACCACACGCATCAGCCGACGAAGAAGGAACCGCGGGTCTTCGTGAACCCCGAGATCCTCGACCCGGCCGAGGAGCTGAGCACCTATCAGGAAGGCTGCCTGTCGGTCCCCGACATCTACGCCGACGTCGACCGGCCGAAGACCTGCCGGGTCCGCTGGCAGGACCTTGAGGGCAACGTCCACGAGGAGCAGATGGAAGGCCTGATGGCCACCTGCATCCAGCACGAGATGGACCACCTCGAGGGCATCCTGTTCATCGATCACCTGAGCCGCCTCAAGCGGCAGATGGCGCTGAAGAAGCTCGAGAAGCTGCGCAAGGCGGCGTAGGCCGCCAGCCCTCATCCAAGCTCCGCTAACCGCCTCCGGCGGTAAGCTGCGCTATCCTTCTCCCGTCAACGGGAGAAGGATACGAAGACCTGGCAGCTTGCTGCCTGGTCGGAGTTGGATGAGGGCTGCCTCCGCCCCATTCCCATCCCCCCGGCGCCGGTTTACGCCAGCTCCGGTATCGGAGCATTCGAGAGCACGCCATGTCCGAAATTCCATCCACCGCGCCCGTGCTGAGCGCGGACGATATCGAGTTCTTCGTCGCCAACGGTTTCGTCCGGCTCGACGGCGCCTTTCCGAAAGTCGCCGCCGCCGAGATGCGTGCCGTCCTCTGGCGCGCCATGGGCCTCGACCCGGACGATCCCGCGAGCTGGACGCAGCCGGTGGTCCGGCTCGACCAGTTCGCCGGGGAGGCGTTCGTCGCGGCGGCCAACGCGCCGAGGATCAATGCCGCGCTAGATCAGCTCGTCGGGGCCGGCCGCTGGCTTCCTCGCGGGACGCTCGGCACGTTTCCCGTCCGGTTTCCCTCCATCGAGGATCCCGGCGACACCGGCTGGCACATCGACGTGAGCTTTGGCGACGATCCCACCGACTTTCTGAGCTGGCGCGCCAACCGCGTGAGCCGCGGGCGCGCGCTGCTGATGCTGTTCCTCTGTTCCGACGTCGGCCCTGACGACGCGCCGACACGTATCCGCGCGGGCTCGCAGCGCACGATCGCCCGGCGCCTCGACCCCGCGGGCGAGGAAGGTCTCAGCCTGCGCGAGCTCGCTTCCACGGGGTTCGAGGAGAGCGCGCACCTGCCCGAGGTGCTGGCGACGGGCGAGGCCGGCACGGTGTACCTTTGCCACCCGTTTCTGGTTCACGCGGCCCAGCCGCACCGCGGAACCATCCCGCGCTTCCTCGCTCAGCCCCCGGTGCTGCCGCGAAACGGCGATGGGCTCGATTACGCCCGGCCTGACCTGCCGGTGGTGCGCGCCGTGCTCTGAGGCGCCGGCTTACGCCAGCTCGGGCACCTCGACATCCAGCGAATCCGCCGCCGCCCGGCAGTCCGCAGCGCACTCGCGGCACATCTGCGCGCAGCGGCGGCAGTGCGGGTTGTCGTGTTTGGCGCATTCGGCCTCACAGATCTCGCAAGCGCGGATGCACGTCTCGAGGATCGCGCGGATCAGCTCGACGTTGCGCCCGGTTCGCCGCGTCGCGACACGGTAGGTCGCTTCGCACACGTCCGAGCAGTCGAGGCAGGTGCGGATGCACTGCCGCATGTCCATTTCTTCGGCCGAGCAGGCGTCGGCGCACGAATTGCAGATCGCCGCGCAGTGCATCGCGTGCCGTACTGCGAGGCCGAGCGCCTCGTTGTAGGCGCCGCTCGAGGCGACGTCGGGGTGTTCCTGGATCATCCGTTCGATCGACATGGCCGGCCTCCTGCTCATCACAGGAGCGCATGCGGGCGAAGCTGGTTCCCCGCGAACCCGCCCCCATTCCGACTGCGCCGGCTATCCTCACGGGGGAGGAAAATGCGCGATCGAAACGAAAAAGGGCCGCTCCAACCGGAGCGGCCCTTCATTTTCCCGTCCAGGGAAAAATCGTCAGAACAGCCCTTCGATCTGCCCGTCGACCAGCCGGATATTTTCGGCGCTCGGCACCTTGGGCAGGCCGGGCATGGTCATGATGTCGCCGCAGATCGCGACCACGAACCCGGCGCCCGCCGCCAGCCGCACCTCGCGGATCGGCACCGTGTGGTGCGACGGCGCGCCGAGCTGGGTCGGGTCGGTGGTGAACGAGTACTGGGTCTTGGCCATGCAGATCGGCAGGTTGCCGAAGCCGTCCTTCTCCCACTGGTGCAGCTGGTTGCGCACCGAGGCGTCGGCGATGGCCTCGTCGGCGCGGTAGATGCGCGTGGCGATCGTATTGATCTTTTCCCACAGCGGCATCTCGGCCGGGTAGAGCGGGGCGAACTGGCTCGCGTCGCTCTCGCAGATCTCGACCACCTTGTGGGCCAGCTCCTCGGTGCCCGCGCCGCCGTTGGCCCAGTGGGTGCAGACGATCGCCTGCGAGCCGGCCGCGGCGACCGCGTCCTTGATCGTGGCGATTTCGGCGTCGGTGTCGGTCACGAAGTGGTTGATCGCGACCACCGCCGGGACGCCGAACTGGCGCACGTTCTCGATGTGGCGCAGCAGGTTGACCACGCCCTTCTTGACCGCGTCGACGTTCTCGGTGCCAAGGTCGGCCTTGGCCACGCCGCCGTTCATCTTCAGCGCGCGCACGGTGGCGACGATTACGCAGGCCGCCGGCTTGAGCCCGGCCTTGCGGCACTTGATGTCGAAGAACTTCTCCGCGCCGAGATCGGCGCCGAAGCCCGCCTCGGTGACGACGTAGTCAGCCAGCTTGAGCGCAGTCCTGGTCGCGGTGACCGAGTTGCAGCCGTGGGCGATGTTGGCGAACGGGCCGCCGTGGATGAACGCCGGGTTGTTCTCGAGCGTCTGCACGAGGTTCGGCTGGATCGCCTGCTTGAGCAGCACGGTCATCGCGCCGTGTGCGTTGAGGTCGCGTGCGCGCACCGCGGTCTTGTCGCGGCGGTATCCGACGATGATGTTGCCGATAGATTCCTCGAGGTCCTCGAGCGAAGTCGCGAGGCACAGGATCGCCATGATCTCGGAGGCGACGGTGATGTCGAACCCGGCCTCGCGCGGGAAGCCGTTGGCGACACCCCCGAGCGAGGTGACGATCTGGCGCAGCGCGCGGTCGTTCATGTCGAGCACGCGGCGCCAGGTCACCCGGCGCGTGTCGATCTCGAGCGCGTTGCCCCAGTAGATGTGGTTGTCGATCATCGCGCTGAGCAGGTTGTGCGCGCTGGTGATCGCGTGGAAGTCGCCGGTGAAGTGGAGGTTGATGTCCTCCATCGGCACGACCTGGGCATAGCCACCGCCCGCGGCACCGCCCTTCATGCCGAACGAGGGCCCGAGAGAAGGCTCGCGCAGGCACACCGCGGCGTTCTTGCCGATCCGGTTGAGGCCGTCGGTCAGCCCGACCGAGGTGGTGGTCTTGCCTTCGCCCGCCGGAGTCGGGTTGATCGCGGTGACGAGGATCAGCTTGCCGTCGGGCCGGTCCTGCTGCTGGTTGATCCAGTCCATCGCCACCTTGGCCTTGGTCCGGCCATAGGGCTCGAGCGCCTCGTCAGGGATACCGAGCCGTGCGGCAATCTCGCCGATCGGCTTCATCTTGGCTTGGCGGGCGATCTCGATATCGGTGGCCATGGGGGCGTCCTCGTTCCGGTCTGTCTGCTCGGCTTTTTCGCAATCACGAAAATTTCGCAATCACGAATTTGTAAGCAGCCCATACAATCTAGCGGGGGCGATGCTCAAGCCCATTCTGGAACCCGCGTTAACCGGCCGTTGGGGGTATCCAGATCGGCGCGCCTTGTGCCGCGAGTCCGCACGGAGTAGGTTCGCGCTTCGTTCCAATATTCCGGAGGTCTCGTGGACCCGCTTTCCGCCGTGCTGCTGATCGTCGCTCTCGCTGTCGGGCTGGCGCTCGGCTGGTTCCTCGGCTCGCGCCCGGTCGCCGACTGGAAGGCGCGCCATGCCGAGCGAGACGCGGCGGCGAAGGAGCACGAGGCGCAGTTCAAGCAGGCCGTCGCCGAGCTCGGCCAGGCGCGGATCGAGATCGCCACGCTGGCCGCCAACGCCGAGAACTTCGACAAGCAGATCGCCCAGCTCAACCAGGCGCGCGAGGATCTGATCGCGCAGTTCAAGGCCGCCGGCGGCGAAGTGCTGTCGAAAGCGCAGGAGGAGTTCCTCAAGCGCGCCGAGGAGCGGCTCGGGCACTCGGAAAAGGCGTCCGAGGAAAAGCTCAAGGCCCTGCTCGAACCCGTCGACCGGCGCCTCAAGAGCTACGAGGAGCAGGTCCGCACGCTCGAGGAGCAGCGGGTCAACGCCTTCGGCCAGCTCACCGGCCTGATCGAGGCGATGCGCGCCGGGCAGGAGGAAATTCGCCGCGAGGCACAGCGGCTCGGCAACTCGCTGACCAACGCTCCCAAGGCGCGCGGCCGCTGGGGCGAGCGCGCGCTGCAGAACGTGCTCGAGCAGTGCGGCCTCTCCGAGCATACCGACTTCATCACCGAGCACTCGATCGAGACCGAGGAGGGGCGGCTGCGGCCCGACGCGATCGTGCGCATCCCCGGCAACCGCCAGCTGGTGATCGACGCCAAGGTCTCGCTCAACGCCTACCAGGCCGCGTTCGAAGCCAACGACGAGGCCGAGCGTGCGCGCCATCTCGACCTGCACGCCAAGGCCATGCGCGGTCACGTCCAGACGCTCGGCGCCAAGGCCTACCAGGCCCAGCTCGAGGATGCGCCCGACTACGTGGTCATGTTCGTGCCCGGCGAGCACTTCGTCGCCGCAGCGCTCGAGCAGGATCCCGAGCTGTGGGATTTCGCATTCCGCAACAAGGTCTTGCTGGCGACACCTACGAACCTGGTGGCGATCTGCCGGACTGTCGCGCAGGTCTGGCGGCAGGACGGGCTCGCTCGCGAGGCGCGCGAGATCGGCCGCATGGGCGCCGAGCTCTACGACCGCCTCCGCATCGCCGCCGACCACTTGAAGGGTGTCGGCGCGGGGCTCGACCGCGCGGTGCGCAAGTACAACGACTTCGTCGGCAGCTTCGAGCGCAACGTACTCTCCTCGGGCCGCCGCCTCAGCGAGAAGCACATCGAGATCGGCAAGGCAGAGATCGACGAGGTCCCGCTGGTGGAAAGCACACCGCGCTACGGCGCCGCCGACGAGCCGCAGGGGCCGCGTCTGGTTGACACGTCCACCGATGGCAAGGCACGAAGCGCTTCGTGAGACGGATGCTCCTGGTCGGTCTGGCGCTCGCGGTTGCGGCCTGCGACCGGGAGGCCGCGCCGGTCGAGCAGGTGTCCGAGGCCGCCGAGGAGCTGGTCTCGCCTGCCAGTGAGCCGACCTCCCTGGCGGCCGGCGACTGGGCGCCGCGGGACGAATGCGGCGACGTTGCGGGTGCCGCGAACTTCCGCCAGATCCTCTCCGCCGCGGTCAAGGCGCGCGACGTTGACGTGCTCGTCGCCATCGCGGCCGACGACATCCGCCTCGATTTCGGGGGCGGGGCGGGCAAGGCCGAGCTGCGCCGCCGGCTCGAGGATCCGGCCCGCGACCTGTGGAGCGAACTCGACGAGATCCTCGCGCTAGGCTGCGCGGCCAACGGGCAGGGCGGGATCACGCTGCCGTGGTACTTCGATCAGGATCTCGGTACCGCCGATCCGTTCACGACCTGGCTCGTCGCGGGCGAGAACGTCCCGGTCTATGCCGGGCCGGAAGCCGACAGCCGCCAGCTCGGCACGATCTCGTGGGACATGGTCGAGGTGGAGACGATCGATCCCGAGGCCGAGCGGCAGAAAGCCGAACTGGCCGACGGAACCACCGGCTACATCCCGCTCGACAAGCTGCGCAGCGCGGTCGACTACCGCCTGATCGGCTCCAGCCGCAACGGCCGCTGGCGCATCACCAGCTTCGTTGCCGGCGACTAGCCGCCGAGCTTCGCCAGCACTTCGTAAGCCAGCACCGCACCCGCCACCGCGGCGTTGAGGCTGTCGGCACGGCCCTTCATCGGCAGGGTCACGCGCAGATCGCACTGCGCCTCGTAGGCCTCGGGCAGGCCGCGCGACTCGTTGCCGACGAGGATGAAGCACGGCGCGGCATAGGGGGTCTCGCGATAGGGCAGGGCGTCGCGCAGGCTCGCAGCGACCAGCTGGCCCGGCCCCGAGCGCAGCCACGGCAGGAACTCGTTCCACCGCGCGACGGCCAGCCGCTGGGTGAAGATCGCGCCCATGCTCGCGCGCACCGCTTCGACCGAGAACGGATCGGCACTGTCGTCGAGCAGGATCAGCCCTCCGGCGCCGACGGCATCGCCCGTGCGCAGCATCGTGCCGAGGTTGCCCGGGTCGCGCAGCGCCTGCGCGACGAGCCAGATCGGCGACGCGTTGCGGTCGATCGTCGCGAGCGAGGTATCGAACTCGGCGAAGACGCCCGCAACCGCCTGGGGATTCTCCTTGCCCGTGATCTTGGCGAGAATCTCGGCGCTGGTCTCGATCACCTCGCCGCCGGCGCGTTCGACCTCGGTCTCGAGAGCGTCGAGCAGCGGGTGCGGATCGCGGCCCTGTGCCATGACCAGCATCTCGGGCAGCCGGCCGCACTCGCGCGCATCGGTGAGCAGGCGCAGGCCCTCGGCGAGGAACCTGCGCTCGCGCCGCCGGTGCTTCTTGTCGCGCAGCGAGCGGAGCCACTTGACCGTCGGGTTGGAGAATCCGGTGATCGTGCGGCGCATGGCGGCTGCGTTAGCCGACCCGTAACCCCGGCGAAAGCCGGGGCCGTGCACCGCACACACGAAGCCGTCATCCCGGCAAGGGACCTCGTGAGCTGCTCCCGACCTCGTTGCAGCGCGACGCTGGCGCAGCGCCTGAGCCACAAGGTCCCGGCTTTCGCCGGCATGACGACGGTGTGGGGTCTTCGCCCGCGCCGCTAGTCTTCGCCGAAGCCGTCTTCGATCATGGCGACAAGCTCGTCGAGCCGGTCCTCTGCATCCGCGCCCTTGACGGTCACTTCGACCGCGTCGCCCTTGGCCGCGCCGAGCATCATCAGGCCGAGGATCGAGCCGCCGGAGGCGCTGTGCCCGTCCTTGGCGACGCGCACCTCGCATCCGTCCATGGCCGCGACCGCGGCGACGAACTTCGCGCTGGCGCGCGCGTGCAGGCCGCGCTTGTTGACGATAGTGACTTCACGGCTGGCCTCTCCCAAAGCCGCCTCTCCCCTGTCTTATGCGACCTGGCCGAGAAACTCGGATGCGATCGTTATGTAATTGCGTCCCGCGTCGCGCGCCGCCGCCGTCGCGGCGGCGAGGTCCATGTCCTTGCGCGCCCCGGCCAACCGGATCAGCATCGGCAGGTTGATCCCGGCGATCACCTCGGTCTTGCCGGCCTGGAGCAGCGAGATCGCGAGGTTCGACGGCGTGCCGCCGAACAGGTCGGTCAGGATCACCGCGCCCTGACCCGAGTCCACACGCTTGATCGCCTGGGCGATTTCCTTGCGCTTGAGCTCCATGTCGTCCTGCGGGCCGATGCACACAGTGGCGACGTCGCTTTGCGTCCCGACGACATGCTCCATTGCATGGACGAATTCCTCGGCCAACCGGCCGTGGGTCACCAGGATCATTCCGATCATGCCGAGAAAGATCTCACGTCAGATGGGCCCGCACGAAGGACGCGAGTGGGCGTCCGGTCGGTTGGCGAACAGGTCACGGCTGGTGCGGCCCTTCGATCATTTCGGCAGCGCGCGACCCCAGGTTGCGGTGCAACACAGTGGGCGAAAACCCCGCTTCGCGCAAGGCCTCGGCAATCCTTTCGGCGACAAACACCGACCGATGCCTGCCGCCGGTGCAGCCGAACGCGATATTAACGTAGCTCTTGCCCTGGACGGCGTAGCGGGGAAGCAGTTCGAGCAGCAGATCGCGGATGCGCGCGAAGCTCGAGGCGAAGGCGGGGTCGCGCTCGATGTGCTCGCCGACCGCTGCGTCGAGACCGGTGAGATCCTTCAGGCCCGGCTCCCAGTGCGGGTTGTCGAGGAAGCGCATGTCGAACACGAGATCGGCGACCGGCGGCATGCCGCGGGCGAAGGCGAAGCTCGAGACGGTAACGGTCATCTCCTGCGGCGCGGAATCCGCGAACAGCTCGCGGATGCGCATCTGCAGGTCGTTGCTGGTGTAGTGAGTCGTGTCGATCAGCACTTCTGCCCATCGCCGCAGCGGGCCCATCAGCTCGCGCTCGGCGGCGATGCCGATCCCGACGGGGCGGTCCTGCGCGAGGAAATGCCGGCGGCGGGTCTCGTTGAAGCGGCGTTCGAGCTCGTGTCCGGCGCAATCGAGAAACAGCGTGGTGACGACGACGTCGTCGCGGTCTTCGAGGCGTCTGACCCGCTCGATCACGTCCGCCGGGTCGAAGTCGCGCGTGCGGCAGTCGAAGCCGATGGCCAGCGACTGGTTCGGCACGTCCCCGACGAGGCGCTTGAACAGCCGGATCGGGAAGTTGTCGACCGCTTCCCAGCCCAGGTCCTCGAGCGCGCGCAGCGCAGTGGTCTTGCCGGCGCCGAGCATGCCGGTGACGAGCAGGATGCGTTGGCGGTCGTCGGGAGACTCGCGGGACATCGCCAGCGCTCTGGCCCCCGGCGCGGCAAAAGTGAAGGGGGTCCGTTCAACCTGTGCCGTGGAGAGCCAGCGCCCACTCTGCGCGCAGAGCCAGTACCGGCGTGTCCGGCCACAGCCTGATCGTCGGCACCGCGACACCGAGAAGCTCGCTGCGCTCCGCCGCCTCGACGTGGCGCGGCGCGTCGGGATCGAGCCGCAGGATCAGTGCGACCGGCGCTGACACCGCGCCGAGCCGCGCGAGCCCGACGTTGCGAATCTCGAGCAGCCCGGCGATTCGCGGCGGCGGCAGCGCCCACAGCCGGTCGCCGCGGCGCTCGAGCAGCACGCCATCGTCGCCCACGAGCGTCGCGCCCCGGTCGATCAGCGCCAGCGCGAGGCTCGACTTGCCGCTCCCCGGCGGCCCTTCGATCAGCAGGCCCCGGCTGCCGGCGGGTCCGCCGACCGCGACACAGCTTGCCTGGTGCGGGACCGGGTTCACGCCGCGGGCAGCTCGAGCACGAGGCACGCCCCGGAGCGGCCGTCGGGCCGGTCGGCGACGGTCAGCGAACCGTCGTGCGCCTCGGCGATCGTGCGCGCGATTGCGAGACCGAGCCCGCTGTGGTCACCGAAGTCCTCGGCCTCGGGGCGGATCGAGTGGAACCGCGTGAACACCTTCTCGCGCTCGGACTCGGGGATGCCGGGTCCCTCGTCGCAGATGCTCGCCCGAACCCGGCCGTCCGAAACGCTCAGGCCGATGTCGATCCGCCCGCCCTCGGGCGAGAACGAGACCGCGTTGTCGAGCAGGTTGTCGATCACGCGCTCGATCCGGATCGGCACCCCGAGGACTCTGACCTCCTGCGCTTCGCAGGCGATCTCGACCCGGCGCCCGGCGTTGAGGCCGCGGTCCTCGCGGGCGCGGACGACGTTGCCGATCAGCGCGGCGAGATCGATCGGCTCGAACGTCGCGCGGCTCAGCTCGGCGTCGATCCGGCTGGCCTCGGCGATCTCGGTGACCAGCCGGTCGATCCGCCGCACGTCGTGCCCGGCGACCTCGATCAGCTGTTCGCGCAGCGCCGGGTCCTCGACCTTGGCGAGCGACTCGATCGCGCTGCGCAGGCTGGCGAACGGGTTCTTGATCTCGTGCGCGACGTCGGCGCCGAATGCCTCGACCGCGTCGATCCGCTGGCGCAGCGCGGCGGTCATGTCGGACACGGCGCCGGCAAGCACGCCGATCTCGTCGCCGCGCTCCTGCATCCGCGGGATTTCGACCTCGCGCGCGCGGCCGAGGCGGACCTGCACCGCGGCGCGGCCGAGCCGGCGCAGCGGCTCGATGATCGTGCGGGCGAGGTAGAGCGAGAGCACGGTCGAGACCAGCAGCGCGAGCGCGATCAGCAGCAGCAGCGAGGTGCGCGCGTCACGCACGGCCTGGGTGATGTCACTGGCGTTGCGCGTGGTCAGCAGCGTGACGCCGTTGAGCCCGACCGGCGCCGCGGCGGTGATCACCGGCGTGCGATCGGGCGCGCGGCGCAGCTCGATCTGCGTGCGGCCCTGCTCGCGGGCGCGGACCAGCTCGGGCCAGGCGTTCGCATGCTGCTCGGCGGGCTCGACGTAGTCGGGCGGGGCCTCGGCGCCGACGAGGAAGTCGACCACGCGGTCCATCCCGCGGGCGAAGTCCTGCGGCCAGGGCGCCGCGACCGGGTCGCCGAACTGGAATGACGGCGGCGCGAGCGCGAAGCTGTCGGCCATCAGCGTGCCGTCGGGATTGTACATCCGCAGGCGCATGCGCTGTTCCTTGCCGATCTGGATCAGCAGCGCCTCCTGCCGCTGGCGGCTGGCCCCGGCGAGCGCCTCGGCCGTGATCTGCGCCTCGATGCGAGCGAGGTTGAACCGCTCGTTGAGCAGCTGCACGCGGTACTGGTCGAGGAAGAAGAGGCTGCCCGCGAGCAGGATCAGCGGGATCAGGTTGACCGCGAGAATGCGGGTGGTGAGCGACGTGGAGAACCCGTGCCGCCCGGATCGCGGGCGGGCCGCCGCCGGGTCCTCAGCCATCGGAGAAGCTGTAGCCGGCGCCGTAGAGCGTCTCGATCGCGCCGAACTCGGGGTCGACCGCGCGGAACTTGCGGCGCAGGCGCTTGATGTGGCTGTCGACCGTGCGGTCGTCGACGAACACGTCGTCGGGATAGGCGGCGTCCATCAGCTGGTTGCGGCTCTTGATCACCCCCGGCCGCTGGGCGAGCGCCTCGAGGATCAGGAACTCGGTCACCGTCAGCGAGACCGGCCTGCCGTCCCAGGTCACGCGGTGGCGCGCCGGGTCCATCGTCAGCCGCCCGCGAACCAGCAGCGTGCCGTCGCGCGGCTCGTCCTGCTCCTCGCCCGGCGCGGGCTCGCGCACCGGCGCGGCGCGGCGCAGGATCGCGCGGATGCGGGCGAGCAGCAGCCGCTGGCTGAACGGCTTGGCGATATAGTCGTCCGCGCCCATCGCGAGGCCGGCTTCCTCGTCCTGCTCCTCGTCCTTGCTGGTGAGGAAGATCACCGGCAGCTCGGACGTCTCGCGCAACCGGCGCAGCAGCTCCATCCCGTCCATCCGCGGCATCTTGATGTCGAACACCGCGAGGTCCGGCGGGTTCTCGGTCAGCGCCTTCAGCGCCGCCTCGCCGTCGGAATAGACTCGCGTCGCATAGCCCTCGGCCTGGAGCGCGATCGACAGCGTGGTGAGGATGTTGCGGTCGTCGTCGACCAGCGCGATCGAGCGCTGCGGCGTACCGGGGGCGGGGGCGTCTTCCTCGACCATCGGGACCGACCTAACGCGTTAACTTCGCGGAGACAATTGGACGGGGCCGCGCTCGCCCGGCCGTCTCGCCGCCGGTTCCGAAAAACTCAGACATTTACGTTGATTCTAGGGCGAATTTGACGGCGGCAGGCGGGCCGACTATGCGCCGCGCCAAGGCCCGGAACGCAAAGACGGGGCCGTCTTTTTAGCCAGATGACTTCCTGGGAGACCACTACGTTGACCCGCTCGCTCGCCGTCTCGCTCGCCGACCAGGGCATCGCCACGCCCGCGGAAATCTTCGCCAACCTCGGCACCGCCCAGCTGGTCGAGCACGCTATCGCTCGCGGCGAGGGCCGCCTCGCGCAGCACGGCCCGCTGGTGGTCGAGACCGGCAAGCACACCGGCCGCAGCGCCAGGGACAAGTTCATCGTCCGTGACGCCGAGACCGAGAACACCGTGTGGTGGGGCAAGACCAACGCGCCGATGAGCCCCGAGCACTTCGCCGCGCTCAAGGCCGATTTCCTCGCCGCGCTGGCGGAGAAGGACCGGCTCTACGTGGCCGACCTGTTCGGCGGTTCGCAGCCCGAGTACCGGGTCAACGTGCGGGTCATCAACGAGCTCGCCTGGCACAACCTGTTCATCCGCACGATGCTGGTCCGCCCGACCGCGCACGAGCTGCAGGCCTTCGCCCCCGAGTACACGATCATTGACCTGCCGAGCTTCCGCGCCGACCCGGCGAAGCACGGCTGCCGCAGCGAGACGGTGATCGCGGTCAACTACACCGAGAAGATGATCCTGATCGGCGGCACCGCCTACGCCGGCGAGATGAAGAAGGGCGTGTTCGGCCTGCTCAATTACCTGCTGCCGCCCAAGGGCGTGATGCCGATGCACTGCTCGGCCAACATCGGGCCCGAGGGCACGGCGGTGTTCTTCGGCCTTTCCGGCACCGGCAAGACCACGCTCAGCGCCGACGCCAGCCGCGAGCTGATCGGCGACGACGAGCACGGCTGGTCCGACACCGCGGTGTTCAACTTCGAGGGCGGCTGCTACGCCAAGATGATCCGCCTCTCGCCCGAGGCCGAGCCCGAGATCTACGCCACCACCCGCCGCTTCGGCACCGTGCTCGAGAACGTGGTGATGGATCCCGAGACCCGCGAGCTCGACCTCGACGACGCCTCGCTGGCCGAGAACAGCCGCGGCGCCTACCCGATCGACTTCATCCCCAACGCCACGGCCGCCAACATGGGCCCGGTGCCGAAGAACATCGTCATGCTGACGGCCGACGCCTACGGCGTGCTGCCGCCGGTCGCGCGACTGACCCCCGAGCAGGCGATGTATCACTTCCTCTCGGGCTACACCGCCAAGGTGGCGGGGACCGAGATCGGCGTGACCGAGCCCGAGGCGACCTTCAGCACCTGCTTCGGCGCCCCGTTCATGCCGCGCCACCCGAGCGTCTACGGCAACCTGCTCAAGGAGCGGATTGCGAAGGGCGGGGTGCAGTGCTGGCTGCTCAACACCGGGTGGACCGGCGGCAAGTACGGCGTCGGCCAGCGGATGCCGATCAAGGCCACCCGCGCGCTGCTCAACGCCGCGCTCGACGGCAGCCTGAACGACGTCGAGTTCCGCAAGGACCCGAACTTCGGGTTTGACGTGCCGGTGGCCGTGCCGGGCGTCGACAGCGCGATCCTCGACCCGCGCGCGACCTGGGCCGACAAGGACGACTACGACCGCACCGCCGCCAGGCTGGTGCAGTTGTTCGTCGACAACTTCGCCCAGTTCGAGGCCCACGTCGACGAGGGCGTGCGCAAGGCGGCACCGCAGGCGGCCTGAGCCTTCGGGCGGCGAAGCGGTCTAAGCCATCTCATGTACGCGTCGTTGGGATCGAATGAATGCCCAGTTTAGGTGGGAATCGCACTGCCAGCTTTGGGCCAGCGCGCAAGAAATAGGCGCACTTAGGGTCGGGTATAGGCTCTTCGCTAATGAGGTGCGCTTGTTGGCTTAGCTTCGGCGCTTCGGACGGCGGGCGGATCGGAGGATGTTCTTCATCTCGATGATGCAGTCGCGTCCCTTAATACCGTCGTCTGAGTTATCTTCGGGATCAGCTTCGAAATGCGCACGCATCTTAGCAGATAAGGCCAAAAGAGTCAGGTAGTTGTCCTCACCGATTTCACTTCGAATGGCGCGTAGCGCTTCGTTGAGTTCTGTGAAGACGGTGTCGATGCTCCTTCCGGGCAGGAGGCCGGTCTTGTCCTCAAATCTTGGGGCCGACAGCATCATCATTGAAAGATGATCCGATATTTCGCCGATGCCTTGCGGGATGTAATGTACTCTTACGGAATTGGCGGTGTCAGTCCGGTCTCTTGATTGCATAGGTATTGCCTTTCCCGAGTTGGTGAGGACGAATGATCACGACCGTGGCGGGGCTGAAGTCGGCGTCGAAGAAGCCGCGGACTTGCGCCGTACCTAGGGTCTTTCTCGTCATTGTCACATCGAACGCCACATTCCCGACTCGCGCGTCGGGAATACGGTACGTCAGGTCTGTACCGGATGTGTTGTATTCTCTGCCAACGACGCGAACCGGTTGCCCCCGCGAGATGTCCACGCCGTTGACGTTGAATACCGCGCGTAGGTCGGCTCTCACTGCTGCGTCGATGTGATTACCGATTGCTTCGTTGCGTGAAAGCCGAGGTGTGAGCCGGCCCGCCTCGTAAAGTCTGACCGCCTCCTCGTACGCCGCGTCGGCGCGCTCCTGCATGATGCGCGCTACTTCGACTTGGAGCGGCCTCATCTCGCCTTTGATGCGATAGAACGCCAGAGCCCGATCCAACCGCAAGGCCCTGATTTCGTTCGCTCGCCCCTCGATCGTCTCGGCCCAGGCGGCAACTTCGAAGGTATAGTCCGGGTCGATGGCCCGTATCTGGCTTATCAATTGTCGCACCCTGGCCTGGTGAATCGCGTCGGTCGCGGCCCGGGCGGGTCCCGAAAGGTCGAGAATATTGTCGGCAACGCCGATGATTGCGCCCGCCGGCGCTTCGCGCAACGTCGGGAAGACTTGCTCGAGAACAAGCGGATCGTTGAGAGACGGGCCCCGGATTCCCCCGAGCCGGGCGCGAGGATTGGGGCGAAGATTGGCCGGCGTGAACACGGCCGGTGTGTCGGATGACAGGGGGGAGGGCTGGATCTGCGCTGCCTCGGGACTGGCAGAGTGTGACGCTCGTTCCCGCGAGTCGGCGTTGCGCTTCCAAAAACCGCGTCGGTCCGAAAAGATCGGGTTCGAAACGGATTTCGGCCCGCCAGGAGCGAAGGTGAACTGGCCATTGCGCGAATCGTGATAGGGATTGAACTTGCGCTCCGACGGCGCCTCTTGGACGAGGTACCTTCCGGTTCGGAGATAAGATGCGAAGGCACGGGCCTCGGCAGATTTCCTCTCCTTGAGATGGGTCCTTGTTCGCACGGCCGCTCTCCTTCGAAGCGGCAGAACAAAGATAGAACGAAATCCTACAAGTCAACCGGAAATCTGTGGCAGGTGATCCTAACTCGGTTTTCCCCAGATACGGCGCGAGCGTTGGCGCGTTGGGAAACTATCGAAGCACGCGAATGAGCGCATCGCCATTGGCCGCGCACTTCATCACGAGGCGACGCAGTGCTGGGACTCGCTGGAATACGAAGGCCCGGACCTCCGGCCCGTTCTCCCGTGCATCCTCGGCCAGAACATCGCCGAAATAGAGATCGGCGCTCGCCCACGCGCCGGTATTGAACCGTCGCATCAGTTCGTCGTCCGGAAGAGCTTCGAGCGCTTCGGCGAAACGTCGGACCGTTTCGGGCGGAATGACCGAGAAGCCGCCGAATCCGTTGGCCTCGAGCCCGAGCTCGGGAAGCTGGCAGGCGATGATGCTCAATGGGTGTCCGGCGTCGCGCTGGGCCGTTCCGCAGAGCAGGAAGTGCAGGACGTCCCAGGCAACGTCGAAGTCGACCAGGTTCTGCTCCGGATCGCCCTCCTCGAACACGAAGCGGTCAGCGGCTTCTCCGTCCTCCCCGATCCGGGCAACGTTGGCCTCGCTCGCGCGCCGGAGGTAGATCACCATGCTCATGATCGTCGTTTCCGTCACGTGCGGCGCGGCTGCAAGCCGAACCGAATCCGGTTCGGATCAATGTCGAAAAGGCGGGAAACAACGGATTCCTGGATTAGACCACCCGCCGCCCGCTCCGCGGGTGCCCGATGGGTGCTGAAACAAGTTCAGCATGACGAGGTTAGATAAGACGATGTCCCGCACCATCTTCACCATCGGCTACCAGCAAGCCACCCAAGCGGCCGTCCTCGCCGCGCTCAAGGACGCCGGCGTCGAGGTCCTCGCGGACGTCCGCGCGCGCCCGCTGTCGCGCAAGCCGGGGTTTTCGAAGAGCGCGCTCAAGGCCGCGGTCGAGGAGGCGGGGATGGAATACCAGCACTTCCGCGATGTCGGCACCCCGCCCGAGGGCCGCGAGGCCGCGCGCCGCGGCGACCGTGAAACCTTGCGTCGCGTCTACGCCGGCCAGCTCGAGCTGCCCGAGGCGCTCGCCGCAATGGCCGAGCTGCGCCAACTTGCTTCGGACAAGCGCACCTGCCTGCTGTGCTTCTGCCGCGACGCCGACAAGTGCCACCGCTCGCTACTGATCGCCGCGGTGATGGAGGATTTCGAGGAGGTCGACCTGGTGCCGGCGCCGGCCGCCTGACGCCCTTCATCCCGCGAGCGGGGCCGCCCCTCCGTCGGCCGCCTTCGGCGTCTGCCACCTCCCCATCGGCTTCGCCGACAGGGAGGATTGGGTGACGCCACAGCCCGTCTCGGTCAAAACCGACCGCATCCGATCCGGCGCGATCCTCAAGCCAGCGCCGCGTCCGCGGGCTTTGCCTCGCCCATCAGGCGATCGGCGAGGAACAGCTTGAACAGCGCAAAGGCGGCGAAGCCAACGGCGGCTGTGGCGACGTGGAACAGCCAGAAAGTGGTGGTGTCCCAGGTGGAGTACCAGCCGCCGGTGGTGCCGGTGATCAGGTTCGCGGCGAAGAACGACAGGTAGTAGATGCCGACGATCGTCGCATTGATCTGCCGCGGGGCGAGGCGGGTGAACAGCGCGAGGCTGACCGGCAGCACGTGGCTGAAGCCGATCGAGTTGAACAGGTGGAACATCACCGGCCAGAACAGCCCGATCTTGCCCGAACCCTGCGTCGCCGCGGCCAGTACGAGGCACAGGCCGCCTGCGATAGTGAACAGCGAGCCGATGATCATCTTGCCGAGCTCGTCGGGCTCGCGGCCCGTCCGCTCTCCGTACCACTTCCAGAACCATGCGACCGCGACCAGCATCGAGAAGCTCAGCGTGGCGTCGATCGTGATCATCCAGCTGGTCGGCACGGTCACGCCGAAGAAGGTCAGCTGGAACTGCTCGTCGGCCCAGACGAGGTAGGCGTTGAAGATCTGCTGGTTGGTCAGCAGCGCGACGGCCATGACCGGGACCAGCACGATCACCGCGGCGATCCGCTTCCAGTCCTGGCCGGTCAGCGGTTCGCGCGGCGCGGAATCGCCTTTCTTCGGGCGGTTGTCGGCCGGTAGCCACGGGCCGGCAAAGATGTATACCAGCAACCCGACGACCATCACCACGCCTGCGGTGCCGAAGCCCCAGTGCCAGCCGACGTTCTCGCCGAGCGTGCCCGAGACCAGCGGCGCGGCGATCACCGAGACGTTGATCGCGATGTAGAAGATCTGGAACGCCATCGCCCGGCGCAGGTCGCTTTCCTTGTAGAGCTCGCCGACCTGGCTGGCGATGTTGCCCTTGAACAGACCGACGCCGACCACCAGCGACAGCAACGCGAGCAGGAAGGTCCCCTCGAACGCCATCAGGAAATGACCGAGCGCCATGATCGCCCCGCCGGCGATCAGCGCCGCGCGGCGGCCCAGCCAGCGGTCGGCGGCGATCCCGCCGAGGATCGGCGTCAGGTAGACCAGCGCGGTGTAGTCGCCGAAGATCGCCGAGGCCAGCGGCTGGCCCTCCTTGCCGCCGTAACGCCACTCCTGCAGCCAGCCGAGCCCGGCCACGGCGTCGAACCGCTCGGGCAACAGGTAGTTGACCATGTACAGCACGAGCAGCGTCTGCATCGAGTAGTACGAGAACCGCTCGCAGCCCTCTACGACCGAGAGGTAGCCGAGCCCCTTGGGATGGCCGAGAAATGCGCGGTCGTTGCGCGCGGCGACGTCATCCAGTTCGGGCGTGGCTTCGGCGACCGTCATGCGCTCTCTCCCGGGCGGTTGCAGGTGCAACGGGCTAGCGCAGGGCGAGACTGTTGTCTTGGAGTTTTGCCGGGAGGGGCTGCTTCCGCCGCTCCCTCCCTCAATGCGCCTGCAACTCCCCGTCGAGGAACTCTGCCACGTCCTCCAGCGCCACCGCCCGGTCGAGGAACGCCTCGCCGATCCCGCGCAACAGCACGAAGGGCAGGGTGCCCGCGTCCATCTTCTTGTCGTGCAGCATGTGGTCGGCGAGCTGACGACTCGTGCAGTTGAGGCCGAGCGCGGCGATCTCGCTCGGCAGGCCGGCGGCGTCGATCGCGGCCGCGACACGGGCGGCGTCCTCGTCGGAGATGTAGCCGCGGCGGGCGGAATAGCGAGCGGCCAGCACCATGCCGAGCGCGACGCCTTCGCCGTGGAGCAGGCGGTCGGAAAATCCGGTCTGCGCCTCGAGTGCATGGCCGAACGTATGCCCCAGGTTGAGCAGCGCGCGCGTGCCGGTGGTCTCGCGCTCGTCTTCGGCGACGATGCGCGCCTTGGCCCTCACGCTCTCGGTCACCGCGTGTTCCTGCGCCTCGCCATGGCCAGCGAGAACATCGGGACCATTCACCTCGCACCACTCGAAAAAGCCGCGATCGCCGAGCACGCCGTACTTGATAACCTCGGCATATCCCGCGCCCATCTCGCGGGGCGGCAGCGTGGCCAGCGTGTCGAGGTCCGCCACCACCAGGCTCGGCTGGTGGAACGCGCCGACGAGGTTCTTGCCGGCAGCGGCGTTGATCGCGGTCTTGCCGCCGACGCTCGAATCGACCTGCGCGAGCAACGTCGTCGGCAGCTGCACGAAGCCGCAGCCGCGCTTGAGAATCGCCGCGGCGAAGCCCGTCAGGTCGCCGATCACTCCGCCGCCGAGCGCGAGCACGTGGTCGCCGCGCTCGACTTCCTCGGCCAGCAGCCAGTCGACCACCCGCTCGAGCCCGGCCCACGACTTGGCGCCTTCGCCCGGCTCGAGCACCAGCCAGCGCGGCTCAAAGCCCGCGGCGCTCAGCGCGCCGTCGACTGTCGCCTGCCAGTGCGTGGCGACGTTCGCGTCGGTGACGATCGGCACGCGCGCCTTGCGCAGCAGCGGGCCGCACTGCGCCGGCAGGTCGGCGAGCAGACCGCTGCCGACCCGCACCTCGTAGGAGCGGCCGGCGAGTTCGACCGGGATTACAGCCATCCGTCGAGCGCTTTCAGGATGCGATTGACGGCCTCGCCGTGCGGGCCGGCATCGCTCATGACCTTTATCGGCGCCTCCGAATAGGCGGGTTCGCGCTCGACCTTGAGCCGGGCGACGATCTCGGCGGGATCGCCGTCGCGCAGCAGCGGACGGGTGTCCTTGCGCGACACGCGTTCGACCAGGGTCGCGACGTCGCAGTCGAGCCAGATCGCGATACCCTTGCCGTGGATCAACTCGCGGGTGTCCGGCTGCACGAAGGCGCCGCCGCCGGTCGCGATGACGCTCGGTCCGCCGTCGAGCAGCCGTGCAATCACGCGCCGCTCGCCGTCGCGGAAGTGCGCTTCGCCGAAGCGCTCGAAGATTTCCGAGACGGTCATCTGCGCGGCCTCCTCGATCTCCTCGTCGGCGTCTCGGAAGGCCAGGCCGAGCAACTGGGCGAGCTTGCGGCCGATTGTCGACTTGCCCACGCCCATCATTCCGACGAGCACGATCGGCCGGTCTATGCGTGCGGCGAGGGACCTGATCTCGCTGTCGCTGAGGCTGCGGGTTTCGATGGTCATTGCCGCACGCGCTATAGATGGGCTAACCGCGCGTGCAAGTTTGGCCGGCAAGGCTGTTTCGAAAGTCCGTTCGTTGGCTATGCGCCGCAAGAACCTCTGGGTGGGATTGCTGTCTCTGCTGGCTCTGTTTCTCTTCGTCGCATGGTACGACGGCGGCCGCGAGCCGCAGCGGCTGATCGAGCAGCCGGTCGAACTTCCTCCCGAGCTGGCCCGGAGGTTCGGATGAAGCGCGCTATCTGGCTTGTCGGGGCGGCGCTGGCTGCGACTTCGACGCTGGCGCTGGGCGCTCCCGAATCGCTGCTGCCGCCACTCTTCGACGATCCGCCGCCGGCCCCCGCACCGACTCCGCGCCCGGCGCCTGCGCCCTCGGCAGGCGCGTCGCCGGCCGCCCCGGGTGCTCCGGGTCCGGTGATCCAGCCGATCCCCGGGCTCGAGGCCGGCGCAGGATCGCTCCCGTCGGTAACCCTGCCGCCGGATTTTCCGAGCCTGGCCGAGCTCGAAGCGATGGAGCCCGACGAGATCGACGAGCTGCTCGGGCTCAAGCCGCGGTTCGACATTCCGCCGGCCGCGCGGCGGGCGACGCGTCAGATCGGCGTGATCGGAGCCGACGAGGGCGGATTCGCGCCGGGCTGGCTCGACGAGCAACCGCCGGAACTGATCCGGGCCGCGCTCGCGGCCAACAGCGGCCCGCTGGTCTCGCGCTGGGGCCATATCCTGCTTCGCCGGGCGCTCGCCAGCCGGATGGACGCCCCGCGGGGCATGGATGCGGTGACGTTCGCCGCGCTGCGCGCGGCGTTGCTCAACCGGATGGGCGAAAGCGCCACGGCACGTGCGCTGGTACAGGACGTCGATTCGGCAAACTACAACACCGCGCTCGCCTCGGCGGCGTTCGATGCCTACCTCGCGACGGGCGACGTGCTCGGCATCTGCCCGGTTGCCGAGCTCAAGAGCACGCTGCGCGACGACCCCGAGTGGCGCATGAACCGGTGGATCTGCGCATCCTATTCGGGCGATGCGCGCGAGGCGGAGCGCCAGCTCGAGCGGATGCGCTATTATGGCGAGGCGACGCGGATCGACGCGCTGCTCGCCCAGCGATTCGCCGGAGCGGCCGGCGAGGGGAGGCGCGAGGTCACGATCGAGTGGAACGGGGTCGAGGAGCTGACCCCGTGGCGGTTCGCGCTCTCGCGCGCGCTCGGCATCGAGCTGCCCGCGTCGCTGCGCGAGGACGCCGGTCTGCGCTACGATCTCGCCGACGTGCTGATCCCCGCGGTCCCGCTGCCTGCCCGGCTGGCCGCGTCCGATCGGGCCGGCGCGCGCGGCGTGCTGTCGTCCTCGGCGATGGTCGATCTCTATTCTCAGCTATGGGCCGAGAACCTCGACGTAGAGGCACGCTCGCTCGCGGCGAGCCTGCGCGAAGCGTACGTGGCGCAGGACCCCGTTGACCGGCTCGCGGCAATGCAGTCGCTGTGGGGCGACGGGTCGGACTACGGTCGCCAGGTCCTGACAGCCTACGCTGCGGCGCGGCTTCCGGTGAGCGACGACCTTCTCGCCGAGGCGCCGCGCATCATCGCTTCGATGCTCGCTGCCGGCCTCGACCGCAACGCGATCCGCTGGAGCTCGGCGGTCCGCGAGGGCAGCGAGGCATGGGCGCTGCTCGCACTGGCCCAGCCGCAGCGGCGCACCCTTGCCGGCGGCGGCGGGGTGGGCCGGTTTATCGAGGAAGACGAGAGTACCGACCAGCGCAAGGCGAAGTTCTTCGTCGCCGGTCTCGCCGGCCTCGGGCGGCTCGAGTCCGGTTCGCTGGCGTCGCTCTCGGCGCAGCTTGGCCTCGATCTCGACCGCGTGAGCCCGTGGAGCCGCAAGATCGACCGCGCGGCCGAACTCGGCAATCCGGCCCTCGTCGCGCTGCTCGCCGGGCTCGGGATGCAGGGCAGCGGGTGGGACAAGATGACCGCACGCCACCTCTACCACATCGTCCGCGCGCTCGACCGTGTCGGACTCAATGCCGAGGCGCGGATGATCGCGGCCGAGGCCGTGGCGCGGGGATGAGGCCATCGGCGCGGCGATAGACGCGTTCCTTGCCATGCTCGCGGCCGAACGCGGGGCCGCGGCGAACACGCTGGCGGCCTATCGCCGGGACCTCGAAGGCGCCGAGGAGATCGTCGGCGAACTCGTCGCGGCCGACCGGACGGCACTCGCCCGACTCGGCCAGGCGTGGGCCGGGTTCGCGCCGGCGACGGTGGCACGCAAGGTCTCGGCCCTGCGGCAGTTCTACGGTTTCCTGCTCGACGAGAAGCTCCGCGACGACGATCCGTCGCCGGCGCTGCCGCGACCGGTGCCGCGCCGGCCGCTGCCGAAGATTCTCTCGCATGCGGAAGTCGAGGCGCTGTTCGCCAGGGCCGAGCTCGAGGCCGAAGGCGCCCGGCCCGAGGCGGTGCGCTTGCTGGCGCTGCTCGAACTGCTCTACGGCTCGGGACTGCGGGCGACCGAGCTGGTTTCGCTGCCGCTCGCCGCCGTGCCGCGCGATGCACCGCTGCTGACGGTGACCGGCAAGGGCTCGCAACAACGCATGGTGCCGATCTCGACCCGCGCGCGCGAGGCGCTGTCGCGGTGGCTGGAAGTTCGGCCGGCCGGCGGGCGCTATCTGTTCCCCTCCCGCGGTAAACACCTGACGCGCATCCGCTTGTTTCAGCTCGTCAAGGGTCTGGCGGCGCGGGCCGGGCTCGATCCGGCGAAGGTCAGCCCACACGTGCTGCGGCACGCCTTTGCGACGCATCTCCTGGAGGGAGGGGCGGACCTCCGCGTGCTGCAGACGCTGCTCGGTCACGCCGACATAGCCACGACGCAGATCTATACGCACGTCGATTCTGCCCGGCTCGTCGCGCTGGTCAATGCGCGGCATCCCCTTGCGGGCGGCGGGCGGGACGGTTAGCGCGACGCCAATGAACCAGTATCTCGACTTCGAGAAGCCGGTCGCCGAGCTCGAAGTGCGCCTCGCCGAACTGCGGGCCGCGGCCGCCGGCGACGACGTCGACATTTCGAACGAGCTCGCCCGGCTTGAGCGCAAGAGTGCGACGCTGCTCGCCGGCCTCTACGAATCGCTGACGCCGTGGCAGAAGACGCAGGTCGCCCGGCATCCGGCGCGCCCGCATTTCCGCGACTACGTGGCGATGATCTTCGAGGACTTCGTGCCGCTCGCCGGCGACCGCCTGTTCGGTGAGGACCAGGCGATCATGGGCGGCCTCGCGAAGATCGACGGCCGCAAAGTCGTGCTGATCGGACACGAGAAGGGCAACGACACCGAGAGCCGGCTTCGCCACAACTTCGGCATGGGCAAGCCCGAGGGCTACCGCAAGGCGATCCGCCTGATGGAGCTGGCCGGACGCTTCGGCCTGCCGGTGGTAACGCTGGTCGACACGCCGGGCGCCTATCCGGGAGTCGAGGCCGAGGAACGCGGCCAGGCCGAGGCGATCGCCCGTTCGACTGAAGCGTGCCTGGCGCTGCCGGTGCCGATGGTCGCGGCGATCGTCGGTGAAGGCGGTTCGGGCGGGGCCGTGGCGCTGGCCAGCGCCGAGCGCGTGCTGATGTTCGAGCACGCGGTCTATTCGGTGATCTCGCCCGAGGGCTGCGCGGGCATCCTGTGGCGCACCGCGGAAAAGGCCGCGCAGGCGGCCGAAGCGATGAAGATGACCGCGCAGGACCTCGCGGAGCTCGGCGTGATCGACCGCATCGTGCCCGAGCCGGTCGGCGGCGCGCACCGCGACCCGCGCGCCGCGGCCGAGGCGCTCGGCGCGGCGATCCGCGAGGAGCTCGACCAGCTCAGCGGCAAGAGCGCGAAACAGCTGCGCAAGATGCGCGACGACCGTTTCCTGGCGAGCGGCGAGATGCCCAGGGGGCGGGGACGGCGCTGAGCGGGAACTGCGCTGCCGCGACCCTGTTGAAGGCCGGTGCCGGACACCGTGCAGCCCGGCAACCGGCCGAGGCGAGGAGGCGTGAGATGACCCGAACCCGAATTCGCCGCACCTGGCGGACCGTCCTCGCGGGTGTCGCCGTAACGGCGCTCGTCGCGATCCCCGTCGAGGCCCAGCAGGCCGGCTCGGCGATAACCGAAGCCGAAGCCCGGCAGGGCGCCGAGTACCACCAGCAGCTGCTGCAGGAATTTGGCGGGGCGATGAGCGGCCCGCAGGCCGACTACGTGGCGCAAGTGGGCCGCAACATCGCACTGCAGTCGGGGCTGTCCAATTCGCAGTCCGCGTTCACCGTCACTCTGCTCAACAGCTCGGTCGACAACGCGTTCGCGATTCCGGGCGGCTACGTCTACGTCACTCGCCAGCTGGTCGCGCTGATGAACAACGAGGCCGAACTCGCCGGCGTGCTCGGGCACGAGGTCGGCCATGTCGCTGCGCGCCACTCGGCGAGCCGCCAGCGGGCGGCCCAGCGCAACACGATCATCGGCGCGCTCGGCTCGATCCTTTCAGGGGTCCTGCTCGGCAACAGCGCGCTCGGCCAACTCGGACAGCAGGTGTTCTCGGCCGCGCCGCAGCTGCTCACCGCCAAGTATTCGCGCGGGCAGGAGCGCGAAGCTGACACGCTCGGGATACGCTACCTCTCCGGCGCCGGCTACGATCCGCGGGCCATGGCGACAGTACTGCAGAGTCTCGCCGCGCAGAATGCACTCGACGCCGCGTTGCAGGGCCGCAGCGCCTCGATCCCGCAGTGGGCCTCGACCCACCCCGATCCGGCGAGCCGGGTCCGGGAGGCGCTGTCCGTGGCAGGAAGCGGAACCGGCACGGTCAACCGCGACACCTTCCTGACGCGAATCGACGGGCTGCTCTACGGCGACGATCCCCGGCAGGGCGTGATCGAGGGGAATACCTTCATCCACCCCGACCTCCGGCTGACCTTCACCGTTCCCGACGGCTATTACATGGTCAACGGCACCAGCGCGGTCTCGATCAACGGGCAGACCGGGCAGGCGCAGCTTGCCACGGCGCGCTATACGGGCGATCTCGACGCCTACGTGCGCGAGGTCTTCCGCCAGATCGGCGGGCAGCGGCAGCTCGCGCCGCAGAGTCTCCAGCGCATGACGATCAACGGCTTGCCGGCGGCCTACGGCGCGGCGCGCGTCAACACCGGCCAGCAGACCGTCGACGTGGTCGTCGTCGCCTACGAGTTCTCGGGCAGCCAGGCCTTCCATTTCGCGACCATGGCGCCGGCCGGAAGGTCGTCAGTGTTCACGCCGATGTTCGATTCGATGCGTCGGATCACCGCGACGGAGGCTGCTCAAGTCGTTCCGCGCCGGGTCGACGTGGTGACCGCCTCCGCATCGGACACCGTGCAGAGCCTCGCCCGCAGGATGGCCTACGACACGGCCCAGGTCGAGCGGTTCAGGGTGCTCAATGGCCTCGGCTCGGATGGTGCGGTGGTCCAGGGCCAGAAGTACAAGATCATTGTCCGCGGAACCTGAGGGGAGCGGTCTCCTGACAAAAGAAAAGGGCGGCAGGTTTCCCTGCCGCCCTTCTGCAGGCTAACGGCTTAGTCCGTCGAGCCCATCTCCGTGCTGACCTTGGTGAAGGTCGCGCTCAGCTGGTTGCCCAGCGAGCTCATCGCGGCGATCGCGGCAACCGCGATCAGGGCGGCGATGAGGCCGTATTCGATGGCGGTGGCGCCCTGCTCGTCGCGGAGCAGCTTGTTGAAGAACTTCATGGTCGTCTCCTGGTTCAGTCTTCGGTACCCGGCTTGACCCCCCGAATTCCGCGGATCAAGCAATTCAAAGTAGAGCAGGCATTCCTTAATAATGCCTAAAAGACGTCACATAACGGCCGTGACGTTTTCTCTAACGGTGACCCAGAGACCGTTGGTCTCGTTCACAACGCCCCTCAGTGCCGCCATCATCGCAAGCACGATCAAGGAAATGATCAGACCGTACTCGACGGCGGTCGCCCCGCGGGTGTCCCGCAGCAATCTCTTGATGAACTGGCGTCCACGCATCGGTTGCCCCCTTGGCGCACGGTCCGATGGGGCGCTTTTCGCATGAGAATACTAACGGAATGTTGATCCGCTAGGTTTACGTGGCAAATCGTCCGACAGACCTCTTGCAGCCGACACTTTCGGCTTCCCGACTGACGAAGAGCAAAGCTTGCCGGTGCGGCGGCGCAAGTACGGCGGATCGTCCGTCCGCGTCGGGCTCGAAATTGGCGGATTCCCAAGCTCTTAGGCGTGGACGTGAGCGATGCGCCCGCGGCCGCTACTGTCTGCGACAAGCGGGTGCGCGAGCGTTGTTTGACCGCAAATGACTTCTGTACCAGTGCAGAGGACACTGTCTGATTGCTTTACATTCGGGCGCGGGCCTCGTCTTCGCGCGACGCACGGGATCGGAAAGCTGGATCCCGCCACGGAGCAGCCTCTCGGCCTGGGACGCCCGTCGGACCGCTAACCTATTTGCAATTTCTCGGGCCTACGGAAGAGGCATGCCCCGTGCCGTTGCACTGCCTTCCATTCGGTCCGGCACCGAAGCTTGCGCTCCGCAGATGCTGTCCCAGTTGCGACTGGGCGGGCTGTTCGCGGTGGTGCTTCTCGCAAGTGTCGTGACCTTGCTGATCATTCTTGCGACCACGGGCATCCGGCTGTCGACCGAGTTTGGACGGTTCGTCCTTCTCGCTGGAGCTGTGGGCGGTCTCGCCGGGTTTTGCCGTTGGCGACGACATCCGTGGCGTCTCGCCGACAGCGCCATCATCATCAGCCTGGTGACCTTGGGCCTCCTGCTTTGCGGCCTCGTTTCATGCACGGGCCTTCGACTGGGTCTTCCACTCTCCGACGCCCTGCTGGCGCGTGGCGATGCGCTTCTCGGCCTCGATGTTCGCAATGTGTCCGAGTACGTCGCGGCGAGGCCGGTCGTATCAGAACTCCTGTACTTCGCTTACGCGGCATCGGGCCCGGTTTGTGCCGCAGCGATTGCATTGAACCTGTGCACTGGAGATCGAGTGCGCCTGTGGCAGTCCGTGGCGACGATCGTCGTAGCCATGCAGCTGACCGCAATCATCTCGATCCTGTTTCCGGCACAGGGTGCTTCGGTCTCGATGGGTCTCGACGCTCTCCAGGGAAAAGGATTGCCATACGGCGCGGGGACCTACTCCGCCTCCGAATTCTTGCACTTCTACGCCGGCCGCGATCGTCTGGTCGCGCCAGCCGACATGAATGGCGTCGTCTGCTTTCCGTCGTTCCATACGGTAATGGCGCTGGTCATGCTTCAGGCGGTCTCGAACTCTCCCCTGAAGTGGATTGCCCTGCCGGCAAGTTCGGTGACAATCGTGTCGACGATCCCGATGGGTGGGCACTACGTGACCGATCTCTTGGGGGGAACTCTCGTCTGGGCCGCGGCCTGCACCTTCGCGACATGGGCATGCCAGCCTTCGAATCCCGATCGAGAAGCTGATTCGGGACTCTGGCAGGGAAGAACGCTCGTGAGCAATCTGCTCCCGGCTCGCTGATCCGCCCACGACAAGCGTTTTGCGCGCTATTGCCAATCCCGGTGCACCTGCCTATGTGGCGCCCTCCAAGCGCGCCCGTAGCTCAGCTGGATAGAGCACCAGACTACGAATCTGGGGGTCAGAGGTTCGAATCCTTTCGGGCGCGCCATCCTTTCCCAGTTCGATTTCGTGAACCCGTCCGGGTTGCTGCCGGAGATGCCGAGGTTGGCTCGGGCGGCTTCGATCGGCGGGATCGCCGCTGGCGCGCGAGTCCTTCGGCGCGCTCTTGACTGAAATGGCGCAATTATCCGCCTCGCGGGGGGCTCGGGGCCCAACGCGCTTGCCTCCCGCACGCGGCCTGCACATGCTGGGCGAAAACCCCTGGGAGCCGTCGAGATGCCTCGGATCGTCCTGTTTTTTGCCACGTTGTTCCTTGCCCTGACGATGCCTGCCGCGGCGCAGGCCCCGTCACAGCGGCAGGTCGACGAAGTCGCGCGGGACGTGGCCCGGCTGGAATCGCTGCGAGCGGTGAAGACGCTGCAGCGGACTTATGCGCAATACGCGCAGTTCGGCCTGTGGACCGACATGGCCGACCTCTTCGCGAGCAACGGCAGGGTCGTCTGGGGGAACGAGACGGTCGAAGGCCGCGATGCCATCGCTGCCTGGCTCGCCGCGCGCAGCGGGCCGGCATCCGAGCCCGGAGCGCTGAACACCGAGCTGATCGACGATCCGCTGGTCAACCTTTCCGTCGACGGGCTTTCGGCCAAGGGCCGCTGGCGCGCGCTTTCGTTCCGCGGCGACGGCAAGGGGCGGGCGTGGATGGAAGGCGGACTCTACGAGAACGAGTACGTCCTCGAGGACGGCCGCTGGAAGATCGCCGTCCTGAACTACTTCCCGCAATACGAGGGAAGCTACGAGACCGGGTGGAGCAACGTCGGCCAGCAGGACCTGCCGATCGTACCCTACCACTTCACGGTCGACGAGACAGGCATTCCGATCCCGAAGCCCGAGGGGCCGCCACCGCCGAGCGGGGCGACCGTCCAGGAACTGGCCGACCGGGCGGCGGCGCTCAACGACGAGGACGACGTCCGCAACCTTCAGCACGCCTACGGCTATTATGTCGACCGGCGGATGTGGGACGACGTCGTCGACCTGTTCACCGACGACGGGGTGATCGAGATCGGCGGCCAGGTCTATCGCGGCAAGAGCGGCGTGCGGCAGGCGATGGAGCTGATGGGCCCCGAGGGGCTCACCGACGGCATCATGAACGACCACCTGCCGTTCGACACGATCGTCGAGGTCATGCCGGGCGGTCTCGAGGCGTTCGCGCGCGGGACCGAGCTGGCGATGATCGGCGACGCCAACGCGGGGACGGCGCGCTGGAAGGTGAGCGTGTTCCGCAATCGCTTCATCCGCGAAAACGGGCTGTGGAAGATCCGCGAGATGCGGATCACCCCGGTGATGGACGTCGATTACGCGAAAGGCTGGGGCGAGGGCGCCCTCGATACCGGCAAGCCGCCGATGCCGGCAATGCTCGGCCCGAATCCGGTGACCGGTCGGCCGGTCACCGTGGCAGGGTTCGCGGTTACAGCCGAGGAGCCGCTGACGGGTGTGGCACCGCAGGGCTCGCGGCCGACGACGACAGACCTCGCCGAAGTGCGCCGGCGGCTGCTGCGCTCCGAGGCGTGGGACGGCACCGAGAACGTCTCCTCCGCCTACGGGCACTGCCTCGACGACTTCCAGTGGCCGTGCATGTCGGGCATCTTCGCGAAGCAGGGCAACAAGCAGTCGCCGTTCGCTGGCTACTATTTCGGCCGCGACCGGATAGCCGGCGCCGCCACCGCAATGTACGGCGAGACGCCCGATCCCTCGACCGTGATGCGCCAGCGCGTCGCGATCCACTGGCGGATCGCGCCGGTGATCCACGTCTCCCACGACGGGCGCTCGGCGCTGCTGCGGACTTACCTGTTCCATCCGAACACCGGCAAATACGACGCGTCGTCGGGGGAGCCGAACCGCGTAGGCACGATCCAGACCGGGATGTACCCGAACGACCAGGTCGTGCTCGAGGACAGCATCTGGCGGCTGTGGACGCTGACGATCGACGAGCCGTACATGATGATGCCGAACTGGCAGGGCGGCTGGTCGGCAGCCAAGCCTCCGCCGCCCGGTGGCGGGATGCGCGCCAGCCCGCTGTTGCAGCGCTATCCGCCCGACCTGCTGCTGACCGACCTCGGCAAGCGGGAAGAGGGCTTCGCCGGTGGGACCGGGACCAAGATCGACTGGCCGGGAATCCTGCCGATGTGGTTCCACTACCGGAACCCGGTGAGCGGGCGCGAGCCCGAGCTCTACTGGCCCGATTGCGTGCCGTGCGAGGTCCGTCCAGAAGTGCGGCTCACGAGCAACGGTTACCAGATGCCTCCGACGGGGCCCGCCGTCGACGGTATCGAGCTGACCTTGCCGAAGCCGGAGGATCTCGATGCCGTCGACGAGTAGCCTGGCCGTCCGCCTTGTCCTGGCGGCGCTGGCGCTGCTGGCTTTCCACGCGACCCCGGCGCGCGCGGCCGAATGCGACAGGGCCTGCCTGGCGGGCCTGATGACGCAGTACATCGACGCGCTTGTCGCGCACGATCCGTCGCGACTGCCGCTCGCCGAAACCGTGCGCTTCACCGAGGATTCGCGCGTGCTCCCGCTCGGTGAGGGGGTGTGGAAGACAGTCACCGCAAAGGGCGATTTCCGGCACGACTATCTCGACGTCCGCAAGCAGGTCGCGGCCGCCCACGTCAAGCTGTTCGAGAACGAGATCCCGGTGCTCTATTCCGTCCTGCTCCACGTCGATGACGGGCGTATTGCCGGGATCGAGAGCCTGGTTCAGCGGATCACCCCGGATTCGCGCTTCCAGCCGACCGAGCTCGGCCGCCCGATCCGCGGGATGAACGACCCGGTGCCAGCCGATCAGGTGCAGTCGCGCGAATCGCTGATCGCCACTGCGCTGACTTACGCTGAGGGTTTGCGGCGTGGAAACTTTACCGACGCCGGCACGCCGTTCGCTCCCGAAACATACCGGGTCGAGAACGGCGTGATCATGGCCGGTGAAGGGTGCGGCATCGCGGATTGCGGCCTGTACAGCCAACGGATCATGGTTCACCCGAGCCTGCTCGCGAGCGTCGCCGCGGTGGACGAGGAAGCCGGCATCGTGTTGCTGTGGATGAACTTCGGCTTCACCGATTCCTACGGCCCCGGCAAGGCGCTCGTGACTTACGAGGCGTTCAAGATCTGGGGCGGGCAGATCCACGCGATCAACGCATTCTTCGCCACCTTGCCCATATCCACGCCGCGTGCCTGGCCGTCAGCCGACCCGCTGCCGCGGCCCTGATCAAGAGACCCACGATGGACACTTCGGACACGTTGTTTTCGCTTGCCGGCAAGACCGCTCTCGTCACGGGCGGCGGCCGTGGCATCGGCGCGATGATCGCCGGTGGCCTGGTGAAGCGTGGGGTGAGGACTTACGTGACCGGGCGCGACGCGGGGGCGATCGCGGCGTTCGCAGAGGAGCTCGCCTCTGGCGGCGGGGAGTGCATCGGTCTCGCCGCCGAGCTGGGCGACGAGGACGGCCCGGCCCGGCTGGCGGCACAGGTCGCAGAGCGCGAGTCGTCGCTGCACATCCTCGTCAACAACGCCGGGGCGAATGCGACCGGCAGTCTTGCCGAGATGACGGTCGCCGACTGGGACCTGGTGATGAACGTCAACGTGCGCGCGGCATTCTTCCTGACGCGCGAGCTGCTGCCGCAACTGCGCGCAGCGGCGAGCGAGGACGACCCGGCACGGGTCATCAACGTCGGCTCGATCGGTGGGCTGCACATCCCGAACTGGGAAGCGCACGCCTACAACACCTCGAAGGCGGCGATCCATCACCTGACGCGCTCGCTGTGCAAGGCGCTCGGCAAGGACCGGATCACGGTCAACGCGATCGCCCCCGGGCCCTTCCCCTCGGCCATGACAGACACGAGTTCCGAGGCGGTGAAGAAGAGCGTCGCCACCTACATCCCGCTCGGCCGGCCGGGCCGTGCGGACGACGCCGAGGGCGCGGTCGTGTTCCTCGCCTCGCGCGCCGGGGCCTACGTCAACGGCACGACGATCCCGCTCGACGGCGGCTACATCGCTGCGCTGTGAGCCGAGTCAGGGCCGGCTCGCTTCGGGATCCGCCGTTCCCTCGATGATGAACAGGCGGCTGTCGGCCGACCGGTGCCGCAGCGGGGCGATGTCGGTGTACTCCTTCGAGTACTCGAAGGTCCTCGCCTGCTCGAGGCTGGCGAACTCGATGATCATCACCCGCTGCGCCGGCGGCCGACCCTCCACGGCGATCGTGGTTCCTCCGCGAGTCAGGAACCTGCCGCCGTACTTCTGGATGACCGGGAACGCCGCCGCGACGTATTCGCGGTAGGCTTCCGGGTCTTTCACGTCGATTTCCGCCACGACGTAGGCCTTGGGTGGCGGCGGGCTGCCGGCGGGGAGGGTGCTCGCCGCGCAGGCCCCCAGCGCAAGCCCGGCGATGAGGGGCCGGATCGATCTTCCGCGCATCGGTGTCTCTCCCCTTTGCCGGCTCACCACGGGGCACCGGCTCGGCGTCTGTACGCGCCCGATCCGATCATGTGCGCCGGCGGCGGCGTGTCCGGCGGGTCGTGGCTCAGCTCGGCCGATATCCGCCTCGCAAGCTCCTGCAGTCCGGCGAGGTAGCGGTCGACTGCCTGCGACACGGTCATCGCCGCGGTGATCCAGGTGCAGCCGAGCGTCGCGACCAGCCGTTCGCCGTCGAACACCGGCACGGCGATCGTCGAGGACTGCGGATCGGACAGAGGGTTGCGGAGGGCGTAACCGCGGCGGCGCGTCAGCTCGATCATTTCGGCGACGGCCTCGTCGTCCATCGGCTCGCCTTCCGCCCGCCCACGCAGGATCGACAGCAGAATTTCCTGTTCGTGTCGCGCACTGAACGCGAGGTAGGCCCGGCCCATGGCGTGGGACAGCAGCGATAGCCGCCGGCCGAGCGCTGAATGCTCGAGCGACAGGGTGGTGAAGCGGATCGTGCAGGCGCGCACGACCACCGCGTCCAGCTCGAACAGCCCGAGCGAGAGCGGCCAGCCTTCGCTCCGGGTGAACCCGGTCATCAGGTCCTGGGCCACTTCGACGATGCGCGGTTCGTGGTGGAAGCCGCTGGAGAGCGACTTGACGCGGCCGAGGAGCTGGTAGGCGCCGTAGATCGAGGACTGCGTGGCTAGCCCTTTGGCCTCGAGCGTTCGCAGCAGGCGCACGAGCGAAGGCTTGGGCACGCCGGTATCGCGGTGAAGGTCGTGGAGCGTCGAGAACGGGCGCCTGTTGAGCGCCTCCAGCACGTCGATCGCTCGCTCGACCGAGCGGATGGATTCAACCTTCTCGTGGCGGCCCGTGCAGGTCACTGGCGATCCCCGAATGCCGCGGGGTTGGTGCGGCGTTCAGGACGAAGCTTACGCCGGTTTCCGCCTGTCGGAATGCTCCAGACGGCGCATTGATATGACCCAACCGGAGCGCTTTCGGCCTCTTCGGAGCGTCTCGAATGGCCAGGTTTCCGCCCTGCGAAAAACTCGGAAATCCGTCTTTCGACGGAGTTTGAGCCTTCATAGGTAGCGCCTCCGCAAGAATATGAAGGTGCGGGAGAGACCATGCCGGCGGAAGCCGCCCAGGCGATCGAAGACGCGGCGCTGAGGGAACGCGTGGACGCGCTCCTGGTCGGCGCGATCGACATGCACTGCCACAGCGGCCCCTCGGTGATGCCGCGGATGATCGACCACATCGAGGCGCTCAAGGAGGCCTCTGCGGCGGGGATGAAGGCCCTGCTGTTCAAGGACCACTTCTACTCGGCGACGCCGGTCACCGAGCTGCTGACGTCCCATTTCGGCCATCTCGAGGTAACCCTGCTGTCCGGCGTGCCGCTCAACGACACGGCGGGCGGTCTCAATCCCTACGCGGTCGACCACGGGCTCAAGCTCGGCGCCCGGCTGGTATGGATGCCGACGTTCTCGGCCGCCAACCACATCAGGCACAACCGGCACGGCCACCTGCTGCCGACCAAGGTGCCGATGCGGCGGCCGAAGATGCTGACCGTGGTCGACGAGGACGGCCGCATCAAGGACGAGGTCAAGGAGATCCTCGACCAGATTGCCGAGTTCGATGCGGTGCTCTCGGCGGGCCACCTCCACATCTCGGAGATCTGGCCGCTGTTCGAGGAAGCCGAAAAACGCGGCGTGCGGCGCCGGCTGGTACAGCACCCGACCTACACGATCGGCGCGACTTACGCCGATATCCGCGAGCTGACCGAGAGCGGCGCCTACGTCGAGCACTCGCTGTGCATGTTCATCCCGGAATCCCGATTCCAGTACTACCCGAGCGAAGAACTCAAGGCGGTCATCGAGGCCGGCGGGACCGAGCGCACGATCCTCGGTTCCGATCTCGGCCAGATCAACAATCCCACTCCGGTGAGCGGCTTTCGGGCCGTCATCCGCCTCTGCATCGAGCTCGGTTTCGACGATCCGACAATCCGGCGGCTGGTCGGCGGCAACGCCGCAGAGCTGATCGGATTGCAGCCATGAACGGCCGGTGGCGCTTCGCGTGGCGAGCCCGCACGCCCGTCATTTGAGGGAGGATGAAAACGATGAAGACGGTATTGCTGGCCTCCGCATCCCTGGCATGCCTCGCCTGGGGAGCGGCGGCGTCCGCGCAGGAGACCTCGGAAGAAGGGACACGCAGCGACGACATCGTCGTCACGGCTACCCGACAGGCAACCAACCTCCAGGACACGCCGATCGCGATCACCGCGATTACGGCCCAGGGGCTCGAGGATCGCGGGCTGGATTCGGTCGCCGACCTGACCGCGGTCGTGCCGAACGCCGAATTCCGCCGAACGCACGGCGCGTTCGGGCCCGGCGTCTCCTCGAGCATCCGCGGGATCGGCGCAGCCGACACCAACATCGGCAACGACCCCGTGGTCGCGTTCTACGTCGACGACATCTATTACCCGACGTTGCTCGGCTCGAACTTCGACCTGCTCGACATCGATCACGTCGAGGTGCTGCGCGGCCCGCAGGGGACGCTGTTCGGCCGCAACACGCTCGCCGGCGCGGTCAACATCGTTTCGCGCAAGCCGTCGTTCAGCGAGACCTCGGGCTACGTCGAGGGCACCGTCGGCAGCTACAACCGCACCGACGTGCGGGCCGGCTTCAACCTGCCGCTCGGCGACAATCTCGCGTTGATGGCCTCGGGCGCATTCAAGAAGCGCACCGGCTACCAGAAGGTCCTCGACTTCGTCTGCGAGATGAACCGGCGCGGCACGCCCGAACTGGCGGGTGACCTCCCGCCCTCGGACCTCGCCAATCAGAGCAATCCGAAGTTCAGTCCCGACGAATGCGTCATCGGCCACTACGGCGGCGAGGACGTGAAGGCCGTGCGGGGAAGTCTCGCCTGGGAGCCGACCAGCGGCGTCAACCTGACGATTACCGCCGATTACGTCCGGGATGAATCGGAAAACCCGGCCGATACCACGCTTTCCATCAACCCGGTGCTGAACACGCCCAACGAAAACCGGCAGTTCCAGTTCTACGGCGTGGAATACGACAGCCGGTTCATCACCGGCGATCCGTACTCGACCTACGAGACCTACCGCGACCCGATCGGCGCGGGCATGATCATTCCGGGGCACACCTACTACAACGGCCGGTCGACGCATGGCGGTCACGCGCTGCCACCCTTCGCCGACACGACGATGTGGGGCCTCTCGGGCAAGCTCGTGGTCGACCTCACCGACCAGATCGATCTGACCACGATCGTCGGCTACCGCTCACTCGTCGAGCGGCACGTCTATCAGAAGGACGGAACGCCGCTGCAGACGGAGATGACCACCAACGACGTCTCCAACAAGTACTTGAGCGGCGAGGTGCGCCTGTCGGGCCGGATGGAGTGGATCGACTGGATCGTCGGCGCCTTCTACTTCGAGGCCGACGGCATCCAGCACGCGGTGGTCGATCAGCCGCGCACCGGGCTGATCCGCTATCTGAATAACACCTTCGATCCGGTGAGCAAGGCGGTCTACGCCAACGCGACAGTTCGGCCCTTCGGCGAGCGGCTCAGCTTCACCGCGGGCTTGCGCTATTCGGACGAGAAGAAGGTGGTCTCGCTCTCGAACCTCGTCGAGGATACGCCCAACCCGACGGACATCGAGTTCGACGTCACGCCGGAAGCCGAAGTGCTGAGTTGGAAGGTCGGGGTCAACTTCGAGGCGACGCCGGACATCCTGCTCTATGCTTCCGCCGCAACGGGCTATACGCTGCCCGGCTTCAACCCGCGCCCGCAGCAGCCGACGCAGATCGCGCAGTTCGACGGCAACGAGAACATTGCCTATGAGCTCGGCGCCAAGCTCGACCTGTTCGACCGCCGCCTGCGGCTCAATATCGCCGGGTTCTACACCGACTTCAGCAAGCGTCCGCTGGCGATCGGCGGGCAGGAGATCCTGCTCGACGCGCAAGGCAATCCCACGCCGGGCAACCAGGTTCTCGTGCCCCTGCCGGACGGCCCGGAGGGTTCGACCACCTGCCGCCCGCGCACGCCCCAGGAGATCGCCGACAACGTTCCGGGCTTCTCCTGCATCATCCGCAACTTCTACAAGAACACTCCCGCGGAGATCCTGGGCTTCGAGGCGGAGGCCACCGCAGAGCCGATCGATGGGCTGCTGTTCAACGCCGCCGTCGGCTACCACGACTTCAGCTCGCCCGACGTCGACAACCGGGCGGTCAACCCGCGCCAGGCAGAGCCGTTCTGGACCGCCAACGCCGGCGTCCAGTACACGATCGAGGGGATGCCGCTCGACGGCACGCTCACGCCGCGAGTCGACTGGAGCTACCAGGGTAGCCGCGCCCCGAGCACGGTGACGACCGCGTGGAACCAGCCGGGCTATTCGCTGGTCAACGCCCGCCTCACCTACGACGTGCCCGACCTCGGGTTCTCGGCAGCGCTCGGCGTGACCAATCTGTTCGAGAAGCTGTACTACGACAACTTCTTCATCCTCCAGGACTTCGGGCAATCGAACGTGCAGGGCCAGCCCGGCGCGCCGCGCCAGTGGTACCTGCAGCTCGAGAAACGCTTCTGAGGGGCCTGGAACGGGCAGGGCGCGGCCTCCCACGCGCCCTGCCCGGCTTTGCCAAGAGTGTGTGGGGCTAGTTCGCTTCGCCGGCGTCGCGCAGGGCCTGCGCGTGGCGGCGGGCGTTGTCGACGTAGTGCTGCGTCTGTGCGTCCATGCCGGTCCGCTCGGCCGGGGTGAGGTCGCGCAGGAATGCGGCCGGGCGACCGGCCCAGATCTGGCCCGCGGGGATGCGTTTCCACGGCGTCAGCATAGCTCCGGCGGCCAGCATCGCTGCGCTTTCGAGCCGGCAGCCATCCATCACGATCGAGCCCATCCCGACGAAGGCCCGATCCTCCAGCACGCAGCCGTGGAGGATCGCCATGTGTCCGACGAGCACGTCCTCGCCGATCAGCGTAGGCAGGCCCTCGGTATCCGGTCTCGGGCCATCGACGTGGACCACCGTGCCGTCCTGCAGGTTGGAGCGGGCGCCCACGACAATCCGGTTGATGTCGCCGCGCAGGACGCAGTTGTACCAGATGCTCGCGTCGGGGCCGATCTCGACGTCGCCGATGATGCGCGAGCCGGGGGCGATGAAGGCACTGTCGTGGATGCGGGGCGTTTTGCCGCCGAACGGCAGGATCGTCGCGTCGCGCATCAGCGGGGCTGGGCGGCCGGCCGGCCGGCCGCGGCGCCGGTGTTCTCGATCGCCGAGTCCAGCCGATAGATGCGCGCCGCGTTGTCGTGGAGGAACTTCCTGGTTTCCTCGGGCGTGAGGAGCCCTGCCGCCTCGCGGGCCATGGCAACCTTGGTGGCGTAATCCCACAGCATGCTCTGGCCGACGTCCGATCCCCAGACCAGCCGGTCCGGGCCGAACACGTCGACCATCCGTCGGATCAGCCCTTCGGAGGCGACCTTCGCCTTGACCAGCCGCTCCATGTTGATCTCGGTGATCTTGAAGTTGACGTTCGGCACATCGGCGAAGATCGCGATCGTGTCGCTGATGCCGTAGTCCGGCGGCGGTGGCATCGTCACGGTCTCGCCCGCCTGTTCGCGCAATGCGACCTCGTACTGCGACATGCCGTAGGGCATCGCACCGTGGTCGAGCACGACAGGCAGGTCGGGGAACTTCTGCGCGAGCAGCTTGATCAGCGGCAACACGTAAGACAGCTGGTTGTCGAACACGATCAGGGTCAGCGGCGTGCCAAGCTCAGCGCAGGCTTCCCAGACCTTCATCGCCGTCGGCGAACTCATCCAACTCGTGTCGAGGATCCACGGCCGGCTGTTGGCCATGCGGAAGCCGGCGACGCCGTCTTCGCGCACCATCCGGCGATAGGTTTCCGGCGTCGCGGGATCCTGCGTGTCGAGGATCACGATCGGGTGGAACCGGTCGGGGTAGCGGCGCGCGGAATCGAGGATATAGCTGTTGTCGTAGCCGTAGATGTGGCCCCGCTGGACGAGGCAGGCATGATCGACGCCGTGCGCGTCCATCAACGCCAGCAGGTCTTCGGCGGTGACGGTGAAGGCGGGCCGTTCGGGGACCGGCAGGTCTGGCGTGAACGGGCGCGGTCGATAGGTTTCCCAATCGTCGGAAATCAGATGGGCATGCGTATCGAGAAGTTTGACCGACATGCCTGCAGAAGTCCTCCCGATCCCGGGCCGGCCGGTCATTCCCCGGTACTCACGGCGCTCCCTTCGCTTATGGCGCGACACTCGTTGGTCACTTGCCTGCCGGGGCGGGATAATTTGCCTTCGGGAAATCCGGGCGAGCCGCGCCCGGGCACCGCGACGCGCGGCCGGAACGCAGCGGCTCCGGCCAGCGCGTGGGCGCTACTTTCAAGGGCTTGAGGGCTGCGTCAGGCCGCCTTGGCCAGGTGGAGCCGCCGGTATTCGCGCGGCGCCATGCCGAACTTCTCGTGGAACGTCCGCGTGAAGTGGGCGGCGCTGTTGAAACCCCACGAGAAGGCGATCTCGGTGAGGGTATGTGCGGCCCAGGCCGGGTTGGCCATCTGCCGCGAGCATTCCTCGAGCCGGCGGCGCAGGATGTAGGCGCTCATCTTTTCGCCACCCGGCGCGAAGACCGTGCGCAGGTAGCGCGGAGAGATCTTCAGTCCGGCCGCGATCGAGGCGGGCGACAGGTCGGGATCGCGCAGGTTGTCCTCGATGTACTGGATCACGTCCTTGCGCCGCTGCCAGGCGATCGCCGAGGCTTCCTCGACCGCCTCGATTCCCATGATGTACGACATCGAGATCATCTCGAGCAGATAGCGCGCGACGCGGTCCTCGTAGCCCGGCTCGATCTCGCCGCAGCCGCTGCTGAGCTCGCGCGCCATCGCCGCGGCGGCGCCGGTCACGCCCATCGCCCGCCCGAGACGGCGGCCGCAGAACTGCTCGGGGGTCGGCAGGTAACTGCGCAGGATTTCCCCCGGCACGCGAACCATCACCGTGACCGACTGGGTGTTGGTCAGGAAGTAGTGCGGCAGTCCCGTGTCGCAGAGCACGAAATCGCCCGCTTCGAGCTCCGATTCGTGGCCGTTGTGATAGAACGTGCTCGCCCCCTCGGCCTGCAGCAGAAAGTTGAACAGCCGCGGCGCGTTGGGCTTGATGTGGCTTTGCTTGCGCTCGACGCTGCAGCGGTCGAGCGACAGCCGGGCAAGCTTGACCGGCCCCAGCTGGCCGATACGCAGTTCGGCATCGAAGTCATCCTGGTCGCCCGGCGTGAACTCACACTGGCTCATCCGGGTTGCATAGATCTCACCCCACGCGGCGGCGCGGCCTACCCGCGGCAGCCCGTGCGTCGTCAGAAGTTCCATGTTCAGCTCTCCCGCGGCCCCGCTCTGTGGCGGTTGCCGTCTGTGGCTCCCATGGTCGGATGGTTGCATTGCCCAGGGAGCAAGTCAACACTTTCCGAAACACGGTTTCGTCTGTCGTCACAGACTGTGGCAACATGGAAACGGTCGCGTGGCCCTCAGCCGACGGGTGCGACTCCCTCGCGTGCAACGGGCTCGGCCGGAGACTCGTCGTCGTGAAGCTCGCGGCCGGCTGTCTCGGGCAGCAGCATGGTCGCGAGCACGAGGATCGCGACACCGCTGATCGCGGTCACCAGCATCGCCACGCTGAGCGTGGTCGACAGCGCAACGAGCGGCACGAGCATGATGAAGAAGGCGCTCCCGGCCCGGCCGAAGTTGTAGGCGAACGCCTGGCCGCTTCCGCGAACCTCGGTCGGGAACAACTCGGTGAAGTAGGGCCCGAAGCTCGCGTACATGCCGAACTGGAAGAAGCCGTAGACGAAGCCCGCCAGCCCGAGCGCCCAGGCCGAGCTGCCGAGCGGCGCGAACAGGTAGATCGTCGCGGTTATCACGAACCCGGCCCCGAACAGGCGGAAGACCTTGCGCCGCCCGACCGCGTCGCTGACGTAGGCGTTGGTGAGGAAACCGAAGAAACCCCCGGCGCTGTTGAGCATCACCAGCACCCCGGCGAGCGAGACCGACAGGCCGCGCTCGAGGTTGAGGAAGGCGGTGACGTAGTTGCTGATCGAATAGGCCGCGCCCTGCACGCCGATCGACAGCAGCGAGGCGAGCAGGGTGATCTTGAGCACGCCCGGCGCGAAGATCGCCGCCAGAGTGCGGCGCTGGCCTGTTTCGCGCAGGCGCTGGGCGGCGCGCTTGTAGACCTCGGAATCGTCCGATCCGCGGCGGACGAAGAAGATCAGCACCGCCGGCAGGATGCCGCTCCAGAACACGACGCGCCAGCCGATGTCGGGATCGAACGCAGCCGCGACCGGCCCGGCGAGCAGCGCCGCGAGCGCCGAGCCGATCGCCGCGCCGCTGTGCACGGTGCCGAGCGCCTTGCCGCGATGCTTCGGGGTGATGATCTCGCCCAGCAGAACCGCACCGACCGCCCACTCGGCCCCGAAGCCGAGGCCCTGGAGCGTGCGAACGACGAGCATCTGCTCGTAGTTCTGCACGAAGCCGCTGAGGAACGAGAACAGCGAGAACCACAGGATCGTCAGTTGCAGGATGCGCGCCCGACCGTAGCGGTCGCACAGCCAGCCGCCGATCCAGCCTCCGAGGGCCGCGGCGAAATAGTTGACGCTTGAGATGAACCCCGCTTGCGCCAGCGTCATGCCGAGCGCGGTAACGAGGACCGGGATGAGGTAGGAGTAGACCACCCCGTCGGCCATATCCATCGCCCAGCCGGCGCTGCAGGTCCAGAAGATGCGGCGAGTCTTCTTGTCCGATTCCCGGTACCAGGTGAACATGGCCATGAGTGTTCTGGGCCTCCCCGAAGCGATCCTCTGTCTTGTGATACGACAGGAGAGCGCTCGACCAAGCTCCCTCCTGCCTACCTGCGACAGTAGGTGGCGCAGCGTCGCCGGCTTGTCTCGCGCGGCTCGGGAAGTTGCGTCCCGCCGATCGCGGCCGCGCCGACAGGGCGCGCAACCGATCAAGCCGCTTCAGACAAGACGGGCCGGCGCCGATGCGCGGATTGGGGCCGGGAAGGAGTAAGGCGTGGAAAGTCCACCGCAACTGGCGCTGCACAACGTTCGCACGGTCCGCCTCGGCCAGGGCGTCGCCGAGACCTGCGCGACGGACATGATCGACGCGGGGTGCCGCCGCATCCTGATCGTCACCGGGGCAGCGATCCGGGCGTTGTGCAGCGGGCTGGAGACGGCGCTGGCCGTGGCCGGCTGCGCGGTCGAGGTGCTCGCGTCGGCCGACGGTGAGCCGACACTCGCGGACCTCGACCTCGCGCTCGACACGGCGCGGCAATTCGGGGCCGACGGGGTCGTGGGGCTCGGCGGCGGAAGCGCGATGGACGTCGCCAAGCTCGTCGCCGCGCTCGCCGACGGCCGGCAAGCTTTTGCCGACGTCGTCGGTACCGACCTGCTGTTCGAACGGCGGCTGCCGCTCGCCTGCATTCCGACGACTGCGGGCACGGGGAGCGAGGTGACCCCGATCGCGATCATCGAGGACACCGAGGCGCAGCTGAAGAAGGGCGTCGTCAGCCGTCACCTGGTGCCGGACTTCGCCTATCTCGATCCCGAACTGACCCGGACGATGCCGCGGGGCGTCACCGCGGCGACCGGGATCGACGCGCTGACGCACTGCATCGAGGCCTATGCCAACCGCTTCGCGCACCCGGTCGTCGACCAGTGGGCGCTCGAGGGAATCCGTCTGATTGGCCGCTACCTCGAGCAGGCCTGCGCCGACGGCAACGATATGGAAGCGCGTGCCGGGATGCTGCGTGCGAGCCACCTCGGCGGGCAATGTCTCGGCCCGGTGAACACCGCTGCGGTTCACGCGCTGGCCTATCCGCTCGGCGGCGAGTTTCACATCGCCCACGGCGCGGCCAATTCGCTGCTGCTGCCGCACGTGCTGCGGTTCAATCTTGACGCAGCGCCCGCGCGCTACGCCGACGTCGCCGAGGCGCTCGGCTGCCAGAGAAGCGCCGACGATGCGGAAACCGCCCTGCGGGGGATCGAACGGATCGAGCGGTTGTCCGAGGCGATCGGCCTCGAGCGCCGCCTGTCCGCTTTCGGGATCAGCGCCAACGCGATTCCGCACATGGCTGCCGCCGCTTTGACCGTCCAGCGTCTGCTCGTCCGCAACCCGCGGGAGGTGACCGAGGACGACGCGCAGGCGATCTATCAAGCCGCTCTTTGAATCCTGCAGGAGAATTCTAGCCCATGGCCGATGCCGACGTCCTTCAACTCAATGCCGAACTGTCGCTCCAGCTGGCGGAATACTGGCACGAGATCGACTTCAACGGCGGGCGCAACGCGTCGAGCTATTACACCGAGGACGCCGAATTCCACGGCCAGTTCGCGAGCTACATCGGGGTCGAGAAGATCCAGCAGTTCTACGACTGGAGGGTAGCGCAGGGCCCGCGCCTGTCGGTCCACAGTTTCACCAACTTCCGCGCCTGGTTCACCGGGCCGGACACTGCCGAGGCGACCAACTTCCTGATGCTTTACGCCGCCAACGGGGTGAAGCCGCTGCCAACTCACCCGCCCATCACCGTCTCGCTGGCGACCGACCGTTACGTCCGCCGCGATGGCCGCTGGCTGTGCACCTATCGCCGGTTCGAGCACCTGTTCGAGGGCGGGGCGCCGATCACCAATCCCAAGCTGGACGACGACAAGTGACGAACGCCAAGCGCGGCGCGCTCGACGAAGCAGACCTGCTCGTCACGCGCAACCTGATCGACGGCGAGTGGGTTGCCGGAGCGGCAGTGCCGATCGCGGTCGAGGATCCGTACACGCTGGAGACGATCGCCGAGGTCCCCAATCTCGGCGAGGACGAGGCCCGGCGGGCCGTCGCCGCCGCGGAAGCCGCCTTTCCTGCCTGGGCCGCCCGGCCGGCCAAGGAGCGCGGGGCGATCCTGCGCCGCTGGTACGAACTGGTCATCCGCCACCGCGACGACCTCGCCCGGCTGATCACGCTCGAGAACGGCAAGACGCTGCGTGAGGCCCAGGGCGAGCTCGACTACGGCGCGGGTTTCCTCGAGTTCTACGCCGACGAGGCGACTCGCGCGCTCGGCGAGACGATCCCGGCGCCGGTTCCCGGCCGCCGGCTCTATGCCGAGCGCGAGCCGGTCGGCGTGTGCGCGGCGATAACGCCGTGGAACTTCCCGCTGGCGATGCTGACCCGCAAGGTCGGCCCGGCGCTGGCAGTGGGCTGCACGATGATCGCCAAGCCGGCGAGCGCCACGCCGCTGACGGCGCTCGCTTTTGCCAGGCTCGGCGTCGAGGCGGGCGTGCCCGCGGGCGTGTTCAACATCGTCACCGGCTCGGCGCGGGCGATCGGCGGCGTGCTGACGAGTTCGCCGGTCGTGCGCAAGCTCTCGTTCACCGGCTCGACCGAGATCGGCGTGCAGCTCTATCGCGACTGCGCGGGGTCGATGAAGCGGCTCGGCCTCGAACTCGGCGGCAACGCGCCGCTGCTGATCTTCGCCGATGCCGACCTCGACAAGGCCGTCGAGACGGCGCTCGTCGCCAAGTTCCGCAACGGCGGTCAGAGCTGCATCGCCGCCAACCGGATCTACGTCGAGGACGGCATCCGCGACCGGTTCGTCGCCGCGTTCGCCGATCGGGTCGGTCAGCTCCGCGCGGGCGACGGCTTCGACCCGGCGAGCGACATCGGCCCGCTGATCGACGACGAGGCGGTCGACAAGGTCGCCGACCATCGCGACGACGCGATCGAGGGCGGGGCGCGCTGCATCGCCGGCGGCGGGTCGCCCGGCGGGCGCCTGTTCGAGCCGACCCTGCTGGTCGACGTCCCCGCCGATGCCCGGCTCGCGCACGAGGAGACCTTCGGACCGCTCGCCGGGATCATCGGCTTTGCGGGGCTGGAGGAAGGCATCGCGCTGGCCAACGCCACGCCGTTCGGTCTCGCAGCCTATCTGTGCAGCGAGGATCCGGCGACGATCGCCCGCGCCTCGCGCGCGCTCGAGAGCGGCATGGTCGGCGTCAACACCGGGCTGATCTCGACCGCGCACGCTCCGTTCGGCGGGGTTAAGATGTCGGGCCTCGGGCGCGAAGGCTCGCATCACGGGCTCGAGGAGTACCTCAACATCAAGTACCTTTGCCACGCGGGGCTCTAGGACATGCGCAAGTCGAACAAGGTCATCATCACCTGCGCGCCGACGGGCTCGATCCATACGCCGTCGATGTCGCCTCACCTGCCGGTGACGCCGGACCAGATCGCCGAAGCCGCCATCGGCGCCGCCGAGGCCGGCGCCGCAGTTCTGCATCTCCACGCGCGCAACCCGGCCGACGGCAGCCCTTCGCCGAAGGCCGAGGACTTCATGGCCTTCCTGCCGCGCATCAAGCAGGCCACCGATGCGGTGATCAACATCTCGACTGGCGGTAGCGCGACGATGACACTCGACGCCCGGCTCGAGGGCGCCCGGGCCGCGCAACCCGAGCTCTGCAGCCTCAACATGGGCCCCCTGATCTTCGACTTCTCGGCGGCGGGAAGGCGGGTCGCGCAATGGCAGCACGCCTGGGAGCGCGACTACGTCGAGAGCAGCCGCGGCCGGATCATGTACAACGACAACCTGTTCATCGAACGGATCATGGTCGAGATCGGGCAGGCCTACGGTACCCGGTTCGAGTTCGAGTGCTACGACGTCGGCCACCTCTACACGCTGGCCCACTTTGCCGACCGGAAGCTGGTCGAGCCGCCGTTCCTGATCCAGGGCGTGATCGGCATCCTTGGTGGGATCGGGCCCGACGTTCGCAACCTGGCCCACATGGTCACCGTGGCCGACAGCCTTTTCGGCGATGACTACATGCTCTCCGCCTTCGCCGCCGGGCGCTACCAGATGGACCTGTGCACACAGTCGGTCCTGCTCGGCGGCCACGCGCGCGTCGGGCTCGAGGACAGCCTCTACATCGGCAAGGGGGAACTCGCGACGAGTAACGCCCAGCAAGTCGCCCGCATCCGGCAGATCGTCGAGGCACTCGGACGCGAGGTGGCCACGCCGGCGGAGGCGCGGCAGATGCTGGGGCTCAAGGGTGGTGACCAGGTTGCCTTCTGATCCGCAATTTTCGAAACAGCGTTACGCCTACTGGTGCGACCTGCTTCGCCCGTCTAAGCACACCGGATGAAGAACAGGGACACAGAGAACGGGGGCGACGAGGGCGTCCAGGCGGCGCGGGCCGCGGTGCGGATTCTCGAACTGCTGGCGAGCCACGAGGACGTCGGTGTAACCGAGATCGCGCGCCAGACCGAGATGACCAAGCCGCGCGTCTACCGCCACCTGCGGACGCTGCTGGCGATGGGCTACGCGGTCCAGCGCGAAGGCAGCGACCGCTACGCGCGCGGCTCCAAGCTGCTGGCACTGGCGCGGGCGATAGGGCAGTCGTCTGAGGACGGGGTCGTCGAACTGGCACGCCCCGTGTTGCAGGATCTGCACGAGCGCTTCGACCACGGGTTCAACCTGTCGCTCGTCTACGGGGACAGCGCATCGATCGTCGAAAGCCTGCCCGGCAAGGGCCTTGTGGGAATCACCGTCAAGCTGGGCGAGCCGCTGCCGCTGCATTCGACCGCCGCGGGCAAGCTCCTGCTTGCCGACCGGCTGGCCCGGCAAGGAACCCTTCCGACAGGCAAGCTGACCCGGTTCACGCCGTCCACGATTACCGAGCCGGCCGCCCTGCGCGAGGAACTTGCGCGCGTGGCCGAGCAGGGCTGGGCAGACGCCCCCGACCAGGTCGTGCTCGGCATCAATGCGGTCAGCGCACCGATCTACGATCACAAGGGCGAGCTCGTAGCGATGCTCTCGGCGATGGATTCGATCCAGTTCATCCCGCCCGAAGCACCGGCCAAGCTGGTCAATGCCTTGCGCGACGCCGCGAGCACGATTTCGGCCCGGCTGGCGATCTGAAGACGCAAGAGGGAGAGAACATGAAAGCGATCGCAACAGGAGTGCTGGCCGCGAGCGCCATTCTGCTGGTGCCGGGGTCAGCCGCCGGCCAGTCGGCCCTGCCCGACGGTGCCGTCGCCATCGCGCGACAGGGGTCCTTCGAAGCGGGCGGAACCATCATTGGCGAGCCCGGCCGGTCCTCGCTCTCCTGCGACCACGGTCACGTCGAGTACCAGATCCCGGTATCCGCCAAACCGACGGCGCTGTTTCTCTGGCACAGTTCGAGCGCGGCGGTCTGGCAACGCCGCTGGGACGGCGGCGAGGGCTTCCAGATGAAGCTGCTCCGGGCCGGTTATCCGACCTATCTGTGGGACGGCCCGCGCGTCGGTCGGGCCAACTGGGGATGCGAGGACTATACCTACCGCGCGCAGGTCGGGCGCGACCAGGGCAACTTCGGCGCGTGGCGATTCGGGCCCGCGTTCGGGCAGTTCTTCCCCGACCTGCAGTTCCCGAAAGACGACCCGGCCGCGCTCGAGCAGGCCAACCGCGCCCGCTACGACGAGTTCGACACGGTCGCCAACGCGCAGCTTCAGACCGATGCGGCGGCCGAGGCGATCGACCGGATCGGCCCGGCTGTGCTGCTGACCAACTCGGCGGGTGGCTTCCGCGCGCTGCTTACCCGCCTCAAGAGCGAGAACGTCAAGGGCATCGTCGCCTATGAGAACCCCGGATATGTCTTCCCCGACACGATGGAGCCGAAACTGGGCGAGGGCCCGTTCGGCCCGGTCTATGTCTCCGAAGAGGAATTCGCCCGGCTGACGACGATCCCGATCCAGCTCGTCTGGGGCGGCCATCTTGAGGATTCGCAGAGCTGGGCCGACTTCTTCGCGCTGAGCGAGCAGTTCGCGAGGGCGGTCAACGAGCGCGGCGGCCAGGTCGAGATTCTGAAACTCACCGACGCCGGGCTCGAGGGCAACACGCACATTCCGTTTGCCGACCTGAACAACGAGGAGGTGGCGAAGCTGCTGTTCGACTGGCTCGGCCGCAACGGGTTCTGAGGAGGCGGGCGTGGCGAGTGTCGCGGAGAAGGTGCGCAGCAAGGGGCAGGGCCTGCTCGGCACGTGGGTCAAGATACCTTCGTTCGAAACGGTGCAGCTGATCGCTCATGCCGGCTTCGAATTCGTCGTGATCGACATGGAACACGCGCCGCATTCGCTCGACCGCGCGGTCGAGCTCGTATTCTGCGCGCAGGCTACGGGCATGTCGGCGCTGGTGCGGCTGCCGGACCAGCTCGGCAGTACGATCCAGCCACTGCTCGACGGCGGCGCCGACGGACTGCTGGTCCCGCGCGTCGCCGACCCGTCGGTGGCCGACGAGATCACCCGCCGGATGGTCTTTGCGCCGAAAGGCGAGCGCGGGCTCGGGGCGACGTCTCGCGCAGGCCGCTGGGGCCTTGCGCCGCTGCACGAATACCTGCGCCAGGGTGACGAGGCGCTGCGGATGGTCCAGCTTGAGGATTGGGCTTCGCTCGAGCGTGCCGCCGAATTCGCGGCGCTCGAGCACGTCGGCGGCGTGTTCATCGGCCATGGCGACCTGTTCCTGTCGAGCGGCAAGCCTGCGAACGACCCGGAGGTGCGCGAGCTGACCGCGCGTGTCCTCTCCGCGACGCGGGAGGCAGGCGTGCTGTCCGGCGTCGCTGTGGGCACGCCCGACGAGGCGCGCCTGCACCTCGACATGGGCTTTTCGCTGGTCATGCTGAGCAACGACACGACGCTGTTCGGCAAGGCCGTGGCCGAAGCTGCGCGAGCCGTCCGGGAAGCGGCCGGGTGATCCGAGACCCCGCGAATTGCCCCGTGCGGAACGCGTTCTTTCCCAACGCGGCCACAACGCCCGAAAGCCGTTGTCGCGCGGGCGCGGCAGACCTAGCGACAGGGACATGAGGGGGGGTATGCCGGTGCATCCCGAAAGGGAGTTCCTGCTGCCTCCCCTCCATGTTTTCAGGGCCTTGGCCGAGGAGGACCGAGATGTACGAAGCCGATGACCCCCGTTCCCGTCTGGCGACGGCCCGCGGCGGATCCGGGCCTGCTTCGGCGTTCGGCGTTTCCAGCTATGGGCGCTTCTACGCCAGCGATCCGCAGGAAACCGGCGAAGGGCATCGCACCTGGTACACGCGCGGCCAGAATTTCGTGGTCTGCTATTCCGAGGTCGAGCCCGGCGCGGTGTTCGAGCGGCGCGGGCAGGTCGACGAGTACGTGCTGCTGCTGCACGACCCGGACATGGCGGCCACGGTCGAGGCCAACGGCGAGACGGCCGAGATCGGCGGCTACACGATCACCATGATCCCGCCAGGCGACAGCCGCGTGACCTGCCGCGCCGGCGGCCGCATCGTGCGGCTGATCACGACGCAGAACGACGATGTCACCGCCAAGGCGGCGAACCCCGAGGCCTACGCCGGCCCGCACCCGCAGATTCCGCCTTTCGAGCCCTGGCCCGAGCCCGTCGGCGGCTGGAAGATCCGCAGCTACAGCCTCGACGTTCCGGACGAACCGGGGCGGTTCGGCAAGATTTTCCGTTGCACTACCTTCATGGTCAACGTGTTCCCGGCGCAGGGTCCGCGCGACGTGACCAAGCTCTCGCCGCATTCGCACGACGACTTCGAACAGTGCTCGCTGGCGCTCGAAGGGTGGTACATGCATCACCTACGCTGGCCGTGGACCGCCAACCAGCACGAGTGGCGCGAGGACGAGCACGAGCGCTGCGACTCGCCCTCGGTCTGTGTCATTCCTCCGCGCGTGATTCACACCTCGGCACCGTCCGATCCGGGGCGTAACGTGCTGGTCGACATCTTCTCGCCGCCGCGGGAGGACTTCTCCGACATGCCCGGCTGGGTGCTCAACGCCGACGATTATCCGCGCAAGCCGGTCGAAGTCACCGCCTGACCCGGTCGGACCTGCCGGAACCGGCAGGAAAAGTTGACCGGCGCATACGACGGCCGGTTCAGGTTGCCCCAGGGGGCCTCGCGGATTCTCCGGAGCCTGGCTCGGATTGCGCAGCAAAGATTTGAAATGATGTGATTAAAATGTCTCCGCCAGTCGCCCTGTCTGGCGACTGCGAAGCCCTGCCGCATACCCTCTCGACGAGGACAAGATGCGACGCCCTTCCGGTAAAGTTGGCCACCGGCCCCCCTCCTAGTCAGCCTCACAGCGAAGTTGCGGGAGGACACCGATGGTCAACCTGAAGGTACTGCTTTCCAGTTCAGTAATCGCAATGGCGCTGGCTCAGCCGGCAGTCGCGCAGGATGCGCCGGCCGACCCGGGCGCCGCTCCCGCAGAGGCAGCGCAATCCCAACGCGACAGCAACGAGATCATCGTCACCGGCACGAGGATCGCGACCAACGTGCAGGACGTGCCGATCGCGATCACAGCGGTTACCTCGGAGACGCTCGAGGAACGCCAGATCACCACCTTTGCCAACCTCGGCGCGATCGTGCCGAACGCGACGTTCCGCAAGTCGCAGGGCATCTACGGGGCCGGCGTCTCGGTGACCCTGCGCGGCATCGGCACCACGGACACCCAGTTCTCGCAGGAGCCGGCGGTCGCCTACTATATCGACGACGTCTATTACCCGTTCCTGTTCGGCTCCAACTTCGACCTGCTCGACCTCGAGCGCGTCGAAGTCCTGCGCGGTCCCCAGGGCACGCTGTTCGGTCGCAACGCGATCTCGGGCGCGGTCAACCTGGTTTCGAGGAAGCCCGACTTCAACGACCTTTCGGCCTACGTCGATTTCACCGTCGGTTCATACAACCGGATGGATGCGCGCGCGGGCATCAACATTCCGGTCACCGACACGTTGGCGGTCAGCGCTTCGATGGTCTCGAAGAAGCGTACCGGCTACATGGACCTGCTCGACTTCAGCTGCCAGATGTATCTGAACGGCACGCCCGAGCTCGCCGGCACGTTCCCGTTCCAGACTTCGAAAACCAGCTGGGCGGCCGGCCGGAAGCCGAAAAGCTGCGTCATCGGCCATTACGGCGGCGAGGACGCGCGGGCGGTCCGCGGGGCCCTGCGGTGGCAGCCGCTGCCCAACGTCGAGCTCAACATCTCCGGCGACTATACCGACTCCAACAACGAGTCCGCGGCCGAGAAGGTCATCGAATACGACTACCACCTCAATTACGGCCGGCTGAGAGGGCTGGACGAAAACGGCGGGCGCTGGGGGCCCTACACCGGGGTCATCGATGAAAACGCGCCAGGCGTCAGCCGCAACTTCATCACGATGTTCGACCAGTTCTCGGTTCCCGGGACGCCGTTCCGCTGGGATGAGCGGTTCGAGACCGACAGCCTCTACACGACCTACGACAACTTCTGCGACCCGTTCCCGGCCGGCACGCTGATCCCCGGCAACACCTACTACAACGGTTCGCTGTTCCGCGGCGGCAACTGCTGGGGACGCACGGTGCCGATGGAGAACTGGGGGCTGAACGGACGCCTCAGCGTCGGGGTGACCGACGATATCGAGGTCACCGCGATCGCCGGCTACCGCGAAATCTACACCCGGTTCGGCGCCGGCTGGGACGGAACGCCGCTGGCGGATTCGATCATCTACCACGAGGACACGATGTCCTACTGGAACGGCGAGCTCCGCGTGACCGGTCAGCACGGCTGGTTGGACTGGGTCGCCGGCCTGTTCTACTACGACGGCAAGGCGGTGGAGAACGGCCACCCGCAGAACGTCCGCAACGGCACGCAGCAGTTTCACGACGTCATCTACAAGCCGCAGGCCAAGGCGGCCTTCCTCAACGCCACGTTCCGGCCATACGAGGCTTTCGGAATCCTCGAAGGGCTCAGCATCAACGGCGGTATCCGGCGTTCAGACGACGAGAAGATCGTCGACTACTCGGCCCAGTTCGACGCCTCGTTGCCGGGGTCGACGACGTTCGTGCCGTCGAGCGCCAGCACCTACTTCGTGCTGCCGATCAGGAACAAGCGGTGGGACTGGAAAATCGGTGCAGACTACAAGGTCACGGACGACATCCTCGTCTATGCCTCTGCGGCGACCGGCTACCGGCTGCCGGGATTCAACACCCGCGTGTTCCAGGCCGGACAGGTCGAGCAGCAGTTCCCGACTTCTCTGATCAGTTACGAGGTTGGCTTCAAGGCGGACTTCTTCGATCGCCGGCTGCGGCTCAACGGGGCGGCCTTCTGGATGGCGTACTCGATGCGCAATGGGTCGTTCTCCGGCATGGAGCCGCGCTATGACCCGAACCGCACGGATCTCGTGATACTTCCGGGCGACCAGACGCTGATCCCGGACGGGCCGGACAACACCCAGTTCTCGAACGACTTCACCAACTGCCGGCCCTACAATGCGGCCACCGACGGTCCGCCGAACGGCACCACCGTCGGCATCCAGTGCATCTCGCGCAGCTGGAACTATCCGGTCTCCGGCGGCGATCCGGTTCGCGGGTTCGAGCTCGAGGCCACGATCGAGCCGATCGACGATCTGACGATCAACGGTTCGCTCGGCTACACCGACCGCGGCAGCACCACCGGACGGCCGATCGGCTTCCCCGACTGGACGGCGAGCGGCGGCATCCAGTACGTGTTCGGCGTCGATGCCCTTCAGGGCACACTGACGCCGCGCCTCGACTGGTTCTGGATCAGCAAGGTCGCGTGGAGCACCGACTACACCCACCTCGACGATCCGGCGCGCTCAACCTTCAATGCACGGCTCACCTACCACAACGAGGAGCACGACTTCGAAGTCGCCCTCGGGGTGACCAACCTGACGGACAAGGAGTACTTCCTGCAGAAGACCGTCTTCATCCAGGGTCTCGGCGCCGGTGCCAACATCGGCCAGCCGTCGGCCCCGCGGGAATGGTACCTTAGCGTTGGCAAGCGCTTCTGAGCCAGGCCAGGCCCGGCCGCGCCGCTCCCTTCCTGCGGCCGGGCCACCACGCCGGAGCGCTTCTGGGTGCAATCACGCCGGGCCGGGGTGGCGCTTCCGCCCCGGCCCGCGCGGCACGACAAATGGGGTAGCGCACGGGTCGCCGCCGCGATCACGAATGGCGCAGGGAGAGGAGGACAGGCATGTTCGATAACGCGACCCGCACGGTGGCGCCGATCACGCGCCGCGGCGCGCTCATCGGCGGCTCGGCGTTTGTCTCGCTTCTCGTCCATTCGATGGCCCAGGCCCAGGCGGGAGGGCTGATCCGGTCCTATGCCCCGCCGCGCAAGCTCACGGACGTCGACCACGCGGTGGTGTATCGCCGCGAAGACGAGATGGCCGGCTGGCCGCACGTCATGGGATACTGGAACTTCGGCGACGGCGAACTGCTGCAGCAAGTCACGGCGATCACCACGCGGTATGCCAGCGCTGACGACATCAGCCACGACAACCTCGGGCGTGAGGGCCTGGGCAGCAAGTCGGTCGCGCTGCGATCGAGGGACTGGGGCCGCACCTGGGACGGCGCCGACCCGACGATCAACATGATGTCGCGGATAGACCCGGCGATGGCCGGAGCGAAGACGATGGGCGACCTGCAGCCGATCGATTTCCTCGACAAGGATACGATCATTTCGAACAGCGGCGCTGGCTTCGGCACGCCCGAGGGCCGTACCGACGTCCGCGTTTCGCGCGACCGCGGGCGCAGCTGGAGCCCGCCGATCGCCGTGCCGAGAGACGCGCTGCACTCGATCTCGGGAATGAACTCGGTGCTGATCCGCCCTGACGGCACGGCGCTGATCTGGCTGATCGAGGTCGACAAGGAAGGTTGGAACCGACGGCCGTGCGTGTTCGCGCTGCCGCCGCGCGGGACCGATTTCCACTTCCTCACCTTCATCACGCCCAAGCGCGATCCCTATGCGGCGGCCGAGGGCGACTACCAGAGCACGTTCCGCTTCGGCGGCCACCGCTGGTTCTATCCGCGGGGGTACCTGCTGCCGAGCGGGCGCATGCTGTGCGTGCTACGCTGCCAGCGCGACCCGCGTGGTATCATGTGGACCGAGGTGTTCTCGAGCGACGATGCCGGGCGGACCTGGCAGTTTCTCAGCCGGGTCAACGATTTCGGTTCGCCCGGGAGCCTCGTCCAGCTCCCCGACGGGCGGCTGGTGATGGTCTACGGTTACCGCCTGATGCCCGCCGGAATCCGCGCCAAGGTGAGCGAGGACGAGGGCAGGACCTGGGGGCCGGAGCTGATCGTGCGCGACGACGGCGGCAGCTGGGACCTCGGCTATCCGAACGCCTGGGTGACCGACGACGGCAAGGTCGGGGTGATCTACTACTTCAACAGCAAGGACGACCCGGTTCAGGTCAACGGCGGCGTGCGGCACATCCAGCGCAGCATCTTCTCGGTCGATTGAGAGCGAGCGGGATGGTCCTGGCAAGACCCGGGTCGGTTCCGGAGCAGGAAAGGTGACAGGCATGCGAGCTCTTGTCGCGGGTGTGATGCGCAGGTGGCTGGCGGGCTTCCTGCTGGTGGTAGGCTTCGGCCTTTCGGCCTGTGCAACCGTTCCCGCGGACAGTCCCGCCGCGAGCGAACGCCACGTCACTATCGCCACGCCCGACGGCTCGGCCGACGCCCTGCTGTTCACCCCCGCGATGGCCAAGGCACCGGCCGTGATCCTCTGGGCAGACCTCGGGGGCCTGAGGCCCGCGATCGCCGAGGTGGGGCGCAAGCTCGCCGGCGAGGGATACGTCGTCCTCGTTCCCAACGCGTTCCATCGGAGCGTGGCGCTCGACGGTACGAGCGCCAGCACGCTCGACTTCGCGACGAGGAACGAGCAGTGGCGCGGGACGGCGACCGACGAACGGATAATGGCGGACGTGAAGGCCTATCTCGCCTATCTCGATGCCCTGCCGCAGGTCGACACGAGCGTGAAGGCCGGAGCGGTCGGCTACGAGATCGGCTCCGTCCACGCCTTCCTGACGGCGCGCGTCGCGCCCGATCGCATCGCCGCGGTCGCTGCCGTGCAGCCGCTCGCCATTGCCACGGCCCGGCCCAACAGCCCGCACCTCTTCGTGAAGGAGAGCAAGGCGGCCTACTACGTCGCCATCGGCAAGGATGCCGATGCACGCGAGCCCGGCGACAAGACCGACTTGACGACAGCGTTCGCCGAAGCGGGTCTGCACGGGACGGTGGAAGTCGTGGCGGGCGACCACGGCTTCGCGCTGGCCGACAACGCGAAGTACGATCCGGCCTCCGCCGCGCAGGCCTGGGCGGCGACCGTGGCCCTCCTGCGCGGGAACCTCGAATGAGCGAAGGCCGAACCCTCTCCGGCGGAGTCTGCTCGGCGGCGCTTTCCCGAAGAGGTGCGCTCGCCGGAGGTGCCGCTGCCAGTCTCGCGCTGTGCTCGTCGATTGCACGCGGACACGGCGCGCCGCTGATCCGCAAGTTCGGGGCGGCCCGATGGGCGAAGGACGTCGACCATGCCGTCGTCTATCGGAGCCAGCACGAGTTCGCGAGCCATCCCTACACCCGCGGGTTCTGGCGGACGCCCAACGGCGGCCTGATCTGCCATTTCTCGCTCGCGACCGTCGACTACGCGGCCGCCGCTGACGGCAATCCCGAGCTTCTCAACCACACGCTGCTCGTGACCACCAGTCCCGGCGGCAGGCGCGGGGCGGCCGTGCGTTCGGACGACAACGGGCAGACGTGGAAAGTTGCCAGCGTCGATCCGCGCCAACCCGGCAACGACGTGATCATTCCCCGTGTCGGGGTCGATGGCCGGCGAGGGCCGCTGCGCGAGGTAGGGCCCGTCGACTTCACCGATCCCAACGTCCTCGTCACCAGTTTCAACCACCTCTACATGCAGAGCGATCCGCTGGTGAAGACGTTTTACGAAGACCTCAGGACCTTGGTCGAAGCACCGGATCGACATTCCTTTTTCCGGATCTCGAAAGATGCCGGGAAGAGCTGGTCGCGTTCAGCGATGCTGCCGATGGACAACCTCGCCAACCTCGCCGCCTACGATTCGGCGACGATCCGCGCGGACGGTCGCTGCCTCCTGTTCCTGACCGGCACCGCTCCGGGTTTCCAGGGCGCTCCAGGCACGAGCGGTCCGCTCGTCTATTGCAGCACCGAGGACGGCACCGACTTCCATTTCCTTTCCTTCGTTGCTCCCGACCGGCGGGGCGGCCCGCCTTTCATGTACCCCAGGGGCGTCGCCTTGCCGAACGGCCGACTGCTATGCGTGCTGCGGCGCGACCGCGACTGGTCCGCCGCGCAGTGGACGGAGATCTACGCGAGCGACGACGGCGGCGGCACCTGGGAGTTCCTTTCGCGGGCGACCGACTTCGGCGCCCCGAGCGAGCCGGTGCTCATGAGCGACGGCAGGCTGGTCCTCGTCTACGGCCGCCGCCTCGATCCTCCGGGCATCCGGGCGGTTGTCAGCGAGGACGGCGGGCAGAGCTGGAGTCCGGAAATCATCGTCCGGGACGACGCGGGCAGCTGGGACATCGGGTACCCGCGCGCCTGGGAGTTCGCGCCCGGTCAGGTCGGCGCGATCTACTACTACAACGACAAGAGCGACCCCGTGCAGGTGAAGACCGACAGGTGGCCCCCATGGGGAGAGGGTGGGGTGCGCTACATTGCGCGAAGCATCTTCTCGATCGACTGACGGGGTATCCGGTGATCGTGACGTTGACAGTGGACCAGAGCGCGACGAGCGGATCGCGGCCACATCGATACTGCGGGGCGACCATAGAGCTCGTGCCAGCGCCATTTCATCGCAACGCCGCTGCAAGCAAGTCCTCGCGCCCTCGAGCGGCTAGCCCGGAGTGCGGCAGGGTGCGGTCGTGGGCCAGCAACAGCGGCTCGCCGGACCGGTTTTGGGGAAGGAGACACTGAGGATGATCGATCGTCGCACGCTTCTCGGCACGGGCCTCGCGGCCGCCGGCGTCGCCGCATTGCCGCGTTCGGCGTCGGCTCATGTCATCGTGCCGCCGTACAAGCTGTTCGACACCCACGGGCACTTCTACACCAACGACGTCGACAAGTACCCGTTCAACGCGCGGACCGCGCGCTACGGCCCCGAAATCATGGTCGCCAAGGCGATGCGTTATCCGCAGACGCCGAAGGAAGTCTTCGCGTTCTGGGACGAATGCGGCATCGAGAAGGGAGCCGGCGTCCAGTATTCGAGCACCTACCGGTTCGACAACCGCTACCTGCTCGACATTTCGGCCGAGCATCCCGACCGCATCATCCCCGTGGTGATCCTCGATCCCGTGGCGGAGGACACGCCGGCCCAGCTCGAGAAGATGGCCCGCGAGAACCGCATCGCCGGCGTGCGCTTCACCGGTTCGCCGACCCGGGCCGACGGACAGCCCGCGGGGCCCGGCGCGCCCAGCAGCGACTTCGTGTTCCTCTCCGACGCGGCCGCTCCGGCATGGGAGGCGGCGAACCGCCTCGGCCTGCTGGTCGTGCTGATGCCGATCGGTGGCGACACGCCGGGCGCGATGGCCAAGGTGGCGCAGCACGCGGAGCGCTATCCGAACGTCAACATCCTGCTCGACCACATCGGCTTCCCGCGGCCCGAGCTCGGCCCGAACTTCGGGCTTTCGCCGCAGCACCGGGCGCTGACGCAGCACAAGAACGTCTACTACAAGTACACGACCCTGCTGATCGAGCAGCTCCACGCCGCGGACGTGTCGCTGAAGCCGTTCCTCGAGCACATGGTGGAGACGTTTGGCGCCGATCAGATGACCTGGGGCAGCGACGTCGGCAACACTCCGGGCAGCATGTTCATGTGGGTCCAGTACGCGCTCGATTCCGCTTCCGGGTTGACCGAGCAGCAGCAGCGCGACCTGTTCTACAACACCGCTGCGAAGATCCACGTACCGGGCGGCAGGGGCCCGGCCCGCGCCTGAGGCGCTGCGTCCGCTGACGAGGAGCCGAGCCTTGGCCATACGCTACGCCGCGCCGAGGGCGCCAAGCCAGGTCGATCATGCCGTCGTCTACCGGCGGGAGGATGAGTTCTGCTCGTGGCCGTTCACCAGCGGTTTCTGGGAGACGGCCGACGGCACGCTGATCGCCAACTTCGCGACCCGCAACGTCTCCTACGCCAGCGGCGATGCGATCCGCCACGATGTGCTCGGCCGCAACAGCAGCAACCCGCGCACCGTGACCGTGCGCTCGCGCGATCGCGGCCGGACCTGGGAAGCGCCTCAGTACAACGTGATGGCGGGCCCGGGCGGCGAGGGCAGGGGGCTGTCGCGGGAGGAAATGCCGACCCGCTTCTCGGAGCCGGTCGACTACCTCGATTCGAACGTGCTGGTCTCGAGCGGCAGCATGGGCGGCTTTGCCACCGCCGGCACCCAGGCCACCGCCCGCCTGTCGCGCGACGGGGGGCAGACCTGGGGCGAGACGATCCTCGTGCCGCTCGATCACCTGCCGTCGACCACCGGCGTCAATTCGACGCTGGTGCGGCCCGACGGCCGGCTGCTGATGTTCCTGTTCTCGGTCGACAAGGACAATAGCCACCGGCGCCCGCTGGTCTACGGCAGCACCAACGAGGGGCGCGAATTCCACTTCATGTCGTACATCGTCCCGCGCGAGGACCCGTTCGGAAATGCCGACGGCGACTACGACGACCCGAGCGTCGCCTTCGTCGGCCACCGCTGGTTCTACCCGCGCGGCTACCTGCTACCGAATGGGCGCATCCTGTGCATCACGCGCTGCCAGCGCGACCCGACCGGGGTGATGTGGAGCGAGGTGTTCTACTCCGACGATGGCGGCGACACTTGGGGCTTCCTCAGCCGCATCAACGACTTCGGCGCACCCGGTAACCTCGTGCCGATGCCCGACGGGAGGATCGTCGCGGTTTACGGCTACCGCCTTATGCCGGCCGGCATCCGCGCCACGGTCAGCGAGGACGGCGGCAAGACCTGGGGGCCGGAGATCATCGTCCGCGACGACGGCGGGAGCTGGGACCTCGGCTATCCGAACTCGTGGCTGGTCGACGAGCGGACCATCGGTACGCTCTACTACTTCAACAGCAAGGACGATCCGGTCCAGGCAAACGGCGGCGTGCGGCACATCCAGCGCAGCATCTTCACCATCGATTGACCGGCCGGCCGCCACCTCGCGGCGATACCCGCGGAACCGCGTTCCCGCTGGCCTGTTTCCTGACGGAGGTTCAGGAGGACAGGCGTGGCCGGACATTCGGATATCTTCGACAGGCTCAAGCGGGATCATGACCTGCACCGGGATCTTTTCGCCCGTCTGGACGGAGAGGGCAGTGCCGACGCTCTGCTGTTCGAGCGCCTGACCAAGGAACTGAAGGCCCACGCCGCAGCCGAGGAGCAGGCGCTCTATTCGACGATGCTGCGCAAGCCGGAGACGACCGAGGAGACGCGTCATTCGGTCGCCGAACACAAGGAAATCGACGACCTGCTCAACGACCTCGCCGCCACGCCGAACGGCGCCGAGTGGCAGGAGAAGTTCGAACACCTGCGCCATCGTTACCTGCACCACATCGAGGAAGAGGAGGACGAGCACTTCCCCGATTTCGCCCGCTACCTGACCGACGAGGGCGTCGCGTTCATGCGCGCGGTGTTCGACCGGCGGAAGGAGGCCGGGCGCGCCGAAGCCGAAGTGACGCCCGAAAAGCTCGAAGACGCCAAGGACTAGGGCCGGGTGGGGCGCGAGACGGACGCGACATCGCAGGCGGACGGCGCGTTCGACGACAGCTCCGTGGAGCCTGGCGTCTGGCGCTACGCGATGGCCACGCGGGTCCGCGTGATCGTCGACGCCGAGGAGTACTTCGACCTGATGCAGCAGGCGATGCTCAAGGCGCGCCAGCGCATCCTGCTGATCGGCTGGGACTTCGACACCCGCATCCACCTGACGCACGGCCGCCGCTGGTGGCAAAAGGGATGGAAGCGCGAGCATCCGTCGCGGCTCGGCAGCTCTATTCCCTGGCTCACCCGCCACTGCCGCACGCTCGAGGTGCGCATCCTCAAGTGGGGCATCGGCTCGCTCGAGATTGCCACGCGCGGGGCAATGATGCTCGACCTCCTGCGCTGGCTGCGGCGCCGGCGCATCGACCTCGAGTTCGACAGTGCGCATCCGGTCGGCTGCAGCCATCACCAGAAGATAGCGGTGATCGACGACAAGCTCGCCGTGTGCGGCGGAATCGACATGACCGACAAACGCTGGGATACGCGCGAGCACCTCGAGCACGATTCCCGCCGCAGGCGTCTCGGCGGGCGGCGCTACGGCCCGTGGCACGACATGACGATGATGATCGAAGGCCCGGCCGCCGGTGCGCTCGACGAGCTCGCCCGCGATCGCTGGCGGCGCGCCGGCCACGAGCCACTCGAGCCAGTGGAGGCGTCGGAGGCGAGCGCATGGCCCGACGGTCTCGAACCGCACTTCGAGAACGTCGAGATAGGCATCGCCCGCACTCGGGCCGAATACGAGGACGATCCCGGCGTCAAGGAAATCGAGACGCTGTTCGCCGAGCAGATCGGCCGGGCGAAGCGCTTCATCTACGCTGAAAGCCAGTACTTCGCCTCGCGCCAGATTGCCGAAGCGATGTGCGCCCGCCTGGCCGCGGACGATCCTCCGGAGATCGTCATCATCAACCCTGAGACAGCGGACGGGTGGATCGAATCGACGGTGATGGATCCGGCGCGTGCACGGCTCGTGCGCTCGATCCTGGACGTCGACCGGCAAGACAAGTTCCGGTTGTTCCTTCCTTACAGCGGCGAAACGCCGATCTACGTCCACGCTAAGCTTCTGATCGTCGACGATGAGATCCTGCGGATTGGCTCGGCGAACTTCAACAACCGCTCGATGGGGCTCGACAGCGAGTGCGACGTGTTCATCGATTGTGAGCGGCCGGCCAATGCCCGCTGTAGCGAGGCGATTCGCGCCCTGCGCCATTCGCTCCTCGCCGAGCATTGCGGGCTCGAGCCGGACGAGGTCGGCGGCCTGATCGAGAAGGCCGGCTCGATGGCCGGGATGATCGAGGCGCTTGGCCGCCGCAATGCGCGGCACCTGCGCCGCTACGAGCCCGAGGAGCTGACCGATCTCCAGATCGAGATGGTCGACCGCCAGATGCTCGATCCCGAGGAACCGGCCGAGCTGTTCAGGATCAGGCCCGCAAGGCGTGGCCTTTTGCGCCGGGGCGGCTTATTGGCGCGTGCCATGAAGCGAAGCAAGAAGCGCGGCACGTCATGATCGGGCGGGCCCATGAGTAGCCTCGTCGGTCCCGACGAGGACGATCCGCGCGGCAAGCCGCCGGTGCCCGAGGAGGTGCAGGAAGCCGTCCGCACCCTGATCCGCTGGGCCGGCGACGATCCGGAACGCGAAGGTCTGCGCGACACGCCGCAGCGCGTCGCGCGCGCGTGGAAGGAATACTGCCAGGGCTACGAGGAGGATCCGGCGAGCCATCTGAGCCGGATGTTCGAGGAGGTCGGCGGCTACGACGAGATCGTGCTGCTCAAGGACATCCCGTTCCAGAGCCACTGCGAGCATCACATGGCCCCGATTATCGGCAAGGCGGCGATCGCCTATCTGCCGACCGATCGCGTGGTCGGGATCTCGAAGCTCGCCCGGGTGCTGCACGCCTACGCCCGCCGCCTACAGATCCAGGAGAAGCTGACCGCCGAGGTCGCGCAGTGCATCTGGGACAACCTCGAGCCGCGCGGCGTGGCGGTGGTGATTGAAGCGAGCCATGCCTGCATGACCGCGCGCGGCGTGCGCACGCCCGGGGTCAACATGGTCACCAGCCGGGTCATGGGAATCTTCCGCCGCGATTCCAAGAGCCGCGAGGAAGTGCTCAAGTTGATGGGATACTGAATGACCGCACTGATCGTCCGGGGCGGCAGGCCGCTGTCCGGCCGCGTGGAACCCTCTGCCAACAAGAACGCCGTCCTGCCCGTGCTGTGCTCGACGTTGCTCAGCGACGGGCCGATCACGCTGCGCAACGTGCCTGAGATCACCGACGTCACGCGGATCGTCGAGTTCTTCGGGGAGCTCGGATCGACGGTGACCTGGGACAAGAAGGCCAAGCGCCTCGACATCGATCACTCGACGATCTCGCCGCAGTCAAAGGCCCGCCTGCCGCAGGCCATGCGTGCCTCGATCATGATGATCCCCGGTCTGCTCGTGCGCCTCGGCGAGGCGCGGCTCGAGCATGAGGTCAAGGGCTGCACGCTCGGCGCGCGCGAGATCGATCCGCACGTCGCCGTGTTCCGCGCGTTCGGTGCCGAGGTCAGCCAGACCGGGCATGAGATCGTCTTCCGCGTAACCGGCACCGGGCAGGCGACGCGGATGTGGCTCGAGTACGCCTCGGTCACCACGACCGAGAACTTCATCCTCAGCGCTCTGACGGTGAAGGGCACTTCGCAGATCATCAATGCCGCGTGCGAGCCGCACGTGCAGGAGATGTGTTCCTTCCTCGAGCTGATGGGAGCGAAGATCGTCGGCAAGGGAACCTCGATGGTTTCGGTCGAGGGTGGGCCGAAGCTCGGCGGGGCGGACTACACGTTCTCCGACGACTTCCACGAGGTCGCGACTTTTCTCGCGCTAGCTGCCGTCACCGGCGGCGACATCGCGGTGCGCAACGACCATCCCGAGCACTTCGACCTGATCGACCGGACATTCGCCAAGTTCGGCGCGCGGGTACGGCACGAGAACGGCTGGTCGCGGCTCGAAGCGCCGCCGCGGCTCAAGGTCGAGGAGAACTTCACTTCGCACCTGATCACCAAGGTCGAGGCGGCCCCCTGGCCCTACATCCCGGCCGACCTGCTGCCGATCTTCATCGCGCTCGGGGTCAAGGCCGAGGGCGAGACGATGTTCTGGAACAAGGTCTACGAGGGCGGCCTGACCTGGCACACCGAGCTGGCGCTGTTTGGTGCGCACACGCTGCTGTGCGATCCGCACCGGCTGATCACTTTCGGCGGCGGCGAGCTGGCTCCCGCGACGGTGACCAGCCCGTACATCATTCGCGTGGCGATCGCGCTGCTGATGGTCGCCTCGTCGATCGAGGGCGAATCGACGATCCTCGACGCCGACCCGATCCGCCGCGCGCATCCCGGCTTCGTCGACAACTTCGTCGCACTCGGCGCCGACGTGAAGTGGGTCAAGTAGCGCCGCAGGGACAAACCGGGCAGTCTCGTCGGCGACGGTCCGCAGGTCGGACAGGGAGGCGAGCATGCCGGTCATCGGAATGGGCGGATACTTCTTCCGCGCGAAGGATCCCGAGGTACTGAAGGCCTGGTACCGTGAGCGCCTCGGGGTAGGGGGTGGGATCGGTTTCGATCCTGCAACCGGCCATTCGAACGAATCGGCCTGGTACCAGGAGGGCGGACCCATGGTGTTCGAGCCGTTCAAGGCCGACACGACCTATTTCGCCGCCGACCGGCAGGCGATGGTCAACTTCCGCGTACGCGATCTCGATGGATTGCTCGCCGACCTGCGCGCCGGGGGCGTAGAGGTGTCGCACGAGGAGGAGATGGAGGGTGTCGGGCGCTTCGCCCGCGTCCACGATCCCGAGGGAAATCCGATCGAGCTGTGGGAGCCAGTGGCAGCGACGCCGTCTGAATAGCGCCGCGGCAACCCTTCACCCCGCGTTTCGCGCGCCCCGCCGGACCCCGGGGCCCGACACCGCAACGGAGCGGGCAGCGGGGCGTTCGCCGGGAGTAACTAGCCCTTTCCAAGGAGCTTCCGATGAACACCCGTCACGACATTTCCGTGCTCAACTCGCTGATCGAGACCACGCTCGACAGCATGAAGGGCTTCAACGACGCGGCCGAGGACAGCAACGGCACGCACTCGGCGTTCTTCCGCGAGATGGCGGGCGAACGTAGCGGCTGCGCCAGCGAGTTGCAGGCGCGGGTGACCGCGCTCGGCGGCGATCCGGAGGAGCACAGCAGCTATACGGCGGCCGCGCACCGCGGGTTCATGAACCTTAAGGAAGCGCTCGTCGGCAGCGACGATCGCGCGGTGATCGAGGAAGTCGAGCGCGGCGAGGATTACATCAAGGGCAAGTACGAAACTGCACTGCAGGACACGGAGTTGACGCCCGAGACTCGCGAAGTGATCCAGGATGCCTACGCCTCGGTGCGTAAGGGTCACGATCGCGCGAGCGCGATGAAGCACCAGCTGGCCGGCTGAGCGGATCGATTCTTCCACGGGAAAGGGCGCCCTTCAAGGGTGCCCTTTCCTTGTGAGGCTCAGAGCTGGCCGAGCATGTGTTCGGCGCTGCTGACCCTGAAGTCGCCGGGAGCCTCCACGTTGAGCTCGATGACCACACCGTCGTCCACGATCGCGGAGAAGCGCTGGCCGCGCTTGCCCATGCCGAAACCCGTGCCGTCCATCGTGAGCCCGAGCGCTTCGACGAATTCGCCGTTGCCGTCGGCCAGCATGGTGATCTCGGGCGAGCCGGCCGCCTTGTTCCACGCACCCATCACGAAGGCATCGTTGACCGCCGTGGCGACGATCTCGTCGATCCCCTTGGCCTTGAGCTCGGCCGCCTTCTCGACATAGCCCGGCAGGTGCTTGGCCGAACAGGTCGGCGTGAACGCGCCCGGAACCGAGAACAGCGCGACCTTCTTCCCCTTGAAGTATTCGCCCGTCTGGACCTTCTCGGGGCCGTTCTCGGTCGCCTTGACCAGTGTCACGTCCGGCAGCTTGTCGCCCTTGGCAATCGTCATAAACAATCTCCTGTCCCGTCCGCCGCGCTAGATAGGCCATGGGGCGGTGTGCGCAACCGCGAAGCGCGCTCGCTAGTGCAACGCCTGCTCGAGGTGCCGCAGCTTGTCGGGATTGCGCATGACGTAGACCGCCCGGACGCGGCCGCCCTCGATAAGCAGGGCGGTGGTCTGGAGCACGCCGTCGGCCTCGCGGGTGACGTAGCCTGGCAGCCCGTTGACCCAGGCGTAATTGAGCAGGGTGCCGCGATGGCCGCGAGTGAGCCGGGCGATCGCCGCAAGAGTTCGGGCGACCTCGTCCGCGCCGCGCATCACGCGCGCCACGGCCGGCCGCTTGCCGCCGCCGTCGGCGTAGAGCGAGACGTCCTCGGCGAGCAGCGCGCCCAGCCGTCCGGTGTCGCCCTCGCGCGAGGCGGCGAAGAACGCTTCGGCGAGGGCCATGCCGTGCTCGCGGTCGACCGGGTAGCGGCGCCGTTCGGCACGCACGTGCTCGCGCGCGCGACTGGCGAGCTGGCGGCAGGCGGAAGGCTCGCGTCCGAGTACCTCGGCGACCGAATCGAAGCTCTCCCCGAACACGTCGTGCAGCAGGAACGCCGCGCGTTCGAGCGGGGAGAGGCGCTCGAGCGCGAGCATCAGCGGCAGCGTCACGTCCTCGACTTCCTCGGTCTCGACCACCGGATCGGGCAGCCAGGTGCCGACGTAGTCCTCGCGCCGCGCGCGGGCGGACTTGAGCACGTCGAGGCACAGACGCGCGACCACCCGGCGCAGGAACGCCTCGGGGACGCGCACCTGTTCGCGGTCAGTCGCCTGCCAGCGCAGCCACGCCTCCTGCACCACGTCCTCGGCATCGGCCATCGACCCGAGCATGCGGTAGGCGACGCGCACGAGCTTTGGTCTCAGCGCGTCGAAGGTGGCCGCGCCGTCGCTCACGCCTTCCATCCGAGGCTCGGATCGAACAGATCGAAGCCCACGGCCAAGCGGTTCCAGCCGTTGATGACGACGATCGCGAGGGTCAGCTTAACCTGTTCCTCCTTGGTGAACTGGGCATCGAGCGCAGCATAGACATCGGCCGGGGCGCGCTTGTCCGCAACCAGCGTCTGATGATCGGTCCAGGCCAGCGCGGCGCGTTCGCGCTCGGTATAACACGGCGCTTCCTGCCACGCGCCGAGCAGGGCGATGCGCTGCTCGGTCTCGCCAGCCTGGCGCGCCTCGTAAGTATGCATGTTGAGGCAGTTGGCGCAGCCGTTGAGCAGCGAGGCGCGGATCTTCACCAGTTCGAGCAGCGGCTTCTCGAGACCGCTCGCGGCGACCGCGTCGGAAAACGCGAACCAGGCGCGCATGATCTCGGGTGCGGCGGCGAACGGGTTGAGGCGTGCGGTCATGACAAGATCCTTTGTTGGAGTGACGACGCCTTGACGAGACAGCGCGGGCGAATGTGACATCGCGGCGAAGATTTCTGGCTCGGCTCGCTGCCCTCTCTCGCCAACTTCGGCACCCTCTCTCTCCCTCCCTCTCTCCGACATCGTCACCCTGACCTTGTTTCAGGGCCCATCCGGCCGCACTCCCCGAGCTCTCACCCGAGGCGCGCCCCGAAACCAAGGTCAGGGTGACGGGGAGGGGGAAGTAGCGGGGAGTGGAGGTGCGGAGGGGCGCGCGCACGGGGGCGCAGGCTGAGGATGAGGCGCGAAGTGTGGGGAGGACGGGTGTTCTTCGCCGCGACAGGGCGTTGCGCCGATCGCGGGTTTGCTTGCCCCACCGAACCCGCTATGGGCTGACGCGAAATCGGTTACCGCATGGAGCCCCGGCGGAGCCTCCCAGCAAATACAGGAGAATTGCACGTGGCCACCGCTGCCGTCGTCGAAAACGACTACATCGTCCGCGACATCGGGCTCGCCGATTTTGGACGGGCCGAGATTGCCATCGCCGAGACGGAGATGCCCGGCCTGATGGCGATCCGCGAGGAATACGGCCCCAGCCAGCCGCTCAAGGGGGCGCGGATCACCGGTTCGCTGCACATGACGATCCAGACCGCGGTGCTGATCGAGACGCTCGTCGCGCTCGGCGCAGAGGTGCGCTGGGCGACCTGCAACATCTTCTCGACCCAGGACCATGCTGCGGCGGCGATTGCCGCGCAGGGGATCCCGGTGTTCGCGATCAAGGGTGAGAGCCTCGCCGAGTACTGGGACTACGTCGGCAAGATCTTCGACTGGGGCGACGACACGACCTGCAACCTGATCCTCGACGACGGCGGTGACGCGACGATGTTCGCACTATGGGGCGCCCGCGTCGAGGCAGGCGAGCCGCTGTTCGAGCCGTCGAACGCCGAGGAGATCGAGTTCTGCCGCGCGCTCAAGGAATTTCTCCAGCGCAAGCCCGGCTACCTGACGAAGACGGTCAAGAACATTCACGGCGTGTCCGAGGAGACCACCACCGGCGTCCATCGCCTCTACAGCCTCGCCAAGCAGGGCAAGCTGCCGTTCCCGGCGATCAACGTGAACGACAGCGTGACCAAGTCGAAGTTCGACAACCTCTACGGCTGCAAGGAATCGCTGGTCGACGCGATCCGCCGCGCGACCGACGTCATGCTCGCCGGCAAGGTCGCCTGCGTCGCCGGCTTCGGCGACGTCGGCAAGGGCTCGGCGGATTCGCTGCGCAACGGCGGCGCCCGCGTGATGGTCACCGAAATCGACCCGATCTGCGCGCTGCAGGCGGCGATGGAGGGCTACGAGGTCGTGACGATGGAAGAGGCGGTCAAGCGCTGCGACATCTTCGTCACCGCGACCGGCAACGAGGACGTCATCACCGCCGAGCACATGAAGGCGATGAAGAACATGGCCATTGTCTGCAACATCGGCCACTTCGACAGCGAGATCCAGATCTCGGCGCTCGACAACTACGAGTGGACCGAGGTCAAGCCGGGGACCGACATAGTCACGTTCCCCGACGGCAAGAAGATCATCGTGCTCGCCAAGGGCCGCCTCGTGAACCTCGGCTGCGCGACCGGCCACCCGAGCTTCGTGATGAGCTGCAGCTTCAGCAACCAGGTGCTGGCCCAGATCGAGCTGTTCACCCGGGGCGACCAGTACAAGAACGACGTCTACGTGCTGCCCAAGCACCTCGACGAGAAGGTCGCGGCGCTTCATCTCGACAAGCTCGGCGCCAAGCTGACCAAGCTGACGCAGCGGCAGGCCGACTACATCGGCGTGCCGGTCGAGGGACCGTTCAAGCCCGAGCACTACCGGTACTGACGTCCGTCATCCCGGCGAAGCCGGGGCCGCGTGTCACTAACACAGCGCTTGCGGAGCGCGCCATTGGCGCCGCGCCAGCGGCACGCGGTCCCCGCTATCGCGGGGATCACGAGGTTGGTCAGATATCGGGCGGGATGCGAGTGGGCGTGCGGCCCCGGCTTTCGCCGGGATGACGCGGGGCGATGGGCCATTGCATCCCCTCTCCCCGGCTAATAGCTGACGGACATGGAACTGTCCCTCGTGCAACTCGCGCTGCTCGGCCTGCTGCTGGCCGGCTGGACGCTGGGTGCCGCCTGGCTGGCGCTGTCGGCTCAGGCGCGGGCGCGACAGGCGGCAGCGGCGCGCGGAACGGCCCGGCGGCTGGCGCGCATGATCGAGGATTCGCCGGCGATCCCGCTGCTGGTCAAGGCCGACGGCAAGATCGAGGGCCCCGACCGGCTCGCCGCGTGGCTCGGACTCGACGCGCTGCCGGGGTTCCTCAGCGAACTCGACGCCGGCGATGCGGGCATCGCCGCCGAGCAGCTCGAGGAGCTGCGCGAGGCGGTGCGCCGGACGCAAAAGACCGCGGCGCCGTTCGCGATGGTGATCTCTCCCCGAGGTTCGAACAAGAGCCTGGCGGTGCGGGGGCATCTGGCCGATCCGGTGGTAGCGCAGGGCGGGGCGGCGTTGCTGTGGTGGTTCGACTTCACGGAAAGCCAGGACGAACTGGCCCGGTTGCGCGAGGAAACCGAACGCGCCCGGCACGACTTCGCCGCGCTCGTCGGGCTGATCGAGGCGGCACCGATGCCGATGTGGTTCCGCGGTCCCGACATGAAGCTGCGGCTCGTCAATAGCGCCTATGTCGAAGCGGTCGGCGCACCGAGCGCCGAGGAGGCGGTCAAGGACCAGGTCGAATTGATCGAGGCTGTCGACGGCCTCAGTGCCGCGCAGGTCGCCAGGCAGGCGCACGAGAAGGATCTGCCGGTCGAGCGGATCGTCCAGGCGACCGTGGGCAGCCAGCGGCGAGCGCTCAGGGTCAGCGATCTGCCGCTCGGCAAGGAAGGGGTGGCTGGCTACGCGATCGACATCGAGCCGATGGAGGAATTGTCGCGCCAGTTCCGTGCATTCCGTGAGGCCCAGCGGTCGATGCTCGACCTGCTGTCGATCGGCGTGGCGCTGTTCGATGCCGACCGCAAGCTGGCCTTCGCGAACCAGCCGTTCCAGCGGATCTTTGCGCTGCCGCCCTCGGCGCGGCTCGATCCGCTCGAGTTCGACCGCTTCCTCGATACCGCGCGCGACGCCGGTCGGTTGCCCGAGACCCGCGACTTCCCGGCCTGGCGCAAGGAGCTTGGAGGGTGGTTCGCTTCGGGCTCGCCGACCGAGGACGCCTGGACGCTGTCCGATGGGACTCACCTGAGGATCGTTGCCCAACCGATGCCCGACGGCGGGCTCGTGCTGGTGGCCGAGGATCGCTCCGAGCAGCTCGCGCTGTCGGCAGTGCGCGACACGCTGCTGCGCACGCGGACGGCGACTTTCGACAGCCTGTTCGAATCGCTCGCGGTGTTCGCGCCGGACGGGCGCATGCAGCTGTGGAACCGGCGTTTCCCGGAGATCTGGGGCCTGCCCGAGGAGCTGCTCGACGAGCATCCGCGGATCGAGCTGCTGCTCGACAAGATCGGCACCAAGCTGGCCCGCCCGGCGCAGCGGCAGGCGATCGGCGAAGTGGTTCGTGCGGCGACGCTCGACCGCAAGCAGCGCGGTGGGCGGGTACAACTTGCCGACGGGCGCACACTCGAGTTCGCCGGAGTTCCGCTGCCCGACGGCAACGGGTTGCTGACGGTGCTCGACGTGACCGACAGCAAGAAGGCCGAGGACGCCTTGCGCGAGCGCAACACCGCGCTTGAGGAGGCCGACGCGGTCAAGACGCGCTTCCTCGCCAACATGAGCTACGAGTTCCGCACACCGCTGACTTCGATCGGCGGCTTCGCCGAGCTGCTGCAAAGTGGCGTGGCCGGCGAGCTGACGCCCCAAGCCCAGGAATACGTTGCGGCGATCCTCGCCGCCGTGGAGCGGCTGCGGGCGCAGATTGAAAGCGTGCTCGACCTGACGCAAAGCGAGGCCGGGTTGCTGCCGATCCAGTCCGAGGAGATCGAGCTGCTGCCGTTCGTCACCCGGATCGTGCGCGAGCGCGAGGAGGCGATCGACACCAAGGGGCTGACGCTCGACCTCCGCGGCGACAAGAGCGCCGGAAAGATCATGGCCGATTCCCGCCAGCTCGGTCGTGCAATCGGCAATCTGCTAGACAACGCGATCCGCGCGACGCCAGCGGGCGGCCGCATTCTGGTAGCGCTGACGCGGCGCAAGAGCGGCGTCAGGATCGTCATTTCCGACAACGGCGAAGGGATGACGCCGAGCGAGCTGGCGCGGGCGCTCGACGGGCACCGTCTCGGTGCCGACGGCAAGGTCGAGGCGCGCCGCGCCGGGCTCGGCCTGCCGCTCGCGCGCCAGCTGATCGAGGCGCACGGCGGGAAGCTCGAGATGCAGTCCGAAAAGGGTGCGGGGACGACCGCGACGATTACGCTGCCGTGATAATCGACCTGCCCGACCCGGCCGCGATGGAAGCGCTCGGCGCGCGCATCGCCGCACGCCTGCAGCCGGGCGACGTCGTCGCGCTTTCAGGCGGTCTCGGGACGGGCAAGACCACGCTCGCGCGCGGAATCATCGCCGCGCTGGGGCATCAGGGCGAGGTGCCTTCGCCGACCTTCACGATCGTCGAGACCTACGATCCGCCCGCAGTGCGGCTGCCGCTCGTCCACGCCGACTTCTACCGTCTCGACCGCCCCGAAGAAGCGGCGGAGCTTGGCCTCGACGACTACCGCGAGGGCGCGGCGCTGATCGCCGAATGGCCCGAGCACGCCGGCGGGTTCGCGAACGAGCCGGGCTGCCTCGCGATCGCGCTCGAAGTTGCGGGAAAGGGGCGCAGGGCGATTGTCGAACCCGGCGTCGCTTGGCAGGGGCGTTGGCCATGAGTGCAGGGCTGCCCGCGGGGCTCGACGAATTCCTAGACGAGGCCGGCTGGGGCGGGGCGCAGGTCGAACCGCTGCCGGGCGACGCCAGCTTCCGCCGCTACTTCCGCGTGCGCAAGGGTGACGCGCGGGCGATGCTGATGGATGCGCCGCCGCCGCACGAGGACCCGGGGCCGTTCCTCCAGGTCGGCAAATGGCTGTGCGAGCAGGGGCTGCGGGCGCCGGAGATCTACGCCGAGCGGCCCGAGCGGGGGCTCGTGCTGATCGAGGATTTCGGCAACGACCGGATGCGCGACTGGCTCGACTTGCACCCGGGCGACGAGGAGGCGGTCTACGCCCGAGCGATTGACGCGCTGGTGGAGCTGCACGCGCGGCCGCCAGGGCCGTTCGCGCCCTACGACATGGAAGTCTATCAGCGCGAGGCAGGCCTCTTCGTCGAGTGGTACTGCCCGGCGATGAAGCTCGAGGTCGACGCGGAAGGGTGGCGTGCGGCGTGGGAGGCCGCGCTCGTGCCGATGCTGCCTCGTCAGGATCCCGGGGTCACGGTCCTGCGCGACTACCACGCCGAGAACATCATGCTGCTCGGAGACGGCGGCCAGGGATTGATCGACTTCCAGGACGCGCTCGTCGGCCACCCGGCCTACGATCTCGTCTCGCTGCTGCAGGATGCCCGGCGCGATGTCGCTCCCGAGCTCGAGCGCAAGATGCTCGACCGTTACGCGGCGCAAATGGGCGTGGGCCCCGAATTCGAGGCCGACTACGCGCGGCTAGGCGCGCAGCGCAATGCCAAGATCGTCGGCATCTTCGCGCGGCTGTGGTTGCGCGATGGCAAGCCGCGCTACCTGCCGATGATCCCGCGCGTGTGGGCCGCGATGGAGCGCGACCTTGCCCACCCGGCGCTTGCCCCGGTCGCCGAATGGTTCGCGGCAAACATTCCGCAACACCTGCGTAATAGCGGCGGCGGCGAGATTCGATGAAATCGCTGGTCACCGACACCGCGATGGTCATGGCCGCCGGGCTCGGCAAGCGGATGCGGCCGCTCACCGCGAGCCAGCCCAAGCCGCTCGTGCGCGTTGCCGGCAAACCGCTGATCGATCGCGCGCTCGACAAGCTCGCCGAGGCCGGAGTTACCCGCGCGGTCGTCAACGTCCATTACCTGCCCGAGGCGGTCGAGGCACACGTCAGGCCGCGCCAGGTCCCGGCGGTGACGATCTCCGACGAGCGCGCGCAGCTGCTCGAGACCGGCGGCGGGCTGGTCAAGGCGCAGGACCTGCTGCCCGATCCGTTCTTCTCCGTGAACAGCGACAACGTCTGGCTCGACGGGCCGAAGAACGCGTTCCGCGAGTTGTCCGATGCCTGGGACCCCGAGCGGATGGACGCGCTGCTGCTGGTTGCGCGGCACACCTCGGCGTTCAACTTCCGGGGGCAGGGCGACTTCCACATGGATGGCCGGGGGCGGCTGTCGCGGCGCCGCCGGGGCCGCGTCGCGCCGTTCATCTTTACCGGCATCCAGCTCGCCTCGAAACGCCTGCTGCGCGACCCTCCCGAGGGCCCGTTCTCGACCAACGTGTTGTGGGATCGGGCGATCGACGAGGGCAGGCTGTACGGCGTGGTCTTCACCGGGCTGTGGTTCGAGGTCGGCACGCCCGAAGCAATCCGCCCGACCGAGGCGGCGCTGGCCGGTGGCTGAGGCCGCCCGCCCCAAGGTCTACTCGATTGCCGCGCACCGCGGGTTCGCCGATGCGCTCGTGGCGGGGCTCGTACCGCGCTACGCCGAGCCCGAACTCGGGCTCGCCCGGCTGACGCTGCTGCTGCCGAGCCGACGCGCGGTGCGCACGGTGACCGAGGCATTCATCCGGCACTCAGGCCAGGGCCCTTCGACAAGTTCAGGGCAAGGCCTGCTGATGCCGCGGATGGCGGTGGTCGGCGATCTCGACCTCGACGAGACACTCGGGCCGTTGCTCGACCCGCTCGGGGCGGGAGCGGAGATTCCCCCCGCCGTGGACGTGACTTACCGCTGGCTGCGGTTGGCCGAGCTGATCCGTCAGGAGCGGCCCGACCTGAAGGGCGCCGCCTTGCTGAGACTGGCGCAGGACATGGCGCGGGCGATGGACCGGCTGCTGGTCGAGGAGACCGGTCCTGAAGAACTGTGGCAGGAGCGCGTGCTCGGGTTGCTCGGCGATCTCGCCGATCACTGGAAGCGGGGACTGCGCCTGTTCATCGCGGTGCAGGATCGCTGGCTTGCCGAACTGCAGGCGCGCGGAGAAGTCGATCCGGCCGACCGGTTCAACAAGCTTTTCCGCCATGCCGCACAGCGCTGGCGCGAGGCCCCCCCCGAAACACCGGTCGTCGCGGCTGGGATCACCAGCGCGTCCAAGGGGCTGGCCGCGCTGCTGCGGCGGATCGCGCGGATGCCGACCGGTGCGGTGGTGCTGCCCGACCTCGACCTGTCGCTGAGCGCCGAGGCATGGGACGAGCTCGGCGCAGCCGGCGCGCGCGACGCGGATCCGCCGATCGGCCGAGACGATGCGGTCACGCACCCGCAATATCACCTGAAGCTTCTGCTCAACCGGCTGTGGGTCTCGCGCGACGAGGTGCAGCCCTGGCACCGCGCGGGGCTCGGTAAAGGGCCACCCGAGCGCAGCCATGCGATCTCGAGCCTGTTCCTGCCGCCCCAGGCGAGCCGGTCGTGGGTCGACCTGCCGGCCGAGCGGCGGCGGCTCTCCGGCGTCCGGCTGATGGAGACGGCCAACCCCGAGGAAGAGGCGCAGGCGATCGCGCTGCTCGTGCGAGAGGCGCTCGAGGTGCCCGAGAAGCGCGTCGCGGTAATCACGCCCGACCGCGGACTCGCCGCGCGCGTCGTGCAGCACTTGCAGCGCTGGAACATCGAGGCGGACGACACGGCGGGCCGGCCGCTGTCGCAAACGGCGGCGGGGCGGGTACTGCTGCTGCTGGCGGAAGTGGCGGCCGAGCGCGCGCCGCCGGTCGCGCTGATGGCGTTGCTCGGGCATCCGCTGGTCCGCGCGGGCGAAGGCCGTGCGGCCTGGCTCGAGCGCGCGCGGGCATTCGAGCTGGCGCTGCGCGGGCCTCGGCGCGAGCCGGGGCTGGAATCGCTTCGGGCGGTCGCTGAAGAGGAGCGGCTAGGCGCCTGGTGGAACGAGGTCGAGGCTGTGTTGGCGCCGCTGATGGTGGAAGGCGAAGCGCCGCTCGCCGAACAGCTCGACCGGCTCGCGGCGGCGGGCGAGGCGCTGTGCGGAGATGCACTTTGGGACCAGGCCGACGGACGCGCGCTGTCGACGTTCCTCGACGGGCTGCGCGTGCCGGCCCGTGAGGTCGGGACCGTGCTCGACCCTGCCGAGCTGCCGACGGTGCTGCGCGAGGCGATGGACCGCGTTGCGGTTCGCCCGCCGTGGGGAGGGCACCCGCGCGTGGCGATCTACGGCCTGCTCGAATCGCGCATGACCCGCGCCGACCTGACGATCTGTGCGGGGCTCAACGAGGGCACCTGGCCCGGGGCGGCAGCGCCCGATCCGCTGCTTGCGCCCGCGGTGCTGCGCGCGCTGGGCGTGCCGGGGGCGGATTTCCGCATCGGCCTCGCGGCGCATGATCTCGCCGGGGCGCTCGGCGCGCCGGAAGTGGTGTTGAGCCGTTCGCGGCGCGGGCTCGACGGGCCGGCGATTGCCAGCCGCTTCTGGCTGCGCGCCGAGGCGCTGCTCGGTGAGCTGGCGAAGGACCACCGCGAGAGCGAGGTGCCGGCGCTGGTCAGGGCGCTCAACGAGCCGCCAGCGGTCGCGCCGCATCCGAAGCCGCAGCCCATGCCTTCGCCCGAACAGCGCCGGGTCGATGTGAGGGTTACTGCGCTCGATACGCTGCTCGGCGATCCGTACCAGTTCTATGCCCGGCACATTCTCAAGCTCGAGCCACTCGATGCGCTCGACGCCGAGCCCACGCCGGCGTGGCAGGGCACGCTCGCCCACCGGATCCTTCAGAAATGGCACGAGCACGGCGGAGAAATCCGGGCGATCGCACTCGACCAGCTGCGTGAGATGAACGCGCACCCGCTGATGCGCGCGTTGTGGCAGCCGCGGCTGCTGGCGGCACTCGAATGGGTCGCGACAACGGTTCGCGAGGCGCAGGCGGAGGGGCGGACGGTGATCGCGGTCGAGCGCAAGGCGGAAATGCGGGTCGACGGTGTGCGCATTTACGGCCGCGCGGATCGGTTCGACCGCTTGCCCGACGGGACCGTGGCGGTGATCGATTACAAGACCGGCAAGCCGCCCTCGGCAGCGGAAGTCGCCAAAGGCTACCGGTTGCAGCTCGGCGTGCTCGGCCTGATGGTCGAGAACGGCGGGGTCGAAGGCGTCGAGGGACGAGTGACCGGCTTCGAGTACTGGTCGCTCGGCAAGGACGGCAAGCGTCGCGACGAGAATGCGTTCGGCTACGTCGAAACGCCGCTGCTGGTGGGCAACAAGCGGTCCGGCATTCCGCCCGAGGAGTTCCTGCCGACGACCGAGGAGCAGCTGCACAAGGCCATCCGCGGTTGGATACTCGGCGAGCTCCCGTTCACCGCGAGGATGGCGCCGGACTTTCCCGCTTACACCGAGTACGACCAGCTCATGCGGCTCGACGAATGGATGGGGCGCGAGGCATGAGCCGGGTGTTTCCGCTGCAAGACAACCAGGCGAAGGCCGTCGAGCCGCGCGACAGCGTCTGGCTGTCGGCCTCGGCCGGGACCGGAAAGACCCAGGTACTTTCGGCGCGCGTGTTGCGGCTGCTGCTGACTCCGGGCGTGCGGCCGGAGAACCTGCTGTGCCTGACGTTCACCAAGGCAGGTGCGGCCGAAATGGCCGAACGCGTCAACGCAGTGCTGGCGAGTTGGGTGCGGATGAAGCCCGAGGCGCTCGCCGCGGACCTGATCGCGATCGGCGAGGAGCCGACGCCTGAGTGCCAGGCGCGGGCGCGGACGCTGTTCGCGAGCGTGCTCGACTGCCCGGGCGGTGGGCTCAGGATCGACACGATCCACGCCTTCGCCCAGTGGCTGCTGTCGGCCTTCCCTGAGGAAGCTGGGCTGGTGCCCGGCACCCGGGCGATGGAGGACCGCGACCGCGAGCTGCTCGCGCACCGGGTCCTGTCGGACCTGCTGGTCGAGTGGGAGGAGCGCGGCGAGCGCGAACCGGTCGAAGCGCTCGAGGAGCTGAGCCTGAGGATGGGCCCGGACAAGGCGCGCGCCTGGCTGATGCGCTGCGCCGAGGCGCGCGACGTCTGGCTCGGGCCCGGCGGCTGGCAGGAGCCGATGCGCGAACGCGTCGAGCGGCTGGTCGGGCTCGAGGCAGGCTCGGGGCCGGAAACGGTCGCAGCCCTGTGCGCCGACGAGGTGTTCGACTGCGCGGCTTTGCGCCGATGCCTCGAGATCAACCGGGCCTGGGGGACGGCCTCGGCCGCCAAGGCGCTCGACGCGATCGAAGCCTGGCTTGCAGGTGACGGGACCGCCCGGGCGGAAGCCTGCGAGAAGCTCGCCAAGGCGCTGCTGACCCAGAACGGCGAGCCGAAGTGGCTCAAGAACCTCGAGAAGTTCGACATGAACTATCGGGGGATGGTCGAGCGCGTGCGCGACTGTATCGAGGCTGTACGCCGCCAGCGGGCATTGCTGGCGCAAGTCGAGGTGCTGACGCCGGCACTCACGGTCGGTCGCCGGTTCGCGCTGGCGTGGGACGAGGCCAAGGCGCGCGAGGGGCTGGTCGACTTCGACGACCTGATCCGCCAGGCGGCTGCGCTGCTGGCCACGCCCGGGCTTGGCGAGTGGATCCGCTACAAGCTCGACCGGCAGATCGACCATGTGCTGGTCGACGAGGCGCAGGACACCAACAAGGCGCAGTGGGACATCATCAAGGCGCTGACCGACGACTTCTTCAGCGGCGAGGGCCAGCGCGACGGCAAGTTGCGCACGGTCTTCGTAGTCGGCGACTACAAGCAGGCGATCTTCCGCTTCCAGGGTACCAGCCCCGAGAACTTCTCGCTCGCCAAGGCCGAGTTCGCTCGGGCGATCGATGCCTGGGCGGAGGGTCTCGACGCGTTGAGACTCCCGCGGGGGGCCCGGCGGCTGAGGGACCTCGGGCTCGGGCGCTCATATCGCACGTCGAAACCCGTGCTCGAGTTCGTCGACCGGGCGATCGCCGCGATCGGGCCGGAGAGTTTCGGCCTCGACAAGGCGCCCGAGCCGCACATCGGTGACGACCGGCCGGGGCTCGTGACACTGTGGAACCCGGTCACCGCCCGGCCTGACGACGAGGATGACGGCGAGGGACCGGAAAGCTGGCCTTCCGAACCCGAGCGGCGGATGGCGGACCGGATCGCTGCGCAGATCCGGGCGCTCGTGGGCAATTTCCCGCTCGCCAAGGGCGAGCTGCGGATGGCGGGACCGGGCGACATCATGGTCCTCGTGCGCAAGCGCCGCGAGCTTGCCGGGCTGATCGTCGCGCGGCTTCACGCGGCAGGAATCCCCGTCGCCGGTGTCGACCGCCTGCGCCTCGGTGCGCCGCTGGCCGTCAAGGACCTGATGGCCGCGCTGCGCTTCGCCGCGCAGCCGCTCGACGATCTCAGCCTCGCGAGCCTGCTCGTCTCGCCGCTGGTCGGATGGAGCCAGGAGGACCTGCTCGCGCATGGCTATCGTGCCAAGGGCGTGCCGCTGTGGGATCACCTGCACCGCTCGGGCCACCCTGACGTGCCGATGCTGCTCGAGCTGCTGCGCCGGGCCGATTTCGAGCCGCCGCAGGCGCTGTTGCACTGGTTGCTTGTCGGCCCGTGGGACGGTAGGCGCAAGCTGGTCGCGCGCCTCGGGCGGGAGGCCAACGATCCGATCGACGAGTTGCTCAACGCCGCGCTCGCCTATGCCTCGGCGCACACGCCGAGCTTGCAGGGGTTCATCCAGTGGTTTGACGCGGGCGAGGGCGAGCTGAAGCGGGAGCCCGGCGCGAGCGAGGGGCTCGTCCGCGTGATGACGGTGCACGGCGCGAAGGGCCTGCAGGCGCCGATCGTGATCCTCGCCGACGCCACGGGCAATCCCGAAAGCTCGCCGACCCGCGGGCTGGCGCTGATCGAGGAAGCCTCGGGCCTGGTGGTGCCGGTGCCCGACCTGCAAAAGGGGGAAAAGGCCGGGCGCGTCGCCGAAGCCGAAGAGAAGGCGAAGCGCGAAGAGCGCGAGGAGCACTGGCGCCTGCTCTACGTTGCCATGACTCGGGCCGAGGAGGCGCTGTTCATCGGCGGCGCGCTCGGCAAGCGTGAAACCGAGCCCGCGCCCGACAGCTGGTATGCGCGGCTCGCGCCGCTGATGACCGGCGAGCCGCTGGCGGACCCGATCTGGGGTGCCCGTGTCGAGTGGGGCACGCGCGCGCCGGTTCCGCCCGAGAAGGGGCGGCCGGGGCCCCAGGCTGCGGTGGCGTTGCCGGACTGGATGTTGCGCCCGATCGGGCCCGAGCCGCGCCCCCCGCGTCCGCTGGCGCCATCGTCGGCGGGAGAGGAGCAGGGGGCCGAGCCGCCGTTGCGGTCGGAAGCGCTGGCCGTGGCAGCGCGGCGCGGGGTGCTGATCCACCGCCTGCTCGAACGGCTGCCCGACATCGTGCCTGCCGAGCGTCAGGCCCGGGCCTGGGCCTGGCTCGAACGCAACGCCGGCGACCTGTCGGAAGCCGAGCGGGCCGAGATCCTCGGCCACGCGGTGGCGGTGATCTCGGAGCCGCATTGGGCCGGGCTGTTCGGGCCCTCGGCGCTGGCCGAAGTGCCGCTCGCGGCGACGGTCGGGGGACAGGTCATCGCCGGCACCGCCGACCGGCTGCTGGTCGAGCCCGGGCGCGTGCTGGTGGCGGATTTCAAGACCGCTCGCCGACCGCCGACGTCACTCGCCGAGGTGCCGCTGGCGACAATCCGGCAGATGGCGGCCTATGCCGCGGCACTCGGGGCGATCTATCCGGGGCGGCAAATCGAGGCGGCCGTGCTCTACACGCAGACGCCGCAGTTGATTGCGCTGCCCGCGGACTTGCTCGAAGCGCACAAACCCGGCTTGATCGGCGCCGAGGAAAGCTTGGGTCGCTGATCGTTGCCTGCGCGCGAACGCGCCCTAGATTCCGGGACACGACATCAGGAGCACTATCATGGCCACCAAGACCGTCACCGACGCCAGCTTCCAGGCGGACGTCCTCGATTCCAGCACGCCGGTTCTGGTCGACTTCTGGGCGGACTGGTGCGGCCCGTGCAAGCAGATCGCCCCGGCGCTCGAGGAGATCAGCGACGAGCTCGCAGGGCGCGTGACGATCGCCAAGATGGACATCATGGAGAACCCCGAGACCCCGGGGAGGATCGGCGTGCAGTCGATCCCGCTGATGGTGCTCTACAAGGATGGGAAGCCGGTCGCGCAGAAGCTCGGCGCGGCGCCGAAGAGCCAGCTCAAGGGGTGGCTCGAGAGCGTGCTGTAACGGGAGGCTGGCGGCAAGAGAGGGACCGTCCCTCTTTTTGCCGCGCCGCTTGCGAAAAATAGGGACTGTCCCTCCTTCTGAGCGCTACGACGGTCCAGGGAGAGCCGCTTCGCTTCAGATCCCGCCAAGCCGCTCCGCCATCGCCTCCCACAGGGCAGGGCTCGCTGCGCCGATCAGGCCCTTTCGCGCCCATTCGTCGACCCGATAGGGCGAGCCGTCTAAGCGCGCGGCCTTGCCGCCGGCTTCGTTGAGCCAAAGCACTCCGGCGGCGTGGTCCCACGCCAGCGTGCGCTCGAAGATCGATACGTCGTTCACGCCGAGGGCGAGGCGCGGGTATTGCTCGGCCGCGCAATAGGGGACGTCGACCAGGCGATAGTCGGAAATGGCTGACCTGACGGCCTCTCGGCGGGCGCCGTCCATGAAGATCAGCGACACGGCCGCGACAGGAGGCGTCTCTCCGGTCGGGCGGGCGACGATCCGCTCGCCGTCGACGAACGCGCCTCTGCCGCGCTCGGCGACGCACAGGCGGCCGCTCAGGCAGTCGTAGATCCACCCGGAGTGGGCCTCGCCGCCCGAGGCCATCGCGACGAGGATGCCGAACGGCGGCCTGCCGGCAGCGAAGTTCCGCGTGCCGTCGAGCGGATCGACAATCCAGCAGTCGCCCGAGAGCCGGTCCTGCACCGAAGCGTTGGCGAAGGCCGCTTCCTCGCCGACCACCGGCAGATCCACGATCGTTCGCAGACCTTCTTCGAGCAGGGCCTCGGATTCGTGATCGGCGACGGTCACGACGTCATCCGCCACCTTGGCGGTTATCTCGTGCGCCGCGAGTTGCTGGTAGCGGGGGAGGATCGCTCGCTGCGAGACATCGCGCAGGAGCGCGCTGACGGCTTCATGGAGTCCCGAAGAGGTCATCCCTCACGACCTCGCGGGAAACGCGGGAGGGTGTCGCAGGCCTCGGCCCAGGCGATGTGGCTCGCGTAGTGAAAGTGGGCTTCGGGGGCGATCGCCTCGGGCCGGTCGAGCGTCGCAATGCTGAAATCGTGGGTTTCGCCGTCGAAGTCACGCACCAGCAGCGGTGTGCCGCATCTCCCGCAGAACCAGCGCTCCGCGATCTCGCTCGAAGTGTAACGGCGCACTTCATCCTCGCCGCTCTCGATGATGAAGTCCGGCGAAGGGACCTTGGCGAAAGCCATCGCCGGACTGCCCGAGTTGAGCTGGCACATCCGGCAATGGCACCAGCCCGCGTCGAAGGGGGCGCTGGCGAGCCGGTAGCGCACGGCGCCGCACAGGCATCCGCCCGTCAGGTCAGCTACGGTAGTCGGCATTGATCGCGATGTAGCCGTGGGTGAGGTCGCAGGTCCAAACGGTCGCGCGGCCGTCGCCGAGGCCGAGGTCGACCTCGATGTCGATCTCGCGGCCCTTGAGGTGCTCGGCGACCGGCGCCTCGTTGTAGTCGGCGAGCGGCAGACCCTCGCGCGCGGCCCATACGCCGCCGAAGCCGATCGAGAGCCGGTCGCGGTCGGCCGGCTCCCCGGCCTTGCCGACGGCCATCACCACGCGACCCCAGTTGGCGTCCTCGCCGGCGATCGCGGTCTTGACCAGAGGCGAGTTGGCGATCGCGAGGCCGATACGGCGGGCACTCTCGTCGCTGACGGCGCCGGTCACGCGCACCTCGATCAGCTTCTGCGCGCCCTCGCCGTCGCGGACCACGAGCACCGCGAGCTGGCGGCAGACGTCGTGCAGCGCCGCGGCGAAGGCGTCCGCGCCGGGATCGTCGAGCGAGGACAGCGGCGGGTTGCCGGCCTTGCCCGTGGCGAACGCCAGCACCGTGTCGCTGGTCGAAGTGTCGCTGTCGACGGTGATGCACGAGAAGGTACTGCGGTTGGCATCGTCGAGGCACGCCTGCAGGAAAGCCGGGTCGACAGCCGCGTCGGTGAACAGATAGCCGAGCATCGTCGCCATGTCGGGAGCGATCATCCCGGAGCCCTTGATGATCCCGGCGATCGTGACCGTGCGCTCGCCGATCACCGCTGTGGCTACCGCGCCCTTCGGAAAAGTGTCGGTTGTTCCGATGGTTGTGGCCGCTTCCTCCCATGCGCAGGGAGGAGCGCCGAGCGCCGCCGCAATTCCGGCCTGGGCCTTGTCCTTGGGCAGCGGGACGCCGATCACACCCGTCGAGGAGACGAACACCTCACTCGGCGCACAGCCGATGTGCTGGGCGACCTGAGCCATGATCTGCTCGACCGCCTCGCGCCCGCGGTAGCCGGTGAAGGCGTTCGAATTGCCGGCATTGACCACCAGCGCCCGCGCCTTGCCGAGCCGCGCCTGTTCGCGGCCGAGCTCGACCTCGCTCGAACAGCAGACGTTCTTCGTGAACACGCCGGCCACCACGGTTCCCTCGGCCAGTTCGACGTAGGTCAGGTCGCAGCGGTCCCATTCCTTGTAGCGCGCGCGGGCGACGCGCAGCGTCACGCCGGCGATCGGTGGAATCTCGGGGAAGGGCAGGGCGAGCGGCGAACGTTCGAGGTCCATCTCGGCCCTCTAGTCCGAGCGACGCTGCGGGACAATCTGCGCTTCGGCTTTACAGGTGGGGGGCCGGCGAGTCATGTGACCGGATCATGCGCCCCACCGCCCCGGTCGCCGTCTTCGTGTTCGCCAGTGCAAGCCTCGCATCCGCTCAGCCGGTCAACACGGCCAAGGATGCGATCGCGGCCATCGAGTCGGCCGAGGCGCTCGAGGCCGCCTCGTCGCAAGGGCCATCGCCGCCGAGGCCGGCGTCCAACCCGGGGACCTGGATTCATCCCGAGGACTACCCTTCGTGGGCGGCTGCCTACGACGTGGGCGGGACGGTGACTGTCCTCGTCGACGTCGACGCAGAGGGCGCCGTAGTGAACTGCGCGGTCCGCGAGGGCAGCGGGATCGCCGACCTCGACCGGCTGGCGTGCGAGAAGATCACAGAACGTGCCCGGTTCGTGCCGGCCCGCGATGCCGAGGGTAATCGCGTCCCGAGCCAGTGGCAAAACCAGGTCGTGTGGGTCGCTCCCGAAGCGCAGGATGTCGCTTTCGAGAATGTCCCTGAACCGGGAGAGCTGACCGTCAACATGGTGATCGAACGGGACGGGACGGTTTCGAAGTGCGCGGTCGAGCGCGCGACCGGAGGACTTGCCCTGCCCGGAGCGCAGTCCGCCTTCTGCGCCAATCTCGGCCCCTTCCAGCCTCTGCTCGGGGCCGACGGCAAGCCCGAACGACGGCGCATTCGCCTCCGCTCGAGTATCGAGCACCTCCCTGCGCCCTGAGACCGCCTGGGATCGCTGCGCAGCCTCGCCGGGAAATCGTGCACTTCGGCTGGACGTCGGGCACTGTATGAATTATCTAACGCACATGCTCCGCAAGCTGCTCGCCCTGCTTGTTCTCGTCACCGGCCTCGCCGCAGCGGGTCAGCCTGCGCACGCGGTCGTGCTCAAGGTCGACAACGTGCAGGCGGTGGATGCGGGCTTCGCCTGCAGCTCGCAGCCGGCCCAGCGGAGCAATCCCTCGTCGATCCGTCGCGATCGCGAGGACGTGCAGCCCAAGCCGTGCCCGAAGCCGCCGCGTATCGTGCTGGTGGTGCCGACGGTGATGCTGCATGCGGATCGCGCGCGCGAATAAGCGCTTGCAACTCATAGATTCCGCGTGATTTCCCGGCCGCGCCTGCGCGGCTTTCCTTGCATATTTGGACCAAGACAGGACACCGCTCCATGTTCGGTGCGCTCGCCAAGGCGGTATTCGGATCCGCCAACGACCGTTACGTTCGCTCGCTCGAGAAGATCGTCGCCCAGATCAACGCGCTGGAGCCCCAGCTCGAGGGATTCTCGGATGCCGAGCTGACCGCCCAGACGGACAAGTTCCGCCAGCAGCTTGCCCAGGGCAAGACGCTCGACGACATCCTTCCCGAAGCTTTCGCTACCGTGCGTGAAGCCTCGAAGCGCGTGCTCGGCATGCGCCACTTCGACGTGCAGCTGATCGGCGGCATCGTCCTTCATCGCGGCGAGATCGCCGAGATGCGGACCGGCGAGGGCAAGACGCTCGTCGCCACGCTGGCAACCTACCTCAACGCGATCGAGGGCAAGGGCGTCCACGTCGTCACCGTCAACGACTACCTCGCCCGGCGCGACGCAGAATGGATGGGGCGGATTCACAAGTTCCTCGGGCTGACCGTGGGCGTGATCGTGCCCAACCTGCCCGAGTATCAGCGGCGCGAGGCCTACGCCTGCGACGTGACCTACGGCACCAACAACGAGTTCGGCTTCGACTACCTGCGCGACAACATGAAGCGCAACCGCGCCGACCAGGTGCACCGGCCGTTCAACTTCGCCATCGTCGACGAGGTCGACTCGATCCTGATCGACGAGGCGCGCACCCCGCTGATCATCTCGGGCCCGACCGAGGACAAGTCGGACCTCTACATTGCGCTCGACGCGCTGGTGAAGACGCTCCCGAAGGAGCTCTACGAGACCGACGAGAAGACCAAGAACGTCAGCCTGACCGAGGAAGGCATCGAGCACGTCGAGCAGAAGCTGATCGCCGATGGCCTCCTCGCGACCGACAACCTCTACGACGTCGAGAACACGCTGGTCGTGCATCACCTCGAGCAGGCGCTGCGTGCCAACGTGATGTACAAGCGCGACATCGACTACATCGTGAAGGACGGCAAGGTCGTCATCATCGACGAGTTCACCGGCCGCATGATGGAAGGGCGTCGCTGGTCGAACGGCCTGCACCAGGCGGTCGAGGCCAAGGAAGGCGTGCGGATCGAGCCCGAGAACCAGACGATGGCCTCGATCACCTTCCAGAATTACTTCCGCATGTACCCCAAGCTCGCCGGCATGACCGGCACCGCGGCGACCGAGGCCGCCGAGTTCTGGGACATCTACAAGCTCAACGTCGTCGAGATCCCGACCAACAAGCCGGTCCAGCGGATCGACGAGGAAGACGAATTCTACAAGAACACCGCCGACAAGTTCCAGGCGATCGCCAAGGCGATCAAGGAGAAGCAGCAGATCGGCCAGCCGGTCCTGGTCGGCACGGTGTCGATCGAGAAGTCCGAACTGCTGAGCAGCTACCTCGAGAAGGAAGGCGTGCCGCACGCGGTGCTGAACGCGCGCTTCCACGAGCAGGAGGCGCACATCGTCGCCCAGGCCGGCCGCCTGGGCGCGGTGACGATCGCCACCAACATGGCCGGCCGCGGCACCGACATCCAGCTCGGCGGCAACGTCGATTTCCGCATCGAGGACGAACTCAAGGACATGCCCGAGGGGCCCGAGCGCGACGCCGCGATCGAGCGGATCAAGGCCGAAGTCGCTGCCGAGCGCGAGAAGGTGATCGCCGCGGGCGGCCTGTTCGTGCTCGGTACCGAGCGACACGAGAGCCGGCGCATCGACAACCAGCTGCGAGGGCGTTCGGGCCGGCAGGGCGACCCGGGCCTCAGCCGGTTCTACCTGTGCCTCGAGGACGACCTGCTCCGCATCTTCGGACCGGACACGCTGTTTGCCCGGATGATGAATGCCAACCTCGCCGACGGCGAGGCGATCGGCAGCAAGTGGCTGTCGAAGGCGATCGAGACCGCGCAGAAGAAGGTCGAGGCGCGCAACTACGAGGCGCGCAAGCAGGTCGTCGAATTCGACAACGTGATGAACGACCAGCGCAAGGTGATCTACGAGCAGCGCGCCGAGATCATGGACGCCGAAGCCGTCGACGAGGTGGTCGTCGACATGAGGACCGACACGATCAACGCCATCGTCGGCACGTTCTGCCCACCGGGCTCCTATCCCGAGCAGTGGGACGTCGCCGCGCTCAAGCAGCGCATTCTCGAGATCACCGGGATCGATGCGCCGCTCGAGGCCTGGCTCGACGAAGACACGGTCGATCCCGAGATGATCGAGGAACGGCTGGTGGCGCTCGCCGAGCAGCGGATGGCCGAGCGCACGGCGCCGATCCCCAAGGAAGAGTGGCGGCGCATCGAGAAGGAAATCCTGCTCGACCGGCTCGATCACCACTGGAAGGAGCATCTCGCGACGCTCGACGCGCTGCGTCAGGCGGTGTTCCTGCGCGCTTATGCGCAGAAGCAGCCGATCAACGAGTACAAGCACGAGGCGTTCGGCCTGTTCGAGCGCATGCTCGAAGGGATCCGCGAGGACGTCACCCGCGTGCTGATGACCGCGCCGCTGCGCATGGCTCCTCCTCCGCCGCCGCTCGACCTGCCCGAGCTGCCCGACTTCCTGACCGGCCACGTCGAACCCGTGTTCGGTGCCGACGGGCCCGCCGGCGTCAACCCGTCGCCCGGAGCTGAAGCGGTGATGGGGGCGCTCGGCCGCGGCATCCCGGCGATGGCCGGGGCTGCGGCAACAGGCGACGAGCCATTTTCCGGTGCCGAAATCAGCCGCAATGCGCCCTGCCCATGCGGATCGGGGAAGAAGTACAAGCACTGCCACGGCGCGGCGGCGTAAGGCGCGCCTCCCGGTTGCGGCAGGCTTGCTCCGATCGTAACACCCGTTAGGATCATCGCCGGGAGGGACCGGCGATGAGGATCACGCGGCTCGAGCTGCCTCGCTGCAGCGTCGGTGAGGGACCGGTGTGGGACGTCGCCGAGCAGGCGCTGTACCACGTCGATATCCTCGAGAAGCGCGTGTTCCGCTGGGACCCGGCGAGCGGCGAGCACTGCGGCTGGGCGGTGCCGGCGATGATCGGTTCGATGGCCCTGCGCGAAGCGGGTGGGGCGATCGTCGCGTTGCCCGACGGAATCCACGCGCTCGATTTCGCCAGCGGCGCGGTTACGCCGTTCGCGCTGCTGGATCCGCCCGATCCCTCGATCCAGCTGGCCGACGGCAAGGTCGATCGCGCAGGCCGCTTCGTGTTCGGTACCAGCCATCGGCAGGCGAAAGAGCCGGCGGGCGGGCTCTACTCGCTTGGGACCGACGGGCGCATCGTCCAGCTCGACCGCGAGATTACGCTCGGCAACGGGCCGTGCTTCTCGCCTGACGACCGCACCCTCTACCACGCAGATTCGATGCGGCAGACCGTATTCGCCTACGATTACGACCTTGCGACGGGCGGCGTCTCCAACCGGCGGGTGTTCTTCAACAGTACCGCCTACGGCCCGATTCCCGACGGCGCGACGATCGACGCTGCCGGCGACATGTGGCTGGCGATCTGCGAGGGCGGAGTGGTCCTCCGCCTGTCGCCGGCGGGTGAGGTGAAGCAGGTCATCGAGATGCCGACGAAGCTGCCCGCGAGCTGCATGTTCTTCGGCCCCGACCTGGACCGGCTGTTCGTGCCGAGCATCGACCCCTCGTTCCTCGGGCGCGAGCCGGCCGAGGCGGACGGGTGGTGCTACGCGGTCGACGGACTCGGCGTGCAGGGCCTCCCGGAGCCGCGGTACCGTGGATAGGCGGCTGCCGCCGCTGCTCGTCGCGGTGTTCATCAACATCGCCGGGTTCAGCCTGATCCTTCCGCTGCTGCCGTTCTACGGGCAGGTATTCGGGGCCGGACCGTTCGGCGTCGCGCTACTGTTCGCGGCGTACAGCCTCGGCAACGTCTTTGGCGAGATCCACTGGGGCCGGCAGTCGGATTCGTGGGGCCGTCGGAAGGTCCTCGCGGTAACCACGTTCTGCGCGGCGCTGAGCTACGTCGCCTTCGCCTGGGCGCCCACACTCGAGCTGGCGATCGCGATCCGCGTCGTAAGCGGCTTCTTTTCCGGCACGCTGAGTACCGCCCAGGGATTCATCGCCGACGTCTCGCCACCCGAGCACAGGGCAAAGACGATGGGCTACTTCGGCGCCGCATTCAGCCTCGGCTTCGTCCTGGGCCCGGTGCTCGGAGGAGTGTTCGCCGGGGAGGAAGTGGCAGCGGCGAGCTTCCGGTTGCCGATCTACATCGCCGGCGCCCTGTCGCTGCTCGCCTCGCTGTGGTGCTTCGCGATCCTGCGCGATGCGTCGCCGCCCCGCGGTAAGGGCTCCCTGCCGGCCTACAGCGAGGCGTTCCGCTTCGTCGGGGACCAGCCTCTGCTGCTGCGGCTGTTCGCGATCTCGTTCTGCGGGATCGCCATGTTCGCCTCGATGGAGGCGATCTACGGCCTGTGGAGCGAAGCCAATTTCGGGTGGAGCGCGAACGACCTCGGATTTGCCTTCCTCGCGATCGGCGGGGGAGGGCTGTTCGCCCAGTTGGTGTTGATCGGTCCGCTGGCCGCGCGCTACGGCGAGGCGCGAGTGATCGTGATCGGGCTCGTATGTCTCGCGCTGTCGATGGTACTGCAACCTGTTATCCGCACGCCGCTCTCGGGCGTGGCGCTGATGGGGCTGCTGATGGTCGGCCATTCGCTCGCCTTTCCCTCGGCAGGAGCGCTGCTCTCGCGCAACACGCCGCCCGAACGCCAGGGGAGCACGATGGGCCTGCTGATGGCATCGAACGCGGTCGGGCGAATCGTCGTCCCGCCGGCGTTCGGCCTGATCTACGATCGTGCCGGTCACGACGCGCCGTGGTATGTCGGGGCGGCCCTGATCGGCCTGGTGGTGCTGATGGCGCTGCAGGCCGTGCGACTGGCGGAGCCGGGGAAACCCTAGCCAGCCCGGGGGCAATGCAATAGACTGGGCATGACGGGAACCGGAGGTCTTGCGATGCCGGAAACGAAAGCCGAGCGCGAGCTCAGGCACCAGCTCGCCAACGCCGAACAGCAGAAGCGTGCGCTGCAACAGCTTTTGCAGAGCGCCTCGGACGAGATCGAGGAGCTCGTCTCGGGGGAATGCACCGACGAGGACAAGGCCGGTGCGATCAAGGCGGCCAGGAAGTTCCGCCGGGCGGCGACGCTCTAGGCCGTACCACAACCGAGGAGAGATTGATGCGCAAGATTGCCCCGCTCATGGCCGTGGGCCTGGCTTTGGCCGCCACTGCCGGCCTGGCCCAGTCTGACGTGCCCGCGGCGATCGCCGCCGCGGTTGCCGATCCCGGGCGGCCGGCAGCCGACACCGCGCGTGATCCGCTGCGCAAGCCCGCTCAGATCGTTGCCTTTGCCGGGGTGAAGCCGGGCGACAAGATCGCCGAGATTGCCCCGGGCGGCGGCTATTACACGCGGGTGCTGGCTAAGGCCGTCGGGCCGGAGGGCAAGGTCTATGCCCTGATGCCGGGGTTCTTCGCCAACCGTCCTGGGGGGCTCGATGCAATCAACGCGCTCGCCGAGCAGTACGGCAACGTCGAGGTGGTCGTGGTCGACTACGCCGCCACGAAGCTGCCTGAACCGGTCGACCTCGTGTGGACCACCGAAAACTATCACGACCTCGCCAATGGCGACATCGGCGCGGTCAATGCCTGGGCGTTCGCCGCGCTCAGGCCCGGGGGGACCTATTTCGTCGAAGACCATGCGGCACCGGGCACCGGCACCAGCGCCACCAGCACGCTGCACCGGATCGACCCCGAGGCGGTCAAGCAGCAGGTGACCTCAGCCGGCTTCACGCTCGAGGCCGAGAGCGACCTCCTGCACAACCCGGACGACCCGCACGACGTGAGCCCGCGCGAGGTCCAGCCGACGAGCGACAAGTTCGCCCTGCGGTTCCGCAAACCGGCCTGAACTGGAAGAGAGTGGCTCCGTGTGGTCGTCTATCGCAAGCGGCCTCATTCGGCCTGTCCGCTACGCTCTTCGTCCATGGCGAAGCGACCCCACGCCTGCATGAGTTCCCGGCGCTTGTCGAAGAAATCGGTTCGCCGGTACGCCGCCTCGACCGCGTTGGACACGGTATGGGCGAGGGCGGCCTCGGCGACCTCCCCGGGAAACTCGGTCTGCTCGGCCGCCCAGTCCCGAAAGGTCGAGCGGAACCCGTGCACGGTCCACGCCAGCCCCATGTCGCGCAGCACCTTGGTCAGCGTCATGTCGGACAGCTTTCCGCCGTTGCCGTTGGGGAATACCAGGTCCGTTCCGGCGCGACGGATCGCGCGGGCTTCCTTGAACAGCGCGAGCGCTTGCGGGGAAAGGGGCACGCGGTGCGCCTTGCCGGCCTTCATGCGCTCGGCAGGAATCGTCCACACTGCCTTGTCGAGGTCGACTTCCTCCCACCGGGCGCCGCGGATCTCGCCGCTCCGGCTGGCGCACAGGATCGTTGCCCGCAGTGCGAGCGCGCCCATGCCGCCCTTGGCCGCCAGCTTGCGCATCTGCGCCGGCAGCTCCTTGTAGGGCAGGGCGTCGAAGTTCGTGCGGCGCGGCTGCGCGGGCAGGCGGTCCGCGATCGCAGGCCCAAGCGTGCCGACGAACAGCGCACCGTCGGGCCGCGCGTAGCGCAGGGTTCGGATGATCAGGCTGCGGACCTTGCGCGCGGTCTCGGGCTTGGTCTGCCAGATCGGGCGCAGGCACGCGGCGATGCGGTCGGCGTCGATCGACTGCACTTGCAGCTTACCGAGCGCGGGGAAGGCATAGGCCCGGAGCTGGGCTTCCTGCTGCTTGCGCTTCTTCTCGGAAATCGCCGCGTCGTCGCTCTTGGCATCAAGGAAGGCCAGGGCGGCCTCCTTGAACGGCCTCAACAAGGGCGCCGGCGGCTCCCACAGGGTTCGAGGATCGCGTCCGTCGGCGAGGGCGCGGCGGACGTCGTAGGCGCGCTGGCGTGCTTCGGCGAGGGAGTAGAGCTTCGCCGAGCCGAGCCCATAGTCGCGACGCTTTCCGTTGTGCTGGAAGCGGCCGACCCAGGAAGCCTGCCCCGGGGCACGCACGAACAGGAGCAGCCCGTTGCCATCGGAGTAGCGCCCCGGCGACTCGATCACCTGCCTCACTCTCGCCGCGGTCAGCTTGCCCATGGGATTCGAACTTTTCGCTGTTTTACGGTTCCAACGGATTATCCCACACTCGTGCGCTGAACAAGCGCAAATGGCGATGAACGAGCGTGGACAGAAAACCTAGGTTCTCTGCGGGCTAGCGGGTGTTTTGTGGATGTGGGTGGATGTCCGCGCACGCGGAAATGGCTCCCCGAGTAGGATTCGAACCTACGGCCATTCGATTAACAGTCGAATGCTCTACCGCTGAGCTATCGGGGAGCAGCCCAACAGGGCAGGGGTGCGCCTATATGGGCGAGCTCGGGTTTTGACAACCCTCTGATCGCGGTGCCGGCTCAGTAGGCGAACTGTTCTGCGACGATCCGGTCGTCGAGCGCGTGCCCGGGGTCGAACAGCAGCGTCAGCGCGCGGTCGCGGTCGACCTGCAGGCGCACTTCAGCCACGTCGCGCAGCTCCTTCTGGTCGGCCACCGCGGCGACCGGCCGCTTGGCGGGTTCGAGCACCCGGAAGGTGACCCGGCTGCGGTCGGGCAGGATTGCGCCGCGCCAGCGCCGGGGGCGAAACGGGCTGATCGGGGTCAGCGCCAGCGTCTGTGAATCGAGCGGCAGGATCGGACCGTTGGCCGAGTAGTTGTAGGCGGTCGATCCCACGGGGGTCGACAGCAGCACGCCGTCGCCGGCGAGCTCCGGAATGCGCACGCGCTCGTTGACGCTGATCTCGATCTTGGCGGTCTGGCGCGTTTCGCGCAGCAGGGAGACTTCGTTGATCGCATAGAAGCTTTCGGTCTCGCCAGATTGCGTGACGGCTTCCATCCTCAGCGGCGAGACCGCGATCCCGCGCGCCTTGGCCACGCGCTCGAGCACGCGGCAGTTCTTCTGGTAGCGGTTCATCAGGAACCCGACCGTGCCGAGATTGAGCCCGTAGACCGGGCGCAGGAGGTCGAGATCGATCATCCGGTGCATGGTCTCGAGCATGAACCCGTCGCCACCCAGCACGACGGCGGCGTCGGCCTCTTCGAGTGGCACCCAGACGGCGCAGCCGGCCAGCGCGTCGGCCGCTTCCTGCGCCCGCTCCGTCGGCGAGGCGAGCAGCGCCAGCTTCTGAAGGTCCTTGCCCTGGGCGGTCATCGACCGTGGTCCTATGGAGCCCCGTCCCGAATTGCAACGCGGCCGTCATTTGCTGGCGACGGCGGGGCGAGGATCGGCCAATAGGGTGCCATGGAGGCGATCGTTCATGGAAGGGACCGGCGGTGCAGCCGTGACCGGCGTTCCGCCGCACGATCTGCCGAGGCCGTCCAGCTGGCTGCCGCTTTCGAGCGGGACGAGATCGAGATCCTGTTCCAGCCGCAGTTCGCCGCCCCGGACGGCGCGCTGCTCGGCGCCGAGGCCCTGGCGCGCTGGCGGCATCCCGAGCAGGTCCTCGTCGGCGGCGATGCGCTGTTCGAGATCGCCGATCGTTCCGGGCTCTCGTGCCGGCTTTCGTCGCATGTCGCTCGCCTGGCACTCGAGGAGGCGAGCGGCTGGCCGCGAAACCTGCGCCTTTCGCTCAACGTGACCGCGGCCGACCTGGCTGAGCCCGATTTCGTGGAACGGGTCGCCTCGGCGATCGGACGTGCGGGATTTGTACCCTACCGGCTGACGATCGAGATCACCGAGCAGGCCCTGGTGGCCGACCTCGACCGGTCGGCCGAGCGCCTCGAGGCGCTCGGCCGCCTCGGCGTCTGCGTCGCGCTTGACGATTTCGGAGCCGGGTTCTGCAATTTCGGATACCTCAAGCGGTTGCCGCTCCACTATCTCAAGCTCGACCGGAGCATGATTGAAGGGATCGACCGCGACTCGCGCGATCTCGCGGTCCTCCGCGGGATCCTCTCGATGGCCCGTGCGCTGGGCTTGCAGGTTGTGGCCGAGGGGGTCGAGCGCGAAGCGCACCGCGAGGTCATCGCTCGCGAAGGGTGCTTCGCGTGGCAGGGCTTCCTCGGCGGGAGGCCCATGGCAGCGCACGCGTTCCGCGAGCTGAGCGAGGGCCGTGGTTAGGACGAAAAGTTAAAATTGGGCGGCAGATTTGGACATCTCGGGTTGACAACCAATCCAAACCCATGAAAAGTCTCGTTGTGCGACGCAGCATGAGGGGAAGGTTTATGCTTAAGAACTCGATTGCCGCACTTTCGGCGATAGGCTTGGCTATCGGCCCGGTGGCGGCTCAAGCGGCCCCGCAGCCTGCGCCCCGGGCGCCGGCCGCAACCAAGGATTCGGAGCAGCTCGTCGGCACGACGGCCTGGGTCCTTGCCGCGATCGGCCTCGGCCTCGTGATCTGGGGCATCATTGAACTGGCCGACGACGACGACGAACCGGCGAGCCCCTGAACTCGTCGCTTCACGGAGTTTACGAAGGGCCTCGCTGAGCGAGGCCCTTCTTGTTTCGGCCGGTCGCCAACTTGAGCCGGATCGTCAGGCGGCCTGGCTCTCGCGCCTTTCGGCTTTCCTGACGATAGCGCTCAGGCCCTTGGTCAGCTGGTAGAGTCCGTTGAGGCGGGCCTGCGGGTCGCCCCAGGCGCGGCTGATCACGAGCTTCATGTCGGGACGCAGCTTGGCCGTGCCCTTCAGACGCTCAACGTAGGCGATCAGGCCGACCGGGTCGGGGAAGCGATCCTCGTGGAAGCTGACCAGCGTTCCGCGCGCGCCGACCTCGATCTTCGAGATGCATGCGGCGATGGCCTGGTGCTTGATCTCGATGAGCTTGACGAGATTCGCCGTGGCCTGCGGCAGCGGGCCGAAGCGGTCGATCATCTCTGCGGCCAGGCTCTCGATCTCGGCCTTGTCGCTCGCGTCATTCAGCCGCCGGTACAGGGCCATCCGCACCGCGAGGTCGGGGACGTAGTCCTCGGGAATCATGATCGGCGCGTCGACGGTGATCTGCGGGCTGAAGGCTTCACGCTCGCGCTCGAGCCCCATGTCGCCCGCCTTGGCCGCGAGAATCGCATCCTCGAGCATCGACTGATAGAGTTCGAAGCCGACCTCGCGGATGTGCCCCGACTGTTCGTCGCCGAGCAGGTTGCCTGCGCCGCGGATGTCGAGGTCGTGGCTGGCGAGCTGGAAGCCCGCACCCAGCGAATCGAGGTCGCCGAGCACCTTTAACCGCTTTTCCGCGACTTCGTTGAGCACAGTGTCCTTCGGCGTCGTCAGGTAGGCGTAGGCGCGCAGCTTGGATCGACCGACGCGGCCGCGCAGCTGGTAGAGCTGGGCGAGGCCGAAGCGGTCCGCGCGGTGGATCACGATCGTGTTGGCGCTCGGGATGTCGAGCCCCGATTCGACGATCGTGGTCGAGAGCAGCACCTCGTACTTCTTCTCGTAGAACGCGCTCATCCGTTCCTCGACCTCGGTCGGCGTCATCTGTCCGTGGGCGGTGACGAAGCGGACCTCCGGAACGTACTTGTGCAGCCACTCCTCGACCTGGGGCATGTCGGCGATCCGCGGCACGACGATGAAGCTCTGGCCGCCGCGGTGATGTTCGCGCAGCAGCGCTTCGCGCATGACCATGTCGTCCCATTCCATGACGTAGGTCCGCACCGCGAGGCGGTCGACCGGGGGCGTCTGAATGGTCGAGAGTTCGCGCAGACCGCTCATGGCCATCTGCAGCGTCCGCGGGATCGGCGTGGCCGTGAGGGTGAGCACGTGCACGTCGGCGCGCAGCTGCTTGAGCGCTTCCTTGTGGGTGACACCGAATCGCTGCTCCTCGTCGACTATGACGAGGCCGAGGCGCTTGAACCTGGTGGACTTCGACAGGATTGCATGGGTGCCGACGACCACATCCATCGTTCCGTCGGCGAGGGCGTCGCGAGTCGCCTTCATTTCCGCCGCCGGGACCAGTCGCGAAAGGCGGCCGACTTTCAGCGGGAAGCCGGCAAAGCGTTCGCTAAAACTCTGGTAGTGCTGGCGCGCGAGCAGCGTGGTCGGCGCGATCAGCGCTACCTGTTGGCCCTGCATCGCCGCCACGAACGCCGCGCGCAGCGCCACTTCGGTCTTGCCGAAGCCGACGTCGCCGCAGACGAGGCGGTCCATCGGTTTGCCCTCGGCAAGGTCCTTCAGCACATCCGCGATCGCCTGCTCCTGGTCGTCGGTTTCTTCCCACGGGAATCGCTCGACGAACTGGTTGAAGCTGCTTTCCTCGGGTTCGAGCACCGGCGCCTTGCGCAGGGCGCGGGCCGCCGCGGTTCGCAGCAGCTCGTTGGCAATCTCGCGAATGCGCTCCTTGAGCCGCGCCTTGCGCTTCTGCCATCCCTCGCCGCCGAGGCGATCGAGCACGGCGGCTTCTTCGCCGCTGCCGTAACGGCTGAGCACATCGATGTTCTCGACCGGGATGTAGAGCTTGTCGCCCCCGGCGTATTCGAGCATCACGCAGTCGTGCTGGCTCTGGCCGACGGTGATCGGCTCAAGGCCCAGATAGCGGCCGATGCCGTGGTCGAGGTGGACCACGAGGTCGCCGCGGTTGAGCGCGGAGAGTTCGGCGAGGAACGCGTCCGAATCCTTGCGCCGCTTGCGCCGCCGGACGAGACGGTCGCCGAGCAGGTCCTGCTCGGTGACGAGTTCCATCTCGTCGTTGGCGAATCCGGTGTCGAGCGGCAGCACCATGCCCACCGGCCGCCCTTTTGCCGCGAGGCCGAGCGCTTGCTGCCAGCTGTCGGCGCTCTCGAGCCCGATCCCGGCTTCGCCGAGGATCGAGGCGATGCGGCTGCGCGAGCCCTCGGAATAGGCCGCGAACAGCGCGCGCTTGCCCGAGCCGGCGAGGGTCCTGAAGTGCGCCGCCGCCGCTTCGTAGACATTGTCGCCGCGCGTGCGCTCGGGCGCGAAGTCGCGCGCCGAGCGGAATCCGAAATCGACGGTCCCAGGGCTCTCGGGCTCCGCGAAGATCGAGGCGCGGTGGACCGGCCGTCGCTCGAGGGCTTCGGCAAACTCGTCCCGCGACAGGTAAAGCGCGTCGGGCTCCAGCGGACGATAGGAGCCGGCGGCCTGCCCGGCGATCTCGCGGCGCTGGCGGTGATAGTCGTCGATGTCGGCAAGCCGTTCCTCGCCGGCGCCGACGGCAGCCGAATCGGTCACCACGAGGTCGTCCGGCCCGAGGTGGTCGAACAGCGTCGCCAGGCGATCCTCGAACAGCGGAAGCCAGTGTTCCATGCCCGCCAGCCGGCGGCCCTCGCTGACCGCCTGGTACAGCGGGTCTTGCGTGGCGTGGGCGCCGAAGGCTTCGCGGTAACGCGTGCGAAAGCGCTTGATCGTGTCTTCGTCGAGCAGCGCCTCGCTGGCCGGCAGAAGCAGGTGCCCGTCGGTCGTCGCCGTTGTGCGCTGGGTGGCGGGATCGAACAGGCGCAGCGATTCGAGCTCGTCGCCGAAGAAGTCGAGCCTCAGCCCGTGGTCGAGCCCGGCCGGGAAGATGTCGAAGATCGAGCCGCGCACGGCGAACTCGCCCGTGTCGATCACGGTGTCGGTGCGCGAATAGCCCTGCCGCTGCAGCAGCGCGATCAGGCTGTCGTAGCCGATCCGCATGCCCGGTTTCAGCTCGCGCACGGCCTCGCGGATGCGGAACGGCGTCAGCACGCGCTGGAGCAGGGCGTTGACCGTGGTCACCAGCAGCTGGGCGGAGGTCTTCCCGGCCTGGAGCTGGTGCAGGGCCGAGAGGCGGCGGGCGCTGACCGAAAGCGCGGGACTCGCGCGGTCGTAAGGCAGGCAGTCCCAGGCGGGAAACTCGATCACCTGCAGCTCAGGGGCAAACCAGCGTGCTGCGTCGGCGACGGCGCGCATCGCCTGCTCGTCGGGCGCGATGAACACGGCACGGCCTTTTGCCGCGCGCGCCAGATCCGCCATGACGAGAGGCTGCGCGCCGCGCGGAACCGAGGAGAGGGTCAGCGGCCGGTCGGCCTGCAGGATACGGGAAAAGTCGGGCATTCTGGGAATCCGGGCACGCAACTAGGGCCCCCTGCTCGTTCGAGAGGGGGCTGGACGATTGGCGAGGGCGATAGCGCCGTGCCGGCCCAAGCGCCACCCCACTGATCTGTCACGAGGAAACCCGCCCGCGAAGTTGGAAGGGCGACGCGGGCGGGGGTCACGCAATGCAGGGTCAAAGGGGGGAGACCCGTTGCGAACCGCAACTTACGTGGTGACGTAGTCCAGCTTTTCAAGGGCGGCGAGCAACGGACCCCGGTACCGTTCGGGCGCTGGCCTTGCCTTGAGCGCCCATGCCATGATGTCGACGTCGTCTTCTTCGAGCAGCGCCTCGAACCAGTCGAGCTCGACAGGTCCCCAGCTCGCATGGTGACGATCGAAGAATCCCCCGATCAGGAAGTCGGCCTCGCGCGTTCCGCGGTGCCAGGCGCGGAAACGGGCGCGGGCGAGGCGCACGGCAAGGTCGGAACCGGCCATGCGCCCCCCCTTTGGCATTGCGCAGGCCGGCGTCAAGCCGGCTGCAGCTGGACCGTAGCAAGTTCGGCGCGAGGCAGGCCGCCATTTTCGGCCTTCGCCTGGAGCTGCTCCTTCAGGGCCAGCATCTCGTCGCGCAGCGCCACGAGGTCGACGCCGGTCTGGCGGCACTGGGCGAACATGCCCTCGGCCGGCTTTTCCTCTTCCTTCACGTGGTGCTGGATCTCTTCGCAGAGCACGGTGACCTTGGCCTCGAAGAAGGCGTCGTTGGCGCCGTTCTCCATGATGTCGTTGATCAGGATCTTGGCGCCATCGTGCTCGACGTACGATTCGCGTAGCAGGTCCTCGTCGATCTTGCCGTCGAACGCCGGGTAGAAAATCTTTTCCTCGATCTGGGCGTGGATCTTCAGCTCGTTGCAGATCTGCTGGGCGAGCGCGAGCTTGCGGTCCTTGTTGCTGGCACTGCAGAACTTCTGGAAGAGGTCTTCCACCGTGCAGTGGTCGGCCTTGAGCAGCGCGATGGCGTCGGTAAATTCCTGTTGCGGCATGGCATCTCTCCTGGGGGCAGGCGGGCGCGCCCGATGTCCGTGAAAGCCGCGAAAGCGGTGGCGGTTCCTGCCGCTGGGTACTTTGTCCGCCGCCCGGCCTGACCTATCAGGGCTCATGCGCCCCGAACTGCTCAACCCGCTGTTCGCCGAGACCGAGAGCCTCGAAGGCGTCGGACCGAAACTGCGCAAGCCGCTCGAGAAGCTCGGCCTGACCCGGGTGCGCGATGTCGCCTATCACTTGCCCGACCGCTTCGTGCAGCGCCGTGCAGTGACCGATCTCGACGAGGCGAGCGTCGGCGAGCAGATCGTCGTGCCGCTGACGGTGGTCGAGCACCGCGAGAGCCGCAACAACCGCGCCCCCCACCGGGTCGTGGCGCGCGACGCAAAGGGCAACGTCTGCGCGCTCGTCTACTTCGGCAAGGCCTCGTACACCGCGCGCAAGCTGCTGCCCGTGGGCGAGAAGCGCTGGGTCGCCGGCAAGCTCGAGCAGTACGACCAGTGGCTGCAGATCGTGCACCCCGATCACGTGACTGACAGCAGTGCCGGGCTGATGGAACATCTCGTCGAGCCGGTCTATCCGCTGGCGGAGGGCCTGACCCAGCCCAGAGTTGCGCAACTGGCCGAGCAGGCCCTCGCGCGTGCGCCGAAACTGCCCGAATGGGTCGAGCCGGGCGTTCTTGAGCGGAACAAGTGGCCGGGATGGCGCGACGCGCTGGTGCTCGCCCATCGCGGCCCGCATCCGGCGGCGCGCGACCGGCTGGCCTATGACGAGCTGCTGGCCAACAGCCTGGCGCTCATGCTCGTGCGGGCGGACAATCGCCGGCGCCGCGGGCAGCCGCTGCGGGGCGACGGCCGGCTGCGCGGCAAGCTCGCGCTGCCGTTCCCGTTGACCGGCGCCCAGCGGCGCTCGATCGCCGAGATCGAGAACGACCTTGCGCAGGACTCGCCGATGCTGCGGCTGCTCCAGGGCGACGTCGGTTCGGGCAAGACGGTCGTGGCGCTGGACGCGATGCTGATCGCCGCCGAGGCCGGGGCGCAGGCGGCGCTGCTGGCGCCCACCGAAATTCTCGCACGCCAGCACTTCGAGACGTTGCGGGCGATGACCGGTTCGACCGGGGTTTCGATCGCGCTGCTCACAGGGCGCGACAAGGGGCGGGCGCGAGAATCCGTACTGATGGGGCTCGTCGACGGATCGATCCAGATCGTCGTCGGCACCCACGCGATCTTCCAGGAGGCCGTCGCCTACCGCAATCTCGGGCTGGTGGTGATCGACGAGCAGCACCGCTTCGGCGTCGGCCAGCGGCTGATGCTGACGCAGAAGGGCAAGGTCGCACCGCACTGTCTCGCGATGACCGCAACGCCGATCCCGCGCACGCTGACGCTCGCACAGTACGGCGAGATGGACGTGAGTCGGCTCGACGAGATGCCGCCGGGGCGTCAGCCGATCGACACCCGGGTCGTGGCGATCGAGCGCCTGCCGGAAGTCGTCGATGGCCTCGCCCGGCATCTCGAAGCCGGACGGCAGGCCTACTGGGTCTGCCCGATGGTGCGCGGCGACCATGAGAGCGAGGATCTCGCGGCGGCTGAAGCGCGGTTTGCGGTGCTCAAGGCGCGCTTTGGCGAGACGGCCGTACTCGTTCACGGGCAGATGAAGCCCGAGCTCAAGGACGCGGCGATGGAACGCTTCGCGAGCGGCGAGGCGAAGTTGCTTGTGGCGACGACGGTGATCGAGGTCGGCGTCGACGTGCCCAATGCGACTCTGATGATTATCGAGCAGGCCGAACGCTTCGGGCTCGCCCAGCTGCACCAATTGCGGGGCAGGGTGGGGCGCGGGTCGGGGAAGTCGGTATGCCTGCTGCTGCGCAGCGAAACGCTGAGCGACACCGCGCGCGACCGCCTCGCACTGATGCGCGAAACGCAGGACGGATTTCGCCTGGCCGAAGAGGACCTGCGTCTGAGGGGCGGCGGCGAGCTGCTGGGGACGCGGCAGTCTGGCGACACCCCGTTTCGCGTCGCCGACCTCGAGCAAATGCAGCGGCTGCTGCCGGTCGCGCACGACGACGCACGTCTGCTGATCGAGCGCGACGGCGGCCTCGCTTCGCCGAGGGGTGAAGCGGCGCGCGTGCTGCTTTACCTGTTCGAGCGCGACTGGGGCGTGCAACTGCTGCGCGGCGGCTGAGGAGCCGGGCATGGATTTGCGATTGCCAGCAGCCTCTCGCGCGGCGCAGTAGCGCGGCCGTGCCGACCGAGTCTCTCCTGGGCTTCGCCCGCCGCGCCCTGTTCACGGTCGCGATCCTTGGCGGCAGCTTCCTGCTGTTTCTCGTTCAGCCGATGGTTGCGCGCTTCGCCCTCCCGCGGCTCGGAGGCGCGCCGGCCGTGTGGAACAGCGCGATGCTCGTGTTCCAGGTGCTGCTGCTCGGCGGTTACGCCTATGCCCACGCGATTTCCCGGCTGCCGTTCCGCCGGCAGGCCTCGCTTCATGTCGCGCTGCTCGTGGCAGCGGCGCTGACGCTGCCGATCTCGCTGGCGGAGATTCCCGCGCCGGAGCCCGGCTGGGAGATCCTGTGGGTGCCGGCGCTGTTCCTGGCCACGATCGGTCCGGTGTTCCTGCTGCTGTCGGCGCAGGCCTCGCTGATGCAGCGCTGGTACACGGGCCTTCCCGACGCACGAAATCCGTACAGACTCTATGCCGCCTCCAATATCGGCAGCTTCGGCGGCCTGATCGCCTATCCCTTCTGGATGGAGCCCGAGATGGCGCTGGGCGAACAGAGCCGCGCCTGGTCGCTCGGATACCTGGTGCTCGCGGCGCTGGTCGGTCTGGTGGCTGCGTGGCGCTGGAACGTGCCGGAAGCCGCTCCCGCGGCGATGCCCACCACAGCGTCGGGGCCGGTCGGCCGTCGGCGGGTGCTGCACTGGCTGGCGTTGGCGGCCGTGCCGTCAGGACTCATGTTGTCCACGACCACGCTGCTCACGGCCGACCTGATGGCGATGCCGTTGTTGTGGGTGATCCCCCTCGGCCTCTACCTGCTGAGCTTTCCGGTCGCGTTCTCGGACCATGGCGACTGGGCGCGGCTGTTGGGCCGCTACGCGCCGGTTCCGCTGCTCATGATCGGCGGACTGGCGATGATTTCGGGCGGGCAGTCCAACCCGGCCCTGGCGCTGGCGATGGCCGCGCTGCTGTTCGTGCTGGCCGTCGCGCTCCATGCCCAGCTCTACGCTTTGCGCCCCGCTCCCGAGCGCCTGACCCTGTTCTACCTCGCCGTCGCCGCCGGAGGCGCGCTCGGGGGACTGTTCACCGCGCTCGTCGCACCGCTCCTGTTCGATTGGGTCTATGAACATGCATTGCTGTTGCTCGCCGCGGCTATGCTGGTTCCGCAGTCGCCGTTCGTTCCCGTGCTGTCACGGTTCTGGCAGAGCGGCCAACGGGCGCGGCCCGTGGCTGTCGTCGCGGTGTTCGCAGCCGCCTTGCTCGCCTGGCGCCTCGCCCATGCCGTCGAGGAGACGCGCGGGACGGAGATCCTGGTGCTGGTTTCGGCGCTCGTCGTTCTCGGCCTCTTCCTGGTTGGCAAGCGCTGGGCATTCGTCGCAGTCTTCGCGCTGATGATGCTCGGCCACGGCGGTCTGTCGACGCTTTCCCTCAGCGTCGAGGGCACCCGGTCGCGCAGCTATTTCGGCGTCTACGCGGTCGAAACATCCCCCGACGGCACGATGCGCCGGCTGGTCCACGGCACGACCATGCACGGAGAGCAGTGGCTCGATCGCGACCGTCGAAGCGAGCCGACCGCCTACTATGGCCGCACCTCGGGGGCGGGCCTCGTCCTGGCGGCCGCAGAACCCGGCGATTCGATCGGCATCGCCGGTCTCGGCGTCGGCACCCTGGCCTGCTATCGAAAGCCGGGACAGGCCTGGACCTTTTTCGAGATCGACCCTCTCGTCGTGCGCTATTCGCGCGACCGCACGTTCAGCTTCGTTGCCGATTGCGCGCCCGATGCGCGGATCGTCGTCGGCGATGCGCGTCTCGAGCTTGCCGAGGAGCCGGCCGGACGGTTCGACGTCCTCGCGATCGACGCTTTCACGTCCGACGCCATCCCGCTGCACCTGCTGACAACGGAGGCCTTCGCGACCTATCGCCGCGTCCTCGCGAGCGACGGCGTCCTGCTCGTGCACATCTCCAACCGCTTCATCGACCTCGAGCCGATGATCGCGGCGCTCGCACACGCCGGAGGCTGGCATGCCCGCATCCGGCACGACGCTCCCGGCGAAACCGAGGGGCTGAGCGCGTCCGACTGGGTGATGCTCACCGGCGATGTTGAGCGGCTGGCGACAATCGAGTCGGCAGAACCTGAAGCCTGGAGCCCGCTCCGGGCGGCTGCACCGCGGCCCTGGACCGACGACCGGGCCTCCTTCGTCTCGCTGATACGGTTCTAGCGGCTACTTGCTCCGCGGCTCGGGCGGCAGCAGGCGCTCGACGGCGGCCATGAAGGGCTCGATCTTGATCGGCTTGGGGAGGTAATCCTTGGCTCCGGCCTTGCGAATCCGGTTTTCCTCGCCCTTGCCGACATAGGCGGTCACGGCGAGGATCGGGATTTCCCGGAACTGGCTGTCGGCCTGCAGCGCCTCGATCAGCCGCACGCCCGAGACATTCGGCAGGTTGATGTCCATGATGATGAGATCGGGAGCGAACTCCCTGACCTTCGCCATGACCTGCCCGCCGTCGCCGACGGCTTCCACGGTGAAGTCGCGGCCTTCGAGGACCGCGCAATAAAGCATCCGGTTCAGAAGATCGTCTTCGACGATGAGAGCTCGTTTGGCCACCGGCGCATAACGCACCAATCGCCATTCGGTGCCCTAAATTTCTCGCATCCTCGCGAGCAGGTTTCCGGGGAACAAGTCGACGGTCACAAAACTGTCATCTTGGCAGGGGCGCGCCCGCGGACCTATGAGGCGCGCGACCCCGCCCGGACAGGAACCCGAACCCATTCGACAGGTCGCCGCCCTTCCGTATCGTATCGAGGGACAAGCCCCCGACGCGCGTGTCCGTGTCATGCTGATCACCACGCGCGGGGCCAAGGCGCGCTGGGTGCTGCCGAAGGGCAATCCCGGCGCCACGAGCGCCTTGCATGTCGCGGCCGCGCGCGAGGCGCGGGAGGAAGCGGGAGTGCTCGGTGCTGTCTGCCCGGTTCCGCTCGGAAGCTATCGCTATCGCAAGCGCCAGGGCAGCGGCGCTTCGCTGATGATCGACGTCGACGTCTTTCCACTCGCGATCACCGACGAACTCGACGCCTGGAAGGAACAGGGGCAGCGCGAGCGTCGCTGGTTTTCGCTGGACGAGGCCGCGAAGGCCGTCGACGAGGAAGACCTCGGGAACCTGATCCGCTCGTTCGGCTCCAGCGAGTTTCAGTCGGCGGTCAACCGGAGCCGGCTCGGCGGGATCGCGAGCGAGAAGACAAGGGGATTGAGTTCGATGTTCGCCTGGTTCCAACGCCTGCTGCCGAAGACCGGCAACTTCTTCGAGCTGTTCGAAGCCCATGCGACGACCGTGCTCGCCGCCGCCGAGGCGACCGCGCGCATGGTCTCCGGCACGTCTGACCCGGCCGAGCACATTCGCGAGATCATCGAGCGCGAGCATGACGCCGACGAGATCACCCGTGAGGTGCTCCAGACCGTGCGCCGCACGTTTCTCACCCCGTTCGACCGCGGCGCGATCACCAGCCTTATCGGGGCGCTCGACGACACGGTCGACGAGATGCAGGCCGCCGCGCATGCGATCGACCTCTACCGGATGACCGAGTTCACCCCGCAGATGCGCGACATGGCCGCGATCGCCGTCGACGCGGCGCGGCTGACCGCCGAGGCCATTCCGCTGCTGCGCGACGTCAGCCGGAACGGCGCTCGCCTTCACGAGCTGACCGAACGCCTGGTCCGCATCGAGGGGCACGCCGACCACATCCATTCCGCGGGCCTGCGCCAGGCGCTCGACGATCACGGCTCGAAGGACACGCTGCGCTTCGTGGTCGAGCGCGAAATCTACAAGCACCTCGAACGGATCGTCGACGCGTTCGAGGACGTCGCCGACGAGATCGACGGCATCGTCATCGACCATTCCTGAGCGTGCCCGTGTACGAGCTCGCCCTGCCTTTCCTGATCGCGCTGATCGTCCTGGCGCTGCTGTTCGACTTCCTGAACGGCCTGCACGATGCGGCGAACTCGATCGCCACGGTGGTCGCCACGCGTCTGCTGTCGCCGGTCATGGCGGTGGCTTTTGCCGCGACGTTCAACTTTGCCGCCTATTTCCTGACGGTTGCCGTCCCGAGCCTTCACGCGGTCGCCGAGACCATCGGGGCGGGGCTGATCGACCAGGAACTGGTCACACCGGCCGTGGTGTTCGGCGCGCTGGTGGGGGCGATGTTCTGGAACGTCGTGACCTGGGTGAAGGGAATCCCCTCGTCGAGCAGCCATGCGCTGATCGGCGGGATCGTCGGTTCCGGCGTCGCCCATGCCGGCTTCACCGGCGTGCAGTGGAGCGGGCTCAACAAGTCCCTGGCGGCGATCGTCCTCTCGCCGGCGGCGGGTATGTTCCTCGCGCTTTTCATCATGATGCTGAGCAGCTGGGTGCTCTACCGCGCGACGGCCAAGCGCGCCGAGCGCGGGCTGAGGGCGCTGCACCTGCTTTCCTCGGCGGCCTATTCGCTGAGTCACGGCCTCAACGACGCGCAGAAGACGATGGGCATCATCACCGTGCTGCTGTTCTCGACCGGGCACCTGAGCGGCGAGTTCTACGTGCCCCATTGGGTGGCGATCAGCTGCTACGTGGCGATTGCGCTCGGCACGCTGTCAGGCGGCTGGCGGATCATCGAGACGATGGGCTCGCGAATCACCAAGCTGTCGCAGCACCAGGGCTTCAGCGCCTCGGCCGCGGGCTCTGTGGTGATCTTCACCGCGTCGGTGCTCGGCATCCCGGTCTCGACTACCCACACGATCACCGGCTCGATCATCGGCGCCGGCACCGCCCGCCGGGCCTCGGCGGTGCGCTGGGGCGTGGCGCAGAACGTGATCATCGCGTGGATCATCACGATCCCCGCCTCGGCCGTCGTCGGGGCGGTGTTCTATTCGCTGACGCGCCTGTTCTGATCAGGGAACGAGCCACAGCCTGAGCAGCCAGGCGACGGCTCCCAGTGCGGCCACGCTCGCCAACCAGATGCCGGCGAACCAGAGCAGCCGCAGCCACAGCGGGCGCTGCTCGCTCAATGGTAGCCCTCCGAGCCGACCTTGCCGCGGAACACCCAGTACGACCAGGCCGTGTAGGCAAGGATCAGCGGCAGGATCAGGACCACGCCGACGAGCATGAACAGCTGGCTTTCTTCGGGGGCCGCGGTATCCCAGATCGTCAGACTGTCGGGTACGACGTAGGGCCAGATCGTCACCCCTAGCCCCGCCATGCCCAGCAGGAACAGCGCCAGCGACAGCAGGAACGGTGCAAGCTCCTGCCGCTTCCTCAGGGCGCGAAGCAGGAATCCGGCGATGATCGCGGTCAGCAACGGAACCTGGCTGGCGAACAGGATGTTCGGCATCGCCAGCCAGCGCTCGCGGTATTCCGGCAGCAGGACCAGGTTGTAGGCACTGACTGCGGCCATCAGCACCAGCGTGGCGAGCGCGGCGCCGAACGCGAGGCGATAGGCCTTGGCCTGGACGTCACCTTCGAGCTTCCAGATCATCCAGCATGCGCCGAGCAGTGCGTAACCGGCCGCCACCCCGAGCCCGGTGAGCAACGTGTAAGGGGTCAGCCAGTCCCACCAGCTGCCGGCATAGGCCCGGTCCGAGACTTCGATTCCCTGGAGGATCGCCCCGAGGATCATCCCTTGCGAGAGGGCCGCGACCAGCGAACCGGCGAAGAACCCGAAGTCCCACAACGGCCGGTGCCGCTCGTCGCGATGGCGGAATTCGAACGCGACGCCGCGGAACACCAGGCCGAGCAGCATCACGACCACCAGCGGATAGGTTGCGGGCAGGATCACCGCATAGGCGAGCGGAAAAGCGGCCAGCAGGCCGCCTCCGCCCATTACCAGCCAGGTCTCGTTGCCGTCCCACACGGGCGCGATCGAATTCATCGCCCGGTTGCGTCCGCTGCCCACCTGGAGCGCGGGGAACAGGATGCCGATGCCGAGGTCGAAACCGTCGAGCACGACATAGGCGAACACCGCAAAGGCGATGATGAAGGCCCAGATCGTGGTGAGGTCGAGGGTCATGGCTCGCTCCCGGTGCGCTGCGCGAGCCCGGGCGTGACTCCAGCCGAGCGGATCGGCTCGCGCTCGGCGCTTTCGGGATCGGGCTCGTTCGGCAGGGGCGGCCTGCTCATCAGGCGCAGCATGTACCAGATGCCGACCCCGAAGACCGCGAAATAGACGAGCACGAACGCGACGAGCGAAGCCGCCACCGCCGGCGCATCGAGCGGGCTCACGGCGTCCGCCGTGCGCAGCAGCCCGTAGACCACGTACGGCTGGCGGCCGACTTCGGTCGTCACCCAGCCGGCGATGACCGCGACGAAGCCGGACGGCGCCATCGCGACCGCGAAGCGGTGCAGCGCGCGCCACTCGTAAAGCGTACCCCGCCAGCGCGCCCACAGCCCCGCGAGGCCGAGCGCCAGCATCAGCAGCCCGAGGCCGACCATGATCCGGAACGACCAGAACACGATCGCCACCGGCGGTTGCTCGTCGTCCGGGATCGTGTCGAGGCCCGCCAGCGGCGCGTCGAGGCTATGCTTGAGGATCAGGCTGCCGAGCTTCGGGATTCCGACCGCGTAGTCGAGCCGTTGCTCGCGGTCGTTGGGGATGCCGAAGAGGTAAAGCGGCGCCCCATGCTCGTGGCTCTCGTAGTGCGCTTCCATCGCCATCAGCTTGGCCGGCTGGTGCTCGAGCGTGTTGAGCCCGTGCTGGTCGCCGAGGAAGACCTGCACCGGTGTGACGAGGACGGCCATCCACATCGCCATCGAAAACATCTTGCGCGCGTGGGGGTTGGTCCTGTCGCGCAGCAGGTGCCAGGCGGCGACCCCGCCGACCGCGAGGGCGGTGGTCAGGTAGGCGGCGATCACGGTGTGCATGAGCCGCCATGGAAAGCTGGGGTTGAAGATGATCTCGAGCCAGCTCGGACCCGGGAGAAATTGGCCGTTGGCGCCGATCAGGTGGCCCTGCGGTGTCTGCATCCAGCTGTTCGCGGCGAGGATCCAGAACGACGACAGCAGGGTGCCTGCGGCGACCATGAGCGTGGCGGCGAAGTGCAGCCCGCGGCCGACCCTGTTCATCCCGAACAGCATCACGCCGAGGAAGCCGGCCTCGAGAAAGAAGGCGGTCAGGACCTCGTAGGCCATCAGCGGCCCGATCACCGGACCGGCCCTGTCCGAGAAGACCGCCCAGTTGGTGCCGAACTGGTATGACAGGACGATGCCGGAGACGACGCCCATGGCGAAGTTCACCGCGAATATCTTCACCCAGTAGCGGAACAAATCGAGGTAGAGTGCCTTGCCTGTCCTGAGCCACAGGCCCTCGAGCACGGCGAGGTAGCTGGCGAGACCGATGGTGAAAGCCGGGAACAGGAAATGGAAGCTCACGGTGAAGGCGAACTGGAGCCGCGCGAGCAGGAGAGCATCTGCACCGTCGAACATGAATTCGCTCTAGACCCCTTTCGCAGGAGAAGCGATTTCCTACCCTGCAACAGCCGTTGCCCTCCCGGCAACGGCACCTTACACCGCGCCAACGTCTGAAACAGCGAAACGGCTCCCTTGATCCTTTCCCCCTTCGAATGGACGATCGCCAAGCGTTACATGCTTCCCGGGCGCGGCGAGGCGGTGATCGCGCTGGTCGCGTCGATCTCGATCGGCGTGGTGATGCTCAGCGTGGCGATGCTGGTCATCGTGATGAGCGTGATGAACGGCTTTCGCGCCGAGCTGATCGAGAAGATCACCGGCCTCAACGGCCACGCGATCATCCAGGCCTACGGCGGCCGGCTGGACAACTGGGAGACCTTGCTCGAGGAGGTACGTGCGACGCCCGGAGTGGTCGAGGCCTCGCCGTTGATCGAGCAGCCGCTCATGGTGACTTTCAACGGCCGCGTGGAAGGCGTGCTGGTGCGCGGCAACACGCCCGAGGACATCGCCAAGCTCGCCCCCAACGTCCTTGCGGGCGACTTGTCCTCACTCCGCCCGGGGCAGGACAATGTCGCGATCGGCTCGCGCCTCGCGATGAACCTCGGGGCGCGCCTCGGCGACGTCATCACGCTGATCAACCCCCAGGGACGTTCAACCCCCTTCGGCACCGTCCCGCGCCAGGTCGGATACACGGTCACAGCGATCTTCGAGGTCGGCGTTTACGACTATGACGAGGGCTTCGTGGTCATGCCGATCCCCAACGCCCAGACGCTGCTGCTGACCGGGGATTCGATCGGGATGATCGAGGTCATGACCACCGACGCCGAGCGCGTCGGGGAGATACTCGCTCCGGTCACGCGCAAGCTCCAGGGCCGGGCGGTCGTCAGCGACTGGAAGACGATCAACCTCTCGCTGTTCGAGGCGCTTCAGGTCGAGCGCGTGGCGATGTTCTTCGCGCTGTCGATCATCGTGCTGGTCGCCGCGTTCAACATCCTGTCGTCGCTGGTCATGCTGGTGCGCTCGAAAACGCGCGACATCGCGATCCTGAGGACGATGGGAGCGACGCGAAAGAGCCTGCTCAAGATCTTCGTCACCACCGGTTCGGTGGTCGGGGCGATCGGAACGCTCGCGGGGCTGTTGCTGGGTTTCCTGGTGCTGCAGTTCCGCCAGCCGATCGTGCGCGTGATCGAGCTCGTCAGCGGCCGCAGCATGTGGGATCCCGAGGTTCGCTTCCTGACCGAGCTCCCGTCGCGGACCAACCCGTTCGAAGTCCTTCTCATCTGCCTGATGGCGATGGGGCTCAGCTTCCTGGCGACTCTCTATCCGGCATATCGGGCCGCCAGCACCGATCCCGTGCAGGTGCTGCGCTATGAATAGTCCGGTCGTTCGCCTCACCGACCTGACTCGCAGCTTCCGGCAGGGTGGCGAGACCATCGACGTCCTGCGCGGGGTGAACCTCGAGATCATGCCGGGCGAGATCGTCGCGCTGCTCGGCCCGTCGGGGACCGGCAAGTCGACAATGCTGCAGGCGGTGGGGCTTCTCGAGGGCGGTTTCGGCGGCCGTATCGAGATCGCCGGGATCGACGCGACGGACCTGGCATCGGGCGACCGTACGGCGCTGAGACGCGACCACCTCGGCTTCGTCTACCAGTTTCACCACCTGCTGCCCGACTTCAGCGCCGAGGAAAACGTGATGCTGCCGCAGCTCGTGGCGGGGGTGGCGCGCAACGAGGCCTTGCAGCGCGCCCGCGAGCTCCTCGGATCGCTCGGCCTCGACCACCGGTTGACGCACCGGCCGAGCCAGTTGTCGGGCGGCGAGCAGCAGCGCGTCGCGGTCGCCCGGGCGCTGGCCAATCGCCCGAAGCTGGTGCTGGCAGACGAGCCGACCGGCAACCTCGACGAGGCCACCGCGGACAAGGTCCTGGCGCAGTTCCTCGAACTGGTCAGGGGACAGGGGAGCGCGGCACTCGTCGCGACACACAACGAGCGGCTCGCCGCGCGGATGGACCGCGTCGTGCGGCTGCACGACGGTTTCCTGGCCTAGTCAGTCGGCGGCGGCCCGCGCCGCTTCGAGCTCCTCGACCGACATCCTGATCGTCTCTCCGTCGACGGTCAGCGTGGCGGTATCGCCCTTGACGTCGATCCGGCCCAGCTCACCGAGATCGACGGTCTGGTTGTCGCCGTCCACCGAGATGTTGCCGAGCCCGCCGAGGTCGAGCGTGGTCGTTCCTTCGGACCTGTCGGCAATCGAGGCCCCGGTAGCCACGGCGGTCGCGCCGGTGATGGCGGCAGTCAGTGCACCCACGATGATGTAGGCGACGATCGCAACCAGCACCGTCACCACGGTGTAGCCGACCGACTTGTCCTGCGGCACGCCGAGCACGGGCGTCGCACCGAGATAGAACAGGTACAGACTGTACAGTCCCACAATGCTCAGGATCGCGAGCGCCGGGATCAGGCCGAAGATTCCGGCCAACCATGCCGCGGTCATCGAGTAGGCGACGAGCCGGAAGGCCGACGGGAAGTCTTCGCGGCCACCGAATTTCGGGCTAAGGAAATTGGCGACGAACGTCACCACGAACAGGCTGACGAGCGTGAGCACGAAGCTGATCACCGCCGTGGTGAGCGCCGCACCCAGCGACGGCTTGTAGCTGACGAACAGGGCACTGTAGCCGAACATCTGGCCGCCGATCAGCGTCGCGATCGGCCCGATCGCCGCCAGCGGGATCACGTAGCTCGTGAGCAGCTTCATGGGCTCGGTGGTCTCGCCCGCGATCTTCGGCCACTCGGCCTTCGGCTGCACGATGATCGCCTTGGCCCGTTCGGCGATGCCCGTGCCGGCGGATTGCAGTGACGGTCTGTCTTCCATCTTGGCCTCCCCTGCCTTGGAACCGCGAAGGAACCACAACCGGTGCGCCAAGGGAAGGCCTTTCGTTGCCGGTCGAGCGCGCGGAGGCGCCCGTAGAGGCGAACTTGCAACGCGGCTCGGCCGGGGCTGGCCTGCAGCACGAGGACTTCGCCATGGAGCTTTTCACGGCCGCGATCCCCATCCTGCAGGCACACGGGGAGGGCGGGCTGACGCGGATAACCTGTTCCGGCGAAGCGGGCGGGGCAGTCCCCCAGCTCGGGAAATCCCGGCCGATCATGGGCTGATCTGGCTCGTGACTTTCGTTCATCTATCGCCCAAGCGACGCGGGCGGTGATTGATCGGGAAAACGGCTTCTTCGAGCCTTTCGATTCGACGCGGGGGCACTAGTGTGTGGGCATGGCCTACGCTCCGTTCGTCCCGCTTCGCGTGCTGTCCAGTTACTCGATGCTCGAGGGCGCGGTCGACCCGAAGGCGCTGGCCAGGCTGGCCCGGGAGCGCGGCTTCCCGGCGATCGCGATCTGCGACCGCAACGGGCTGTACGGCGTGCCCGCCTTCGCCGCCGCCTGCAAGGCGGAGGGTGTGCAGCCGATCGTCGGCACGCTGCTCGGCGTGGGGCGCGGAGACGACGGCCCGATCGATTACCTGCCGCTTTACGCCCAGGACGAGGCCGGCTGGCAGAACCTGTGCCATCTCGTCAGCCGCGCGCACCTCGACCGACCGCCGGAGCTGGCGCCTCATGTCCGCCTCGAAGATCTCGAGGGCCGCACCGAAGGGCTGATCGCGCTGACCGGCGCGAGCGAGGGGGCCGTGACTCGACTGCTCGCCGATGGGCGCATGGCCGAGGCCGAAGGGGTGCTCGAGCGCCTTTCGGGCCTGTTCGCGGGCAAGCTGTACATCGAGCTGGCACGCCGCGGCGATCCGGTCGAAGACGCGGCCGAGGACGCGCTGGTCGAGCTCGCCTACGCCCGTGACATTCCGCTGGTGGCGACGAACCCGGCCAATTTCGGCGAGCCCCACATGCACGCGGCGCACGACGCGATGCTGTGCATCGCGCACTCGACGCATCTCGACAGCGCCGAAAGGGTCCGCTCGAACCCCGAGGCCTTCGTCAAGTCGGCCCCGATGATGGAGGAACTGTTCGCCGACCTGCCCGAAGCGACCGCCAACACGCTGGTCGTCGCGCAGAGATGTGCATTCGCGCCCCCCAAGCGCAAGCCGATCCTGCCGAGCCTCGCCGGCGACAAGGAAGGCGAGGCGCGGATGCTTGCCGCGGACGCGCGCGCCGGACTTGAAGCCCGCCTTGCACAGTATCCGGACCTCACTGCCGAACAGCGTCAGGTCTACGCCGACCGGCTCGAGTTCGAGATCGACGTGATCACGCGGATGGGTTTCCCCGGCTACTTCCTGATCGTCGCCGACTTCATCAAGTGGGCCAAGGCGCACGACATTCCGGTGGGCCCGGGGCGCGGCTCTGGCGCAGGGTCGCTGGTGGCCTGGGCGCTGACGATCACCGACCTCGACCCGATCCGGCTCGGGCTGCTGTTCGAGCGCTTCCTCAATCCCGAACGCGTGTCGATGCCCGACTTCGACATCGACTTCTGCGAAACCCGCCGCGGTGAGGTGATCCGCTACGTCCAGGAGCGCTACGGGCACGACAAGGTCGCGCAGATCATCACCTTCGGCAAACTCAAGGCGAGGGCGGTGCTGCGCGACACGGGGCGCATCCTGCAGATGAGCTACGGGCACGTCGACCGGCTGTGCAAGATGGTGCCGAGCCACCCGACCGACCCGTGGACCCTGCCGCGCACGCTCAATGGAATCAGCGAGTTCCGCCGCGAGTATGAGAATGACAACGAGGTAAGGCGGCTGGTCGACCTCGCGATGCAGCTCGAGGGATTCCCGCGCAACACCTCGACGCACGCAGCGGGCGTGGTGATCGGCGACCGCCCGCTGGCCGAACTCGTCCCGCTCTATCGCGATCCGCGTTCGGACATGCCGGTCACGCAGTACGACATGAAGCACGTCGAGGACGCCGGGCTGGTCAAGTTCGACTTCCTCGGCCTCAAGACACTTTCGGTCCTGCGCAAGGCGGTCGACCTGCTGGCTCGGCGCGGCATCGAGGTGGACCTGAGCTCGCTGCCGTGGGACGATCCGCAGGTCTACGACCTGCTCAAGCGCGGCGACACGGTCGGCGTGTTCCAGCTGGAATCCGAAGGCATGCGGCGCACGCTTTCGGCAGTAAAGCCCGACAAGTTCGAAGACATCATCGCCCTGGTCTCGCTCTACCGGCCGGGGCCGATGGACAACATCCCGCTGTTCGGCAAGCGCAAGAACGGCGAGGAACCGATCGAATATCCGCACCCGAAGCTGGAAGGCATCCTCGCCGAGACCTACGGCATCTTCGTCTATCAGGAACAGGTGATGCAGGCGGCGCAGATCCTCGCCGGCTACTCGCTCGGCGATGCCGATCTCCTGCGCCGCGCGATGGGCAAGAAGATCCAGTCCGAGATGGACGCGCAGCGCGCGCGGTTCGTTGACGGCTGCCGCGAAGTTTCGGGCATCGACAAGGCCAAGGCCAACGAGCTGTTCGACTTGATCGACAAGTTCGCCGGCTACGGCTTCAACAAGTCGCACGCGGCCGCCTACGCGGTGCTGTCGTACCAGACCGCCTGGCTCAAGACGCATTACCCGGAGGAATTCTACGCCGCCTCGATGTGCTTCGACATGCACCAGTCGGAGAAGCTCGCGGTGTTCGTCGACGACCTCCGGCGCAACGGGCTCACTCTGCTCGGTCCGGACATGAACCGGTCCGAGGCCGAGTTCACCGTCGAAACGACCGAGCGCGGCCTCGCCGTCCGCTATGCCCTGGCCGGCATCCGCAACGTCGGCGAGAAGGCGATGGAGCAGATCGTCGCCGAGCGCGAAGCGCATGGTCCCTTTGCATCGCTCGACGATCTGTTCAGGCGCATGCCGCCGGGGGCGATGAACCGCCGGCAGCTCGAGAGCCTTGCGGGAGCTGGCGCCTTCGACAGCCTCGAGCCGGACCGGGCGCGAATCCTCGCGAGCGCCGACCTGCTACTCGCCGTGGCCGACGCGGCGGAGCGCGAGCGCGAGAGCGGGCAGGAGGGCCTGTTCGGAGGCGAGGACCATGCCGTGCCCGCGCTGCGCCTTGCCGACGCCCCCAGCTGGACCCGCGCCGAGCAGATGGCGGCGGAGCGCGAATGCTTCGGCTTCTACTTCGCTGCGCACCCGGTCGAGCAGTACCGGGCGATCGCCTCGGCCAACGGTGCGCGCAGCTACGCCAGCCTGATGGAATCCGGTGTCACCGGCGGTCGCCAGCCCGCGGTAATGGCGGCGCTCGTCGAAGGCGTAAGCAAGGGGCGGACGCGCCGCGGCGGCGAGTTCGTGCGCGCCGACTTTTCGGATTCCTCGGGACAGTTCACCGCGGCCTGCTTCGAGGAAGGACTGGTCGAGAGCTTCCAGCGCTGGGCGGCGGACGGCGTCTGCGTGCTGCTCAACGTCGAGCTCGACTCGCCGAGCCCCGACGAGCCCCCTCGGGTGACCGTACGCGGAGCGCGGCCGCTTGCAGAGGTTCACAACGCCGCGCGGATGCTGCTGTCGCTCGACGTCCACACCCCCGAAGCGCTGCAGGAGTTGCGCCTGGCGCTGACGGAGGGTGAACCCGGCCGCGGCGAGGTGCTCGCCCGCCTGTGCATAGGCGCCACTCCCGAGCCCGTCGTGCGGCTCGGCCGCGATTTCGTGCTCGACGGCGATCTGGCCGAACAACTGGCGCAGGTGGACGGTCTGTCAAACCTTTCATTGACGACCCGGCGCGGACCGGCCCATCTACGGTTGGTCGCCTGATGCAATCGACGGGAGGGAGTCGATGTTTGCATTCCTCAAGGCCGTCGCGCTCGGAATCTTCCTTGCGCTCATCGTATCGCTGTTCATCGGGTCGGGCGGCTCGGACGGCGGTATGCTCAACGTTCGCGCGGTGACGGTCCAGGGGTACCAGCTCTACTGGTCCTGGGCACTGTTCCTGATCGGCACCGGCCTGAGCTTCGTGCTGTTCCTGCTCATGGAGTGACGCGTTCGGCGCCGCGTGCGCCGCAACCGTCCTTCGCGCAAAGAAAACGGGCCGGGAAGCTCTCGCTTCCCGGCCCGCTTCGTTGCGGTGAAGTCAGGCGTCAGTTGCCCGCGCCGGGCCCATAGGTGACCTCGACGCGACGGTTCTGCAGCTCGCGCACGCCGTCGGCAGTCGGCACGCGAGGCATGGTCTCGCCGAACGACTGGGTGCTTATGCGCGCTTCCGGGACGCCGCGGCTGACCATGTGCGCGCGCGCGTTGTCCGCGCGGCGCTGGGCGAGACCCATGTTGTACTGGGCCGAACCCGACCGGTCGGCGTGTCCCGCGATCATGACCGACGCCGTGCCGCAGTTCGCGTAGGCCGAGACGGCGTTGTTCAGGATCGTCGCCGCCTCGGGCGTGATCACGTCGCTGTCCCAATCGAAGAACGCGATGTACGGCCCCTGGTTGCACTGCGCGACCGGCGGAGGCGGCGGCGGAGGCGGCGGAGGAGGAGGCGGCGGAGGCGGCGGCGGAGGCGGCGGCGGGGGAGGCGGCGGAGGCGCAGCCTGACCACCGAAGTTGAAGGTGACGCCGCCAAGAATCGAGTGCGAGCGGAAGCGCGAATCGGTCTGATCGCCGCTGATCGAATCGACGTTCACGTCCTCGACGTTGAAGAACTTGTAGCGCAGCGTCACGTCGACGTTGTCGGAGATCGCCTGGCGCAGGCCGGCGACGACCTGCCAGGCGAGCCCGCCATCGCTGCCGTCGATGAACGCGCCGGTGTTGGAGAACCCGCGCAGCGACTTGTAGTCGACCTTGCCGTAGCCGCCACCGACGCCGACGAAGCCACCGAGGCCGTCGTCGTCGCCGAAGTCGAGCATGGCGTTCAGCATGAACGCGAGTGCGGAAGTCTTCCCGCCGCCGGCATGGGTGCCGATCGGATAGGTGACGCCGCCCGAGGCCGGCAGTGCGACCGCGTTGTAGAACTCGTCGAGTTCGGCCTCACGATAGGAAGCCTCGGCCTCGAGCCGGAAGGCGCCGAGGTCGTAGCCGATGAACAGCGCGCCATCGTAGCCGTAGTCGTGGTCGAGGGTGACGACATTGTCGATGCCGGCGGCATCGAAATCGGTATCCTCGACGATCATGGCGCCGAAGTCGCCGCCGACGTACCAGGCGCCGTCACGCGCGGCCGCCGGGGTCGCGATGACCGCCGTCGCGGTGGCGAGCCACATTCCTATATTTCGCATGTTGATTCCCCTTGCGTCAGGCCGCCCGGACGGGTCCCTCGCCCATCCGCACTTGGAGCGGCGCAACTGATGCCACGACTCTCGTCGCGGTCAAGGGTTCCCTTATTGCAGCGCATCACGGCTTGGCGAGGGATTTTTGCAACAGTAACCACTTTTGCCTTGGGGTGTTGCCTCCCGATTACCCTCGCCATTTGACGGCCCTTGGTGGAATGCTGATTTCCTCGCGAGTCAGAACAGGGCCAGTTGGCCGCCGGGCGCAGGTGGGCGGAACTGGGTGCAGTCGAGCTCGATGCGCCCGTTGGCGATGCCGGCCCGCTTGCGGGCAAGGCGGAACCGGGCCCTGAACAGGTCGGCCCATACCCCGCTCGGCTTCATGCGGGTGAAGAAGTCCGGATCGTTGTCGCGGCCCCCGCGGATCGAACGGACGATCGCCATCACCTTGTCGCCGCGCTCGGGGAAGTGGGTCGCGAGCCACTCGCGGAAGAGCGGGCCGACCTCATGGGGCAGGCGCAAGGGAATCCATCCGGCCGAGGGGACGCGCAAGGCGCCTGCGCGCGCGAGGATTCCCTCGATGAATTCATCGGTGATCGCCGGGATCACCGGCGCTACCGAGCAGTGCGCGGGCACGCCCGCCTCGACAAGCTTGCCGAGCGCGGCAAGGCGCCTGGTGGGGGAGGAGGCGCGGGGTTCGAGCAGTCCGGAGAGGCGGGGATCGAGCGTGGTCACCGAGACCGCAACGGCCACGAGGTTCCTCTTCGCCAGCTCGATGAGCAGGTCGAGGTCGCGCAGGACGCGGGCAGACTTGGTCGTGATCGTCACCGGGTGGCGCGTCTCGAGACACAGTTCGAGCAGCGAACGGGTGATGCGGTAGCGGCCCTCGATCGGTTGGTACGGGTCGGTATTGGTCCCCATGGCGATCGGCTTCGGCCGATATCGCGGGCGGGCGAGGGTTTCGCGCAGCAGGGCGGCGGCGTTCGGCTTGGCGAACAGGCGAGTCTCGAAGTCGAGCCCGGGCGAGAGGTCGTGGAATGCGTGCGTCGGACGGGCGAAGCAATAGATGCAGCCGTGCTCGCAGCCGCGGTAGGCGTTGACCGAGCGATCGAAACCGATGTCGGGCGACTGGTTGAAAGTCAGGATGGTCTTCGGGTGCTCCTCGGTGACGGTCGTGCGCAGCTTGACGGGTGGACCGTCGAGCAGGGCGACGTAGTCGCGCCAGTCGCCGTCGGCCTCGCGCTGGGCGAGCCCGAAGCGGGAAGGGACCACGGCCGATTGCGCCCCGCGGCCGTGCACCGGCGGATTCTTGCGGTGTCGCATGCCCGGCATCGTACCCCCTAGGCAAAGTCGCGGCAAGAACATATAGAGAACAGATGGTCGCGCTCACCCTGATGCAGAAGCTCGAGATTCTCGCCGACGCCGCCAAGTACGACGCCTCCTGTGCCTCGTCGGGCACGGCCAAACGCAACAGTCTCGGCGGCAAGGGGATCGGCTCGACCGAGGGAATGGGCATCTGTCACGCCTATGCGCCCGACGGCCGCTGCATCTCGCTGCTCAAGGTGCTGCTGACCAACCACTGCGTGTTCGACTGCCACTACTGCATCAACCGCAAGAGCTCGAACGTGCGCCGAGCGCGCTTCACGCCGCAGGAAGTGGCCGACCTGACGCTCGCGTTCTACCGTCGCAATTACATCGAAGGGCTGTTCCTCTCGTCGGGCATCGCGAAGAATTCCGACCATACGATGGAGCAGCTCGTCGAGACCGCGCGCATCCTGCGCGAGGAGCACGACTTCCGCGGCTACATCCATCTCAAGACCATACCCGACGCGGATCCGGCGCTGGTCCACCAGGCCGGGCTCTATGCCGATCGCGTCTCGATCAACGTCGAGCTGCCGACCGAAAGCGGGCTGACGCGCCTCGCGCCGGACAAGGATGCACGCCGGATCGAGGGGGCGATGGGCGGGATGAAGCAGGCGATCGCCCAGGCGCGTGACGAGACCCGGCGGTTCAGGTCGGCGCCGCGCTTCGCCCCGGCCGGACAGTCGACGCAGATGATCGTCGGCGCTGACGCAGCAAGCGATGCCGAGATCGTCGGCAGGGCCAGCCGGCTCTACGACCGCTTCCGGCTGCGGCGGGTCTACTACTCGGCGTTCAGCCCGATTCCCGATGCGAGCGCGGTGCTGCCGCTCAAACGTCCGCCGCTGATGCGCGAGCACCGGCTGTACCAGTCCGACTGGCTGATACGGTTCTACGGGTTCGCCCCGGAGGAGGTCGCCCAGGCCGCCGGGACGGACGGGATGCTGCCGCTCGACATCGACCCCAAGCTCGCCGGGCGCTCAAGTTTCGCGAGCATTTCCCGTTGGATGTGAACCGTTCTTCACGCGAGATGCTGCTTCGCGTGCCTGGGCTCGGGGTGCGCGCGGTCGATAGTGTCGTAGCGTCACGACGTCACCGCCGGCTGCGGCTCGACGACGTGGCCCGGCTGACCGGCTCGATCGCCAGGGTGCGGCCCTTCATCGTCGCGGCCGACTGGCGCCCGACGCTGCTGACCGACCGCGCCGACCTTCGCGCGCTGCTCGCCCCGCGCAGCGAGCAGCTGGAGCTGTTCGCCGCATGACCGCGCTCGAGGCCCTCCGCCCGGACGGGCAGGTCGTCGTCGAGATGGCCGAGCCCGACGACTTCGAGGCCTGGCGCGAGCGGGCGAGGGCGCTCGTGCAGGGCGGCGTGCCGCCGGAGCGGGTCAGCTGGATCGAGGCCGGAGCGTCGGGCAGCCTGTTCGCGGCCGCGGGCGGCCTGTCCGTGCCTGACGTCAGGGCGCCGTGGGTGCGCGCCAGCAGGCGTTTCGTCGAACTGGCCGAAAGCGCGATCCTGCATTCGGACCCGCATCGGTTCGCGCTGCTCTATCGCCTGCTGTGGCGGCTGCAGGACACCCCTCGGCTGCTCGACGACCCCGCCGACCGCGACGTGCGACGGATCGGGGAACTCGTCCGCAGCGTGCGCCGCGACATGCACAAGATGCGCGCCTTCGTGCGCTTCCGGGCGGCCGTGGAGCCCGACGGGTGTGAGCGGTTCGTCGCCTGGTTCGAGCCCGAGCATCACATCCTGCGCGCCAACGCCGGGTTTTTCGTGCGCCGCTTCGCCGGGATGCGCTGGTCGATCCTGACGCCCAGGGGATCGCTGCACTGGGATGGCGACGTGCTCGCCGAGGGACCGCCGGCACAGCGCGCCGATGCCCCCGGCGGCGATCCGGACGAGGAGCTGTGGCGCCGCTACTATGCGTCGATCTTCAACCCCGCGCGTTTGAAGGTCGGGGCGATGCTCAAGGAGATGCCCCGCAAGTACTGGAAGAACATGCCCGAAACCGCGCTCATCCCCGGGCTCGTGGCGGGCGCACAGGCGCGGGAGAGCGCGATGGTCGAAGCCGGTGCAATCGAGTTCGGTGAGCGGCCGACGAGCCTCAAGGGCATCGACGAGGCGATTCACGCCTGCCGCCGCTGCCCGATCGGCCTGCTCGACAACCGCGCGGTGATGGGAGAGGGGCCGCGCAAGGCCGCGCTGATGATCGTTGGCGAGCAGCCCGGCGACCAGGAGGACGTGGCGGGGCGCCCGTTCGTCGGGCCGGCCGGGCGCGTGCTCGATGCCCATCTCGAGAAGGCCGGGATCGCGCGGGATCGCGCCTACCTGACCAACGCGGTCAAGCACTTCAAGTTCGTGCCGCGCGGCAAGCGGCGGCTGCACCAGTCGCCGACCGCGAAGGAGATCGACGTGTGTCGCTGGTGGCTCGAGAGCGAGCGGGCCATCGTCAGGCCCAAGCTGCTGCTCGCGCTCGGCGCCAGCGCGGCGCGCGGGCTGCTCGGCAAGACGGTCAGCATCGCCAGGGTCCGCGGCCGGCCGCTGGCGCTCGACGACGGCAGCGAGCTGTGGGTCACCGTGCATCCGTCGTACCTGCTGCGTCTCCGGGACGAAGCGAAGGGCGAGCAGGAGCGGATGTTCCAGGCCGATCTCCGCGCGGTCGCCAGACGCCTCGCGGAGCTGGGAAGCGGCTAGCGATGCCCGAAGCGCCGCTCACCCCCGGCAAACGGCGGATCGTGGTCGACCCCGAGACCATCGCACCGCCTGAGCGCGCCCCGTTCGTCGAACTCGGGACGATGAGCTGCTTCTCGTTCCTGCGCGGAGCGTCGGATGCGGTGGACCTCGTCACCACCGCGCGGGAACTCGGCTACGACTCAATAGGGATCGCCGACGTCAACTCGATGGCCGGCGTCGTGCGTATCCACACCGAAGCCAAAAAGCTTAAATTGAAGCCGGTTATCGGATGCAGGATAGAAACAATCGAAGGTCTGGCCTTCCTCGCCTATCCGGTCGACCGCGCCGCTTACGGCCGCCTGTGCCGACTGATCTCGGCCGGCCGCATGCGCAAGCTCGACGGCAGCTGGCAGGACAAGGGCGCCTGCGACATCGACCTTTCCCTGCTCGCCGAGCATGCCGAGGGGGTGCAGCTGATCCTGCTGCCTCCGCGCGATCTAGAGCAGGTCTTCACCGTGCCGGCCTGGGCCGGCAACGTCGTCGCCCTCGACGGCACGGCCGTGGGGGGCGACGTCACCGGTGCGTTCGCCGATATCCTTCCGCATCTCGCCGGCGGGTTCACGACGCTGCGACACATTGCCGCCAGCTACCTCTACACCGGCGACGACCAGGCGCGGATCGACCGGCTCGACGCGCTCGCCCGCGCGAATGGCCTCGGCCTGCTCGCTACCAACGAGGTCCACTACCACGCGCCCGAGAGGCGGCCGCTGCAGGATGTAATGACGGCAATCCGGCACAAGACCACGGTCGCCGCGGCCGGCTACCTGCTGCACCCGAACGCCGAGCGGCACCTCAAGAGCCCGGCCGAAATGAAGCGGCTGTTCGCCCGCTGGCCGCACGCCATCGTGGCGTCACGCGAAGTGGCCGATGCCTGCCGTTTCAGCCTCGACGAGCTGCGCTACGAGTACCCGAAAGTCGCCTATCCCGACGGCATGACGTCACAATCGTACCTCGAGCTGAGGACATGGGAAGGCGCTAAATGGCGTTATCCCAACAGGATAAGGGAGGATATTCGGGAAACGATCAAGAAAGAGCTGGCGCTGATCGGCAAGCTCGGCATCGCGCCCTATTTCCTGACCATCAAGGAGATCGTCGACTTCGCCCGCAGCCGCGAACCGCCGATCCTGTGCCAGGGGCGCGGCTCGGCGGCTAACTCGGCGGTGTGCTTCTGCCTCGGCATCACCTCGGTCGATCCGGCCGAGCACCAGCTGCTGTTCGACCGCTTCCTGTCCGAGGAGCGCAGGGAGCCGCCCGACATCGACGTCGACTTCGAGCATGAACGGCGCGAGGAAGTCATCCAGCACATCTACGAGACCTATGGCCGCGAGCGGGCCGGGCTTTGCGCGACGGTGATCCACTACCGGCCGCGCATGGCGATCCGCGAGGTTGGCAAGGCGATGGGCCTCAGTGAAGACGTCACCGCGGCGCTCGCCCGCACGGTGTGGGGCGGACACGGGCGCGAGATCGACGAGCAGCACGTGCTGCGGGAGGCCGGGCTCGACCTGACCGACCCGCACCTGAAGCGGGTGCTCAAGCTGACCGAGCAGATGATCGGCATGCCGCGCCACCTGAGCCAGCACGTCGGCGGGTTCATCCTCACCGACGGGCCGCTGACCGAGCTGGTCCCGATCGGCAACGGCGCGATGGCCGACCGCAGCTTCATCGAGTGGGACAAGGACGACATCGACGACCTCGGCATCTTCAAGGTCGACGTGCTCGCGCTCGGCATGCTGACCTGCATCCGCAAGGCGCTCGACCTGGTCGACCGGCATCACGGCCGCCGTCTGACCCTGGCGACGGTGCCGCAGGAGGATCCGGCGGTCTACGACATGCTGTGCAGGGGCGATTCGATCGGGGTGTTCCAGGTCGAGAGCCGGGCGCAGATGAACATGCTGCCGCGCCTGCAGCCGCGCAAGTTCTACGATCTCGTGGTCGAGGTGGCGATCGTGCGTCCCGGGCCGATCCAGGGCGACATGGTCCATCCCTACCTCAAGGCGCGCAAGACCGTGCGCGAGGGCCGGCCGCTGCCCCCGCTGCCGGGGCCGTCGCCCGAGCACGGCCCGCCCGACGAGCTCTTCTCGATCCTCGGGCGCACCTACGGAGTGCCGATCTTCCAGGAGCAGGCGATGAAGATCGCGCTCGACGCGGCGAAGTTCACCCCGGCCGAGGCCAACCAGCTGCGCAAGGCCATGGCGACCTTCCGCTCGCGCGGCATGGTCCACGAGCACGAGGAGAAGATGGTCGGGCAGATGGTCGATCGGGGCTACGATCCCGAGTTCGCCCAGCGCTGCTTCAACCAGATCAAGGGCTTCGGCGAATACGGTTTCCCCGAGAGCCACGCGGCGAGCTTCGCGCACCTGGTCTACGTCTCGAGCTGGCTCAAGTGCCATTACCCGGCCGCGTTCGCCTGCGCGCTGCTCAACTCTCAGCCGATGGGCTTCTACGCCCCGGCGCAGATCGTGCGCGATGCCCGGGATCACGGCGTCGTGGTGCTGCCGGTCGACGTCAACCGGTCGCAGTGGGATTGCACGCTGGAGCTGGTGGATTCACGCGGAGACGCGGAGACACAGAGGGAGGGAGATTGGCGCTCGCAGAGGCGCAGAGTCGCCGAGGGCGCCGCAGGCATTCCATCTCGCGCTCCTTCGGACGGGAGCGAAGGGGAGCAAGATGAGAGCGGCTTCGCCGCAATCCCATCCTCTCTGCGCCACTGCGCTTCTGCGAGCGCTCCTCTCCGCGTCTCCGCGTCTCCGCGTGAAACTCAGGTCGCGCTGCGCCTCGGCCTGCGCCAGGTCGAGGGATTCCCCGAACACGCCGCGGCGCAGCTCGTCGCCGCGCGCGACGCGGGCGGGCCGTTCCGCGACGTGGCCGACTTGCGCGAGCGCGCCCGGCTGGGACCTGCGCACATCGAGCGGCTCGCCGCGGCCGACTGCTTCGGCTCACTGGCCTTGCGCCGGCGCCAGGTGCTGTGGGACGCGCGTACGCTGGTCGCCGCCCCGGACCTGCCGCTGTTCCGCCACGCTGCGGCGCGCGAGGAAGGGGCCGAGCGCCGCCGCACGGCGCTGCCTGCGATGCCGCTGAGCGAGGAAGTGGTCGCCGACTACCAGACCCAGCGGCTCAGCCTGAAGGCCCACCCGATGAGCTTCCTGCGCGCCTCGCTCGCCGAGCGCGGTTTCCTGCGCGCGGCCGACCTGCCTGCGCGCCGCAACCGCTCGACGGTCAGGGTCGCCGGGGTGGTGCTGATCCGCCAGCGCCCGGGCAGCGCCAAGGGCGTGGTCTTCATCACGCTCGAGGACGAGACCGGTGTCGTCAACGTGGTCGTCTGGCCCGACATGATGGAACGGTTCCGCAAGGCGGTGATGGGCGCGAGGCTGATGGAAGTGCAGGGACGGGTCGAGGCGGACGAAGGCGTGATCCACGTGATCGCCGCCCGGATCGACGACGCGACGCACCGGTTGCACGACCTCTCCGGCGACCTGCTGCGCCCGGCGATCGCGCACGGCGACCACGCCGGCAGCCACGGCCACCCGCGCGACGTGCGGGTCATCCCCAAGTCACGGGATTTCCATTGACCCCCACGCGGAGCGAACTGAGGGAAAACGGATGATCGATCCGGCCAAGCTCGCCGCCTTCGCCCTCGTCACGGGGCTGGTTAGCCTGACTCCGGGCCCGCAGATGGTGTTCGTGATGACCCAGGCGGCCTGGCGCGGGCCCCGCGCCGGTGTGGCGGCGCTCGCCGGACTGCAGCTCGGCAATGCGACGTGGTTCGTGATGGCCGGCCTCGGGCTCGGCGCGCTCGCATTGACCTGGCCCGGAGCCTTCACCGTGCTGACGGCCGCCGGCGCGCTCTACCTGGCCTGGCTCGGCTTCAACGCCTGGCGGCACGCCGGCGCGGACAGGCCCCGTGCCGCACGCCGCACTTCGCGCTACGCCCTGCGCGACAGCCTGGCGGTCTCGCTGAGCAATCCCAAGTCGCTGGTCTATGTCCTCGCCCTGTTGCCGCCGTTCGTCGACGCCCGGCAGCCGGTCGCACCCCAGCTGGCCATTCTCGCCGCGATCGCGATCACGCTCGATCTCACCGTCGGCTCGGTCTACGTGCTGGCCGGGGGCGGGCTTTCGGCGGCCATGAACCGGCCGGGCGTGCGGCTGTGGTTCGAGCGGGCGGTCGGCGTGGTCTTTCTCGTGCTCGCCGCGGCGGTCCTTGCAGAACTCGTTCACCGCTCGGGCGCCGTCACGTGAGGCGCGCCTGGCCGTTCGACCAGGTGGCGCTGGCCCTGTTCGTCTCAGGCGCGCTCCTTCTCGCGGGGCGCGGTTGGCTTGCCGATCATCCGCAGCACAACCCCTGGGCCCCGCTCGACCTGCGCGATCCGCCGGGCTGGGCCACCCAGCGCAAGCTGGTAGCCTTGCGGGGCGATCCCGCGGAATGCCGCGAGGTGCTTGAGCGCAGCGGTGCAGCTTTCGAGGTACTGCCCGGACAAGGCGAAGGCCCCTGTCTTCGCGACGACCGGACGGTCCTCACCGAAGCACCGCTCGATCCCGCTCCACCGCCGACGACCTGCGCGATCGGCGCCGGGTTCAAGCTCTGGCTACGGCAGGGCGTGCAACCCGCTGCCCGCGAGCTGCTGGGGGCGAACGTGGCGCGGATCGAGCACCTCGGTGCCTACAGCTGCCGCAGACTCTACGGCCAGCGGGAAGGACGCTGGAGCGAGCACGCTACCGGCAACGCGATCGACATCGCGGCCTTCGTCCTCGACGACGGCAGGCGCATCAGCGTCGCGGGAAGCTGGGCAGGGGCGGGCCCGGAAGCCGCCTTCCTGCGCCGCGCGCGCGACGAGGCCTGCCGGGCGTTCGGAACCGTGCTTTCTCCCGACTACAATGCCGCGCACGCCGATCACTTCCATCTCGACCAGGCGGGGCGATCGTTCGGAGGAGTGTGCCGTTAGGATTGCGGCGAAAGGGAACATTAACGGTAGGCACCCAACGTTGCCGCATGGCCAGGTCCAAAACCGCAGCTCTTTCGAACCGCATCGAACATGCGCGCGATGATTCGCGCCATCGTGTCAGCCTCGAGGCTCGGTGCCGGGCCGCCGACCGCGAGGTTCAGGATGTCCTCGTCATGGATCTCGGGCGAACCGGCTGCCGCCTGCTCGGTGTCGCTGCCGGCGTTACCAAGAACGACCCGCTGCAGCTCTGGCTTGGCGAAGCCGGCCCGTTCGCGGCGCGGCTGTGCTGGGTGAAGCGAGGCTCGCTCGGTGTGGAATTCGAGGAGGCGCTCGATGAAGCGCTCGTTAGCCGGTTGGCGCAAGCCGCTGCTGAGCCTAATGTGGTCGCCATCCGCAGGCCCAGGGCGGGCTAGCGGTTGGGCAGCGCGATAGGGGGTTGGGCTCGGGCGGAGCTTAATCCAACGGTTAGACTTCGGTCTTACCGAGGCCAAAACTCAAACGGGACGGGCGCCATGAAACACTGCCTGATCGTCGACGACTCGCGCGTGATCCGCAAGGTCTCGCGCCACATCGTCGAAGGGTTCGGGTTCGAGGTCGATGAAGCCGAGAATGGGCTGGAGGCGCTGGAGAAGTGCCGCGAGACCATGCCCGACCTGGTCCTCCTCGACTGGAACATGCCCGTGATGAGCGGTATCGAGTTCATCGTGGCCCTGCGCGAGATGGACGGCGGCGACCGGCCGAAGGTCGTGTTCTGCACCACCGAGCACGACGTCGCCCACGTCCGTGAGGGGATCGCCTCGGGGGCGGACGAGTACGTGATGAAGCCGTTCGACCACGATACGCTCCAGGTGAAGCTGGCGCGGATCGGGCTTGCGTGATCCTTGCAGTGCGGTTCTTCCGACAAACTTAGCGAGGTGATTTCAAGTTGATCGAGATCGAAGTCCAGAACGAGACTCACCAGAGCCAGGTCCAGCTCAAGTTCCTGGTCGTGCCGCGCATCGGCGAGGGCATCCGGCTGCAGGAGCCCGACGGCTCGTGGGCCTCGTACGACGTGCTCGACCTCTGGTACCAGCGCGCGCAGTACGGTGACGTCTGGGTCCCGTACATCCACGTGCGAATGACGCCGCCGAGCGAGGACTTCGGGGCGGTCCTGCGCCCCGACTTCACCCAGCGCCCGGCCGTCGACGCCGGGGGTGATTACTAGGGCCTAGACAGGCTCGAGCGCGTAGCCGGCCGACCGGACCGTACGGATGGGGTCGCGCCCGTCGTCGAGCGCGATCGCCTTGCGCAGCCGGCGGATGTGCACGTCGACCGTGCGTTCCTCGATCTCGCTGTCAGTCCCCCACACCGCGTCGAGCAGCTGGCTGCGCGAGAATACGCGGCGCGGGTGCTCCATGAAGAACTTGAGCAGACGATATTCGGTCGGGCCGATCCGCAAGGGGCGGCCGCGACGCTCGACCCGGTGGGCCACCGGATCGAGCCTGAGATCGCCCGCTTCGATCGTCTCGCCGGCGAGCGCGGGGCGCACGCGTCGCAAGACCGCCGAAACGCGCGCGAGCAACTCGCGGGGGGAGAACGGCTTGGTCACGTAATCGTCCGCACCGGTTTCGAGCCCGCGCACGCGGTCGTCCTCGGCTTCGCGCGCCGTCAGCATGATGATCGGCACATGCGCGGTCGCCTTGTCGCGGCGCAGCCGCCGGCAGACCTCGATCCCGCTTGTGCCTTCGATCATCCAGTCGAGAATCACGAGGTCGGGCGTCTCCTCGGAAGCGTAGATCAGCGCTTCGTCGCCGTCCGCGGTGACGCGAACGTCGTAGCCCTCGTTCGCGAAGCGGTATTCGAGCAGCTCGGCCAGCGCCTGGTCGTCCTCGACCAGCAGCAGCTTGGGCGACGTCACGATTCGCATCCTCCGGTCACGACGCTGTCGTCATAAGTCGGTTTTGCGGCAGTTTTGTTTCAACTCTCGCGGTCGGGCGGATAAGTGCCGACGGCGGCGTAGTGGACCATCTCGGCGATGTTGGTTGCGTGGTCGCCGATCCGCTCGAGGTTGCGCGCCACGAACAGCAGCTCGGCCGCGCTGCTGATCGTCGCCGGGTTCTCGACCATGAAGCTGACCAGGTTGCGGAACACGCTGTCGTAGAACGCGTCGACCTTGGCGTCGCGCTCGATCACCTCGCGCGCCAGAACCGGGTCGCGTGCAGCATAGGCGGTCAGCACGTCGTGGACCATCTCTGCGGCGAGCTCGGCCATTGCCGGGATCAGCGTCAGCGGCTCGAACCGGCTGCGGTCCTTGATGCGGTTGACGCGCTTGGCGATGTTCTTCGCGTAGTCGCCGATGCGCTCGATCACCCCCCCGATCTTGAGCGCGGCGACGATCTCGCGCAGGTCGTCGGCCATCGGTGCGCGCAGGGCGAGCGTCCGCACGGCCATCGCGTCGACCTCGCTCTCGAGCGCGTCGAGCTTCTTGTCGCGGGCGACGACCTCCTGGCTGAGCGCCTCGTCGCCCCTGACCAGCGCGCGCATCCCTTCCTCGATCGCCAGCTCGGCGAGCCCGCCCATTTCGGCGATCAGGCCGCGCAGCCGGGTGATGTCCTCGTCGAATGCCTTGACCGTGTGCTCTGCCATCGCCCGTGATCCTATCCGTAGCGGCCGGTGATGTAATCCTTGGTCCGCTCTTCGCGGGGATTGGTGAAGATTTCCGAGGTCTCGCCGTATTCGACCATCCGCCCGAGGTGGAAGAACGCGGTGCGCTGCGACACGCGCGCGGCCTGCTGCATCGAGTGGGTGACGATGACTATCGCGTAGCGACCGCGTAGTTCGTCGATCAGCTCTTCGATCCGGGCGGTGGCGATCGGATCGAGCGCCGAGCACGGCTCGTCCATCAGGATCACCTCGGGCTGCACGGCGATCGCACGGGCGATGCACAGCCGCTGCTGCTGCCCGCCGGAGAGCGCGGTGCCCGAATCGTCCAGGCGGTCCTTGACCTCGTCCCACAGGCCGGCCCGCCGCAGCGCCTTCTCGACGATCGCCTCGAGCTCGCTGCGGTTGCCGGCGAGGCCGTGGATGCGAGGGCCATAGGCCACGTTCTCGAAGATCGACTTGGGGAACGGGTTGGGCTTCTGGAATACCATGCCGACCCGGGCGCGCAGCTGCACGACGTCCATGTTCGAGCGGTAGATATCCTCCCCGTCGAGTTCGATCGTGCCTTCGACCCGCGCGCTGGCGATCGTGTCGTTCATTCGATTGAGCGCGCGCAGGAAGGTCGACTTGCCGCAGCCGGACGGCCCGATGAAGGCGGTCACGTATTCGCGCGGGATGTCGATAGTGACCGAGTCCACGGCCTTCTTGTCGCCGTAGAACACGGAGACGTCGCGCGCGCGCATCTTCGGCTCGGGGATGGTCGGTTCGGTCACCATGTCTTCTCGAAACGGTTGCGGAGGTAGATGGCGAGTGCGTTCATCGCCAGCAGGAACCCCAGGAGGACGATGATCGCGGCGCTGGTCCGTTCGACGAACCCGCGGTCGATCTCGTCGGACCACAGGAAGATCTGCACCGGCAGCACGGTCGCCGGGTCGGTCAACCCGTCCGGCGGCGTGGCGACGAAGGCGCGCATGCCGATCATCAGCAGCGGCGCGGTCTCGCCGAGCGCGCGGGCCATGCCGATGATCGTGCCCGTGAGGATGCCGGGCAGCGCCAGCGGCAGCACGTGGTGGAACACGACCTGGATCGGCGAGGCGCCAAGCGCCATCGCCCCGTCGCGGATCGACGGGGGCACGGCCTTGATCGCGTTGCGCCCGGCGATGACGATCACGGGCATGGTCATCAGTGCCAGGGTCATGCCGCCGATCAGCGGCGCCGAGCGCATGTTCGGGAACAGTGTCAGGAATACTGCGAGCCCCAGCAGGCCGAAGATGATCGAGGGCACCGCGGCAAGATTGTTGATCGAGACCTCGATCAGGTCGGTCCAGCGGTTCCGCGGCGCGTATTCCTCGAGGTAGAGCGCGGCGAGCACGCCGATCGGGAAGGCGAGGGCGAGCGTCACCAGCATCGTCAGCATCGAGCCCTTGAGCGCGCCCCAGATACCGACCAGCTGCGGATCGGTGGCATCCGACCGGGTGAGGAACCCGGGGTCGAATTCCCCGGAAAGAGCACCCTGTTCGGCAAGCCGGCGCGCGAGCGGCTGAAGTGCCGGCTGGCCGTCGCCGGAGAAGGCCGAGGCGAGGTTCTTGCCGACGGGAAGCGCGAACTCCGCTCGTCCCTGCAACACGGCAGGGTCGTCGGCGACGGCCGCCGCGACCGTTCGCCAGGCGTCGCTGGACAGCTGGGCAGCAGCCTCCTCCCCAAAGGCCTCGGATGCGCTGAACCGGACGAGATCGGGCAGGCCCTGCCGTTCGAGGGCGCGCGCGACCTCGGCTTCGCCGACACCCGGAGGCAGCGAAAGACCGACGGTGGTGAAGTCGACCGGAACCCTCAGGGTCGTCCGCTGGAAGCCGCCGATCCCGTTGACCGTCATCGTCACCAGCAGGAACGCTAGCACCGCGACCGAGAACAGCACCGCCGCAAGGCCAAGCAGTCGGAAGCGGCGTTCGGCCGCGTAGCGCTTCCTGAGGCGCGCCTCGAAGGCCGCGGTGCGGGTCGGGGCGAGGGCGTCACTCATAGGCTTCGCGGAACCGCCTGACGACGCGCAGCGCGATGACGTTGAGCGCCAGGGTTACAAGGAACAGCACGAAGCCGAGCGCGAACGCGCTCAGTGTTGCCGGGTGGTCGAAGCTGCCTTCGCCGGTCAGCATGGCGACGATCTGGAAGGTCACCGTGGTCATGGCCTCTAGCGGGTTGGCGGTCAGGTTGGCCGTGGCGCCCGCGGCCATGACCACGATCATCGTCTCGCCAATCGCCCGGCTGATCGCCAGCATCACGCCGGCGACGATCCCGGGGAGCGCGGCGGGGACCAGCACCCGGCGGATCGTTTCGCTGGTCGTGGCACCGAGCGCGAGGCTGCCGTCGCGCATCGCCTGGGGCACGGCGGCGATCGAATCGTCGGCCATCGACGAGACGAAGGGAATGATCATCACCCCCATCACCAGCCCGGCTGCGAGCGCGCTCTCGCTCGAGGCATTGGCGATGCCGACGGCCAGCGCGAGGTCACGCACGAACGGTGCCACGGTCAGCGCTGCAAAGTAGCCGTAGACCACGGTGGGCACCCCGGCGAGGATCTCGAGCGCCGGCTTGAGCACCTTGCGCGCGCGCCGGTCCGCGTACTGCGTCAGGTAGATGGCGCTCATCAGCCCGAGCGGGATGGCGACGACCATGGCGATGACCGCGCCGATGTAGATCGTGCCCCAGAACAGCGGCAGCGCGCCGTAGCGCGACGGGTCGGGGTTCTCGGCGTTGCTCATCGGGTCGGGGCCCCAGTGGGTCCCGAACAGGAAATCGACCGGGCTGACCATTCCGAAGAACCGCACCGTCTCGAACACCAGGCTGACGAAGATCCCGAGCGTGGTCAGGATCGCCACCAGCGACGCGAGGAGCAGCAGGGCCATCACGCCGCGTTCCACCTTGTGGCGGGCCGCGAAGTCCGGCTTCAGGCGCAGAAACCCCCAGGCACCGCCGGCAAACGCGATCGTCAGCGTCGCGGCGAGGCCGATCAGGTCGTAGCGCGCGATCGCCTCGCGGAACGGCTCGACCAGGCCCTGCGCGGCGGGATTGAACACCCCCGGCGCCGCGCCGATGGCGACACTGCGCGCCTCGCCGAGGATCGTGTCGCGCTGGAAGCCGAACGGCGGCAGGGCAGCGGCCTCTGGCGACGCCAGCACCGACTGCATCACGAGCTGCGGCGACACGGCGCTCCACAACAGCCCGAACAGCAGCACCGGCACCGCGATCCACAGCGCCACGTACCAGGCGTGGTAGTTCGGCAGCGCCGCCAGCCGCCCCTCGGGCGCGGCGCGGCGAAAGCTCCACGCGCGCGCCCGTGCCGCGAGCCAGCCGACGAGGCCGAGGCCCAGGGCCAGCAGGAACAGGAACGCGGGCGACATCGGCCGGGCAGGGCCCTAGTCGAGATCGGCCGCGGTGAGCGGGGTGAATTCGCGCGCCGCGGCTTCGCTCCGCGCCGCGACGTCGTCGGGATTCGCCACCAGGCCGATCGCCGTCAGCGGGCCGTTGCGCCCCCACGACTTGGCCCATTCGGCAACGAACTCGCGCAAGCCGCGGATCGCATCGAGGTGGGCGTTCTTGACGTAGATGTAGAGCGGCCGCGCCCCGGGATATTCAAATGCGGCGACGGTTTCGTAGGTGGGTTCGACGCCGTTCATGGTGAGGCCCTGGACCTTGTCGGCGTTCTCCTCGAGATAGGAGAAGCCGAACACGCCAACGGCGTTCGGATTGCTCTCGATCTTCTGGACGATCAGGTTGTCCTGCTCGCCCTGGTCGACGTACTTTCCGTCGGACCTGATCTCGGTGCAGAGCTGCTCGTGGCGATCCTTGTCGGTTTCCTTGAGCGCCTTCATCGCGGCATCGCTTTCGCATCCCGGGATCAGCACCAGCTCCTTGAGCGCATCGCGCGTGCCCGAGGTGGAAGGCGGACCGTAGACCAGGATCGGCAGGTCGGGCAGCGACGGATCGACGTCGCGCCAGGTCTGCGCGGTCTGCTCCCGGCCGAACGGGCGTGCCGCAAGCGCGCGGTAGACGATTTCCGGCGTCAGGTTCAGCCGGATGCCGTCCCGCGCCGAGGCGAAGGCGAGGCCGTCGAGCCCGACCTGGATCTCGGTGATCTCGGTCACGCCATTGGTTTGGCAGGTCGCGAACTCGCTGGCCTTCATGCGCCGCGAAGCGTTGACGATGTCGGGGTGGCTGGCGCCGATGCCGGCGCAGAACAACGCGATGCCGCCGCCAGTCCCGGTCGCCTCGATGATCGGCGAGCCGAGCTCCGGGTTCGAACGGGCGAAGTTCTCGGCCACCAGCTTGGCGAACGGGTAGACGGTCGACGAGCCGACCACGGTGACCGACTGGCGGGTACCTTCGCCAGCCCCGCCGCAAGCCGCAAGGGAGACCGCGCACAGCGCGGCGAGGACGGATCGCAGATACATGGTCATGGTGATCCCCTGAAGATTTTCCGATCTGCTAGGCACGGTCTGTTACGGTCTGACGACAGATTCCCGACACGAGCCGGTCACAACCAGGGCGGCGGACCGCGGGCTGAAGGTGTGCGGGCATCAGAAATCCACCTGCGCCCGCAGGCCCAGCGTATCGACCTGGTAGTCCCGCTCGGTGCCCGACGGCACCGCGGCGCCATCGATCCACAGGTGCCCGTAGTTGACGAGAAACCGCACGCGGTCGGTCGGCATCCAGATTAGCGACAGCCCGGCGAGTTGCTGGGTGCCCCCGGCGATCGCGCCATCGTCGAGGTCGAGCCGGTCGTAGCGCGCATTGAGCTGGACCGCACCGATGCCGCCCTCCGTGATCGGGTGAACCGGCTTGACCCGGTCGAACGCGCCTTCTTCGTACGCGGTCGTGTCGCCGGGCGTGAGCAGCATACCAATTTCGAGATAGCCGCCCGAGAATGTCGGATCGTCGATGCCGGTGCGCAGCGGCGTCATCACGTGCCCTTCCGCCACGGCATGGAAAGGTCCGCGGACATAGGCCAGCTCGACGCCAAAATTGCGCTCGCCGGATGCCGTGAAGCTGCCGGTATCGACGAGGCGTCCGTCGGTCATGTGCAGGAACGGCCGCGCGCGATAGCGCACGGTCGCCCCCGGGTGTCTGAGGTCGCGGTAGTGGGCCGAGCCGCCGAGGTGGAGTGTCCCGCCAGCGACGTCCGGGCTGAAGACGACCCGGGCGTCGACGCTGAAGCTGTCGCTGTCGTCCTCGCCGAAATCCTGCGCGTTCTCGGCAAAGATGCCGAGCTGCACGAGCAGATCGCCGCCCGAATAGGTGCCGCTGAACCCGACGCGGCGCTCGAAGCCGAAGGCCGAGGTGAACGCGGCACGCTCCATCATCGCGGTGAAGAGATCGCTGGTCAGCTCGTCGAGGCCGCCGAACGGCTTGTGGTGCCCGAGCGTGAAGGTGAGCGCGTCGCTCGCCTGGTAGGTCAGGAAGACGTCGGTCAGCTCGACGCTCGAGCCCTCGACGGCGGGGGCGAAGTCGGCTTCGATCCGATAGCCGAAGTTCCCGGGCAGGTCGCCCTGCACGCCGAGGAAGGCCCGGCGAACTTCGGCCGCGGTTCCGAAGTCGCCGCTGGCAACACCGCCTGGGACGTCGATCGTCCCGGCATCGACCTGCAGCCGCCCGCGCGGTTTCAGAGTGACGCCTCCGGTGGAAATTTTCGGGAGGGCCGCTTTGCGGGATGGATCGGGTGTCGATGCCGATGGAGACGGCGGGCCCTGCTCCTGCTGCGCCAGCGCCGGGAATGGAACCAGCACCGAGCCGGCAAGAATCAGGGAAAGCGGGTGACGCACGAATGAAATCCCGATGTGACGGACCGGTTGCCGTCGCGTGTCCGCGCTATGTCCCTGCCATTGCAGTTTTATGACACCGCGAACGGTTTTCCGCGGCCTTTGTGCCGTCAGCCTTCGCCGGGAGTTCGGTCGTCTTGCTCCGTCAGAGGGAGTCGCACCGTCACCGTGGTCCCATCGCCCAGCACGCTGTCGATGTCGAGCCGTCCGCGGTGACGCTCGACGATGTGCTTGACGATCGCCAGGCCGAGACCGGTTCCGCCCGCAGCGCGGCTGCGGCCAGGGTCCGTGCGGTAGAAACGCCGCGTCAGGTGCGGCAGGTGCTCGGGCGCGATTCCCTCGCCGCGGTCCCTGACCGTGAGCACGGCCATGTCGCGCTCTCCGGGGGCGACGCTGACCGAGACTTTCGATCCGGGCTCGCCGTACTTGAGCGCGTTGTCGACGAGGTTGCGGACCAGCTGCTCGAGCTGCCTGCGGTCTCCCCGGACGGCCAGATCATCCGCTCCGCCGAGCCATTCGATCCGGTCCTGCCGGTCGGGTCCGGCCGCGTCACGCGCCGCCTGCTGGACGAGCCCGGCGAGCTTGACCGTATCGCGCGGCAGGTCGTGCTTCTCGGCTTCGACAACCGACAGCGACATCAGGTCGCTGACGAGGTTCTGCAGCCGCCTGGCCTCCTGCAGCACGACTCCCTGGAAACGCCCGGCGCGCTCGGGAGCGATCGCCTCGCCGCTGTCGATCAGCGTTTCCATGTAGCCGATGATCGAGGCCAGGGGCGTGCGCAGTTCGTGGCTGGCGTTGGCGACGAAGTCGGTATGCGCACGGCTCACGTCGGCCTCGGCCGTGCGGTCGACCAGCTCGACGAGGCTGTAGCGCTCGTCGATCGCGTAGCGAGTCATCTGCCAGACGCTGCGCGGGTCGGTCAGGCCCTGCACCGTTTCGGTGCCGTCCCGCGCGCGGGTCAGCAGGTCGACCGCGGCCGGATGCCGAAACGCGACGCGCGCGTCCTGCCCGAGGATGTGCGCGCCGAGCGCCGTGCGCGCGGCCGCGTTGGCGATGATGATACGGCTGTCATCGAGCACCAGCATCGGCAGGCCGAAGGGTTCGATAAGGTCGTGCAGGCCCGCCGGAGTCAGCTGGACGCCATCGCCCTGGGTGGGCGAGCGGTCCTCCGGCGGCGGCGTCGCCAGCCAGAGCGAGGCGATCCACACCACCAGCGCCGCGCCCGTCAGCCAGACACTGGTCCCGCCCGCGATCAGCAGCGCGCCGGTGACGAGCGCGATCGCTATTCCGGCGGCGGGAAGGGAACGGCCGTGCAGCATCGCGGACTGCCTTACCGGCCCCATGTTACAGCTGCCAGCGCCGGGGCCTGTGCCAGTTCGGAACTTCGGTAATTCTTCACGCTCCGCAGGCCGGAAATGGCTATGAGGGGATGGCGTGGCATTCCGCCGGAATGGAGGCTGCATGGCGTTGCCGCTGTTGAAGTTCGTCCCCGCCCTCGTGCTGCTCGGCCTCGCCGCCCCGTCGGCGGCGCTCGACGAGATAGTCGACAAGCGCGGGTGGCAGCAGGTCGATTTCGCGCAATCCGGCCAATGCCGGGCCGAAGTGCGCGGCAACGGCCATTTCTACCGCATCGCCGGCGCTGGCATGGAACCGGGCGAACGCGTGCTGGTCATGCTTCGCAACGAGGACCTGAGACCACTTCAGTACCACCTCGTCGCCAACGGCAACGGCATGTGGCGTGAGTTCTACGTGCCGTTCGTCTGGCATCTCGAGGGCGGGGTGGTTTCCGTCAGCGTGCAGAGCTCGCGCTGCAGCCTCGCCTTGTCCTTCCCCTGGCAGAGGCGGCGCGCGTGACCATCCGGCGAATCGAGCCCGGGCCGCGGATGAGCCAGGCGGTGGTCCACGGCGGCGTCGTCTACCTCGCCGGCCAGGTCGGCGCGCCGGGCGCGAGCGTCGCCGAGCAGACCCGCGCCGTCCTCGCCCAGGTCGACCGCCTGCTGGCGGAGGCCGGTTCGGACAGGTCGCGCCTGCTGTCGGCGACGATCTGGCTCGCCGACATCGCCGACTTCGCCGAGATGAACTCGGTGTGGGAAGCGTGGATCGATCCCGCCAACCCGCCTGCCCGTGCGACCGGCGAATGCCGCCTCGCCGCGCCCGAGTTCAAGGTCGAGATCATCGTTACCGCCGCCTGCCGCTGACGCCTGTGGTTTTGGTCCGACTCGAAAGGTGCGGCCTGGCCGTCTGGGCGAGCGCATACTCTGAGGCCGCGTTCGTATGGAAGTCACGCAGCCGGCGTCGGCCGGCCTTCCGGCTGGATGTTCGGCGATCGGGCGACGGGGGCCAAGGGCGAGGTTGCTGCCTGAGCAGGCGTCAGGCCGCACTCGCGCGCCTGCCAGCTGTCTCGTCACTCGACAGCGCGCTGCCTGTCCGAAGAACGGACTGCGATCGCTTCTCTTCCGGGCCCGACCCGACGCTGGGAAAAGTCCTCGCCTGGACTTGATCGAAAGGGATGCGATGGGGTCTGAAAAATGGTGCCAACCAACGACTGTTCTCTGACGACGCACGCAAGGGGGAAGCGGTATGCGGCTCTTACCGTCACGCTATTTCATCATCGGCTCGGCACTCACCGGCTGCTCTCTGTTCGGCATGGAGCCCGCCTCGGCCCAGACCACGGTGGACTGCCACGATTTCAGCACCGCGCCGGGAATGGCGCAATCGGACAATTCTCTCTCCTGCGGTGGCGCGGGGAAGGTCGCGGGGGCTGACAACTGGGTCCTGGTCGGATTTGGTACGGTCGCAGGCGACAATAGCGTCGTCGTCGGTTACGCGGCCACTGCACGGGGCAGCAACAGCGTTGCGATTGGCGAGACGGCGACGGCAGACGCGGCGAACGCGATGGCCGTTGGGCAATCTGCGGCCGCGAATGCCATGAATGCGACCGCCATAGGCCAGGATTCGACGGCTGGCGCGAACGGCACGGCAGTGGGCCAGCTCTCGAGGTCGGGCTCTGGAGGTTCGGCCCTCGGCGTCGGCAGCTCCGCAACCGGAACGAATTCCGTCGCGATCGGCTACAACACTGGCGCGACGGCCGGGAACGCAATCGCGCTCGGTGCGAGCGCCACGGCGAGCGCACTCAATTCGGTGGCGATCGGATCGGGTTCGCTGGCGGACGAGCAAAACACCGTATCCTTCGGTACCGCCACGATGAGACGGCGGCTCGTCAACCTGGCGCCCGGCGTGGGCGATAATGACGCGGCGACCCTGGGCCAGCTTAACACAGCCGCAAATGTGCTCGATGGCCGGCTGACAACGGCGGAGGGGGGCATAGTCGGCCTCGACGGCCGCGTGACGGCTCATGACAGCGACATTGCGGGGCTCGACTCCCGTCTGGGCACCGCCGAGGGCGATATTGCCAGTCTCGCCACCCGCCTGGGCACCGCCGAAGGCGATATCGCCGGTCTCGGCACGCGACTGGGGACTGCCGAGGGCGATATTGCCGGCCTCGGCACGCGCCTGGGCACCGCCGAGGGCGATATTGCCGGCCTCGGCACGCGATTGGGAACTGCCGAGGGCGATATCGCCGGCCTCGGCACGCGATTGGGAACTGCCGAGGGCGATATCGCCGGCCTCGGCACGCGACTGGGCACTGCCGAGGGCGATATCGCCGGCCTCGGCACGCGGCTGGGCACTGCCGAGGGCGATATCGCCGGCCTCGGCACGCGACTGGGGATCGCCGAGGGTGACATCGCCGGTCTCGGCACGCGACTGGGGAGCGCCGAGGGTGATATCGCCGGCCTCGCCACTCGGGTGACCGGTAACGAAGGCGATATTGCATCACTCGACAGCCGCCTGGCGGCCACCGAAGGCGACGTGGCCGCGATCGGCGACCAGGTCACCGCCCTCGCCGTCAGTGTCCCCGGGCAGATCCAGACAGCCGTCTCCGCCATTTCATTGCGCGCCAATGACAGCAGCGGCCTCGGCCTCCCTTCGGCTTCAGGCGCCGACTCGATCGCGGCGGGCGGCGGCGCCGTGGCTTCGGGCGCCCGCGCCTCAGCCTTTGGATCGGGCGCGATGGCGAGCGCCGCGAACAGCGTTGCGATCGGCGCCGGCTCGGTGGCCGACGAGGAGGATACGGTGTCCTTCGGCAGTGCCGCCAATACGCGGCGCCTGACCCACGTGGCGGCCGGGACGGCCGAAACGGACGCCGTGAACCTGGGCCAGCTTTCCGCGGTCGAATCCGATCTCAATGGGAAGATCGCCGCAGTCGAGACCGGTTTCGATGCCCGCGTGACCGAGCTCGACGCGAAGGTCGTGGCGGTCGATGCCAGGGTCGACTTCGTCGACAATCGCCTGACATCCCTCGACACCCGCGTGACCGAGCTCGACACGAGGGTCGAGGCGGTCGATGCCAGGGTCGACTTCGTCGACAACCGCGTGACAACCCTCGACACCCGCGTGGCCGAGCTCGACACGAGAGTCGAAGCGGTCGATTCCAGGGTCGACTTCGTCGACAACCGTCGACACCCGCGTGACCGAGCTCGATACGAGGGTCGTGGCGGTCGATGCCAGGGTCGATTTCGTCGACAATCGCGTGACAACCCTCGATGGTCGGGTGACCCAGGTCGCAGCCGACCTCGGAGACCGCATCGCCGCCATTCCCGTGCGCGCCAACAACAGCTCGGCCCGGTCCGTGGCATCGGCAACCGGCGCTGATACGCTGGCGGTTGGCGACGGGGCCCGGGCCGCCGGCGATCAAGCCCTGGCCTTGGGGGCGGACGCCACGGCGAGCGGGGCGGCATCCACGGCCGTGGGTGAATCGGCCCGGGCAAGTGCGGCGGGTGCCGTGGCATTGGGCCAGGCGGCGCAGGCCGCCCATGCCGGGTCGGTCGCTGTCGGCCAGGGGGTGACGACCACTCGCGACAACCAGGTGGTGATCGGCTCGTCCGACAGCACTTACACACTCGCCGGTCTCGGCTCGCCCGAAAGTCTTGCCACCCAGAGTGGACCGGTCTGGTTCGTGACTTCGGACGAGAGCGGCAATCTGGGGCTCAGCGGTTTCGACATTTCCCGGATCGACCTGCTCGAGAGCGAGGCGGCCGGATTGCGAGCCGACGTCCTGGCGCTGGGCGGCCAGATGGAGCGTGGCCTCCGCCACGCCTATGAAGGCACCGCTTTGGCCCTGGCGATCGGCGGCGCCGTGCTTCCGGCTGGCGCGAGCCATTCCATTTCTGCCGGCTGGGGCACCTATCGCGGCGAACATGCCTTCGCTGCCAGCGGTGTCGCCCAGGTCCGCCGCCACCTCTATGTCCAGGGCGGCGTTGGTATCGGGAGCCGCAGCGGCACGGTAGGCGCGCGGGCCGGCGCAACGCTGGCATGGTGAAGTCGCTCGCCAGGGCCGTCGTCGCCAACGTTCTGCTGTTCGGCGCCGTACCGGCGGGGGCGCAGACCCCTCCCCCGGCGGGGGCGGAGGCGACGGTCCGGCCGGCACCGGTCAATCAGCTGCAGGGGCTGATCCTCGTGAGGTCGACGTTGATTGCGCTGCACCAGGCGAATGTGACCGGAAACTACACCGTGCTCCGCGATCTCGGTGCACCGCGCTTTCGTGACAGCTTCGACGCTGCCCAGCTCGCCGCTTCCTTCGCCGAGCAGCGCAACCGCCGCTACTTTCTGGCGGGGGTGCTCGTCGTCGATCCGGTGTTCACGGCGCCCCCGGTCGTGGCGGACGACGGATTGTTGCGATTGGCCGGCTATTTTCCGTCCGGTCCGATGCGGCTGCGCTTCGAGCTGAGCTTCGAGCTTGTCGGTGCGGAATGGCGAGTTGCCGGGATCGAGGTAGGCATCGAAGATGCCGCAGCGAACTGAGCCCGCCTACGCCGGCTAGCGCATTCTCCGCGAGCTCCTCTCCGCCGCGATGGAGAACGGCTGGATTCGCGGGCATCCGCGTTGGAATCGCTAGCTGGTGACCCCTACGGGACTCGAACCCGTGTTTCAGCCGTGAGAGGGCCGCGTCCTGACCGCTAGACGAAGGGGCCTTGGTAACCAGCAATAGCAGCCTTTCGTGGTGACCCCTACGGGAATCGAACCCGTGTTTCAGCCGTGAAAGGGCCGCGTCCTGACCGCTAGACGAAGGGGCCACGCCCGAAGGCGAGCGGCGCACTTAGTGGGGGGCGGGGGCGGGGTCAAGCCCCGCCCGGACAGGGCGCTAATCGGCCCAGGCGGCGTCCTCGAGATGGAGCTCGGCCTGCGGGCGGCTGCCCCAGTCGTCGATCTTCGCCCGGCCCGCGAGCCACAGCCTGCGTCCCTTAGCGCCGTGCAGCAGCGCCTGGCCGAGGTCGCTCTGCGCCATGCGGAACGCGATCGCCTTGAACGAGGCACCGTCATGCCCACCGGCGATCAGGCGCAGGTGGTCGCTGCCGACCACGTCGGCCTTGATCAGGTGTACCGGCCCGACTGCCACGCGCGGACCGGGCCAGCCGACTCCGAATGGCCCGGCGCTGTCGAGCGTCGCGACGAGCTCCGGCGTGAGGCCGCCCGGCGCGAGGGAGAGGTCGAGCAGCGTCGTCTGTTCCGCCGACGCGCGGGCGACAGCAGCGGCGAGCCGGTCGTCGAGCCACTCGGCGAGCGCTTCGAGCTTGTCACCCGCGACGGTGAGGCCGGCGGCCATTGCGTGGCCGCCGCCCGCCACCAGCAGGCCGCTGTCACGTGCGCCGATGACCGCGGCGCCGAGATCCACCCCGGCAATCGACCGGCCCGAACCCTTGCCTTGGGCGCCGTCGTCGTCGAGCGCGATGACCAGCGTGGGCTTGCCGGTCTTCTCCTTGATCCGGCCCGCGACGATGCCGATCACGCCCGGGTGCCAGCCGCGCCCGGCCACGACCACCACCGCGCGGTTGTGCTGGGCGGCGAGCTGGGCTTCGGCGGCTTCCTGTACCGCGAGCTCGATCGCCCGCCGCTCTTCGTTGAGCTGCGAGAGTTGCGCCGCGATGGCGCGGGCCTCGTCGGGGTCCTCGGTCGTCAGAAGCCGTACGCCGAGCGTGGCTTCTCCGACGCGTCCGCCCGCGTTGATTCGCGGGCCGAGCGCGAAGCCGCAATCGCTGCAGCTTGGCGGGTGGGTCAGCCGGCTGGCATCGATCAGGGCCGCGAGGCCTTTGTTCGCGCGTCGGGCCATGACCTTGAGTCCTTGCGCCACGAACGCGCGATTCAGCCCGTGCAATGGAGCGACGTCCGCCACCGTGCCGAGCGCAACGAGGTCGAGCAGGCTCATCAGGTCGGGCTCGGCCCGGCGCTCGAAGAACCCTCGGCGGCGAAGGGTGCGCACGACCGCGACGGCCAGCAGGAAGGCCACGCCGACCGCCGCGAGATGCCCGTGCGCGGCGGCCTCGTCGCACTCGTCGAGCCGGTTCGGATTGACCAGCGCGAAGGCGCGCGGAAGCTCCGCGGCGCATTTATGGTGATCGACGACAATCACGTCGATTCCCGCGGCGTGCGCGGCCGCGAGCGCGTCGAACGCCATCGCGCCGCAATCGACGGTGACGACCAGGCTCGATCCCTCCGCGCCGAGCCTGACGAGCGCCTCGCCGCTCGGCCCGTAGCCTTCGAGCAACCGGTCGGGAATGTAGTGCCGCGCCTCATGCCCGAGCATGCGAAACAGACGGATCAGCAGCGCCGCGCTGGTCGCGCCGTCGACGTCGTAGTCGCCGTAGACGGTGACCGTCTCCTTCGCGAGCACGGCCTCGGCCACGCGTTCGGCGGCGAGATCCATGTCGGCGAACAGCGACGGATCGGGCAGGAAGCTGCGCAGGCTCGGGCTGCGGTGCCGTGCGAGATCGTCGCGCGTCACGCCGCGCGCCAGCAGCAACTGGGTGACGATGTCGTCCTCGAGCCCGGCCACGCCTTGGCCGAGTTCCATGTTCCCGGCACGCCAGCGCCAGGCCTTGCCGGTCAGCGAGCGCTCGACGCCGAAGACTGCGGGGCGGGTGGCCATGCGCCGGACCTAGCGGAGCCCTGCACGGGTGCAAAGCCGCGCGGTCATCTCGTCGACAGCTGCGCCGTGGCCACCGCTGCGTTGGCCGCGCTGAGGATCGCCCGGACGCTGGCCGTGGCGACGTCCTCGTCGATACCCACGCCCCAGATCGTACGGCCGTCGGGCAGCACGCATTCGAGGTAGGCCGCCGCGCGAGCGTCAGCGCCCTTGCCGAGGGCGTGCTCGAAATAGTCGGCGACCTCGATCTCGAGCTTGAACGTCTGCCTGAGCGTCGCCAGCACCGAGGAGACCAGGCCCTTGCCGCGGCCGCTGACCTGCTGGTGCTTGCCGCCGACGGAAATCGTCCCGGCGAACAGTCGGGTGCCGTCGCTCGCGCGGGTTTCCTCGTAATCGACTAGCTCGAAAGTCGAGCCTTCCTCGCCGAGGTAGTAGGCCTCGCGGAAGGTCTCCCAGATGTCGTCGGCATCGAGCTCGCGGCCGAGCTCGTCGGCGACACGCTGCACGTGACGCGAGAAGTCGACCTGCAGCTTCTTCGGCAGCTTGAGCCCCAGGCTCTGCTCGAGCACCCAGGCGAAGCCGCCCTTGCCGCTCTGCGAGTTGACGCGGATCACTGCCTCGTAAGTGCGTCCCAGGTCGGCAGGGTCGATCGGCAGGTACGGCACGCGCCAGCGCTCGTCGTTCTGCTGCGCATGGGCTTCGAAGCCCTTCTTGATCGCATCCTGGTGGCTGCCGGAGAACGCCGTGAACACCAGCTCGCCGCCGTAGGGATGGCGCGGATGCACGGGGATCTGGTTGCAGTACTCGACGGTCTCGATGATGCGGTCGATGTCGGAGAAGTCGAGCCCCGGGTCGATGCCCTGAGTGTACATGTTGAGCGCGACCGTCACTAGGCAGCAGTTGCCGGTGCGCTCGCCGTTGCCAAACAGGCAGCCCTCGACGCGGTCGGCGCCGGCCATCAGCCCGAGCTCGGCCGCGGCCACGCCGGTGCCGCGGTCGTTGTGCGTGTGCAGGCTGATGCAGGCCGCCTCGCGGTTCGGCAGGTTGCGACAGAAATACTCGATCTGGTCGGCGTAGACGTTCGGCGTCGCCGCCTCGACCGTGGCTGGCAGGTTGAGGATCAGCGGCCGCTCCTTCGTCGGCTGCAGGATGTCCATCACCGCCTCGCAGACCTCGAGGCTGAAATCGAGCTCGGTGGTCGAAAAGGTCTCGGGCGAGTACTCGAAGTGCCAGTCGGTGTCGGGCCGCTTCGCCGCCTCGTCGCGCAGCAGTTTGGCCGCGTTGATCGCGATCTGCTTCACCTCGTCGCGGCTCATCCGGAACACGATCTCGCGCCACGCGGGGCTCAGCGCGTTGTAGACGTGCACGATCGCGGCGCGGGCTCCCTCGAGGCTTTCGAACGAGCGCTCGATCAGGTCCTTGCGTGCCTGGGTCAGCACCTGGACGATGACGTGGTCGGGAATCTTGCCCGAGCGGACCAGGTCCTGGATGAAGTCGAATTCGGTCTGCCCGGCGGCTGGGAAGCCGATCTCGATTTCCTTGACGCCGATCTGGACCAGGAGGTCGAAGAACCGATGCTTCTTCACCGCATCCATCGGGTCGACGATCGCCTGGTTGCCGTCCCTGAGATCGGTGGACAGCCAGCGCGGGGGCGCGGTGATGGTCCGGCTCGGCCATTGTCGGTCGGGCAGGTCGATTGGGGGGAAGGGCCTGTACTTGCGGCCCGGTTCCTTGAGCATGGTCATGGCAACTCGCCTTATCGCCTCGCAAGCGCGCGGCAAGGGCCGCGGCACGTTTTCGACTTGGGGTTCAGTGGGCCCTTAGGCGGGTGCCGCGCCACGCGCAGGCCAATCGACGCGCCTAAGGGCGCGTAAGTCGAAGCAGCGGCAGGAGCGCGCGGCAGGTCATGCGGCCACGATATGGGCGAATGGTTGCCAATTGTCTAGCGGAGGCGTCCGGCCGGCCCGGAAGAGCCGGGAACCGGCCGGACGTCGATCCGGCTCACTGCTTCTCGAATGCGACGGTGATGTCGAGCTCGACCTCGTCCCCGACCATCGGAATGAAGCCACCGAGGTTCCATTCGGAGCGCTTGATCGTCGTTTCGCCCTCGAAGCCGACGGTCGCGCGCTGGTTGAACGGATTGGTGCCCGCGCCGACGAACTTGGCGTCGATCGTGACCGGCTTGGTGACGCCGTTGAGCGTGAGGTCGCCGGTGATCTTCGCCTCGTCGCCGTCGACGGCGACCGAGGTGGAGACGAACCGCGCAGGCGCGGGATCCGGACCGAAGAAGTCGGCCGGACGACCGTCCTGGCCCGCGCGGGTCAGGTGTTCGGTCAGGCCGGCGCTCGCCGTCACGACCTTGGCGATCGGGATGGTCACGTCAACCTTGGCGGACGAGAGGTTGGCCGGGTCGAGAGTCAGGGTTCCCTCGACGTCGCCGAAAATCCCGAAATAGTCGTTGAAGCCGAAGTGGTTGACCCGCCAGCCGACGAGCGAGTGGGCCGGATCGGTCTTGTAGGTGCCGGCGGTCACGCGGCTGGCATCGGCAGCTCCGGGAGGTCCCGAGGGGCCGCCCTGGGCGTGGAGCGATCCCACGGCGAGCACCGCCAGTCCGGCCGCGGCGATGGAAAGCGTCAGTTTGCGCATAGGGGTCTCCCGGTATGATGTTGGTGTGCTGCTTCGCGGCCAGTCTGACGCGGCAGTTTGACAATGTCCACCGTGAAGCGGCGACACGTCACCCGCCGCGGCGCCGGCGAAGGGAGAATCGCAGCGTTTGCGGTAGTGGCGAAGCAGTGATCCGGCTCGGCTCGTCGCACCTAGGGTGATTGCCGATGGTGGGGCCCCGAAAACTCAGGCATGATGAACGGGTTAAGGATGCGAGGGGCCATCGTGAAACGCTTCCCGGCCATCAGGCGGGCGATGCTGGCGGACGTGCCCGCCTGGCAGGCGTTCGGCTGGAGCGTGCTCGCGGTTGGCGTGGCGACCGGGGTTCGCTGGCTGATCGACCGCGGCGGCGCCGGGATCCCCTTCCTGACCTACTTCCCCGCCTTGACGCTGGTCTCGCTGTTCCTCGGATGGCGCTGGGGAACGGCCGTGGCGCTGGCGTCCGGCGTTGCGGCCAACCGTCTCCTGAGCACGGCCCCCCTCCAGCTCTTCTCGGGCGGGCGCGATACGGTGCTCGCCGCGCTGTTCGTGCTCTCGTGCGCAGCGCTCATCGGCATCGGCGAGATTGCCCGTCGCACGGTGCGCGAGGCGGACGCCGCCATGGCGCGCGAGGAGGCGCTCAATCGTGAGCTGCTGCACCGGGTCAAGAACATGCTCGCCACGGTCAACGCGATGGCGGTGCTGACCGCGCGGCACAGCGACCCAGAAAGCTTCGTCCCGGCGCTGACCGGGCGCGTGCAGGCGCTCGAGCGCGCGACCGAATTACTCGGCGCCGGGGAGAGCGCGCCGTGCGAAGTCGCCCGTCTGGTCAAAGCAGCCATCGAGCCGTTCAGCGCGGGGAGCAATTTCCTCGTCGAGGGACCGCCTTGCAGGCTTCCCCGCGAATCATGCGTGCCGCTGAGTCTTGCGCTTCACGAGCTGTCGACGAACGCGGTCAAGTACGGCGCTCTGTCGGTGCCCGACGGGCGTGTGAGGATCATCTGGACGCTCGAACCCGGCAGCGACCTGTTGCGACTCGTATGGACCGAAAGCGGTGGGCCGCCCGTCTCGCTCCCGACGCGCTCCGGCATAGGCAGCCAGCTGCTGCGGGCGCAGAACGGCCTTGCGTCCGTCGGACTCGAATACCGTCCTGAAGGCGTGCGCTGCGAAATCGCGATCGAGGGCGCCGTCGGATCGTCCTAGGGCGATCCGCCGCGCATCGCCTCGGCCGCGGTATTGAAGATGTCGCTGAGGTTGAGCCCCAGCGAAATGAAAGCCGCGATCATCGCGATCGAGATCAACGCCGCGATCAGGCCGTACTCGATCGCGGTCGCACCGTCCTCGTCCCTCAGCAGGTCCATCATCATCTCTGTTCCCCCCGGTGTTCTCGCCCGGGATGGGCGCCGGACCGTTAGCTCCGCCTGACCGGGCACGGTTAACCGCGGTCACGGGCGGTCAGGGTTTCACCGCGCTGACCAGCGAATAATAGCCGCCCCCGGTTCTGACCGCCTGCACGTCGGTAAACCCTGCACTTTCGAGAATCTCGCGGAACTCGGGCAGCGAATATTGCTTGCCGAGCGTACCGATCAGCATGAGCAGGCTGAACGCGGCGGCGTGCCACGGCCCGGTGCCGTCGTCGTCCATCAGGATTTCCGAGAGGAAGATCCTCCCGCCCGAAGGCAACGCATCGAAGCTCTTCTTGGCAAGCAACCTGTTGGTCTCGAACGACCAGTCGTGGAACACGTTGGCGAAGAAGTGCGCGTCGGCGCCGGTCGGCCATTCCTTGGTGAACATGTTGCACGCATGGGTAGCGACGCGATCGCTCATCCCTGCTCGCTCGACGTAGCCGGCGGCTTCGGCGGCCATCGCTGCGAGATCCATCAGCGTGACCTGGAGACCGGGATGGGCCCTGGCGATCTCGATGCCGTAGACGCCAGAGCCGCAGCCGACGTCCATCAGGTGTCGCACCTCGCCGAATACCGCCTGCGCCGCCGCGCCGCGAGCCGGGGCCATCGAATGCGCATGCATGAACCAGGCGATGCGCTGCGCCGCCTCGGCGCTCATCTCGCCGCGTTCCCACTCGGGAGCACCCGAATTGAAGCTCTCGGGCCGGCGCCCGGTGCGCACGGCCTCGAGCAGCTGCTTGTGCAGCGGGACCCGCTCGCGATAGCCGAGCAGGAACCCGCCCCAGTAACCTTCGCCGTCAGGGTGGAGCCAGGTCCGCGTCGGCGGCAGTGCGCGCCAGCGGCCCTCGCGCTTCTCGATCAGGCCAGAGGAGGCGAGGGCGGCCAGCAGGATTGCCAGCGCATGCTCGTCGACCTCGAGCTTCAGAGCGAGCTCGCCCGTGGTCAACGCCGCGTCGGATACCGCGCGGAACAGGCCGAGCTCGTCGGCCACCGTCGCCGCCGGCAGGCGGAACTGCGATTCCCACATGTCCCAGATCAGGCGGTCGTCGGTCGTCGGCGGCAGGTGGCTCATGATCCCTCTCTCCCTGGGCGATTTTGTCCGATCCATAACGGCGGGTGCGGACTTGGCCAGCCCCGGCGCTCGTGGCACAATAGTAACGAACGATAGAATCATCTTCGGGAGCATGCCAATGGCCACGGCCGCGCCGCGCACTGCGGACATCGAGGACACTGCACGAGAAGTGGAGGCGATGATCCGGTTCGTCGATCCGGGCGACTTCGTCACCCGGCGCTATGTGCGCGCGGGGGCCGAGATCAACACCGGGACCTATTCCGACCACCGCGTGATCGTGCGCGACGCGATGCCTATCCGCGACCATTTCGAGCTCGACGTGCACGGCTTTCGCATCGCCCGCCAGCCGACCGCGGTGAAGGACTTCCACGACAAGGCCGAAGTCGACGCGATCTACGAGCGCGAGGTCGAGGAGCACGTCCGCCAGCTGACCGGTGCCGACGAGGTCGTCGCGCGCGGATGGATGATCCGCACCTCGGCCGACCTCAGCGAGCGGGCCAGGGCCAAGGCCGAGAACTACCAGCACACCGGCGGCATCCAGCCGCCCGCCGGCGAGGCACACATCGACCTCAACACGCCGACCGCGCAGCGCATGGCCGAGTTCACCTACCGGAAGCACTTCCCCGATGGTCGGGGGTTCAAGCGTTTCCTGATCACCAGCTACTGGCGCACGTTCAGCGCGCCGCCACAGGACGTGCCGCTCGCGCTGTGCGACGGGCGCACGAGCTTCGCCGGGGAGGAGAAGTCGAACACGCTGTTCGTCGTCGACGAGTTCCCCGAAGGCGACGCGCTGACCGCGCCGGTCGAGGGCGAAGAAGCGATGATGGCGGCGACGATCCCCTGCTACCACCCGAGCATGCGCTGGTGGTACTTCGCCAACATGATCCGTGACGACGCGCTGCTGTTCAAGTTCCACGACAGCGACCACTCGGTCACCTGGCGCTGCCCGCACACGGCATTCCACGACCCGAGTTTTCCCGACGCCAACGTGCGCGAGAGCATCGAGGTCAGGTCGGTGGCGTTCTGGGAGTAGCAACGTGGGCGAGACGGTCACGATCTATCACAATCCCCGCTGCAGCAAGTCGCGCCAGACGCTCGAGCTGATCCGCTCTGCGGGGATCGAACCGCGGGTGGTCGAATACCTGAAGACCCCGCCGAGCCGCGAGGAACTCGCGGACCTCGTCCGGCGAATGGGCATCAGGCCGCGCGACATCCTGCGATCAAGGGAAGACGTCGCCGGCGAGCTCGGCCTGCGCGATCCGTCCGTGGGAGACGACGCACTGCTGGACGCGATGGCCGCAAACCCGATCCTGATCGAACGGCCGATCGTGGTAAGCGACAAGGGCGTGCGGCTCGGGCGCCCGCCTGAGGCCGTGCTGGACGTCCTGCCGAAGAAGGGCTGACCGCGCCCGCCGCACTCGGCGCCTGCCGGAAATGAGCCTGGGCTGGCGGCGACTGACGAGCGCGGGCCGAAAAGGTCAGGACACGGCCGGGTCGAGATACCGCAAGCGGCGTGAAGTTTTCCCGGGGGCGGGCGGGTCCCGTGCACTTCACTTGGCGTTCAGTCCGACGCTGGCTATAGGCGGCGCATGACCGCTCGCTCACCGCTGAGGATCGCCGCTCTCGCCGCCGTTGCGGCCACGCTCCCGCTCATCTCCGGCTGCTCGACGCTGGGCCTAGGCGGGGGGCGGTCGGAGACTGGCTATGTCGCGCGCGACGCGGAGTCGCTCTACTCGGCAGCCAAGCAGCGGCTCGACCGCGGCGACGTCAGGATCGCCGCCGCGCTGTTCGACGAGGTCGAGCGGCAGCATCCCTATTCGCCCTGGGCGCGGCGCGCGCAGCTGATGAGCGCTTTCAGCTATTACGTCGGCAAGGACTACAACAAGGCGATCGAATCGGCGCGGCGTTTCCTGCAGATCCATCCCGGCAACAAGGACGCACCCTACGCCTATTATCTGATCGCGCTCAGCTATTACGAGCAGATCAACGACGTCGATCGCGACCAGCAGATCACCCGGCAGGCGCTCGACGCGCTCAACGACGTCAACCGGCGCTATCCGGACAGCGAATACGCGGCCGATGCGCGGGTCAAGATCGACCTCGTCAACGATCACCTTGCCGGCAAGGAAATGGAGATCGGCCGATTCTACGAGCGCAGCCGCAGCTGGCTCGCGGCCCAGATCCGTTTCCAGAACGTGATCGACAACTACCAGACCACGAGCCACACGGCCGAAGCGTTGTACCGGCTGACCGAAACCAGCCTGGCGCTCGGTATCCCCAGCGAGGCGAAGAAGTACGCGGCCGTGCTCGGCGCAAACTATCCGGGCAGCGAGTGGTACGAGCGCGCCTACCAGCTGATGCAGCGGCACGCGCCCGACGCGAGCGCCTCGTAAGCGAAGATCAGGCGACGCGCGCCTGGGAGACACCTCGGTCGCGCGCGACGAGTTCGCTCAGCTGGCTCGAGTAGAGCGCCTGATCGAGGCGGACGCCGGCAATGCCGTCGTGCGCCCAGCGGATGCGACCGCCGAGCTCGAGATCGCCCAGCTCGACCGTGACGGGCTCGCCGATCGTGTAGGTGCGATGACCGAGGTTGCTGATCCGACAGCCTTCGCTCGACAGCTCGATGAGCAGCCCCCGCGCGGCTTCGCCCTCCGCCTTGAGCCGGACCGGCTGGCGCACGGCGTAGCGCTTGTGCGAACGGATTGTAAGAACGGTCATTGAACCCCCGACCTCCCGCTTCCCCGGAGTGTCGGGATAAGGCCATATGTCCGTTAATAAATTCTTCCACAGGTCTGTGCACAGCGCCCTTCTTCGAATTCTCGCGGCCGCGGACGGCCGGACCGGGCGCCGTTGCGCGGCGCGTAGGGCTCCCGTAACCTGCCGCGGCAGATGCTGACCTCGCTCTCGATCCGCAACGTCGTCCTGATCGAGGCGCTCGACCTCGCCTTCGGCCCGGGGTTGGGCGTGCTCACCGGCGAGACCGGCGCCGGCAAGTCGATCCTGCTCGACGCGCTCGGCCTCGTGCTCGGCAACCGCGCCGAGTCCGCACTGGTCCGCGCGGGCGAGGAGCAGGCGAGCGCGACCGCGACGTTCGAGTTTTCCGAGCTGCCGCGTACCGTGCGCGAGGCGCTGGCCGAGGCCGAGGTCGAAGTCGAGCCGGGCGAGCCGTTGATCCTCAGGCGCCGCGTGCGCGCCGATGGCGGCAGCAAGGCGTTCGTCAATGACCAGCCGGTCAGCGCAGCGCTGCTGCGCGAGCTGGCTCCGGCGCTCGTCGAACTGCACGGCCAGCATGACGACCGCGGGCTGGTCAACCCGCGCGGCCATCGCGCGCTGCTCGACCGCTACGCCGGGGCCGACGTGGCCGGTGTCGAGGACGCCTGGGCCAAGTGGCGCGCCGCCGAGGCGGCGCTCGACGCGGCGCGTGCGGAGATCGCCCAGGCCAGGGCCGACCAGGACCTGCTTCTCGCGCACCTTGCCGAGCTGACGGCGGTCGCGCCCGAGGAAGGCGAGGAGGAGCGGCTCGCGCTCGCGCGCGCCGACATGCAGAAGGGCGAGAAGCTCGCCGGCGACCTCGAAGCGCTGCGGCAGGTGTGGGACGGCTCGGATTCGGCGCTGGCGCAGCTGCGCGGCGCAGCGCGGCGGCTCGATCGGATTGCGGGCGAGCATCCGCTGCTGGCCGAGGCGCTGGCGGCGCTCGACCGCGCGGTGATCGAGGCCGGCGAGGCCGAGGAAACGCTGCAAAAGGCGGCCGAGGCGCTGAGCTTCGATCCGGCCGAGCTCGACCGGATCGAGACCCGGCTGTTCGAGCTGCGAGCGCTGGCCCGCAAGCACGGCTGCCAGCCCGACGAGCTGCCTGAGACGATGCGCGGGCTGCGCGCAAAGCTCGACGCGATCGAGGCCGGGGATGCGCACGTCGGCGCGCTCGAGCGCGCGGCGGCCGAGGCCGGCGAGGCTTACCGGCAGCGGGCCGAGGCCTTGCATACCGTGCGGGTCGAGGCCGCCGGGCGGCTCGACGCGGCGGTCGCGGCGGAGCTGGCACCGCTCAGGCTCGACGCGGCGCGCTTCCGCACGGCGGTCACCGCGCTGCCCGAGGAGCGCTGGGGCCCGCACGGGATGGATTCGGTCGAGTTCCTGATCTCGACCAACCCCGGAGCGGACTTCGCGCCGCTCGCCAAGATCGCCAGCGGCGGCGAGCTTTCCCGCTTCATCCTCGCGCTCAAGGTTGCCCTGGCGGAGCAGGGCGGGGCGGCGACGGTGATCTTCGACGAGATCGACCGCGGCGTCGGCGGCGCGGTGGCCAGCGCGATCGGCGAGCGGCTGGCACGGCTGGCCGACGGCGGGCAGCTGCTGGCGGTGACGCACTCGCCGCAAGTCGCGGCGCGCGGCCGGACGCATTACCTGATCGAGAAGTCGAGCCAGGGCACCGTTACCCGCACTTCGGTCACACTGCTTGACGCGGCCGGGCGGCAGGAGGAAATCGCGCGGATGCTGTCCGGCGCCGAAATCACCAGCGAGGCGCGCGCGCAGGCGGATCGTTTGCTGGAGGGGGTGTGATGGACCCGCTCGACCGGCCCGTGTGGAACGCCCTGACCACACGGCAGGCGCATCTCGCCGTGGCCGCCGGCACCGCTGTACGGATCGATCCGAGGTATGGCCCGTTCGCCGCGGCGCGCGACGCGAACCGGGAGGCGCAGGCGGCGCTGGTGGCGACGCTGCGCGGGCCCGACGACAGGATCGGCGTGGTCGAGCGCGAGGCCTGGCCGGTACCGCCGGGAACCCGCGTGCTCGGCGGCGGCGATCTCGTGCAGATGGTGTTCGAGGGGCCGCCGCCCGCGGAAACGGACGACCCGCGGATCGAGCTGCTCGGCGAAGCCGATGCGGAAGAAATGGCCGCGCTCGCCTATGCCACCGAACCTGGCCCGTGGGGCCGGGCGACTCACCGCTACGGCGACTATTACGGCATCCGCATCGGCGGGCGCCTTGCGTCGATGGCCGGCGAACGGCTGCGGATGCCGGGCCTCGCCGAGCTCAGCGGTGTCTCGACCTGGCCCGAGTTCCGGGGGCAGGGGCTCGCAGGCGCGCTCGTCCAGCGGGTGGTGCGCGGGTTCCTCGAACGCGGCGATACGCCGTTCCTGCACTGCTACGCGGCCAATGCCGGCGCTGTGGCGCTCTACGAAGAGCTCGGTTTCCGAGTACGCGCGCCGATGACGTTCACGATACTGGCGCTCGCCTGACGAGGCGCTAGAGTCGCGCCGATGCAGAGACTAGTTGCGACTTCGGCGGCCATCGCCCTCGGCGCCTGCGCCTCGGGAACCGGCGCTCCCCCGCCGCTCGACCCGCTCGTCGGAGACCGCGACCAGCCCGTGCTCGCGCTGTTCGAGCACGTGCTGACCGGCTACTTCGCCGGCACCGGCGCAACCGGGCCGACGATCTGCCCCGAGCTGAGGCCGGCGGCGCTCACCGCCGAACAGGAGCAGGCGCTGATCGTCCGCTTCGTCCGGCTGGCACCGGCCGAACGCTGCAAGCCGGGCGAGCAGGGGCCGGTCGACGCGATTACGGGCGAGCCCGCCGCGCTCGTGCAGATCTACGACTTCGCCTGCACGGACGCCAACCTGTGCAACGGCTGGGTGCAGCTGCCCGGAGCGCCGGCCACGCGCTACGCGATGCGCTTCGAGGAAGGCGCGTGGCGGTTCGACTCCGACCGGCGGATCCTCGCGGAATGAACGACACCACACGGCGCGGGGCCCTCGGCGGCGTGGACGGGGCCTCGGAGCAACTGACCGAAGCCGAGGCCGCCAACGAGTTGATGCGGCTCGCGCGCGAGATCGCGCGGCACGACCGGCTCTATCACGTCGAGGATTCGCCGGAGATATCCGACGCCGAGTACGACGCGCTGGTGCGGCGCAACGCCGAGCTCGAGGCGGCATTCCCGCACCTCGTCCGCGAGGACTCGCCGTCGCGCAAGGTCGGGCACGCAGTCGCTTCCTCGCCGCTGGCGAAGGTGCAGCACGAGGTTCGCATGATGAGCCTCGACAACGCCTTCTCCGACGAGGAGGTGGCCGAGTTCGTCGCCCGCGTGCGGCGCTACCTCAATCTCGCCGAAGACGAGCCGGTGGCCATGACCGCCGAGGACAAGATCGACGGTCTGTCGTGCTCGCTGCGCTACGAGAACGGCGTGCTCGTCCGCGCGGCGACTCGCGGCGATGGCCTGGTCGGCGAGGACGTCACCGCGAACGTTCGCCACATCCCCGACATCCCGCAGGTCCTGAAGCCCTCTCCCCTCAAGGGGAACGGGTTGGGAGAGGGGGAGTCTGGCGCAACCGCAGGCGGCCCCCGCCCCCCGCCCCCCTCCTCTGAAGGGGAGGGGAATATTCCTGCCGTGTTCGAGGTCCGCGGCGAAGTCTACATGGAGAAACAGGCGTTTACCGCACTCAACGCGCGCCTGATGGAAGAGGCGCGGGAGCGCGCCGGAGCGAAGGGTGAAATGTTCGACCCGTCGGCTGTCCGCCAGTTCGCCAACCCGCGCAACGCGGCGGCGGGGTCGCTGCGACAGAAGGATCCCAATGTCACGGCGAGCCGGCCGCTGCGCTTCTGGGCGCACGGCTGGGGGGCGGTGAGCGAACTGCCTGCAGCGACCCAGCACGAAATGATGCAGCGCATTGCCGAGTGGGGCCTGCCGATCTCCCCCGAGCTGAAGCTTTGCGGTTCGGTCGAGGAAATGCTCGAGCACTACCGCCGTATTGCCGCCGGGCGTGGGGCGTTGCCTTACGAGATCGACGGCGTGGTCTACAAGGTCGACCGGCTCGACTGGCAGGAGCGCCTGGGCTTTGTCGCCAAGGCGCCGCGCTGGGGCCTCGCGCACAAGTTTCCGGCCGAGCGCGCCCAGACGGTGCTCGAGGCGATCGATATCCAGGTTGGCCGCACCGGCAAGCTGACGCCGGTCGGCCGGCTGCGGCCGGTCCTTGTCGGCGGAGTCACGGTGACCAACGTCACGTTGCACAACCGCGACGAAATCGGCCGGCTCGGCCTCAGGGTAGGCGACCGGATCGTCCTCCAGCGCGCTGGCGACGTGATCCCCCAGGTGGTCGACAATCTGACCCGCGAGGAGCCGCGCGAGCCTTACGTGTTCCCCGATCACTGCCCGGTCTGCGGCAGCGAGGCGGTGGCCGAGGAGGGCGAGGTCGACGTCCGCTGCACCGGTGGCCTCGTCTGCAAGGCGCAGCAGTTCGAGCGGCTGCGGCACTTCGCCAGCCGCGGGGCGCTCGACATCGAGGGGCTCGGCGAAAAGACCATCCTCGAGTTCATGGAGCTCGGCTGGCTCGACAGGGGTCCGGGCGACATCTTCCGCCTGAAGAACCATCGCAGCGAACTGGTCGGCCGCGAGGGCTGGCAGGACAAGTCTGTGGATAACCTGTTGGCATCGATCGAGGCCCGACGCCGGCCGGACGCCGCGCGACTCCTGTTCGGTCTGGGTATCCGCCACGTCGGTGCAGTCACTGCACGCGACCTGATGAAGCGCTTCCGCACGCTGCCGGCGTTGCGCACGGCGGCCGAGGCGGCTCATGCGGGCGATGCGCAGGCTCTGGCCGAGCTGACCAGCATCGAAGGCGTCGGGCCGGTCGTGGTCGAGGCTCTCGGCGACTTCTTCCACGAGGAGCACAACCAGCAGGTGTGGGACGACCTGCTCGGCGAGGTCGATCCGCCCGAATACGTGGTGGAAACCAGGGCCAGCGCCGTCTCCGGCAAGACGATCGTGTTCACCGGCAAGCTCGAGACGATGAGCCGCGAGGAGGCCAAGGCCCAGGCCGAGCGGCTCGGCGCGCGCGCGGCCGGTTCGGTCAGCGCGCAGACCGACCTGGTGGTCGCCGGGCCCGGCGCCGGGAGCAAGCTCAAGAAGGCCGCCGAGCTCGGGATCGAAGTGATCGACGAGGCGGCGTGGGCCGAGATCGTGAAGGCGGCGGGATGAAGCAATCGAAGCTGGCCATGGGCATCGCGATCGGTGTCGCCGTCGGCGCAGGAGTTGGCGTTGCCATGGGCAACATCGCGCTCGGCGTCGGCTTTGGCGTAGCCATCGGCATCGCGCTCAGCCTGGCGTTCAGCAGCAAGGATGGTCAGGGCTAGCGCGTCCTGGCGAGGGTCGGAGGGGGAGGGGAGATGGTCGAAGCCGCGCCAGAGCGCGCGACTTACCGCAAGGTCGCCTGGCGCCTGCTGCCGCTGCTGTTCGTCGGCTACTTCCTGGCAATGGTCGACCGGGTCAACGTCGGCTTCGCCAAGCTGCAGATGGCCAGCGACCTTGAACTCAGCGACGCGGTCTATGGCTTCGGTGCGGGGATCTTTTTCGTCGGCTATTTTCTCTGCGAGTTCCCCAGCAACCTGATCCAGGTGCGCGTCGGTGCGCGGCGGTGGCTGGCGCGGATCATGGTCACCTGGGGGATGATCTCGGCCGGGTTCATGTTCACTGGCTCGATCGCCTGGGGTGGCATCGCGCGGGCCTTTGGCACGAGCGACGCCGAGTTTACCTTCTACCTCCTGCGTTTCCTGCTCGGCGTGGCGGAAGCAGGCTTCGTGCCGGGCGTGCTGCTGTACCTGACGCAGTGGTTCCCGGCGGCCCGGCGCGGCCAGGTGATCGCGCTGTTCTTCCTCGCGATCCCGATCAGCAACGTGATCAGCAGCCCGATTTCGGGCGCGATTCTCGAGTTCCTCGACGGTGCGCGCGGGATGCGCGGGTGGCAGTGGCTGTTCCTGCTCGAAGGCGTGCCGACCGTGCTGTTCGGCCTCGCCTTCCTGCGCCTGCTGCCTGACGGCCCGGGCAAGGCGCGCTGGCTTGGCGAGGAGGAGCGGGCACTCATCGCCGCACAGCTGGCCGAGGACGAACGGCGTAAGGCTGCGTTCCGCCAGCGCTTCACGCTCGCCGAGGTGTTCGTCGACTGGCGCGTCTGGGCGCTGGCGCTGGCCGATTTCAGCCGCGGCGTGTTCAACAACGCGCTCAATTTCTGGATGCCGACGCTCGTGCAGGAACTCGGGGCCGAGCGCGGCAACTACTTCGCGGTCGGTCTGCTGACTATGATCCCGTGGGGTACTGCGGCCCTGGCGATGGTGCTCTGCGCGTGGAATTCGGATCGCACGGGCGACCGGATGTGGCATTCGGTGCTCGCCGCGCTCGCCGCCTTCGCCGGGCTCCTGATCCTCGCCTTCGCCGGCCGCGAGCCGGTGCTGTCGCTGGTTGCCCTGACACTTGTCGCAGTCGGCGGAATGGCCTGGCTGGCGGTGTTCTGGACGCTGCCGACAAAGTTCCTTTCGGGCGTGGCCGCGGCCGGCGGCATCGCCTGGATAAACGCGCTCTCGCAGCTCTCGGGCTTCGTCGGGCCCGACCTGCTCGGGCGCGTGCGCGGCGCGAACGCGGGCGATACCTCGGCGGCGTTCCTGGTCCTGGCAGGCTTCGCGCTGCTGGTTGCGGTGCTGAGCTGGCTGCTGTCGCGGGAGCAGCGTGACGAGGCGGCCTAGGACTGGCTCTCCTCGTCTTCGGCTTCGTCCTTCTCCTGCTCGACGAGGCCCAGCGACAACAGGTTAACGGCGATCTCGGCCGACCATTCGAACATCGTCTTCCCCCCCTCGCGCCGATCTGGGGCGGGTGAAACACAAGTTCCGGTCAGCTGATCTTCTGCATCAGCGGCTCGATTCTCAGCGTGACCACGTCGACGCCCGGCGGCCGCGTGACGGCGAACAGGATCGCTTCGGCTACTTCAGCGGCGGGCAGCATCTCGTGACGGCGCTCGAACGTGGCGAGCTCGCTGTCGGAGTAGGGCTGCAAGTGGGTGGCGATCGCGCCGGGCTCGATCAGGGTCACGCGGATCTTCTCGCGCATCATCTCCTTGCGCAGCGTCTCGGAAAACGCGGCGACTCCGCCCTTCGATGCGTTGTAGACGCTCTCGCCGACGGCCTTGATGTGCACGCTGACCGATCCGACCAGGACCACCTGAGCGCCGCCGCGGTCCGACACGCGCATCCGCTCGATCGCCTTCTTGGCGCAGCCCACGTAGCTGACGAGGTTGGCGTCGATCACCTGTCGCCAGCCGGCATCGGAAATCGTCGTCAGCGGGTCGGCGGGCAGGCCGGCGCACGCCACCAGGATGTCGAGCCCGCCGAGCTGACTGTCGACCAAGTGGAACAGCCGCTCAAGCTCTTCCGGCCGCGACAGGTCGCCCGAATAGACGAGCGAACCTTGCGCATGCCCACTGGCGGACGGGATGTCGGCCGAGACGACGGCCGCGCCGCGTTCGAGCAGCCTCGCCGCGGTTTCGCGCCCGACACCGCCTGCACCGCCGGTTACCAGGGTCCGCCGGCCCTCGAGGGATTGATCGGACATGCAGGGCCAACCCGGAAACCCGCGATCGGTTGCACGGTTCTTGTCCCGGGAGGAACGGCGTGCCGCGCAAACTCAAGGTCTTCCGCACCTCGATCGGCTTCCACGACGCCTACGTTGCCGCGTCGAGCCGAAAGGCGGCGCTCGAGGCGTGGGGCGCGGATGCGGACCTGTTCGCGCGCGGCGTTGCCGAGGAGGTCACCGATCCGAAGCTGATGGCGGAGCCGCTCGAACGGCCGGGCGAGGTGATCAGGGTCTCCCGTGGAGACCTGGCGGCCCAGCTCAAGGCGCTCGGGCCGCGCAAGTCGAAGGCGAAGAAGGCCGGCAGGAAGGAAAGGTCTCCCGCCAGGCCCGCCCCGACCAAGCTCGCGAGGCCCAAGCCGCCGCCGAAGCGCGACCGGGTCGAGGCAGCCGAAAGCGCGCTCGCCGATGCTCGCAGCCGGCACGAAACCGAGACGAAGGACCTCGAAGCGCGTCGCGATGCAATCGACCGGCAGCTGAAAGCCCTGCGCGCGAAACAGGCGAAGGAACGCGCGCGCCTCGAACGGAAGCGCGACGAGGCGCGCGAGGCTTACCGCGAAGCGCTCGCCCGCTGGAGCGAATAGCGGAACCGGCGGTCCCGCGACCTGTTGCAAGGATATCCCGCAACCGGCGGCGCAGGCGAACGCCTGCAGAGGTACACGGGCCCGCTGGAAGGCGGCCAGGCTGCCCTACAGGTCGCCAGCGCGCGCGGGAGCAACGGCCCGCGGGCCGAAGGAGAGAGCGATGAAAGTCAACGAATGCATGACCCGTGACGTGCGGGTGATTTCGCCCGAAGACACGATCGAGCGCGCCGCCCAGATCATGGGCCAGATCGACGCCGGAGTGCTGCCGGTGGCCGAAGGCGACCGGCTCGTCGGCATGATCACCGATCGCGACATCGCCATTCGCGGCGTGGCCGAAGGTTGCACGCCGGACGCCAGGGTACGCGACGTCATGAGCCAGGAGGTGCTCTACTGCTTCGACGAAGAGGACACCGACGAGGTGCTCGACAACATGGCCGAGATCCAGGTCCGTCGGATGCCGGTGGTCGACAGCGACAAGCGGCTGGTCGGCATCGTCTCGCTCGGCGACCTTGCGAAGCGCGAACGCAGCGAAAGCGGCGAAGCACTCGGCGAGATCACCCGACCGAGCAAGCGCCACTCGCAATAGGCCGCAGGTTCAGCGGCGCAGGCGGCGGCCGACCCACCAGGTCACCAGCGCCGCCGCGGCGCCGCACAGGCCGTAAGGCAGGACCGTATAGGTCATCAGTGCAACGCGATCGTGGCTCCCGGCCGCGTAAGTCAGGCTGACGAAGACCGCGGTCGCAACGAACCCGAGCGCTGCCGCGGCCCATGCCGAATCGCGCCCGAGATTCACCAGCATCAGCCACAAGGGCACGCAGAAGGCGGCGATGGCGAGGCCGTAGAACAGCGCGACCTCGACCAGCCCTTCGAACACGAGTCCCGGGCCGAGCGAGCTATGGATGTAGGCGGCGGTGAGTAGCGCCCCGGTTGCAATCCCGGCCGCCAGAGCCACGGCGATCCGGCCGAGCGTGCGGCCGAAGCGGGTGAGCGATTGCGCCATGGCGAAATCCTAGAGCGCGGCCTGCACGCTCCGCAAGCCGGCCGGGAGATCGCCCTGCGCAAGGCCGCGGCGCGGCCGGTGCGCCTTGACCGGGTCCTTGAACGGCAGCAGCCCCGTTCGCGGGCCGGCGAAGCGGGCTTCGTGCTCGTAGAACTCGGCGTAGCCGGGCCAGGGGACATGACCTTCGGTGTGCTGGTACCAGCCGAGCCGGTAGGGGGTGTCCGTATCGGTCCCGGGCTCCGGCATCCGATCCGTCGGTACGGTGACTCCGAAGATCGCCCAGGCAGGCTGCGCGGCGCGGACTGCCTGCCACATTCCGGTCGGGTCGACCCAGGCGTCGCCCTTCTCGGCGACTCCGCTGGTGACGAGGAGCGGCCGCGGCGCGCGCAGCGCAATCAGCGTGTGCGCGTCGATCGGGAGGTTGGCGGTCGTCTGGTCGCCGCGCGCGTAGGCCATCACGTTGGGCGTGTACCAGTGGAACGCGCCCGAGCTGGCCATGTTCTCCCACCGCTCGCCGAAGTCGCGCCGCATCAGCTTGGCACCGCCGGCTCCCGAGCTCGAGACGTTCGCGTCGGCGAAGGCGTGGTCGAACGCGGCGGCGACGAGCACGCCCTTGCCGAACCGCGAATGGCCCTGCAGCGAAATGCGCTCGCCGTTGATCCGCGGGTCGCGCGCGAGCTCCTCGCGCAGCCGGCTCGCACCCCAGGCCCAGGCGCGCAGAGCGCCCCAGTCGTACTGTCCGCGCGGCCAGCGGGCGAGCCCGATCACACCTTGCTGCATCTGCGCACCGGTGTCCGCCTGGAGCATTTGCGGACGGTAGGCCACGTGGGCGAAGCCGCGCCGGAGCGCCAGCGCCACGCCGTCGGGTGGCGGAGGCCCTCCGAAGTTCGGCGTGCGGCCGCCCGGCCAGATGTAGGTATAGTCGATCAGTGCCGGGGCGCCCTCGGCATCCCGGGGAAACGTCACGATCGCGTCGATCGTCGGGCCCATGCGGCCGTCGGGAGCGATGACCTGCCCGATCCACTGCTCGGCGCTGGCACCGCGCTGCGCGGTCTCGGCGGGCTGCTTGTTCCATACCACGCGGAACTGCGCGACGATCTCCGGGATGCGGCCGACCCAGTTGTCTTCCACCAGCCGGACCAGCTCCGTGCGCCGCTCTGCCCACTCCTCGCGCGAAGGTGGGGTCGAGCTCGCGAACAGCGGTGGCAGGGCGAACGGAACGATCCGGCTCTCGTCGGAATTGGCGGCGCGGGGGGAATTGGGATCGCCATCGGCGCCGCGGCGCAGCTGGCCGAAGCCGAAGCGAGCGCGCTCGGCTGCGTGGACGTCCTCGGCCGTCTGCGCCGAGGCGTGAATACCCGTGAACAGCGCCAGCGCGGCCCCTGCCGCGGCAAGCCATCGACCCATCGACTGACCCCGTCGCTTGGAGCCCGATCCCGCCCGTGGATGTCGTATGGCGCATCCTGCGGGAGCGATCGGGCCCCCCCTCGTCGGTTCCCGATCCCGAAGGGCTCCGACATGGCGTCGATACCCCTAGTCGACCAATACGACCAGACTGTGGCGGGTCCTATTCCGGCGGAGCCTTGCCGACGCACAGCTCGAGCAGCTCCCGCATTTCCTGGCCCCATGCGCGCAACTGCTGGGCGCTTTCCGCCACGATCACGAGGTCATGCCGCGCATCGCCGTTGAAGCGGTTCGCCACGCGCGGGGGCTCCGGCGGGATCCTCCGCGGATCGACGCAGGTGACCGGTACCGGGACCTCTCGGATTTCGACCTCCGGCCCGTGTGCGCACCCGGCGAGCACGGCGAGGAGGGGCAGGGCGCGCTTCACAAGTCGGCCGCCACCCTGATCGAACGCGGCGTCACGCAGTTGGCCTCAGCCAGCTTCTGGCGCGCGATCTCCTGCGCACGCTGCTCGAGCTCGGCGGCGCGACGCTCCTGCTCTTGCATCCGTTCCTCGACGATGTCGCGGCGCACGCGGGTGTCGAGGGCGTAGTGCGCGGCGTTCATTTCGACGTCGCGCGCGGCCAGCGATGCCTGGATGCGCTCAGCCCGTTCGGTCCGAAGCTGTTCGACCAGCTGATCGCGCTCCTGCGCCAGCGCGTTGCCACGCCACACCGCCACGCCGAGGCACACCGCGAGGGCAAGGCAGAAGACGCCGAGCGTCGAGGCGACCACGCGCACGTGCCGCGCAGCCTCTGCCTTCGCGTCGAGGCGGGTCTGCAGGCAGAAGCGGTCGATTTCGCTGAGCCTTCGCTCGGAAGGCTCCGTGATGGGGGCTGGCAGCATGTCTCGATCCGATCCCGTAGCAATCATCTCAGTTCACTCACGTGATCCCGAGTCGTCCAAGCCCCTTTCTAGCCCGACCGGAATTCATATCGAGAGCTGAACGAAGAAGGTTAATAATTGGTTACCAGGAGTTCTTTCTCCGGGGGCAGCGGGCCGAAACTTGCACCTGCGCGGCGGGTTGGACGGCAAGTTCTGTGCGGTTCAGAGGACAACCACGGCGCCCCCGGCATCCGCGCTGCGATACATCGCCTCGATCAGGCGGATGTCGCGCAAGCCCATTTCTCCCGGCGTCAGGTGCGGCGTGTTGGCTCGCGCGGCTTCGGAGAAACCGTCGAGCTGGGCGGCGAACTGCGTCATCGGATTGCCCGCGCCAACCGGCTGCCCACCGAGAAGGATATTGTTGTCGTCGTAGGTCGTCGCCGGCTGCATCTCAATCGAGCTGGTCGAGCCGAAATAGTGCTGGCGCGAGACGTAGGGACTGTAGCTGTAGGACGACGAGCCGCTGACGACGGCCCCGCTCGCCATCGTCAGGCGCCACTCGATCCCGCCTTCGACTTCGGCGAAGCGCGGGTCGTCCTTCGGGTAGGCGTAGACTGCCGAGACCGACACCGGCGTGTCGCCCTCGAGCATCATGAGCGAAGTGTTGAGTCCGTAGATGCCGATGTCGAACATCGAGCCGCCGCCGGCGAGCAGCTTCTCCAGCCGCCACTTGTGCGGCGGGAACTGAGGGTTGGCGTTGAACCCGTGCGCGTTCTGCACCGCCCGGATCTGGCCGATCTCGCCGGCCTTGATCCGGCGCAGCGCCTCGCGGTTGGTCGGCTCGAAGTGTACGCGGTAGGCCACGCCGAGTTGGCGGTTGCTGGCTTTCGCCGCGGCGACCATGCGTTCGCATTCGGCGCTGGTCGAGGCCATCGGCTTCTCGCACAGCACGTGCTTGCCGGCCTCGAGGGCCCGAATCGTGTACTCGGCGTGGAGCCCGACCGGGAGCACGACATAGACGCAGTCGATCTCGTCGTTGTCCTTCATCGTGTCGTAGTTGGCGTAATCGTAGAACCGGCTGACACCGTGCCGCGCGCCCAGCTCACGAGCCTTGGCCGGGTTGCCCGACACGAACGCCGTCATGCGCGACTGGCGGGCGTTGGCGAAGCCGGGGATGACCTGGTTGATCGCGAAGCTGCCGAGGCCGACGATCGCCCAGCGCATCCGTTCGCCCGGCAGCGCCGGCTGCGGCGCGGCGTCGACGGGCATCGGCTGGCCCTCGGCAGTCTGGGCGAGCGCGCGAGTGGCGGACAGTGCGAACGGGGTGGCGACTGCGGCGGCGAGCAGGCGGCGGCGGGTGAGATCGGTTTCGCTGGCGGACATCGCTGGTTCCTCCCCAATCGGTAGCGCTACCATGCATGTTTCGGCGGCGCTGTCACCTCTCGGGCGAAGGGACCCATTTCATCACTCCGCCGGCGAACGGGGTCCACCAGCCGATGCGCACACCGGCCTCCGCCAGCACGTCGCTCGTCCACTGGTTGCAGGTCTTAGTCGCGGTGTAGTTTCCGGGAGCGTCGTAGAACACGTCGTGCGAACCGTAGCCCGGATAGCGCACGCGCTGACCCCGGGGGAGCGAGCGGCCGATCGCGGCTACGAGGCGTCGGTACTGTTCCCGGCTGAGCCGGATCGGACGAAAATCGGCAGATGGCGCCGGGCGTACGTAGTGCGCGACGTGGAGCAGACCCTCTCCGCCCACGCCGACGATGCGCAACACGGTGACCGGCGACAGGTCCGCCCAGGTGGGCGTGTTGAGGAACACCTCCTTCTCGCCCCAGCTCACCGCGACGTGGGTATAGCCCCGATCCGGCGCCGCGAGGTCGGCGGCGGGGAACACCGGCCGCCAGTCCATCTCCGGCGTGACCAGTGGCAGGACCAGCTCGGTATGAACGCCGTTGGTGCCGAGCAGAATCTCGATGCCTTCGCGCGGTTCCTTCCACCCGGGGTTGCGCGGGACCGACGATCCGATCCACCCCGCGAGGGCGTATGCGGCCAGCGCGAACGCGACGCCGGCGAGGACCGCGCCGAGCGCCTTGGTCAGACGGCGCGCCGCCGCAGCCACAGGATCGACCAGTCGCCGTTGACCAGCCGCGCGGCGAGACGGAACCCGGCCGTGCGGCACGCGGCGCGCACGGCGGGCTCCTGCGTGGTCAGCAAGCCGGCGAGCAGCAAGTGGCCGCGTGGCGCGACCGCGTCGGCGAAGTCGCCCGCCAGCGCGATCAGCGGACCCGCGAGGATGTTGGCGATCACGAGGTCGTAAGGCGCGCGATCGATCAGCAGCGGATGGTCGAAGCCATCGGCCACGACCATCGCCAGCTGACCGGGCCCGCCGCCGAGGCGGAAGGCGTTGAGCCGGGCGTTCTCCGCCACGACCGGTTCGCACACCGCGTCGATGTCACTCGCCACGGCTCGCGCGCCCGGCCACAGGCGGAGCGCGGCAAAGGCCAGCAGGCCCGTGCCGGTGCCGATGTCGGCGAAATTGCGCACCACCACCCCGCGGCGCTTCATCGCGTCGAGCATCGCGAGGCATCCCGCGGTCGTCGCGTGCTGGCCGGTGCCGAACGCCTGTGCAGCGGGAATCACCAGGTCGATGGCGTGGCTATCCGCCGCGAAGTCGGGCGTATGAACGTGAAACCGGCCTGCCCGTATCGGGGCGGTCAGCTTCTGCGTCTCGGCCACCCAGTCGGTATCCGGCAGCTTCTCGGCGACCAGCGGGGGGGCATCGGCGCCGAACAACGCCGCCACGGCCGCGCGGTCGGCCTTGCTCGGCTTTCGCTCGAGGTAGGCTTCGAGTACCCACTCGTCGGGCCGGTCCTCGGCGATCTCGCTGCCGGTCAGGACGATATCGGGATCCCACTCGTCGAGCGCCTCGTGGGCAGCGAGCGCGGCGCGAATCACCGCTCTCGGCGCATGCGCAACCAGCTTCCAGCTCATTCCGATCCAGCCTCCTTGGCCAATCGCTGGTCGAGCCGCGCCTCGATGTCCGAGGCATATTTGCCGCAGGCATCGGCATCCGGGGTCAGTCCCCCGCCGCCGGTAATCCGCGCCCTCATTTCGCTGGCCGAAGGATGCGGCGTCAGCAGCAGGCAGGGGCCAAACCGGGCGAGCCGTCCGATGCCTTCGCGGAAAGCGCGGACATATTCGGGATGGTCGCTGAAGCGATACGTTTCGGAGCTGATCGGCGAGAGGCTGTCGGCATAGACGACCGGAGAGTGCGCCCGAACTCCATCGCCGCCGGCCCGCTCTGTCCAGGTCCAGCTCATTGCCCCGGGCGTGTGACCCGGCGTCGCGATCGCCGTGATCTCGATGTCGCCCAGGCGGACGATCTCGCCGTCATGGACAATGCCGTCGACCCGTGCGGCGGCGAATCGTTCATGCATTCCGGCCTGCGGATCGTCGTCGCCGGCCTGTCCGCTGCGCATGACGGGCGCCGCTGCGGCGGACGTGAGCAGCCGGCCGCCGGTCAGTTGCTGCAGCCGCGCCATCCCACCGACATGATCGTGGTGTTCGTGGCTCATCAGCAGGATCTCGACGTCGTCGAGGTCGAAACCGAGCGCCTGTATGTTGCGCGCGACGATTTCCGCGCCCGCCTCCGTTCCGGAATCGATCAGCACGTGGCCCTCGTCGCCCGTGATCAGGATCGCGGAAATGCCGCAGGTCCCGACGTAATAGGTCCGCTTGCCGATGGCATAGGGCGGACCGGGCTTGTCCCAGTCCGCCCAGTCCTCGCACGCGGCAGCCCACGCTTCCTGACCCAGGCGCGCGCTTTCGGCATCCTGGGCCGAGGACTGGGCCGTGCATGCCGCGAGCGCCAGCGCAGCGGCGAGAATTCTAACGGACATAGCTGGCTCCATTGGCGTCGAGCACGGCTCCGGTCATGCTCGGCGGCGCGTCGAGCGCGCAGAACGCGGCCATCGTGGCGATCTCCTCGGGCGTGGCGACGCGGCCGAGCGGGATGTCGGCAAGGATACCCGGCCCGCCGCGGCTGGCGAGGTAGTCCTCGGCCATCCCCGTGTCGGTGAACCCGGGTGCGATCGCGAAGCTGAGGATTCCGTTCGCCGCGTAGGCCCTGGCAAGGGTCTTGTGCAGGGCCAGCATCCCACCCTTCGAGGCCGCATAATGCCAGTGATCGGGCGAATCGCCCCGATGCCCCGCGCGGCTGGCGATGTGTACGAGCCGGCCTTCGCGCTCGCTCTCCAGCCAGTGCCGGACGGCGAAGCGGCTCAGCTGCGCGGCGGCCGTCAGGTTGATTCTCAGCGTGTCTTCCCACGCATCGAGCCAGGCGATGTCCGACGACTCGAGCGGATTCGCTGCGAATACGCCCGCGTTGTTGACCAGCGCATCGATCCGGCCTCCGGCGAGTTCCAGCGCCTCGTGCCAGAGTTTCTGCGGAGCCGTCGGCTCGGCGAGGTCCGCGGCGATGGTGTCGCCGTCCCACGCGTAAGTGGCGTGGCCGATCACGCGCACGCCCCGATTCCGCAGCGACTCGGCGATGGCGCTGCCGATGCCGCGGCTCGAGCCGGTGACGAGGATCGTGGGCATGGGCAGTCCCTAGACGCGGGGGTGGCTTGCGCAAGGCTTGCCGCCCGCGCGCTTGCGCGGCAATGAACAATCGTTAAGGGAAGCGCACGCTCGCAATCCGGGACTTCCGATGGCTCAACGCCCGCTCTCGCCGCACCTGTCGATCTGGAAATGGGGACCAGCGATGCTGGTCTCGATCCTGCACCGGGTCAGCGGCGACGGGATGGCGCTGGTCGGGCTGCCGGTGCTGCTGTGGTGGCTGGCGGCGCTGGCGGGCGGGCCCGCAGCCTACGACAGGTTCGCCGAACACGCCTCGAGCTGGTATGGCCTTGTCGTGCTGGTCGGGCTCAGCTGGGCCTTCTTCAATCACCTGTGCTCGGGCGTGCGACACTTCGTGCTCGACATCGGCGCGGGCTACGAGGTCGACTCGAACAACCGCTGGTCGGTAGTTTCCGTCGTCGGCGCAATCGTACTCACCGCGGCCTTCTGGGCCGCGCTCTTGTGGCTTTAGGAACGGACATGGGCGAAGGAACCGCTCTCGGGCGCGTGCGCGGCCTCGGATCGGCGCATCACGGGTCGCATCACTGGCTGCTGCAACGCTTCACTGCGGCGGGCAACCTGGTCACGGCGGGCTTCCTGGCGTTCTCGCTGCTGCTCCTGCCCGACCTGTCCTACACGAACGTGCGAGCCTGGATCGGCGAGCCGCTGCCGGCGCTGGCGATCGGGCTGCTGATCGTGTCGGTTTTCTGGCATGCACGGCTCGGGCTGCAGGTCATGATCGAGGACTACGTCCACGGTGCCAACCGTTTCGCGCTGACCGTGCTGCTCAACCTCGCCGCCTTCGCCGGCGCCGGTTTCGGTCTGCTCTGCGTGTTCCGCCTCGTCGTCGGGGGCGCGTGATGGCCACCGCCGGTCCTGCCTACAAGATCATCGACCACACCTACGACGTGGTGGTTGTCGGCGCGGGCGGCTCGGGCCTGCGCGCGACGATGGGCGCCGCCGAAGCCGGGCTCAAGACCGCCTGCGTGACCAAGGTGTTCCCCACCCGCAGCCATACTGTGGCCGCGCAGGGCGGCATTGCCGCCTCGCTCGGCAACAATTCGCCCGATCACTGGACCTGGCACATGTTCGACACCGTCAAGGGATCGGACTGGCTGGGCGACCAGGACGCGATCGAGTACATGGTGCGCGAGGCGCCGCACGCGGTCTACGAGCTCGAGCACGCCGGTGTGCCGTTCAGCCGCAACAAGGACGGGACGATCTACCAGCGGCCGTTCGGCGGCATGATGCAGAACATGGGCGAAGGCCCGCCGGCGCAGCGCACCTGCGCCGCGGCCGACCGAACCGGCCACGCGATGCTTCATGCGCTCTACCAGCAGAGTCTGAAGTACGACGCCGACTTCTTCATCGAGTACTTCGCGATCGACCTGATCATGAAGGACGGGCGCTGCGTCGGCGTGATCGCGCTGTGCCTCGACGACGGTTCGATCCACCGCTTCCGCGCCCAGGCCGTTGTGCTGGCGACCGGCGGCTACGGCCGTGCCTACTACACCGCGACCGGCGCCCACACCTGCACCGGCGACGGCGGCGGCATGGTCCTGCGCGCAGGCCTGCCGTTGCAGGACATGGAGTTTGTCCAGTTCCACCCGACCGGAATCTACGGCGCAGGCGTGCTGATCACCGAGGGCGCGCGGGGCGAGGGCGGTTACCTGACCAACTCCGAGGGCGAGCGCTTCATGGAGCGCTACGCGCCCAGCGCCAAGGACCTCGCGAGTCGCGACGTGGTCAGCCGCTCGATGGCGATCGAGATGCGCGAAGGCCGCGGCCTCGGCGAGCACGGTGACTACATCCACCTGCACCTCGACCACCTCGATCCGAAGGTGCTCGCCGAACGGCTGCCGGGAATCACCGAGAGCGGCAAGATCTTCGCCGGCGTCGACCTGACGCGCCAGCCGCTGCCGGTGACGCCGACCGTGCACTACAACATGGGCGGCATCCCGACCAACTTCCGCGGCGAGGTGATGACAATCGGTCCCGATGGGGATCCCGAGACCGTCGTCCCCGGCCTGTTCGCGGTCGGCGAAGCGGCCTGCGTTTCGGTGCACGGCGCCAACCGCCTCGGCTCGAACTCGCTGATCGATCTCGTCGTGTTCGGCCGCGCGGCCGGCCACCGCCTGCGCGAGCTGCTCAAGCCCGGTGCCAAGCAGGACGAGCTGCCGAAGGACAGCGCCGACTTCGCGCTGACCCGGCTCGACCACTTCCGCCATGCCAGGGGCGGCTCGCCGACCGCGGCGATCCGCACCGAGATGCAGCGCACGATGCAGGCGCACTGCGCGGTGTTCCGTACCGACAAGGTGCTGGCGGAAGGCATCGACAAGCTCGCCGCGATCTACCAGCGGATGCAGGACATTTCGGTCACCGACCGTTCGCTGATCTGGAACAGCGACCTCGTCGAGACGCTCGAGCTCGATAACCTGATCGCGCAGGCAACGGTGACGATCCAGGGCGCGCGCAACCGCAAGGAATCGCGCGGCGCCCACGCGCACGAGGACTACCCCGAGCGCGACGACAAGAACTGGATGAAGCACACGGTCGCCTGGTTCGACGGCTGGGGCGGTCAGGGCGGCTCGGTGCGGATCGATTACCGCCCGGTGCACGACTACACGCTCACCGGTGACATCGAATACATCAAGCCGAAGAAGCGGGTCTATTGATGCCGCGGACTGACCTTGTCAGTCCGCACCCGATCTTCGTGTTCGACGGCCACTGCGTGCTCTGCTCGACCGGCGCCGCGTTCATCATGCGCCACGACCCGCAGGGGAAGGTTCGCTTCCTCTCCGCGCAGTCGCCGCTCGGGCAGGCGATCTATGCGCATTTCCACCTGCCGATCGACGCGAGCTACCTGCTGATCACCGGCGAAGGCACCTTCACCAGGGCCACCGGCTACTTCCGCCTCGCCGACATCCTTGGCGGCTGGTTCCGGCTCGGCAAGGTGTTCGCGATTGTCCCGCGCGCGCTACGCGACCGGGTCTACGACTGGGTGGCGAAGAACCGCTACCGGCTGTTCGGCACGAGCGAGCAGTGCGCGCTGCTGTCCCCCGACCAGCGCGCCCGCCTGGTGACCGACGATGCCGGGCTGCGCGCGCAGCTCGCCGCCGCCGAGACGGCCTGACGGCCTTGGACGCCTACCTGATTCTCAAGACCGTTCACGTCGTCTCGGCCACGATTCTGTTCGGCACCGGGATCGGGATCGCGTTCTTCTTCCTGGTGGGCCTGCGCTCGGGCGATGTCGCCGCCGCGTACTTTGCCGCCCGGACCACGGCGATCGCCGACATGCTGTTCACGCTTAGTGCGGGCGTGGTCCAGCCGCTGTCCGGCCTCGGGCTGATTCTGCTGGCCGGATGGGACCCGTGGGCACTCTGGCTGGTGGCGACCTATGCGCTCTACCTGCTCGGGCTCGCCTGCTGGCTGCCGGTGGTGTGGCTGCAACTGCGCATGCGCGACATGCTGCGCGCGAAGCTTGCGGGCGAGCCGATCGACGAGGCCCTGCTGCAGCGCCGTTTCCGCTGGTGGTTCGCGCTCGGCTGGCCGGCCTTCGTCGGACTCGTCGCGGTGTTCTGGCTGATGGTGGCGAAACCCGCATGACCCTGCGCGTGCTGGTACTCGGCGGCTACGGCAATTTCGGCGGCTACGTCTGCCGGGCGCTCGCCGGCGACCCGCGCATCCAGCTGGTCGTCGCCGGCCGCAATCCTGCCCGGGCAAAAGCCTTTGCCGAAGCGCTCGGCGCGCACCATCCGGCGGAGGCGGCGGTCGTCGACATCGCCGATCCGGCGGCGGCCATCGCGGCGTGCCGGCCCGGTCTGGTGATCCACACCGTCGGCCCGTTCCAGTGGCAGGATTACCGCGTCCCCGAAGCCGCGATCGCCTGCGGTGCGCACTATTGCGACCTCGCCGACGCGCGCGCGTTCGTCGCCCGGATCGGCACGCTCGATCAAGCAGCGCGCGCGGCAAACGTTGCGGTCATCGCCGGCGCCAGTTCGGTCCCGTGCCTGACTGCGGCCTTCCTCGACGCTGCGCATTCCGAGTTCGTGGCGCTCGAGGCGGTCGACTACGGCATCGCCTCGGCACAGGAGACCAACCGCGGGATCGGCACCGCCCGCGCGGTCCTGTCCTACGTCGGCCGGCCGTTCACGGCGCTGCGCGAGGGTCGCCCGACGCGCGTGTTCGGCTGGCAGGACCTGCACTGCGAAACCTATCCCGAGCTCGGCCGCCGCTGGTTCGGCAACTGCGACATTCCGGATCTCGAGCTGTTCCCGGCCCGTTACCCGACGCTGCGGTCGATACGGTTCGGCGCGGGACACGAGATCGCCCCGGTCCACTGGGCGACCTGGCTGCTCAGCTGGCTCGTCCGCTGGCGTCTGCTGCCGCGTCTCGACAAGTGGGCCGGCTTCCTGCTCAGGGCACCCTACCTGTTCGACCCTTGGGGCAGCAGCCTCAGCGGCTTCCATATTTTCATCTCCGGCACCGGCCGCGATGGCCGGCCGCTCGTCCGTCGCCGCTGGATGATCGCCCGCGCCGGCGATGGCCCGAACATCCCCTGCATGCCGGCGATCCTGATCGCGCGGCGGCTGGCGGGCGGCGAGGCGCTCGGGCCCGGTGCGCGCCCGTGCCTCGACCTGATCACGCTCGAAGAGTTTCTCGCCGCGCTCGAGCCTTACGACGTCTCGCTGGTCGAGGGCTGACGCGGCGCTTGACTCGACGGGGCGCGGCGCCGCAGCCTTGCGCCCATGAGGGGAAGGGCGAGCGCCTGGCTGGGGGGGCTGTTGGTCGCGGCGGCCCTCGCCGTGCCGGCACCCGCACAGCAGGTCGCCGAACCGGTCAATCCGCAGCCTCACGTTGCTCCGTGGCCGAACCTCGGCACCGGCCGGAACGAGGTTCAGGTCCAGGCCAGCCTCAATCTCGGGCCCGAGCTCCAGCGAGGGCGCTCGGCACGCGAGATGCTGGCGGAGCAGCGCCGGCTGCACGCGGCGCTCGACGCTCTGCAGCCGCAGCGGCGCGGCACGATCGACGCCTACGTCGTCGCGGTCGCGCTCGACAGCGACCCCGTGTTCGGTCGCGAGGCGCGCGAGGCGGGAAGGGTTCTCGCCCGCCGCTACGACGCCGAGGGGCGTACGATCACGCTGGCCGGACCCGACGGGCGAAGCGCCGGCCTGCCGAAGGGTTCGCTGACCTCGCTGACCCTCGCGCTGGCGCGGATCGCCGAACTGATGGACCCGGCCGAAGACGTGCTGGTGCTCTACTCGACGAGCCATGGCGCGCCGGCGGGGCTCGCCTATCACGACGGCGACAGCGGCTTCGGCATCCTCGCGCCGTCGCGGCTCGGACTGCTGCTCGGCGAGCTGGGCATCCGGCGGCGGATCCTGCTGCTCAGCGCCTGCCATTCGGGTGTCTTCGTGCCGTTCCTGTCCAGTCCCGACACGGTGATCGTGACCGCGGCTTCGGCCGACCGGACATCGTTCGGCTGCCGCGCCGAGAACGACTGGACCTATTTCGGCGATGCGCTGGTCAACAACGCGTTGCGCAAGCCGCAGCCGCTGGCAAATGCCGCGGAAGAGGCGCGGATGATGATCGCGGGATGGGAAAGCGGCAGCGGGCTCGAGCCTTCGCAGCCGCAGGTCGTGTTCGGCAATGCGGTCGATTCCTGGCTTCCCTCCCTCGAGGCGCGCATGCCGCGCAGCGCGACCTCGCCGGTCGGCGCTCCGGCGGTGGGGACGCTCGGGGTGGCAGGACGCTGAGTCCGGGCAGGGTTCCGGGCCGGCGGCGAATACAAGAACGGCCGGCGGTTTCCCGCCGGCCGTCTTCCTCGTTCCGAACGCGCCGGTTAGCGTCCGCCGCTCTCGCCAGCGGCTGCGCGGTCCTCCGCCGAGGCTTCCTCGAGCGTGCCCGCGCGCGACGCGGTGATGTAGTTGCGGACCTGCACGTTGCCCTCGTGGCAGGCGTATTCGAAGAACTCGTAGTCGTCGTTGCGAGTCCAGTCGAGCCGGGCGGTGAAGGGCGCGGTGAACACTTCCGGATCCGAATAGGTCATCTCGTAGACGATCGTGTCGGGACCGGTCATGGTCAGGCGCTCGATGACCTTGGCCTTCTCGCTGGTGGGGATGGTGTTCCACGGCGGGACCCCCATCGTCGCCATGTTGAGCGGCGAACCGTTGCGCGCGAACGAATCCTGCGTCGCGCTGTCGCCGGTCTTGAGGTTGGTGGTCTCGATCACCAGGGTGTTGCCTTCCCACCAGCCGATGCTGTTGCCGAGGTAGGTCTGCACCGCCTTGGGCCAGTGTTGCGGGTCGCCGCTGCGGATCGGGATCACGCGCGAGCCGAGCATCTCGAGCGCGATCGTCACGTAGCCCGGCGCCTGGTAGACGCGGATGCCGTTGTTGTAGCGGAACGGCAGCATCGAGGCCGGGAAGCCGCGCGAGACGCAGCGATCCCAGATGTCGAAGTCGGTCACCCAGTTGTACTTGGTGTTCGGCGTCCAGCTCGAACGGCCGGCCCGATAGAGCGCCTCGGCCTGCGGCGTCAGCGGCGGCAGCTGGCCGTTCGGCGGATCGATCAGCAGCGAAGTGCGGCGGCCCGAAGCGTCGGATTCGACCCAGTGGCCCATGCCGATGCGGCCGGCCTTGTCCTCGGCCTCGTAAGCTTGGTCGGAACGGTTGGCCTGCTCCTGCCGCTGGGCATACTCTTCCTCGGTCAGCCAGAAGCGATCGCCGTACTGGGCCGGGCGGTTCATCGGCAGGCTGGCGATGTTGTCGATCGGCCAGGTCCCGCGCAGGTCGGGGTCGCCCCAGGCGGTCTTCTTCGGCTGGTAGTCGGTCGGCACCGGCGGCATCACCGTCAGGTCGTCGGGTACCGCCTGCGCCGCGGCCACGTTCGGCATCGCGGCAACGCATGCGGCCGCGGCGAGCGCCGTGGACAGGCGAAGGACGAAACGGGGGTGGATCATTCTTTGGCTCCTCTCTGCGGACGCGTCTTCCCACAGAGCGCCCGTGAATCCCGATGCGGGCCGACCGGCGACCCTCGCGGCGGTGCATACTCCGCAGTTTCCTTGCTTGTCGAGCGCAACGGGCGCAATTCGGGCCCGCAAAATTGCACCGATTTGTATCAGTTCTGTGCGGCGGCAGGCTCGGCGCGGCGTACGCTGAGGATGGTGACCGGATCGGCCAGCATCTGGCCTTTCATCCACCCTTCGCCCTTGTCGGGATCGAGCGGCGCGTCGAAGATCGCGTGGACGACTTCCATGCCGCGGACGACCTGGCCGAACGCGGCGAAACCGGCCCGCCGGTCGGCATCCTCGCTGTCCGGATCGGCGTCGAGGCCCGGCTGCGGCGACAGCAGGATCGAGAAGTCGCCGGTCGCGCTGCCCGGCTCGTAGCGGGCCATCGAGATCGTCCCGGCGAGGTGGCGGATGCCGGTCTCGCTGGTCGGCTCGTGGGCGATCGGCGGCAAGATGCGGTCGGGATCATGCTGCGTGCCGCCCTGGATGAGGCCGTTGGGCTGCGGGCCCCAGTCGAGCCGCATCGCGCGGTAGAACACTGTGCCGTCGAACCGCTTCTCGTCGACGTAGCGCAGGAAGTTGCCGGCGGTGATCGGCGCGCGCTCGGTCTCGAGCGCGATCACGATCTCGCCGAGCTCGGTTTCCATGACCACGTTGGTGGTTTGCTGGGCCACGGCGGGGAGGGGGAGCAGCAGGATGGCAAGCGCGGCGACGAATCGATGAAGCATGCGTGGGATTATGGTGCGCCACGAGCATGCCGCCAGCGAAGTTTTCGGCCGAAAGCCGTCGCGCTCCCGTCGAAGGCCGCATGCAGCGGCGGCGGACGGGCGCCCGCGCGATTTCGGAGTGGGCTGGCCGCGGCTCAGGCTGCCCGTGCCTGGGCGAACGTTGCCTCAAGCCGCGCCGCGAAAGCGGGGCGGTCGGGCACGAGGTCGCTCAGGCGATAGCCGTCGAGATGGTCGAGAAAGGCATCGACCGCGCCGCGGAGCGCCGGCTTGAGCGCGCAGACGCCGTTCACCGCGCAGCCCCCCGGCTCGGCGGCAAGGCAGCTGACGAAGCCCTCGAGGTTCTCGAACCGGCGTACGACGTCGCCGACGATGATCTCGTCGGCCGGCCTGGCCAGCCGCATTCCGCCGCCGCGGCCCCTGAACGTCCTGACGAACCCCTGAGCCTGGAGCCGCTGGGCGACCTTGGCGAGGTGGTTGCGCGAAATGCGGTAGCGGCGCGCGATGTCGTCGACCGAAAGCTGCCGGTCGTCGACCGCCAGGGCCATGAGCACGCGCAGGGCGTAGTCGCTGTGGAGGCTCAGCTGCATAAAACATGCATATCAGATGTTGATTTCAGCGGCAATCGGGATAATAGGCACGACAGATACCTATTAAACGAGTCGCGATGTCCACCTCCGCCGCCACCTCACGATCGACCGACCCCGAAAGCCGCGCCTACGCCGAGCGCAAGCGGCTCGAAAAGCGCAATGCCGCCGAGGAGATCGGCGTCGATGCCGAGTACATCGCCAGCTTTGTCGATCGGTTCTACGCGAAGATCCGCGCCGACGATCTGCTGGGCCCGATCTTTGGCGAGCGGATTGCCGACTGGGGCGAGCACCTTGACCGGATGAAGCGGTTCTGGCGCTCGGTGTTGCACAACAGCGGCGAGTTCTCGGGAAACCCGATGCTCAAGCACATGATCATACCGGGGCTCGAGGAACGGCATTTCGCGCACTGGCTCGAGCTGTTCTACGCCACCTTGCGCGAGGACGAACCGCATCCCGAAGCCACCCGGCTGGTCGGGTCGCGCGCACGCATGATCGCCGACAGCCTCCTCACCGGAATAGCGATGCGCCGCGAAGGTCTGGCCGGCGGCCGTGCAGGAAAGGACCTCCCCCATGTCTCGACCGCTCCGCAAGCTGCCCGACCCACTCGATGACGCTCCGCGGCTTCGCCGGAACGTGGCCGGGGATCCGCTGTCCGAGCTGATGCCGCGGATCGTCGTCGTTGACGATCTCGAACACGCCGACGAAGCCGAACAGGCCGGCGACCTGGCTCCCGACGCGCCGCGCGAAGGCGAGCGCCGCGGGTTCCAGATTCCGGCCTCGTTCTGGTGGGTCATGGTGGGCTGCTATGCCGTGTTCATCGCTGCCCTGCTCGCAGCGACCGGAAGCAGCGCACACGCGGTCTTCATGATCGTGATCTCGACCGTCTACGTGGTCATGTTCTTCGGTGCGACAAGGCTCCTGACGCGAGAAGGTCCGGCCCAGCCGCGCAGCCCGCTCGCGCGTCCGGGCGGCTCCTTGCCCACGCTCTACGGCCTGCTGCGACGCCGCGAAGTGGCGGCGCAGATGCTGGTCGTGCCGCTGGCCATCGCCTTCTTCGGCGTGGCGATCCTGCTCATCCGCCTGGTCGTCATGTGACAGGCGGGCTGGCGGCGGCGGCGCCGCCCCGCGGAGCCCCCTCCGCCACGGCAGCCGAAAGATCATCCCGCTGAGCATCGCCGCCAGCGCAGGTTCTCGCGGTTCAGCTGATCGATCCGCGTCACGCCCATCAGCTTCATGTCGCGAACGATTTCGGCCTCGAGGATGCCGATCGCGCGCTCGACGCCTGCCTGGCCTGCGGCGGCGAGCGCGTAGAGGTAGAGCCGCCCGCCGGAGACGGCCCTGGCCCCGACGCTCAGCGCCTTGAGCACGTGCGTCCCCCGGCGCACGCCGCCGTCGAGGATCACTTCCATCCGGTCGCCGACGGCATCGACGATCTCGGCCAGCTGGTCGAACGGCGCGCGGCTGCCGTCGAGCTGGCGGCCGCCGTGGTTCGAGACCATGATCGCGTCGCAGCCCATGTCCGCAGCGCGCTTTGCGTCGCGCACCGACATCACCCCCTTGAGCACGAACTTGCCGCCCCAGTCGGCGCGCAGCTTCTCGGCCGCCGCCCAGTCCATCGACTGGTCGAGGAACTGGCTGAAGTAGCTCTGGATCGAGGCCGCGACGTTCGAGCCCGCCGGCACGTGTGCTTCGAGGTTGGGCAGCGAGAACTTCTCGCGGAACAGGTAGTCGAGCGCCCAGCGCGGCTTGATCGCATAGGACACGAAGCTCGCCGGGGTGATCCGCGGCGGGCTGGTGAAGCCCGTGCGCAGGCAGCGCTCGCGGTTGCCGCCGACGATCGTGTCGACGGTCAGCGCGATCGCGTCGAACTTCGCCGCGCGTGCCGCCTCGAGCAGCGCGGCGTTGAGCCCCCTGTCCTTGTGATAGTAATACTGGAGCATCTTCGGGCCCTTGAAGCGGGCTCCGATCTCCTCGATCCCGACGCTGGCGAGGCTCGAGATGCCGAACCACAGCCCGAACTTCTCCGCCGCCGCCGCGACGGCGCGCTCGCCCTGCCAGTGGAACAGCCGCTGCAGCGCGGTCGGGCTCAGCATCAGCGGCAGGCGCGTGGTCCGGCCGAGCACGGTGACCGACGGATCGACCTCTTCGACCCCGACGAGCACGTTGGGAACGAGGTCGACGTCGGCGAAGGCCGCGGTATTGCGGTCCTTGGTCATCTCGTCGTCGCCGCCGCCGTCGATGTAGTGGAACACGGGGAAGGGCAGCTTGCGCTTGGCCAGCGCCCGGAAATCGGCGATGTTGTGGCAGTCCGACAGCCTGCGGACCTTGTACCTGAGGCGATCCATCGACCAACCCTAGCGAGCCTTCGACGAAGCGCAAAGACGTTCATCCACCCTTCAGGTTTACAGACGTAGTCGATATGGCTACAGGCGTAGTCGTCAGACAGGGAGGACGAGATGGCCGAGACCGGCGGCGACCCCGGCGAACGCATCAGCGATGCCGAACACGCGGTGATGGAGGCGCTGTGGGAGAAGAGCCCGCTGACCGCCGCCGACGTGTGCGATGCGGTCTGCGCCAAGCGCGGCTGGTCGATGCCCACGGTCAAGACGCTGCTCTCGCGGCTGGTCGCCAAGGGCGCCGTAGGCACCGAGCCTGACGGGCGCCGGTTCCTCTACACCCCGCTGCTCGCCCGCGAAGATTACGTCGGCGGTGAATCGCGCCGGCTGGTCGACAAGCTGTTCGGCGGGCGCGCGGCGCCGCTTTTCGCCCACCTGGCCGAAGCCGAGGCGCTGTCCGAGGAGGACATCGCCGAGATCGAGCGGCTCCTGAAGGAGCTGCGCAAATGATCGCCTGGCTGCTCGACACGCTGCTCTACACGGGCGTCCTGATCGCGCTGGTGCTGGTCCTGCGCCGCCCGGTGTCCCGCTATTTCGGACCGCAGATCGCCTACGCGCTGTGGGGACTCCCTTTCCTCCGCCTGCTGCTGCCCCCGGTCGTGCTCCCGGCCAGCCTCGCGCCGGAGCCTGCGGCCGCGTCGCTTGCTGACTTCGAGCCGACGCTGGCCGCGGGCAGCGAATACGGGGCCGAGACGTCCTCCGTTGCGCCGTATCCTGTCCAGGAGACGGCGCAGATTTCCTCGCCGGCGCCGACCCCTTCGGGCGTAGCCGACTGGGACTGGACTGCGATCGGGCAGGTCCTCGTCGAGCTGTGGCTGGCGAGCGCGCTTGCGTTCCTGGTCTGGCGTGCGGTGATGTACCGGCGCATGCGCCGCGAGTTGCTGGCCGAGGCGCGCGCCGTCGGCGAGATCGGCAAGGTCCGCCTCGTCGAGACACCCGCCGTCGCCGCTCCGGTCGCGTTCGGCGTGCTCGACAAGGTCATCGCCCTGCCACCGATGTTCATGGCCCAGCCGGACACGGTCGCGCGCGACCTCGCCATCCAGCACGAGCTGCAGCATCACCGCGGCCACGACCTGCTGGCCAACATGGCCGCGCAGGTCCTGCTTGCGCTGCACTGGTTCAACCCGCTCGCCTGGTACGGCTGGCGCGCGATGCGCCGCGATCAGGAAGCGGCCTGCGACGCGCGCGTGCTCGCCGGCCGCAACCGTGACGAGCGCGCGCTCTATGCCGCGCTGATCGTCGACATCGCCGCCGGTCCGCGCCTCGCGCTCGCCGCGCCGATGGCCTGCCCCGTGCTCGGCGACAAGTCGGTCATCCATCGTCTGAGGAGCATGTCGATGGCAGACATCACCCCGGCGCGCCGTCGTCTCGGCCGCGGGCTGGTTGCCACCGCCGCGACGCTGGCGATGCCGTTGACTGCATCGATCTCCTACTCGGTCGCCAGCGCGCAGCAGCCTGCCGCGCGCCCGGTTCAGCCGGCTGCGCCGGTAGCGCCGATCGCCACGATCGATCCGGACGCGTCCGAAGCGCCGGCCGTGCCCGTTCCGCCAGGGGGCGTGGAGGATGACGTCCGTTCAGTCGAGTTCCGTCGCGAAGGCCCCGACGGCTCGACCGAAACACGGCAATTCACCTTCCATCGTGCTCCTGATGCCCCGATGCCGCCGATGCCGCCCATGCCGGCGATGCCGAAGACGGATTTGTCCTGGGGCGGTCCCGACGACCCTGAGTTCGAGCGCCGCATGGAAGAATGGGGCAAGCAGATGGAACGCTGGGGCGAAGAATTCGGCCGGCAGTGGGAGCAGTGGGGCGAGCAGTTCGGTCAGCAGGCCTTCGCCTGGTCGGAGCAGGCCCGCCGCGCCGCTCCCGAGGTGGTCCACAGCTGCGACCCGGACGAACCGCAGGTGACGGCCGATGGCCGCTCGCGCGTCGTCATCTGCCAGCGCGATGTCGAGCGGCGCGCCCTCGCGAGCGCGCGGGCCGGCCTGCGCGGTGCACGTGCCGCAATCGCCGCCAACCGCGCGCTCGACGAAGAGGTGCGCCGTGAAATCCTGCGGGACCTCGACGAAGAGATCGAGCGGATCGAGCGCGAGGGTCGCTGACCTTCAGGGTAAACGACGCTACTCCCGATCGCCCGCGGAGTTACTTCGCGGGCGGTTTCGCCTCCGGAGATGCGACGGAAGCGTGAGCGTTCCGTGAGCAATTTCCGGTCCCGCTGAAAAGCACATCGGCGAGCGGGTCGCCTGATTGACCGCCTGACGATTCATCGCTCGTCTGGCACGGCTCATCGCAGAAGGAGCCGTGTCATGTCTCAACGAAGTCCCGGTATCAGGTTGCTTCTCGTCGGTCTCGTGGCGTTCGTCCTCGGGATACCGTTGCTCATGGTCTACGCGCTGGTCAACGACCGCGAGGCCCAGTCGCATACTGCCCAGGCGGCGATCACCGCCGGGTGGGGAGGAGCGCAGGTCGTCTCGGGGCCGGTGCTCGTCGTGCCCTATACGGAGCTCGTCACCGAGACCGCCACGGTCGACGGCACGCGCACCGTCGAGCGGCGCCGCGAACTTTACCTCTCGCCCCTCGTCCATCGTGCCGACATCAAGTTGAATCCGGAGCGACGCGGCTATTCGATCTACGATTCGGTCGTCTACCAGGCCGCCCTTGCGGGCAACGCCCGCTTCGAGCTGCCGGCAGACCTCGACCGGCTCGGAGTCGAACGGGGCCGCCTCGTGCTCGATCAGGCCGAGTTGCGCTTCGGCGTATCGGATCCGCGCGGGCTGCAGACCGATGCCTCGGTGACTGTCGGAGGCCGACCGGTGGAGCTGCAGCCGGGCAAGGGGTTGGTGGCCAGCGGCGACGCCGGCTTTCACGGCGTGATCACCTGGGACGGTCAGCCGCTCACCGTGCAATACGAGTACGGCTTGCGCGGCAGTCGTTCGATCGCGCTCGTTCCGCGTGGCGGCGACACCCAGTGGCAAGTCTCCTCGCCGTGGCCCCATCCGAGCTTCGGCGGCAATTTCCTGCCCGACTCCAAGGAGGTTTCCGAGCGGGGGTTCACCGCGCGCTACGGCATTCCCAACCTGGCACTGGCGCAGGCGCTGGCGTCGAGTTCCGACACCGCCATGGCGGTCGCGCCGGATCCGGTCCCCGGCCAGCATGCAGCGGACTCCGCGGCGACCGCGCTCACGGCATCGATCGCCCTGATCGAACCCGTCGACCTCTACAGCCAGGTCGACCGCAGCGTGAAGTACGGCTTCCTGTTCATCGGCTTCACGTTCCTCACGTTCCTGATGTTCGACGTGGTCGGCGGAGCCCGGGTTGCGACGGCCGAGTACCTGCTGACCGGGGCGGGGCTGGTGCTGTTCTTCGTGCTGCTGCTCGCCTTCGCCGAAGTGATCGGGTTCGGCTGGGCTTACGTTGCAGCCAGCGTGGCGATCATCGGCCTGCTGACCGCCTACAGTGCGGCGGTGCTCAGGAGCCGCCGGCGGGCCGGGTTCGTCGGCGCGCTGCTCGTGGGGCTTTACGGGCTGATCTACCTGCTGCTCAGCCTCGAGGCGCTGAGCCTGGTGATCGGCTCGGTGCTGCTGTTCCTCGCGCTCGCCGGGGTCATGTACGCGACCCGCAACGTCGACTGGTCGCAGGTCGGGCGGGACGACGAAACCACCGCATGACCACACGGCGTCCTCCCCGTTCCGGCGTCCGCCGGGCGGGGAGGGCTCCCGACTTCTACCGCACGATCTCGTCGCAGCGGCTGTCGTCGCCGGAATCGAGCGCCAGTCGCAGCGCCTGCATCCGTTGCGCGCTGGTGCCGTGGGTGAAGCTTTCGGGGCTGACCTCCCGTCCGGCGCGGCGCATCAGCGTGTCGTCGCCGATCGCGCTGGCCGCGGTCATCCCCTCCTCGAAGTCGCCGGGCTCGATCGCGTCGCGGTTCTTGCCCGCCCAGGCGCCGGCGTAGCAGTCGGCCTGCAGTTCCATCAGCACTTGCGCCTGGTTGGCCTGCGACGGGCTCGACTGCTGGAAGCTGCGGACCTGCCCGGCGATCCCGGTCAGGTGCTGGATGTGGTGACCGTATTCGTGAGCGATCACGTAGTAGCGGGCGAAGTCGCCGCCGGCGCCCATCTCGCGGTCGAGCTGGTCGTAGAAGGCGGTGTCGATGTAGATCGTCTCGTCGGCCGGGCAGTAGAACGGCCCCATCGCGCTCGACGCCGCGCCGCAGCCGGTCCTCACCCCGCCGCCGGATATGAAGTGCAGCGTCGGCTCGCGGAAGGCGACCCCGGCCTGGCGGAAGGCCGGCTCCCAGGTCTGGTTGAGGTTCATGAGCGCGTTGCAGGCCTCGGTCGCATAGGCGTTCTGCGTGCACAGCGCCTGCTCGTCCTGCGGTTGGTCGACCTGGGACGGTGAGCCTTGCTGCATGCCTTCCATCGTGCCGAGCATCTGTGCCGGATCCAGTCCGAACACCAGTGCCCCGATCAGCGCGATCACGATCGCGCCGCAGCCGAGCTGTCCGCCTCCACCGCCAGGAAAACCGCCGCCACCGCCCCTGACCTTGATCGAGCCGGTATCGAATGGGTTGAGCCGCATCCTGCCTCCCCGTGATTGTGCGCGTGCGAACAAAACACTGGACCGATGCCGCCCGGCGCGCTTCAGTTTCTGACAAGCCAATCGAACGGAGTCGAGAATGTTCCTTCAGGGCAAGCGTGCGCTCGTCACGGGTTCGACCTCGGGCATCGGCCTGGCGATAGCCCAGGCGCTGGCGGCGGAGGGCGCCTCGGTCGTGCTCAACGGCTTCGGTCCCGACGAGGAGATCGACCGGCTGTGCGGCGAGCTCGGTGCGACCTATGCTGCGGGCGACCTGACCACCACTATCGGCGTCGAGGAAATGATGGCCTCGGCCGGGCCCGTCGACGTGCTGGTCAACAACGCCGGCATGCAGCACGTCGCCCCCGTCGAGAGCTTCCCGCCCGAGAAGTGGGACGCGATCATCGCGCTCAACCTCTCGGCCGCGTTCCACACTTCGCGGCTCGCGGTGCCGCACATGAAGGCAAAAGGGTGGGGCCGGATCATCTGCACCGCCAGCGCCCATTCGCTCGCGGCGAGCCCGTTCAAGGCCGCCTACGTCGCCGCCAAGCACGGCATCGCCGGGCTGACCAAGGTGCTCGCGCTCGAACTGGCCGAACACGGCATCACCGCCAACTGCATCAGCCCCGGCTACGTCTGGACCCCGCTGGTCGAAAACCAGATCCCCGACACCATGGCCGCGCGCGGCATGACCCGCGAGCAGGTCGTCAGCGAGGTGCTGCTCGCCAAGCAGCCCACCAGGAAGTTCGTCCAGCCCGAGGAAGTCGCCGCGCTCGCGGTGTTCCTGTGCCGCGACGAGGCGCAGAACATCAACGGCGCCAACTACTCGATCGACGGTGGCTGGACGGCGGAATAGGCGCTCAACCGTCCGGGGGAGGCGCATGTCGGTCCGATCGTCTATCCTCGCGCTCGTCGCGGCAGCCTGCCTCGGCTGGCCCGTCGCTACGCGAGCGGCCGAGGCCGAGCCGCTCCATCCGGTCGACACGAGATGAGGCGGGCCGGCGAAAGGCTTGATCGGGCGAATGGCCGAGCGATTACAGCCCCTCCTGAGACTTCCCGCTGCTAACTCCTCCGGCGGAGGAGGGGGGGATCCTGTGAAAGTGTCGTATCGAGGCTGGCTGGCCATCGCCGCCGCCGCTGCGGGCCTGAGCGCTGTTCCCGCGGGTGCGCAGGATGGCGAATGGCAGTACGCGCAGAGCGCGGAAAGCTGCCGCGCCTACCGCACCGTCGAAGGCGCCGACGGGGCCTCGACGGTGCAATTGCGCACGTTCGGGCCGGGAAGCGCCGTCGAAATCACCGTCGCGGGCTCCGAGATCGCCCGGGAGCCGAACGCCGTCCGATCGGTCGAACTCGGCTGGGATGGCGAGGGATACGATCGCCATCAGGCCGGCGTGCTCGGCACGCTCGGCGGGGTTCCGAGCGTCAGCCTGCTCGCCGCTCATCGGCCGGCCGCCGCGTTCGGCTTCTTCTACGAGGAAATGGCGAGACACGTCTCGCGGCTCGATCCAACCGCCGAGACGATGCAGCTGCGGGTGGTCGGATATGCGCCGAAGGATCTTGCCGTTGCCCCGCTCGTGGAACCCCTGCGCCACCTCGAGGAATGCGAAGCCGCGCTGATGGACTCGTGGGGCTGGGGCCGCGACTACGCTGAGCACGTCGTCACACCCCCGGTGATGCGCGATCCACAGCGGTGGTTTCGCAAGGCCATCATCTATCCCGCGGTGCCCAACCTCAAGCGCATCAGCAGCCTTTTGCAGTTGCGCCTGAAGGTGGACGCTCGCGGGCGCGTGACAGAATGCGTGGTCCAGTCGTCACCGGGCAGCAGTCAGTTCGGAAGCAGGAACTGTACCGGCTTGCGCCGGGAGCCCCGTTTCGAACCGGCGCTCGATGCGCAGGGTCAGCCGGTGGAGAGTTACTTCCAGATCTCGGTCACGTTCGCGCGCTATGACTAGCGAGCTCTTGGCCGATCACCCGCTCGGCCGTGTCGTAGAGCCGCGCTCATCGCCCGGACCCGTCGCGTGCCGCGAAGTGTGAGCTCGCAACGGTGCCTCAGCCCCGCTTGATCCTGTCGAGCGCCTTGCCCTTGGCGAGTTCGTCGACGACCTTGTCGAGCTGGCGCAGCTGGCGTTCGAACGGGTCCTCGATCTGCTCGACGCGATAGCCGCAGATCACGCCGGTGATCAGGTCGCGGTTCGGGTTGAGCTGCGGAGCCTCCGCGAAGAAGGTCTCGAAGTCGGTCTCGCGCGCAATCTGATCGGCGAGGCCCGCGGCGTCGTATCCCGTCAGCCATTCGATCACCTCGTCGAGCTCGGCCCTGGTTCGTCCCTTTCGCTCCACCTTCTGCACGTACATCGGGTAGACCTTGGAGAACTTGATCGCGCGCAGGTTCATGCGGGCCATGGGCTCACGTCCTTCGATGCCGGCGGGAATGCGCTGAATAGACCGGCGGGCCTCGCGCGACAAACCGGCTGTCGGTTGCTGGCGTGGCCAGCCCGGGCGGGCGCTGCTAGCATTCACCGATGCGTACCGTCGCCCAGATACATCCCGCATACCGGGACGACATCGCCGACCTCGTCACCCGGCGGCCGCTGCCCGGACCCCGCGTCGAGCAGGTCGACCCGTTCCTGTTCCTCAATCACCACGGCCCGCAGGTCTATCCGCCGAACAACCGGGGGCTGCCGTTCGGCCCGCATCCGCACCGCGGGTTCGAGACCGTGACCTTCGTGCTCGAAGGCGAGCTGGCGCACTACGACAGCGGCGGGCACGAGAGCGTGATCGGCGCGGGCGGCGTCCAGTGGATGACGGCCGGGGCCGGCCTCGTCCATGCGGAGGTGTCGCCTCCCGCGTTCAAGCGCGACGGCGGCCCGCTCGAGATTCTCCAGCTGTGGGTCAACCTGCCGGCGCGGCTCAAGATGACGCCGCCGCGCTACACCGGGCTCCAGCGCGAGCAGCTTCCTCACTTGCCGCTGCCTGGGTCGGCCGGCGAGCTCGCGCTGATTTCGGGCGAGTTCGACGGTCGGGAAGGGCCGATCCGCTCGCTCACCGGCGTGGCGATGGCCGTCGTGCGCCTCGCAGGCGAGGCCCGCGCCGAGCTTCCCGCACCCCGCGGCCGCAGCGTCTTCTTCTACGTCGCCCGCGGCGCCGCGGTGGTCGGCTCAGCCGCGGTCGAGCAATGGAATCTCGTCGAGTTCCACGACGACGGCGATTCGATCGCGATCGAGGCAGGGCCCGACGGGGCCACGCTGCTGTTCGGCCACGCCGACCCGATCCGCGAGCCCGTGGTCGCGCACGGCCCGTTCGTGATGAACAGCGCAGAGGAGATTCGCCAGGCGGTGCTCGACTACCAGGCCGGAAAATTCGCCGGGCAGGGCAGGTTGCTCGAAGTCGGTCAGTGACGCCACGCGCCGTTATGCCGCGTCCTTCGCCTTGGGGCGCGGGATCACCAGCGTCACGGCCGTCCCGGGACGGGCATCGGCGACTTCCAGTTCCCCGGAAAGCTGCGCCACGAGCCGCTGGATCAGCCGCGAGCCGAAGCTGCCCGACCGCTCGAGCCCCGCACCGGGCCCGACCCCCTTGTCGGCCACGGTGATCGCCAGCCGCGACTTTCCGCGCTCCTCGACCGAAAGCGCGATCGCACCCGGCGCGCCGTCATATGCATGCTTGAACGCGTTGGTCAGCAACTCGGTTACCACGAGCCCGAGCAGCAGCGCGCTCGGCCCCGGGATGCGAAGCGGCGCCACGTCCCGCGCGATGTGCTTGCGCCACTCGTCGCCCCAGGCGCTGGCGAGATCGTCGGTCAGCTCGGCGAGAAAGCTCTCGAGGTTGACCAGCTCGAGGTCGTCGGAGCGCCACAGCCGCCGGTGCAGCACCGAGATCGACTGGATCCGGTCTCGTGCCAGTTCGAGCTGGCGGCGCGAGGCGGCGTCCTCGACTTCGTTTTCCTGCAGCCGCAGCATCGAGGTCACCAGCTGGAGGTTGTTCTGCACCCGGTGGTGCACCTCGCGCATCAGCAGGTCCTTCTGCTCGAGCGCCGCGTCCCTGGCCTCGAGCGTCTCGCCGAGATGGCGATTGAGGTCGTTCAGCGCCTTGCGCTCGGCGATCTCTCGCAGCCGCACCGCCAGCTGCCGCGCCGCGTCGAGCTCGTTCGGTCGCCACGGGCGCGACCGGCCGCGCACCTGCTCGGCCCAGATCTCGAACGAACGCCGCGGGCACAGCGTGCCGGACTCGTCGCGGTCTGCCGGCGCGTGCGGGTTGCCCGCCCAGTTGACCGTCTCGACCTCTTCGGCGCGAAACCACAGCACGACGAACGCCGGGCGGCGCGAGACCACGGCTGTGAGCAGCCCGCTGGCCTTTGCGGTCCACTCGGCTGCCGCCGGATAGCTTTCCGAGAGGCGGTCGGTCGCGCGAACCACGCGCGAACGCTCGAGGGCATCGCCGGCGAGCTCGCGGATCGCGGGCAGCGGAGGCGTCACGCCGTGGGTGACGAGCTCCTCGTCGAACAGGATCGCGACCCCGTCCGAGGGTATCGCGCCGAGCAGGCGCTCGGGGTGCCGGGCGAGGCCTTCGCCGAGGCTCTCGGCGCCGGCGAGGTACGGCAGTACTTCCTCGCGCCGCTGGATCAGGCGCAGCGCTTCGCGATGCGAGGCTTCCTCCTCGAGCCGCGCGATCGCGCCTTCGAGCGAGAGCGCGACGTGGCGCGCCATCTCGCGACGTTCGTGGCCGATCGGCCGCGGCGTCATGTGGTGGCAGGCGATCAGGCCCCACAGCTCGCCGCCGTGGACGATCGAGACCGAGGCCGAGGCCCCGACACCCATGTTCTTGAGGTACTGGATGTGAACCGGCGACACGCTCCTCAGCAGCGCCCCGCCGAGGTCGATCGCTTCGCCGGGGCTGCGCAGCGGCACCGGCTCGTAGCCGACGTCGGCGATCACCCGGATACGGTTGGTCAGGTACAGCGCACGCGCCTGGCGCGGGATGTCGCTCGCCGGGTAGCGGTGGTTGAGCAGCGGGTCGATCGTCGGTTCGCGCGCCTCGGCAATCACCTGGCCACTGCCGTCCGGGAGAAAGCGATAGACCATCACCCGGTCGTAGCCGGTGATCGTGCGCACCGCTTCGGCGGCCGTCCCGAGATCGGCCGCTTCGCCGATCGCGGTCGCCGAGGCGAGCAGCCCGGCAAGCGCCTCGGCCGTTCCGACCGCGTCGGCCCGCCGCTCGAGCTCGACCAGCAGGTGCTCGCCCGAACGATGGGCGAAGACGTCGAATCCCTCGATCGTGCCGACGTGCTGCGCATTCTCTGCGGAGCGCGCCGCGTCGAACGGCAACCGGTCGAGGTCGAACAGCTCGCCGAGCGCGTGTCCGAGCACGGGCCGCCACAGCGCCTCGGCGTTGTCCGAGGCGGCGCGCACCACGCCGTCGGCGTCCACCGCCAGCAGCAGGCCGTGCGGCTGGATCGAGCCGGGAATGCGGATCGGTTCGCGTTCGCAGGCGCTGAGGTCGAGTTCGGGTGTATTGTCAGGCATCGACCGGCTCCGCCTGTCCGATCAGGGCTTCGAACGCAGAGAACGCCGCCAGGGCGCCCGCGATGATCTCGTCGCGCGCTTCGGGTTCCAACCCGGCCCGCTCGAGCCGCGCGCACAGCCGCTGCCAGTCCTGCGCCGCGCCGGGTGTTCCGCGGAAGAAGCGGCGCCCGCGTTCTGCCTGGCCGAACAGGTAGTCCAGCTGGCGATGGATCACGCGCCCGCCGAAGATCGATCCGTCGATCACGTAGCGCCAGCCGAGCCGCGCTGTGGCGGTTCGCGGCCCGGCGAGCCGCGGCGCGGGGGCGGGTGGCACGCCGAGTGCCGCGAGGTCGTCGTGCAGCAGGGCAAGGCGCGCCGGCGTGATCGGCACGTGCTCGCTCGCCGCGATGTAGCAGGCGCCTAGCCGGCCGAGCAGCTCGGCGTAGCCCGCAAGCGCCAGCTCGCCTCGTGCCAGCTCTGCGAACGAGGGAGCCCGGTGGAGCCGTTCGTGCACCGGGCCGGTCGCATTGCGCAGCGCAACACGCACCGCCTGTCCACCAACAAGTCCATTCATTGCCGCACGGTTCGCACGCGGGCAGTTCAAAAGCAAACTGTTCCCAGACATTTGTGGAATCGCTCCCGCCCCCATCGCTGGACTGCCCGGCGCTTGTACCTGGACGCCCACTAGCGATTGCCGCAAACCGCGTTTACATGGGCCGCCACGAATCGTTCCCCCCAAGGTAAAGTGGCATCCATGGAAATCGAGACCGGCCTCACTTTCGACGACGTCCTGCTGAGGCCGGCCGAAAGCGACGTTCTCCCCAGCCAGGCCAGCACGAAGACGCGGCTGACGCGCGAGATCGGCCTCAACATCCCGCTGCTGTCGGCCGCGATGGATACGGTGACCGAGGCCGAGATGGCCATCGTCATGGCCCAGCTCGGCGGGATCGGCGTGCTTCACCGCAACCTGAGCATCGAGGAGCAGTGCGACGCGGTGCGCACGGTCAAGCGCTTCGAGAGCGGGATGGTCATCAATCCCGTCACGATCGGGCCGGATTCGACGCTCGGCGAAGCGCGCGAGCTGATGGTTCGCCACAAGATCAGCGGCATCCCGGTGACCGACGGCAATGGCAGGCTGTGCGGCATCCTGACCAACCGCGACGTGCGGTTCGCCGACAATCCGCTGCAGCCGGTGCGCGAGCTGATGACCAGCGAGAATCTCGCCACCGTCAGGGAAGGTGTCAGCCAGGACGAGGCGCGGCGCATCCTGCACCAGCGGCGGATCGAGAAGCTGCTGGTGGTCGACGATGCGTTCCGCTGCGTCGGGCTGATCACGGTCAAGGATATCGAGAAGGCCGTGCTCTATCCGGATGCGACCAAGGATCACGTCGGCCGCCTGCGGGTCGCCGCTGCCACCACGGTCGGCGACAAGGGGTTCGAGCGGACCGAGGCGCTGGTCGACGCCGAGTGCGACGTGATCGTCATCGATACCGCGCACGGCCACAACAAGGAAGTCGCCCGCTCGGTCGAGCGCGTGAAGCGGCTCTCGAACTCGGTCCAGGTCATCGCCGGTAACATCGCCACCGCCGAGGCCGCGAAGGCGCTGGTCGACGCGGGGGCGGATGCGATCAAGGTCGGCATCGGCCCCGGCTCGATCTGCACCACGCGCGTCGTCGCGGGCGTCGGCGTGCCGCAGCTGACGGCGATCATGGAAGCGGCCAGCGCGGCGGGCGATGCCCCTGTCATCGCCGACGGCGGCCTCAGGACCTCGGGTGACGCGGCCAAGGCGCTCGCCGCCGGCGCCTCGACGGTGATGATCGGCTCGCTGCTCGCGGGCACCGAGGAAGCTCCGGGCGAGACCTTCCTCTACCAGGGGCGCGCCTACAAGGCCTATCGCGGGATGGGCTCGGTAGGGGCGATGGCCCGCGGCTCGGCCGACCGGTACTTCCAGCAGGACATCAAGGACCAGATGAAGCTCGTCCCCGAGGGGATCGAGGGCCAGGTTCCCTACAAGGGCCCGGCGCGCGACGTGGTCCACCAGCTGGTCGGCGGCATCAAGGCGGCGATGGGCTACACCGGCTCGGCGACGATCGAGGACCTGCAGAAGCGCGGCAAGTTCATCCGCATCACCAACGCGGGCCTCTCCGAGAGCCACGTCCACGACGTGACGATCACCCGCGAGGCCCCGAACTACCCGACCCGCTGACCGGCATCCCGGCGAAAGCCGGGTCCTCGTTCCACAAGCGGGTGGCAATGGCGTGCGGTCCCGGCTTTCGCCGGGATGACGGGGTCGAGTTGATGCGCCCTTCGCATCAACCCCCTTCCAATGCAGGAATCGCTCTGCTTCCGTTCAAACCATGAGGCCTGTACCCCGTCCGATCCGCTCACGCCGTCGCTCCACGGCCAGTGCCACCATTGGTACCAACCGCGGAGTCGAGCGATGACGCCGGCTGCCCGTGTCGAGGCCGCGATCGGTCTGCTCGACAAGATCATCGATTCGGCGCTCGCGCTGGGCCCGCCGGCCGACCGCATCCTTGCCGACTGGTTCCGGGCGAACCGCTTTGCAGGGTCCAAGGACCGGCGGGCCGTGCGCGAGCTGGTCTTCCGCGCCATCCGGGCCTGCGGACCGGTACCCCCGAGCGGCCGGGCAGCCATGCTCCGGCTGGTGGCCGAGGATCCCGAGCTGCGGCCCCTGTTCGACGGCTCGGCTTACGGACCCGCGCCGATCGCAAGAGATGAGCCGGTCGCCGAGGGCGGCGTCGCCCCCGGCTGGCTCGCCGGACGGCTTGCTGCCTCGGGGATCGACGGCGCAGAGGCTCGGACGTTGCTGGATCGGGCCCCGCTCGACATCCGGGTCAACGCGCTCAAGGCCGACCGGGCGGCGCTTTCCCTGCCGCTGGCGGGAGAACCGCTGCCGAGCGCGCAGGGCCTGAGATTGCCGCACGGCACGCAGGTCGACAGCTGGGCCGAGTATGCCGAGGGGCTGGTGGAGATCCAGGATTGTGGCAGCCAGCTCGCCTGCGAGGCCGTCGGCGCGCGGCCCGGCGAGACCGTGGTCGACCTGTGTGCCGGTGCGGGCGGAAAGACCCTCGCCCTGGCGGCCGCGATGCGCAACCAGGGCACCCTGGTCGCCGCGGATACCGATCGCGGCCGCCTGTCCCGGCTCGCTCCGCGTGCCGAGCGGGCGGGGGCGCTCGTCGCCGCGACCGTGCTGCTCGATCCGGGAAAGGAGCTCGAGGCGCTCGCCGTCTGGCGCGACAGGGCCGACGCGGTGCTGGTCGACGCGCCCTGTTCGGGTAGCGGTACCTGGCGGCGCAGTCCCGAGGCGCGCTGGCGGCTGACCGAACCCGGCGTGGAGCGCCTCGTCGCGCTCCAGCGTCGCCTGCTCGACGTCGCCGCCGAGCTGGTCCGGCCGAGCGGGCGGCTGGTCTACGTCACCTGCTCGCTGCTCGACGAGGAAGGCCCGGAGCAGGTGGGCGCCTTTCTCGCGGCCCATCCGGGGTGGACCGCCGATCCGCCGCAATTGCCGCTCGGACAGCGGCGCGGGCCGGGGACGCGCCTGACGCCCTTCCGCGACGGGACGGACGGATTTTTCATCGCACGTCTAGAAAAGCCATGATAGCTTCCGACCTCATGGCTGATCCACGCCATCTGGATGGGACTGGTCTCAAGGAGCTACTGATGCGTTACACTCCCGCTGCGCTTGCTCTGTCGCTGCTGGTCGCGGTTACCGCCAGCGCCGGCCAGGGAGCCGAGCGGCAGGCCGACCCGCGGGCGGCCGCGCTGGCGGCGGAAGGGCGTAGCGAGCTCGCCGAGGGGCGGGTCCAATCGGCGATCGACGCCTTCGAGGCGGCGCTGGCAGTCGACCCCGCCTACACCGAGATCTATCTCGACCTCGCCGAGGCGGCGCGCGCCGAGGGTCTCCAGGGCAAGGCAATCCATTACTACCGCGAGGCGCTCAAGCGCGATCCCAACAACTTCGCCGCGATCTCGGGCGAGGGCGAGGCGCTGATCGAGAAGGGCGCGATCGACAAGGCCCGTCGCAATCTCGCGCAGCTCGAATCGCTGTGCGGCGACGACTGCGCCGAGACCCGCCAGCTCGCCGCCGCGCTGGCGCGCGGCCCGCAATCGGCCGTGCTGACCGCCGAGGCGGTCACGCCGTCGACGGTGGTGACGCAGAACTAGCGCCACCCCGCCTGCGCCGCTCGTCATCCTGAACCTGTTTCAGGACCCATCGCGCCGCAGCCACGGAGCTGGCCGGGTGTGCGCCACCTTGTGGCATGGTCGATCCTGAACCGAAGGCTCCGCGCTTGCCGGGAAACGGGCCCTGAAACAGGTTCGGGATGAAGGTTGCGATCAGTCAGCGGACTTGGGCAACCGATCGCGAAATCCCTCCACGATCGCCGCATAAACCTCGCGCTTGAACGGCACGATCAGCTCCGGCAGCAGCTCGGGGTCGACCCACTTCCACTCGCAGAATTCGGGATGGTCGTCGGCGGCAATGTCGATGTCGCGATCTTCGCCGGTGAACCGGGCAAGGTACCAGGTCTGCCGCTGGCCGCGGTACCGGCCACCCCACAGCTTGCCCTCCAGTTCCGGCGGGAGGTCGTAGTACAGTTCCTCCGGCAGCCGGCCGACGATCTCGACGTGGGCCGGGCTGACGCCGATCTCTTCTGCGAGCTCGCGCAGCATTGCCTGGTCGAGATCCTCGCCGTCGTCGACGCCGCCCTGCGGCATCTGCCACCAGTCACCTTCCCGGTTGTCGATCCGCTTGCCGACGAAAGCCTGGCCCTCGTGATTGACCAGCATGACGCCGACGCAGGGACGATATCGAGTGGGATCGCGATCGCTCATGCGGCGTTCGCATAGCAACGCCAGTGGGTATTTCCACCGCGACCATTGCCTGCGCGACAGAAAAACTTAATTGCCGATACCGACGAGGAATCCTACGTCGCGGGCCCATAACCGCACAAGACGGGCGCCCCGCAGCGCCAACAGGATCAAGCGATGGCAACTCTGGCGGCCGAACGACCGGCCCAGGCACAGGCTCCGGAAGCGGTGGTGGTCCGCTTCGCGGGCGACAGCGGCGACGGCATGCAGCTCACCGGCGGGCAGTTTACCCTGTCCACCGCGCTCGCCGGCAACGACCTCGCCACCTTCCCGGACTTCCCGGCCGAGATTCGCGCGCCGCAGGGCACGCTGTTCGGCGTCTCGGCGTTCCAGATCAACTTCGGCTCGACCGAGATCGACACCGCCGGCGACGCGCCCGACGTGCTCGTGGCGATGAACCCGGCGGCGCTCAAGGTGAACCTCGGCGCGCTCAAGCCGGGCGGGCTGATCATCGCCGACACCGGCGAGTTCACCAGGCGCAACCTCGAGAAGGCGAAGTACGAGACCAACCCGCTCGAGGACGGCAGCCTCGCCAGGTGGGACGTGCTCGCGTTCGACATTTCGGCGCTGACGATCGAGGCTGTGAAGCCGTTCGGCCTCGGCAACAAGGACGCGCTGCGCTGCAAGAACATGTGGACCCTCGGCCTTGCGCTGTGGATGTTCGATCGCGACCGCCAGCCGCTGATCGACTGGCTGAACGTCAAGTTCGCCAGGAAGCCCGAGATCGCCGCCGCCAACGTCGCCGCGCTCAACGCCGGCCATGCCTATGGCGAGACCGCCGAGCTTTCCGGGCCGCTGCGCCAGTTCCACCTCGCGCCGGTCAAGACCGAGCCCGGCCTCTACCGCACGATCACCGGGGCCGAGAGCGTCAGCCTCGGCCTCGTCGCGGGGGCGCAGCTCGCCGGACTGCCGATGTTCTTCGGCGGCTACCCGATCACCCCGGCTTCGGCGATCCTGCACCACCTCGCGCGGCTCAAGGAGTTCGGCGTCACCACCTTCCAGGCCGAAGACGAGATCGCCGCGATCTGCGCCGCGATCGGCGCCTCCTACGCCGGCCAGCTCGGGGTGACCTCGTCGTCGGGCCCGGGCATCGCGCTCAAGACCGAGGCGATGGGCCTTGCGATCATGACCGAGCTGCCGCTGGTGATCGTCAACTCGCAGCGCGGCGGGCCCTCGACCGGCCTGCCGACCAAGACCGAGCAGAGCGACCTCTACCAGGCGGTCTACGGTCGCAACGGAGACGCGCCGCTACCGGTGATCGCCGCCCGTTCGCCGGCCGACGCGTTCGAAGTGGCGATCGAAGCCTGCCGCATCGCGGTGCAGTACATGACACCGGTCATGCTGCTGACCGACGGCTACATCGCCAATGCTGCCGAGCCGTGGAAGGTGCCCGATCCGGCGAGCTACGAGCCGTTCCCGGCGCAGTTCCTGACCGAAAAGAACGCCGGCGACACGCTGCTCCCCTACAAGCGCGATGCGAAGGGCGCGCGCCCCTGGATCAAACCCGGTACCCCGGGCCTGATGCACCGCATCGGCGGCATCGAGAAACACGTGGAGACCGGCAACATCGACTACTCGCCGGCCAACCACCAGGCGATGACCGACGCGCGCAAGGCCAAGATCGACGGCATCGCCGTGCCCGACCAGGAGGTCTGCCTCGGCGAGACCACCGGCCGCCTCGCGGTGGTCGGCTGGGGCTCGACCTTCGGCCCGATCCACCAGGCTGTCCGCCGTGCCCGCGCCAGGGGCCTGTCGGTCAGCCACATCCACGTCCGCCACGTCTGGCCGCTGCCGAAGAACCTCGGCGCGCTGCTCGCCGGGTTCGACCGCGTGCTCGTCCCCGAGATGAACACCGGCCAGTTCAAGACCGTGCTGCGCGACCAGCTGCTGATCGACGCCGAGAGCCTGACCAAGACCAGCGGCCAGCCTTTCTCGATCGCCGAGCTCGAAGCAGCGATCGGCAAGTACTTCGACGGCATTCCGGGCAACGAAGGCGGGGAAGTGCCGGCCGACCCGGGCCAGCTGCCCGAACCCGAATCCGGCCACGACGACGGTTCGCTTCGCCCAGAGCACCGCTCGCCGCAGAGCGAGGTGAATCCATGAACGACATGACCCCCATCCAGACCACGCTCAAGGACTGGGAATCGGACCAGGAGGTCCGCTGGTGTCCGGGCTGCGGCGACTACGCGATCCTCAAGGCGGTGCAGCGCACGCTGCCGCAGATCGGCGCCGATCCGGCCAAGACCGTGTTCGTCAGCGGCATCGGCTGCTCGAGCCGCTTCCCGTACTACATCGAGAGCTACGGCTTCCACACGATCCACGGCCGCGCGCCCGCGTTCGCGACCGGGATCAAGCTGGCCAATCCCGAACTCGACGTGTGGCTGGTGACGGGCGACGGTGACGGCCTGTCGATCGGCGGCAACCACCTGATGCACATTCTGCGCCGCAACGTGAATGTGCAGATCATGCTGTTCAACAACGAGATCTACGGGCTCACCAAGGGCCAGTACTCGCCCACTAGCCGTCTCGGCACCACCACCCCCTCGACTCCGCAGGGCTCGGTCGACAGGCCGGCCAGCCCGTGCGCCTTCGCGCTCGGCTCGGGCGCGCGGTTCGTGGCGAGGGGCTTCGACGTGTCGAAGAACCTGCCCGACGTGCTCAGGGCCGCGCATCGCCACCAGGGCGCGGCGTTCGTCGAGATCTTCCAGAACTGCGTCGTCTACAACAAGGACGTGTTCAACGACTTCGCGCAGCCGAAGGGCGCCGAGGACCGCCAGCTCTGGCTGGTCGACGGCGAGCCGATGCTGTTCGCGAACGGCACCAAGGGCATCACGCTCGACCTCGACACGCTGTCCTTGCAGGTCGTCGACGTCGTCGACGGCGACTGGCAGGCGGCCGGTGTGATCGTCCACAACGTCAAGAACCGCGCGATCGCGCACATGCTGGTCGAGCTGCCGTTCGGGCCGTTCCCGATGGCCCTCGGCGTCCTCTATGACGACCCGCGGCCGACCTTCGAGAGCGCGGTGATCGAGCAGAACACCAGGGCCAGCGAAGGCCGCGACACGAGTCTCGCCAGGTTGCTGGCGAAGGGCCAGACCTGGACCGTCTCGGGAACTGCATCCGATCCGGTTTAGAAGGGTTTCGCACAAAGACGCCAAGGCACAAAGTCGGGGAAATGGACCTCGATGAGCTCGCCCGGATTTGTGTTGACCGTGGGTTCCGATTGCACCGGGATCTCGGACCGGGATTGCTCGAGAATGTTTACGAGGCTTTGCTGTTTGAGGGCCTCCGGCGGCGCGGATTGCAGGTGTCGCGTCAACAACCGGTCCATGTGGAGCACGACGGCATTATCATCGAAAACGGCTTCCGGTTCGACCTGCTTGTCGAAGACAAGCTGCTGATCGAAATCAAGTCAACCGAACGACACGCACCTGTCCATGCGAAGCAGCTTCTCACCTATCTGCGCCTGATGGACTTGCGACTGGGCCTGTTGATGAACTTCGGTCTCGCCACCTTCAAGGAAGGGACTCGTCGCCTGGTCAACGACTACGTGCCTGCCAGCACGGCGCCCACCTTCGCGCCTTAGCGTCTTGGTGCGAAACTCTTTGAAAACCTGAACCAGGCGTCCTTTAAAGAGGGCCTGCGGCGCGTCGCCAACGATTACTCGGACATATCGCCTAGCGCTGCCATCTTCGTGTCTTCGTGTGAACCCTGCGACGATTCTGGCGCGAGAAACCGCTGTCCTACAACCCTAGGACTGTGCCAATCTCGGCAAATGGACGGAGCGGGGCAACGATTGGCGAGCAGCGTGTGCGTAAGTTTGTGGCTCGTCTGTGAAGCAAGATTTTGTTTTCTTCTCCGAGCCATCCTGTCGCTCTCGACCCCCGAAAGACGCGGAAATCCTGGAGTTTCGAGGGCGACACCCCGGAGTTGGATTTGTCGCTTGTGTCACCCTCGACCGGCCCCGGCGCCGGTGCCGCGAGTCGCTTGAAGGCTGGCGATGGACAACCTTACCCACAGCCTCGTCGGCGCACTGATCGGACAGGCTGGGCTCAAGCGCCGAACAGGCCTGGCCATGCCGGTGCTGGTCATCGGCGCGAACCTGCCGGACGTCGACGGCGTATGCATGCTGCTCGGCACGCAGGGCCTCGCGCTCAGGCGCGGGCTCACGCACGGCCCGATCGCCTGGGTGCTGCTGCCGCTGGCGCTGGCGGCGATCCTGTGGGGCTTCGACCGCTGGCAGCAACGCAGGGGCAAGCGGCCGGAGGGAAGGGCAGCCGTGCGGTTCGGCCAACTCTACTGGCTCGGCCTCATCGCCTGCCTGACGCATCCCGCGCTCGACTGGCTCAACAGCTACGGCATCCGCTTCCTCTCGCCGTTCAGCCAGCGGTGGTTCTACGGCGACGTGCTGTTCATCATCGACCTGTGGCTGTGGCTTGGGCTCGGTTTCGCGATCTGGCTCTCGCTCCGACGCGAGCGAAAGGCCGGCGAGGGCAAGCCCATGGCTCGCGGCGCCCTGGCCCTGGCACTCGCCTACGTCGGCCTCAACGCCGCGATCACCTGGCTGGCCGAGGAGCGCGCCCGGCTGAGTGCACCGTATCCGCGAATCGCTATCGCCAACGAGGTGCCGCTGGCCTTCTGGCACCGCGACATGATCGTCGGCGACGGTGACGGCCTGTGGCGCGTCGCAGGGCAGCCGGTCGGCGACGTGCCTCTCGACCAGTGCGATCTCGGCGCCGCCCGGAGACGAGACCGCGCCGTCGACGCTTTCCTCGTCTGGGCGCGCGCACCCTTCGTCGAGCGTCGAGCGGATGGCGGATGGCAGCTCGGCGATGCGCGCTTCGTGGGACGCGGAGCGCGTTTCTCGGTCGCCCTGCCGGCGGACGCCTGCAACGCCGCCTAGGAGCGCGACCGGCTTGCCGCCCGGGACGCCGGGAGTCATAGTGGCCGCATGAAGGGGGAGAGCGCAACGCGGGGCAGCGTGCTGCTCGAGGCCGGCCAGCGATTCAGCTTTGCGCCGGGCCTGCTCGCGCGGCTGTGTGCTCCGGGGTTCCACAAGCTGCTCGATCGGATCGACCGCGGGCTCGAGGCGGGCGCGATCCTCGGCCACATGCCCGACGGGACGGTGCGGCGCCTCGGAGGGCGGCGCCCCGGCTTCGAGGGCGAAGTCCACATTCGCGACTGGCGCGCGCTCGTGCGGCTCGCGACCAGCGGTTCGGTCGGCTGGTACCAGGCGTGGGAAGCCGGCGAATGGTCCAGCCCGGATCCGGTCGCGCTGTTCGCGGCGTTCTCCGCCAATTCCGCGACGCTTGGCGATATCGGCCGCGCCAAGGGGCCGTGGCGCGCCGCCAGCCGCGTGCTGCACTGGCTGAACCGTAACACCCGGGTCCAGGCCGAGAAGAACATCCACGCCCATTACGACCTCGGGAACGATTTCTACGGCGCCTGGCTCGATCCCACGATGAGCTATTCCAGCGCCTACCGCTGGAGCGACGACGGGCTCGAGGCGGCGCAGCGGCGCAAGTGGGATCGCCTCGTCGAACGGCTCGGGACGCCCGGGACCCTGCTCGAGATCGGCTGCGGCTGGGGCGCGCTGGCGCAGCACTTCGCCTCGGGAGGAAGCAAGGTCACGGCGATCAGCCTGTCGGACGAACAGCTCGAATGGGCGCGGGCGCGCCATCGCGGCGTCGACTTCCGCAAGCAGGATTATCGCGACGTCGACGGCCAGTTCGACGCGATCGTGAGCGTCGAGATGGTCGAGGCGCTCGGCCGCGAATACTGGCCTGCGTTCATGGATTGCATAGCCCGTAACCTCGCACCCGGAGGGCGCGCAGCGCTGCAGTTCATCGCCATGCGCGACGAGCTGTTCGAAGGCTACGCGCGCAACGCGGACTTCATCCAGGCCTACGTGTTCCCCGGCGGATTGCTGATCAAGACGAGCGAGTTTCGCCGCCTGGCGGAGGAACGGGGGCTGAGCTGGGAGGACCAGGAGGACTTTGGGCTGGACTACGCCGAGACGCTCAAGGCCTGGCGTGCCCGGTTCGACGCGGCCGTCGCTCAGGACGGATTGCCCGCCGGTTTCGACCGGCGGTTCTGCGACCTCTGGCGGTTCTACCTGATGTATTGCGAAGGCGGTTTCCGCGGCGGCGGAATCACCGTCAGCCAGGTGACGCTGGTGAGGCGATAGGCTCGGGCGATCAGCCTTAGCGTCTGCCGCCGAGGATGTAGATCACCGGAGTTGCAATCGCAGGGAGAAGCCGAAGCAGGTCTTCCATCCTGCGTAGCCGTGCGCTGTCTCCAACCACGACAATGTCGTTCGGATAGATGCGAGGATCCTCGTAATTGCCCTGTCGGATCGCGGCGAGGTTGTAGACGCCCGCGTATTCCTGGCCGTCGACAGTGCGGAGCACGACGACGTTGTCCTGCTCGGCGAACTGCCCGAAGCCCTGTGCGCTGGCGATCGCTCGCATGAGAGTCATGTCGCCCTGCACCGGATATTGACCCGGCATTCTGACCTGACCGTCCACAGTGAAGGATTGGCTGACCGCCTGCTTCACATTCACCGACACCTGCGGGTCGCGCACGTAGCTGGCACGGAGTCGCTCGACGATCGCCGCGGACAGTTCGTCCGGCGTCAGGCCCGCTGCCGTCAGCGAGCCCGCGAGGGGCAGCGCCATGCGGCCGGAGTTGTCGACCAGGACTTCTCGCGCTGTCAGTTCTTCAATGCCGAACACGTCGACCACGAGGATGTCATTGGGCCCGACGACGTAAGAGCGAGGCTGACCGATGATGTCACTGATCGTGGGTTCCGGCAGGCTGGTGGCAGCGGGCGCAACCTGCACATAGCCGGTCTCGCCGAGTTCGCCACCGTTGAAGCCATAGCTGCATCCCGCCAGCAATGCGGCGGCGGCGATCGCGCAAACACGTGAAAACTTGGTCATCTTTCGCAGGAACCTCTTCCGGTGTTTGCCGGTGACAGTGACGCGCCGCGCGTGATGAAAAGGATTTCCTTAAGGGTCAATCTCTTTCCTGACGCTTGCCGCGTCGGCGCGCGATGAGGCGTTGTCGGCCCGCCGAGTAGAGGTCACGCGGGAGGAGCACGGGGCGGGCGGAGCGAATCGTCGCCGCCGCGGCTGGCGGGGTGCCAGATTGGGAAGGTTGCGACGGGCTTCAGTCGCGGAACGTCGTGCCGGCGCGGTACCTGGCGAGGATGTTGTCGTGCACGATGGGGCTCAGCAGGCTGTTGAAGGCGCAGCCGCACATGTTGTTCTCCCACCACACGACTTCTGCCTGTAGTGACTCCAACCCGGGCAAGGTCAGCCAGCAGACCGAGCCCGGATGCATGCGCGTTATCGCAGTCGCGGAGAATCCCGACAGCGACAGGTCGTTTACGACTGTCTGAAAAGCGCGTGCCCCGGAAGCCCGCAGCTGGGCGGGAATGGCCAACTTCGTGCGGGGCGCGGAGCGATCTTCCTGCGCGGCGATGTGGTAGCGACCGAGCGTGTTCTGCAGGCTCATCCGATAGAGTTCCCTGGCAAAGCGGGCGATCCAGAGGAGATCGCTTTTTGCTTTTCACAAGATGGATCGAGTTGGTTGCCGGCTCCTTTCCGACTTTGGTTAAGAACGAGTCTCGCAAGGAGTGTGCTCCACAAGTCGCCGCTCCAGCGCGACAGATCGTTGCAAGCGATTGCTATGCTGCATTGCAACGGAGGCCGATTGCGAGTAGGGAGGCGCGCCGCAACCGAAAGTCAAGGGCTAGCCCGGGCACCTGCAAAGGGGCTGAGAACTGGTGGGGCCACGTTGTAAGGAGCGCGCGTTCGATGCTTAACATGAGCACGGCATCGAATCTGACTTTGGAGCGGGAGGCTGAGCCGGATGTTGGATCGGCTGTTGCCTTCGACCACCCGCCGGCGACATCGAAGAGCGAGGCGTTTCTCCAGGAATTGCGGATTCTCAGCGAGAGGAGCCGCGCGAGGCGCTACGTCCGACTCATTGCGATGTTCGGCGATCTTGCGGCGATAACCCTGGCGGTCGTCGCCATGGGCGAACTGAGGTTCGGTGAGCCATTCACGCGGCACGTGCAGAACCTTCTCGGGTTCGCCCTGCCGGTCTACGCAGCGGTCGCCCTCAACCGGCGCTGCTACAATCTCGACGCTATCGTATCGGGAGCTATCGGTACGCGCAGGGTGGCCTACGCCTTTGCGGTCACGCTCGGCCTTGTCGGCCTCGCGGCATTCTTCTTCTCGGCATCCGAGGGCCTCTCGCGCGCAGTCTTCGGTCTCAGCGCCGTGGTCGGGCTCGTGCTGCTGATGGTGTTCCGCAGCGCTCTGGCGGCTGTCGCGGCCAAGATCCCGCGGCTCAACCTGACCAACGAGGTCGTCATCAGGGATGGCGTCGACATTAGCGCAGCGCCCAACCGCCTGATCATCGACACCTCGGAGCACGATTTTTCGCTGCAGCTCGATGATCCCAACGTGATGGATCGTCTGGGCAGGTACTTGAGGCTCGCCGACCGCGTCGTGGTTGCGTGCCCGAGCGAGCGGCGCAAGGCGTGGTCCACCGCGCTCAAGGGCGCCGACGTCGACGGCGAGGTGATCGCTCCGGAGTTGGACGAGGTCGGGGCGCTCGGCATCCGGCGTTTCGGCAGCTCGAGCACGTTGTTGGTTGCCAAGAGCCCGCTGCGTGGCACCGATCGGGCGCTCAAGAGGGCGCTCGACCTCGTGCTATCGATTACGTTCATCGTGGTTCTGGCGCCGATCATGCTGGCCGTCGCGGTGGCAGTCCGGGTCGATTCTCCAGGGCCGATCCTGTTCCGCCAGAAGCGACTCGGTCTCGGAAACCGCATGTTCGAGATGTACAAGTTCCGCAGCATGTATGCGGAAAAGGGCGACGCCACCGGGAGCCGATCCACCGGCAGGTCGGACGACCGCGTCACTCGCGTCGGCCGCTTCATCCGCGCAACAAGCCTCGACGAGCTTCCTCAGCTGTTCAATGTCCTGCTCGGCGACATGAGCATCGTCGGTCCGAGGCCCCACCCGATCCTGTGCAAGGCCGAGGATCGGCTGTTCTGGGACATCGACCGCGCCTACTGGCGCCGTCACGCGGTCAAGCCGGGGATTACCGGCCTCGCCCAAGTCCGCGGCCTGCGCGGGACGACCGAGAAGACCATCCAGTTTACCGACAGGCTGCAGGCGGACCTCGAGTACCTCGAGGGCTGGTCGATCTGGCGTGATATTGCCATCATTCTGGCTACTATCAGGGTCGTTACTCACCGCAACGCCTACTAGACGTTAACTCCGCTTCACCGGCCGCCACGGTTGTCGTGAGGCCGATCGGCCGCTTCACGTCCCCGACGCCCGGTTCGTGAGGTACCACTGCAACGTTTCGCGCGCGCCCTCGGAGAACGGCCGACGCGGCCGATAGCCGAGCTCGACGCAAATCTTGCGGTCGACGATGACGCAGTGTCGGTCGGGACCAAGGCGGTCGTCGACGAAGGTCTTGAGCGACGAGTGCGGCCGACCGCGTGCGTAGGGCGTGTCGGGAATCGCTCGGCTAGCTCCGCGATACTGAGAGGGCCTCATCGACCATGGCACGGATCGTCGACCGTTTTGAGATCGGCGAGTTCGACCTCGCCAGCAATCCTGTAGCTTCCTCCGGGACGGCTGTCATGCAGGACCTATTCGATGCTGCGGCAATGGTCTTTGGCGTGCCGTCAGACGCGAACTGGGTTGCCGAGGCCGTAGATCACGACGCCGCGAAGGCGCCACCTATCACCATCGGTATCGGCTTTTCGGGGTGCTGATGTCGGCCCTTACTGTTGTTGCAGAAGGTGATCGTCGTCTGGAGTCCGTAGGTCCCGGTGGCAAGACCGAGCGAGGTGATCGGCCGCCGACTTCGACGCTGTACAAGGTGGGCTGGGTGCATAGGGCCTGTGCTCGGCCGTGGCAGGTTCGTCCGGTGACTTCGTCCGTCGAAATGTGATGGAACCCGTGCTTCTTCGACCGACCAGCCGCGAGTCACTCGCTCCGCGCGGCTTCGAGCAGGGCGTGCGTGACCAACATGTTGGTCTCCATGAGCACCCTGGGCCCGTCGATCGTTCGGTCGGCGTAGCGTCTCGGCCGCGAGATTGACGATGGTGTCGATCTGGTGCTTGCGCATCAGGCTTCTCACCAGCTCTCTGTCACGAATGTCGCCGTGGTCGAACGCAATGGGCAGCCCGTGGAGGTTCTCACGTCTCCTGGCATGAGTCAGCGCGACTAGCGCGTCGGGTGAACTCGGCGCGGTGCGACCCCACCAAATCCGTCCCGATGAACCCGGCGGTCCCTGGGATCAGCGACCTAGCCATTTGAAAGTAGGCGGGAAAGGACCCGACGGCCTTCATCCCCCGCGCTCCTCATCACCGTTGTACGACCTTCCGGAAGTAGTCGATCGTGCGGTCGAGTCCTTCGTCGAGCTGGATCTGCGGCTGCCAGCCGAGGGTCTCGCGTGCCTTAGAGATGTCCGGCTGGCGCTGCATCGGGTCGTCCTGAGGCAGGCTGCGCTGGACGAGCTTGGACTTCCCGCCCACCTTGGCCAGCACCTTTTCCGCGAGCTCTCGGATCGTGAACTCGTTAGGGTTGCCGAGGTTGATTGGACCATTCACGTCCGGACCCGCGTCCATGAAGGCAAGGAAGCCGCGGACAAGATCGTCGACGTAGCAGAATGAGCGCGTCTGCGATCCGTCCCCGTAGATCGTAATGTCCTCGCCGAGCAGCGCTTGGACGATGAAGTTCGACACCACTCGGCCATCGGCGGCGTGCATGCGCGGGCCATAGGTATTGAAGATGCGCGCGACCTTGATGTCGAGGTTGTGCTGGCGGCGATAGTCGAAGAAGAGCGTTTCGGCACACCGCTTGCCTTCGTCGTAGCAGCTTCGCACACCGACCGGGTTGACATGGCCCCAGTAGCTCTCTGGCTGTGGATGGACCGTGGGATCGCCGTAGACTTCGCTCGTTGACGCCTGAAAAATCGGCACTTTCAGGCGCTTCGCGAGGCCCAGCATGTTGATGGCGCCGATCACGCTGGTCTTGGTGGTCTGCACGGGATCGTGCTGGTAGTGGATCGGCGAGGCGGGACAGGCGAGGTTGAAGATCGCGTCAACCTCGACGTAGAGGGGGAAGCACACGTCGTGGCGCATGAATTCGAACCGCGGGTGGCCCGCGAGATGGTCCAGATTGCTCTTGTCGCCGGTGAACAGGTTGTCGACGCACAGCACCTCGTAGCCGCGTTCGAGCAGCCGGTCGACGAGGTGAGAACCTAGGAAGCCGGCACCGCCCGTCACCAGAATGCGGCGGCGGCCAAAGGACCGAGTTGTCAACGCTATTCCCCTTTGATCATTGGTTTTCGAGGTCCACGGCTTCCATGCCGCAATGCACAACGATGTAAAGAGGCGCAGGACGAACGGCAGCGATTTCGCGTCTTACGACAGCGTCGTCCCGATCCGGTGGCGCGTCCCTGTGTCGAAGTTGCGGATGAGGAGCTCCACGACCTCCCGGCCGACCATGCCGGGTGTCTTGAGCGTATTGGGGTCCTCACCGGGATAAGCCCGCGCGCGCATTTCCGTCCGGGTCGCGCCCGGATCGACGATCGCCACCCGCGTCCCGGAGATGTTCTCAACTTCGCGCGCGTAGCAGGCGAGGAGCACGTCGAAGGCTGCCTTGGTCGCGCCGTAGGCTCCCCAGTAGGCGCGCGGCTCGGCGCCGACCGAGCTCGTCATACCGATAACCCGCCCATGCTCGCTCCGCTTCAGCAACGGATCGAAAGCAGCGAGGAGGGCCTGCGTCGCCAGCACGTTGAGCGTGATCGCCTGGTTGAAGCTTCTGGCCTCGATCTGCGTCACGGGGGTCAGAGGCGGCAACATCGCGGCATTGATCACAAGCACGTCGAGCCGGTTCCAGCGCTCCCCGATCGCCGCTGCCAGGCGCGCGATCGAATCGCCCTCGGTCAGATCCATCGGCGCGATGGTCGCCGATCCGCCGGCCTGATGGATATCCTCCTCGACCGCCTCGAGGTCGCGTGCCTTTCGTGCCGTGATCACGACACGTGCGCCGGCGCTCGCCAGCGCCTTGGCTGTCGCCGCGCCGATTCCCCGGCTAGCGCCGGTGACGAGCGCGATGCGCCCCGCGAGCGGCCCGTCGGTGGCCATCAGGCTGCCTTGTTGCTGACGGGCAGAGTGAGCTGCGCCTCCGCTTGGCGGCGCTCGGCAAGGTCGGTCAGCGTTGTCGGGTAATCGCCCGTGAAACAAGCGTCGCAATACTGTGGGCAGGCATCGTCGCGGCCGGGCAAGCCGACGGCCCGGTAGAGCCCGTCGATCGAGACGAAGGCGAGGCTGTCGGCCTGGATGAAGTCGCACATCGCCGCGACGTCCATACGGCCGGCGAGAAGCTTGGAGCGTTCGGGCGTGTCGACGCCGTAATAGCACCCGTGTCCGGTCGGCGGGCTGGCGACGCGGAAGTGGATCTCGCGGGCGCCGGCATCGCGCATCATCTGGACGATCTTCATCGAGGTCGTGCCGCGCACGATAGAATCGTCGATCAGCACGATGCGCTTGCCTTCGACGAGCTTGCGGTTGGCGTTGTGCTTGCGCTTGACCCCGGCATGGCGGGCACCATCCGATGGCTGGATGAAGGTCCGCCCGACGTAATGCGAGCGAATGATTCCGAGCTCGAAGGGAATCCCCGACTGCTGCGAATAGCCGATCGCAGCCGGCACGCCGCTGTCGGGGACCGGCACCACGAGGTCGGCCTCGACCGGGGCCTCGCGGGCGAGTTCGACGCCGATCTGCTTGCGCGACTCATACACTGAGCGGTTGTTGAACACTGAATCCGGACGGCTGAAATAGACGTGCTCGAAGATGCACGGCCGCGGCTGGACTTCGCCGAACGGCCGGTGGCTGCGCATCGTCCCGTCGAAATCGATCTCGACGAACTCGCCGGGCTCGATCTGGCGGACGAAGTCCGCGCCGACCACGTCGAGCGCGACCGTCTCGCTCGCGAACACCGTCGCATCGCCGAGCTTGCCCATGACGAGCGGGCGGATGCCTAGCGGGTCGCGGCACGCGGCCATGCCACGCGGCGTCATCACGATCAGCGCATAGGCGCCTTCGACTAGCCGCAACGCATCGACGAGCTTGTCGAGCATGGTCTTGAAGCGGCTCGTCGCGACGAGGTGGATGATTACTTCGGTGTCGGAGGTCGACTGGAAGATCGCGCCGCGCTCGACCAGGTCGCGCTTCAGGTGATGCGCGTTCGAGATGTTACCGTTGTGAGCGACTGCGAAACCGCCGCTCGCGAGATCTGCGAAGAGCGGCTGGACGTTGCGCAGGCCGGCCCCTCCGGTCGTCGAGTAGCGCACGTGGCCGACGGCCATCGCGCCCTTGAGCTCACCAAGCGACTCGGCGGAGGAAAAGTTCTCCGCCACGTGGCCGAGGCCGCGGCGCGTGAAGAACTCTGCGCCGTCGAAGCTGGTGATGCCGACTGCTTCCTGGCCGCGATGCTGCAGGGCGTGAAGGCCGAGCGCGCAGGCCGCGGCCGCTTCGGGAGCCCCGATCACGCCGAAGATGCCGCACTCCTCGTGAAGCTTGTCGCCATGGTCGCAGAGCCCATCCGCGGGATGCAGGAAGTGGGTGTGGGTCATGGGTCCGTTGTGGGATTGTATCTCGTGGTTCCCAATGGCGATGTTGCGGAGGGAATACAAGGGAGGGTTAGATGGGAGGACCAGGACGTGTGAAATGCCGCGCCGATTTGGAGATGAGGCGTCTCAGTTCGTCACGCGTCTGGGGACGGTGTGAGGGCGCGCGAACCCTATTGCGCCAAGGCAGAGGTTGGCGTGCTATGGGTAGGCTAGTCGCAACAGTGCCAGCTTAGCTCACGGTTCGTCGCTGCGCAAGATGAGGTGGTCCCGGAAATTTGGACAGGGTGCTAAGCTAATCCCGACCTGAGGAATGGACGGGAAATGAAGAAGACGAGGAAGCGCTACAGCGCGGAGTTCAAGGCAAAGGTGGCGCTGGAAGCGATC